>JAESFR010000015.1_pt1 | contig 554762 bp, 525 predicted proteins | sample 9266191 | NCBI WGS metagenome assembly JAESFR01 (sample SAMN14503063, study PRJNA617104) | algae metagenome | isolation source: Pleurocapsa minor HA4230-MV1 and co-occurring heterotrophs from cement on... | place: USA: Nuuanu Pali Lookout, Hawaii | collected 2009-07-20 | reverse complement strand
GCGCGCCTGCTCAATATGGCAGGGCAGCGCGTCGTCGTTCTCGAAGCACGCGACCGCATCGGCGGACGCGTGCACACCGATCGCACCGGCGGCCGCGTCATCGACCTCGGCGCTTCCTGGATCCACGGCATCACCGATTCTCCGGTCGCCGCTGCCGCCCTCGCGTTCGGCATGCGGATGGTCGAATTCACGGTCGGGAGCTTCCAGCCCCACAGCCGTCCCATCGCGTACTACGGACCCGACGGCAGGCGTCTGACGGATGACGCGGTGCGCCGTTTCGTCGCCGACGTCGAAGCGGTGGATGCCGCCCTCATCGGCATCATCGCCGCGTCGGCGCCGGACGAGTCCTATCGAGACGTCACCGACGCGGCGATCGCCGCTCAGGGCTGGGACGCCGAGCGCGCGGGGCGGGTGCGGGAGTATGTCGCGCATCGCTCCGAGGAGCAGTACGGCGCGTGGATCGACGACCTCGCAGCTCACGGACTCGACGACGACCAGATCGACGGCGACGAAGTCGTCTTCCCGGACGGGTACGACGCTCTTCCGGCCCACCTGGCGGACGGATTAGACGTCCGTCTCGAGCATGTCGTCACGCGGGTCCACTGGCATGCCGACGGCGTGCGGGTCGACACCGACCACGCATCGTTCGCGGGCTCCGCCGCGATCCTCACCGTGCCCGTCGGAGTCCTCCGCGGCAGCGGTCTGACGGTCGATCCGCCTCTGCCCGCGGATGTCTCCCTTCCCCTGTCGCGGCTCCAGATGAACGCGTTCGAGAAGATCTTCCTCCGCTTCCGCGACCGCTTCTGGGACGACGGCGTCTACGCCATCCGGCAGCAGGGCCCAGAGTCCCGTCGGTGGCACTCCTGGTACGACCTCACCGGTCTTCACGGCGATCCGGTGCTCCTGACCTTCGCCGCAGGCCCCACGGCGCGGGAGATCCGCACCTGGAGGGACGAGGATGTGGTCGAATCGGTGGTGGAGCAGCTGCGGCGCCTCTACGGAGACCGCGTCTCGCAGCCGGTCGAAGCGCACGTCACCCGCTGGCAGGACGACCCGTTCTCCCGCGGCTCGTACGCGTTCATGACGCGGGGATCGGTGACATCCGACCACGACCACCTCGCCGCCCCCGTAGGAGGAGTCCTTCACCTCGCGGGCGAGGCGACCTGGACCGACGACCCCGCGACCGTCACGGCGGCGCTGTGCTCGGGGCACCGGGCGGCTGAACGCATCGTCGGCGTGCCGACCCCGATCGAACGGCTGTGGCAGACGCCGCGGTGACCCGGGATCACCCTGCGCGTGCCGGCAGCGAGAAGCGCGGCAGATCGAGGATGCCGGTGCGTGCCGCTCCGACCGCGGCGCAGACGGCTCCCCGCGAGACGATGTCGGCTCCGAGGGTGGAAGCGACGATCTCCGGGGCCGGCAGATGCAGCATCTCTCCGACCACCGACGCGGCGGCATCGATGATGGGGCCGGCGCCCGCCGCGACGGCGCCCGAGACGATGAGCCGGCGGGTGTCGAAGAGGCTGCCGAAGACCCCTGCGATGATCGCGAGTGATCGGCCGATCTCGTCGGTGATCCGAGTCGCTCCCGGGTCCTGCCGCTGCGCGAGTGCCAGCACGCTCTTGCCGTCTAGGGTCTCGGGATCCATCGCCCGAAGGGCGCTGTCGCTCGGCAGGGTGCCGGATGCGATCGCCTCACGGGCGAGCTCGACGGCGCGGTGTCCGAGCCCCCACGCACTTCCGACGCCGGCGACGTGGTCGAATGCCACCATCTCCCCCGCCCCGCCGTTCGCCCCGGTCAGCAGGCGCCCATCGACCCATACGCCGGCGCCGAGACGCTCCCCGGCGAGGAGGGCGACGAAGTCGTCGCAGCCGCGCGCGGCGCCGAGGGCGTGCTCGGCCACCGCAGCGAGCGAGGCGTCGTTGGCGACGTGAACCAGTGGCACCCACTGGGCGAACAGGTCGATGAAGTCGGGATTCATCCGCCGCCAGAAGTCGGTCGATCCGATGGGCGACCTGCCTCGGGCATCGACCGGGGCGGGGACCCCGACGACGAGGGCCGCGACATCGTCGCGCGACACGCCGGCGGCGGCGAGCGCATCATCGACGACCCGGGTCGCGGCCGTGCGGCGCGCAGACGGGTGGTCCCCGGCACCGTCCACCGTGAGGTGCTCGACGGCTTCGGGCATTCCGCGGAGGTCGGCCACCGTGGCTGTGAGGTGTCCGCGCCCGGCGTCGAGTCCGACCACCCATGCCGCGGTGGGGCGGAGTTCGAACCGGCGCGCGGGCCGACCCTTGCTGTAATGACCGACGGCGCGGGCGTTGGGCAGCTCCGTGATCACACCGCGCGATACCAGCTCATCGATGACGTCGATCGCCGTCGAGCGGGTGATGGCCACGCGCTCCAGGACGTCCGTCGCGGTGAAGACCTCGGTGTCCCACGCATAGGCCAGGACGCTCGCGAGGCTTGTGCGACGGGGCGTTATAGGGGCGGAGGACGTCTGTGACAAGGGGTTGACCTTTCGACTCTTCCTTTGGATTATGGTGAAGGAAAACTTGATTCGGGTCTTAAATTTACTTCTCGGAGCAAGCGACTGATCACGACCAGAAGGACGACGACGTGCCTGCTGCATCCGCCCCTCGCCGCGCCGCCGCGGCGACGTTGATTCTCGCTCTCGGTGCCACCGGACTGGCCGGCTGCTCCGCCGACGGTCGCGAGACCATCCGTTTCACGTTCAGCAAACGCGAGGCGCTCGACTTCATGAACGACGTCGTGGCCGACTTCAACGCCTCGCAGGACCACGTGACCGTGGAAATGGACACCTCCGGCGTCGACGTCGTGTCGGCGAGCTTCGTGCGGGGCAATCCGCCCGACATCATGCTCGCCAATTACAACTACGAGGTCGCACGCTTCGTGGACCGGTGCGCCCTGTCGGACCTCTCCGACACCGAAGCGGCCGCAACGGTCCGCGACGACCTCGACGTGCTGATGTCGCAGTACGGCTCGTGCGAGGGACGGACCAGCGCTCTGCCCTACTCGGTGATGGCGTCGTCGGTGATCTACAACAAGGCGATCTTCGAGGAGAACGGCATCGAGGTGCCCGAGACCTGGGACGATCTCATCGCCGCCTGCGAAGCTCTCACCGCAGCCGGGGTGACGCCGTTCTACGCGACATTCAAAGACGACTGGACGGTCGCGCAGGGCTGGTACGACTACTCGATCGGAGGGTCGATCGACGTCGTGGACTTCTTCGACGAACTGGCCGCGGAGGGGGCGGACGTCGGTGAGGGGTCCACAGTGTCGTTCGCGCAGGACTTCAGCGAGCCGATCGGGCGGATGTCAGAACTGACCGCGTACACCAACCCCGATGCCAGCAGCCGCGGCTACAACGATGGCAACCTGGCCTTCGCGAAGGGTGAGGCGGCGATGTATCTGCAGGGGCCGTGGGCTCTGGCCGAGATCGCCAAGACCGATCCCGACCTGGATCTCGGCACCTTCCCGCTGCCGATGACCGACGACCCTGCCGACTTGAAGGTGCGCGTCAACACCGACCTGGCGGCGATGATCCCCGAGGAGTCGCGCTTCAAAGACGCGGCCCGGGACTTCCTGGAGTACCTCTACCAGCCGGAGATCATCGAGGCGTACAACGAGTCGCAGCTCGGCTTCGCGCCGACCGAGGGGGCACCGCCGCCGAGCGACCCGCGCGTGGAGGGCATGACGACCTACTACGACCAGGGGCAGTTCTACCAGGGCCCGTCCGTCCTCGTGCCGAAGACCATCCCGGTGTTCAGCTACGCCCAGGCCTTGGCGCTCGGCGCCGATCCCGGCTCGACGCTGCGCACCATGGACGCCGACTGGGCGCGGCTGGCCTTCCGAGCACCTATCCCCACCAGTGAGACGGAGGCCTCCGAATGACCGCCACCGAGACGATCGCGAGCGCCTCCCGCGCCGACGACGATCGCGCCCCCACGGCACCCCGTGCCGAGAAGTCCAAGCGTCGTGTCGAGCCGATCTACTACCTGTTCCTGCTGCCGAGCGTCATCCTGTTCACCCTGGCGATCACGGTGCCGGGCATCGTCGGCATCTTCTTCAGCCTCACCGACTCGATCGGCATCGGGGAGTGGAACTTCATCGGCTTGACCAACTACATCGCGCTGTTCAGCGATCCCGCCATCCTGCAGAGCTACCTGTTCACCTTCGGCTTCTCGGTCGCGACCGTCATCGCGGTCAACGTCATCGCGTTCCTCCTGGCGGTGGGGCTGACCTCACGCATCCGCTTCAAGGCCGGGCTGCGCACGATCTTCGTCATCCCCATGGTGATTTCGGGCATCATCATCGCCTACGTCTTCAACTTCCTCTTCTCGAACTCGGTGCCCGCGCTCGGGCAGGCGACGGGGATCGGATGGCTCCAGACGAGCCTGCTGGCCAACCCCGACCTCGCCTGGGTGGCGATCGTCATCGTCACCGCGTGGCAGGCGATTCCCGGGACGCTCCTGATCTACATCGCGGGACTGCTGTCGGTGCCGGGCGAGGTGTACGAGGCCGCCGACATCGACGGTGCGAGCAAGCGGCAGCAGCTGCTGCGGATCACGGTCCCCCTGGTCGCCGGTTACGTCGTGATCAACGTCATCCTCGGCTTCAAGAACTTCCTCAATGCCTACGACATCATCGTCGGTCTCACCAACGGCGGCCCTGGGACATCAACGCGCAGCATCGCGATGAGCATCATCTTCGGGTTCAACAGCGGCGACTATGCGTACCAGATGGCCAACGCGACCATCTTCTTCGTGGTCGCCGTCCTCATCTCGCTCCTCCAACTCTCCCTCACGCGCGGAAGGAAGGTCTTCCGATGACCACGCAACCCGCCCTGTCCGCCGAAACCGCCGAGGGCGAACTGATCGCTTCCCGCGAGCGCCCGACCGAGGCTCCACGGCGCCGAAGCCGCACGGGCCAGGAACGCATCAGCTGGTCGGGCACGATCATCCTGCTGCTGTGCTCCGTGACGGTCCTGCTCCCGCTGTACGTCACGATCTCGATGGCGCTGAAGACATCGAGCCAGGCGGTCGACGGCAACGCCTTCTCGGTCCCCGCGCCCTTCAGCTTCGACGGATTCGTCGAAGCGTGGAACCTCACGAAATTCCCGGTCGGTGCGGCCGTTTCGCTGTTCGTCACCGCTTCAACCGTCATCCTCACGATCGTCCTCGCCGCGTTCGCCTCCTACGCCATCGTCCGCAACTGGGACAAGCGTCTGTTCCGGTACTCGTTCTTCTACCTCCTCGCGGCGATGTTCATCCCGTTCCCCGTGGTCGCGCTTCCGCAGATCCAGCTCACCGGCCGCGTAGGGCTCGACAACCCCGTCGGGGTGGTCATCCTGGCCACGATGTTCCAGCTGAGCTTCAGCGTGCTGCTGTTCACGGCCTTCCTCCGTTCGATTCCGATCGAACTCGAGGAGAGCGCCCGCATCGACGGCGCGAGCACGTGGCAGACGTTCTGGCAGCTGATCTTCCCGCTTCTGGCTCCGATGAGCGCGACGGTGGGGATCTTCGCCTTCCTCTACGCCTGGAACGACTTCATGATGCCCTCGCTCATCATCTCGGATCCCGATCTGCAGACTCTCCCCGTCCGGCAGAACCTCTTCCAGAGCCAGTTCAGCAACAACTACAACGTCGCTTTCGCCTCCTACCTCATGGCGATGGCACCGGCGATCATCGCGTACCTGTTCACTCAGCGGTGGGTGATGGAGGGCGTGACGCAAGGCGCCGTGAAGGGCTGACGACCCGATCAGCCCGCTCCCGTTCGGCCGCAACAGAAGGGACGACCTCGTCGTGACGACCGCTTCCGCCGCCTCCCGCACCGCCGACCAGCGTGACCTCGACCTCCCGGAGTGGTGGCGGCAGGCTGCGGTGTACCAGGTGTATCCGCGCAGCTTCGCCGACTCCGACGGCGATGGGATCGGCGACCTCCGGGGCGTCCTGTCTCGGGTCGGCTACCTCGCTGAACTCGGAATCGACGCGGTCTGGCTGAGCCCCTTCTACCCCTCGGAGCTCGCCGACGGCGGGTACGACGTCGCGGACTATCGCGACGTCGATCCGAAGCTCGGGTCGCTCGACGACTTCGACGAGCTCGTCGCGGCGCTGCACGCCGCCGGCATCCGGGTGGTCGTCGACATCGTGCCCAATCACACCTCCGACCAGCACGCGTGGTTCCAGGAGGCCCTGGCAGCCGGACGAGGCTCGGCGGCGCGCGACCGGTACATCTTCCGGGAGGGCAGGGGTCCGGATGGCTCCGAGCCGCCCACCGACTGGGTGTCGGTCTTCGGGGGCCCCGCCTGGGAGCGCGTGGCGGACGGGGAGTGGTATTTCCACAACTTCGCCGTCGAGCAGCCCGACCTGAACTGGTCCAATCCCGAGGTCCGCGCCGACTTCGTCCGCACGTTGCGATTCTGGGCCGACCGTGGGGTGGACGGGTTCCGCATCGACGTCGCCCATATGCTCACCAAAGATCTCACCGAGCCGCTGCCCTCGCAGGCCGAACTCGATGCGCTGCCCAGGGACGGGCGTCACCCGCTCATCGACCGCGATGACGTGCACGACGTGTACGCCGAGTGGCGGGAGGTCTTCGACTCCTACGATCCGCCGCGGACGGCCGTGGCCGAAGCCTGGGTCGAGCCTGCGCGCATCCCGCTCTACGCCCGGGCTGAGAGTCTCGGGCAGGCGTTCAACTTCGACCTGCTCGAGGCCGACTTCGACGCCGGCCAGTTCAGCCGGATCGTCGGAGCCAACCTGCTGCTCGCAGCCGAGTCGGGGTCGTCGACGACGTGGGTGCTGTCAAATCACGACGTCGTCCGCCACGCCACCCGCTACGGGCTTCCCGACGCCGAGCGGGCTGCGGACGGGCGTCCGGCTCGCAAGCATGGGAACGAGTGGCTGCTCTCGGGCGGCACGTCGCCGAAGCTTGACCGCGAGCAAGGTCTCCGCCGCGCTCGTGCCGCGATCCTCTTCGTTCTCGCTCTGCCAGGATCGGCCTACATCTACCAGGGCGAGGAGCTCGGACTCCATGAGGTCGCCGACATACCCGACTCCGCCCGGCAGGACCCGACGTACTTCCGCAGTCCCGGCGAAGACGTCGGACGCGACGGATGCCGGGTGCCACTGCCGTGGTCGGCCAGCGGGCCGTCCTTCGGGTTCGGGGGCAGCGAAACCCACCTTCCGCAGCCGGCGTGGTTCGCCGAAGCCGCCGTCTCGATGCAGGGCTCAGATCCCCGATCGACCCTCTCCCTCTACCGCAACGCGCTGCAGCTCCGTCACGAGCTGCAGACCGCCGAGCGGCTCGAATGGGTCGAAACGGGCCGCGACGACGTTCTGGAGTTCCGCCGCCCCAACGGATGGCGGGTGATCACCAATTTCGGAACCGATCCGTTCGACCTTCCCGACGGGGCGTCCGTGGCGCTGGCCTCGGGGTCACTGCGAGACGGGACGCTCCCCGGCGAGACGTCGGTCTGGCTCGTGGGCTGACCGCGCCGGCGCGGTCCGGCGGTAGGCTCGGACACCGTGGCGATCGGCGTGACCATGCACACCTTCACGGTGCACCTGGCCGACGTCGACCGGGGCGTCTACGAGGAACTGTCGCTGCGCGTGGCGCGCCACCCGTCGGAGACGGACGCGTTCATGGTGACGAGGGTCTTCGCTTACTGCCTGGAGTACACCGAAGGCATCTCCTTCAGCGAGGGCGTCGCCGCCACCGATGAGCCGGCGGTGCTCGTCCGCGACGCGACCGGTCGCACCACGGCCTGGATCGAGGTCGGATCCCCCGATGCCGGCCGCCTCCATACCGGCAGCCTGCAGGCGGATCGGGTTGCGGTCTACACCCACCGCGACCCCGGGAAGGTCGCTGCCCAGTGGGCGGGCAAACGGATCCACCGCTCGGACGGCATCCGGCTGTACAGCTTCGATCGCGGCTTCGTCGACGCCGCGGCAGCCCTCGTGGAGCGACGGAACGATCTGACGCTTTCCGTGACCGAGCAGCGCCTGTATCTCGACTGGGGTGGCGCTGCCCTCGAGACCGCGATCCACGCCAGGGGTGTCGGCGACTGAGCCCGCGCCTCCCGGACGCCTACCGAGCCGACGAATTCGGAGCGGTGCAGGCAAACGAAGAGGGTCAGGAACCCCGCCGACGAGCGCGGGGTTCCTGACCCTCTTCCGTGACAACGGCTGGTGGAGATGGGGGGAATCGAACCCCCGTCCATCGCTGAGATACTGCGTCTTCTCCGGGCGCAGTCTGTGCAGACGTTCTGCTCGGCCCCGACCTTTGTCACAGACACCCAAGTCGACAGGCCCAGCCTGGAAGAAGTCCCGCGTGACGTCCAGACGCCGTCACGCAGCAAGTCCCCTAGATGACGCCAGAATCCGTAGCGGGAACACCTACGGTCTGACGGAGTTCAGGCTCGCTTAGGCAGCGAGGGTGAACTCAGTGCGCTTAGGTTCGGCACTTATTGGTTTGCAGAGATCGTTAACGAGATAACTCTGCATCCTCGGCCCGCTTCTCGCAGATTCACAGGCGATGTCGAAACCGATCATCCCCGAGATCCTTCGGTGAAGGAACCGCTGTCACGCTGTGGAGTTGTCATGTCTCGGGAGCGTTCATCACCCCGAGCACACCAGGATACAACGGATGCCGCGCCGCGGCCATTCCCGCGACCACCAGACCCCGCGTGGGGCAGTGGCGGCGCGTCTGTCGGGTGCCTCTTCCCGGACGCGCCGCCACCACGTCAGGCGAAGTCCAACGGACCTCTGACGATGGAGTCTCCGGAGTGCGTCGGATCCCCGTCGACGGGTTCGTCGGAGACATCTACGAGCACGTACTCGCGAAGATCGATGTTCTCGGGCACGACGAATTCGCCCGAGCGACCCTCGAGGATGCCGAGACTCACGATCGCCGAGGCGTCTTCGGTGATGAGCCACACCTCTCGGTTGCTGTCAGGGTCGACGTCGGCCTCGAGCGTGACCTCGAGGACACGCTCGTCGCCGCGCTCGACGACGACAGCCGATCCTTCCGCCCCCGGGTGCTCGGGGAAGGCAGCGAGTTCGGCCGACGCGAGCTCCACCACCGTGGCTTGGCGGGTCGCGGTCCACGCGCCGATACCGACACCGAGTACCGCGATGCTCGCGGCGAGGACGAACAGCCCCCGCAGCAGTCCGGTGCGGCGTCGCGCCGGTGCCGGCGACGGGCGGGACGGCTCGGCGACGGGAACCTCCGCCTCCGCCGCGCGCGTGCGCGCGTCGCGGCGGGTCAGGGGTGGCGCATCCGCGGCGGCATCGGTGGGAGCATCCGCCGGCTCGGGGGTCGCCGCGAGGCCGAGCTCCTCGGAGATACGAGTCCACACGCGCTCGGGCGGGGTCTCCAGGTCTTCGAGGAGAAGGGTCGACCGCCCGGCGACGACAGTCCGGGTGAGGGCGGAGAGCTCGCGGGCGCAGCGCTCGCAGGAGGCGAGGTGCTCGTTCTCCTCGGAGGTCGCGACCGGCTCGCCGATGGCCAGGAGCGTGAGCACATCGGGGTCGAGATGCTGATCAAGACGCGACATGTCCCACCTCCAATCGGGATCGCAGACGAATAAGACTTCTTCGGATATGGCTCTTGACGGTGCCGAGAGGCATATCCAATCGGGTGGCGATCTGCTGGTGTGTCAGATCGTCGTAGAACGCCAGCTTGACCACCTCTTGGGCGTCGGGCTCCAAGCGGCTGATCTCGTCGGCGAGCAGGATCGTATCGCCGATGTCGACCTCCGGGGCGTGACGCCCCATGGGTTCGGCGACTTTCTCGAGCTCGCGTTGCAGTGCCCCGATCCGGGCCCGCGCCTCGTGGGTGTCGGCGATCCGCCGGCGGGCGATCGCGATCAGCCACGTCGAGACGCGGGCACGGGCCGGGTCGAAGCTCGCGCGGGACGACCACGCCGACACGAAGGTCTTCTGCGTGACATCCTCAGCGTCGCTTCGGTCGCCGAGCGAGCGCAGGGCGAGGGTGAAGACCACCGGCGACCAGCGCCGGTAGATCTCTTCCAGCGCTCGCTCGTCGCCGTCGCGGAACCGCTCCCCGACTGCCTCGTCGGCGGCTCCAGGCGGAGAGGCCGCCCGATTCTCGATTCCCATGGTGGTCACTCCTGTACTGGGGTGGCGAGGGCCACCACATTGTCCTCATAGCGACCGATCGAGGCATCGAACGCACCGCCACAGGTGATGAGCACCAGCATGGGGGAACCGGAACGGGCGAACAAGTCGTCAACCGGCAGGTCGGCCTTCTTGTAGTAGGTGACCGAGTCCAGCCGATAGCGAGTAAGCGTGCCCGTGTCATCCGTCACCTCGACGACCGTTCCAGGGGCGAGGTCGCGGATTCTGCTGAACGGACCGATGCCGTACCCCGGCATGTCCACGTGGGCCGAGACCACCGTGCGGCCCTCGGCCGACTGCGGTCCGGGTCCGAAGCGGTACCAGCCCGCGACCGCGGGGTCTTCGGGCAGTTCCATCGCGTCGTTGGCATCGACGCCGACGGGGATGACGGGGACGTCGATGCCGGCATCGGCAACCGACACCCGCACCGGCGCCGGGACGACGGCGACCGGTGCGGGTGTGGCCGGCGCCACGGGGACCTCGATGGAGGGGGTAGGCGCCGTAGCCGGCAGGTCCGGAGTGGGAAGGGTGATGGCCGGCTGGGGGGTGGGATCGGCGGGGGTGCTGCAGCCGGTGAGGGCGAGGACGAGCAATGCCGCTACCGGAATCGCTCGCCTCGCCCTCATCATGCGTCTATCCTCCGCTATCGAATCTCAGCGTCCGCTGCGAGCGCGGACGGCGACCACGGTGCCGCCGGCGACGCTCAGGGCGACGACCAGACCGACCGCGAGCCACGCACCCTGCACGAGCGTGTCCTGAGCGGCGAGCTGGCCACCGGCGCCGGACGGCACGCCCGAGGGGCCACCGTGCAGACCGTCGATGGTCTGGACCGCGAGGGCGAGGTTACCGGCCTCGGCCGAGCCCCACGCGTAGACGATCGTCAGCGTGCCCTCGGCGACGTTGACGTCTGCCGGGCCGATCACCGGGTCGGTGGTGCCCGCGAGGGCGACCGCTGCCGAGACCGTGCCTGCCGGCAGGTTCAGCGTGGCCTCGTCGGGGTTGACCAGACCCTCGACCACCGGGGTGCCACCGGCGAGGATGTCGACGGCCGGAGCCGCGGCGACGTGGCGGACGGTGAGGCGGCCTTCACCGGCAGCAGTCTGCGCGGTGTCGTTCACGAAGGCGTTGATCGCCGGCTCGCCGGCCTCGTTGAGGTTGGCGGTCGCGGTGTAGTTCACACCCGCGTCGAGAGTGACGGATGCCTCCAGGATCGGAGCGCTCGCGTCTGCGGCGTCGGTTGCGGTCAGGGCCACATCGTAGGCACCGGCCGGCAGCGCCAAGGGACCCGCGAGGTCGCCGGGCTGGAAGTCGTCGAGGGTCAGCTCGCCATTGACGTAGACGTCCACGGGGGTGTCGGGGATGCCGTGCAGCACCGAAAGCTGAGCTTCGCCGCTCGTGCTTGCGTTCGCGGGCAGAGCAAGGCCCATTGCCGCGACAAGGCCGACCGTGAGGCCGGCAACCATCGTCTTGCGCATGAAGATCCTCCTGGGGTGGGTGGGCAGTGAGGTTCACCGCCTTTCACAGGGTTCTTCCGGGGGGCGGAAGAGTTTGGATGCAGCCGGATGAGATTTTTCTTCTCGTCGGCGTAGAGTCACCGTCATGACCGATGTCGTCGTCACCGTCCGCGGAGAGCACGAGACCCGCGTGACGCCGGAGGAGGCCGTCGCGCGCGTGCAGGTGCACGCCGAAGGATCGGACCGCGGGCGCGTCATCGAGCAGGTGTCCGCGTGGGCGGCGCCGATCGGCGACGACCTCACCGCCCGGCAGTCCGAGAACCAGGTGGCGCACTGGTCGAGCGACCGGTTGTCGGTGTGGTCCGAGCGACCGTGGAACGCCGAGGGGAAGCGTCTGGCACCGGTCTTCCACGCCTCCGTCGGGTTCACCGTGACGTTCACCGACTTCACGGTCCTGTCGTGGTGGGCCAGTGACGTCGTCGACCGTGACGGGGTGTCGTTCCAGGGCGTTGAGTGGCGACTCACTCCTGTCACCCGCACGATGGTCGAGCGGAACGTCGCCACCGAGGCGGTCCGCGTCGCCGTCGAGCGCGCGACGGCCTACGCGCAGGCGATCGGTCGCGAATCGGTGACGCCCCTCGAGATCGCCGACACCGGACTCCTCGCGCACGAGAGCGGCCCACGTCCGGAATCGGGCATGCCGCTCATGGCACGCGCGGCCTTCGTCGCCGACGCCGGAGGCCCCGACATCCGATTCGAACCCGCCGACATCGTCGTCTCCGCCTCGGTGGAAGCGCGCTTCGCCGCTCGCTGAGATCGCCCGGACGCCCTGGGATCGCGCGCGCCGAGGGCTACTCGCCGAGGCGGTTGCGGGTCCGCATGGCGCGCTCGGCCTCGCGGCGGTCCTGCCGCTCGCGGAGGGTCTGGCGCTTATCGAACTCGCGCTTGCCCTTGGCCACCGCGATCTCGACCTTCGCCCGCCCGTCGGAGAAGTACAGCCGCAGCGGCACCAGGGTGTAGCCCCCGGCCGACACCGCGTGGGAGATCTTCACGATCTCGTCCTTGTGCAGCAGCAGCTTGCGCGTGCGCTTCGCGGCGTGATTCGTCCAGTGTCCCTGGGAGTACTCGGGGATGTGGACGGCGTCGAGATAGGCCTGTCCCCCGTCGATGTACGCGTAACCGTCGGTGAGGTTCGCGCGCCCCTGGCGCAGCGATTTGACCTCGGTGCCGGTCAGCACGAGGCCCGCCTCGTAGGTCTTGTCGATGAGGTAATCGTGGCGCGCGCGACGGTTCGTCGCGATGACCTTCTCACCGCGTTCGCGTGGCATGGCTGTCTCCCTCGATCGACGCCGCGGCGCGTCATCCGTCTCCGGCGCCCGCGGCAGCCCGCCAGTCTAGCAAGCGGGGTGGGGCGATCAGGTGCGGAGCCACCGCCGGATGGCGAAACTCGCCGAGAGCGCGGCGAGCACCACCCCGATGAGCACCAGCACGGGGATCACGATCCACGCATCGCCGGCGTCGACCCACGTCGTGACGAACTCGATGCGTCCGCGGAGGTACTCGTCCACTCCGAACTGCACGCCGAGGAGTACCGCGACGCTCGCCAGCACCGAACCGAGGAGCGCCGCGAACACACCCTCCAGCACGAAGGGGGTCTGGATGAAGCGGTTGGATGCCCCGACCATGCGCATGATGCCGAGCTCGCGTCGTCGCGCGAAAGCCGACAGCCGGATGGTCGTGGCGATGAGGAGAACCGCGGCGATGAGCATCAGCCCGGCGATGCCGACCGCGATGTAGGTGGCGACGGTGAGAGCCGAGAACAGCGGCTCCAGGTACTGCAGCTGGTCTTTGACCTCCTCCACGCCGTCGAGCCCCTGGAAGGCTTCGATGATGACGTCGGAGCGCTGCTGGTCGACGAGGTTGATCCAGTAGGTCTCGTTCAGCTGGTCGGGCGTGATGACGCTCGCGTAGTCCTCGCCGAGGAGGTCGAGGACGTTCTGGTACGCCTCGTCGCGGGTTTCGAAGCGCACCTCGCGGATGAGGGGCGCGATCGCCGCGCCGTCGAGGCGCGCCTGCACCTCGGCGAGCTGCTCCGGAGTTGCGACGCCGTTCGCGCACGTGTCCTCCTGGGTGGAGATCGAGGTGCACATGTAGATCGCCACCTGCGCGCGATCGACCCAGAAGCTCTGCATCTTGCCGATCTGCATCTGCATGAGGATCGCCGCACCCACGAAGGTGAGCGAGACGAAGGTGACGAGCACGACGGAGATCACCATCGAGGCATTGCGGCGAAGGCCGCTGAACGCTTCGGAGAGGACCAGCCCGACCCTCACGACGTCGGCCCCACTTCTTCGTCGCCGTCCTTGCGCAGACCGAGCCGGTCGGCGACGCCGAGTTCTGCGACCTCGACCTCGGGGATGTCGACGACCGGCACCGGCTGCGTCGGCGGCCGCGTGAGCGCCTCGGGCGCCGGAGCGATCGCCACCGCGGCCGCCTGTCCGCTCGCCTGGGCTGCGGTCGCTGCGGCGGATTCTCCCGCTTCCGCCCACGGCGGTGCCGACGCTTCGGTCGGGAGGCTCGTTCCGGCCATCGCGGCCGCCTCGCGCTGCAGTTCGAGGACCGCCGTCAGCGCGGCGACCGCAGCCGCTCCCCGCTCGGGTTCTGGTGCGAGGCTCGGGATGGCGGAGGTGTCGCCGTAGCCGCCGTGCCGCTCGTCACGCACCAACTCACCGTTCGACAGTTCGATGACCCGCCGCTGCATCTGATCCACGAAGCCGGCTTCGTGGGTGGCCATGACCACGGTCGTGCCGTTGGCGTTGATGCGGGCGAGGAGCTGCATGATGTCGACGGACGTGGCGGGGTCGAGGTTTCCCGTCGGCTCGTCGGCGAGGAGCACCTGCGGACGGTTGGCGAGGGCCCGGGCGATCGCGACCCGCTGCTGCTCACCGCCGGAGAGCTCGTGGGGGAAGCGCTTCTCCTTGCCGGCGAGACCGACGAGGGCGAGCACTTCGGGCACCGCCTGCTGAATGAAGGCGCGTGAAGACCCGATCACCTGCAACGTGAAGGCGACGTTCTGGAACACCGTCTTCGACGGCAGGAGGCGGAAATCCTGGAAGACCGCTCCGATGTGCCGGCGGAAGTAGGGCACCTTGCGATTCGACAGCGTCCGGACATCCCGCCCCAGCACCACGACCCGCCCGTCGCTCGGCACCTCTTCACGGAGGATCAGTCGCAGACACGAGGATTTTCCCGACCCCGAGGCCCCCACGAGGAAGACGAATTCGCCGCGGAGCACCTCGAAGTCCACCTTGTTCAGGGCAGGGCGGGCGGTGCCGCGATAGCGCTTCGTGACATTTTCGAACCGGATCATGGCTCACCGAGCCTAAGCGCGGGCTCTCGCGGTGCCGCGAGCGACACCCGGCGCGCCGACATCCGTCAGTCGTCGTCCTTGCGCTTGCGCCACCGGATCCCGGCTGCGATGAACCCGTCGATGTCGCCGTCGAAGACCGGTGCGGGGTTTCCCACCTCGTAGCCGGTGCGGAGGTCTTTCACCAGCTGCTGCCCGTACAGGAAGTAGGAGCGCATCTGGTCGCCCCAGCTCGCGGTGATGGTGCCTGCCAGCTCCTTCTTCTTCGCCGCCTCCTCCTCGCGCTTGAGCAGCAGCAGACGGGTCTGGAGCACCCGCATCGCCGCGGCGCGGTTCTGGATCTGCGACTTCTCGTTCTGCATCGACACGACGATGCCGGTGGGAAGGTGGGTCAGGCGGACCGCGGAGTCGGTGGTGTTCACCGACTGACCGCCGGGACCCGAGGAGCGGAAGACGTCCACGCGGATATCCCCCTCGGGGATGTCGACCTCGACAGCCTCCTCCATGACCGGGATGACCTCGACGGCAGCGAACGACGTCTGGCGCTTGTCCGCGGCTCCGAAGGGGCTGATGCGGGCGAGGCGATGCGTGCCCGCCTCGACGGACAGGGTGCCGTAGGCGTAGGGGGCGTCGATCTCGAAGGTGGCCGACTTGATCCCCGCGCCCTCGGCGAAGGACGTGTCCATCACCTTCACCGGATACCGGTGCCGCTCCGCCCACCGCAGGTACATGCGCATGAGCATCTCCGCGAAGTCGGTCGCGTCATCGCCACCGGCACCGGAGCGGATGGTGACCACCGCCGCGCGGTCGTCGTATTCGCCGTCGAGGAGGGTCTGCACCTCGAGCTGGCCGATGATGTCTTCGAGTTCTGCGATCTCGCGACGGGCCTCCTCGGCGGAATCCTCGTCGTCCATCTCGTTGGCGAGCTCGACGAGAACCTCGAGGTCGTCGAGCCGCTGCTCGATGTCGGTGACGCGCTTGAGCTCGCTCTGACGGTGGCTGAGCGCGCTGGTGACCTTCTGCGCCTTCTCGACGTCGTCCCAGAGGTCGGGCGCGCCGGCCTCCTCGCTCAGCCGGGCGATCTCGGCCTCGAGGGCCTCGACGTCGACGACCGCCTTGATGTCGGAGAAGGTCGAGCGCAGGGCCCTGATGTCGTCGGACGGATCGAATTCGAGCATGACACCCCAGACTAACGTGGATGACCGTGTCCGATCCGCCGCCCCGCTCCCCCGGAGCCGCCGCGGTGCTGGGACGCTTCGCGCCGATGGTCTACGGCCCGACGCTGCTGTTCGCCCTCGGGGAAGGCGCGGTCCTGCCTCTCATCCCGGTCATCGCGGCGCGGCTGGGTGCGGATGTCGCCACCGCCGCCCTCGTCGCCTCAGCCCTCGTCGTCGGTCAGCTCTGCGGCAACATCCCCGCCGGGTACGCCGTCGCCCGGATCGGCGAACGAGCGACGATGGCGATCGCGGGCGGGCTGTCGCTGCTGGGGGTGGCGGGAATGGTGTTCGCCCCCGGCCTCGGCGTCTTCGCGGCATCCGTCTTCCTCATCGGCTTCTGCGCCGCGGCGTTCGGCCTGGCGAGGCACTCGTTCATGACGACGCGGGTACCGCTGGCCTTTCGGGCCCGGGCGCTGTCGCTCCTGGGCGGCACCTTCCGCCTCGGCATGTTCGTCGGGCCGTTCGTGTCGGCGGGGCTTCTCGCCGTCTTCGGAACCGAGCAGGCGAGCATCTGGTTCTTCGGCGCCTGCCTCGTCGCGACCATCGCCCTCGTGCTCCTCGGCCCTGATCCCGAGCGGCAGGGGAATGAGACTCCGGCCCGTGAGACACCTCTGCCGACCGACGAGACCGACACGGGCGAGCCGATCACCGGGGGCGTGCCGGTGGTGCGTTCCGCACCGGACGGACGCCGGGAGGGCGTGTTCCGCACCATGTGGCGGTATCGAGCGGTGCTCTCGCGGCTCGGCGTCGCCGCCGCGTCGCTGTCGGCGGTCCGCTCGACCCGGCAGGTCGTGCTTCCGCTCTGGGGCGTGTCGATCGGGCTGGACGCGCAGACGATCGCCCTCGTGGTGGGAGTGTCGGGCGCGATCGATTTCGCGCTGTTCTATGCCAGCGGCCAGGTGATGGACCGCTTCGGCCGGCTGTGGGCGGCGCTTCCGGCGATGCTGCTGATGGGAGCAGGCTTCCTCGCGCTGTCATTCACCCATGACCTGGCGTCGGCCGACATGTGGTTCGCGATGTTCGGGGCGGTTCTCGGTGTCGGGAACGGACTCTCGAGCGGCATCCTGCTGACCCTCGGCGCGGATGCCGCCCCACCCGACGATCCCGCTCCGTTCCTCGGCTCGTGGCGGACCCTCACCGACGCCGGGGGCGCCGTGGCGCCGCTCGTCGTCTCCGGGCTCGCCGCCGTGGCCTCGCTGTCTGTGGCCACCGCGGTCATGGGCGTGGTCGGCTTCGTCGGAGCGGCCGCGTTCGCCCGATGGGTGCCGCGCTTCGTTCCCCGGGCGGGGTGAGCGCCGTTGGCCGGGCCGGGCCTCCCGGTCACGGCGCTCACCGGAGAACCACGCGCGGAGAGCGCGACCTGATAACGATCGTGGCCAGGCGCTGTGACCGCTGCTCGGACCGACTACGGTCATGACGTGCGTCATCGATCGAGCGTTGCTGTCCTCATCGTCGTCACAACGGCCTTCCTCGCTTCGGGATGCGCGGTGTCTGCGTCTTCGGCGCCTCAGCCGCTGACGAGCGAGAACGCAACATCGTCTTCTCCGCCCGCACCCACCTCGCAAGCCACCCCCACGCCGACGTCGCAACAGGTGGCCCCTGCATTCGCGGACTGCGGCGACCTTGCGACGGAACGTTTCCTCGGAATGGTCGACGAGAACGGATGGGTCGGCTGGAACATGATCGGCGAGAAGATCGGGCACAACCCGTTCGACCGTTTCACACCGGGCGGATGGGACGACCAGTTGAGCTGCCGATTCGGTGCGGGTCCCGAGGTGGCGACCGACAACGTCCTCGACCTCGCGTGGGCGCCCATCGCCGACGAGAGCGCTGGCTCCGCGATGGCCCAGCTGTCGGACGACGGCTGGGAGCGCATTTCGGTCGAGCAAGGCGAGATCTTCGCGCAGCCCGACGATGGATCGGGGTGGGCGGACGAGGAAGGTTACGGAGCCGCTTACCTCTTCACGAGCAGCGACGTTCGGTGGGCACAGTTGCGCGAGTACCTCGACTTCATCCGACCGCCTGCCGATCAGTGAACGATGAGCCGCGGATCCGCAGCGCGGACGAGGCGTAGGCTCCGGCCATGGTGATCGTCGGACTCTCGCTCGCGGCCCTCGCTGCGCTCATCCACGTCTACATCTTCGTGCTGGAATCGCTCACGTGGACCACCGACCGGACGCGTCGCGTCTTCGGCGTCCGCACTCGGAACGAAGCCGAGCTCACCAAGCCCCTGGCCTTCAATCAGGGGTTCTACAACCTCTTCTTGGCGATTATCGTCGGGCTCGGAATCGTTCTGCTCGCGGTGGGTGCCCCGGTCGTCGGCGCGACGCTGGTGTTCGCCGGAGCCGGATCGATGGCCGCGGCGGGAGTCGTCCTGCTGCTGTCGAATCGACGGATGCAGCGCCCCGCCCTCATCCAGGCGGCGCCGCCGCTCGTGGCGATGATCTCGCTCGGGTTCGGGCTCGCCGCCGGTTGACCAGCCCCGGAGCTCACCGCAGCGCCGTTCGGCTGGTGGCCGTCGCCTCCAGTGAGACGCCTTCGGGAACGAAGAGCGTCACCACCGGAGGATGCCACGTGCCGGCCACCGTCACCCTGGCCGAGACCCCATCGGGGGTGCCGGCACGCACGAGCTGCAGGTCCGAACCGAGTTCCGTGATGAGCGAGCCCGCGAGGTCGGCGACGTCATCGTCCGTGAGCACGGCGCGCGGCTCGGCGCCGTCCACGACGAGCGTGAACCCGTCCGCGCCGGCGAGCGCCGCGGCGTCGGCGGCGGCGTCCACCCGCTTCTGGGCGAGGTAGAGGCTCGTCGCATCGACGCACACGAGCACCACGACGAGGGCGAGGACGGCATAGCCGAGCGTCAGCAGCAGGACGCTGCCCTCCTCGTCATCCGCGCCCCCACGCCGAATCCACTCGCGCATCAGTCACCTTCCCAGAACCGCGACACGCGCTGCGCGGCCGTCGCCTCGACGGGGATCACGGCCACTCGATCCAGTCCCAGGACCGGCGGCACGAGCGGAAGGGCGACGTCGCTCCGCACGGTCACGAGAAGCGTCGCCCCGGCGATCGGACAGGCGGTGCCCGACGGACGGCACTGCAGTGCCACGTCCACCCGCCCGGGGTCGATCCCGTACTCCGCCACCACCGAGGCGAGGATCCTCTCGGCACGTCGATCAGCGTCATCCGCATCGCTCGCACCGGCAGCGGCGCGCGCCACGTGCCGCGCCGCCGCCTCGACGCCGAGCGACTGACCCTGGATCAGGCCGAGCGCGACGATCAGATAGACGAGCGGGACGAGGAGCACCAACCCCACCACGATGAACTCCAATGCGGCCGACCCGCGATCCACGGGTTCATCGGCCTCAGGGGTCGAACGACTCCATGGGAGCATGCGCACTCACCTCCAGCATGCCGGGAAGTCCGAGGAGGCCGAGGACGGGAAGCGGGGCACGCACTCGTACTTCGACGGCTGGATATCCGAGCGAGCCGGTCTCCGCTACCGAGACATCCTCGGCGTACGTCTCGCCGACCGTTCGCGCGAGGATGTGACTGGTGCGAGTGGCGCCGTCGGCGAGGGACGTATCGGCGAGGGCCGCATGATACGCACCTTCGACGGCGGCGTCGTGCGCCACGTTCCGGACGTAGATGCCGATGCCGAGCTGCAGCACGGCCAGTGTCAGCAGCGTCAGCATGGTGCCCACGAGGACGAACTCCACCGGTGCCGACCCACGGTCGTCCACGCCCTCCTCGTGGGCTAGTGCCGGGAGGAGGTCGCGGATGCGGCGACGCACCCGCCTCACGTCACAGCCCCGACACGCGTTGGATCGCTTGCTCGAACAGCCCGGCGAGTGCGGGTCCGGCGAGCGCCCAGATCACCACCACGAGACCGGCCGTCATGAGGGTGATGAGCACCCAGCCGGGGACATCGCCCCGCTCCTCCGCGAGCACGTCGCCGAAGGCCGTACGGATCCGGACCCACTTTTCGGTCATCCGATCGCGCATGACGTTCTCCTTTCGTTCTGGGCTGGTGTGCCCGATGAGGCCCGTCATCCGAGACCGAGCCGGAGCATGAAGATCCCCGGAAACACTGCGAACAGAACGCTCAGGGGAAGGATGAGGAAGACCAGCGGAACGAGCATGGCGATCTCATTGCGGCCGGCGCGCTCGATGAGGGATCGCTTCGCCTCTTCGCGGGCATCGAGGGCCTGGGCGTGGAGCACCTGGGCGAGCGGAGCTCCACGGTCGATGGCAGCGATGAGATGGTCGACCGCCCGCGATACGGCGGCGGAATCGAGCCGCGCGGAAAGATCCGCGAGAGCGTCGGACAGCGACGCGCCGGTACCGACCGCGACGACGACGCCGCGGAGCTCGGCCGTGACCTCCCCGCCGGAGAGGTCGCCGACCCGTCGGAGGGCATCGAGGAGCCCTTCTCCGGCGGACAGGCACAGAGCCAGGAACTCAAGCACCGTGGGGAGCTCCTCCTCGATGCGCGCGCGGCGCCCCCGGGCAGCTCTCGAAAGACGGAGTTCGGGGACCATCGCTCCCGCGACGGCGAGGAGGGGCGGGAGGAGGGCCGCGGAAGCGGAACCCCGGCCGAGGAGGACGAGCGCGATCACGACGACCGCCCCGACCGCGAGCCCCGTGATCGCCCCGCTGAGCTGCCGGGCACGGAATCCGGCGACGTCGATCGTCCAGCCGGCCTGCCGCAGCCGCCTTCCGACGGAGGTGGACCCGGCCAGGCGACGGCTCACCGAGGCCTGCCACTGTCGCCACATATCGATCAGATCGGCGCCGAAACCACTCGACGTGGGCGTCGCTCCGATGGGGTCGGTGATGTCGCGGACGTAGGGCGCGATCCGCTGCGACAGCGACGCAGCGCTCCATCGCGGAGCGAGCGACAGCAGAAGCAGCACCCCGGCGCCGAGGGCGACACCCAAGACCACCGAGAGCGCGGCATGAGTGAGGACCGGGCCGGTCACCGCGCCCACCGCCGCGGGTCGGGCAGCCGGCCGATGCGGAGCATGATCCGGAAGGCGACGACCGAAACCGCAGCCCCGCCGACGACGAGGACCACGCCTTCGGGGCTGCCGTAGGCGGCGGCCCCCTCCGGGCGAAGCGAGAGCAGCGCCAGGATGACCCACGGTGCAGCCGCGCCCAGAACGGCGGCTCCGCGGATCCACGACTGCCGGGCGTCGACCTCTGCCCGGATCGCCGCCTCGGAGCGCACGGACGAGGACAGGGCACGAAGCACCGTGGTGAGCTCTGTGCCTCCCACCTGACGCGCCATCCGGAGGGTCTCCACGACCCGATCCGCGACGGGATCGGCGAGCGACTCCTTCAGCGTCAGGATCGCGGAGTCGAAATGCCCCGAGGCGGCGAGGTCGCGCGCGAATCGGCGGAAGAAGGGCCGCAGTGGTGCCGGTGCTGACTCGCCGAGGGTCGCGACGGCGTCGGGGAGCGACATCCCTGCGCGCACCGAGGCGACCAGGAGATCGCAGACATCCGGCCAGAGCGCGCGGCGATTCCTCTGCAGCCGCTCCCGCCGGCCCCGCACCCACCAGTAGGGCGCCGCCACCGCGGCGGCGAAGGCGACGCCGGCGAGCGGAAGGACGGTGGTGAGGAGGAAGATGAGAGCGGCGACGAAGACGGCGAGGACCAGCGCGAGTGCGGCGAGGGCGACCGGCGAGAGACGAGGCAGCCCCGCTTCGGCCAGCAGGCGGGTCATCCGTCCCTCGGCCGTCCGGGCCCGGCGCCACCGCGACCCCGCCGGCCACAGCCACGGCGACAGCACGAGAAGGATGCCGGCGGCGAGCATGCCGCCCCAGAGGAACGTCACCGCTCCCCCGCGCGGAACAGGGTCCGGCACTCGATGATGCCGTCGGACACGCCGGTCGGCTCGACGATCTCACCGACGCGGCGGCGTCCGTCGACCGACCTCTCGCAGTGGACCACGAGGTCGACAGCGCGGGCGACAGCCGGGACGACGAAGCCGGCGTCGATGTTGCGGCCGGCCAGGAGCGGAAGTGTCGACAGCTTCACCAGCGCCTCCCGTGCGGAATTCGCGTGGATGGTCGCTGCCCCGGGGACTCCGGTGTTGAGCGCCAGCAGAAGGTCGAGGGCTTCGGCCTCGCGAACCTCGCCGACGACGATCCGGTCCGGACGCATGCGCAACGCCTCCTTGACCAGTCGCCGGAGCGTGACCTCCCCCGTCCCCTCGAGGCTCGGCTGCCGCCCCTGCATGGCCACGAGATCGGGCGCGGTGATGGAAAGCTCGAATGTCTCCTCGACCGTGACGATCCGATGGGTGCTCGGGCTCGCAGCGACGAGTGCGCCCAGCAGAGTGGTCTTCCCGGCGTGGGTCGCCCCGGAGACGAGCACGCTCCGGCCGTCCCGCATCGCACGACGCAGAAGGGTGGCCGCCGCCTCGGCGAGGGATCCGATCTGCACGAGTGCGTCGAGGTCGCGGAACGCCGGGAGGAACTTGCGGATGTTGACCGCCCAGTGCCGCCGGGTGATGTCGGGGATGACGACGTGGAGGCGGCTCCCGTCCGGGAGCGACGCGTCGACGAACGGCTGGCTGAGGTCGACGCGCCTGCCGGTCGCATGCAGCATGCGCTCCACGAGATCGCGCACACCGGTGTCGCTCAGGTGAAGGGGAACTCGCTCGGCCACTCCCCCGCGCGCCACGAAGATGCGATCCGGCGCGTTGATCCACACCTCCTCGACGGTCGGATCATCGAGGTAGGCCTGCAGGGGTCCGAACCCGGTGACGCGGGCGACGACATCCCGTACCGCGGCGGTCTCGTCGTCGATCGTGGCAAGGCCCCGTGCCAGGGCGAAGTCGTTGTGGCGCCGCACCTCGTCGCGGGCGATCCGCGCCGCGGCCTCGGGGTCCTTCGTGGGGTCGGCGCTTTCCGCCCGCAGTCGGTCGCGAACCCGCGTCGCGACGACGGCGGTCGGCGAGTCGGTGCGCAGAGCGGCGGATGTCACCGGAGCATCCTCGCAAAGCGCGGTGCGGGGGCCCGGATGTTATCCACAGAGGCCGTCCGCCGGGGGCCCGCAGCGGAAAGCGCAAGAGGGCTGCGCGATGGACGCGAGCGGAGCAGGATGAGACCTCGAGACCGCTTCGAAAGGACCCACCATGCACAAGAGCTCCGACCTCCTCGACTCCGGATCCGCCACGCGGCAGCGCGCCGAGAAGGCCGTGAAGACGGCGGTCGCCGCCGCTCCCGCCGCCCGCGCGGCGCTCGGCCTCGTGGGCATCGTGCAGGCCGCCTTCGCGTTCCTGGCCTTCTGGGACCTCGCCCACCGCGACGCCAAGGAGGTCACGGGTCCGAAGCCGATCTGGATCCCCGTCATCCTGATCAACTGGATCGGTCCGGCGGCCTACTTCCTCTTCGGCATCAAGCGCTGAACCCCCGGCGCTTCTCTCGGGTTATCCCCATGCTCGGCAAACGTCTGCTCACCTAGACTGAACGCACCAGCGGGAGTGGTGAAACTGGCAGACACGCAGGATTTAGGTTCCTGTGCCTCCGGGCGTGTGGGTTCAAGTCCCACCTTCCGCACGCGTGCCGTGCCGGCCTGGGCGGTGCGCATCACCCTTGCCGCCGCCGACGACCCGAGTGGACTGCCGTGCACACCGTTCCCACCGCCCTCATCCCCTGGCTCGACCCTGCGGTGATCATCGCCGCGGCGGGCCCGTGGGCCCTCGCCGTCGTCTGCTTCATCGTCTTCGCGGAAACCGGCCTGCTGGTGGGCTTCCTCCTCCCCGGCGACACGCTGCTCATCATGGCGGGACTGCTCTCCCACCCGTCCGACGTCGCCCCCAACGGCGTCTTCGGCATCAGCGTGTGGTGGGTCGCCCTCCTCATCGGGCTCTCAGCCTTCGTCGGCGGAGAGGTGGGGTACTTCATCGGCCACAAGGGCGGGCCAGCGGTCTTCGAGCGCAAGGAGTCCGGCGTCTTCAGCCGGCGCAACGTCGAGCGGACGAACGCATTCTTCGAGAAGTACGGCGGCCTCACGATCATCCTCGCCCGCTTCGTTCCGATCGTTCGCACCTTCGCGCCGGTCGCCGCCGGCGTCGGGCACATGGCATGGCACCGCTACACGCTGTACAACCTCATCGGGGCGGTCATCTGGGGCTTCGGCCTGACGATGTTCGGCTACGCCGTCGGCCTCATCCCCGGGGTCGGCGACTTCGTCACCCAGTACATCGACGTGATCCTTCTCGCTGCCGTCGCCGGGACGGTGATCTTCATCGTGTGGCACTACCTCGCCGAGCGTCGGAAGGCCAAGCGAGCTGCCGCCGCAGGTGAGGACGTCGACACCGACGCCGTCGAGGCGCGTCAGCTCGTTCTCGACCCCGACGTGTTCGAGCGCGGTCCCGAGCACCGCCGCGACGGGGAGGCCTGAGTCACGCGCGAGCGATCGGTCATCGATGGCGACGGCACCGGCCCGGGCGTAACCTACCGCGCATGACCGCTCTTCACACGGCCGCCGAGGACGAGGTCGGCGGGCCCGCAGCGAAGCTGTACGCCGATGACCTCGAGACCCTCGGCTATGTCACCACCCACACCCGCGTCACGGCGCTCAACCCCGAGGCCGTCGCGGCATTCGAGCAGCTGATCCACGCCATCGCTCCGAGCCTCGGCATGCGGCGCTACGAACTGGTCACCCTGGCAGCTGCCGGGGCGCTCGGCTCGACCTCCTGCCGCGCGCACCACGGTCTGAAGTCGCTGCGCTACATCGACCCCGACGAGCTCGAACGGGTCGCTCGGGACTTCCGCACGGCCGGGCTTCCGCCCGAAGAAGTGGCGATGATGGCGTTCGCCGAGAAGCTGAGTCTCGACTCCTCCGCCATGACCGCCGACGACGCCGCCGAGCTGCAGCGCCACGGCTTCAGCGACCGCGAGATCGTCGACATCGCGTTCGCCGCGGCGGCACGGAACTTCTACAGCCGGTCGCTGCACGCGCTCGGGGTCGAGCCCGACATCCCTCCGACGTTGCCGGCGTCGCTGCGCGACGCACTCCTCGCCGGCATGCGCACCCGGGAGGCATAGCCCGCTCTCGGCGGAGCGCACCACGCCGAAGGGGCGCCGCTGTGACCGCGGCGCCCGCGAAGCGCGCTCCAGGCGCAGTTTCTGTCGCGTGGGCACGCGGAGAGCGCGATTCGCGCGCCAGGAAGGATGCCGCGAGGGCGAGGGGCCGCCTCGGGGCGCAGTTTCCGTCGCGTGGGCGCGGGGAAAGCGCAGTTCGCGCGCCCGGAAAGATGCTCACAGTGACGGGGCGGAGAGCCAGCCGCGCCACACGCCCGCCCGGCCGCCCCCGCGCAGCGTTACGACGCCTTCGCGGCCTTCTTCCGTGCGGGCTTCTTCTTCGGCGAGCTCGCCGAGTCGCCGCGAGTCTTCGTCCCCGAGTCATCCGACTTCTTGTCGGTCCGCGCCGCGCGCGATCGTTCGACACTCGCACGCAGCGCTTCCATCAGGTCGATGACCTCGCCGCCGGCGTCGGTCTCCTCCTCGGCGCCGAACGTCTCCGACGTGTCGATCGCATCGCCCTGCTCGAGCTTGGCGCGGATCAGGGTGCGCAGCTCCTCCTGGTAGTCGTCGGTGAACTCCGTGGGGTCGAAGTCGCTGGCGAAGCTCTCCACGAGGGCCGACGACAACTCCAGCTCCTTTCCGGAGATCTTCACCGGCTCGTCGAGCGAGGGGAACGCGGCCTCGCGTACTTCGTCGGCCCAGAGCAGTGTCTGCAGAACCAGCACGTCGCCACGCACCCGCAGCGCCGCCAACCGGGTCTTCTGGCGCAGCGAGAACCGCACGATCGCGGTCCGGTCGGTCTGCTCGAGGGTCTTCCGCAGCAGCACGTAGGCCTTCGGAGACGCCGAGTCGGGCTCGAGGTAGTAGGCCTTATCGAACATCAGCGGATCCACCTGCTCGCTGGGCACGAACTCCACCACGTCGATCTCACGGCTCTTCTCCGCCGGAAGCGCCTCGAAGTCCTCCTTCGAGAGCACCACCGTGCGTTGGCCGTCGTCGTAGGCCCGATCGATGTCGCTGTACGGCACCACCTCGCCGTCGATCTCGCACACGCGCTGATAGCGGATGCGTCCACCGTCCTTGTTGTGCACCTGGTGCAGCGAAACATCGTGGTCCTCGGTGGCGGAGTACACCTTCACCGGAACATTGACCAGTCCGAACGTCAGCGCGCCCTTCCAGATCGACCTCATCACACCAGTGAACACCTGTCACACCGCTCGCGGCTACCCTTGCCCCATGCCCGGCGATGAGCACCTGGTCCGCATCGGCGGCCGGCGCCTGCGGATCACGAACCTCACCAAGGTGCTCTATCCCGAGACGGGCACCACAAAGGGTGAGGTGATCGACTATTACACCCGCATCGCTCCGCTGCTGATCCCGCACGTCGTCGGCCGCCCGGTCACGCGCAAGCGCTGGCCGGAGGGCGTCGGAACGCCGGAGCACGCCGAGATGTCGTTCTTCGCCAAAGACCTCGAGCGCGGCGCGCCGGACTGGGTGCAGCGCCGCCCCATTCCGCATTCGAGCGGCCCTAAGGACTACCCCCTGGTCGGTGACGTCCCCACCCTCGTCTACCTGGCACAGGTGGCGAGCCTCGAACTGCACGTACCGCAATGGCGCTTCACCGCCACCGGCGAGCGCGGGAACGCCGATCGCCTCGTCCTCGACCTCGATCCGGGACCCGGCGTCGGTCTGGCCGAGTGCGCCGAGGTGGCGCGGTGGGCGCGGGACATCCTCGGGCACATGGGGCTCGACCCGATGCCCGTCACGAGCGGAAGCAAGGGCATCCAGCTCTACAGCGCGCTGCCCCCCGGTCAGTCGAGCGAGCGCGCCTCCGCCCTGGCGCACGAGCTCGCCCGGGCCATCGAGGCCGACCACCCCGACCTCGTCGTCAGCAGCATGAAGAAGGCGATCCGCGACGGACGGGTGCTCATCGACTGGAGCCAGAACAACGGCTCGAAGACCACCATCGCTCCGTACTCGCTCCGCGGTCGCGTCCGCCCGATGGTCGCGACCCCGCGCACCTGGGAGGAGCTCGACGACCCCGGGCTTCGGCAGCTGATGTTCGACGAGGTGCTGCGCCGTGCCGACGAGGTCGGCGACCCCATGGCGGCCCTGGGTTTCCATGCGGGCGGCCGTGCCGCCGACGACGGGCCGCTCACCGCATACATCGCCAAGCGCACCGCGGGAGCGACTCCCGAACCCGTGCCCGAGAACCCGCTCCCCGCGACGGCCGCGCCCGGCGAGCTTCCGCGTTTCGTGATCCAGGAGCACCACGCGACCCGGCTCCACTGGGACCTCCGCCTCGAACGCGACGGCGTCCTCGTCAGCTGGGCGGTGCCGCGCGGCATCCCGCACACCTCCACCCGGAACAATCTCGCCGTCATGACCGAAGACCACCCGATGGAGTACGCCACGTTCTCGGGCACCATCCCCGCCGGCCAGTACGGCGCCGGCACGATGACGATCTGGGACGACGGGCGGTACGAACTGGAGAAATGGCGCGACGACGAGGTGATCTTCACCGCCGAGGGGCGGCCGGGCGGTCCGCTCGGGCGGGTGCGCCTGGCGCTCATCCGCACCGAGGGGGACGGTGAGAAGTCCAGCTGGCTTCTGCACCGGATGAAAACGGATGCCGCAGGGCACGCGCAATCCGACGGTACGCCGGTGGAGCCCTCGCCCCAGGCCGACGAGCCGCGCGCCCGCCGCGCAGCGCCGCGTCGTACCGCCGACCCGGCGCCCGCTCCCGAAACCCCGTCCTCTCTCCGCGAGGCACCCCGCGCTGCCGCACAGCCCGCGGAATGGCCGCCCTCGGCCCCCTCGCTCGCCCCGATGCTGTCCACGACGGCGACCCCGGCCCGCGCTCGCGCCGATGCCGCCCGCTGGGGCGATCCGGCCTGGGCCGAGGCGAAGTGGGACGGGATCCGCGCGGTCGGCGTGTGGGACGGCACCCGCCTGCGCCTCTGGGCGCGCAGCGGCAACGAGCTCACCGCCCGGTACCCCGAGATCACCGGGGTCGACGCGGGACTCGGGGCGCAGCCGGCCGTCGTCGACGGCGAACTCGTCGCCCTCGATCAGGGACGGCCGAGTTTTCCGCTCCTGCAGACCCGGATGAACCTCGTGCGCGAGGGCGACATCGCCCGCGAAGTCCGGCGGACCCCCGTGCACTACTACCTCTTCGATGTGCTCGTGGCCGAGGGGAAGGATGTCACCGGGCTGCCGCTCACCGAGCGCCGGGTCATCCTCGAGCACCTCGCCGCCGCCGTCGTGCCGGCCGTGGTCGTCCCCCCCGTCTTCGAGGACGTCGACGTCGCGCTCGAAACGAGCGAACGGCTGCGGCTCGAGGGCATCGTGGTGAAGGATCCCCGCTCGACCTACCGGCGAGGAGCCCGCTCCGAAGCGTGGCTGAAGGTCAAGCTCACCAGGACGCAGGAAGTCGTCCTCGCGGGGATCCGTCCCGGGCAGGGGGGACGCTCATCGACCTTCGGGTCGCTGCTCGTGGGGATTCCGGGTCCCGACGGTCTCCACTATGCCGGACGCGTCGGCACCGGCTTCAGCGACCGCGAACTCCGGGCGCTGCAGGAGAGGCTCGCGCCGCTCGCCGCCGAGAGGAATCCGCTCGTCGGCGTCCCGGCACTCGATGCCCGTGGCGTGCGATGGCTCCGCCCGGAACTGGTCGGCGAGGTGGAGTTCGGCGAGTTCACTCCCGGGGGCATCCTGCGCCATCCCCGATGGCGAGGCCTCCGCCTCGACAAGCGCCCCGACGAGGTCGTGCGCGAGAGCTGACTCTTCGATTCAGGCGTGCGCGTCGTGCTCGATGTGCCCCGCTCCCTCGACCTGGAACGTCGAGTGATCGACGTCGAAGTGCCGCGAAAGGCAGGCCTGGAGGCTCCGCAGCACCTCGTCGGAGCGCCCCTCCGCCATCACCTCGGGCGCGACGACGACGTGCGCGCTGAAGACGGGAGCGCCGCGGGTCAGCTGCCACACGTGCACATCGTGGACGTCGACGACGCCCGGAGTGTCGAGGATGTGGGTGCGGATGTCCCGGACCTGCATCCCCCGCGGAGCAGCCTCGCTCAACACCGACGCCACCTCCCGCAGCAGCCCGAGCGCTCGCGGGATGATGAGGACGGCGATGAGGAGGGACGCCGCGGCATCGGCGGCAACCCAGCCCGTCAGAAGGATGACCGTTGCCGCGACGATGACCGCGACCGAACCCAGGAGATCGCCGAGGACCTCGAGATAGGCTCCGCGGACGTTGAGGTTCCGCCGCTGCGCGGCGCTCAGGAGCCACATCGCCACCGCGTTGGCGACGAGACCGAGCACCGCGACGAGGAGCATGACGCCCCCGGCGACCTCGCTCTGCCCGGGAGCGAGCAGGCGCGTGATCGCCTCGACGCCCACCCACACCGCCAGCGCGAGCAGGATCACTCCGTTCGCGAGGGCGCCGAAGACCTCGGCACGCTGATAGCCGTAGGTCCGGCGATCGGTCGCAGGCCGGGCGGCGACCGCGCTGGCGATCAGCGCGATGACGAGCGCCACGGCGTCGGTGAGCATGTGCGCGGCATCGGCGAGAAGAGCGAGCGACCCGGAGAGGAGGGATCCGCCGACCTGCACGACCATGACCGTCGCGGTGATGGCGAGGGACGTCGCCAGGAGACGGCGGTTCGACTGTCCCCTCACCCCATCAGGCCGCGCGGCGTGGTCGTGCATGCTCTCAGGGTAGGCGCGACCACGCCGGCGGGGCCGGCGACAGCCCAGTCAGGAATGAAAGTCCTTCTCACAACTCCGCGAGGAGCGGGGCGAGCCGCTCGAAAGCGCGCGCACGGTGCGAATGGGCGTTCTTCTCGGCGGCGGACCACTCCGCGACGGTGCGCTCCGGCACCCCCGGCTGATCGTCGGGGATGAACACCGGGTCGTACCCGAATCCGCCTTCACCCCGCGCGCGACTGGCGAGGCGCCCTGGCCACACGCCTTCGACCACGTGTTCGGTGGCACCGGGGGCGACCAGGGCGATGGTGGAGACGAACTGCGCCCCGCGGTGGGGGTCGCGAATGTCGGAGAGCTGGTCGAGGAGGAGCGCGCGGTTCGCCGCGGCGTCTTTTGCGTGTCCCGCCCAGTAGGCCGAGAACACTCCAGGCGCCCCGCCGAGGACGTCGACACGGATGCCGGAATCATCCGCGAGCGCAGGGAGGCCGGTGTGTCGGGCCGCCGCGCGAGCCTTGATCAGCGCGTTCTCGGCGAAGGTGACGCCGTCCTCCACCGGCTCGGGTCCGTCGTAGGAGATGACCTTCAGGTCGGGGCGCACTCGTGCGACGATCGCGGCGAACTCCTCCACCTTGTGGTGATTATGCGTGGCGAGGACGATCGGACGGGTCATCCGTCAGCTCTCGACGCGGGCGAGCGATGCCGTCTGCAGTTCGCGGAGCTCTCCGCAGCCGCTCACACCGAGCTCGAGCAGCGCGTCGAGCTCGCGCTTGTCGAACGGCGCGCCCTCAGCAGTTCCCTGCACCTCGACGAAGAGGCCGCGCCCGGTGACGACGACATTCATGTCGGTTTCGGCCCGGACATCCTCCACGTAGGCGAGGTCCAGCAGCGGCTCACCGTCGACGATGCCGACCGACACCGCGGCCACCGAATCCAGGAGCACCTGTGAGCGCTGGCCGATGAACTTCCGCTCGCGCCCCCACTCGATCGCGTCAGCAAGCGCCACGTAGGCACCCGTGATCGCGGCCGTCCGCGTTCCGCCATCGGCCTGCAGCACGTCGCAATCGATGACCAGGGTGTTCTCCCCGAGGGCCTTGGTGTCCACGACCGCCCGGAGGGCTCGCCCGATGAGGCGCGAGATCTCGTGGGTGCGGCCGCCGATCCGGCCCTTAACACTCTCGCGGTCGTTGCGCTCGTTGGTCGCGCGGGGAAGCATCGCGTATTCCGCGGTCACCCACCCCTTGCCCTTTCCGGCGAGCCACCGCGGCACGCCGTTGGTGAACGAAGCGGTGCACAGCACCTTGGTGCCTCCGAAGGAGATCAGTGCCGACCCCTCGGCCTGCGCACTCCAGCCCCGCTCGATCGTGATCGGGCGGAGCTGGTCGGGGGTGCGCCCGTCGGCGCGGATGAGGTCGGTCATGTCACTCCTTCACGCCCGCGCTGCGGGCAGGTCGATGGCGCCGGTGTGCACCAGGCGGACGTCGCGGACCTCACGGCCCATCAGCCGGTGGGCCAGACGCACGAACTCGTCGGCCGAGTCCCCCGTCGCCTCGTAGACGTGACGCGGCACCGCGTCGTGGCCGGCGAGGAGGTCACGGCTGACGAGCTGACGATAGACGTCCTTCGCCGTCTCGGTGTCGCTGGAGACGAGGCTCACCTCCGGACCCATCACGTAGCTGATCGCGCCCTCGAGGAAGGGGTAGTGGGTGCATCCGAGCACGAGCGTGTCGACGCCGGCGTGACGCAGCGGCGCCAGGTAGTGCTCCGCGGCGTCGAGCACCCGCGGGGTGTCGGTCTCCCCCGCTTCGACGAACTCCACGAAATCGGGGCACGCCTGTGCGAACACCGTCAGCCGCTCGTTGACCTCGAGCATGTCCTGGTAGGCGCCCGACCCGATGGTGCCTGCCGTGCCGATGACGCCGATCCTGCCATTGCGGGTCGTCGACATCGCCGTCCGCACCGCCGGACCGATGACCTCGACGACCGGCACGTCGTAACGCTCCCGCGCGTCGCGGAGCATCGCGGCGGAGGCGGTGTTGCAGGCGATGACGAGCATCTTCACGCCCTCGGCGACGAGCTCGTCGAGGATCTCGAGCGAGTAGCGGCGGACGTCGGCGATGGGCTTCGGGCCGTACGGCGAACGAGCGGTGTCGCCGATGTAGACGATCGACTCCCGGGGCAGCTGCGCCGAAACGGCGCGGGCGACGGTGAGACCGCCGACCCCCGAGTCGAAGATTCCGATCGGCGCATCGTTCACGGTCAACCAGCCTACGCCGCCGCCGGCTTCCCGCCCGCCCAGGCGGTGCGGGCCGGCGTCGCGCCCTCGCTAGGCTGACCGCCATGAGCGTCCGCCTGCCGCCTTCGAGCGCGCTTCTGACCGACCGCTACGAGCTGACCATGCTCGACGCCGCCCTCCGCGACGGCACCGCTGAGCGCCGCTGCGTCTTCGAGCTCTTCGCACGGCGGCTCCCCGGAGCCCGTCGTTTCGGCGTCGTCGCGGGCACCGGTCGACTGCTCGGCCTCCTCGCCGACTTCCGGTTCGGCGACGACGAGCTGCGCTTCCTCCGCGACAACCGGGTGGTGGATGCGTCCACTCTCGCCTTTCTCGAGGACTACCGTTTCGGCGGATCCATCGTGGGTTATCGCGAGGGCGAGGCGTACTTCCCGGGCTCCCCGATCCTCACCGTCGAGGGCACCTTCGCCGAGGCGGTGGTGCTGGAGACCATCGCGCTGAGCGTGATGAATCACGACTCGGCGGTGGCGACGGCCGCTGCCCGGATGAGCATCGCCGCCGGCGACAGGCCGCTCGCGGAGATGGGGTCGCGGCGTGCCCACGAGCGCTCGGCTGTGGCCGCCGCGCGCGCCGCGTACATCGCGGGCTTCTCGGCGACGAGCAACCTGAGGGCAGGGGCGGAGTGGGGTATCCCGACGATGGGCACCGCGGCCCACGCCTGGACGCTCCTCCACGATTCCGAGGAGGACGCGTTCCGCTCGCAGGTCGCCGCGCTCGGGGTCGAGACGACGCTGCTCGTGGACACCTACGACATCCGGGCGGGCGTCGAGACAGCGGTGCGCGTGGCCGGGCCGGGCCTGGGCGGCGTCCGCATCGACTCCGGCGACCTCCCCACCGTGGCTGCAGAAGTGCGCGCGCAACTCGACGAGCTGGGAGCCACGGGTACGAAGATCACGGTCACGAGTGACCTGGACGAGTACGCCATCGCCGCTCTCGCCGCCTCACCGGTGAATTCGTACGGGGTAGGCACCTCGGTGGTCACCGGCTCGGGATCGCCGACGGCGGGCATGGTCTACAAGCTCGTCGCGCGACAGGATGCCGCGGGCGGCTGGGTACCGGTGGCGAAGGCGTCGACCGATAAGGCCTCGAAGGGTGGTCGGAAGGCGGCGTTCCGGACGAGGCGGGCCGGCACCGCGACATCCGAGCTGATCGCCGTCTCCGACGGTTTCGAGCAACTCGCCACGAGCGTCGATCACCCCGATGCCCGTCCGCTGCAGGTGGGCTTGGTGGAGTCAGGCGTGGTGGACCCCGGAGCGCTCGGGGCCGCCGGAGTCGCGGCCGCCCGCGCGCACCACGAGCTCGTGCGGGAGGAGCTTCCAGTAACCGCGTTGGCGCTCAGCCGATCGGACCCGGCTCTCGCCACCGTCTTCATCGACGTCGCCTGAGCCGCTCAGACGAGCGACTCGTAGATCTCCTTGCACGTCGGGCACACCGGGAACTTCTCCGGGTCGCGTCCCGGTGTCCACTTCTTGCCGCACAGGGCCCGCACGGGCTTGCCGGTGAGGGCGGACTCGAGGATCTTGTCCTTCTTGACGTAGTGCGAGAACCGCTCGTGGTCGCCGGGCTCGATGCTCTCCTCGCGGATGAGCTCTTCGAGCTCGCGGTCGAGGGTGGCGAGGCCGCCCTGGTCAGGGCTGTCGAGGGGCGTGCTCATGACGGCCAAGTCTACCCGCGCCGCGCCGAGCGCGGCATGCCCGTGCGATCAGGAGGCCTCCGCGAACTCCATGATGCGGCTTCCCCGCCGCTCGAACACCGCCGCCCCGATGGCGATGCCGATGAGGGCCGTCGCACCGCCGATCGCCAGCCCGCCCCACAGCGCCAGTGTCGCGGCCTCCTCGTCTCCCCCGAGCGACAGCCACCCCCACCAGGCCGCCGGCGCGCTGAGCGCCAACGCACCGAGCATCACGAACGCCTGGGCGAGCGCGCCCCCGGAGCCGGTGCGCTGCGGCTGCTGGAAAGGGCTGTCTCCCGGCCGAGTGACGGCGTACGGCCACGTCGCCGAGGAGATGCTGGACAGGCCGAGGCCGGAGAGGAACAGCACCGCGCACAGACCCGTCATGGCGGGAAGCACCGCCCACCGTCCGTGAAGCGACACCGCGATGGGAACGGCGATGGCGAGGACGGGGACGCCGATGAGGAGCACCGGAACGAGCCGACCGATCCGATCGGACGCTCCACGCACGCCGCTGGCGATGTGCATCCACACCGCCGTGGAGTCGTAAGCGAGGTCGTTGTGGGGAAGCCACCCGAGGAACAGCGCGGCGAGCGGAACCGGTACGAGTGCCACGATCTCGGGCGGGACGCCCGCGACGAGGAGGGGGACCACCGTGAGGCCTGCGGCGACGGGCACGACGAGCAGATTGACGATGTAGCGCCGGTCGCCGAGCCAGTACAGCAGGCTCCGCGCCGAGACGGCGCCGCCCGGGGTGCCGGGGGCGACGGCGAACCAGCCGAGACCACCCCGTTCGCGGACGCTCGTGGGTCGCTCGGCGGTCGTGAGCAGCACCCGAACGAGCCAGAACCACAGCCCGCCCAGGGCGAGGGCGGTCAGGAGCGCGATCATCAGGGCGAGAGGTGCGCTTTCGGCCCCTGTGGCCACGAGACCGGGGTACGCCCAGGCGGCCCCGAGAGGGGTCACGGCGAGGGCCTCGATGGCCTCCTCGAGCTGGGAGGGGACGGTGCCCCGCCACTCCAACGACGCCAGGAACACCCCCACCGGGACCACCACGACCAGGAGGGCCAGAATGAACAGCCCCGACAACTCGCGCGATCGGCGCTGACGGAGGAAGAGGGAGGTCAGGGCGGTGCTGACCCGAGCCAGGAGGGCGCCGGTGACGACCGCGAGGATGACGCCGAGGACGGTTGCCGCGACGGGCGCCCCCTGTTCGGCCCAGAGTACGCCGGCGCTCGCCCCGACTGCCGTGAGCGCGAAGATCGGGACGCTCACGAGCCCCGCGGCGAGAAGGGCGGCTGCGAGCGGCGTCGGCGCGATTCCGAGGATGGCGAACCGGCGGGGGTCGAGGGGGTCCGAGACCGAGGCCAGCACTGGAGCGAGGGCGAAACCGAGCGTGACCGCCGCCCCCCCGAGGACGGTGACGGCGAACACGACGCGAACCCGCGCATCCGCCAGCGACAATAACGCCCAGCACGCGGCGGCGACCGCCGCGGCGAGGAGGAGGAGCCCGAGCGTCATCCGGACGACATGACGCCGATCGCCCCGCAGGGCCCCGAGGAGGAGCGCCAGTCTCAGTCGGAGAACGTGTGCAGCCATTCCAGGCCCTCCACGTCGCTGAGTCCGCCGGCGAGCTCGATGAAGCGCTGCTCGAGGGTGAGCTCGCCGCGCACCTCGTCGACGGTGCCCTCGGCGAGCACCTGCCCGGCGACGATGACCGCGACGCGCGAGCAGACCCGCTCGACGAATTCCATGCCGTGGCTGGAGAGGATGACCGTGCCGCCGTGCGCGACGTAGGCGGAGAGGATGTCGAGGATGACCGCGCTGGAGACCGGGTCGACCGCTTCGAACGGCTCATCGAGGACCAGCAGACGCGGTGAGTGGATGAGGGCTCCAGCGAGCATGATCTTCTTCACCATGCCGGCGGAGTAGTCCGACACCACGCGCTGGAGGGCGTCGGTCAGGTCGAACGCCCGAGCGAGGTCGGCGGTGCGCGCCTCGACGACGGAGGAGGGAAGACCCCGGAGAACACCGTAGTAGTAGAGCAGCTGGCGTCCGGTGAGGCGGTCGAACGTGCGAAGCCGGTCGGGGAGCACCCCCATCAACTTCTTCGCCGCCAGCGGTTTCGCTCCGGCATCCACGTCGCCGATCCGGATGGTGCCCCGGTCGGGACGCAGGAGCCCCGCGATCATCGACAGCGTCGTGGTCTTGCCTGCCCCATTGGGACCGACGAGTCCGTAGAAGGTCCCCGCCGGCACCGCCAGGTCGATGCCGTCGACAGCCCGCGTTCCCGCGAAGGATTTCGACACGCTTCGCACGACCAGTGCCGCCGTGGCCGTGTCGGGAGCGGGAAGGTCGAGGCTGTCGGCCAACGACAGCGGAGCGGATTCGGCCGGACCTCGGGAGGTCGGGGCCACGTCCGGCGACTCGAGGGGCGTCTGCTCCTCGACGTCGGGTGGCGCGGGTGCGGTGACCGAGGCCTCGACGTCCTCGGTCGCGGCGGGCTCGACCACGGGCGGCTCGACCGGGGCCGGCTCGATCGCGGCCGGCTCGATCGGAACGGGCTCGATCGGAACGGGCTCGACGGCGGCGGCTTCGGGCTCCTCCTCGATGACGGGGTCGGCCGCGGGCGTCGCCTCCGTCACGGGGAGGGGCGGTCGCGGCGGCACGGCGATCGCCGAGTCGGGAACCCGCGGGAGCGGCGGCGGCGGAAGCGGCGGCACGGGGGGCGTTGCCGCCCCGACGGCGGACCCTGGCTCCTCGGGCACGACCGCGGCGGGGGGCTCGACGGACGTCGGCGAAGCGGCCGCGACCTGCTGAGGCGGACGCTTGGCACGGGGCTTCCGGGGAGTCGCGGGTTTCCGCGGTGCCGCGGGTTTCCGCGGCGTCGACGGCTTCCGCGGAGCGGAGGCGTTGGTCTGCTCCCCCTCGGGGGGTGCCGGCGGCGGCAGGACCGGTACCAGGCGGATCTCGACCTCCCGTGACACGGCGCCGCCGTCGCCGTCGGCGTCGGCCGGATCGGCGTCGTGGGGCACCGGAAGAGAGGGAGTCACCGCATCACGGTATCAAGCGCACCGGCGTCGGCGAGCAGGTTGTGAGGGAACGGACATCCTTCGATATATCACAAACCTGCAACGAGGGGGAAGCATTATGCCCCTTCCCAGCCGTTATGGCTACCATCAGGTGGGCACAACGGAGTGTCCAGTCGGTGAACCGACAGTGAATCACACACTCCAGGAGCGAATCGTGACCGTTCAGACCGTCATCCTCGCCGCGGGCATGGGCTCGCGGCTAGGCCGAAGCCTGCCCAAACCACTGACGGAGTTGAACGACGGCCGCAGCATCATGCAGCAGCAGCACGACAACATCCGGGCCGCCTTCGGCGCTGCCGCGCGCATCACCACTGTGGTCGGTTACCGCGCCGAGGCGATCGTCGACGCCTTCCCCGAGGTCGACTACGTGTACAACGACCGTTACGACCAGACGAACACGTCCAAGTCGCTCCTTCGGGCCCTGGGCGCCACGGGCCGCGGCGGGGTGCTGTGGATGAACGGCGACGTCGTGTTCGACCCGCGGGTCCTCGGCCGTGCGATCGACCTCATCGAGCGGGACCAGTCCTTCGTGACGGTCAACACTGCGAAGGTGTCCGACGAGGAAGTGAAGTACACGCTCGACGCCGACGGCTTCGTGAAGGAACTGTCGAAGACCGTCGAGAACGGCATCGGTGAAGCCGTCGGCATCAACTACATCTCGGGGCGCGACAAGCGCGCATTCATGCGCCAGCTCGGCCGCGTCGGCGACCAGGACTACTTCGAGCGGGCGCTCGAGCTCGCGATCGCCGAGGATGGGCTGCGCCTGCAGGTTCTCGACATCTCCGACCTCTACGCCGTCGAAGTCGACTTCGCGGAAGATCTCGAGCGGGCGAACCTCTTCGTCTGAACCGTCGTTCCTTGCACGCCGCCTGAGGCGGGAGTCAAGGCCCGGCGGGTTCCCGGTTCGCGCTCGTAGGATCGCGCCAATGGCGAAGGCACACCGCATCCACTCCCTCGACGACGGCACCCCCTGGCAGGGCGGCCTGCCGCCGGTGGGATCAGACGAGCACCCGTACGTCATCCGCGCGCTCGACCGCGTGCTCGCGATCCAGCGTCCGGTCGTTCTCGCTCACCTGCGCAGCATCCGGCTCCGCCACCCCGCGTCCTCGCCCGAGGAGATCGTGCGGATCCTCGAACGCCGCTACCTCGCGGCGGTCACGACGGGTGGCGCCGCGGTCGGCGCGACGGCCGTGGTGCCCGGCGTCGGAACCGGGGTGACGCTGGCCCTCAGCGGCGTGGAAACGGTGGGGTTCCTCGAGGCCACCACGCTCTTCGCGCAGTCGGTGGCCGAAGTTCACGGCGTCGCCGTGTCCGACCCCGAGCGCGCACGCGCACTGGTTCTCACCCTGATGCTCGGGACCGAGGGGGTGGATCTCCTGCGTCAGCTGGCGACGCAAGCGTCGGGGAAAGGCCCCACACGGGACTCCTACTGGGGCGAGATGGTCACCAAGACGCTGCCCCGAGCCGCCGTGGGACCCCTGGTCGATCGCCTGAAGAGCGCCTTCATCCGCCAGTTCGCCGCTCGAGGCGGCGCGAGCTGGCTCGGCAAGGCCCTGCCGTTCGGAATCGGGGCCGCTGTCGGCGGAGCGGGCAACCATCTTCTCGGGCGCCGGGTGCTCGTCGGATCTCGCCGCGCGTTCGGGCTTCCCCCGGCGGTGCTGCCCGCCGAGCTGGAGCCGCGGCCGCATGCCCGACGGGTCGAGTCGGCCGCGGCGGGCGGCGTCTTCCGGGTCGCGGGGGCGGCCGTGCGATCGGTGGGGTCAGCGGTGGGCGGTGCCGGGTCGGCAGTCCGCGGAGCCGGAAGGAAGATCGTCCGGCGCGACTGAGCGGATGACTCCCCCTCGGCCCGAACCGGAGCAGACCGCACCCCGGGCGACGCGCACCCCTGAGGGAAGCCTTCGGCGCTCCACGCGCCAGGGGCCTCCGGCACGCGCCACGTTTCCCCCTCGCGCACCGCGGCCGCATTCCGGAGGAGATCCCGCCGCGGGAGGTCTCAGGAGCGACATCCGACCTCCCGAAAACGGATCTCATCCCGGGCGCGCGGCGCCGCGGGCGGCTGGTCGAGCGGTGGGCAGGCCGGCGAGGCCCTACGCTCGCGATATGGAGAGCCTCGCCCTCACGGAGAGCGCCGTCGCCGCGATCGCCGCCTGGATGCCGAGGCAGCGGTGGTACGCCGCCAAGAGCCGTCCTCCCACGCTGCAGCTGATCGGATGGTTCGACCTCCCCCACGGCTCGGGTGGCGACGAGCCGCTGGCGATCCGCACCTTCCTCGTCTCCGACGAGGGATCCTTCCCCGCTGTCCTGTACCAGGTGCCGGTGGTCGCGCGCGCGACACCGGCTGTGACGGCCCCCTCGGCGCACATCGTCGGAAATCCCGAGCCCGGGATCACCCTCGTCGACGGACCCCACGATCCCGCCTACACCGACGCCCTGTGGACGATGCTCGGGAACGGTCTTGACGCGTCCGGCGAGGGGGTGCGCGCCGTCGGACATCCGGTCACCGTCGATCTCAGCGCACGGACACCCGCCGCTCGCGTCCTCGCCGGCGAGCAGTCGAACACCTCGATCATCTTCGATGGCGCCGGTCGTGGCCGCCCCCCGGTCATCTGCAAGATCTATCGGCAGCTCCACCACGGGATGAACCCCGACATCGAGCTCCAGAGCGCCCTCGCGGCGGGCGGCTCACCCCATGTGCCGGCGACCGTCGGTTGGATCGCCGGGTCGTGGGGGGCGCCGGGCATCCCGGCGGCGGAGGGGTCGCTCGCGTTCGCTCAGGAGTTCCTCCCGGGCGTGGCCGACGCGTGGCGGGTGGCGCTCGGGGCGGCCTCGAGCGGCGATGACTTCGCGGGGAAAGCCCGCACCCTCGGCGAGACCACCGCAGCGGTGCATCGCTCGCTCGCAGAGCTCTTCCCCACCGTGACGGTGGGAACCACCCACCGTGCGCGCACGGCCGAGACGTGGCGGCGTCGCCTCACGATCGCACAGGCCGAGGTGCCCGCCCTCGCCGGCGCGACCTCGGCCATCGAAGCGGTCTACGCTGCAGCCCTGCAGGCGGATTGGCCGCCCCTGCAGCGCATCCACGGCGATCTGCACCTCGGGCAGGTGCTGCACGACGACACGCGCGGCTGGCTGCTGGTGGATTTCGAGGGCGAGCCGCTGCGACCGATGTCCGAGCGGATCGCACCGGACTTGGCGCTGCGCGACGTCGCCGGAATGCTCCGCTCCTTCGACTACGTCGCCGGCAGCATCCGCCAGACGCATCCGGACGATCCCGCCGACCCCGTGCGCGAGTGGGCGGCTCGGGCCCGTGAGGGTTTCCTCACCGGCTACGGCCGCTCCGCCGCATCCGAGGAGTCGTTCGCGGCGATCCTCACTGCGCTCGAAATCGACAAGGCCGTCTACGAGGCGATCTACGAGTCGCGCAACCGGCCCACGTGGCTCGCGATCCCCCTGCAGGCGATCAGCCGCCTGCTCGCCCGCCACCCCACGACGGCCTGACGATCAGTCGAGGTCGTCCTCGCGCGCCGCCTCGGGGTCATCCTGCACGTCTTCTTCGTCGTCCTCGCCGGCGGTGCGCCGACGCCAGTCCTCCCAGTCGTCCATCAGTCCTGCGACCGCCGCGTGGAAGCGTGCGGTCGCGGCGCCGGAGGAGGTGTCTCCGAAGTAGTAGGCGACCCACTGGCCGAGCCGTGCGACGGCGTCGGGGTCGCCCAGGACCCGCTCGGTCTCGGCGACGATGTCGCCGGCGCGTGCGGCGTCGAGCCACTCGCAGGCGGAGAGGTAGCCGTGGGTGTCGACGGCGGCGGCGGGATCGGCGGGTCGGGTGATCAGCAGCGGCTTCCCCGCAGCGAGGCGGTCGTACACCATCGCAGAGATGTCGACCACGGCGATGTCGGCCGCGGCGAGCTGCCACCCGAGCTCCGGCTTGGCGTCGTAGACGTGCTGGGCGGCGGGGTCGGCGGCGTTCGCTGCAGCGAGCGCGGCGATGATCCGGCGGTTCGCGGCGCCGTATTCCGGGTTGACGACCCCGGACCGGGGGTGCGGGCGGTAGATGACCCGGTGACGGCCGGTGGCCAGCAGCGCGGCGACGAGATCCTCGCCGTGCGTGCGCACCGATCCGTAGTGCGCCGATGGTCGGTCGCCCTCCCAGGTGGGGGCGTAGAGCACCACCGTGCGGTCGTCTTCGGGGTAGGGCACCTCGCCCGCGTAGTGGTCGGCCTGCGGTCGCCCGATCTGTCGGGTGCGCCCGTCGAGGTCATAGTCCCAGAGCACCCTGCCGAGCCGATCACGAGCCGCGTCGCCCGCGATGAATGCGATGTCGTACGCCTTGTACTGGTTGGTCGTCATGTACATCTTGTCGGACTCGCCGTGGTTGATGAACACGTGCCAGCGTCGCCCGTAGCGGAACATCTGGAAGTTCCGGGTGTTCTGGTTGACGTAGAAGACGACGCGGATGTCCTGAGCGATCAGGAACTGCTCGAGCTCGCGGATGCTGGGAACGAAGGCGACGGGAAGGGCACCGTCTTCGAGCAGAGCACGGGCTCCGGTGGCCGCGCGACTGAGAACGACGACCGGCCAGGTGCGGCCGAGTTCAGCGAGCGGGCGGTACCACTGCCGCATCTGGTACATGTTGACCGCGCCGTCGGCGAAATACACCGCGACCCGATAGTGATGAGGCGCATGCGGCCCGATCCGGGACTGGCGTCGGTGCACCTCCGCAGCCGCCGCTCGATTCGCGACCGCGCGGCGCACCAGCGTGACCGCCCTGCCGGCGTCGGAAACCCACCTCACCCGTCCAGCCTAGCCAGGCGCCCATGACATGATCGTCGGATGCAGGCCGAGGAGCGGGATCGCAGGAGCGCACCGCCCGTGGACCCTCAGGCGGGCGTCAGCTTCGTGATGCCGGTACTCAACGAGCGGGCGTATCTGCGCCGGGCGGTGGAGACGGTGCTCGCGCAGGACGTAGACGCCCCGGTGGAGCTGATCCTCGCCCTCGCGCCGTCGACCGACGGCACAACCGAGCTTGCGCGTGAACTCGCCGCGGCAGACCCGCGGATCGTGCTGGTGGACAACCCCGCCGCCGACATCCCGGTGGGCTTGAACCAGGCGATCCGCGCCAGCGTGCACCCGACGATCGTCCGCGTCGATGCCCACTCCGAACTCGAGCCCGGATACACCCGGCGCGCCCTCGAGACCCTGACCCGGGTGGGTGCAGCGAATGTCGGGGGCGTGATGAGGGCCGACGGCCGGACGCCGTTCCAGCGCGCCGTCGCCCGGGCGTACAACTCGCGGATCGGGCTCGGCGGGGGCGCGTATCACGGCGGCGCGGAAGAGGGCGAGGCGGAATCGGCCTATCTCGGTGTGATGCGCCGGGCCGTCCTGGACGAAGTGGGCCTGTTCGACGAGAGCATCCGCCGGGGCGAGGACTGGGAGCTGAATCTGCGGATCCGCCGCGCCGGTTACCGGGTCTGGTTCGACCCGGCCCTGTCGGTGACGTACTGGCCGCGCGAGAGCTGGCAGCGCCTCGCCCGGCAGTTCTTCGCGACCGGCCGCTGGCGCGGCGAGCTCGTCCGCCGGTACGGACTGGTCAATTCGCTCCGGTTCTTCGCTCCCCCGGCGCTCGTCGGCGCCGGCCTCGCCGCGGTCGTGGTCGCAGCGCTGCAGCTGACCCGGGCGCTCCGAGGCATCCCCGCCGTCATCGCAAGCGTCGTGTACCTCCCGCTCGGCGCGTACGTGCTGCTGATCCTCGCCGTCTCCGCGGGTCGCGGCGGGGGGTCGGGCTGGCGCGACAAGCTGTGGAGCCTCGCCGTCCTTCCGACCATGCACCTGTCGTGGGGGTCGGGCTTCGTCATCGGCGTCCTGCGCGGCGCCGACGACACCGTCGACACCTCGCGGATCGGCGACCGGAACACACCGCTTCCCTGATACGGTACGCCGCCCCTCGGCGCACGCTCAGGTCTGGGCGTCGAGGTAACCCTGGTCGAGGATGCGGCTGACCACCCGGGCGGCGGCCTGCCCGTCGTCGCGGGCATTGAATGTCGCGCGCCACCACGCATACCGCCCCGCGAATTCCGTCGCATCCCCCTCCTGCAACGCCGCGACGAGCTCTGCCTGGCTGCGGACGAGCGGGCCCGGGGCCCGCGCGGCGAGGTCGAAGTAGAAACCGCGGAGCTTCCCCCGGTAGTGCTCCATATCGGGCACCAAGAAGTACATGGGTTTCCCGGTGACGCTGAAGTCGAACATCACGGAGGAGTAGTCCGTCACCAGGGCGTCTGCCGCGAGCAGCAGCGAGGAGGTGTCGGGAAAGCCCGTCACATCGATCACGCGCGGCCCTTCGACGTCGCGTCCGGGCTGCAGCGTGCGGGAATGACCCCGCACGAGGACGACAGATCCCGTGGCCTCGGCCAGCGCTTGGGGGTCGATGAAGTCGACGATCTGCTCGCGGTCGTCCCGCCAGGTGGGGGCATAGAGGATCACCCGCTCGCTGGAGCCGACCCCCAGCAGCTCCCGCACCGGCTGCGGATCCCCCGTCGTCAGCACGTCGTTGCGCGGGTAACCCTCGACCCACACCGGTCGCCGGAGGAATGCGTAGGCCTTGCGGAGGACCCGGGCCGCGTACGGGTTCTGAGCGAGCAGGATGTCCCACCGGAGCGACTCCCGGACGACCGCGGCCATCCGGCGGGGGTCGAAGCCCGGCCGGTGAAGCGCCAGGCGCTTCAGGGGCGTGCCGTGCCAGGTCTGGATCACGATCTGACCGCCACGGCGCGAGAACCGCCGCCGAAGCCAGTCGTTGACGACGAGGAGCCGCGATGCGCCCCGCGCACGCCACCACTCCGGACTCCCCTCGACGATTGCGACGGCACCGGGCGGCACCGGCACCGAGAGGTCGGTGACGCTCCAGTACCGGGTCACCGCGGGCACGCGTCGGGCGATCTCGCGGTCGATCGCAAGCGGGTTGCAGCTGGCGTTCCGCCCGTAGAAGCTCTCGAAGAAGACCGCGTTCTCGAGCTCGCCCGCACCGGTCGCGTATCGGCGCTCGAGCGCCGCCTGCCCTTCCCCCGAATCGTAGACGGGGTCGATCGGCGGGCCGATGTGCAGGACGCCGTCACGGAGCTCGGCGCGGAGCGTGCCGAGAAGGGTCAGCGAGACATCCTGCGGTCGGTCGGCACCCTCCAGCTGCAGGGCGTAGGCGCCACGCGGCAGCGGAAGCTCGGGACCACCCCAGCGAGCCGCGAGGAGCGGCACGGTCACACTCCACCCCGAGCCGTCGGGGACCGGGTCGGCCGACACCCGCGCGCGCGGACCGATGAGCGACACCTCCCCCGGTACGGGCCCGCTGCCGCCGAGGACAAGGGCGGGAACCGGCTCAACGACGAGATGCGCGTCAGTCATGTCACTTCCTTCAGTGGATCGTCCGCTCACCGGATCGTCCTTTCCAGATCATCCGATCACGCGGTAGCGCCCTCTCCCGGGCCGCGAGGATCGCGCGGTAGACCCGGCGGGTGTTCCCGCCGTCGCGGTACGCGTGGACGGCGGCGCTCCGCGCCGCGGATCGGGCGCGAAGCTCCTCCCGGTCCGGCCCCTCGGTCAGCGCCGCGGGGAGACGGGACACGAGGTCGGCCCACCGCGACACCACGTCCTCCCCGGCCAGGTCGTCGAACGAGCCGTAGAAGCCACGGCGCCTTCCGTATGACTCCACGTCGGGGGCGAGGAAGAGCACCGGCAGGTCGGCGAGGGCGGCGTCGAAGATGAGCGAGGAGTAATCGGTGACGAGGAGGTCGAGCCCCGCCAGGAGCGGCGTGACGTCGGCGACGAGATCGCTGCCGAAGGTTCGCACGCGGTCGGTGGACGACGGCGGCGAGTAGTCTCCGGCGCCGAGCGGATGCGACCGGACGAGAAGCATCGCGTCCAGTCGATCCAGCCCGTCGACGAGAAGCCGCCATTCGCCGTCGTCGGGCACGGCCGGGTCGGGATCGCCGTCGCGCCAGGTGGGTGCGTAGAGCACGAGCCGCCGCTCGGCGGACTCGTCGCCGAGGAGGCTCGCGAGGAGCGCTCGCGCGCGTGCACGGCGCTCACCGGGCGACCCCAGAGACAGCACGTCGACCCGGGGCTCCCCCGTCACCGGCACCCGCTCGTCGGGCAGGGCGAACGCCGACTGCAGGCGGCCGCGCACGAGGTGACTCGCAGCGGGAAGCACGTCGATCCGGCGCGTGGCGCTCCGGTACATCTCACGGAGGAGACGCCGCATGGCCCGAGAGCGCGGGAGGACCGCGCTCCGGAGCGTCTCGGGCGAGTCGAGCCCGATGCGCTTCAGCGGGATGCCGTGCCAGAGCTGCACCACCACTGCGCCGGTCACGCCGTATCGGTTGACGTCGCCGAATCCGTGGGTCACGACGACGACGGCCGCGCGCGCGGTGAGCCAGAAGCCGCGAAGAGAGCCGCGGCGCGCCGTGGGGATCCCCCGGGCCGCAGCATCCCTCTCCTCGTCGATGGACTTCACCAGCCACACCGCGGGGTGGCCATGTCGCGCCGCCTCATCCCAGAGAGCCAGGGCGCCGTCGGCGATGCCGACCGCGCACCCGAAGACCCAGGCGTCCCGACGGCGCGGGATGACGGCTGTCGCCAACCGGCCGACGGCGTACAGCGGGATGCTCGCGACCTTGCGTGCGTTCCCCGCGCCGAACGAGAAGGACGCCATCCCGCGAGCCTATCGCGGGATGGCGTCCTGACCCGGTGTCACGCTGCCGGGGCGGTGCTCACTGCTCCAGTGCGCCGAGGGTCACCTCGAGCGTCTGGCTCTCGCCGTCGCGGACGATGGTGACCGATGCGTCGCTTCCTGCCGGAAGCGAACGGACCTGGGCGGTGAGGTCGACCGAATCGGTGATCGGCACCCCGTTGAAAGCGGTCACGATGTCGCCGGCGCGCAGGCCCGCCGACTCGGCCGCGCCACCGGCGGTCACCTCGGCGATGTAGGCGCCGGTGATGTCGGCGTCCTCGACGTACGCCGCCGACTGCACGTTGGCGCCGAGCAGTCCGTGGGTCGCTTCCCCGTTCTCGATCAGTTCGCCGGTGATGCGCTCGACGATGTCGGACGGGATCGCGAAGCCCACGCCGATGTTCCCCTGGCTCGACGAGGTGCCGCCGGCGGAAGCGATGGCGACGTTGATGCCGATCAGGCGGCCCTCGGAGTCCACCAGGGCGCCGCCGGAGTTGCCCGGGTTGATGGCGGCGTCGGTCTGGATGACGGCGATCTTGATCGACTCGGCCGACTGCTGCGGGGACTGTCCCTGGCCGAAATCGAAGTAGAAGGGCGGAGCTTCGCCCTGGTCCTCGCCCTGGTCCTCCCCCTCGGCGTCGGGGGCGGCCGACGAGGCGATCTCGATGGAGCGGTTGAGGGCGCTGACGATGCCCGTGGTGACGGTGTTCGACAGTCCCAGCGGCGCGCCCACGGCGGTGGTCTCGTCGCCGACGTTCAGGTCAGACGAGTCCGCGAACTCGATGGGGGTCAACCCTTCTGCGTCCTGCAGCTTGATCACCGCGAGGTCGTAGAGGGGATCGGTACCCACGACCTCGGCGTCGTAGACGCGCCCGTCGGAGGTCGTCACACGGATGGCCGCGTCTCCGGTGGCCCCGTCGAGTGTCACGACGTGGGTATTGGTGACGACGTAGCCGTCGCTGGAGAGGATGACGCCCGAGCCGGTTCCGCTTCCGGAACCCCCGGCCGCTTCGATCGTGACGACGCTCGGAACCACCTTGGCGGCGATCGCGGTCGTCTGATTGACCTCGTCGGTGTCGTTGACCGTGATGCTCGAGGGCCCCGCCGCCGGGGTCGTCCCCGCGGGCTCGAACATGCTGATCCCGGCGTACGCGCCCCCGAGCCCTGCGGCACCGCCCACGACGGCGGCGGCGACGAGGAGGCCCGCGACGCGGGCGGCGCCACCCTTCCGCTTGGCCGTCACGGGCGCGGCGGCCGCCGACGCCGGCGCGCCGTGCGGCCCGAGGGGAAGCGTCGGGTGGGTGGACTGGGCGGTGGGGACCGCGCCCGTCGGCACACCGAACGCCGCGCCCGTGGGAGCAGCGGGACCCGCACCGTAGGCCGAGGGGCCGCCGGCGCCGCTCGGGGGCGCGGGACGAGGCGGTACCTGCCATCCGGCCGGCGGAGTGTGGCCCGGGGCAGGCGCCGCGGCGGACGGCGCGGCCGGCGCGCCCGTTTCAGCAGTTGCCGCTGAGACGTTCTCAGGAACCGGCCCCTCGGCGCCCGCGCCGTCGGCCGGACGTTCGCTGCTGTTGTCGCTCATGACTTCGTCTCCTCCGTGGGCACCGTGCCCGTTCATCGTGGGCGAATGCCCGTTCTCGGGCCAGGGCCCGCCAATCCTGTGATCGACTGCTGGTCCGGGGAGGACCTCTCGATCTGGGAACCAGCGTGCCCACCGATCCTGTGGATTTCTTATGCCCCGCCCGCGATGCGCCTATGCAATGCTGAGGAACCCCACCAGGAGGAACGAGGAGATGACGCGATCGATTCCCGGAGCCTGGCGCCGCACGGCTGCCGGCGCGGGTCTGCTCGATCCTGACGGAACCGCCCGTCCGACGATCTTCGCCGAGATGTCGGCCCTGGCGGCCGCGTCGGGGGCTATCAACCTGGGACAAGGGTTCCCCGACGAGGATGGTCCGGCGGAGGTGCTGCACGCCGCGCAGGAGGCCATCGGGAACGGCGTGAATCAGTACCCGCCGGGACGAGGTGCGCCCGACCTCCTCGCCGCGATCGCGGAGCATCAGCAGCGCTTCTACGGCCTGCACCTCGACCCGGCACGCGACGTGGTCATCACAACCGGGGCCACCGAGGCGATCGCTTCCGCCGTCCTGGCGTTCGTCGGCGACCCCGACGATGAGGTCGTCGTGTTCGAGCCGCATTACGACGCCTATGCGGCGGTCGTCGCGCTCTCGGGTGCCCGCCTGGTGACCGTGCCCCTCCACTGGCCCGATTTCCAGCCCGACCTCGATGAACTCCGGCGCGCGGTGAGCGACCGCACCCGGGTCATTCTCGTGAACGACCCCCATAATCCCACCGGCACGATTCTCTCATCCGAGGTCACGGCGGAGATCGTGCGCCTGGCGAATCGGCACGACGCGGTGATCGTCACGGACGAGGTCTACGAGCACCTGGTCTTCGATCGGCCGCACGTGCCGATCGCGACCCTCCCCGGCGCCTGGGAGCGCACGATCTCGATCTCCTCGGGAGGCAAGACCTTCGCCACCACCGGGTGGAAGATCGGGTGGGCGACCGGCCCCGCCGATCTCATCGACGCGGTGATCGCCGTGAAGCAATACCTCACCTATGTGAGCGGAGCGCCCTTCCAGCCCGCGATCGCGACCGGGCTCCGGCTTCCCGACGAGCGTTTCGCGGAGATCGCCGAGGCACTCCGCGCCAAACGAGACGTGCTGGGCGAGGGGCTTCGCGCCGCGGGGTTCGATGTGGCGACGCCGGCGGGTTCGTACTTCACCGTCGCCGACGCGCGGCCGCTCGGGGTCACCGATGCCGATGCCTTCTGCCGCGGTCTCCCGTCGCGGGTCGGTGTGGTCGCCATCCCCGTCACCGCTTTCGTCGGCCCGGAACACCGGGGCGAGTTCGCCTCGCTCGTGCGATTCGCCGCCTGCAAACGCATGCCGGTGCTCCAGGAGGCGGCGAAGCGCCTCGCGGGTCTCACCGGCGAAGGGTGACCCACTGGACCTCTGAGCCCGCCTCGGCGTGCCGGGGGGACCTCGGACGGCGCGTCGACACCCTTTCGGCCGGCACCGGCTAGAGGCGGGGAGCCACCGAGAAGCGGCGCAGCCCGAGCGCCGGATTGACCCGCCTCACCCGGTCGATCGCTGTGGGATCAAGTCGCGCCAGCGCCACATCCGTCCCCGTGCCGACGGCGGCGACGACCACGCCCTGGGGATCGACGATGGTCGACAGGCCCACCCCGAGCGGCGGCGGGTGGTCGGCGGCGGCGACGTACACGGTGTTCTCGATGGCTCGGGCTTGCACGAGGGTCTGCCAGTGGTGCTCCTTCAGCGGCCCGCGCACCCACTCCGCCGGCACCAGGAAGGCGGTGGCGCCGGCGTCGGCGAGGAGGCGTCCGACTTCGGGGAAGCGCAGGTCGTAGCAGGTCATGATGCCGAAGCGGATGTCTCCGACGGTGAAGGTCTCGGGCGGCGAGATCCGTCCCGGCTCCACCCAGTCCGATTCGCGTTGCCCGAACGCGTCGTACAGGTGGAGCTTGCGATACGCGGCGAGGACTCCGTCGCCCGATACCGCGACGACGGCGTTTCGCACCCGGCCAGCGTCGCCCCGCTCCAGAAGACCGGCGACCAGGTGCGTTCCGGTGCCACGGGCGAGATCGGTCAGGGCGCGGACGAAGGGACCGTCGACGTCCTCGGCGTTCTCGGCGACGGTGGCGTCGAAGGGGTCGATGAAGAAGCTCGAGTATTCGGGGAGTACCACCACGTCTGCGCCACGGGAGGCGGCGTCGGCGACCAGCCGTTCGATCGTTGCGAGGTTCACCTCCTTGTCGGCCACCGGAGCGAATTGCGCGACGGCCACGGCCGTACCGGCGCTCATCGCGACACCCTGTCGTGGCCGCGTCCCCGGCGGCCGTGAGCCACCCGCACGAGGGCGGGAGCGACGAGCCAGAGCACGATGATGAGGAACACCAGGGCCGAGGCCGCGATCGTCGCCGCGCCGGTGCCGACGACCACGTCGAACACGAAGGCGACGACGCCGGCGAGAAGGAGCGCCACGATCGTGAGGGCCGTGAGGAGCCCGACGTGCCCGAATCGGACGACCAGGGCCTTGGCGCCCTGGCGGAAGAGCACGCGGTGAAGCGCCACCGGCGCCAGGGCGATGATGGCGCTGAGCGCCGAAAGCACGACGAGCACGAGGTAGAAGGCACGCTGGCCGCCGGTCAGATCCTCGAACGCGGGCTGGAATGCCAGCGCGAGAAGGAATCCGGTGAGGATCTGAGTGCCGGTCTGGAGCACCCGCAGTTCCTGCAGCACCTCGCTCCAGTTGCGATCGGCGCGCTCGGCATCGGTCTCGTCCCGGTCATCCGATCGGCTCTCCACGCCGCGTGCGTCGGAATCGATCATGACTTCACCCTGCCGCCTGCCGGGCGACCGGGCAACCCGACGCGGCCCCACGTCAACCGGCGGTCCTGACGCGTGCTAGGCTTGACTCTCGTGCCGCGGGGTGGAGCAGCTCGGTAGCTCGCTGGGCTCATAACCCAGAGGTCGTAGGTTCAAATCCTGCCCCCGCAACAAAAGGAAGGCGCCCCGATGGGGCGCCTTCCGCCATTTCCGGATGGGTCGGCCCGATGGTGTCCGGATCACGCGTCGATCGCGGCGGTCATCTCGCCGAGGAAGCGGGTCACCACCCGCAGCTCCGTCGCCCCGTATCCGGCAGCGACCTCGCGCATCCGCTCCAGGTGCTCACGAGCGTGTCGGAAGAACGTTCGGCGGGAGTGTTCGGTCAACCGGACGACCCGCGCCCGCCGATCGCGGGGATGGACCTCGCGCTCGATGAAGCCGGCGGCCGCCAGGCGGTCGAGGAGCTTCGTCGTCGATGCCGTCGAGATGCGCAGATGGCGCGCGATCTCGGCCGGACTCACGAGGCTCCCCCGCTGCTCACGGATGATGAGCATCCGGATGGCGGCGAGATCCGACGCGTTCATCTCCATCTCGCCCTTCATCATCCCGTGCATGCGTTCCAGGGCATCATTGAAGGCGCGGATGGCGTACATCGCATCCCGAACGGCCGCCTCGTGCGGCGGACTGGGGAGTTGCGGCTGTGTCATGTAGACACCCCCTCGACACCCCTTGTATCATCGACCAACCCGTATCGCTAGCTAAACTAGCGAACTGCTAAGGAGGCGCCATGACGGAGATCGACCACGTCGTCCTTCTCGACGAGGCCGGGCGCGCCATCGGTACTGCCCCGAAGTCGAGTGTGCACGGCAGCGACACCGCCCTTCACCTGGCTTTCTCGTGCCACGTCGTGAACGCCGCCGGGCAGGTGCTCGTCACCCGCCGCGCCCTGTCGAAGAAGACCTGGCCGGGAGTGTGGAGCAATTCCTTCTGCGGACACCCGCGTCCGGCAGAGCCGGTGATCGCGGCCGTGCGTCGGCACGCGGAGTCGGAGCTCGGGCTCACCCTCACCGACATCCAGCTCGCCCTGCCCCTCTTCCGCTATCGCGCCATCGACGCCAGCGGCGTGGTGGAGTACGAGGTGTGCCCGGTGTACACGGCGCACACCGACCAGGAGCCGGCCCTCAATCCCAGCGAAGTGATGGATGCGCGCTGGGTCGACCCGGCAGACCTCGCCGCTTCACTGCAGACCACGCCGTGGGCGTTCAGCCCCTGGCTCGTGCTCCAGGCCGAGCAGCTCCACCTGTTCGACACGCCAGAACCCCAACGACGAGCGTCATGATCCCCACCGCCACCAGCACCGAGATCGACCTCGCCATCGACTCGGCGGTGCAGCGGATCAGCGACCGGGCTTCCCGGCTGGGCGACGGCTTCACGATTCTCGGCGGGGCGATCACGCGCGCCGCAGCCGGGGGTAAGCGGCTGCGGCCAGCACTGGTGGTGGCGTCGTTCCAGGCGTTCGACGGCGACCCCGCCGAGCTCCCCACCGTTTACCAGGTCGCCGCTGCGTTCGAGCTTCTCCACACGGCCTTCGTCGTCCACGACGACGTCATCGACCACGACCTCATCCGGCGGGGGATGCCCAACGTGGGCGGAGAGTTCCGCCTGCGGGCTCTCAATGCGGGAGCGACACCGGCCGGAGCTGCGACTCTCGGGGACGCTGCGGCGATCCTCGCCGGGGACTTGCTCCTTCACGAAGCCGGCCGACTGATCGCCACATCGCACACCTCGGTCGAAGTGCGCTCGGCCCTGTCAGCCCTGCTCGACGAGGCCGTGTTCGTCTCCGCCGCCGGAGAGCTCGCCGACGTGGAGAACGCCGTCGTCCCCGACCTGGCCGAAGACGCAGCGCTCCTGGCCGCAGCCCGCGATAAGACCGCGGTGTACTCCTTCAGCGCTCCCCTGCAGGCGGGCGCCGTGCTCGCCGGCGCCGCGCCCCGCGCCATCGACGCCCTCGGCGAGGCCGGAGCGCGCATCGGACTCGCCTTCCAGCTCGTGGACGACCTGATCGGCGCCTTCGGCACCGCTGACCAGGCAGGTCGGGAATCAGGCGGCGATCTTCGGGAGGCGAAGCGCACCCCGCTCATCGCCTTCGCCCGGCAGACCGCCTCGTGGTCACGGGTGAACGACGCACTCGCGGTCGCCCACACCGGGCCCATCGCGATCCGCGAGGCCCAGCAGGCGTTGGAGGAAAGCGGCGCGCGGACACGTCTGCGCGAACTCATCGACGACACCCTCGCCGGCGCCGGTTACCACTCCGTCGCCCCCGACCTCCCCGCCGCTGCGAGAATGCTGTTGCAGGACCTCTGCGCCCGCATTCAGGAGAGAATTCCGTGACCGCATCCGGCGATCGTCCCACCGGGCTCGCACAGTACGACCGCACGGCCCAAGACGCCTCCGCCGCCGTCATCTCGGCCTATTCGACCTCCTTCGGGCTGGCCACCCGGCTGCTCGGCCCGCGACCGCGTCCGCACGTCCGGAACGTCTATGCCCTCGTCCGCGTCGCCGACGAGATCGTCGACGGCCCGGCTCACGAAGCGGGACTGGATCCCGAGGCCGAGCGCGCCGTGCTCGACGACCTCGAGAACGAGACGATGGCGGCGATCGATCGCGGCTTCAGCTCCAACCTGGTGGTGCACGCCTTCGCCCGCACGGCCCGGGAATGCCTGATCGGTCGCGATCTGATCGCGCCCTTCTTCCAGTCGATGCGCACCGACCTGACCGTCGCCAATCACGACGACGCCTCGCATGACTCGTACGTCTACGGTTCGGCCGAGGTCGTGGGCCTGATGTGCCTGCATGTCTTCGTCAACGCCGACAACCCCCGCCCGGCTCTCCCCGACCCGCGCCTCGTCGACGGCGCGCGGCGACTCGGAGCGGCCTTCCAGGACGTCAACTTCCTCCGCGACCTGTTCCACGACGAGGGGTCCCTCGGCAGGGACTACCTCGGTGTGACGACCGGACGCCGCAGCCGCGGCGAGGTCCTCGACCGCATCGACGCCGACCTCGCCGCCGCGGCGGCCACGATCCCGTCGCTTCCCGCCGATTGCCGTCGCGCCGTGACTGTCGCCCACGACCTGTTCGCCGAGCTCTCGCGGCGACTTCGCCGCGAGGACGCCGGCAGTCGCACCCGGGTCCGCGTACCCGACACCGTGAAGGCCGCGCTCGCCGCGCGGGCGATGCTCGGCCTTCACCCGAGAGGAGCACGCGCATGACCGCGGAACGAACCGTCGTGATCGGCGGAGGGATCGCCGGACTCGCGACCGCCGCACTGCTGGCCGCCGAGGGACACGAGGTCACCGTGCTCGAAGCACGGGATGATGTCGGCGGCCGCGCCGGGTCCTGGGAGAGCGACGGGTTCCGCTTCGACACGGGTCCGAGCTGGTATCTGATGCCGGAGGTGTTCGACCACTTCTTCCGCTTGGTCGGAACGACGGCCGATGCCGAACTCGACCTCGTCAAGCTCGACCCGGCCTATCGCGTGTATCGCGAGCCCGCCTCGGCGGGAGTCGCCGGGGAGTCGGTCGATGTGCGCTCGGGACGAGCCGAGTCCACGGCGCTGTTCGAGTCGATCGAGCCCGGGGCCGGGAAGACCCTCGAGGCCTACCTCGACTCCGCGGGCAGCGCATACGACTTGGCGGTCTCGCGATTCCTGTACGACACGTACGAGACCACGGCAGGGCTCCGTGATCCGGCGCTGCTGCGACGGCTGCCTCAGCTGCTGCCGCTTCTCACTACGACCCTCGCCCGCTTCGTCGATCAGCGCTTCCGCGAGCCGATGCTCCGCCAGATCCTGGAGTACCCCGCGGTCTTCCTCGGTGGTTCTCCCTACGGCGTGCCGAGCCTTTACCACCTGATGAGCCACCTCGACCTCGACGATCGCGTCCTCTATCCCCGCGGCGGGTTCACCGAGGTCATCCGGGCAGTCGAGCGGGTGGCGCTCCGACACGGCGTGACGATCCGGACGGGCGCCGAGGTCGCGGCGATCCTCACCACCGGCGAGGCGGGTCCCGTGCGCGCCGAGGGAGTCCGCCTGACCACCGGCGAGACGATCGAGGCCGACCTCGTCGTGTCGGCGGCCGACCTCCACCACACCGAGACGGCGCTCCTGCCGCGGGAGCTGCAGACCTACCCGGAGCAATGGTGGACGCGCAAGCAGCCGAGTCCGGGAGCGTTGCTTCTGCTCCTCGGGGTGGAGGGTGAGCTTCCGCAGCTCGCTCATCACACCCTGATGTTCGTCGATCAGTGGAAGGCCAACTTCGAGGCCATCTTCGGCGCGAACGCACACATTCCCGACCCCGCATCCATCTACATCTGCCGGCCCAGTGCCACCGACGACGCGGTCGCCCCCGCAGGACACGAAAACCTCTTCGTCCTGGTCCCGATTCCGGCCGACCCGTCTCTCGGTCGCGGCGGGGTTGAAGGCGACGGCGACCCGCGCATCGAAGCGGCCGCCGACCATGTCATCGCTCAGATCGCAGACTGGGCGGGGATCCCCGACCTGGCCGACCGCATCGTCGTCCGGCGAACGATCACACCGGGCGACTTCGCCCACGACCTGCACGCCTGGCGCGGCAACTCCCTGGGGCTTGCCCACACCCTCAATCAGAGCGCCCTCTTCCGACCGCGCAACGCATCGAAGAAGGTGCGGGGTCTGGTCTACGCCGGCGCGTCGACCCTGCCGGGAATCGGCCTGCCGATGTGCCTGATCTCCGCCGAACTCGTGCTCAAGCGGCTGCGTGGCGATCGGAGCCCGGGACCGCTCCCCGAACCTGCGAGGGTCTGAGGTGCCAGGTCTCTACCTTCTTGCGATCGTCTTTTCGGCCGCGGGGATGGCGGTGATCGACGCGCGGTTCCGGCTCGCGCTCTGGCGAACACCTCTCGCGACTGTCGTCGCCGTCGCCGTCGGCGTCGTGTTCTTCCTGGTGTGGGACGTCGTGGGCATCGTCACCGGGGTGTTCTTCCAGGGCGACAGCCCCCTCTTCATCGGGATCTCGATCGCGCCGGAGCTCCCCCTGGAGGAAGTGTTCTTCCTGACCTTCCTCTGCTATCTCGCCGTGCTCTTCTACGCCGCGGCGCTTCGCATCGGTCCCCGCGGCACTCGGCAACCCCGGGCCGAAGACGTGAGCACTGGACCATGACCTACCTCCTCATCAACATCCCCTTCCTCCTCGTCGCCGCGGCGGTGACCCTCGCCACCGTGCGGCTGCCGAGATTCCGCGAGAGGATGGGGGCATCCCTCGCCGGAGCGGTCGTGCTCGTCATCCTCACCGCCATCTTCGACAACGTCATCATCGGAACAGGACTCGTGGCTTACGACGAAGAGCAGCGCAGCGGCATCCTCATCGGACTGGCACCCATCGAGGACTTCGCCTATGCGATCGCCGCCGCCTTTCTCGTGCCGGCCGTCCACGCCCTCATGACGGCCCGACGCACGCGAAGCGAGGCGGCGGGATGACCGCTCCCGCTCCCCTTCGGACCGGTCGGGTCATCCGGCAGCTCTTCGTCTCCTCCCGTCCGGTCAGCTGGGTCAACACCGCCTACCCGTTCGCCGCCTCCTACCTCCTGGCCACTCGGCAGATCGACCTGACGCTCGTCATCGGGACGCTGTTCTTCCTCATCCCGTACAACGTCGCGATGTACGGCATCAACGACGTCTTCGACTACGAGTCCGACCTCCGCAATCCGCGCAAGGGCGGCGCGCACGGCGCGGTGCTCGATCGCCGCCTGCACCCCATCACCCTGTGGGTGGCGGGGCTGTCGTGCCTGCCGTTCGTGGTCTACCTCACCCTGGTCGGATCGCCGCTGTCCTGGCTCGTCCTCGCCGCGAGCCTCTTCTTCGTGGTGTTCTACAGCGCGCCGCCGCTCCGGCTCAAGGAGCGCCCCTTCGCCGACTCGGTCACCAGCAGCATCCACTTCTTCTCCCCCGCGGTGTACGCCCTCGTGCTCGCCGGCGTGGCGTGGACCTGGCAGCTGGTCGCGGTGATCCTCGCCTTCGCCCTCTGGGGCGTCGCTTCGCATGCGTTCGGAGCGGTGCAGGATGTGCTCGCCGACCGAGCCGCGGGCATCAGTTCCATCGCCACGGCCCGCGGCGCCCGGTGGACCGTGCGCTTCGCTCTCGTGTGCTACCTGCTGGCGGGACTCGTGACCCTCGTGACGGCGTGGCCGGGTCCCCTCGCGGTGGTCGTCGTGCTGCTCTACATGGCGATGGTGTGGCCCTATCGGTCGGTCACCGACGCGACGGCCGAGACCGCCACCGCCGGATGGCGACGCTTTCTCTGGGTCAATCAGATCGCCGGCTTCATCGTCACCCTGCTGCTGGCCTGGTACGCGCTCATCACCGCCTGAACGGCCGCCGGCTGCGGCCCTTCGCGCACACGTTCTCGATCGGGGGGCGGACAGCGTCGCACCGCCGCTGCTCAGGCGACCAGGACCGCCTCTCGAGAATCACGGACGCCTCCCACACGACGAAGCCCCGCCGCCCGGATGGGCGACGGGGCTTCGACCTGGTGGTTACTGCTCGCCGAGCTCGATCAGTCGCTCGACGGCGGCGGTGAGGCGGGCGTCCGCTTCGCCGTAGGCCGCCCAGTCGGCGGCCTGGAGCGCCGCCTGGCGATCCATCATCGCGTCCTGCGCCTCCTGCAGCGCTGCCTGATACTCGTCGGCCGGCGGCACCGTCGGGGCGGGTGTCTCGGTCGGCTCACCGGGCGTGGGCGCCGGCGTCGGCGCCTCGGTCGGAACCGTCGGATCGGGTGTCACATCCGTATCGCCTGCCGTCGCTCCCGAGTCACCGCCGAACAGGGTGTCGAGCGCCTCGTCGAGCGTGTTCTCGAAGGCGATGCGGTCGCCGAAGGCGACGAGCACCCGCTGGAGGGTCGGCAGCTGCGTTCCGCCGGAGGACTGCACGAACACCGGCTGGACGTAGAGCAGACCTCCACCGACCGGCAGAGTGAGCAGGTTGCCGTTCAAGACGTCCGACTGCCCCTGCGAGAGGATGTTGATCTGCGCCGAGACCGTGGGGTCGGCGTCGAAGGTGTTCTGGACCTGACCGGGACCGGGCACCGGTGTCTCGGCGGCGATCTCGAGCATCCGGAGCTTGCCGTAGTCCTCGCTCTTGACGCCGGCCTCGCTCCCGGCGTTGGAGTCCACCGCGAGGTATCCCATGAGCACGTTCCGGCTCGCGCCGCCCTCGGACGACGGGATGAACGTGGTGAACATGGAGTAGCTCGGGTCTTCCTGGCCCGGCATCTGCATGGTGACGTAGTACGGCGGCTGGTAGCTGCCGGCGTCCTGCGGGTCCTCCGGGGTGGCCCAGGCGTTGTCGCGCTGGTAGAACGCTCGCGCGTCGTCGACGTGGTAGACGCCGAGCATGGCGCGCTGGATCTTGAACAGGTCGGTCGGGTAGCGGACGTGGGCCATCAGGTCGCCCGACATCTCGCTGATCGGCTGCACCGTCGAGGGGTAGACCTTCTGCCAGGCCTGCAGGATCGGGTCTTCCTCGTCCCAGGCGTACAGGGTCACCGAGCCGTCGTACGCGTCGACGGTGGCCTTGACGGAGTTGCGGACGTAGTTGATGTCGTCGATGGCGAAGCGCGGCTGGATGTTGTTGGAGTCGGCGATCGCCTGCTGCAGACTCACCGTCGTGGAGTACGGGTAGTTCGCGCTCAGCGTGTATCCGTCGACGATCCAGACGATCCGCCCGTCCACCACGCTCGGGTACGGGTCGCTGTCGAGGGTCAGGTACGGCGCGACCTTCTCGACACGCGTGAGCGGGTCGCGGTCGTAGAGGATCTGCGACTCGTCGTTGACATAGTCGGAGAAGAGGATCTGCTCGGACTGGAACTTCAGCGCGTAGATGAGGCGGTTGAAGACGTTTCCGACGCTCGGTCCGCCGTCGCCGGTGAAGGTGTAGCGGGTCTCGTTCTCCCCGCCCTCTCCCGACGGGTAGTCCAGCTCGACGGGCTCGGAGCCCTCCGGCGCCCCCACGATCGAGTACGGCGGCGAGTTCTCACCGAAGTACACCCGCGGCTGATACGCCTCTTCCTCGGTGAGGATGCCGGTAGTCGGGATGCCGCGTTCGATGAACTCCGGGAAGCCGTCCTCGGTTCGGGCGTTTCCCTCGGCGATCACCATGCCGTAGCCGTGGGTGTAGACCACCGTGGTGTTCTGCCAGGTCGAGGCCTGCCCGAGCTGGTCGACGTTGAGCTCGCGCACCGACACGATGGTGTCCTGTGACTGGCCGTCCACCTCGTACCGGTCGACGTCGAGCGTCTCGGGGAACTGATAGTAGGCCCGGTACTGCTCCTGCTGGCGGACGGTGGGGCTGATGATCGCCGGGTCCATGATGCGGATGGATGCCGTCGTCTCGGCGTCCTCGCGCAGCTGGCCGGGTTCGACATCCGTCACCGCACTGAAGTCGGTCTTCTCCAGCCCGTCGATGCCGTACGCCATCTTCGTCATGTCGATGTTGCGCTGATAGAACTCGCTCTCCAGCGCCAGCTGGTTCGGACGCACCTGGAAGGTGTTGAGCACCCACGGGTAGCCGACGCCGACGACGATCGCGGAGATGACCAGGAGCGCGGTGGCGATGAGGGGGTAACGCCAGCGCCCGATGACGGCGGTGACGAAGAAGAGGATGGCGACGATCGCCGCGACGATCGCGAGGATCGTCTGACCGGGGATGACGGCGTTGACGCCGGTGTAGCCGGGCCCGGTGATCCGGTCGTAGGGCTCGACCAGGGTGCGGTAGCGATCGAGCCACAGGCTCGCCGCCTGCACCAGGATGTAGAGGCCCGCGATGACGGCGAGCTGGATGCGGGCGGCCTTGGAGATGCGCAGTTCCCGCTGCCCGACGCGCACCGAGCCGTAGAGGTAGGCCACCAGTCCAGTGACCAGCAGGCAGATGAGCAGCACCGCCGAGGCGAACCCCAGCACCGTGCCGTAGAACGGCATCGCGAACATGTAGAAGCCGGTGTCCAGACCGAACTCGGGGTCTGTCACGGAGGTCTGCACGCCGTTGAACCACAGCCAGGTCGTCTCCCACTGCGCGGACGCGGCGAACCCGGCGAAGAACCCGAAGAAGATCGGGATGCCCCACATGGCGAGGCGTCGCAGCGGCTCGACGACCTCCTGGTAGCGGTCGAGCTGGGAGCTCAGCCGCGCGTAGACCGGGCGGAGCCGATACGCCAGCTGGATCGCCAGCCACACCGGGATCCCCATACCGAGGAAGCCGACCGCGAACATCACCACGCGAGCGACCCACTGCGTCACCAGCACCGAGGTGAACTCGAGCTGGTCGTACCAGAGCCAGTCGGCGTAGAGGTTCGCGAAGACGAAGAAGGCCGCCACGAGCGCCGCGATCACCGCGAGGGTGATGGCGATGGCCCGTCGGGAGCGGGAGGGTGCGGCCTGCGGCGCGGGGGTCGTGGTCACGGTGTCAATCCTAGGAGGCGAGGGCTTACCCGAAGCGTGCGTGCGGCGGGGTCAGGGCGAACGTTCAGCACGTTCGCCATCAACCCGCCGCGGCAGCGGCGGACGTGCAGGTCGGCAAGGCGTCGAGGTCGCCGCCGTCGGCGACCGCTTCCACGGCGGCGATCGCGTCATCGAGGGTCGCGACGGAGAAGACGCGCAGTCCGTCGGGAACATGGCCGACGACCTCGTCGCAGTTGGCCTCGGGCGCGAGGAACCACTCCGCACCCGCTCCGAGGGCCCCCCACATCTTCTGCCGGATGCCGCCGATGGGGCCGACCTCGCCGTCCGCGGTGATGGTGCCGGTGCCGGCGAAGTCCTCGCCGCCGGTCAGCTCTCCGGGGGTCAGGAGATCGACGATGCCGAGGGCGAACATCATCCCCGCGCTCGGGCCACCGACGTTGTTCAGCTGGATCGCGACATCGATCGGGAACTCGTACTCGTTGGAGAGGACGACACCGATGACCCAGGAGCGCGTGCCATCCTCGGCCACCTGCTCTCGCGGGGTCACCGAGACGACCTCCTCCGCGCCCGCGCGCTCGACCGTCAGTTCGACCGCGTCGCCGTCGGCGGCATTGATCACCTCACGCAGTTCATCGACGTCGGCAACGGGGTCGCCGTCCGCGGCGACGATGACGTCATCCACCTGCAAGAGGCCCTCGGCCGGGGAGTCGTCGCCGAAGTCGAAGACCGTGAGGTCGGATGGCACCTCGTACCCCGCCTCGGTGAGAGCGGCCGCCGTGGCCTCCTGCTGCGAGTTGACCATCAGGGCGGCGCTCTCCTCACGTCGGTCGTCGGTGGTCTGCCCTGGCGGGAACACCGACTCCAGCGGCAGCACGGCGCGGGTCCGGTCGAACCACGCGCCCGCCAACTCCAACCAGGAGGGGGTGCGCTGAGGGTTACCCACCACCTGGACGGTGAGGAGGTCGAGCGAGCCTTCGGAGGGGAAGGTCTCGGCACCATCGACGCTGATGAGCGGCACATCCTCCCCGTCGGCGTTCTGGGCCGTTCCGAGGGTGTTGTACACCGGCCCCGGCTGCTGGATGACGTACGCGGTCGGCAGGAACGTCAAGACGAGCAGCACCACGAGAGCAACCACCAACGCCCAGATCCCGGCGAGCGTGCCGCGACCGAGCGGCCGTCGTGGCGGCGCGCTGACCGTCGTGTCCTCGTCGAACAGCACCACTCGTGAGCCTCTTCCTCGTGTGTTCCTGCGGTGTCGCGGTCGTTCGCGACCGGCGTACAGGCTGAGAGGTCCTGACCGGGAAGTGCGATCATCCGTGGCACTAGCGTAGACACGACGTCTTTGACCCGGCTGAGAGGCGAATCAGTGCCAGATGACGACGACCGCAGCCCCGAAGAAGAATTCCAGGAGCTCATGCGCCAGCTCTTCGGGGGTGGCAGCGGCGCGATCGATCCCGAGGCGCTCTCCCGCCTGTCGGGCATGAACATCGATCCCGCGATGATGCAGACGATCATGAGTCAGCTGCAGGGCGCCTTCGCCGCCGGCGGCGAGGGCATCGACTGGGACATGGCCAAGCGCCAAGCGCTCCACATCGCCAATCAGGACGGCTTGAGCGTCACCGGCGGCGAGCAGCGCGACCTCGACCAGGCTTTCGCACTGGCGAACCTGTGGTTGAGCGAAGCGACCACCGTCTCCGACCTCGCCGCCACGCCGAGGACCATGACCCGCGGAGCCTGGGTGGAGGCGACCCTGCCGGTCTGGCAGGAGCTCGCCGAACCGGTGGCGACCAGCATCACCGATGCGCTGACCCGGGCCCTCAGCGATCAAGCGCCCGAGGAGATGCAGGCGCTCATCCAGGGGGCGAGCCGCCTGATGCGGACGGTCGGAGGTTCGCTGTTCGCCTCGCAGCTCGGCCAGGTGGTCGGGAACCTCTCGAAGGAGGTCGTGTCGGGCGGCGACGTGGGGATTCCCCTCATGCCCGCGGGCGAAGCGGCGATTCTGCCGCAGAACTTCGCGGATTTCGGGCGCGACCTCGAGATTCCGGGCGACCAGCTCGCCCTCTACGTGGCGGCGCGCGAGCTCGCCCACGCGCGGCTGTTCCGGCACGCCCGATGGCTGCGGCTGCACGTCATCTCGCAGGTGACCGATTTCGCTCGCGCGATTCATGTGGACACGGACGCGCTGGAGGACCTCGCCAGCCGCTTCGATCCCTCCGAGCCCGAGGAGCTGCGCCGGGCGCTGGAGTCGGGGGCACTGCTGCCGGCGCGCACCGACGCGCAGAACGCTGCGCTGACGCGGCTGGAGAACCTGCTGGCCACGATCGAGGGGTGGGTCGACGTCGTCACCGACGACGCGACCTCGCGCCTGCCGAGCGCCGCCCGCATCGCCGAGGCGGTGCGCCGCCGCCGCGCGGTCGGCGGCCCCGCCGAACGAGCCTTGGGATCGCTCGTCGGACTGGAGTTGCGCCCTCGGCGCATGCGGGAGGCGGCGGCGATGTGGCGCGCGGTGACCGACGCGGTGGGCACGGCACAGCGCGACGCACTGTGGGACTACCCGGATCTGATGCCGACCGCAGAAGACATCGATGACCCGGCGGCCCTGGTCGCACGGCTGCAGGCGCACGCGCGCGGCGAGGATATGCCGCGCGACGAGATGGATGACGCGTTGGAGCGGCTCCTCGCCGGCGAGGCGGAGACCGCGGCGCCCGAGGACTCCGACGATGAGGATGCCGAGGGCGAAGCGCCGGAGGGACCGCGCCCGGTCTGAGTCATCCTCTCCTCCCCAAGCCACACGCGATGCCGGCGGAGGGAGAATCCTGTGGACAACGGGACCACCCGTCGGCGGCGCGCGAGGATCGGAGGATGCTGCGACTCGACCCCGCTCATCCGCCGCTGTGGCGCTCCGCCACCGAGCTGCAGTTCGGCCTCGAACCGGTGGTACGACTGCGCGACCCGGCGATCTGGCAGCAGCGCCTGGTCCGCGAGCTCGAGCAGGGTCTTCCGCGTGAGGCACTGGAGCCCGTAGCGCACGCCTTCGGTGCGCCGGCGGGTGGCGCGGCCGCCCTTCTCGCGCAGCTCCGCCCCGCCCTCGAACGGATCTTCCGACCGCCTCCGCGACTCGTCCTGCAGGTACCGGAGGACGCTTCCCAGGAGACCGTGTCCGCCCTCGTCACGGCGGTGCGCTCCGACAGCGTCGCAGTGGAGGTACGCCGGTGGCCCGACGAGGCGCCGGCGCCGTCCTCGCCGCCCGTCATCGTCGTTGCGCACCACCTCGTCCACCCCCAGCGCGCCGCCTCGCTCGTCGGCGCCGACGTTCCCCATCTCCCTCTGGTCCTCTCCGGCAGCCGGGTCCAGGTCGGTCCGGTGGTCGTCCCCGGGACCACCGCCTGCCTCAGCTGCCTTGCCGGCGCCGCCGTCAGAGCGGATCCGGCGTGGCCGGTTCTCGCCGCCCAGTTGGCGGGAAGGCGGGTGACAGACGGCACCCCGGGGCCCCTCGTCGGCGAAGCGGCGCACCGCGCGGTGCGACTCCTCAGCGGCGAGGGGTGGAACGGGCAGGAGACTGTCGAGCTGATCCTGTCATCCGCGGCGTCGAGGATCGAGGTGCGCCGTCACCTGCCGGACGCAGACTGCGGGTGCCGATCTCCTGCAGGAAGCGCGACGGTTGCCGATTCCTCGGTCCGCGCGCCCACGACACCTCGAGCGTTCGCGCGGCCCGGGTGATGCCGACGTAGGCGAGGCGCCGTTCCTCGTCGACGGCGTCGAAGGTCTGCGCGTAGGAGATCGGGAGAAGCCCTTCGGCACACCCGATGAGATGCACGTGATCCCACTCGAGCCCCTTCGCGGCGTGGAGCGTCGCCAAGGTGACGGTGCGAAGCGCAGGCTCCTCCTGCACCTTCGCCCGGCGGAGGAGCTCGTCTGCTAAGACACGAAGGGTGGTCTCGGGCGGCGCCTCCTCGGCAAGGCGCAGAAGGGCTGCACGCGCTTCCCACGCTTCTCGAAGGGCCCCACCCGCGGGGGGGGCGTCATCGGTGAAGCCGAGCGAGCGGAGAACGTCGCGGACGGCGTCGAGGAAAGTTCCCGACAGTGGCGCCACGGCTGCGCCGCGGAGCGCCATGAGCGCCTGGCGGACCTCTGGGATGTCGAAGAAGCGGCGACCGCCGAGCACGGTCGCCGGGATGCCGAGATCGGCAAGGGCCCGGACCAGCTCGGCCGACTGCGCATGCGAGCGGTACAACACCGCCATGCGCGAGGGGTCGGTTCCGGTGTCGATCCGCGCGCGGATGCGGCCCGCGACAGCGCGCGCCTCCTCCGCCTCGTCGTCGTACGCCGCGACCGTCGGAGGCGGCGCTTCGGGTTCGGAACCAGTCGACGCGGCGGCGACGAGCTGGAGGGCGCCGGGGCGATCGCGCATGAGTTCGTTCGCGACCTGCAGGACGGAGGCTGCAGAGCGGTAGTTCCGCTCCAGCCGGATGACCCGGGTGTCGGGGTACCGGCGGGGGAAGTCCAGCAGGTACGTCGGGTCCGCGCCGGCGAAGGAGTAGATCGTCTGGCTGGCGTCGCCGACGACGCAGACGTCCTGACGATCGCCGAGCCACAGTTGCAGGAGGCGGAACTGCAACGGCGAGACATCCTGGAACTCATCGACCGTGAAGTGGCGATACTGCTCGTGCACGGCGGCGGCGACGCGCGGCTCCGCCTCGAGCATGCCGGCGCACGCGAGGAGGATGTCCTCGAAGTCGACCTGACGCCGCTGGTCTTTGAGGTCCTCGTAGGCGCGCTGCAGCCGAACGACCCGATCGACGTCGAGGTGCCCGACCCCCCGCGGGCGGACCGCGGCGTACTGCTCGATCGAGCGGAGGGTCACCTTCCGCCACTCGATCTCGGAGGCGACGTCTCGAAGGGTCGCGGTGTCGAGATCGAGCCCCACGCCGTCTGCCGCGTGGGCGAGCAGTCGCACCTTGTTGTCGACGATCGCGGGCATGGTGTCACCCGCAAGCGTCGGCCAGAAGTAGTTCAGCTGAGCCAGCGCCGCTGCGTGGAAGGTCCGGGCCGCCACGCCTTCGACGCCGAGTGCGCGCAGGCGCGCGCGCATCTCACCTGCGGCTTTGGTGGTGAAGGTCACGGCCATGACGCGTGCCGGCGAATAGGCCCCGGTGTCGACGCCGTGCGCGATGCGATGGGTGATGACGCGTGTCTTCCCCGTGCCGGCGCCCGCGAGGACGGCCACGGGTCCGCGAAGTGCCGTCACCGCCTCGTGCTGGTGCTCGTCGAGGCCGTCGAGTGCTCGGCTCACGGTCCGGTCACGGGGTCGGCCGAGGCGAGCCAGGTGCTGATGAGGCGGTGCGCGATCGAGGCGGGGCCGGGAAGCAGCAGGTCGCTCTCCCCCGCGAGCGCCGCACCGATCTCCGATCGGGTGAACCAGCGCAGGCTCACGATCTCCTCCCCGTCCGCTCGCGCGGCAGCGGGATCAGCCGCTTCGGCGAGGAACCCGACCATGAGGGAACGAGGATAGGGCCAGGGCTGCGAGCCGAGGTAGCGGACGTCGCCCACGCGGACTCCCGCCTCCTCCTCGACCTCGCGCACGACGGCGCCCTCGAGGGACTCCCCCGCCTCGACGAAGCCCGCGAAACAGGAGTAGCGACCATCCGGCCAGGCGGCGTTGGAGCCGAGGAGGAGGAGGTCGGGATCGTCGCGACGCGTGACCGCGACGATCACCGCCGGATCCGTCCGCGGGAAGTGCTCCCGGCCGCACGAGGGACAGTGGCGCGACCAGCCGGCGGTGCGCAGGTCGGTCCGAGCGCCGCACGCCGGGCAGAACGGCGCCTCCACAAGCCAGCGGCCGATGCTGACCGCGGTGACGGCGAGGGCCGCTTCGTCCGGACCGAGGGCGGGTGCGGCGCTGCGAAGAGAGGTCCACGCCGCCGGAAGGTCGGTGGCGCGATCAGCAGGCGGCTCGTGCACCGCCGCGAGCAGGGCGCGTCCTGTCCCGTCCCGGCCGAGGAACGCCCAGGCCGAGGGGTCCGTCACCTCGGCGGCGTTTCTCCAGGCGAGGCGGCCGTCAGCCGTCAGAGGGACGCGATCGCCCGAGACCTCCAGCACCTGGGTCTCCGGCGCCGCGAGCGCCGCGTCGAGGAGGCCTTCACCGATGCGCTCATCATCGGCGCGGCGCCAGCTGGAGATCGGCTCCGGGACACGGTCGGCGAGCATCAGAGGACCTTCCGGCGTTGGTCGACGAGCCAGGGCGTGGCGCGAGGGCCCGAACGCGTGCCCCACCTACCCTGGGCACATGGCACGCTCACCTCTCACTCTAGCCGCGTCGGTGACCTCCGCTCTGCCCGGAGCGAGCGTCGTCGGAGTCGCCGAGCTGACCGAGCAGAGTGCCGGCCGCTACGACAGCGCGATCGCTCATCTCGACGACGGCCGGCGGGTCGTCGTGCGCGCCCCCGTCGACGAGGCGGCGACGAACGAGAGCACTGCGGAACGGAAGGCTCTTCGCGCGCTGACGTCGGGCGTACGCTCGCTCCTGCCGTTTCGCGTGCCGGCGATCCTCGGCGAGACGGCGGTGGTGGGCGGCCGGGCCACCGTGGTGGACTTCCTTCCCGGCTACCGGGTCGACCCCCCTCACCTTCCTGCGGGCCGCGGCGCTGCGACGTCGCTCGGCGAGGCTCTCGCCGCCATCCACGCACTCCCCGTCTCGGTCGTTCGCGGCGAGGGCCTGCCCGCCCGCTCGCCGCAGCAGATCCGCGATGACCTCGAACGAACCGTGGAGCGCGCCGTGGCGACACGGCGGCTGCCGCCGAGCCTCGACGCCCGGTGGGGGCAGGCGCTCGGAACCGAGGAGCTCTGGCGTTTCGAGGCGACCGTGATCCTCGGCGGAGCGAGCGCCTCTTCGTTCCTCTTCGAGGACTTCGCCGGTGAACCCCGGGTCACGGGTGTGCTGGAGTGGCACGGGTTGAGCGTCGGCGACCCCGCGCGGGACTTCCTCTGGCTGGCATCCGCGCCCGATGCCGCCGACGACGTCTACGCCGCCTATGGCGCGCGCAGCGCCCATGCGCCCGACGGACTCCTCCGGGAACGCGCACGCTTGTACGCCGAGCTGGAGTTCGCCACCTGGCTCGTCCACGGCCACGAGAGCGGCCGCTCCGACATCGTCGACGACGCGGTGGAGCTTCTCGAGTCACTGGCAGCGGGTGTGGCCGGGGACGACATCGTGCCTCGTGAGCAGGCGGATGTCGAGGATGCGCTCGCGCTGCTCGATCGCGTCCCCGACCCTGCTGGGGGCGGCGTCGACACGTCGATGCAGACGGACGCGTACGACCCGGCCGAGGTGGCGGCATGGTTCGGCGACGACGGCGACGAGGCGGAGGAGCGCGACGACGCCAGGGGTGAAGAGCCCGTCGGTTCGGCGACGGCGCCCATTGACCTCGGACCGGTGCGAGAACGTCTCGACGATGTTCATGAGGCCGAGCGTGCGTCGCAGGCAGCGCTGCGCCGATGGGCCACCTCGGAGTGACGTCGCCCCGCGTCAGCCCCTGAGGACGAGGTCTTCGGCGACGTAGTAGAGGGCCACGTCGATCTCGTCCAGGGGCACGCCGTGCTTGGCGTGGTACGCCTGTCGGTACAGCTGCAGCTGCAGCATGCGATCGGCCCGGTCTTCGGCGCTCCGTGGCGAGGCGCCGGTCTTCCAGTCGACGATCTCGATGCGGCCGCCACGGTCCTCGCGGCGGTACACCGCGTCGAGCTTGCAGATGATGACGTGCGGCTTGCCGTCCCACCCCGTCATGGTGAAGTCAATCTCGGTCTCGACCTCGAGGGGCCGGAGAGCCGCCCACTCCGAGGAGAGGAATCGCTCCTGCAAACGGCCGAGCGCCTCGACGTCGGCCGGGTCGCGGCGCCCCCCGGACTCGGCGTCCTCGTCGTCCCACAGCAGGTCATCGAGGGATGCGGCGCGCGCAGGAACCCCGGCCCGCTGCTCCACCCAGGCGTGGAAGAGCGTGCCGAGCCGCGTCTGCCGATAGGGCCGCTCGGGAAGAGGACGTGCCGGTGACGCGCCCGACTCCGCTGCTGCTCCGGCGAAATCCTTGTACCGCGACGCCGCGATCCGCGTCGGGACATCGCGGCCTCGCGGGCGCGATCGGGCCCGCCGCTCGGCCAACAGCACCCGCAGTTCCTCGTCGGCTGCCGCCGGCGGCGCATCCAGGGCGGTGTGGACGACAGCGGCGGCTGCGAGAACACGGTCCCGTCGCCCGCCGAGCGGGTCGATGGGCCACTCGAGGGTCCGCCGCTCGCCCGCGAACGGGTTCTCGCCGGGGGTGTCCTCCACCGCAGGTGCGCCGATGGCCTGGGCGATCTCTTCGAGGAAGACGCTCGGCGAGCGAGGGTTCTTCGTCCCCGACCAGGAGGATCCCGTGAGGAGCAGATGTTCGCGGGCGCGGGTGACGGCGACGTAGGCGAGGCGACGGTCCTCATCCAGCTGTCGGGCTCGGTGCGCGCCGACGAAGTCGTCGATCGCGCGCTTCAGATCCTGCTGGGTGGGCGCCAATTCCGCTTCCCATTCCAGCCGCGGCAGCCACGCGGCGTCACCGCGGAACGGGTACGGAAGGACCCCGAACCCGAGCCATCCCCTCGTGTCCTTCGGCGCCGACGGGAGCTCATCGGTCACCATCCGCACGACGGCGACGGCGTCCCACTCGAGACCCTTCGCTCCGTGAATCGTCAGCAGTTGCACCACGTCGTCTTCGGGCGGCTCCGTGCGCGGGGCGAACTCATCCATCCGCTCCGCGTGGGCGAGCCAGGCGAGGAGGCTCGCAAGCGAACCGGTGTCGTCCGCCGCGAGGAAGGCGTGCACTTCGTCGAGGAAGGCCCGCAGCTGCGACGATGCGATCCGCGCCGGCCCCCGGGTCTCGTTCGCGGCGAGCTCGATGTCGAGGCGGAGCTCGGATTCGACCAGCCGGATGAGCTCCGGAAGCGGAGCCCCAGCGGCGTGACGAAGGCCGGCGAAGACCGCACCGGCGTCTTTCAATCGCCGGCGCGCCTCGGGCGTGAACGCAGCCAGCCAGCCGTGATCGGGAGCCGCCCGGACGACGAAATCGAGCGCGTCGATCAGCGAGGCGCGCTCCTCCGCCGAACCCGATCGGACGCGCGCCGCGACCTCCTCGCTGAGGGGCTGAAGGGCGGCGTCATGCGTGGCGAGCCGCCGCGCCAGATCGGCGAGCGCCCGGAGATCGGGCAACCCGATCCTCCAGCGGGGTCCGGCCAGAAGGCGGAGGAGAGACGAGCCCGCGGCGGGGTCGCTGATCACCCGCAGGGCACTGACGACGTCGACGACCTCCGGCGTCGACAGGAGGCCACCGAGCCCCAGGATCCGGTGCGGGATGCCCCGCCGACCGAGCGCATCACCGAATCGGACCATGTGCTTCTTACTGCGGAACAGGATCGCTCCCGTCGTCGTGCGACCTTCACGGGCACGGCGTGTGCGGACCTCGGAGAACCACGTGGCCACCCGTTCTGTCTCGGCATCGATGTCGGCGTCGAAGCCGATCTCGACCTCGCCGTCGCTCGCCGCGGGGCGCGGGCGAAGAGGCGACACCGGAACGGGCGAGCGAGGCGCGAGGGGCGCGAGCACGCCGTTGGCGGCCTGAAGGATGCGGCTGCCGTTCCGCCAGCTCGTCAGCAGAGAGTAGCTCCGGGGGGCGAGGGCACCGGCGAATGCCGCGGCGAATCCCCCAAGGTTGCCGGCGCTCGCGCCCCGCCAGCCGTAGATCGCCTGATGGGGGTCGCCGACGGCCATCACCGCCGTGCCGGCGAAAAGGGCCGCGAGCAGGTCGGACTGCACGACCGACGTGTCCTGGTACTCGTCGAGGAGCACGACACGGAATCGACTGCGGAGGTCTGCGGCGACGCTCGGGTGTCCTCTGACCGCCGCCAGGGCGCCGGCGACCTGGTCGGAGAAGTCGATGACCCCGCGTCGCCGCTTCGCTGCCGCATAAGAGCGGGCCAGATCCGCGAAGACAGCGAGCGCGTCCACGCGGCCGGCCGCATCCGCGACATCCTTGTAGACCTCCACCGTGCGCTTCTCGGACGGGCGATGGCGCACCGTGCCGAACCGGTCGGGGAAGGCGGCCAGCGCGTCGAGGTCGACGAGGTTGTCGGCACTGTCGCGAGCGATCCGCAGAGCCGCGTCGACGATGGTGCGCAGCGCCTCGGTCCGCCCCTCCAAACGCACATCGTCGCTGTCGAGCACGACGCGCCGCATGAGGAGCCAGGCGGCCGACTCCGACAGCACCGCCACCTCGCCGTCCCTGCCGATGCGGACGGCGTGCTCGCGGACGATCTGGTCGGCGAAGCTGTTGTAGGTGGCGATGACCGGCCGCTCGAGGAGGTCATCTCCCCCGCCGTGTCCAGCGGCCGCGCCCTCGCGCTCGGCGAGGGCGCGCAACAGAACGGAGCGTTGGGCGGGGGTCGCTCCCGTGAAGCCAGTGAGATCACCGGCGCGGTGGAGTTCTTCCAGGGCGGGCAGCAGGCCGTGACGCTCGAATTCCGCCAGCCGCCGCAGACGTTGCTGGACCCGCTCGGCGAGTTCACCCGCGGCCTTCCGCGTGAAGGTGAGACCGAGCACTTCATCGCGCCGCACCAGTCCGTTCGCGACGAGCCACACCACCCGTCCGGCCATCGTCTCCGTCTTGCCACTGCCGGCACCTGCGACGACGAGGGCGGGTTCGAGGGGCGACTCGATGACCGCCGTCTGCTCGGCGGTGGGCGGGAATTGTCCGAGCGCTGCGGCGATGGCCGCGGCGGAGACATGAGGCATGGTCATGATGCGCTCACGGCACCGACGGTGTGGATGAGACAGAGCCCGTGAGAGTGCTCGTCGCGGCAGTGCTCCTCATAGGGGGCGCGGAACCGGTCGCCGGTCATGACGGCCACCGCCGCGTGGATCCGGGCGAGGAAAGCCTCGCGCCGCTCGTCGTCGAACGGCGGCTGCGTCGGGGTGACGTAGTCCTTCCGCGACGAAGGACGCAGGACGAGAAGCCGTGCACCCCCGGACGCCCGTCCTTCCGTCCCCGGGATGACCCCCGCTTCGAACGCCAGCTGATACGCAGCGAGCTGCGGATGGTCGAGGACCTTGGCATCGGTCTGCGGCTCGCTCTTGCCGGTCTTCAGGTCGAGGATCACCACCTTCCCGTCGGGCGTCAGCTCCACCCGGTCGATGTAGCCGGAGAGGACCACCCGGTCGGCGTCGTCGGAGCCGAGCGCGATCGGTACCTCGAAGTGCGGTTCTGCATCCAGCAGCGTGCCGCCGGCCGCCTCGAAACGATCAAGGTACACCGAAAGGCGTCGGACGAGCTCGCGTGCGCGTGCTTTCTCGGCGCGCCCCTGCCATGCCGCTTCGAAGACCAGTTCGTCCCAGCGTGCCGCCACCACCTCCCAGAGCGCAGCCTCGCTGGGCCGGGCGGCCTCCTCGAGCGCCGCATGGATGATGGTGCCGATCCCGGCGGTCGTTCCCCCGGGGTCACCGCCGAGCTCCCCCATCAGCCAGTTCAGCTCGCACTCCTCCAGGGCGTGCAATCGCGACGGCGACACCCGCACCTTGTCCGCATCGCGATCGCGAAGAGGGCCGAGTGAGGTCGGGGGGCGGACTCCGTACCACTCCTCCGGAGCGGCTCCTGCGACGCCCGCCGCGGCGAGCAGGGCGAGCTGACCCGCCGCGCGCTGCACGTCGTGAGGAGTCGCCGCCGTCGTCGTGGTGAGGGTGCGGCGGTGTGCTGCGACCAGGCCCCGCAGACTCAGAGGGTGCTGCGCCGCGGCGGCCGGCGGCTCGGGATCGGGCAGGAGGTCGAACAACACACTCGGTCCGGTGTCGTCGTCGTCCACGGCCGTCACGACGACCCGCGAACGCGCCCGCGACAGCGAACGTGCGAACAGTCGGAGTTCGTCGTGCATGGCCGCGCGCCGCCGATCCGTCCCCGCCGAGCCCGCTGCGCCCGAGGTGCCGCGCGCGGCGTCGGCGAGACGCCAGGTCTCCAGGAGACTCCCCCGATGCCGCGTGTTCGGCCACACGCCGTCCTGGACCCCCGCGATGACGACGAGGTCGGCATCGACGCCCAGGGCCGCGGCCGGGGTCAGAACGCGCACGACATCGTGGGGAAGCGCCGCCTCCAGCCGGTCATCAGCCACGGCTCGATCGAGGATGCCCCGGACGAAGGCCCGAGGGTCACCGTCGGGGGCGCGTTCGACGAACCGCTTGGCGGCCTGGAAGAGGGCGACCATGGCGTCGAGATCGCGGGTGGCCTGCTCGGCGAGGGCGCCGTGACCGCGCGCCTGCTCCCCCCAGGCCCGCTCCAGCCGACTGCGCTCCCACGCCGTCCACAGCAGCTCGTGCACCGTCGCACCCTCATCGAACTGCGCACGCAGGCGAGAGAGCACCTGACCGACCGCCGCCACCCGGCGCCCCTCCCGCGTGTCGAGGAGTTCGAGATCGAGCGGATGGACCATCGCCGCCACGAGGAGTTCCCGTCCCCCGCGTTCACCGCCCTCGGCCAGTTCACGATGACGCAGCGCCGCGCGCACCCGGCGGAGTTCGATGGCATCGAGTCTCCCGCAGACCCCCTCCAGCACAGCGGCGATGTCGTCGTAGCACCACTCGTCGGTCGGGCGCCCCGCCACCTCCACAAGGCGGAGGATGTCGCGGACGCCACGGGATTCCGCGAGCGCCCGACCGGAGCCGCTCGAGCGAGCGGGGACGTCGCGGGCAGCGAGTTCGGCCTCGAGCGCGATCACCTGGCGCGTGTCATGAGCGATCACCGCCAGATCGCCCCACTCGACTCCGTCGAGGAGATGACGCTCCCGGAGCATCCGGGCGATGACGTCGTACTCCTCTGCTGCAGAGCGCACGACGATACTGCGCACCGACCCATCCGGCTCCGCTCCCGAGGGCGGCTGCCGGTGAGCGACCATGCCCGCCGCTCCGATCCGTTCCACGACACCCCGGACGACCTCGCGCTGCGCCGAGGTGCCGCGGTGCGACCGGCTCAGCACATGGACCTGCCCCAGGGACCGGGCGAGCCGAGCGAAGTTCTCCGGCGAGGCACCGCGGAACGCCCCGGCGCCGACATCGGGATCACCGAACGCCAGCACCGCGATCCCCCGCGCCACGCAAGCCTCCAGCAGCTCAACGGCGCCGAGCGTGAGCTCTTGTGCGTCGTCGACGACGATGACGCGGAGGTCGCCGAGGACGGCCGCGACGAGCGCCTCCTGACGACCGGATGAGCGCAACAGCCCGGTGGCTTCGCGGACGAGCCCCGCGGCGTCGCGGTGCGCTCCGCGCATGCCCGCGCGAACCTCGAAGTACTCGCGCGAGAACGACGCCAGCGGGCGCCAGATCTCCACACCGTGTCGGCGCGCGAGCGCGTCGAGTGCGCCGGGTTCGACACCCAGGGTCGTGCACTCCGCCAGGAACGCGCGCACCTCGGTGCGGAAGCCGGGGCTGGCGCGGATGTCGGCGGGAAGCCATTCCGGCCAGCCGCGCCCGCGACCCTCGGCCTCGTCTTCGGCGTCGCCGTCGAGGAGGTCGTGGATCAGCGCATCCTCGTCACCGCCGGTGAGCAGCTGCGGAGGCTCTCCGCCCGTCGCCACCTCCGCGGCACGGACGAGCTGGAACGCGAACGACGGGACGGATCGGGCCAGTGGCCCGGCCGTGGCGCGCTGCACCGCCAGTGCCAGCCGGTCGCGGAGCGTCGTGGCCGTCTGTCGCGTGGGGGTGAGGACGACGACCTCATCGGGGGCGAGACCCGCCGCGACCAGCTCCGTCACCCGCGCGATCACAGTGTGGGTCTTGCCCGACCCCGGCGGCCCCACGACGACACCGGAGGCGCCGACGTCGAGACCAAGGACACGAGCCTGATCGGGGTCGGCCGCGGGACGAGCGGATTCGTCGCCACCCGCCGGCGGGCCGGGCGGCCGCATTCCGACGTGCGCGAGGATCGGGTCCGCCGAGGTCATGCACCGACGCTAACCCGGCCCTGCGACATCGCCCCGGAGGGCGCGGCGACCGTTCGCCGAGAGCGTTCGACCGGGCGGCTGCCTCCCCGCGGGGGTGTCGTAGGCTGGCGAGGACGCGCCGATTCTCGTGCGTCACCGCTTCGTACCTGCAGGGAGACAGTCACGTGGAGATCCGCATCGGCATCGCGAACACCGGCCGGGAACTCAACTTCGAGACCAGCGAGTCGGCAGCGGATGTGAAGGCTGCCGTCGCTGCGGCCTTGGACGCCGGGGCGACCCACGTGTCCTTCGCCGACAGCAAGGGGACCACCTACATCGTCCCGACCGCGGGCCTGGCCTACGTCGAGGTCGGCACCGAGGAGTCCCGCCGCGTCGGCTTCGTCGCCTGACGCGGGGCGCCGCCGTGCAGATCCTCCTCGCCTTCATCGCCGGAGCGGTGATCGGACTCGCCGCCCACTTCCTGGTTCGCGGCCGCGACAGCCGCGGGGCCGTGCTCGGCCCCGTCGTCGGCGCGGCCGTCTCGGGGATCGTCTGGGCCGCCCTGACCTGGGCGGGTGTCGGCATCGACAACCCGTGGATCTGGCTGGCCGCCCTCCTCGCTCCCGCCGTGGTGAGCGTTCCGGCGCTGGCGCTTCTCGCCCGTGCGAGACAGACCGGCGACCGCCGCGAGCGGGAACGCCTCGGGATCGGGTGACTCCCGCTCCGTCTCAGGCGGCCAGCCCCATGTCCTCCATACGGCGCGAGTGCGCCGCCATGAGGGCGGTGAAGACGGGCTCCACCTTCTTCTCGTCCGAGGCGGCGAGCGTCGGCGGCCGCAGGGCCGCGCGCGCGATGAGGAGGGTGTCGCCGACGAGGCGGCGCCCCCACATCGCCAGCAGCGAGCGCCACTCCGCATCCGCGCCGATACTGTCCTGGACCAGCTCGACGATCGCCTGGCGGTCGTCATCGGCCCTCAGGATGCGCGCCACCCGGCGCCCGGTGTCGCCGTAGCTCGCGGAGAGGGCGAGGTAGAAGTCGTCGAGCATGCCGGCGATGATGTGGACCGAGAGCATCGTCTCCTCGGGGCGGACGCCGTGGGTGGCACGGCGAAAGGCGTCGAGGGGTTCCCGGAAGGGGAGCATCAGCGAGGTGGGGTCCTCCCCCCGATCGCGGATCAGCGCGACCAGCTCCTCGTGCTTGGTGAGGGCTGCTCCGGCGGCGCGGGAGAGCGACTCCTTCTCCGCCAGTTCCGGTGTCATCGCGATCAGCTCCGACAGCGTCTCGAAGAACCCGAGCTGCAAGTAGGCGGCCTGCCCGAGGAAGGTGTTGACGTCGGGGGCGAGCTCCTCGAAATCGACGCGCCGAGCCTCGCCGAAGTCGCCCCGCGAACGTAGCGACAGCGTTCGAGCGGCGCCGCGGGGCCGCTGCCAGAACCAGTTCACCACGGAGGCAACCTTACCGTCGCCGCCGTGGGGACCTTCAGGGAGTCCGCCCGCGGCGGGCGTCCGGCCGGCGACCGGTATCCTGGTTGCGGTTCCGACGTGGATCGGACCCCCCGCGCCTGTGGTCAGTGAAGGGCGTGGATCCATCACGCGGCCGCCGCTTCGACGAGGCCGCATCGACAGACAGGCATGACATCGTGACGACTTTCGCCGACCTCGGCGTCGATCAGGACATCGCCGACGCGCTCGCTGCGCGCGGCATCGTGGACTCCTTTCCCATCCAAGAGCAGACGATCCCCCTCGGCCTCCCCGGCCAGGACATCATCGGCCAGGCCAAGACCGGCACCGGAAAGACCTTCGGCTTCGGCATCCCCGTCGTTCAGCGCCTGGGGCTCGACCCCGCGCCGGGAGTCCAGGCGCTGATCGTCGTTCCGACGCGCGAGCTGGCCGTGCAGGTCTACGAGGACATGGACATGCTCACGCAGAACCGCTCCACCTCGGTGGTGGCGATCTACGGCGGCAAGGCGTACGAGGGGCAGATCGAGCAACTGCAGGCGGGCGCCCAGATCGTCGTGGGAACGCCCGGGCGTCTGATCGACCTGTCGAACCAGCGCCTCTTGGACCTCTCCGGTGCGGTCGAGGTCGTGCTCGACGAGGCCGACAAGATGCTCGACCTCGGATTCCTCCCCGACATCGAGAAGATCTTCCAGAAGGTGCCGGCCATCCGCCACACGCAGCTCTTCTCCGCCACGATGCCGGGGCCGATCGTGGCACTCGCGCGCCGTTTCATGTCAAACCCGATCCACATCCGCGCGACGGACCCCGACGAGGGCCTCACCCAGGCGAACATCCGCCATCTGGTCTACCGCGCGCACTCCATGGATAAGGACGAGGTCATCGCCCGCATCCTCCAGGCCGACGGCCGGGGCAAGACCGTCGTCTTCACCCGCACCAAGCGGGCGGCGCAGAAGCTCGTCGACGAACTCAACGACCGGGGCTTCACCGCTGTCGCCGTGCACGGTGACATGAGCCAGGAGGCGCGGGAACGCTCGATGGCGGCGTTCAAAGCGGGCAAGAAGGACATCCTCATCGCCACCGACGTCGCTGCGCGCGGAATCGACGTCGACGACGTGACGCACGTCATCAACCACACGATCCCCGACGACGAGAAGACCTACCTGCACCGGGCCGGGCGCACCGGCCGCGCCGGCAAGACCGGCATCGCGGTGACCTTCGTCGACTGGGAGGACCTGCACAAGTGGGCCCTCATCAACCGTGCGCTGGAGTTCGGCCAGCCCGATCCGGTCGAGACCTACTCGTCCAGCCCTCACCTCTACGAGGACCTGTCGATTCCCGCTGGGGTCAAGGGCCGGATCTCCACGGCACCCCGCACCGGGACGGTGAAGACGACGGATGTCCCCGGCGAGCGCGCGGCACGCTCCGCGTCTCCCCGGCGTCGGCGCCGCGGCTCCGACGGCGCGGGAGACAGCGGTCAGACCGTGGTGGTCCCTGCCGACCACGGCTCCGACGATGCCGGCGGCGGCGAGGGGCAGGGCACGCACGACGGCAGTGGGAAGGGGCACCACGACGGCAACGCTGCGCCTTCACGCCGACGTCGGCGCCGGCGCGCGCCCCGAAGCGGCGGCACGCCCGCGGTGGGCTGACGTTCCGGGTGCTTCCAGCGATATGGTGAGCGCGACGGCGCAGACCGCGCCGCCGCCACCTCGCTAGGAAAGGCACGACCGTGCGCTTTTTCGACACCATCGAGTACCAGGGCTTCTGGGGGTCTTTCTGGGACCTCATCTGGTGGTTCCTCTGGGCCTTCGCCTTCGTCGCCTATCTGTTCGCACTGTTCGCGATCATCGGCGACCTCTTCCGCGATCACAAGATGAAGGGCTGGGCGAAGGCGCTGTGGATCATCTTCCTGATCTTCGTGCCGTTCCTCACGGCCCTGGTGTACCTCATCGCCCGCGGCGGCGGGATGGCCGAGCGCGGCGCCGCGCAGGCGCAGGCGATCCAGCGGGCGCAGGACGACTACATCAAGTCGGTGGCGGGTGGCGCCCACCACAGCCCCGCGGACGAGATCGCCAAGGCCAAGGCGCTGCTGGACGCCGGCACGATCACTCCTGAGGAGTATGAGCGGCTGAAGTCGCGCGTGCTCGCCTGATCCGCTCAGGCGACCCCGGTGCGCTCAGAACACGGGGGCGGTGCCGGTGCCCTGCGCGATGATGCGTTCGATCATCTCGACCTCCGTCGAGTTCTCTCCCGGCAGGTTCGGCTTGCCGAGCCCGTGGTAGTCGCTGGATCCGGTCACGATCAGGTCGCGCTCGTCGACGAGGCGCTGCAGCGTCCTCACCTGGTCGGGGAGGTTCTCGCGGTGGCGCAGCTCCAGTCCGGCGAGCCCTGCCTCCAGCATGCGCTGCATCACCCCGTGCGGCAGGATGCCGGCGCGCCCCGCGGGGTGGGCGATGACCGGAACTCCGCCTGCGCCGGCGACGAGTTCGACGGCCGTCACCGGGTCGGGTGCGTACAGCGCGACGTAGTAGTCCCCGCCGGGGTGGAGGATTCGCGAGAACGCCTCCGCCCGATCGGCGACGTAGCCGCGGGCGATAAGGGCGTCGGCGATGTGAGGTCGACCCACGGTCGCGCCGTCGGTGGTCTGGGCGACGATGTCATCCCAGGCGAGGTCGAAGTCAGCGCCGATGCGTTCCGCCATCTGCTGAGCCCGATCCATCCGGGACGAACGGATGCGATCGGTCAGGGCGCGCAGCGCCGCGTCATCCGGGTCGATGAGGTAGGCGAGGAGGTGCACGCTGCGCCACTGGTACTTCGCCGACAGCTCCATGCCGGGAAGGAAGGTCATCCCGAGCGAAGAGGCGGCTTCCGCGGCTTCGGCCCATCCCGCCGTGGTGTCGTGGTCGGTCAGTGCGGCAGTGCTCATCCCGTACCGGTGCGCGGCCGCCATCACTTCGGCCGGCGGCTCGGTGCCGTCGGAGTACGAGGAGTGCAGGTGCAGATCGCCCGGCCCCCGTGGTCGGCGCGGTTGCTGCATCCCTCCACGCTACCGTCGGCGCGGCCGTCTCGGCGCACTCGAGACTCCCGCCCGCGCCCGGCCGCTTGACCGATCTTTCAGGCTCATCGCCTAGGGTCGCGGTGTGCTGCGCCTCGCCGGGATCCTCCTCGCCGCCGCCGCGGCCGTCGTCGCGGCGGTGCTCACCTGGCCGTCGCTTTTCCGGCTGGAGCGGACGTTCCCGGTGGCGCAGCTGATCTCCTTCCGCCCGGCTCTGGCGCTCGCCTTCGCCGCCATCGCGGTGATCCTGCTCCTTCTCGCCTTCATGCGGCCCGTCCGGGTGCTCGCGCTGACGCTCGCCCTCATCGCAGGGGCCGCCGCAGCGGTGAACGCGGCCACCGTCGTCGGCCGCGGGATGGGCACCGAGACCCTTCCCGAGAGGACGGGCTCGAGCATCCGGGTGATGACGTGGAACACCGCCGGCGAGGCGACCTCCGCTGAGAGCATCGCCCAGGTTGCGGTGACGATGGACGCCGACATCGTGACCCTCCCCGAGACGACGATCGAGACGGGCGAGCAGGTCGCCATCGCCATGCGCGAACTGGGTCGCCCGATGTGGGCCCACCACACCGAGTACTACCCCGGCGAAGGCTGGGACGCGCACTCCACGACGCTCCTCATCACCCCCGAGCTCGGCGACTACAGCGTCATCGAGTCGTCTCAGAACGGTTCGAGCAACACCTCCACTCTTCCGAGCGCCGTCGCAATGCCGGTCGACGGCGAGGGACCGATCGTGGTCGCCGCCCACGCCGTGGCGCCGCGGCCCGAATACATGGCCCAGTGGCGGAGCGACCTGCAATGGCTCGCCGATCAGTGCGCCGACGCGAACGTGATCATGGCGGGCGATTTCAACGCCACGGTCGACCATATGAGCGGACTCGGCGTCGACGGCGGCGACATGGGCCGGTGCCGCGACGCGGCCGAGCGAACCGGCAACGGTTCGGTGGGAACCTGGTCGACGCGGCTGCCGGCGCTCCTCGGCGCTTCCATCGACCACATCATGGCCTCACCCCATTGGACGCCCAGCGCGTCACTGGTGCTGCGCACCACGGATGACTCCGGCAGCGATCATCGGCCGCTGATCGTGCAGTACGAACCCGCCGCGCCCTCGCAGCAGTAGTCGACGGAAGACGCGGTCGGGGCGGGAGTGCCACACTGGAAGGATGAGCACCACCGGCGACACCGCCTCTGCGAACCCCACCGCCGCCGCGACGCGAAGCGGCACGACTCAGAGTGGTACGACTCAGAGCGGCACGACTCAGAGCGGCACGACTCAGAGCGGCACGACTCAGAGCGGCACGACGAATCGACGGCAGCCCTTCCCCGCCGGATTCCTCGAGAGCATCTCCACCGGCTGGGCGGAGCGGCCGGGCACCCTCCCCCCCGAGCGCCCGCAGGCCCGTTTCGCCGCCGCCCGGCGCACGAAGCTCTCCGCCGCCTTCCCCGGTCGTCGCCTCGTCGTTCCGGCGGGCGATCTGAAGCAGCGCAGCAACGACACCGATTACCCCTTCCGTGCGCACTCCGCCTTCTCGCATCTCACCGGCTGGGGATCGGACGCCGAGCCGGGCTCCGTGCTCGTCCTCGACCCGGCGGCGGACGGCGGTCACCGCGCGACGCTGTACTTCCGCGAACGCGCCGACCGCACGACGCCGGAGTTCTACGCCGACGCGTCGATCGGCGAGTTCTGGATCGGACCACGTCCCGCGCTCGCGGGTGTGGCGGCCGACCTCGGTGTCGACACCCGCCACATCGACGACTTCCGCGCGAGCGACGACGACCTCACCGTCGACATCGACGCCGATCTGACCCGGGTCGTCTCCGAGCTGCGTCTGGTGAAGGACGAGTTCGAAATCGCCCAGATGCGCCTGGCCGTGGAGGTCACCGCGCGGGGGTTCGACGACATCGTCGCCGAGCTTCCCCGGATCGTCGCGCATCCCCGCGGCGAGCGGGTGGTGGAGGGAGTGTTCCACCTCCGGGCCCGCGCGGACGGCAACGGTGAGGGGTACGAGACCATCGCCGCCTCCGGTCCGCACGCCTGCTACCTGCACTGGACCCGCAACGACGGCCCGGTCGCCGCCGGCGATCTGATCCTCATCGACGCCGGCGTCGAAGTCGACAGTCTGTACACGGCCGACATCACCCGGACGATCCCGGTCGGCGGACGGTTCACCGACGTGCAGCGCCGGGTCTACGAGACGGTGCGCGAGGCCGCGGATGCCGCGTTCGCGGCAGCCCGGCCCGGAGCGAAGTTCCGCGCCGTTCACGAGGCCGCTATGACCGTCATCGCCCGGCGGACGGCGGAGTGGGGTCTGTTGCCGGTCACGGCCGAGGAAGCCCTCGACGCCGACCGGGGCGGGCAGCACCGGCGGTACATGGTGCACGGGACGAGCCACCACCTGGGAATCGATGTGCACGACTGCGCCCAGGCACGCCGTGACATGTACTACGACGGGATCCTCGAGCCCGGCATGGTGTTCACGATCGAGCCGGGGCTCTACTTCCAGATCGACGACCTCACCGTGCCGGAGGAGTACCGCGGGATCGGCGTGCGGATCGAGGACGACGTGCTCATGACCGAATCGGGCCCCGAGAACCTGTCGGCGGCGATGCCCCGCACCGCCGACGAGATCGAGCAGTGGGTCGCCCGCCTGAATCCCGGCACTGCACCCGCGGCGTGACCTACACCTCCCCCTCCCCGTTCACCACCCGCCCGACGCTCCGCGGGTCGTTCGGCATGACCGCTTCCACCCATTGGATCGCGACCGCCTCGGCCCAGGCGGTGCTCGAGCGGGGCGGCAACGCTTTCGACGCCGCCGTCGCCGGCGCCTTCGTCCTTCACGTGGTGGAGCCGCATCTGAACGGTCCCGGCGGCGACCTCGTGGGGATCTTCGCCACGGCGTCTTCCCCCGAACCCACCGTGCTCATGGGGCAGGGTCCGGCACCGGCCGCCGCAACGATCGACCACTATCGCTCCCTCGGGCTGGATCTCGTGCCCGGCGCCGGAGGGCTTGCTGCGGCGGTGCCGGGAGCTGTCGAGGCGTGGCTCCTGCTGCTGCGCGATCACGGCACCTGGGAACTCGGCGACGTCCTCTCGTACGCGATCGGCTACGCCCGCAACGGCCATCCGCTCGTCCCGCAGGCCGCGGCCACCATCGCGCGCGTGGCGACGCTCTTCGCGGAGGACTGGCGGAGTTCGGCGGACCTGTGGATGCCCGAAGGGCGCCCGCCCGCGGCGAACGACATCGTCCGCAATCCTGCGTACGCGGACGTCCTCGACGCCCTCGTCCACGCGTCCTGCACGGTGCGCGACGACGGGCCGGTGGGTCGAGCGGCGCGGATCGACGCCGCGCGCCGCGAGTGGCGGGAGGGTGTCGTCGCGACCGAAGCCGCCGCCTTCCTGGCGATCCCCCATCGGCACTCCGATGGCGGCCACCACGCCGGCGTCATCACCGCCGACGATTTCGCCGCCTTCGAAGCCGGCTATGAGCCGGCGGTCACGCGTGCCTTCCGGGGAGCGACGATCGCCAAAGCCGGAGCGTGGACGCAAGGTCCGGCGCTTCTGCAGACCCTCGGGCTCCTCGAACCCCTCGATGACGATCTTCTCGACCCGTCATCGGAGGCCGGCGCCCACGCCGTCCTGGAGGCCCAGAAGCTCTCCTACGCCGACCGCGAGGCGTGGTTCGGCGATCCCGAGGGCGGGGTGGACGTCGACGCCCTCCTCGATGAGGACTACCTCGCTGAGCGGCGCGAGCTCCTGCGGCCCGAAGCGTCACGAGACTTCCGTCCCGGGCGCCCGGGAGGTGCCCACCCCCGGACTCCGGCGCTTCGCACCGCGGGCGTCGCCGGCGCGGTGGCCGGCACGGGCGAACCGACCGTCGATCGCCGCGGCGGCACGCGCGGCGACACCTGTCACATCGACGTCGTCGACCGCTGGGGGAACCTCATCTCGGTGACGCCCTCCGGCGGGTGGCTGCAGTCCTCCCCCACCGTTCCCGCTCTGGGATTCTGTCTGGGCACGCGGCTGCAGGCGAGCTGGCTCGAGCCGGGGCTCCCGTCTGCCCTCGGTCCCGGCCGACGCCCGCGCACGACGCTGACTCCCACCCTGGTGCTCCGCGGCGACGATCCGTGGTTCGCGATGGGGTCGCCCGGCGGCGATCAGCAGGACCAGTGGCAGCTTCTCGTCCTCCTCCGGATGCTCGTCGGCGGCTACCGACCGCAGGAGGCGATCGACGCCCCCGCCCTTCACACCACGGCGCTTCCCGAGTCGTTCTGGCCACGCACCTGGACTCCCGCGGGGGCCGTGGTGGAGGACCGCCTCGGGGACGCGGTGATCGCCGGTCTCGAGAGCCGGGGACACGCCGTCACTCGCGCCGGCGATTGGTCTCTCGGTCGGGTGTCCGCCGTGGGGTGGGACAGCCCCGCGCAGGACTCCACGGTGCCGCGGAGGATGTGGGCAGCGGCGAATCCGCGCGGGATGCAGGGTTACGCGGCGGGACGCTGAGGTCGCCGGCGCTCCAGCCAGGCGGCGACGGGGCGCGCGAGGTCTTCGCCGATGGCGTCGGCCGGTCGGCGGGCGCCCGCCACCTCGAACGAGTGGCCGGCCCCCGCGGCCCAGAGGATCTCGGCGTCGGGGCACGCCGAGACCCACCGCTCCAGGGCGGCGACCGGCTGGATGAACGGGTCGGCCGTGCCGCTGACGAAGAGCTGGGGGGCGCGGATCCCGGGGAGGTGCGCGGCCCGGTCCTTCTCGGGTTCTCCCGGCGGGTGAAGCGGATAGCCGAGGTAGACGAGCCCGGCCGGAGAGATCACCGCCTCCGCGGCGGCGAGCGAGGCCATGCGGCCGCCGTACGACTTCCCCACTGCCCAGAAGGGAAGATCGGGATGCTCCTCCCCGAGCGCCGCGGCGACCGCGGCCCAGGTTGCGACGGCGTGCGCGGCCGGCCCCGGAAGCCGCCGACCCGCTTCGCGGTACGGGAACGCGAAGCGGAGCACCGCCACCCCGCGAGCCTGCAACCCCGCGGCGAAGCCGGCGAGGAACGGATGCTCCGGGCCGCCTCCCGCACCGTGGGCGAGGGCGATCACCGCCCAGGGTTCCTCCGGCACGGCGAGCAGACCCGAGACGTCGACCTCGCCTTTCGGGAGGGAGACCGTGATCTGTCGGCGCCCCGGTGCCGTCATCCGCGCATCGGATCCTCGGGCGTCTTCTCCCGTGACGCCTGCGTCGCCTCGGGGTCCGGCCCGGTGTCGGCCGCGGGATCGGGGGAGGACGTCGGCGTCACGCGCTCGCCGTATCGGGGCGGTTCGGAAACGCCCGACGCTGCGGCATCCGCACCGGCCGTCGTCTGTACGGGTCCGGCGACGGCCGTGGGCTCGGCCGGAACGGCCGGCGCCTCCGGCCGTGCCTGCGCCGGGAGCTCGGACTGCCCCCGCGGTCCGAGGACGCTCCGCGCCTTGGCGACATCCGCCGCCGCACTCACCGTCACGTCGTAGCGCTCGGCGACCACCTGCATCACCGAGGCGAAGTCCCGACGACGCCGGACGAGGGAGTAGGTGATGAGACTCAGCAGCATGCCGATGGCGATGCCGACGAAGAGCACCCCGACGAATGCCTGGATCGGGACGGACGGCGAACCGAGCACCAGGATGGCCGAGAACAGCATTCCGAGGAGGAGACCGTTGATCGCGCCGGAGCGCGCGGCTTCGGCGTATCCCAGGCGACCGGTGACCCGCTCCACCGATCGCAGATCGTGACCGACGATCGCGATGTCGCGCGCCGGGATCTCGGCGCCGATGAGCGCCGAGACCGCCTTCTGCGCGGCTTCGTAGGTCGGGAAGCTTGCTACCGTCTGCCCTGTCGTCGCCGTTCCCAGCGGGGGGCGACCGCCCAACATGCTCATCTCATGATCCTCCCACGCGCGGCTACGCTGGACCCGTGAGCACGCAGAGGGTTTTCGTCGCGCGCCTGGCGGGGTGCTCCGTCTTCGACCCCACCGGCGACCGGCTCGGGAAGGTCCGCGACGTCGTGGTGATCTACCGCAAAGACGATCCCCCTCGCGTCATCGGTCTCGTCGTGGAGATCCCCGGGCGACGGAACGTCTTCCTCTCCATCAACCGGGTGACGAGCATCGCCACCGGCCAGGTCATCACCACCGGGCTCATCAACGTGCGGAAGTTCCAGCAGCGCGGTGGCGAGGTGCGCGTCATGGCCGAGATGCTCGGCCGGAAGGTCTACTTCCGCGACGGCTCCGGTCACGCCGTCATCGAAGACGTCGCCATCGAGCGCAACCGCCTCGGCGAATGGGATGTCGGCCAGCTGTTCCTGCGCAAGCCCAAAACCAGCGCCTCCCCCTTCGCGAAGGGTCCGACGACCTTCGCGTCGTGGTCGGATGTCCGCGAGAACAACAATCCCGGTGAATCGCAGTCCGCCGAGCAGCTCGTCGCCACCTACTCCGAGCTCAAGCCCGCCGACCTCGCCAACACCCTGCTCGAGCTTCCCGATGATCGCCTGCTCGAGGTGGCGGAGGAGCTCTCCGACGAGCGCCTCGCCGACGCGCTGGAGGAGATGCCCGAAGACGAACAGGTGCACCTCCTCGAGCAGCTGGGCGATGAGCGCGCGGCGCACATCCTCGACGCCATGGAACCGGACGATGCCGCCGACCTCCTCGGGCAGCTCCCCGAGGAGCGGCTGGAGGAGCTCCTCGATCTCATGGAGCCGGAGGAAGCCGAAGACGTCCGCGAGTTGCTGAAGTACCTCCCCGACACCGCGGGCGGACTCATGACGAGTGAGCCGATCGTGCTCTCCGCCGACGCGACCGTCGCCGAGGCTCTCGCCCTCATCCGCCGGCACGAGCTGCATCCCGCGCTCGCGGCAGCGGTCTTCGTCACTCTCCCCCCCTACGAGACTCCGACCGGACGCCTGCTCGGTACCGTCCACTTCCAGCGCATGCTGCGCTATCCGCCGCACGAACGGCTGGGCACGATCATCGATGACACCGTCGACCCGGTGCCGGTGACGGCGTCGGCGGCCGAGGTCGCCCGGATGCTCGCCAGCTACAACCTCGTGTCGCTGCCGGTGGTCGACCGCGCTCATCGGCTGGTGGGCGCGGTGAGCGTCGACGACGTCCTCGACTACCTCCTCCCGGAGGACTGGCGCTCCCACGACGGGGATGACGATGCCCGGCCGGCCGCTGCTGTCGCGCCCTCGACAGGGGTTCGCTGATGGCGCGGGCGAACCGCAATGCGGTGTCGCTGGACGCGCCTCGGGGCCGCTCCGGAGTGCTCTCGCGCACCCCGCAGCCCTCCCGCGACCGGTTCGGCCGGTTCACCGAGTGGATCGCCCGCAACATGGGGACGCCGGCGTTCCTCCTCGGCCTCACCCTCTTCTGCGCGAGCTGGATCGCGTGGAACACGCTCATGCCGATCTTCCTGCGCTTCGACTCCGCGGAGTTCGGATTCACCGCCCTCACGCTGGTGCTGTCGTTGCAGGCGTCCTACGCCGCCCCCCTCATCCTCCTCGCGCAGAACCGGCAAGACGACCGCGACCGGGTGCAGATCGAGCAGGACCGCCAGCGTGCCGAGCGGAACCTCGCCGACACCGAATACCTCGCGCGGGAGATCGTCGCCCTGCGGATGGCCCTTCGGGACTTCTCCGACGAGGTGGTGACCAAAGACACCCTCCGCTCGGAGCTGAAGGCACTGCTCGAAGACCTCGACAGCCGCCGCGACGACCAGGAGAGTCGCGCGTGAGCGACGTCGACCTCGGCGCCGCGGTCGCCGCAGCCGTGGGGGCGGTGTCCGACCCGGAACTTCGCCGACCGCTGGCCGAGCTCGGGATGGTGAAGTCCGCCCGCGTCGAGGGCGCCACGGCCCATGTGGCGGTCGCGCTGACGATCGTCGGATGTCCCGCCGCAGACCGCATCGCCGATGACGTGCGCCGTGCCGCCGCATCCGTCCCCGGCATCAGCGATGTCGCTCTCGAACTGGGCGTCATGACCCCCGCAGAGCGTGCCGCGCTGACCGAGCGCCTTCGGGGCGGGCGCGCGGCGCGCGAGATGCCGTTCGGACCGGGCTCACTCACCCGGGTCATCGCGGTCACGAGCGGCAAGGGCGGGGTCGGAAAATCCACGCTGACCGCGAACCTCGCCGTCGCGCTCGCCGCGACCGGCCTGTCGGTGGGTCTCGTCGACGCCGACGTGCACGGCTTCTCCATTCCGGGGCTCCTCGGCCTCGTCTCCGCCGACGGGACCGTCCCGCAACCGACCAGGATCGACGACCTCATGCTTCCGCCGGTCGCTCATGGCGTGAAGGTCGTCTCGATCGGGATGTTCCTCCGCCGGGGAGGCGATACTGCGCCACTGGGTGCGGTGGCGTGGCGAGGGCCGATGCTGCATCGAACGGTGCAGCAGTTCCTCACCGATGTCTTCTTCGGCGACCTCGACATCCTGCTCCTCGACATGCCCCCCGGCACCGGCGACATCGCGATCTCGGTCGGGCAGTTCCTGCCCAACGCCGAGGTGCTCGTCACGACCACGCCGCAGCCCGCCGCGGCGGAGGTCGCGATCCGAAGCGGCCTGGTGGCGCGCCAGACGGGTCAGCGCGTCGTCGGCGTCGTGGAGACCATGGCCCCCATGCCGCTCCCGGACGGCACGATGCTGGAGTTGTTCGGCGCCGGGGGCGGGGAGGATGTCGCGCGCTCGCTCAGCACCGACGATGAGACCGTTCCCCTCCTCGCCTCGGTGCCGCTGAGCCCGGTGCTGCGGGCGGATGGGGATGCCGGCACGCCCGTGGTCCTCGCTCACCCGGACGATCCGGCGGCCGTCGCCATCCGAGACCTGGCGACGCGGCTCGCCCGGGCGCGCCGGGGACTTTCGGGTAAGACGCTCCCCGTCCGGCGCGCGTAGCGACCGGGGACGGGATGGCGGGGCCGGAGATCAGGTGGCCTCGCTGTCGAACGGCGGCTCGTCGCCCGTCCGGAACGCCGGGGGACGTGGTGGTGTGGCCGCCGTGGCGGCGACCGCCGCCCCGGCCTGCGCCGCTCGCACCCGAGGGACAGGGGCATCGTCGAGGAGGGCTTCGCGGATGATGCGCCGCGGGTCGTACTGACGGGGGTCGAGGGAACGCCAGTCGACGTCGTCGAAGTCCGAACCCATCTCCTCCCGCACCCGCGACTTCGCACCCTGAAGGAAGTCGCGGGTTCGTCGGGTGAAGCGGGCCAGAGCCTCCGCGTAGCGGGGCAGACGCTCCGGTCCGACAAGGAGCGCCGCGATCACGCCGATCAGCAGGAGCTTCTCGATCGTGAGCCCGAAGAACATGCCTCCAGGTTACCGCCGCGCCTGAAGGGCCGACCCCTGCGACGCCCGTAGGCTGAGGCGGCGGGAGACCTGACAGCAGGAGAAGAAGGACGCGCATGGGCGAACACGACGCGAATCACCGTTTCGCCGACGAAGCGACGGTCGAACCGGATCACATCGCCCGCGCGCGTGCACACGCCCTCGAACTGGGCGCCTCCCCCATCACGCCCGTCGTCGGGGCGCAGTGCGCGCTCATCGCCGCGACGTCCCGCGCACTGAACATCGTCGAGGTCGGAACCGGAGGCGGCGTCTCGGGCCTCTGGCTGCTGCACGGATCACCGCGAGCGACACTCACCACCATCGACAAGGAGCCCGAGCATCTCGGTGCGGCGCGTCAGGCCTTCGCCGATGCCCGGATCCCGCCCGCGCGAGCGCGCTTCATCACCGGGCGCGCGTCGGAGGTACTCCCCCGCATGAACGAGGCGTCGTACGACATCGTCCTCGTCGACGCCGACCCCGAGGGGGTGCTGGAGTACGTGGAGCACGGACTCCGTCTCGCCCGGGCCGGCGGAACCGTCCTCGTCCCGCGGGTGCTCCGCGGCGGTGCGGTCGCCGACCCGGTCCGCCGCGACCCGGTGACGGCTGCGTATCGCTCGCTGATCCAGGAGACGCTGAGCTCGCCCGCCGTCATCGGCGCGCTGTCGATCGTGGGCGAGAGCCTCCTGCAGCTGACGACGGTCTCCCGCGACTGAGCGGATCCTCGTCCGGATCGTGCGGGCGGGTCGGATGCAGACGCGAAACGGCCGGTCCGTGGACCGGCCGTTTCGCGTTCGATCACGTCACGCGGCGCCGACGACCTCACCGAGGACGTCGTAGAGCTCCTTCGCCTCCGCGTCGTTGACGGAGACCACGAGACGGCCACCGCCCTCGAGCGGGACACGCACGATGATCAGGCGTCCTTCCTTCACGGCCTCCATCGGCCCATCCCCGGTTCGCGGCTTCATGGCTGCCATCGCGGTTCCCTTTCGTCGTAGGTCTGCGTCACAAGTTTATCGTTTGGCGCCGACGGCGCGGCATCGGCGCCCTCGCGTCCGGCGAAGGCACCCGTCACGGGATCTGCCAGAAGGACGAGCCGATGCCGTACATGTTCCAGATCCACCACCACTGGCCCACCAGGCACGCGCCGAGGATGCTGATCCGCCAGAGCGTGCTGCGGGGAGCGGCCAACGCGCCCCAGAGCGGCGACAGGGGGAACAGGAGGCGGAAGACACTGGACTGGGGGAAGAACACCGCGAGCAGGTAGACCAGATAGCTCACGGCCCAGAGGCGCACTTCGACGCCCAGACGCTTCACGTGCGGCTCACGGGCGAGGAGCAGTGCGACGGCGGCGACCCCGAGGGCGAGGGCGACGAATCCCAGCCACGGCGGCAGGCCCCAGGTGCGGAACCAGAAGTCGGCCGCCTGGATCCAGCCCTCGAAGGGGACGAAGCCGCCCTCGTCGCCGACCCACAGCCGTCGCCAGGCGAGTTCGGTCTCGAGGTAGGCGCTCTGATCCCCGGTGACCCACCCAGCGATCAGCGTCCAGGAGAACCCGGCCGCGGTCGTCACGGCTCCGAGGGCGAGGATGTGCAGGATCTCTATCCGGCCGAGCGGCTCCCGGTGCCGGGAGAGGATGCGCCAGATACCGAAGAGACCGAGGAGAAGCGCGAAGGCGAGCACCCCCGGGCGGGTGTAGGCCATCAGGAGCACGGTCGGGTAGAGCCATCCGTACGATCGTCGCTGCAGACAGCGGATTCCCCAGAGGACGAGCATGAGGAAGAGCGTCTCGGCGTAGGCGACCTGGAAGAGCGCCGACAGCGGGCCGGCGGCGAAGAACACGACGGCCCACAGCGCCGCGATCCGACCGATGCGCTCTCGCAGCAGCGACCACAGCAGCAGGCAGCACGCGTACCCGGCAGCCAGCGCGATGAGGACCGCCCCCGCCCCCCATGCGCCGAGCGGTACTCCCACCGCCCGGGCCAGGAAGGGGAAGACGGGCATGAAGGCCCAGCCGTTCTGAGCGACCGCCCCGTCGTCGCCGCGTGGCAGGTCGGCGGGATAGCCCTCGACGGCGATGAGCCAGTACCACTGCGCATCCCAGGCCACGATGTACTCCGCCAGCGTCGCACCGCGCCCGAACCGGCTGCCCGGCGGGGATGCCGCCGAGGCCAGGAGAAGGAATCCCGTCGTGACGGCACGCGCCAGCACGTAGACGGCCAGGATGGCCAGGGCGGGGTGCCGGAACAACGCCGCGCTCATACGGCTGCGGCTCGGCGAGGCGATCAGGCGGCGAGCCACGCCCGCAGTCCGCGCTCGACCTCGACGATCTGCGAGAGCGGCACCCGCTCCTCGTCATGGTGAGCGAGGTGCGGGTCACCGGGGCCGTAGTTGACGGCGGGGACGCCCAGCGCGGAGAAACGGGCGACATCCGTCCATCCGTACTTGGGGCGGGCCTCGGCCCCGACGGCCGCCAGGAACTCCTGCGCCAGCGGAGCGTCGAGCCCGGGCCGGGCGCCGACGGCGAGATCGACGACCTCGATGTCGAAGCCGGCGAAGACGTCGCGCACGTGGCGTTCGGCCTCCTCGGCGGAACGGCTGGGCGCGAAGCGGTAATTCACCTCGATCTCGCAGGCGTCGGGGATGACGTTCCCGGCGATCCCACCGGTGACCCGGACGGCGTTCAGGCCCTCGCGGTACACGAGGCCGTCGACGCTGACATCGCGCGGACGGTACTCCGCCAGGCGGATGAGCGCGGGCGCGGCGGCGTGGATCGCATTCACCCCGACCCATGCGCGAGCGCTGTGGGCGCGGACCCCGGCAGTGCGGACGAGGACCCGCATGTTGCCGTTGCAGCCGCCCTCGACCGCGCCGTTGGACGGCTCGCCGAGGATCGCGAAGTCACCCGCGAAGAGGTCGGGGCGGGTGCGAGCCAGGCGCGTGAGACCATTCAGGTCGGCGTCGACCTCTTCGTGGTCGTACCACATCCAGGTGATGTCGACCCGCGGATCGACGAGCTCGGCGGCGAGCTTCAACTGCACGGCGACCCCCGCCTTCATGTCGACCGTTCCGCGGCCCCAGAGGTACTCCGCGCCGTCGACCACCAGGTCACGGGTGGGGATGTTGCCGTTGATCGGGACGGTGTCGATGTGCCCGGCGATCACGACGCGCTGGGGGCGCCCCAGGTCGGTCCGGGCCACGATGGTGTCGCCGTCGCGGTAGACATCGAGGTGCCCGAGCGGGCGGACGGCGCGATCGATGGCGTCTGCGAGCGGGGTCTCCTCCCCCGACACACTCGCGATGTCGCAGATGGTGCGGGTCAGATCGGCGGATGAGGCGGAGAGATCGAGCTCGGGCACGCGGTGCAGTCTAGCCGGGGCCGATGGCGGCCTCAGACGGGGCGGCGCCGGGAGGAACGGTAGCGTGGAACCATGACCGACGATCGCTGGATCTGGGGCGTGGGCCTGTCCACCATCGCCGACAACGGCGTCATCCTCGACGCCTGGTTCCCCGAACCCCGTCCGGGGCGGCTCCCGCTCGGATTCGATCCCGCCATCGTGCCGCCCGACATCGAGCGGCACGCCGTTCCCGACCCGCGTCGGGCAGTACGGCTGGAGGTGGTCACGATCGAGATCGACCTCGATGCTCCGCCGACGTCCACTCCCGACGCCTACCTCCGGCTGCAGGCGCTCTCGCACCGGTTGGTCCGGCCGAACGAACTCAATCTGGACGGCGTGTTCGGGCAGCTGCCGAATGTCGCATGGACGACGGCCGGCCCGATGCATCCTGACGACCTCACGCGGCTCCGGCCCTTCCTTGCCCGTGACGGCATCCAGGTGCAGGGGCTCGACAAGTTCCCCCGTCTGCTCGACTACGTCACTCCTTCCGGCGTGCGCATCGCCGACGCGTCGCGTGTGCGCCTCGGCGCCTACCTGTCGCCGGGCACCACCGTCATGCACGAGGGATTCGTCAACTTCAACGCCGGCACCCTCGGCGCCTCGATGGTGGAGGGCCGGATCTCGCAGGGCGTCGTCGTGGGAGACGGCAGCGACATCGGCGGCGGCGCGTCGATCATGGGGACGCTCTCGGGCGGAGGTTCGCATCGGATCGCGGTGGGGGCGCGGACGCTCCTCGGGGCGAATGCCGGCATCGGCATCTCTCTCGGCGACGACTGCGTCGTCGAGGCGGGGCTCTACGTCACGGCCGGGTCGAAGGTGGTGCTCGTCGATGAGCCGGCGCTCGCCGATGGCTCACGCCCGACGGTGAAGGGGTCGGAGCTCTCCGGCCGGAACGGTCTGCTGTTCCGGCGTCACTCGGTGTCGGGCGCGATCGAAGCGGTCCGGCGCGCGGGGGTGGGGGTCACTCTCAACGAGGCCCTCCACGCCTGACTCCGTCGCCGGCGCAGCAACCGCGTCGACCTCGGATCAGCCCTGGCCGGGGTAGTTGCGCTCGGCGGCGCCGATGTACAGCTGCTGCGGACGCCCGATCTTGGTCTGCGGATCCTGCTGCATCTCGCGCCAGTGCGCGAGCCACCCGGGGAGCCGGCCGATCGCGAAGAGGACCGTGAACATCCGCGTGGGAAAGCCCATCGCCTTGTAGATGACCCCGGTGTAGAAGTCGACGTTCGGGTAGAGCCGGCGCTCCTTGAAGTAGTCGTCCTCGAGGGCGATGGTCTCGAGCTCCTTGGCGAGATCCAGCAGCGGATCGCTCACCCCGAGTGCCTCGAGCACCTCGTCGGCCGATTCTTTCACGAGCTTCGCGCGCGGGTCGTAGTTCTTGTAGACGCGGTGGCCGAAGCCCATGAGCTTGACCCCGTCCTCCTTGTTCTTCACCCGCTCGACGAACCGCCGGACGCCCTCTCCGGAGTCGCGGATCCGGCCGAGCATCTCCAGAACCGCCTCGTTCGCGCCGCCGTGGAGCGGCCCGTACAGCGCGTTGATGCCGGCGGAGATGGAGGAGAACTGATTCGCCCCGGTCGAGCCGACGAGGCGCACCGTGGAGGTCGACGCGTTCTGCTCGTGATCCTCGTGAAGGATGAGAAGCCGCTCGAGCGCCCGCGACATCACGGGATCGACCTGGTAGATCTCCGACAGGACACCGAAGTTCAGCTTCAGGAAGTTGTCGACGAAGCTCAGCGAGTTGTCGGGGTACAGAAAGGCCTGGCCGATGCTCTTCTTGTGGGCGTACGCGGCGATGACCGGAAGCTTCGCCAGCATCCGGATGGTGTTGAGCTCGACGTGCTCCGGGTTGTTCGGGTCGGACTCGCGCTCGTAATAGGTTGACAGTGCCGCCGTCGCCGCCGAGAGCACCGACATCGGGTGCGCGGTATGCGGGAGCGCCGAGAAGAAGCGCTTGAGATCCTCGTGCAGCAGCGTGTGGCGGCGGATGCGGTTATCGAACTGGGCGAGCTGGTCGGCGGTGGGCAGCTCGCCGTAGATGAGCAGCCACGCGACCTCGAGGTAGGTGCTGTTCTTCGCCAACTGCTCGATCGGGTAACCGCGGTAGCGGAGGATCCCCTGGTCGCCGTCGATGAAGGTGATCGCCGATTTCGTCGCCGCGGTGTTGACGAATCCGTAATCGAGGGTGGTGTGACCGGTCTGGCGCATGAGCGTGGAGACGTCGACGCTCGGGATTCCGTCGGTACCGTGCAGGACCGGGAACTCGGCGGTGCGGTCGCCGACCCTGAGGGTGGCCTTGTCCTGTGGGGTTCCGTCGCTCACGGCGCCTCCTCGCGATTCCTGGTCGTGCCGGGGGTGTCGTTGTGCCCCGACGCGCCGATCTCACGTCCGAGCGATGCGGCCGCGACCGTGCCACGGCGACGCTTTACAGCCTATCGGCCTCGCGAGCCTACTGTTGCCACCGCCAAAGCGTCGGGCGATCCGCTGGAGACTGGTGACATCAGCGCATCCGCAGACGCGCCGCGGCGGCCTCGATCCGCTCGTCGGGCGCGGTGAGCGACAGTCGGACGTGCTCCGGATGGAAGGCGCCGTAGAAAGTGCCCGGACCGACGAGGATGCCGAGGTCGGCGAGATCGGACAGACTCGCCCACGCGTCCCGACCCTCGGTCGCCCAGAGGTAGAGCCCGGCCTCGCTCCGGTCGATCCGGAACCCGGCGTCCTCGAGCGCCGGGCGGAGGATGTCCCGGCGACGCCGGTAACGCTCCCGCTGCGCGGCCACGTGCTCATCGTCGCCGAGCGCGGCGATCATGGCGGCTTGAACCGGCGCCGGCGGAATGAGTCCGAGGTGCTTGCGCGCGGTATGGATCCGCGCGAGGAGCTCGGCGTCACCGGCGACGAAGGCGGCCCGGTAGCCGGCGAGGTTCGACTGCTTGCTGAGGGAGTAGGCCGCGAGGACGCCTCGGCGGTCGCCGTCGGTGACGCGGGGGTCGAGCGCCGACGGCACCGGCTCGCGGTTCCACGGCGCGTCCCAGCCGAGTTCGGCGTAGCACTCGTCGGATGCCAGCACCGCTCCCAGGGTTCGAGCCCGCGTCAGCGCGGCGCGCAGATGCGGGACATCCCAGACTCGCCCGTCAGGATTCCCGGGCGAGTTCAGCCAGGCGAGCCGGGTCCCTTCCGGCCACTCTGCCGGATCATCGGCCGCGACGGGGGTCGCCCCCACCAGGCGTGCGCCCACCTCGTAGGTCGGGTAGGCCGCGCGCGGGTGGACGACGATGTCGCCCGGACCGAGTCCCATGAGCAGCGGAAGGAGGGCGACGAACTCCTTCGAGCCCACCGTCGGCAGCACTTCCTCGCTGCCGAGGCCGGGCACTCCCCGTCGCCGGGCGTACCACTCGGCGATTGCGGCGCGGAGGGCGGCAGTCCCCGCCGTCTGCGGGTAGGCGTGGGCGTCGGTGGCCGAGCGGAGCGCCTCGGCGACGACGGTCGGAGTGGGATCGACCGGCGAGCCGACCGACAGGTCGATGATGCCGTCCGGATGCGCCCTCGCTCGCGCGGCGAAGGGCACGACGGCATCCCAGGGATAGTCGGCGAGGTCGGCGACCCCCACGGTCAGTGGTCCTGAGGCGGAAGGGCTGCGATGATCGGGTGGTCCTTGTGGATGACTCCGACCTTCGCGGCACCGCCGGGAGACCCCACGTCGTTGAAGAAATCGACGTTGGCGGTGTAGTAGTCCTGCCATTCCTCGGGCAGGTCGTCTTCGTAGTAGATCGCCTCGACGGGGCAGACCGGCTCGCACGCGCCGCAGTCCACGCACTCGTCGGGGTGGATGTACAGCGACCGTTCACCCTCGTAGATGCAGTCGACGGGGCACTCGTCGATGCAGGCGCGATCCTTCACATCGACGCACGGAAGAGCGATCACATACGTCACGAGATCAGTCTATGGTCTCTCGTCCGGGTGTCTCCCCGGCGACGGTGAGGCCGCGACGGTGAGGCGACTGGGCCACGCGACGACGAGGGCGACGAGGATCGGGAGCGCGAAGGTCCACACGATTCCGTATCCCGTCTGCGGCACGATGACGCTCCCCCCGGGCCCCTCCCCCGAGAACACCAGTGTCGCGACGACCATGCCGAGTCCGCTCGCGAGCGTCGCCCACCGATCGCCGGTGAGGAGCCGGATGGCGATGAGGAGGGCGGCGGAGCCGATGAGGGCGAGGACCAGCCCCACCGGCAGCACCCACAGGCGGAACGGGTGCGCGATGGTGCCGGCGAGTCCGTAGGCGCCGCCGATGACGATGGCCACGATCCAGGTGAGGATGCGGGCGATGGTCGAGGAGCGCATCCCTCCAGCCTACGGCCGGCCGCCGGCCGTGCGCCCGTCGGCGCCTCCATCGGCGTCATCCGGCCCATCCGGTCAGCCGCAGGAGGGCTGCCGTGAGCGCCGCGGCGGCGACCACCACGAGGAAGGGCGCGCGCAGGAGGAGCAGGCCCGCAGCGACGAGGACGGCGGGGACGCGAGCGTCGACGACGATGGCCTGGCCCGCCCCCAGCGTCTGCACCGCCACGAGTGCTGCGAGGAGGGCGACCGTGAGAAGGTCCGCGATGCGGGCGGGTCGGGGTGCGTCGAGCACCCTCGGGGGGATGAGGTAGCCCAGGGTCTTCAGGAAGACGCAGACCACCGCGGCGAGGAGGACGGCGGTCCACAGGCTCATGGGAGCCCCTCCCGCTCGGGTGCGTCGGTCGGCTCCGGCGATGGGCCGCCGTCGGCGCCGAGCCAGTTCACCCAGCCCACGACGACGGCGACGAGGGCGGCGACGAGAACTGGGACCCCCGGCATCAGGACCGGCGTGAGGATCGCCGCCACCGCCGCGGCGGCGATCGCCACCACGATCGGCTGCCGGGAGCGGAGGCGCGGCCACAGGAGAGCGAGGAACGCGGCGGCCGCAGCGGCGTCCAATCCGTAGGCGCGGGGATCGCCCAAAACGTCGCCGAGCACCGCGCCGACGAGTGTGAAGAGGTTCCAGCCCAGGTAGATCCCGATTCCGGTCGCCCAGAACCCGATGATGCGCCCGCGCGGCGTCGACCGGGCCAGTGACACCGCCGTGCTCTCATCGATCGTGAAGTGAGCGGCGGCCAATCGCTTCGCAGCGCCCGGGCCGATCACCGGCGACATCCTCATCCCGTAGGCGATGTTGCGGACCCCCAGGAGCGCCGCCGAGGCGATCGCCGACGGCGCAGCGGCGAGGCCTCCCGCGCCGATGATGCCGACGAAGGCGAACTGCGATCCTCCGGTGAACATGACCAGGCTCAGTACGCAGGTCTGCCAGATGTCGAGACCTGCCGCGACAGCGAGAGCGCCGAACGAGATGCCGTAGGCGCTCGTGGCGATCGCCACGCCGGCGGCATCGCGCCACGCCTGACGAGCGTCGCGTTCCTGCTCCACCTCGCCTCCTTCGGGCCTCCGGCCGCTCTGGGTTCGTTCAGCAGAACGACCACGCGTTCGTCATCATGAACGATGTGGACGGGATAGTCAAGTGAACGACCGTTTGCAATACTGAACGAATGGAATCGCTCGGAGCGCGCATCGCGGGCGCGCTTCGGCGTGAGCGCGAAAGGTCGGGATTGTCGATCTCAGAGCTCGCGCGCCGTGCCGGCATCTCCAAGGCCACGGTCTCCCAGCTGGAGGGAGGCACGGGCAACCCCAACGTCGAGACTCTGTGGGCCATCGCGACGGCGATGGGGATCCCCTTCTCTGCGTTCGTCGAGGAGCAGTCGACCACCACCCGGCTGGTGCGGGCGGCGGAGATGACCGCGGTCCCCTCCGCGGTCGCGCCCTATGCCGCCTCCCTGCTGTCCGCCAGCCCCCCGGGCGCCCGCCGCGACCTCTACGTGATCCGCGCGGAACCCGGCGGCGCGCGCGAGTCGGCGCCGCATCCGCGGGGCACGGTCGAATACGTCGTGCTCCTGTCCGGCCGAGCGCGCGTCGGTCCAGCCGATGCCGCGCTGACGCTCGAGACCGGCGACTTCCTCACCTACGCCGGAGACGCACCCCACGTGTTCGAGGCGCTGGCACCCGGGACATCCGCGGTGCTCCTCTCGGAAGCCCGCTGACACCTCCGAGGATCAGACGTTGGCGTCCTGACGCTTCAGGCGCGAGGTGGCACGAGCCCGCTCTGTCTGGTCGAGGATCACCTTGCGGATCCGCACCTTCTCCGGCGTCACCTCGACGCACTCGTCCTCACGGGCGAATTCCAGGCTCTCCTCGAGCGACAGCTGCCGCGGCGGGGTCATCGACTCGAACGTGTCGGCCGTGGAGGAGCGCATGTTGGTGAGCTTCTTCTCCTTGGTGATGTTCACGTCCATGTCGTCGGCGCGGGAGTTCTCACCGATCACCATGCCCTCGTACACCTCGTCGGTCGGCTGCACGAAGAACGACATCCGCTCCTGCAGGGCGATGATCGCGAACGGCGTGACCACCCCGGAGCGGTCGGCGACGATCGAGCCGTTCTGGCGGGTGACGATATGACCCGCCCAGGGCTCGTAGCCGTGCGAGATCGCGTTGGCGATCCCGGTGCCGCGGGTGGTGGTGAGGAACTCGGTGCGGAAGCCGATGAGACCGCGGGAGGGGACGATGAACTCCATCCGCACCCATCCGGTGCCGTGGTTCACCATGTTGTCCATCCGCCCCTTGCGCGAGGCCAGCAGCTGCGTGATCGCGCCGAGGTACTCCTCGGGTGCGTCGATGGTCAGGTGCTCGAAGGGCTCGTAGACGACGCCGTCGATCTTCTTGGTGACCACCTGGGGCTTGCCGACGGTGAGCTCGAAGCCCTCGCGGCGCATGTTCTCCACGAGGATCGCGAGGGCGAGCTCACCGCGCCCCTGGACCTCCCACGCATCGGGGCGGCCGATGTCGACGACCTTCAGCGAGACGTTGCCGATGAGCTCGCGGTCGAGCCGGTCCTTGACCATGCGGGCGGTGAGCTTGTGACCCTTGACCTTGCCGACGAGCGGGGAGGTGTTGGTGCCGATCGTCATCGAGATGGCCGGGTCGTCGACGGTGATGGCCGGGAGCGGGCGGACGTCCTCGGGGTCGGCGATCGTCTCGCCGATGGTGATGTCGGGGAAGCCGGCGATCGCCACGATGTCGCCGGGCCCGGCGGAATCGGCAGGGTAGCGCTCGAGCGCACGGGTCTTCAGCAGCTCGGTGATCCGGGCGTTGCTCGTTGAGCCGTCCGCACGCACCCACGCCACGGTCTGACCCTTCTTCAGCGTGCCGTTGAACACGCGCAGAAGGGCCAGTCGGCCGAGGAAGGGGCTCGAGTCGAGGTTCGTCACCCAGGCCTGCAGCGGCGCTTCGTCGTCGTACGACGGCGCCGGGACGTGCTCGAGGATGGCGGCGAAGAGGGGCTCCAGGTCGGGGTTGTCGGGAAGCTCCCCATTGGCGGGCCGGGTGCGGGACGCGGCGCCGGCGCGGCCGCTGGCGTACACCACCGGAACGTTGAGCAGGGCGTCGATGTCGAGGTCGGGGACATCCTCGTGCAGGTCGCTCGCAAGCCCCAACAGCAGGTCGTGGCTCTCCTCCTCGACCTCGGCGATGCGCGCGTCGGGACGATCGGTCTTGTTCACGAGGAGGATGACCGGGAGCTTCGCCTCCAGCGCCTTTCGGAGCACGAAGCGCGTCTGCGGGAGCGGGCCCTCGGAGGCATCCACCAGCAGCACCACCCCGTCGACCATCGACAGCCCGCGCTCCACCTCGCCGCCGAAGTCGGCGTGACCGGGGGTGTCGATGACGTTGATGGTCACCGGCACGTCGGTGTGGGCGCCGTTGTAGGTGATGGCGGTGTTCTTCGCGAGGATGGTGATCCCCTTCTCGCGCTCCAGTTCGTTGGAGTCCATCGCGCGCTCCTCGACGTGCGCGTGATCGCCGAACGAGCCGGTCTGGCGGAGCATCGCGTCGACCAGCGTGGTCTTGCCGTGGTCGACGTGCGCGACGATCGCGACGTTGCGGAGGTCCGGACGGAGGGCGCGCGCCATGAGGGGATCCTTGCCAGTGTGGGAAGCGCCCGGAATCGGGCAGCCCTCATTCTACCGCCCGCACCTGCGGATCCCCTGCGTCGGCGCCACCGCCGCCGCAGGGCGCCGTGCGCAACGGCGGGGATCCCGCCGCGACACGCCGCACCCCGCCGCCGCCGCGGGGCGTGGCGGTCCCGTGCCCCGCCGTTGTGCACGGCGGGGCACGGGGTCAGCTGGCCGTGCGGCCGAGAAGGGCGGCGCGGGCCTCGCGGCGGACCCGCTGCTCCTCGGGGTCGGGAACCGGAACGGCGGCGATGAGGCGCTGGGTGTAGGGGTCCTGCGCGCCGCGGAGGATCTCATCGCGGGTGCCGGTCTCGACGATCTTGCCGAGGTGCATGACGCTGATCCGGTGGGCGAGGATGTCGACGACCGCGAGGTCGTGACTGATGAACAGGCAGGCGAACTGCAGCTGCTGCTGGAGCTCCTGCAGCAGGTCGAGGAACCGCGCCTGCACCGAGACGTCGAGGGCCGACGTCGGCTCGTCGGCGACGAGCAGCTCGGGTGCGAGCGCGAGGGCGCGGGCGATTCCCACACGCTGGCGCTGACCGCCGGACAGTTCGTGCGGGAAGCGGTTCCGGTACGACCGCGGCAGTTCCACCTGGTCGAGGAGGTCCTCCACCTTCCGGTCGAGGTCCTTCCCCTTGGCGACGCCCGCGAGGAGGATCGGCTCCCCGATCGACTGGCCGATCGGCATGCGGGGGTTCAGCGAGGAGGCGGGATCCTGGAAGACGATCCCGGTCCTCCGCCGGATGGCGAAGAGGTCCTTCTGCGTCGCGTGGGAGATGTCGGTGCCCACCGTGGTGAGCTTCCCCTCGGCGATGGGAAGGAGTCCGATCGCGGCGCGCCCGATGGTCGTCTTCCCCGACCCCGACTCCCCCACGAGGCCCATGATCTCGCCCGGGTAGATCTGCAGATCGATGTGCTCGGCGGCACGGAAGGCCGGGATGCGCCCGCGCTTGGGGTACTCGATCGCGACATCCTCGAACGACAGCACCGGCGTTCGCGTCTCGGACACGATCTGCGCGTTGGCGTGCTCACGGATCGAGGCGATCGTGGGGACGGTGGATGTCTCGGTGACGATCTCGTCCGGGACGTCCGCGTCGATCGGCTCGAGGACCCCGAGACCGAGGTGGGGCACCGAGGCGAGGAGCTGCTGGGTGTAGGGATGCTTCGGAGCGTGGAAGATGTCGTCGACGGTCCCCGCCTCCACGACGACGCCGTTCTTCATCACCATGATGCGGTCCGCGAGGTCGGCGACGACGCCCATGTCGTGGGTGATGAGGATGATCGCGGAGTCGAGACGCTTGTGGAGATTGCGCAGCAGGTCGAGGATCTCGGCCTGGACGGTGACGTCGAGCGCGGTGGTCGGCTCATCGGCGATGAGGAGCAGGGGGTCGCACGAGATCGACTGCGCGATCATGGCTCGCTGCCGCTGACCGCCGGACAGCTGGTGGGGGTACTTGTGGAAGGACTGCTCGGGGTTCGGCATCTCCACCAGGCGCAGCAGCTCGATCGCCCGTTCCCGCGCAGCCGCTGGGGCGAGGGTGCGGTCGTGGGAGCGGAGCGCCTCGGTGATCTGGAAGCCGACCGTGTACACGGGGTTCAGCGCGGTCATCGGCTCCTGGAAGATCACGGCGATCTCGTTGCCGCGCAGTGACCGGACCGTCGCCTGGTCGACGCCGCGAAGCTCACGGCCGAGGAGCTTGATCGAGCCGGTGACCCGCGCATTGTCCGGCAGGAGACCGAGGAGTGACATCGAGCTCGTCGACTTTCCCGAGCCCGACTCGCCCACGATGGCGAGGACCTCGCCGCGTCGCACAATGTAGTTCATGTCGACGGCGGCGGGATAGAACTCTCCGTCGACCCAGAACTCGACGTTCAGACCCCCCACCTCGAGGATCGTCTCGGGGAGCTGGGTGCTTCCGGCGGCGCGGCCGGTCGGGGATTCGGTGGTGTCAGTCATGCGATGCGTCCCATCTGAGAAGCTTGAGGTCATGGCGTTCCAGGAGGTGCACTACCGACCGGTGTTCGGCCGGGTCCTCGCTGTCGTGACCGTGGTGTTGTGCGCGGGCGGAATCGTCGCGCTGCTGGTGGCCGACCCGGAGTCCGCGCTGCGGTACGCGTGGCCCCTGGTCTTCATCGCGGTGCTCGCCTGGACGCTGTTCTGGCGTCCTGAACTGAGCGTCGAACCGCACGGGGTGACCGTCGTGAACGTGCTGCGCACGCACTTCATCCCCTGGCCGGCGATCCGCGACATCGACACGCGCTTCTCGCTCACGCTGCGGACGGGTCGCGGGAAGGTGCCGGTGTGGGCGGCGCCCGCTCCCGGCCGGCACCGTGTGCTGGGCCTGGCCGAGAAAGACTTCGACGGTGTGGGTGAGACGGCCCGCGGCCCGCACGGCTCGCTGCGTCCGAGCGATGCCGTGTCGGTTCCGACCGGTAACCTCGCCCAGCTCATCCGCGGCCAGTGGGAGGAGCTTCGCGCCCGGGGCCTTCTCGCCCCCGGGGAGGACCCGGAGGCGGAGAAGGTCACCTGGCACACCGGCACGATCGCCGCGCTCGCGGTGAGCGCTGCGGCGACGGTGCTCGGTCTCGCGGCCTAGAAGGGTCACCCTCACCGCTCCGGGTCGAACCGGCCGTGTCCGGCGTCGCCGGGCTGCTCGGGCCGGGGATCGTGGTAATTCTCCACGTCGCCGGTGTAGACGGCCTCGCCGGCGACGGTGACCGATGCCGGCTCGTGAGCGGCGTTCGAGTCGACGATGGGGCGAACCGGTCCGTCCGCTCGGCCGGCGCGGGCCATCGCCCGCTCGCTCGGCATCTTCTTCTGCCGCGGGTCGAAAGCGTCGCGGAGGCCGTCACCGATGAAGTTGATGCACAGGGCGATGACGATGATGAAGATGCCCGGCCACCAGAACAACCACGGACGGGTGGAGAACGCGGCTTGATTGTCGGACACGATCTTGCCCAGCGAGGTGTCGGGCGACTGCACGCCGAAGCCGAGGAAGCTCAGCGCCGACTCCAGCAGGATGGCCCCCGCCATGAGGAGCGTTGCGTTGACGACGATCACGCCGACGGCGTTCGGCAGGATGTGGCGGAAGATGATCCGCCGGTCGCGAGCCCCCGAGACGCGCGCGGCATCGACGAACTCGCGTTCACGCAGCGAGAGGAATTCGCCCCGAACGAGGCGGGCCATCGTCGTCCAGGCGAACAGTCCGATGACGACGCCGAGCACGGCCGCACCGAGGTTCCCGAGGGCGTTGCCGAGCACCGCGCCGATCACGATCAGCGGGATGGTGATGATGATGTCGGTGAAGCGCATCAGCACCGAGTCGGTCCACTTGCGGTAGTAGCCGGCGAGGGCGCCGATCACGACCCCGATGATGGTGGCGACAACGCCGGCGATGACCATCACCATGATCGACTGCTGCGCGCCGCGCATGACGACGGCGAAGGTGTCGCGGCCGACCTCGTCCTGACCGAAGGGGTGGTTGCCGAAGGCGATGCCGGCGCCCCCGAGGAACTCGGGGATCAGGCTGAGCGTCGGCGCGCCCCGGTTCTCGATGTCGGGGATCTCCCGCCAGTCGTACTGCCACCAGCCCGGAATCCGGATCCCCCACACGTCGATGCCGACGGAGGTGAAGGAGAGCAGCACGATGAAGGCGAGGACGATCATCGAGGTGACCGCCGCTCGGTGGCGGAAGAAGCGCCGCCGGACGATCTGCCCCTGGCTGAGACCCTCGGTCTCGCGCTGTTCGATCGTGATCTCCGCGGTGGCCTCGGCCTCGCGGTTGTCGGGTCCTTGCGTGACGGTGCTCATCAGCCCACCTTGATTCTCGGGTCGAGTGCCGCGTAGACGAGGTCCGCGATGAGGTTGAACACCACGGCGAGCGTCCCGGTCACGACGAAGAAGGCCATGATCGGGTTCGGATCCGACACGCGCAGGGCGTCGACGAAGAGACGTCCCATTCCGGTCCATCCGAACACGGTCTCGGTGACGACCGCGCCGCCGACCAGAGCTCCCACGTCGAAGGCGATGATCGTGGTGATCGGGATGAGGGCGTTACGGAACGCGTGACGGACGACGACCGTCCGCTCCGTGAGGCCCTTCGACCGCGCCGTGCGGATGTAGTCCTGGTTCATCACCTCGAGCAGGCTCGCCCGGGAGTACCGGGTGTACGAGGCGAAGGAGATGAGGACGATCGCGATCGTCGGGAGGAGGAGGTGAGTGTAGAGGTCGATTCCCTGCACCCAGAAGTTCCCGCCGAGTCCCGGGGTCGACGCTCCCACCGTCGCGATCGGCCGGCCACGGATGCGACTGGAGTTGGCGTAGGCCTCCCAGTACGACATGTACTTGTCCAGGGCGATGAGGCTGCCCGCGAGGATCCCGACGAGGATCGTCGTACGGATGACCGGGCCTCGGTCGGGAGCGCCCATGAACCACCCGATGGCACCCGTCACGACGATGGTGAGGGCGATGAGGACGAGGAAGAACCACAGCGTCATCCCGTTGAGGATGTAGTTCATCATCGGGTAGTACAGCGCGATGCCGAGGACCGCGACGACCAGCGACGCGTACAACGCCTTGCGATTGCGGAGCCCCGTCGAGACGGCGGTGACGCCGAAGGCGATCCCGATCGCGAGCACCGCGTAGACGATGATCCCGATGCTCGGGTCGGCGAACCACTGCGTTGCCGACAGGTAGGACAGGACCGCTGCCGTCGCGGCAGTCCCGGCCAGGAACACGATGAGGCGACGCTGCCAGGTGCCGCCGATCAGGGACATCCACAACACACCGGCGATGAGGGAGATGAGCACGATGGCGGGTATCGAGATGGTCGGATCGGCGAGCCATCCGTTCAGCTGGATCGCGCCGTACTGCTTCAGCAGCACCGCGACCCAGAAGATGGGGAGGGAGAAGAAGAGGAATGCCAGCAGGGTGACGCTGTAGTCGAAGCCGCTGTACTGCCGGAGCGCCGAAACGATGCCGACGGTGATGCCGAGGACGATCGCCACGACCGTCGCCACGGTCACGAGCGTCAGCGTCGCCGTCAGGGCGTTGGCGAGGAGGGCGTTGACCGACTGGTTCTGGATGCTGATGCCGAGGTCACCCCGGAAGAGCCCGCCGAGCCAGAGGAAATAGCGGAGCGGCGCGGGGACGTCGAGGTTCAGAAGCCGCGTGCGGGCCTCCATGAGCTCGGCCTTGTTGGGAGCGTTGGACTGGCGGAGCTCCTCCAGGGGGTCACCCGAGAGTGAGACCAGGATGTACATCAGGAACGTCGCGGCGAAGAGCACGAAGACCGATGCGATCAACCGCCGGATGATGAATGAAGCCATGGTGTGGCTGCCTGCCTATCGATGGAATCGGCTGGGCGCGCGGGAGCGATCGGTTCCGGCTCCACTGCGCGGCCGCCGCGGAGGAAGTCTAACAAGCGGAAGGGGTGCAGATTCCCGAGGGAATCTGCACCCCCCGACCTGGTGCGATGTCGAACCGAGGCTCGACGTCAGACTCTAGGTCTCGCTTACTCCTCCGTGGCCGCGTCGGTCACTTCCCAGTCCCACGCGTTCCAGAAGATGGTCGGCGCGAGGATCGACGGGTCGATGTTGGTGACGCGGTCGCTGAACGCGGTGACCTCGGGGAACTGGTAGATCGTCACACCGTAGAAGTCCTCCCACAGGAGGCGGTCCATCTCGACCTGGAGCTCGATCTGCGTCTCCTCGTCGAAGGTGGTGTTCAGTTCCGCGATGATCTCGTCAACCCGCTCGTTGGAGTAGTAGTTCAGGTTGTTGATACCACCGGTCACGAACGTCGGCAGCGAGTTGGTCACACCGAGGCTCGTCGACTGCCAGCCGAAGAGGGAGGCGTCGTAGGCACCGGGCGTACCGAGCAGGCCACCCCAGTCCTCGGAGCCGCAGTCGGTGACATTGAAGCCCGCCTGGTTGGCCGACTCCTGGATGAGCGCGAACTCGTTCACGCGACGCGGGTTGTTCGAGGCGTAGAGGATGCAGACCTCGGTGTTGGTGACACCGGACTCCTGGAGGAGCTGGGTCGCGCCCTCGATGTCGACCTCGGCGTACTCGGCGGAGGTGTTGTTCGCCGCCGCCTCGTCGTAGCCCGCGGCACCGGGGACGAACAGCTGCGAGTCACGGAGGATCGCGTCGTCGCCGATGATCGGCTTGATGAGGGTGTCGACGATCTCCTGACGGGGGATCGTCTTCATGAACGCCTCGCGGACCTGCGGGTTGGAGAAGATGTTCTCCGGGTTGCGGCCCTGGTCGAACTGCAGGTCGACGTGCTCGTAGGTGCCACCGAGACCGGTGTTGACGGTGATCCCGTCGATGCCCTCGAGCGCCGTGGTGATGTCGGCGGTCGCCTGCGGCTGGATGATGTCCACCTCGCCGTTCTCGAGCGCCTGGACGGCGGCGAGCGGGTCGGGGATGAAGCGGACGGTGATCTCCTCGATGTTCGCGGTGTTGTCACCGGAGTACTCGGGGTTCGCCGTCAGAGTGATGTACTGGTCGGCGACGAAGTCGCTGATCATGTACGGGCCGCTGGCGGTGACGAGCTCGGGGTCCTCAGGCATCTCGGTGAAGTTGAAGCCCGAGTTCCAGAACGAGGCGATCGGCGCGAGAGCCTCGGCGTCGTTGTTCTCGATGGCGTCGAGGACGGCCTGCTTGGCCTCGTCGTTGTCCTCGAGACCGAGCGCGTTCTTCGCCACGACGTGCGCCGGCAGCGGCGATGCGAAGACGAGCTCCCAGTCGACGAAGGGCTCGTTGAAGGTCATCGTGATGGACCGGCCGTCTTCGCCGATCTCCGGAGTCTCGGTGACGAGCCCCATGCCCGACTCGGGGGTCGCGCCGGAGTCGAAGTAGACGACGTCGGTCGGGAAGGCGTCGGTGAATTCGCCCGTCTCAGGATCGGTGAACTCGGCCGGGTCGAAGTCCGGGGTGTCCAGCGCCCGCGAGAGGGCGGCCCAGTTCAGCATGAGGTCCGCGGCGTCGATGGGGGTGCCGTCCGACCAGTTCACGCCCTCGTTGACCGTGAAGGTGACCGTCAGCGGGTCTTCGCTGACGAGCTCGTAGGTGCCGAACGAGGTGTTCTGCACGAGCTCGGGCACGTTATTGTAGTAGTTGAAGCCGTCCAGCACCAAGTAGTTGATGTTGTTGTTGGCCGTGGCGTTTCCGAACGACGTGTTGCCGTTCATGGAGTAGAACGCCTGGTTCCACGCGGCCGTGATCGACGAGCCTTCGACGAGACCCGAGTCGTCGCCGGCGTCGCCGCCGCCACCACCCGGGGCGCAGCCCGAAATCACGAGTGCGCCGACCGCGGTGAGTCCCACCGCGATCGAGATGCGCTTCATCTTCACTGTTCCTCCTGTGCAGGGTTGTGCGCACGCGAAAGGCCTGGACCTGACGCCGCGCGGATACCGAAACACTAAGCACGCCCTCTGCGGATGGTCAAAAGGGTGGCTGAAAACGTTACAGAGCCTTAACTCAAAGCGACCGGGATGTGACAATCTGACAAGGTGACCCCCGCCATCCCGCCAGAAGATGTGAGGAATCCCACCGCGAACTCACGCGCCCGGATGTGGTGGGAAATCGCCATCGTCCTCGCGATCACGGTCGGGCAGAGCGCGGTGTACAGCGTGCTGTCGTTCGTCCGAGCCATCCAGCGGTCGCTCGAGGAGGACCGCGCCCTCGGCGATCAGCAGACGCAGCTGAACCCATCGCGTGACGCGGCGGCACTGTGGGATCTCATTTACCAGCTGCTGGACATCTTCTTCTCGCTGTGCCTGGTCGCCCTCGTGATCTACCTGCTGTGGGAGCCGGGGAAGAGCGCGTTCGCGAAGATCGGCCTCGACTTCCGCCGCTTCGGGGGCGATCTCGGCCGCGCGCTCCTGCTCGGGCTCGCGATCGGCGTTCCGGGGCTCGGGCTCTACATCCTCGGCCGCGCGCTGGGAGTGACCGTGGCCGTAGTGGCGTCGCCCCTGGATGCCGCGTGGTACACCATTCCGCTCCTCCTCCTCGCCGCACTCCGCGCCGGCCTCACCGAGGAGGTCATCTTCCTCGGCTATCTCTTCGATCGCCTTCGGCGCGTGGGATGGTCGTGGTGGGCGATCATCCTCGCCACCGCGGGCCTCCGCGCGGCCTATCACGCGTACCAGGGCGTCGGCGCGATCATCGGCAACTTCGTGATGGGGGTCGTGTTCGGCTGGTGCTACCGCCGCTGGGGCAGGGTGATGCCGCTGGTGATCACGCACACGCTGATCGACATCGTCGCGTTCGTGGGGTACCCGGTGGCGGTCGCCCTCCTCCCGGGGGTGTTCGGTCCCGTCGTCCCCTCCTCCTCCCCGACCCCGACCCCCTCCCCGACCCCCTGATCCCCGGCTCCCGTCCCCGCCCCGCCCGTCCCCGCCCCTCCCGTCCCCGCCCCCCTTCTCCCGCCCCCCTTCTCCCGCGAGAGTGCATCTGGACGCCGAGGATGCGGGTGTACCCCGGATTCTCGGCGCGCAGATGCACTCTCGCCGATGAGCGAAGCGGGGCGGGGCGAGGCGGGGCGAGGCGGGGCGAGGCGGGACGGGACGGCGGGACGGCGGGGCGACGCGGCGGCGGGACGGGACGGCGGGACGGCGGGGCGACGCGGCGGCGGGACGGCGAGGCGGAGAGGCGGCGGGGCCGGGGGGGGGCCGGGGCCGGGGCGGCGGGGCGAGGCGGAAGGGGCGAGGGACGGATGACGCGACGTCGGCTCCTGCACAGGGCGGGGGCGCGACGACTCGTCCACACATCCGCTCATCGGTGTCCCGGCGACGCGACCGGAGCATGAGAGTGGGCGCATGCTCACAACCACCTTGAGCCTCGCTCTGGCGCCGAGCCCCCTTCCGCTCCTGGAGGCGCGACGCGTCCCGCATCCGGAGCGCGAACTCGCCCGCGGCGCCCTCGTACGGGTGCGGCGGGGAATCTACGCGTCCGCGACGCGATGGCGTGACCTCCCGCCTTGGGAGCGCTACCTGGCACGCGTTCACGCGGTGGTGCTCACCCACCCGGACGCCGTCTTCAGTCATGAGTCCGCGAGCGCACTGCTCGGCGGGCCGGTGCTGGGCGATCCGGAGACCGTTCACGACCTGGAGCGTGACGTCGACACCTCAAGATACGGCGGAGGCATCCGCACGCACCGATCCAGCACGGACCGGGACATCGTCGAGGTCGGCGGGGTCGCCCTCACGAGCATGACCGATACGGCCATCGACCTCGCCCGCCATCGGCACGCCGCCCTTGGGCTGGCGATGGCCGACTTCGCCCTCCGGACCCAGGCGGGCCTCAGCTCGGCGGAGATGCTCGGCCGGAACGAGGTCCGCGCGAGCAGCCGGGGGCGGGCCGCAGCGCGGTGGGCGCTTTCTCGCGGTACGCCGATCGCCGAAACGGTCCTGGAGTCGGTCAGCCGCGCCGTCATCGAGTGGCTCGGCTTCCCGGCGCCCGATTTGCAGGTCGCGTTCCACTCCCGATCGGGGATCAAGATCGCGCCGATTTCCTCCGGCCGGGACCGGGCCTGGTCGGCGAGGCCGACGGCGATCTGAAATACGACGGCCGCTTCGGGGATCCGGTCGAGGTCTTTCGGCGGCAGGGACACCGCGACCAGCGACTGCTCGAATCCGTCGCAGGGATCTCCCACTGGGGATGGACGGACGCCACGACAGTCGACCCGCTGCGCGCCACCCTGAGAAGCGCCGGCCTCCGACCGCTCGTTCCCGAGAACACCGCTCAACTCATCACCCTCCGCCGCGCGCTGTCCCGCGAGAGTGCAACGGGGCGCCGAGAACGCGGGTGAACCCCGGATTCTCGGCGCCCAGATGCACTCTCGCGGGAGAGAGCGGTCGCGAGCGCGACGCCGGACGCCCGGCGCTAGGCGAACGCCTCGATCGGGGGGCAGGCGCACGTGAGGTTGCGGTCGCCGTAGGCCTGATCGATCCGCCGCACCGGCGGCCAGTACTTTGTCCGGACCAGCGAGCGCAGCGGGTACACCGCTTCTTCGCGGGAGTACGGATGCGGCCACTCGGCCGACACCACCGCTTCGGCCGTGTGCGGGGCGTTCACCAGCGGGTTGTCGGCGGCCGGCCAGTCCCCCGCGGCCACGCGGGACGCCTCCGCGCGGATCGCGATCATCGCCTCGATGAAGCGGTCGATCTCGGCGAGGTCTTCCGACTCCGTCGGCTCCACCATGAGGGTTCCCGCCACCGGGAACGACATCGTCGGCGCGTGGAAGCCGTAGTCGATGAGGCGCTTGGCGACATCGTCGACCGTGACCCCCGTTTCCTCGCGGAGGGGCCGCAGGTCGAGGATGCACTCGTGGGCGACCAACCCGTTCTCACCGGTGTAGAGCACGGGGTAGTGCTCGCGCAGCCGCGCAGCGATGTAGTTCGCGGCGAGCACCGCCGAGGCGGTGGCGCGGGTGAGCCCTTGCTCGCCCATCATGCGGATGTACGCCCAGGAGATCGGCAGGATCCCCGCGGACCCGTGCGGTGCCGCCGAGATCGGACCGCCGTCGAAGACGAACCCTCCGGCGTGATCCTTCTGCTGGGAGAAAGGATGCGACGGCAAGTACGGCGCGAGGTGCGCCTTCGCCGCCACCGGCCCCACCCCCGGGCCGCCGCCCCCGTGCGGGATCGCGAAGGTCTTGTGGAGGTTCAGGTGCGACACGTCGCCCCCCAGATCGCCGAACCGCGCGTAGCCGAGGAGCGCGTTGAGGTTCGCCCCGTCGATGTACACCTGGCCGCCCGCGTCGTGGACGACCTGCGTGATCTCCAGGACGTCGTGCTCGTAGACCCCGTGGGTCGAGGGGTAGGTGATCATGAGCGCCGCGAGTTCCTCGGCGTGGGTGTCGACCTTCGCCCGCAGATCTCCGAGATCGACGTTGCCGGCCTCGTCGCAGGCGACGACGACGACCCGCATGCCCGCGAGCACCGCCGACGCGGCGTTCGTGCCGTGCGCCGATGACGGGATGAGGCAGACCACCCGACCCTCGTCGCCGTTGGCCCGGTGCCACCCGCGGATGGCCAAGAGACCTGCGAGCTCGCCCTGCGAGCCGGCGTTCGGCTGCAGCGAGACGGCGTCATACCCGGTGAGTTCGGCGAGCCAGCTCTCCAGCTGCTCGATGAGCACGGCATACCCGCGCACGTCGTCGGCGGGGGCGAAGGGGTGGACCCGCGCGAACTCCGGCCACGACACCGCGGCCATCTCGCTGGCGGCATTGAGCTTCATCGTGCAGGAACCGAGCGGGATCATGCCGCGGTCGAGGGCGTAATCGCGGTCGGCGAGCTGATGGAGGTAACGCATCATGGCCGTCTCCGAGCGGTGCGAGGAGAAGACCGGATGCTCCAGGTACGCCTCCTCGCGATGGAGTGCCGCCGGCACCGCCCGAAGCGCCGGTGCAGCGGCGTAGGGCACCTCCCGCGAGCCGTCAGCCTCGGCGTCGGGAAGCCCGAAAGCCCACGCCACAGCGGCGAGGTCGGCACCGGTGGTGGTTTCGTCGACCGAGACGCCGACGGTCGCGTCATCCACCCACAAGAGCTGGTAGCCGCGCGAGCGCGCGCGCTCGATCACGCGCTCCGCGGGACCGGACGTCACGACCCGCACCGTGTCGAAGAACGACTCCGAGACGAGCGCCAGCCCGTAGGAGCGCAGCCGCTCCGCGAGCGCCTCGGCCTTCTGCGCGACCTCCGTCGCGATGGCGCGAAGACCGTCGGGGCCGTGGTAGACGGCGTACATCGACGCCATCACGGCGAGAAGCACCTGCGCCGTGCAGATGTTCGACGTCGCCTTCTCGCGCCGGATGTGCTGCTCGCGCGTCTGCAGCGACAGGCGATACGCCGGATGTCCCGCCGCATCCTGCGACACGCCGACGAGGCGCCCCGGGAGCTGCCGTTCGAGGCCCTGACGCACCGCGATGTATCCCGCGTGCGGCCCGCCGAAGCCGAGCGGCACGCCGAAGCGCTGCGTGGTGCCGACCGCGATGTCGGCCCCGAGCGAGCCCGGCGAGGACAGCAGCGTGAGAGCGAGGAGGTCGGCCGCGGCGACCGCGAGGCCCCCGGCGACGTGGACGGCGTCGATGACGCCCGACGGATCCCACACCCGCCCCGATGCCCCCGGATACTGCACCAGCGCACCGAAGACGTCGTCCGGGAGCGTCCCGCCCCGCGCGAAGTCGACCTCGACCAGCGAGATCCCCACCGCGTCGGCGCGCGCGTGCAGCAGCGCACGCGTCTGCGGGAGCGCGTCGGCGTCCACAGCGAAGACGTTGGCCGCGCTCTTCGACGCCCGCCGCGCCAGCAGCATCGCTTCGACGACCGCGGTGGCCTCATCCAGCATCGACGCGTTGGCGACGGCGAGGCCGGTGAGGTCGGACACCATGGTCTGGAAGTTGATCAGCGCCTCCAGGCGCCCCTGCGAGATCTCCGGCTGGTAGGGCGTGTACGCGGTGTACCACGAGGGGTTCTCGAGCACGTTCCGCGCGATGACGGCCGGGGTGATCGTGTCGTGATAGCCGAGGCCGATCATCGGTCTTGCCACCCGGTTCTGGGAGGCCAGCGCGCGCAGCTCTGCCAGCGCTTCGGTCTCGGTCGCCTCTGGAGGGATGACGCTCGTCGCGCCTCGAGAGGAGCGGATGGATGCCGGCACGGCTGCCGTCACCAGCGCGTCGACCGAGTCGTACCCGAGCGCATCGAGCATCACGCGCTCGGCGGCGCGGTCGGTGCCGATGTGCCGGTCGGCGAAGGTCCGCGTCATCACTCGCCTCCGGTGAGCGCCTCGTAGGCGGCGCGATCGAGCAGTCCGTCGACGGCGGCGGGGTCGACGCGCAGTTTCAGCAGCCAGCCGTCGTCGTAGGGCGAGGAGTTCACCAGCGACGGGTCGTCGACCACCGCCTGGTTCACCGCCACGACGTCGCCGGCGACGGGTGCGTACAACTCGCCGACCGACTTGGTCGACTCGATCTCGCCGCACACCTCGCCCTGACTCACTCCGGCGTCGACGGCCGGAAGGTCGACGAAGACGACGTCACCGAGCTTGTCGGCGGCGTAGTCGGTGATGCCGACCGTCGCGACGTCGCCGTCCAGGGCGATCCACTCGTGCTCGGCGGTGTACTTGAGGGTGCTGGTGTCGGTCATTTCTTCCTCCGGTAGAACGGCAGGGCGGTCACGGTCGCGGGGATGACGGTCCCCCGCACGTCGATGGCGAGTTCGGTGCCGGGCGCGGCGGCGGTGGGCGAGACGAAGGCCATGGCGATCGGATGCCCCAGGGTGGGGCTCAGCGCGCCGCTCGTCACGGTACCCACCGGCTCTCCCTCCTGGAGCACGGTGTACCCGGCGCGGCCGGCGCGGCGTCCCTCCGACACCAGTCCCACGAGGACGGGGGCGTCGGGGTCGGTCACGGCGGTGGCCTCCTTGCCCACGAAGACCTCCTTGTCGGCGGCGACGACCCGGTCGAGTCCCGCCTGGGCGGGACGGACGTCGCGCGAGAGTTCATGGCCGTACAGCGGCATCCCCGCTTCGAGCCGCAGGGTGTCGCGTGCGGCGAGCCCCGCCGGAACGAGGCCGAGCGGCGCACCCGCCGCGAGCAAGGCGTCCCACAGCGCCGGTGCCGCCGCTGTCGGCACATACAGCTCGAAGCCGTCCTCCCCGGTGTACCCGGTGCGCCCGAGGTGCACGTCCACGCCGCCCACTCCCCCTTCGGCGAAACGGGCATGCGTCATGCGGTAATACCTCACCCCGTCCAGCGGCAGCTGCAGATCGGTGAGCCCCGCCGTCGCCTGCACGACCTGCTGAGCGACCGGACCCTGGACGGCGAGCAACGCGAAGCGGTCACTGGCGTCATCGAAGTCGACCGCGAAACCGGCCGTCCGGCTCTCGAGGGCAGACCTCGCAACGACGCGGTTGCCGGCATTGGCGACCACGAGGAAGCGGTCAGCGGCCAGCCGGTAGACCACGACATCGTCGATGATGCCGCCGTCCTCGGCGAGGAGGAGGGAGTACTTGGCCTGATCATCGGCGAGCGCCGACAGCCGCCCCGCGAGCGCCGCATCGAGGTAGGCCGCGGCATCGGCGCCGGTGACGAGGAACTCCGCCATGTGGGAGATGTCGAACAGGCCCGCTGCCGTTCGCACGGCGTGGTGCTCGGCGAGGTCGGAGGTGTACCGCACCGGCATGAGCCACCCGCCGAAGTCGGTGAACGACGCCCCGAGCACGGCGTGCCGGTCGGCGAGCGGCGAGCGCCTGGGGGTGTCGGTGGATGCGGTGCTCACGGAGTTCTCCCGTTCGGATCGGGCCGGCACGGGTCATCCGTGCCGAAGAACTCCCCCTCTGTCATGGACCTGAGAGTTTCGCGCCGGTCGCGGTCGACCGGGCGCTTTCACCGTCGGCGGATGCCGCAGAGTGCGGCGACATCCTTTTTCAGAGTCGGCCGGCACGGACGGTACGCGGTACCTGAGAGATTGGCGGGGAGGCTTGCTCCTTCGGTGCCCGACGCCTGCGGCGCCGAGGCTCTCCCGTCCGTGTCATGGGCCGGTATTGAGTTGACACCGGCCAGCATAGCGGCGGACGCCGCGCCCGCCCAGGGCGGGTCGGCGTGTCAGCCGAGGCAGGCGCCGGTCGATACGCGGTCGCTGAGGGCGGGTGCGTCGGCGGCGACGGGGGCGAGTTCGGTGTTCGTCATCGCGTACCCTCGCGTGTCATCGCCCTCGGCACGGGCGAAGACGACCCCCGCCACCTCACCGTCACCGGTGAGCAGCGGACCACCGGAGTTGCCGGGCCGGATCTCGGCGAAGAGCTGGTAGATCTCCCGGAGATTCGCCGAATCGTCGTAGATGTCGGGCACCGGCACGGTTCCGACCGACAGCACCTCAGCCATCCGCGGCGTCCACGGCCCGCCGAGCGGGTATCCCTGCACCTCGGCGGCGGAGCCGACCGGCAGCGGGTCGCTGAGCGCGAGCGGGGGGGCGTCGAGACCGCCGACCGCGATGACCGCCAGGTCGTCGATCGGATCGAAGTAGACCACGCGTCCCTCCACCGCCAGTCCGCCGCCGTTGGACTGCACCACCGGCGCATTCACCCCGGCCACCACATGCGCGTTCGTGACGACCCGGTCGGGAGCGACGACGAAACCCGAACCGGTGGAGCTCGTGCCGCAGGCGAACGCCGTTCCCGAGACCCGGACGACCGATGCCGAGGCCCGAATGAGGTCGGGATCCCCCTCGGCGATCGGATCGGCCGTCCCCGGTTCCACCTGCGGTCGGAGCAGCCCCTCGAGCCGGGGCAACCCGTCGTCGGTGACGAAGCTGCGCAGCTGCGCCAACGTGTCGGCGACGGGTCGGGGCGTGAGGGAGTCGATGACGGACATCACCCGGGACGACGCGATAGCGGGCCCGAGCACCGGTGCTCCGGTGTTGGAGATGCTCTGCCCGACGAGCGAGAGCGCGAGCGCCGCGACAACCACGCTCACCGCACCGCCCAACAGGCGATCGACGATCCGGAGCTTCGCCCGATCGACTCCCCGACGCACCATGCCGCCGAGGGCTCCACCGATCGTGCCGCCGGCGACGAGGAGGAGGAAGGAGATCACCACCACCGCGAGCGGCCGCCACTCCTGCCACGGCCACGCGTCGTTGACGACGGGCGCCAGCCACCACACGACCACGCCGCCGACGGCGAGTCCGAGCAGGGTGCCCAGGCTCGCCACCAAACCGCGCTGCGCCCCGACCACCAGGGCCACCACGAGCAGGGCGATGAGAACGAGATCGACGAGAAGCACGGTCATCCTTCGGCAGGGAATGCCCAGCGTACGGCGCGTCGCTGTGACGACGCCGAAGCGGCGCGGCCACCGCTCCATTTGCCTTCGTGTCACGATGACAATAAGATGGAGGCGCACTTAGAGTCAGGATGACCCGAACATGACCGCTTCCGCTGCGACCACCCACCGCCCCACGGCGGCGCCCGTCGCGCATGCGGAGGGCGCCGTGGGCCCTCGCGATGACATCACGCGGGTCGCGGTGTCGACGGTGATCTTCTCGCTCCGACCGGGCGGGAACGGCGCCCCCGCGGTCGTGCTGCCGCTCGTGCGCCGCACCCGCGATCCGTTCGCCGGAAGGTGGGCGCTGCCCGGGGGCTGGCTGGATGTCACCGAGAGCCTGGATGCCGCGGCATCCCGCACCCTCGCCGAGACGACCGGGCTTTCGCCCAGCTACCTCGAGCAGCTGTACGCCTTCGGGGCCGTCGATCGCTCGCCGACCCGCGTCGTGTCGATCGTGTACTGGGCACTCATCCGCCCCGAAGAGGTGTCCGACATCGAGAACGTCGCCTGGTTCGACGCCGAAGCCCTCCCCCGTCTCGCGTTCGACCACAACGGGATCGTGGAGTACGCCCTGTGGCGCCTGCGCAACAAGGTGGGCTACAGCCGCATCGCGCACGGCCTTCTCGCCGACGAGTTCACCCTCGCCGAGCTTCGCGAGGTCTACGAGACGATCCTCGACCGCAAGCTCGATCCGGCCAACTTCCGCCGTCAGGTGGAGAACTCCGACACCCTCATTCCCACCGACCGGTTCCGCACCGGCAGCCACCGCCCCGCCCGTCTCTATCGCTACAACCGCGACGTGGAGCTCGCCGACCGCGGGCCCCTGACGTCCTCGCCCGAAACGAGTACACGATGACCACCCTGCTTCCCGTCCCCGCCACACGCGAGCCCGCCGACCCGTCGGTCGATCACGAGATCCAGGCGATCGTCGCCGGGGCCTCCACCGCCGAGACCTGCAACACCGACCTCGCCGCCGGCCCTTGGACCTTCGACGCCCGACCGGGGTACGGCCCCGGCTCGTCGATGGGAGACGTGATCCCCACGGGCGCTCCCCGACAGGGCGAGCTGCCGGCCGAGTATCGCGAGGCGGGCGAGGCGGAACTCGCCGCGCGGATCCGCGCCGCGAAGGAGACGCTGGGCGATCGCGTCGTCGTGCTCGGACACTTCTACCAGCGGGAAGAGGTCGTCGCCCACGCCGACTACGTCGGCGACTCCTTCCAGCTGGCCAATGCCGCCAAGGCTCATCCCGACGCCGAGGCGATCGTGTTCTGCGGTGTGCATTTCATGGCCGAGACGGCCGACCTGCTCTCCCGTCCCGATCAGGCGGTCATCCTGCCGAACCTCGCTGCGGGCTGCTCGATGGCCGATATGGCCGACATCGACCAGGTCGAGGAGTGCTGGGAGCAGCTCGCCGAGGTGTACGGCGACGCCGCGATGCTCACCGGCGCGGGCACCCCCGACGCCGACGGGCTCGTTCCCGTCGTCCCGGTCACCTACATGAACTCTTCGGCGGCGATCAAGGGTTTCGTCGGGCGCCACGGCGGCATCGTCTGCACCTCGTCCAACGCCCGCACCGTGCTCGAGTGGGCCTTCGCGCGGGGGCGGCGGGTGCTCTTCTTCCCCGATCAGCACCTCGGCCGCAACACCGCCAAGGCGATGGGGGTGCCCCTCGAGCAGATGCCGATGTGGAACCCTCGGCGACCGCTCGGCGGAAGCACGGAATCCGGGCTCGAGGAGGCCCGGGTCATCCTCTGGCACGGCTTCTGCTCCGTGCACCGGCGCTTCACCGTCGACCAGATCGACAAGGCGCGCGCCGAGCACCCGGGAGTGCGCGTGATCGTGCATCCCGAGTGCCCGATGGCGGTCGTCGACGCCGCCGACGAGGCGGGCTCGACCGACTACATCCGGAAGGCCATCGAGGCCGCCACCGAGCCGACGACGTTCGCCATCGGCACGGAGGTGAACCTCGTGAAACGGCTTGCCGCCGCGAACCCGCAGCACGAGATCTTCTGCCTCGACCCCGTGGTGTGCCCGTGCTCGACGATGTACCGCATCCACCCGGGCTACCTCGCCTGGGTCCTCGAGGCGCTGGTGCGCGGCGAGGTGCTCAACCGCATCACCGTGCCGGGCGACGTCGCCGAGCCCGCGCGCGTGGCGCTCGAGCGGATGCTCGCAGCCAAGCCCCCCGCCGCGCCTGCCTCCGCCTGGGAGAACGCGTCGTGACGTCGGTGACACCTCCGCGGGTGCATGTCCTGGTCGTGGGCAGCGGGATCGCCGGGCTCACCGTCGCCCTTCACGCCGTCGATGGCGGGTGCCGCGTGACGCTCGTCACCAAGGACGTGCTCGAGCACGCCAACACCCGGTATGCGCAGGGCGGGATCGCCGGGGTGATGTTCGACGACGATCGATCCGAAGACCACGTCCGCGACACCCTCTCCGCGGGAGCGGGCCTGGCAGATCCCGAGGCGGTACGGGTGCTCGTCGAAGAGGGCCCCGACCGCATCCGAGAACTCATCGCCCTCGGCGTGGCGTTCGACCGCGACGCCCACGGCGTGCTGGTGAAAGGGCTCGAGGCGGCGCACTCCTATCCGAGGATCCTCCACGCGGGCGGCGACGCCACCGGAACCGCGATCGAGAAGGCGCTGGTCGCACGGCTCCGCGCCAGCGACGTGACGGTCATCGAGCACGCCTTCCTGATCGACCTGGTCGTCGAGCACGGCCGTGTCGGCGGTGTCGACCTCCTCCTCGACGACCGGGTGGCCGCGGCCGGCACTCCGGCCGTCACGGGCCGGCGCCGGCGGGTCCGTGCCGACGCCGTGGTCCTCGCCACCGGAGGAGCCGGGCAGCTCTACGCACACACGACCAATCCGCCGGTGGCGACCGGCGACGGCATCGCCGCCGCGCTCCGCGCCGGGGCCGAAGTGAACGACCTGGAGTTCTTCCAGTTCCATCCCACGGTCCTCCCGGCCGCCGCCGGCGAAGACGCGTTCCTGGTCTCCGAGGCCGTCCGGGGGGAGGGCGCCGTCCTCGTCGACGAGGACGGCCGGCGATTCGTCTTCGATTCCCACCCCGATGGGGAACTCGCCCCCCGCGACGTCGTCGCCCGAGCGATCGCCGAACGTATGGCCGCCCAGGACGGACGCGCCGTCTTCCTCGACGCGACGGGCCTTCGCGCCACTCCGGAGGAGACCCGGGCGTTCCTCGCCCGGCGGTTCCCCACCATCGACGCCGCGGTGCGCGCCCGAGGGCTCGATTGGGCCATCCAGCCCATCCCCGTCACCCCCGCCGCCCATTACCTCATGGGCGGTGTCACCACCGACCTCTGGGGACGCACGACCATTCCCGGCCTGTACGCCGTCGGCGAGGTCGCACGCACCGGTGTGCATGGGGCGAATCGCCTGGCCTCGAATTCGCTCCTGGAGGGGGCGGTCTTCGGCGCCCGCGTCGGCGACGTCATCGCCGCCGACGCGGCCTCGGGGGCGTGGCCGCAACCGGCTCAGGTGCCGGCGCCCGATCCCGCTTCCGACGCGCACCGGCCGACGTCGAGCTCGGCCGCGGCGCCGCTCCGGCGCGACGCGCTGCAGCAGCTCATGTGGGCCGCTGCGGGTCTCGTGCGCGACGCTCGCGGACTCCGCGACCTCGCCGCGGCGCTCGAGAGCTGGCGCCGACAGGTGCGGCATCCCGTGACGGAGGAGGACTTCGAGAACGAGAACCTGCTCACCGTCGCGACGGCGCTGGTGGCTGCCGCCCGCGCTCGGACGTCGTCGGTGGGAGCGCACTATCGTTCCGATGAAGACACGCCGGGCGTCGAGGATGCGCTCGCCCAGCCCGCGAGCTCCCTCCTCGTGGCCGAAAGGACCCGCTGATGCTGACGCCTCTGACGATCACCAGAGTGGTGACGGCGGCGCTGGAAGAGGATGCCCCGTGGGGCGACCTCACCGGCGAGATGCTCATTCCCGACACGGCCGTCGCACGCGCGGAACTGGTGTCGCGGGAGGCCGGGGTGTTCAGCGGCGGAGCGGTCTTCCAGGCGGCGTTCGCAGTGACCGACGCCTCGGTCGACGTCGACCTCCGTGTGCGAGACGGTGAATCCTTCGCCGCGGGCGCCGTGCTCGCGGAGGTCGCCGGACCCGCACGCGCGGTGCTGCAGGCCGAGCGGGTCGGGTTGAACTTCGTGCAGCGGATGTCGGGGATCGCCACCCTCACCGCGCGCTACGTCGCGGAAGTCGCGCACACCGGAGCCCGCATCGTCGACACCCGGAAGACCACCCCGGGCCTCCGCGCGTTCGAGCGGCACGCCGTCGCGTGCGGAGGCGGCCACAATCACCGGTTCTCGCTGTCCGACGCCGTGATGGCGAAGGACAATCACCTCGCCGTCCTCACCGCGACCGGTGCATCGATCACCGCGGCGCTCCAGGGGGCCATCGCACGGCTCTCCCACACCACGCACGTCGAGGTGGAGGTGGATCGGCTCGACCAGATCGACGCGGTCCTCGCCGCAGGAGTCGACACGATCATGCTCGACAACTTCTCCCTCGAGGACCTCCGGCACGGCGTCGCGCGGATCGCCGGGCGAGCGATCGTCGAAGCGTCCGGCGGGGTGTCGCTCGACACCGTCCGCGCCATCGCCGAAACCGGGGTCGACGTCATCTCCGTCGGAGCGCTCACCCACTCCGCGCCCTCCCTCGACCTCGGTCTCGACGTCCGCATCAGCGACGCCGACGTGCTCGTGCGCTAGCCGGCGATGACCCTTCTCTACCTCGACAACGCCGCCACCACGGCGGTGCGCCCCGAGGTGCTCGAGGCCATGATGCCGTTCCTCACCCGCTGGTTCGGCAATGCGTCCAGTCACCACACCGTCGGTGAGGCGGCAGCGGAGGCCCTGGCCGACGCCCGGGCGCGCGTCGCGCGGGTCGTCGGGATGCGACCCGGCGACGTCATCTTCACCTCCGGCGGCACCGAGGCCGACAATCTCGCGGTGAAGGGCATCGGTGTGGCGGCCCTCCTCGACCGCGGGGCCCGTCACCTCGTCACGTCGCCGATCGAGCACGAGGCGATCCTCGAGTCCGCGCGGGCGCTCGAGCGGCTCCACGGATTCGATGTGACGCTCCTCCCGGTCGACCGAGACGGACGCGTCGACCCCGCCGATCTCGAGCGAGCGCTCCGAGAGGACACCGCGCTCGTCGCACTCGGGTACGCCAACAACGAGGTGGGAACGGTGCAGGATGTCTCGGCGATCGCCGCGATCACCACCGCCCGCCGCATTCCGCTGCATCTCGACGCCGTGCAGGCAGCCGGGTGGCTTCCCCTCGCCGGGACGGGGGCGGACGCTCTCGCGATCGCCGGGCACAAGGTCGGCGCTCCGAAGGGCACCGGCGTCCTGGCGGTACGCGGGCGGATCCCGCTCGAGCCGCTCCTTCACGGCGGCGGCCAGGAGCGGGGCCGGCGAAGCGGCACCGAAGATGTCGCCGGCGCGGTCGGACTCGCCACCGCCCTGGAACTGGCGGAGGCCGAGCGGATCGACGAGAGCGAGCGCGTCCGCGCAGTTCGGGACCGTCTGGTCGGCAGGGTTCTCGCCGCGCTTCCGGAGGCGCGGCTCACAGGTCATCCGACGGCGCGGCTTCCGGCGACGGCCAGCTTCGTGTTCCCGGGTGTCTCCGGTGAGGCGGTCCTGCTCGAGCTGGAACGGCGGGGTGTCGTCTCTTCGAGCGGCTCGGCCTGCGCGGCGGGCAGCGACGAGCCCTCGCACGTCCTCCTCGCCCTCGGGTTCGCCCCCGAGGTAGCGCAGACCGCCGTCCGGCTGAGTCTTCCGCACCGCAGTGAGGTCTCCGCCGACGCGGTCGCCGACGCGGTGATCGCCGCCGTCGCGGCGGTACGATCAGCCTCGTGACCCCCGCCCTCACCGTCATCCTCCCGGGGTTCGACGTCGGGCCGTGGGTGGGTGAGGCCCTCGCCTCCCTCGAGCAGCAGACCTTCTCCGACTGGTCGGCCGTCCTCATCGACGACGCCTCCACCGACGACACGGGCGAAATGTTCGCCGCGGCCGCCGCCCGCGACGCCCGCTTCACCCTGGTGCGGCACCGGGAGCGCCGGGGTCTGGGCGCCGCCCGCAACACCGGGCTCGACCTCGTCGAGACGCCCTACGTGGCGTTCCTCGACGGCGATGACCGGTACACCGCGACTGCGCTCGAGCGCCTGGTGACGGTGCTCGACGACACCGGCAGCGACTTCGCGGTGGGCTCCTACGTGCGCCTTCGTCCGGATGGTGCGGGCGGCTACTCGTCGGGGACCGTCCAGCCCTGGGTTGCCGCGTCGACCCATCCCGAGCGACGCCGCACGACCCTTCACGCCCACCCCGCCGCATCGGGCAACATCGTCGCCTGGTCGAAGGTGAGCCGCACCGACTTCTGGCACCGCACCGGCCTGCGCTTCCCGGAGGGCAGGCTGTACGAGGATCAGGTGCTTGCGCAGCGCATGTACGCCGCCGCGCGGTCGTTCGACGTCATCCCCGACGTCGTGGTGGAGTGGCGGGAGCGCGCCGACGGGTCGTCGATCACCCAGCACAAGGAGGCGCTTCCCGTGCTGCGCGACTACCTCGACGGCATGCGGGGCGGCATCGAGGTACTCGAGGGCGCAGGACACGACGCGGCCGCGCGGGCGCGCGTCGAGCTCATCCTCGACATGGATCTGCCGCCGCTCGTCGCCATCGCGCACCGTCATCCCGACGACGCCTACCGCCGCGCCGTCGGCGACTTCGTCAGAGACCTGCGGGCTCGGACGGGCGACCGCGCCGTCGCCGCGGATATCTCCGCAGCGGGGCTGTGGTGACGGGCTAGATCACCGGGCGATCAGGCAGCACGGCCACGGGTTCGGTGAGGAGTTCGGCGACCGCCGCCCGCTGCCGACGCAGTTCGGTCTCGGCCTCGGGCTCCGCCCCGTCGTCGGGAGCCCGGTCGGCACGGCGCGCGGGAAGGTCAGCCGGGACATCCTCCGCTTCGGCCTGGAGCACCCGGGTCGTGGCGAGCTGTTGGGCGGCGAGTTCGGCGTACAGGCCTCCGGCGGCGACGAGTTCGGCGTGCGTTCCCGATTCGACGATGCGACCGGCCTCGATCACGTGGATCACGTCGGCGGCGATGACGGTCGACAGACGGTGCGCGATCGACAGGGTCGTCCGCCCCTTCGCCGCGGCGTCGAGCGCCTCCTGGACGACGCGCTCCGACACGGTGTCGAGAGCGGAGGTCGCCTCGTCGAGAAGGAGCACCGGCGGATCTTTGAGCAGCACGCGTGCGATCGCGATCCGCTGCTTCTCGCCGCCCGAGAGGCGGTATCCGCGCTCCCCCACGATCGTGTCGTACCCGTGCTCGAAGCCCTCGATGACGTGGTGGATGTTCGCGGCGCGGCAGGCCTGTTCGATCTCCGCGTCGGTGGCGTCGGGTTTGGCGTACGTCAGGTTCGCCCGGATCGTGGCATGGAAGAGGTAAGTCTCCTGCGAGACGATCCCGATCGCGTCGATGATCGATTCCTGCGTGAGGCGCCGGACGTCCTCACCGGCGAACAGAACGGCGCCGCCGCTGGCCTCGTACAGCCGCGGCGTGAGGTACAGCACCGTGGTCTTGCCGGCCCCCGAGGGTCCGACGAAGGCGACATGCTGGCCGGGTTCGGCGACGAAGGACACCCCACGAAGAGTCGGGCGGCTGTCGGCAGCGGCGTCGGGATATCGGAACGAGACGTCGCGGAACTCGATGCGGCCCACAGGACCCGGTGCGTCGTCGACGGAGACGGCGTCGGGGGCGTCGCTGATGGCCGGCGTCAGATCGAGGTACTCGAAGATGCGGGCGAACAGCGCCGCGGAGGTCTGCAGATCGAGCGCGACCCGCATGAGGCCCATGAGCGGCATGAGCAGCCGCGCCTGCACCGTCGTGAATGCGACGATGGTGCCGGCGGTGATGGCGTCGGCACCCCCGGTGATGAGGTAGCCGGCGACGAGGTAGATGACAGCCGGCACGCTCGACATCAGCACCTGCACGACCGCAAAGAACCCCTGCCCGCTCATCGCCCGGCGCACCTGCAGTCGCACCTGATTGACGTTCTCATCGGCGTAGCGTGCCGACTCCGTGCGCTGACGGTTGAACGACTTCGACAGGAGGATGCCCGAAACGCTCAGGGTCTCCTGGGTGATCGAGGTCAGCTCCGACAGCGACTCCTGCGTCTCCCCGGCGATGCGCGCGCGAACCTGTCCGACCCGCCGCTGGACGATCACGAGGAAGGGCATCATGACGACCGCGATGATCGTCAGGCGCCAGTCGATGATGATCATCGCCACGAGGGAGGCGATGACCGTGACGACGTTGCCGAGGATGCTCGTGACGGTGTTCGTGAGGACACCCGAGACGCCTCCGACGTCGTTCTGCAGCCGCGACTGGATGACTCCGGTCTTGGTGCGTGTGAAGAAGGCCAGCTCCATCGCCTGCAGGTGGTCGAACAGACGCACCCGCAGGTCGCCGGTGACGCGATTGCCGACGGTGGAGGTCAGCCAGGTCTGGGCGACGCCGAGCACAGCGGAGAGCAGGAACAGTGCGATCATCACGGCGACGAGCCGGATGAGGAGCGGGATGTCCACGCCCCCGCCGGCCACCGGGAAGAGTGCGTCGTCGAAGATCCGCTGCACCAGAAGGGGCGGGATCACCGCCACGCCGGCTCCGACGATCACGAGGATCCCCGTCACGATGATCCGCCCGAGATACGGACGGAACAGCGCGATGACGCGCCGACCGAGGTGGGGGATCTTCGGCGCCTCGGCGTTCAGGCGGCGCTGCGCCTCGATGTCGACCGGCCGGAAGCCGCCGGGGCCTCCCCCGCCGCCACCGCCGCGCATACTCATCTCCTTCAGCCTACTGACGGCCGCCCCCACCGGATCGGTAGTCTGGAGCCATGAGCGCGACCACTCCCGACCAGCCCGCCCGCGACGGCCAGGACCTCGCGGAGCTCCGTGCCGAGATCGACGAGCTCAAAGCCATTCCCGAGGACCAGCTCGTCACGCCGGAGCCGGCGAGCCTCCTCAACCGGGAGCCGCGCCCCGAGCCCACCGACGCCATCGGTTCCGAGGACTGGGACGCGCCGGAAACCCGCGCCGACCGCGCCACCTAGGCGAAAGCCGCCGCGCCGTCTGCGACATCCGCTCGCACACCGTCTTGCGCCCGACGGGAATTCCCCGTCGGCGCCCCCCGTTACCGTCAGACATGCCACCGTCGTGGCCCGTCGCCCCCTTCGCCTGAGGAGTCCTCCGTGGCCGCCATCGAAACCGCATCCGCCACCGGTGCGATCCCCGTCCCCGCCGCCGCGGCTCCGGCGGCGCCTCAACGGCTCACCGTCATCGAGAACCGCATCATCTGGCTCCTCCTCGCTGCCGCCTTCGTGGCGATCCTCAACGAGACGACGATGGGCATCGCGATCCCCCGGCTCATCGTCGACCTCGGCATCACCGCCGTGGCCGCGCAGTGGCTCACCACAGCGTTCATGTTGACGATGGCGGTCGTCATCCCGATCACCGGCTTCCTCCTCCGCCGCTTCACGACTCGTCAGATGTTCATCGCCGCGATGAGCCTGTTCGCGGTCGGGACACTGATCGCGATCCTCTCGCCGGGCTTCCCGATGCTGCTGGTGGCGCGCGTGGTCCAAGCCTCGGGCACGGCCATCATGATGCCCCTCCTGATGACCACGATCATGAACGTCGTGCCGCCGCAGTCGCGCGGCCGCATGATGGGACGGGTCAGCATCGTCATCTCGCTCGCTCCCGCGATCGGACCGTCGCTGTCAGGCTTCCTGATCGACACCGTCGGCTGGCGGTGGAACTTCGGCGTCGTCCTTCCCATCGCCCTCGTCGCGCTCGCCATGGGCGCCATCTGGATCCGAAACCTCGGCGACACCACCCGCGCTCCCATCGACGTCCTCTCCGTGGTGCTGTCGGCCCTCGGCTTCGGCGGGATCGTCTACGGCCTCAGCCAGATCGGTGGCGCTGCCGAGGGCGGGAGCGCTGAGGGAAGTGCCGCAGCGGCAGCGGCGGGGACGGCCACGGTGTCGCTGATCGTCGCCTTCGCGGTAGGGGTCGTCGCGCTCGCCCTGTTCGTCTGGCGTCAGCTCCGGCTGCAGAAGACCGACGGCGCGCTGCTCGATCTCCGGGTGTTCACGTTCCGCAACTTCACGTGGGCGACCGCGCACATGACGTTGCTGTCGGCCGCGTTCTTCGGCATCATCACGGTGCTCCCGCTGTACGCGCAGAACGTCGTCGGGCTGAGCCCCTTCCAATCGGGCCTCGTGGTGCTGCCCGGTGCGCTGGCGATGGGTCTGGCCGGTCCGGTCGTCGGCCGCATCTACGACCGGTGGGGCACGCGCGTCCTCCTCGTCCCCGGCACCGTCATCGCAGTCGCCATGCTCTGGTTCTTCACCACCTTCACGGAGAACACCTCGGTCTGGGTCCTGGCCGGTGGTCAGACTCTTCTTTCCGTCGGGCTGGCGCTGTCGTTCACTCCGCTGTTCACCGCATCGCTGGCGTCGCTCGATCGCCGGTACTACTCCTACGGGTCGGCCGTCGTAGGCACCGTCCAGCAGGTGGCGGGCGCCGCGGGGATCGCCCTGTTCATCACCGTGATGTCGGCGGTGCAGGCCGGTGCCGAAGCCTCCGGTGCCGCCAACGCCGGGGCTCAGGGTGCGCACGCCACGTTCCTGCTGGCGGCGATCATCTCGTTGCCGCTCCTGGCCAGCGCCTTCCTCGTGCGCAAACCCGCCGACGAGGTCGGTGCACCCCCGGCCGTTCATTGAACCGTCTTTAGCCGCCGCGCGGCCACCCCGCAACCCCACGCTCGCCGTCGGGGGCCGTCCTACCGTGGTCGAACGATACGGAAAGGATGAGTCATGACGGACCTGAACGGCAAGAAGATCGCGTTCCTACTGACCGACGGCTTCGAGGACAGCGAGCTGACCAGCCCGTGGCAGGCGGTGACCGGGGCCGGAGCCGAGGCGCACCTCGTTTCGCCGGCATCCGGCAGCGTGACCGGCAAGAACGGTCACGAGCAGCCCGTCGACGTCGCGGCGACGAGCGCCGACGCTCAGGCGTACGACGCTCTGGTGCTGCCCGGCGGCGTCGTCAATGCCGACCACCTGCGGATGGACGGGGCCTCCGTCGCGTTCGCCCGCGCGTTCTTCGAACAGCACAAGCCCGTGGGGGTCATCTGCCACGGTGCCTGGACCCTCATCGAGGCGGGCGTCGTGAGCGGCCGGACGCTGACGAGCTACCCGAGCCTGAAGACCGATCTGCAGAACGCCGGGGCGCAGTGGGTCGACGAAGAGGTCGTCACCGACAGCGGCCTGGTGTCCAGCCGGACGCCCGACGACCTCCCGGCCTTCAACGCGAAGGTCATCGAGGAAGTCGCCGAGGGCGTCCACGCAAGGCAGACGGTTTGAGAGGGGGAATGATGAGCGATCCGCAGAATGCGTCCCCGGCCGAGGACGAGCAGGCCGAGACGAAGCCCGACGGACTCGGACAGGACAACACCATTCCGAGCGATCCCGACGGCGTGGCCGCCGGCCATACGGGCGAGGCATCGACGTTCGAACCCGAAGAGGACGAAGAGCCCGAGTCCTGACACGCGAAGAGGGAGCCCGAGTCATCGGGCTCCCTCTTCGCTCGTGGTCCGCGTGCGCCGTCAGACGCCGCAGGCGCTCCCGCCACAGCAGGAGCCCGCCGAGGGGGCGCCCAGGAGGTTCTCACCAGGGAGGAGGGGCTTGACGGTCTCTGCGGTGGCCTCAGGCGCGATGGTCTCGGAGGCGGTGGTCGAAGTGCTCATACCTCCATGCTAAGCCCGGTCAGACGATCAGACCCTGGCAGGTCGGACAGTACTGGGCCGTCCCCTTCGACCCCGGCACATCGGCGACGACGCCACCGCAGACCGGGCACGGTTCTCCAGTGCGACCATGGACCCGCATCGTGGCGGCCTTGGCCTCCTTCAGCCGAGAGATCGGGATGCCGCGTCGTGCCCGCGTCGCTTCCGCGAGCTCCGCGCGAACGGCGTCGTAGAGCCGTTCCTTCTCAGCGTCATCGAGCGCTGCGGCGTGGGTGGTGGGACCGAGCTTCGCGCGGTGGAGGATCTCATCGGAGTAGGCGTTTCCGATTCCCGCGATGCTCTCCTGCTCCTGCAACAGCGCCTTCAGCTGCTTGCGCCGCCCGGCTACGGCGCGCTCGAAATCAGCCCGCGTGTATGACGGAGACATCGGGTCGGGGCCGAGCTTGCGGATCGCGGGTACTTCGAGGGGGTCGTCGACGAGGGAGAAACCCAGCGACAACCACTCACCCGCGTCGGTGAAATCCAGCGCGGTGTCATCGTCCAGCTCGACCGTCGCGATCACGGGGGGCGCCGGATCGCCGCTGCCGGCCGCCGACACCGGATCCCCTGCCGTCCGATGACGCACCCACCCGGCACGCCCGAAGCTCACGGCGAGGTCGCCGTGATCGGTGTCGATGTCGATGTGTTTGCCGAACCGCGTCACGCCCGTGATGACGGCGCCGATCAGCTGTGAAGCGGGCCGGTCCCGCGTCTTCCAGGCCCGGAATTCCGGCAGATCCACGCCGACGATCCGGCGGTGGGAGACGGTCTCGCCGAGCACGTCTGCGAGAACCTGCACTTCGGGCGACTCAGGCATGGCGACATCCTCTCATCGGACACCGAGCGGCGACCGCGCCGGTCTTCCTAGACTCAGCGGGTGACGAGCCCCCCGACCCGTTGGTGCCGGAGCCGTCGCGGAGGGGTGATCTGCACGCGACCGGCGGGTCATCCGGGACTCCACAACCGCATCGGAACCGGTGCGATGTGGTCGGATGCCCAGGCCGATCCGCCCGCATGCCCCGGAAGTGGGGCGACGGCCGACCCGGCACCGCCGCTTCCCGAAGGGTTCCCCGACGGACGGGGATTGTGCCGAACCTGCTGGGGCTTCATCAGGATCGATGACGGACGCCTGGCAGCCCACGACGCGTTCACCGGCGCCACGGACGAGCGCGAGGCCGTCGGGCGCGCCGAATGGTTCAACCGCTTCGGATGGACGGCCACGCCGTGACGACGCCTCAGAACTCGTCGCTCCACCGCAGCTGGACATCGGCAACGTCCTGGTCGTGGGGGGGACGAGCCACAGGCCGTTGCTCTCGCGTCATCCGTTCGAGTTCGGCGACGATCTCGGGGGCGGTGATCTCCGCTTCCCCATCGGGGCCGTTCTTCACCACGATCTGGCTCGCCGGCCCGACGAGGAAGGTCGCCGGCACGGTGGAGCCGTCGGACTCGCGCACGGGAATCTCGACGATGTGGGCCGAGTGGGCCTCGCCGAGCGATTCGCTGTACTCCAGCAGCGCCGTGGCGATGTCATCTCCCGTCAGGAACTCGGTACCGGCGTAGATGATCACCTTCATGAGTCATGTCTACCCGGCGCGCCACGCACCGGCCCGACCCCTTGCCAGACGACGATCGGGGCGGTACAGGTGCAGTGTCGGACGACCCTGACACAGTGATTTCACAAACGACGGGAGTGTGCTCGCCATGTCATTTCAGGCGTACCTGGACACCATCGAAGCCAAGACGGGGCTGACGCCGCGCCAGCTCATCGACCTGGCCCACGATCGGGGCTTCGGACCGGGCACCAAGGCCGGACCGATCCTGCAATGGCTTTCCGACGACTACGGCCTGGGCCGTGGACATGGGATGGCCCTCGTTCACGTCATCACGAAAGGCGACCAGATCAGCCCGACCCACGTCGGCACGGGGGTACGCACAGCGATGACAGCGACCGGCTCTGGCTCGACGGTCGGGCGACGAACCCGGGACGCTGACCCGCTCGACACGGAAGTCAAGGCCCTGCCGGATCGCGTCGAGCGGTCGAGCATGGGGGGATGACTGATGCAACCGACTTCGCCCCCGATGGACCGTCCGACCCCAGCGACACCGAAGAGGCGGTCGAGCAGGTGGTCGAGGAGGTCCGCGACGACATCCGGCACGGACAGGTCGATGAGGATGTCACCCACGTGCTCGAAGAGCGCCTCGAGGAGGCGGGGGTGAGCCTTCGACCCGAGAAGGTCGACGACCTGGCGGAGGAGATCGAGAACGACGTCTCGATCTGAGCCTGTCAAGCCCGGCGCGCTCCGAGGCGCCGGCGCCGAGACTGTCCGACGTCGCGACGCGACGCTATCGACACCCGAACGGAAGGACCGTCATGGCAGATCTGGGAGGCCTCGCCGACAAGGCGAAGGATGCAGCGAACAGCGAGAAGGGCGAGCAGGCCACCGACGCCGGCATCGCCAAGGCCGGCGATGCGGCGAACTCCGCCACGGGTGGAAAGTTCGACGACAAGATCGGCGCGGGCGAAGACGCCGCCGACCGCAGGATCGGCGACCAGTAACGGGCCGCGGGGCGCGTGGGAGAGGTAGCGTTCGACGCGTACCCTCCCCCGCCCTGCTCTCGCTCGCCGTCGAGCCTTTCGTGTGCCTCACCACCTTCCGCCGCAACGGCATCGGCGTCCCGACGACCGTCTGGATCGCCCGGGACGGCGACGAGCTGATCGTGACGACCCCCGCGGCAAGCGGCAAGGTCAAGCGGGTGCGCAACAATGCCGGCGTCACCCTGCGGCCGAGCAGCCGGCTCGGTTCGGTCGATCCGGCGGCGCCTCTCGTCGTCGCCACCGCGCGCATCGCACGCCACCCCGCCGAGATCGCGCGATGCTCGAGCGTCTTCGAAGACAAGTACGGCGGTGAATACCGCGCGTTCCTCGCGATGGAACACCGTTTCGCGGGGGGCCGACAGGCCCGTGTCATCCTGCGCCTGTCGGACTGAACGCCGGGTCGCCCGGGAGCGGGTCAATCCCAGTCGAGATACTCCTCGATGAGGAATGCGGTCTCGATCGGATGCGACATCGGGAAGAGGTGGTCGCCTGCGACCGTCCGCACCGTGGCGCGGTCGGCCGCCGACGACTGCAGACGCTCACCGTTCGCAGGGGGCGTCTCGACGTCATCCGTCCCCTGGATGATGAGCACCGGGATCGCCGGGGCGAGTGGGACGTCGCTCTCCTCCACGCCGAGGAGGAGCAGCCCGTCGATCCGCTCGGCGTGCGCGCTCGCAACCGCGCGTGCGACTGTGCCGCCGGCGCCATGCCCGCCCACCCAGGTATCGCTGACGGCGAGATGGTCGAGGACTGCGACGACGTCGGCGACCCGCTCATCGGGATCGGCCGCGTCTGCGGCGGACTCCCCGACGCGGATGATCCGGAAGCCCGCCTCTTCGGCGAGGTAGTGCGCGATCGCGCCCAACGCGTCACCGTCGAGGCTGTGCTCGGGCACCAGGACGAGGGTGACCGGACCCTCCCCCTCGTCGACGAACGGGACGACGCGTGTGTCACGGGCGAGGCTCTGCAGAGCGGGCATCGAAGTCCTTTCCGACTCGTGGCGGCGCCCGGGGGGCGGCGGGACGCCTCGAGGAGCCTACCCGGTGGGCGCCGTCGTGTCGGGCAGCTCCGCCTGCGCGACGATCGCCGATCCGGCGTTGCGGAGCTCGAACCGCACGTGTCGGAGAAGCCGCTCAGTTGTTGAAGCGGAACTCCACGACATCCCCGTCCTGCATGACGTAGTCCTTGCCCTCCAAACGCGCCTTTCCCTTCGCCCGCGCCTCGGCGACCGATCCGAGCGACACCAGGTCGTCGAAGGAGATGACCTCCGCTTTGATGAAGCCCTTCTCGAAGTCGGTGTGGATGACACCTGCCGCCTGCGGAGCCTTCCAGCCCTTGCCGATGGTCCAGGCGCGCGCCTCTTTCGGACCGGCGGTCAGGTAGGTCTGCAGTCCGAGGGTGTCGAAGCCGATGCGGGCGAGCTGGTCCAGCCCCGATTCCTCCTGACCGGTCGACGCCAGGAGTTCCGCCGCGTCCTCGGGGTCGAGGTCGATGAGCTCGGACTCGATCTTGGCGTCGAGGAACACCGCCTGCGCGGGCGCGACCAGGGCGGCGAGTTCGGCCTTGCGCGCGTCATCCGTCAGCACCGCCTCGTCGACGTTGAACACGAAGATGAAGGGCTTCGCGGTCAGCAGACCGAGCTCGCGGATGGATGCCAGGTCGATGCCCGATGCGGCGAGCAGCTCGCCTCGCTGCAGGGCGTCCTGCGCGGCTTTCGCGGTCTCCAGCACCGAGGGGCCGAGCTTCCGGCCCTTCACTTCCTTCTCGTAGCGGGTGATCGCCTTCTCGAGGGTCTGCAGGTCGGCGAGCTGGAGCTCGGCGTTGATCGTCTCCATGTCGCTCGCGGGGTTCACCGCCCCCTCCACGTGGACGACGTCGTCGTCGGCGAAACCGCGCACCACCTGGGCGATCGCATCCGCTTCGCGGATGTTCGCCAGGAACTGGTTGCCGAGTCCCTCACCCTCGCTGGCGCCTCGCACGATGCCGGCGATGTCGACGAATGACACCGTCGCCGGGACGATCCGCTCGCTGTGGAACACCTCCGCCAGTCGGTCCAGACGCGGGTCGGGAAGGTTGACCACGCCGACATTGGGATCGATCGTCGCGAACGGGTAGTTCGCGGCGAGCACCTCGTTCTTCGTCAGCGCGTTGAAGAGCGTCGACTTGCCGACGTTGGGAAGACCGACGATTCCGATGGTGAGAGCCACGGGCATCCAGTCTAGGTCCGGCGGGCGCCGTGCCCGTTCGCGGACTACCGGTCGACCGCCGGCACCGCCCGGAAAGCCTCGGTGCGATAGGGCAGGGCCAGCTCGCCGTCGACGGCCCGTGCATCGAAGAGCTCCCCCACCTCGGCGAGGATGCGCTCGCGCTCGGCGGGCTGGGCGGTGATGACGTAGCTGCGCGACGCGGCCATGTCGATAAAGGCGGACCTGTCGAGGGATCGCTCCCACGTGCTGACGCGCTGTTCGAAGGCCGAGAACGGCGGATGCGCGGTCGGGCCGCCCTCGGAGATCATCCGCTCCGCCGACGACCCGTGCATGATCGACGTCAATCGGGCGACCCATTCGACACTCTCGTCGCGGACATTCCAGATCAGTCCCAGCACGCCTCCCGGACGCAGGACTCTCCCGACCTCCTGCGAGGCGCGCACCGGGTCCACCCAGTGCCATGCCTGCCCGCTGACGACGGCATCGACGGAGTGGTCGGGAAGCGGCATGCCTTCCCCGCGGCCGAGGAAGGTCGGGACACCGGGTACGCGCCGGCCGAGCTCGGCGAGCATCTCGGCGTCGGGGTCGATCGCGACGACTTCGGCCTCGAGTTCTCGCAGCACCCGGGTGAGCTTGCCCGTTCCGGCTCCGAGGTCGGCCACGCGCGCCCGCCGCCCGATCCCCTCGAGGGGTGCCAGAAGCCACGCGACGGCGTCGGCGGGATAGTCAGGGCGCCCGCTCTCGTACCGGGCTGCCTCACGACCGAACGACGACGACATCTCCTCGCGACTGACCATGCGACCGAGCCTAGGCCGCGCTTCCCGACCGCGACGGGGCGTTGTCCGTCTTCTCGGCGCGCCTCGGCGCGAGCTCCGGCGGCCCCCACGATGGTGGTCACGTGCCCCTGGACTTCACCGCGATCGACTTCGAGACGGCGAACTCCAGCAGCGCGTCAGCCTGCGCGGTCGGGCTGGTGCGTGTGCGAGACGGGCAGGTCGTGGCAAAGACCGGATGGCTCATCCGCCCGCCCGCCGGACACGACCGGTTCTTCGAGATCAACACCCGCATCCACGGGATCCGACCAGAGGATGTCGCCGGGGCCCCGACGTGGTCGGAGCAGCTGGCCGACCTCGCCGCCTTCGCCGGCGCGGACGTGCTCGTCGCCCATAATGCCGGCTTCGACATGGCGGTGCTCAAGCGCGCCTGCGAGGCGACCGGCGACGACTGCCCGCCGTATCGGTACGCATGCAGCCTTCAGGTCGCGCGGAAGGTGTACCAGCTGCCCTCCTATCGCCTCCCGTACGTTGCGGCGGAAGCGGGGTTCGCCGAGTTCGCCCATCACAACGCCACCGCCGATGCGTTGGCCTGCGCGCACGTGATGATCGACGCTGCGCGCCGGCTCGCGGCAGACGACATCGATGATCTGGCGTCATGGGCGGGTGTCCGAGTCTCGCAGATCGTCGTCGCCGAGGCCCCCGCACCGTCGGCACCCAGCGGCGTCGCCTTCTCGGCCGTGGCGTAGCGGCGCGGTCTCGCAGTGATGTCGGTGGTCTCGGACAGAGTGGAGCCATGGACCCACTGCTCACGCCTCTGCTGGTGGTCGGCTGCCTGATCGCCGGCCTCCTCGCGGGATGGACCCTCGCCGCGGCACGGGTCGCCGCGCGGACCTCCACAGAGCACACGGAGCTGCGCGAACGCACCGCGGCGGCCGAAGCCGCTCACGGCGCACTCCACTCGCAGCTCGCCGACCAGCAGCGTCTGTACCGGGAGTTCGTGACGCAGACGCGGTCGGAGCAGGCGGCGCGGGAGGAGAGGGAGCGACGCGAGCAGGCCGTGCTGCGTGCCCTCGCCCCGGTGGCCGAGACCCTGCAGACCATGCAGCACAAGGTGGGCGAGATCGAGCGGGAGCGGGTGGAGCAGTTCGGCTCACTCGCCGAGCAGCTCCGCCGAGCGCAGCAGTCCGATGAGGCGCTCCGGGCCACCACCGAGTCCCTCGCCAGTGCCCTGAGGTCGGGGACCACCCGTGGAGTCTGGGGCGAGACGCAGCTGCGCCGTGTGGTCGAGGCAGCCGGGCTCACTCGCCATGTCGACTTCGACCTGCAGGCGACCGTGCAGTCGGATGCCGGCAGCGGGCGACCCGATATGGTGATCCGTCTTCCCGGTGGCAAGGCCATTCCGGTGGACGCGAAGGTGCCGCTCGAGGCCTACCTCGAAGCATCCGCCATCCCCGACGGTTCCTCCGGAGAGCGAGCGGCCCGGCGGCGGGCCCTTCTCGACCGGCACGTCAAGGCGGTGCGGGCCCACGTCGACGCCCTGTCGAAGAAGGCGTACTGGGCGGGGCTGGCATCGAGTCCCGAGTTCGTCATCTGCTTCATGCCGAGCGAGTCCCTCCTCGCGGTTGCGCTGGAGGAGGATCCGGCTCTGCTCGATCACGCATTCGGCAAGCGTGTGGCGATCGCGTCTCCCGTGAACCTCTGGGCCGTGCTGAAGACGGTGGCCTACACGTGGACGCAGCAGGACGTCTCCGCCGAGGCACGCGTGCTGCTCGACCTCGGGACCCAGCTCTACGACCGGTTGGGAACGCTGGCGGGTCATGCCGACGATCTCCGCCGCGCCCTCGAGCGAACACTCGACGCCTACAACGCTCTGGTGGGGTCGTTGGAGTCCCGCGTTCTCGTGACCGCCCGGAAGTTCCCCGGCATCGACGACACCAAGCTGGAGCGGCTCGCCGCGCCGGAACCGATCGACGCCGGCGCCAGGCGCTTCACCGCGCCGGAACTGCTGGCGGGAACGCCCTCGGAGCACCCGTTGGAAGACGAAGCTGCCGCTCGTGCCGACGTCGGAGTACTGCGCGACCGGATCGGCCTGCCGGCGCCTCCGGCGCACCCGTGAGCGTCACCCGAAGGGACCAGCCGGCGTGGGTGCGAGGGCGGGGGTCAGGCGCCGCCGGGGACGAAGCTGAGGAGGGTGATCACGGCGATCGAGACGCCGACGAAGCCGCCGATCATCCACCAGGGCGACAGCTGGTGGTCATCGTCGCGACGCACCCGGAAAAGGACGTCGGGGCGACGCGCCGGGTCGACGGCGTCTGCGATGACCGCTTGGGCTCCGGTCTGCGGACCCACGGACTGTACCGACATGGAGCAACCCCCTGCTGTGGACGACGGAATCGTGACTCCGTTGGCACCGGGGTCAATTGTGCCAGAGGCGACCTCAGATCGCCGTCACGACTGCGTCACGATCTGCGATCCGCTACGATATCGGGCTCATTCACAGCCATTTCGACACGAGGTGCTCGGACGAGATCCGTCGCAGGGTCCCCGACGCCCCGCGGAGAACGACGCTCTCGGTGTACACGTACCCGCCCTCGCGCCGGACGCCCGCGACGAGCTGACCGTCGGTGACGCCCGTCGCGACGAAGAGGGTGTTGCTGCCGGTCACGAGGTCGTCCGCCTCGTAGACGTGGTCGTCCATTTTCAGCCCCGCGTCGATGCCCTTCTGCTTCTCGGCATCGTCCTTCGGCCAGAGGCGGCCCTGGATGTGACCGCCGAGCGCCTTGATCGCGCAGGCGGTGACGATGCCCTCGGGGCTTCCTCCGATGCCGACGCACATGTCGGTGCGCGCGTTGTGGCGGGCGGCGTTGATCCCGCCGGCGACGTCGCCGTCGCTCATCAGGCGGGTGCCGGCGCCCGCCTCGCGGATATCCGCGATCAGCTGTTCGTGGCGGGGCCGGTTCAGCACCGAGACGACGATCTCGTCGACGGGCTTCCCGAGGGCCTTCGCGAGCCGACGGATGTTCTCTCCGATCGGCAGGCGGATGTCGACCACGCCGACACCGGCCGGCCCCGTCACGAGCTTGTCCATGTAGAACACCGCCGAGGCATCGAGCATCGTCCCGCGGTCGGAGACCGCGATCACCGACAGCGCGTTGTTGCGCCCCGCCGCGGTGAGCGACGTGCCGTCGATGGGGTCCACGGCGATGTCGCATTGCGGACCGCGCCCGTTGCCGACCCTCTCCCCGTTGAAGAGCATCGGCGCGTCATCCTTCTCCCCCTCGCCGATCACGATCGTCCCGTCGAAGTTCACGGTGGTGAGAAAGGCTCGCATCGCGTCGACGGCGGCACCGTCGGCCGCCTCCTTCATCCCCCGGCCGATGAAGGGCACCGCACGGATCGCGGCCGCCTCGGTGGCCCTCACCAGCTCGAGAGCGAGGTTCCGGTCGGGGTGCAGAGGGCTCATGTCGCCCGTGATGCTCACCATGTCGTCAGCCTAACCATCGCCCGTCGCCGTGCCCCCGAGCTTTCCGTACCGGACGTGCGAAGGAATAGCCGATCTTTCCTCCGCGGCAAGGCTGCCGGTGCGCGTCCGATGCTCGGTGGGGTCACGTCGTCCGGGCGCCTTCGCTAGAGTTTCGAGCGACCCCCGACGATAAGGAGCCTTCATGCCCGTCGCCACTCCCGAGCAGTACGCCGACATGCTCGACCGCGCGAAGTCCGGCGGCTTCGCGTACCCGGCCATCAACGTTTCGAGCTCGCAGACGATCAACGCCGTGCTCCAGGGACTCACCGAGGCGGGTTCGGACGGCATCATCCAGGTGACGACGGGCGGTGCGGACTACTTCGCCGGCCACACGGTCAAGGCGCGGGCCGCCGGCGCCCTGGCCTTCGCACGTTTCGCCACCGAGGTCGCGAAGAACTACCCCGTCACCGTGGCGCTTCACACCGACCACTGCCCGAAGGAGGCGCTGCCGAACTTCGTGCTGCCCCTCATCGAGGCCTCCGAGGAGGAGGTCCGCGCCGGCCGCAACCCGATCTTCCAGTCGCACATGTGGGACGGCTCGGCGGTTCCGCTCGATGAGAACATCGCAATCGCCCAGGATCTCCTGCCGCGCCTGAAGAACATCAACGCGATCCTCGAGATCGAGGTCGGCGTCGTCGGCGGCGAGGAGGACGGCGTCGCGCACGAGGGGTCGAACGACGCGCTCTACACGACGGTCGGGGATGTGACGAAGGCGGTGGAGGCGCTGGGTCTCGGTGAGAAGGGCCGCTACATCTCCGCCCTCACCTTCGGCAACGTCCACGGGGTCTACAAGCCCGGCAACGTGAAGCTGCGTCCCGAGCTCCTCGGCGAGATCCAGGAAGGGATCGCCTCCCGCTTCGGGACGGGGCCGAAACCGCTCGACCTCGTCTTCCACGGCGGCAGCGGCTCGACGGACGAGGAGATCGCGCTGGCGGTGGCCAACGGCGTCGTGAAGATGAACATCGACACCGATACCCAGTACGCCTTCACCCGGTCGGTCGCCGGTTACATGTTCTCCCACTACGACGGCGTCCTGAAGGTCGACGGCGAAGTCGGGAACAAGAAGCAGTACGACCCGCGAGCATGGGGCAAGATCGCGGAGTCCGCGATGGCGGCCCGCGTCGTCGAGGCGACGAAGCAGCTCGGCTCGGCGGGCCACTCGCTCGGCGCCTGAGAGACACGGCCTCCGTGCGCGAGCGGAGGAGGGATCCGGGGTTCCAGAAGTTCTGGACCGCCAGCACCCTGAGCGCCTTCGGCACCTCGGTCACCGCGGTGGCCCTGCCGGTGCTCGTCATAGATCAGCTGGCGGCCGACCCGGTCCAGGTCGGGATCGTCAACGCGGCGCAATTCGTGCCGTACGCGGTGCTGGGTCTCGTCGCGGGCGTCTTCGTCGACCGATGGAGACGGCGCCGGACGCTCGTGGTCGCGAGTCTCGGCCGCGCGGTCTCCCTTGCAGGCATCCCGGTCCTGTGGGCGATCGGCGCGCTGGAGGTGTGGAGCCTGGTGACCCTGCTCCTCCTCTTCGGATCGTTCTCAGTGTTCGCGTTCGCGGCGTCGCAGTCGCTGCTGCCGCGGGTGGTGCCGCGGGAATCGCTTCTTCGCGCGAACGCCCGACTCGACCAGGGCGACGCGGCCGCGCAGACGGCGGGGCCGATCCTCGCGGGTCTGCTCGTCCGCGCGCTGGGCGCGCCGCTCGCCCTCCTCATCGACGCGGCGACCTACGTCGCGGAGGCGGTGCTCGTCGCGCGGATCCGCGTCGTGGAGACCGCGCGCAGGAGCCGGGGGCGAATCGGACGCGACATCGCCGAGGGTCTCCGGGCGACGTACCGGCATCCCGTGCTGATGCCGCTCTCCCTCTCGACGCACGTCTGGTTCATCGCCAACGCCGCTTCCGTGACGGTGCTCGCGCTCCTCGCCCTCCGGACGCTCGACCTCGGCCCGACGCTCTTCGGCCTCCTCGTCGCTGCGGTGGGAGCCGCCACGCTCGCGGGCGCCTTCCTCGCGGAGCGTCTGGGCGCCCGTCTGGGCGAGGGCGGGGCGATCGCGTCGGCGCGCTCGGTCTACCCGATCGTGTGGGCGGGCATCGCCGTCGCCGGATCCACCCGGAGCGTGGTGCCGCTCTTCCTTCTGGCGGCGGCCGCGGGCGTCGCCGCCGGCGTCGAGAACGCGAACGAGCTGAGCTACCGCCAGCGCGCCGTGCCGGATGAGCTCCTCGGTCGGGTCAATGCGACGGGGCGCTCGGTCAACCGCACCGCGGGCGCGGTCGGGGCGGTGCTCGGCGGCGCACTGGTCGGATGGGTAGGCGTCATCGGCGCGGCCTGGACCGTCGCCGCCGTCTTCGCGGGCGCGGCGTCTATCGCGGTCCTCTCCCGCGTCCGCCGAGCGCGTGCGTGAGGCGCCCGGCCGCGAACGTCAGGAGCCCCGATACACCTCGAGGATCGTCGGCGCGGCCGGCGGACCCGGCATCACTTCGATCGGGTCGCCGGCCGAGACGGATCCGGTGCGACGGACGCGCAGGTAGGGTCCGAGCCGCCCCTCGTCGGAGAAGCGCTTCACCCAGCCCCGCGCCTGGGTGCCGCCGACCCACCGGGCGAAGGTGGCACAGGGCGTCCGGGGCATCGTGACCTCGAGCTCCAGCCGCTCGCCGACCCGCCAGACGTCGCCGACGCGGGCGGCGTTGACCTCGAGCCCCTCGACCCGGAGGTTCTCGCCGAACCATCCCGGCGGCAGCGCCCGCCCCAGCTCCCTTTCCCAGAACGCCGCGTCCTCGGCGGCGTACGCGTACACCGCCTTGTCGAGACCCCCGTGGTGCTTGCGGTTGGCCTGCACGTCGCCGCGGACCCCGTAGCGGCCGACCGGGACGGCGCCGGCGACGGCGCGCTTGTCGATCGCGGTCACGCCGTTGCTGCCGGCATCCGATCGCAGCTGGTGGACCGCGCACACGGCGAGAAGACGAGGCATCCGATCAGCCTAGAACCCCTCAGCGAAGGGGCGTCCATCCGGGGGGCAGCGGACCGTCCAGGTCCGCGCGGGCACGGTCCGCACGCAGGGACCACCCCTGCGCCTCGCCGACCGCGTCGAAGCCGCCGCGCGCGAACCGGAAGCCGACGTCGTCCGCGGAGGAGCGCGGCGGGCCGCCTCGGCGGGTCCCGGCCCGTACGCTCCATGCGTCGTCGGCGAAGCCGCCGCCGCGGAAGACGCGGTAGTCGCCGTACCGGGCGGGGTCGAGATGATCCCAGCACCACTCCCATACGTTGCCGAGGGTGTCGAACAGTCCGTTGAGGTTCGGCAGCTTCCCTCCGACGTCCCGGGGCGACGAGACGCCGTCGGCGCTCGTCCAGGCGACCTCGGCGAGCGGCCCGTAGTGGGGCCCGGTGGAGCCGGCACGGCACGCCCACTCCCACTCGGCCTCGGTGGGCAGGCGATAGCCGTCGGCGTCGACGTGCCAGGTCACCTCCTCGCCGTCGAACGCGTAGGCGGGGTCGAGCCCTTCCCACTCCGACGCGGCATTGCAGAGTCGGATGGCGCGGAACCAGCTGAGCCCCGTCGCGGGGCGTCTCGGGTGCCTGCCGGCTTCACCGATGAGCTCGGCGACCACCTCCTCGACGACCGGGTACACCCCGATCTCGAACGGCTCCAGGTCGACCGTCCGCCGGGCTTTCCGACGGGCGTCGTGGAGGGTCACCGCGCCGCCCGGAATGCGGGCGAGCTCGATGTCGGTCACTGCGGGACGAGCGCTCCGAGAAGCGCCGGGTCGCTCATCAGCGGGACGAGCAGGAGGGCGCCGGACACGAGGTTGAACACGACGGCGCCGGCGATCGGCACCCAGAACGCCAGCCGCCCGCGCCGCATCAGGATCCAGGACACGGCCGCGGTCAAGAGGAGCCCGACGCCCAGAACGAGCGAGGCGGCGATCCCCCACGGGCGGCCGTCGATCGTGGGAGTTGGCGCGTCGGAGACTCCCATCACCTGGAAGACCATCGCGACGTAGCCGTTCCAGTCGATGAGGGCCGGGATGGAGGTGGCGACGGAGAGAACGGCGTAGACGAGGAGTCCGACGGTGATGACCCGGTCCCACAGCCGCCGCCGCGGGGCGGACGTCGCGGGGCCTGGCGCTGCAGCCTCGCCCGGCGGCAAGGCCGGCGCGCCGGTCTCCGCGGGGGCCTGTCCGGTCTCCAGGGCCCAGGTCACGTCGGGCTGCTGGATGCGCGCCCGCTGCTCCTCCGGCGTCGCGTACTCGCCGTACTGGGGGCGAGGCCGCTCGGGGGCGTCGGTCACGCCCGCTCCCGTCCGCCGAGGGCGCGGGCGTCACGGCGTCCGGCGCGATCCTGGCGGAGTTCCTTGGGCAGGGAGAACATGAGGTCTTCCTCGGCCGTCCGGACCTCCTCGACGTCTCGGTACCCGGCGGCAGCGAGATCTTCGAGCACCTCCTGGACGAGCACCTCGGGCACCGAGGCGCCGCTGGTGACACCGACCGTGCGGACGCCGTCGAGCCACTCCTGCTTCACCTCGTCGGCGTAGTCGACCCGGTATGCCGCCTTGGCACCGTGCTCGAGGGCCACTTCCACCAGGCGGACGCTGTTGGAGGAGTTCGCCGAACCGACGACGATCACCAGCTCGGCGCCGGTCGCCACCTTCTTGATGGCGACCTGACGGTTCTGAGTGGCGTAGCAGATGTCGTCCGACGGCGGATCCTGCAGTTCCGGGAAGCGCAGCCGCAGGCGGCGGACGGTCTCCATGGTCTCGTCGACCGAGAGCGTCGTCTGCGACAGCCACACCACCTTCGACGGGTCGCGAACCTCGACAGTGTCGGCATCGTCGGGCGAGTTGACGATCGTCACGTGGTCGGGAGCCTCGCCCGCCGTCCCCTCCACCTCTTCGTGACCGAGGTGGCCGATGAGGAGGATCTCGAAGTCGTCGCGGGCGAAGCGCACGGCTTCGCGGTGCACCTTGGTCACCAACGGGCAGGTCGCATCGATCGCCTGCAGCCCGCGGTCCGCCGCAGCCGACACGACCGCCGGAGAAACCCCGTGCGCGCTGAAGACGACGTGGGCCCCCTCGGGGACCTCATCGACCTCTTCGACGAAGATCGCGCCCTTCTGCTCCAGCTCGGTCACGACATGGATGTTGTGCACGATCTGCTTGCGCACGTACACCGGGGCGCCATAGCGCTCCAGCGCCTTCTCCACCGCGATCACCGCGCGATCGACGCCGGCGCAGTAGCCGCGAGGGGCGGCCAGGAGCACCTTCTTGTGTCCGGACACAGGGATATCCTGGAGCCGGCCGCGTCGCCCCGGAATACGGGGAACGGGAAGGCTGACGGTCGGGGTGCTCATCCCTTCGATTCTACGGGGGCAACCTGCGCGACGGCCGTGCATGACGACCCGATTCACCCCGGGAGATGGCCGGATCCTCGGCCGCACCGACCGCTCGCCGCCTAATTGGATGGAGTTCGCATGACGACGTTCCAGCCGGAGACGGTGCACGGCGAGGCGCCGCCGCCGGACTCGGTGCATCCCCGCGATTCCCGGTCGGCCGCGCCCACGTCGGTGTCGCGCCTGAACGAGACGATTCGCGGCTTCATCGAACGATGGGGTTCGGTGTGGGTCGAAGGAGAGCTCACGTCGTGGAACGTCCGTGGCGGGAACGTCTTCGGGCGCCTGAAAGACCTCGCGACCGACTCGACGATCTCGTTCCGCGTCTGGTCGTCGACGCTGCAGCGACTGCCGGGAGACCTGAAGGCCGGCGACCACGTCATCGCCTGCGTCAAGGCGGACTACTTCCCCCGAACCGGCGACTTCACCTTCGCCGTCTCGGCGATGCGTCACGTGGGGCTGGGTGACCAGCTCGAGAAGCTGGAGCGGCTGCGGCGGCAGCTGCGGGGAGAGGGACTGTTCGACCCGGCGCGCAAGAAGCCGCTGCCCTTCCTCCCTCACGTCGTGGGTCTCATCACCGGGGAACGCTCCGACGCCGAGAAGGACGTCCGTCGCAATGCCGAGTTGCGCTGGCCGCACGTACGCTTCCGCACGGCGTACGCCGCGGTGCAGGGCGACCGCTGCGTGCCCGAAACGATCGGAGCGCTGAAGGCGCTCGACGCCGACCCCGACGTCGACGTCATCATCATCGCCCGTGGCGGCGGCGACCCGCAGACCCTGCTGGGCTTCAGCGATGAGCGGCTGCTTCGGGCCGTCGCCGCCGCCGGTACGCCGGTCGTGAGCGCGATCGGGCACGAGAACGACCACCCGCTGCTGGACGAGGTGGCGGATGTCCGGGCCTCGACGCCCACCGACGCGGCCAAGCGGGTGGTGCCGGATGTGGCCGAGCAGCGGGCGCTCATCGCACAGTTGCGGTCGCGGCTGTCCTCCCGCCTCACCCACCGTGTCACCCATGACATCGCCCAGCTCGAGCAGCTGCGATCACGCCCCGTGCTCCGCGCTCCGGAGAGCCTCATCGATGCGAGAGTGCAGCAGGTGTGGCTGGCCACGGCCCGTGGCCGCGACGTGATCGACCGGTGCCTGGATTCCCACGCCCGCGTGACGGCCGAGTTGCGGGCATCCCTGCGCGCCCTCTCCCCCGCGTCGACACTCGCACGCGGGTACGCCATCGCACAGGGCGAGGACGGTCGGGTGATCCGCGACGCCACGGCGGCGCCGGCGGGCACGAAACTGCTCGTCACCGTCGAACGCGGCGTGATCGCGGCGCGTTCGGAAGGCGTCTCGCCCACGCCCGTCACGGGCGACGCGGCACGGGATGGCCGCCCGGGGACGGACGTAGAATGACGGTCATGACCGGGGCGAGCGAGCAGGCGGCCGACATCCAGGAGATGACGTTCGAGCAGGCCCGCGACGAGCTCGTCCGCGTGGTCGCCGAGCTCGAGCAGGGGACGCCCACGCTCGAGCACTCCCTCGCTCTCTGGGAGCGCGGCGAAGCCCTCGCCGCGCGCTGCGAGGAATGGCTCCTCGGCGCCAAGCGCCGCCTCGACGCCGCCCGCTCGGCGGCCGCGCCGACGGCTGGGCGGGGCTCCTGATGGCGCGCGACCCCCGGGTCGTCGCCGAACTCGGACGCCCCGAGACCCCCGACGAAGCCGCCGTCCGCAAGGCCGCCTCATCGCGGGCCTACCGGTCGAGCCAGACGACGAGGAACCTCGTCGCCGCCCTGATCGCGACCCTCGCCGTCGTCCTGATCATCATCCTGGCCGTTCCCCGCGGCACACCGCCGGAGCGGGAACCGATCGATGTCGCAGGTGTCGCCGCGCGGGTCTCGGCCAACGAGAACCGACCGCTGGTCGTCCCCGACCTGCCCGAGGACTGGCGGGTCAACGCCGCCACCGTCGAGGGCGACTCGGTCCGGGCATGGACCATCGTGTACGTCCCCGGCGAGGAGCGCGGGTTCGTACGCATCGCACAGGGGTTCGACGCCGACCCGGGCTGGCCGTCGCGAACCATCCGCGGCGCCGAGATCGCCGACACCGTCACGCTCGGCGGCGTGACGTGGGACCGTTATGAGATCCGCAACCCCAGCGCCGCCGGCAACGTCGCGGCGGCGCTCGGCACCACCTCCGGCACCGACACCATTCTGATCTACGGCACGACCGATGACGCAGCGCTCGAGGAGGCGGCCACCGCGGTCGCGGCCGACCTGCCGCTGCCGTCCGACGAGGAGGGCTCGTGAGCGACACCACACCGCAGCAGGCCTGGGACGAGATGAAGCGCGGCAACGCCCGCTTCGTCAACGGCGAACCACGCCACCCTCGCCAGGACGCCGAGCGGCGCCACGAGGTCGCCGGCGGACAGCGCCCGCGGGCCGCGCTCTTCGGCTGCGCCGACTCACGGCTGGCCGCGGAGATCATCTTCGACAAGGGTCTGGGCGACCTCTTCGTCGTGCGAAACGCCGGTCAGGTCGTCTCCGACTCGGTCGTGGGAAGCCTCGAGTACGCCGTCGCCGTGCTCGGCGTTCCCCTCATCGTCGTGCTCGCCCACGACGAGTGCGGTGCGGTCCGCGCAGCCATCGACTCCGCGCGCCCCGACGCCCCCGCACTCCCGCCGCACATCTGGCGGCTGATCGCCCCCATCGTGCCCGCCGTGCAGCGCGTCGCCCGCGCGGGCGGCCCTGCCCATCTGATCGACGCGGAGTCGGTGGGAAGAGAGCACCTGCGCGACACCGTCGCCGGCATCCTGCAGACCTCCGAGCTCATCAGCGAGGCGGTCGCCGAGGGGCGCCTGGCCATCGTCGGCGCCAACTACCGTCTCGCCGAAGGTGTCGCCGTGCCCGAGGTGATCGTCGGCGCCGTCACCGACGAGGTTGCACCGTCCGCAGCCTGACATCCCGGATGGCGCCCGCCTCCCGACGGCGCCCGACCGGCCCCGCCGCTCCCGCTTCCACCATCAGCCCCGCGCCGCGCCCGCGGCACCACCACACCGCCAACACCCGGAGGACGACGACGTGACCGACACCGAGTACCGCATCGAGCACGACACGATGGGAGAGGTGCGCGTTCCGAAGAACGCCCTCTACGCCGCGCAGACGCAGCGAGCGGTGGAGAACTTCCCCATCTCGGGCGATCCGCTCGACCCGTCGCAGATCGTCGCCCTCGCGCGCATCAAGAAGGCGGCGGCATTGGCCAACAAGGAACTCGGCACGCTCGACGGCGAGATCGCCGACGCCATCGCCCGCGCGGCTGACCGCATCATCGCCGGCGAGTTCGCCGACCAGTTCCCGATCGACGTCTACCAGACCGGCAGCGGCACCTCGTCGAACATGAACATGAACGAGGTGCTCGCGACCCTCGCCACGCGGGATCTCGGCCGGACGGTGCACCCGAACGACCATGTCAACGCGTCGCAGTCCTCCAACGACGTCTTCCCCACGTCGGTGCACATCGCCGTGACCCAGGAGCTCATCGACGACCTCATCCCCGCCCTCGACCATCTCGCGGTCGCGCTGGAGGAGAAGGCGACCGCTTGGGCAGAGGTCGTGAAGTCCGGTCGCACGCACCTCATGGACGCGACGCCCGTGACCCTCGGCCAGGAGTTCGGCGGGTACGCGCGGCAGATGCGCCTCGGGATCGAGCGCGTCCAGGCGGTGCTCCCTCGGGTCGCGGAGGTTCCGCTCGGCGGAACGGCCACCGGCACGGGCATCAACACTCCCGTCGGGTTCCCGCAGCGGGTGCTCGAGCTCATCGTCGCGGAGACCGATCTGCCGATCACCGAGGCGAAGGACCACTTCGAGGCGCAGGGCGCGCGCGACGGCCTCGTCGAGACATCCGGTGCTCTTCGTACCGTCGCCGTGTCGCTGACGAAGATCAACAACGACATCCGCTGGATGGGCTCGGGCCCCAACACCGGCCTCGCCGAGCTCCACATCCCCGACCTTCAGCCCGGGTCCTCCATCATGCCGGGCAAGGTGAATCCCGTCGTCCCCGAGGCCAACCTCATGGTCTGCGCCCGGGTGATCGGGAACGACGCCACTGTCGCGTGGGCGGGCGCGTCCGGCTCGTTCGAGCTGAACGTCGCGATCCCCGTGATGGGCACCGCCGTGCTGGAATCGATCCGCCTCCTCGCCAACGCCGTCCGGCTCCTCGCCGACAAGACGGTGCGAGGTCTCGAGGCCAATACCGAACGCGCCGCCGCCTACGCCGGGATGTCTCCGTCGATCGTCACTCCGCTGAACAAGCTGATCGGATACGAAGCCGCAGCGAAGATCGCCAAGCACGCCGTCGCACAGGGGATCACGGTGCGCGACGCGGTGGTCGACCTCGGCTACCTCGAGCGCGGGGAACTGACCGAAGCGCAGCTCGATGAGCGCCTGGATCTGCTGTCCATGACCCGCCCGGGCTGACCGCCCGCCGCGCCCCCGGGGCGGCGCCTCCCTCGACGGCGGTCCCGGGAGGCGATAATCGACAGCGTGGTCCGTATCCCGCGCCCGCTCTCGGCGAGAACGCGCATTCTCGCGGCGGTCCTCGCCGTCGCCTGCGTCGGGCTGACGCTGGTGGGGAGCGTGACCTTCCTCGTGCAGCGGGAGATGGTGCTGAACGAGGTGGATGACCGGCTCGAGACCCAGGTCGACAGCCTTCGGCTCGTCGCCGAGCCGGAGGAGCCGGCTGCGACCGAGCCCCTCCCCGACGGCGAGGCCCTCACCGACTTCGCCACCGTGGAGGAGTACCTCCGCGCGGCCATGGACCGGATCGTCCCCGGCCGCAACGAGGCGGCCCTGGCCGTCCTCGACGGGGAGACGCTGATCGCTCCGCCGACGACGCGTCGCATCGACCTCGCCGCCGATCCCGCGCTGGTCGAGCGCATCGTCGCGCGGGTGGAGCAGGGGGCACCCGTGGCACCGGCCACGGCGTCATCGAGCGAGGGGTCGCTGCGGTACATCGCCGTGCCGGTGTCGATGCCCGGGGAGATGTCGCGGGGGATCATCGTGCGTGCGGTGGAACTCGGCGACGAGCTTCGCCCGGTAGCGTCGGCGATCATCACCTACGGCATCACGGCCGTCGCGGTCCTCGCCGCCATCGGGATCGTCGGGTGGTTCGTCACGGGGCGCCTCCTCTCGCCGATCAGACAACTGCGCGAGACCGCCGACGCCATCACGCTCACCGACCTGTCGCCGCGGCTTCCCACCGAGGGGACCGACGACATCGCCGACCTGAGTCGCACGGTCAACTCCATGCTCGACCGGCTCGAGGGTTCCGTTGACGTCCAGCGGCAGCTGCTCGACGACGTGCGGCACGAGCTGAAGACGCCGATCACGATCGTCCGTGGTCACCTCGAGATGATGGACCCGCGGGATGTCTCCGACGTGACCGCCGCGCGCGAGATCAGCATCGCGGAGCTCGACCGGATGACCCGTCTCGTGGAGGACATCGACCTTCTCGCCACCGTCGAGGGGGACTCGTTCGCGATGCACGAGGTCGACCTCGCCCTTCTCACGGCCCGCATCGGGGAATTAGTCGCCGTGATCCCGGGGCACACCTGGCGGATCGTCGACGTCGCCGAGGGCGCCATCACCGGAGACGGCGATCGGCTGCTGCAGGCATGGCTCCAACTCGCCGACAACGCCGCGAAGTACACCCCCGCCGGATCGCCGATCGAGCTCGGCAGCCTCCTCGACGCCGCGGGGGCGCGGCTGTACGTGCGAGACCACGGCAGGGGCATCCCGCCGGCGTTCCGCCACCGCATCTTCCGCCGCTTCGACCGCGCCGACGGCGAACGGCGGATCGGCGGATCGGGCCTGGGGCTCGCGATCGTGGATGCCATCTCCAAAGCCCACAACGGATATTGCGCCGTGACCGACACCCCCGGCGGTGGCGCGACCTTCACCATCCACGTCCCGCCGCCCACCGCTGAGCTTCCCGCTCCGGTGCGCGCCGGCGACGTCCTCCAGCGGGAGTCCAGCTCATGACGACGATCCTCATCGCGGAAGACGAGCCGCGTATCGCCGCGTTCGTCAGCCGGGGTCTCGAGGCCGCGGGGTTCACCACGGTCCTCGTCGAAGACGGTTCCGAAGCCCTCACCGTGGCGCTCCGGGGCACCGTCGACCTGGTGCTGCTGGATGTCGGACTCCCCACCCTCGACGGCTTCGAGGTGCTCCGCGAACTCCGGTCCCGCGGCTCGGCGGTCCCCGTGATCATGCTCACCGCGCGCACGAGCACCCGCGACACCGTCGAAGGGCTCGAAGCCGGCGCCAACGACTACGTCCGGAAACCGTTCACCTTCGACGAACTGCTCGCCCGTGTCCGCTCCCGCCTGCGGGAGAGCCCGACCCCGAGCGGGATGACGGTCAGCCATGGCGACGTGGTGCTCGACATCCTCGCCCGGCGTGCCACGGTCGACGGGAAGGACATCGAGCTGTCGGCCCGGGAGTTCGCCCTGGCGGAGCAGTTCCTCCGCAGCCCCGGACGGGTGCTCAGCCGCGAGCAGCTGCTGAGCCGCGTGTGGGGGCTCGACTTCGACCCGGGCTCCAACGTGGTCGACGTGTACGTGCGGTACCTCCGCGCGAAGCTCGGCGTCCACCACATCGTGACCGTTCGCGGCGCGGGCTATCGCTGGGAGTGACGCAGAGGATCCCCCCGCAGCAGGGCCGGCGCAGACCGGCCACCGAACGGGAGCGCCCCCGGCGTTGGGGGAACACCGGGGGCGGAACCGGGTTGGGGATCCCGGTCGCCGACCGCACGGACTGGGGAGGTGCGCGGCCGTGATCCCATGGTGACAGACCGCGAGCCTCCGACGTGAGAGCGCCAGATGAGACTCTTCTCACCTGGCGCCCTCCGCTCAGGCGAGTTCGCCGGCTTCCAGCAGATCGGTCACGAGCGCGGCGATCGCCGACCGCTCCGACCGGGTGAGAGTGACATGCCCGAACAGGTCGTGGCCCTTCAGCGTCTCGATGACCGACGCGATGCCGTCGTGGCGCCCGACCCGCAGGTTGTCGCGCTGCCCGACGTCGTGGGTGAGCACGACACGGGAGTGCTGCCCGATGCGGCTGAGGACCGTGAGGAGCACGTTCCGCTCCAGCGACTGCGCCTCGTCGACGATCACGAAAGCGTCGTGCAGCGACCGGCCCCGGATGTGGGTGAGCGGAAGGACCTCGAGGATCCCCCGTTCGATCACCTCGTCGACGACGTTGGACGACACCACCGAACCCAGCGTGTCGAAGACCGCCTGCCCCCAGGGATTCATCTTCTCCTGCTGGTCACCGGGGAGGTAGCCGAGTTCCTGACCCCCGACGGCGAAGAGCGGCCGGAAGACGATGATGCGCTTCTGCTGCTGGCGTTCGAGCACTGCCTCGAGACCCGCGCACAGGGCGAGCGCGGACTTCCCCGTTCCGGCTCGCCCCCCGAGGGAGACGATCCCGACCTCCGGGTCGAGGAGCAGGTCGATGGCGATCCGCTGCTCGGCGGATCGACCGTGCAGGCCGAACACCTCCCGGTCGCCGCGGACGAGGCGGAATCCGCCGTCGTCGGTGACGCGGCCGAGGGCTGATCCCCGCTCGGAGTGGATGATGAGGCCGGTGTTGACGGGAAGTCCGCGCACGGCGTCGCTGGTCGCCACCTCGCTCTCGTACAGGTCGCTGACCTCATCGCCGGAGAGGTCGATGTCGGCGATGCCGGTCCAGCCCGAATCGACCGCCTGCTCGGCGAGGTACTCCTCGGCGACGATGCCGAGCGATGCTGCCTTGACGCGCATCGGCAGGTCCTTCGACACGACCGTGACATCCTGCCCGTCCTGGGCCAGATGCATCGCGACGGCGAGGATGCGGGTGTCGTTGTCGCCCAGCCGCATGCCCGAGGGGAGGACGGTCGGATCGGTGTTGTTCAGCTCGACCCGAAGCGTCCCGCCGGCGCCGACCGGCACCGGGAAGTCCAGTCGCCCGTGCTCGATGCGCAGTTCGTCGAGGTGGCGCAGCGCCTGCCGGGCGAAGTAGCCGATCTCGGGGTCGTGCCGCTTCTTCTCGAGCTCGGTGATCACCACGACCGGGATCACGATGCTGTGCTCGGCGAAGCGGAAGAACGCCCGCGGATCGCTCAGCAGCACGGACGTGTCGAGGACGTAGGTGCGCAGGATCTCGGCCTGCTCCTCCTCGTCGACGAACTGCTCGCGGCGCTGGTCGTGTGGTGCTCGTGTGGTCACAACCCACTCCTGCCCCGGGCGTGTCACCCGGCAGTCACGAGTCGACCGTGGGTCACGAGTCGCGATCCGAAGGGCCGACTCGACCGGGCACCTTGCCCGGTGTGATGAACGTACGGCCGATTCCCGACACCCGGATCGCCGACACGCGGTCGCCCGGTTACGGGCGGGTGAAGTTTGCGTCACCGGCGGGCGACGCGCCGCTCAGCGGCCGAAGCGACGATCCCTGCGAGCGAAGTCGCGGATGGCGCGGAGGAAGTCCACCTCCCGCAGATCCGGCCCCAGCGCCTCCACGAAGTAGAACTCGCTGTGCGCGCTCTGCCAGAGGAGGAAATCGCTCAGCCGCTGCTCGCCCGAGGTGCGGATGACGAGGTCGGGGTCGGGCTGCCCGCCGGTGTAGAGGTGCTCGCCGATCTGCTCGGGGGTGAGGCTCTCGGCGAGGTGTTCGAGCGACCCCCCGTCGCGCTGGTGGGTGGCGATGATACTGCGGACGGCGTCCACGATCTCGCTCCGGCCGCCGTAGCCGACGGCGAGGTTGACGTGGAGGCCGGTGCGCCCCTCCGTGCGCGCCTCGGCGGTGGCGAGCACGTCCGCCAGTTCGGGCGGCAGGATGTCGCGCCGCCCGACATGCTGCACCCGCCAGTCCCGTTCGTGCGAGAGCTCATCGGCCAGCTCGGCGATGATCTCCAGCAGGTCCGACAGTTCCCGCGAGTCCCGCCGGCGCAGGTTGTCGGTCGAAAGGAGATAGAGGGACACCACCCCCACGCCGATGTCATCGCACCAGCGGAGGAACTCGCGCATCTTCGCGGCGCCCGCGCGGTGCCCGTGGGCGGCCGAGTCGTAACCGAGCTGCCGCGCCCAGCGGCGGTTGCCGTCGATCATCATGGCGATGTGGTGCGGAACGACGTCGGGGGTGAGGCTCCGGCGAAGGCGATTGATGTACAGCCGGTAGAGCGGACCCCTCCCCTCATCCGTCGCACTCACACGCCTACGCTACCCCTGCACCGACCCTGCCGAAGCGCCGGGAAGGCCGCCCACGTGCACCCCCGGGCATACGCCGCGCCGTACCCTGGTGAGGATGACCCAGCGCCCGGCCACCGACCTCTCCGCCGACGGAGCGGACATGCCCCAGCTCCCGCTCCTCGATGCGGCCGCCGTCGACGCGCGGACGGAGCTGAAGCCCTCCTGGCGGGGGTGGATCCACGCGGCGACCTTCCCGGTGGCGATCGCCGCGGGAGTCATCCTCATCGTCGTCGCCGACGGCACGGCGGCCAAATGGTCGTCCGCGGTGTTCATGGCGACCTCGCTCCTGCTGTTCGGGAACTCCGCGCTCTACCACCGCTTCGACTGGTCGCCGCGCACGAAGGTCATCCTCAAGCGGATCGACCATGCCAACATCCTGCTGCTGATCGCGGGAACCTACACCCCCATCGCCGTGCTCGCCCTGCCGACCGACAAGACGATCATCCTGCTGTCGCTCGTCTGGGGCGGGGCGATCCTCGGGATCCTCTTCCGGGTCTTCTGGATCCATGCGCCGCGATGGCTGTACGTCGCGCTCTACCTCGTCCTCGGCTGGGCAGCCGTGATGTACCTCTTCGACCTCCTGGCGGCCAATGTCGCCATGATGGTGCTCGTCATCATCGGCGGACTGCTCTACACCGTCGGCGCCGTCGTCTACGCGCTGAAGCGCCCGAACCCGTGGCCGGGCCACTTCGGTTTCCACGAGATCTTCCACGTCTGCACAGTGCTCGCGTTCCTCTGCCACTGGACGGCGTGCCTGCTCATCGCGATCGAGCCGGCGTACCACGGCTGAGGGCGCCCGCGCCGATCGGCTCGACCGCTGGCTCGACGGGACTCAGCGCGGAGGGGCGCTGTCTCCGGCCGACGGGTCGTCGCCGCGGAGCGCGGCCTCTTCGGCGTCGAGCTGTTCCCCGATCTCGGCCCGGATCCGCGCGCGGCGGATGCGCCGCATCATGTCCCACACCAGGAACACCACGGCGACCGCCACGAAGGCGATGACCGCGAAGCCGATCGGCCCCGGGGTGACCAGGTCGGGATCGACGGTCGGCACCGGAGAGGGAGTGGCGGCCGCGACGACCAGGGTCGCGAGAGCGTGCTGCATGGGGTCCTCGATCGGCGTGGAAGCGCTTAGCCTGGAATCTCCAGCCTAGACGTCCCCGAGAAGACCATGACGACTCCTGAGATGCTCGACGAGCGCTACGGCCGCTCGCGATCGCGCGCGCCCCGGTGGCTCGTCGTGCTCGGCGTCGCCATCGCCGCGATCGTGGTCGTCGTCGCGGGCTGGGCGACGGTCGCGGGGGCCCTCGACGACGTCGACGTCCGCACGACGGGCTTCCGCCTCATTGACGACCGGGCGGTGCGCATCGACTTCCAGGTGACGGCCCCGGCGGGCCGGGAGGTCGCGTGCGCTCTGGAGGCCCAGGATGCCGACCACGGCGTCGTGGGCTGGAAGGTCGTGACGCTCCCCCCCAACGACGGCGCTCCGCGTGCCCTCGAGGAGCAGGTCCCCACCGTCGCCACCGCCACGACCGGTTTGGTCAACTCCTGCTGGGTGACGTAATCTGACTGCACCTCATTTCGACGCCCTGGCCCACGCCGGGGCGTCTTTGCATACCGCCCGCCGACCGAAGGAGACGACAGTGACAGGCGAAGCCCCGGTGACGTTCCTGACCCAGGACGCCTACGACCGTCTCGCCGCCGAGCTCGAGCACCTCTCGACCACCGGCCGCGAGGAGATCGCCAAGCGCATCGAAGCAGCGCGCGAGGAGGGCGACCTCAAGGAGAACGGCGGCTACCACGCCGCGAAGGACGAGCAGGGGAAGCAGGAGGCGCGCATCCGAACCCTCCAGCAGCTGCTGAAGAACGCCAAGGTCGGCGACGCGCCCGAGAGCACGGGCGTGGTGGAGCCCGGCACCGTGGTGACGGCCACCGTCGCCGGCGGCGAGGAGGTCTTCCTCCTCGGTAATCGGGAGATCGCCGCGGGGTCCGAGCTCGATGTCTACAGCGAGGCGTCGCCGCTCGGCGCCGCGATCCTCGGACTCAAGGAGGGCGACAAGACCTCCTACACCGCGCCCAACGGCCGCCAGATCGCGGTCGAGATCGTGAAGGTCGAGACGTACTCCGGGCAGTGACCGACCGTCAGTCGGTCGCGACGGTGGGGGCGAAGCCGGCGTCGGTCAGCATTCGGATGACCTGTTCCCGGTGGTCCTCACCCCGGGTCTCGACACTCAGCTGCAGGATGACCTCGCTGATCTGAAGACCCTGCCCGTGACGGGTGTGCAGCACCTCGATGACGTTCGCGCCCGCCTCGGCGAGCACCTCCGACACCTGCGCGAGCTGGCCGGGTCGATCGGGAAGCGGGATGCGCAACGTCATGTAGCGGCCCGATGCCGCGAGTCCGTGCGCGACGACCCGCTGGAGCAGGAGCGGGTCGATGTTGCCACCCGAGAGCACGGTGGCAGTGGGCCCGTGCGCCTGCACCTTCCCCGCGAGGATCGCCGCGACGCCGGCGGCCCCACCGGGCTCCACGACCTGCTTCGCGCGCTCGAGGAGCACCAGGAGCGCGCGGGCGATGTCGTCGTCCGATACGGTGACCACCTCGTCGACGAGCTCTCGGACGATGGCGAAGGGCACGTCGCCGGGGCGCGCGACCGCAATGCCGTCGGCGATCGTAGGGCGCGACGACACCACCACCGGATGGCCCGCGGCCAGCGACGCCGGATAGCCCCCGGCGTTCTCGGCCTGTACGCCGATGATCCTGATCGTGCGGCCTTCCGCGGCGGCGCGGGCCTTCATCGCCGCGGCGACGCCCGCGATCAGGCCTCCCCCGCCGACGCCGATGACCACGGTCTCGACGTCGGGAAGGTCCTGATGGAGCTCGAGCCCCAGGGTCCCCTGACCGAGGACGATGTCGCGGTGGTCGAACGGATGGATGAGGACCGCGCCGGTGCGCTCGGCGAACTCCGCCGCGAGCCGGAGCGGGGTTTCGACGGTCGGACCCTCGAGGATGACGTCGGCACCGTAGCCCCGCGTGGCGAGGAGCTTGGGGACCGGAACGCCGAGCGGCATGAAGATCGTCGCGGCGATTCCGAGCTTCTGGGCCGCCAGCGCCACTCCCTGCGCGTGGTTCCCGGCCGACGCGGCGACGACCCCCCGCGCACGCTCCTCGGCGGTCAGGCGCGAGAGCCGGTACGTCGCACCCCGGATCTTGAACGACCCGGTGCGCTGGAGGTTCTCCAGCTTCAGATGCACCGGCACGCCCAGCACGTCGCTCAGGTGCTGCGACTCCTCGAGGGGCGTGTGGCTGGCGACGCCGCGGAGGACGGCGGCGGCGTCCTCGAACTCGGCGAGGGTGGGGATGCCGGATGCGGCGAGCGTGGAGATGCTCATGCGGGTGCCCTCCTGCGGCGCGGAACGGTGCTCCAGATGAGGTCTTCGGGCGGTGGTCTGCCACCGGTCTCCCAGGCGCGGGCACCGAGGTAGAGCACCACGACGTTGACGAAGGCGGCAAGCGGCACGGCGAAGAGCGCGCCCGGGATGCCTCCGACCATCGCCCCTCCCGCAACGACCAACACGACGGCGAGAGGATGCACCTTCACGGCCGCCCCCATGAGGAGCGGCTGCAGCACGTGGCTCTCCAGCTGCTGGACCCCGAGCACCACCACGAGCATCCAGAAGGCGATCCACGGGCCGTTGTAGACCAGAGCGATGAACACGGCCACGGCACCGGTGACGACGGCGCCGACGAACGGGATGAAGGCGCCGAGGAACACCAGCACCGCGATGGGAACGGCGAGGGGCACCCCGAGGAAGAAGGCGCCCAGCCCGATGCCGACAGCGTCGATCGTGGCGACGAGGGCCTGGGTCCGGGCGTAGTTGACCAGCGTGACCCATCCCGCTCGGGCCGCGCCGTCGACGGGAACCCGCGCCGCTCTGGGAAGGAGCCGGGTCGTCCAGCGCCAGATTCCCCCGCCGTCGGCCAGCAGACACAGCAGGATGAACAGCGCCAGGAGCGCCCCGGTGACGACGTGACCGAGCGTCGTCCCGATCGCGAGAGCGCCCGACCACAGCAGCGACGCCTGCTCCTCGAGCAGTGCCCCCGCCTGACCGAGCAGCTCGTCGATCTGCGTGGCAGACAGGTGCAGCGGCCCGTCGATGAGGTACTGGCGGAACGAGGCGAGGGCTTCGGTCGTCCGATCCTGCACCGATGAGAACTGTCGGGTGATCTGCCACACGGCCAGCCACAGCAGACCCGAGACGACGGCGAGGGTGACGACCACCGACACGACGATGGCGATCCACCGGGGGACGCGGTGGCGGAGCATCCAGGTGAATGCCGGCCAGAGCAGTGCCGTCACGAGGATCGCGATCAGGAGCGGGATGACGAGCAGCTTCAGCTGGATGACGAGCCAGATGATCACGCCGACAGCGGCCGCGATGACGAGGAAGCGCCACGCGTAGGCTGCCGCAAGCCGCAGACCTCTCGGGATCGAGCCGCTCAGCTCGGTGGACACGATCCGGCGGCGGTCGCGGAGTGCGCTCCACAGCGACTCGTGCTCGTCGGATCCGGCCATTCCGTCAGTCTAGATCGGCCGCCCCGAGTGCGTTGTCGGACGGTCTCGTTAGGCTCGTGGACATGTCTGCGGTCGGATCAGCGGTCGAACCACGGGGGCCACGGCCGCGGCGAGGACGCGAGACGCTGAGCGCCGCCGAAGCCCGCCGCCTCGCGCTGGCGGCGCAGGGATTCACCCGGCCCCGCCCGCCCGTGGTGACGACGCGGCAGGTGAACGCGGCGATGCAACGGATGTCGGTGCTGCAGATCGATTCGGTCAACGTCTTCGCTCGATCGCACTACCTGCCGCTCTTCTCCCGCCTCGGCGCGTACGAACCCGCGGACCTCGACCGGCTGCTCTTCGCCCGCCGTCCGAGGTACATCGAGTACTGGGCGCACGTGGCGGCGTTCATCGCCGCCGAGGACCGCCCGCTCTTCGCCTTCCGCATGGCGGAGCTGCGGGCCAAATACACCGCGGAAGGGTGGTTCTCCCGGCACGGCCCCACTGTCGACTGGGTGCGCGCGGAGCTCGCTGCCCGGGGGCCGTTGCGGGCGGCCGAGATCGAGCGGGACACGCGGTCGGCCCCGCGTGGAGCGTGGTGGGACTGGGATGTCGTGAAGGAGGCGCTCGAGCACCTCTGGCTCTTCGGTGAGGTCGCGATCGCCGGCCGGCGGGGCTTCGAGCGCCGGTACGGGCTGGCTGCCGACGTCGTGGGAGCGGAGATCGCCGCGGCGCAGGTCCCTCGGGCGGAGGCCATCACAGAACTGGTGCGCCGCGCCGCGCGCGCCTCGGGCGTCGCCACCGCCGGCGACCTCGCCGACTACTGGCGCATCCGCGACCGACCCGCCATCCTCGCCGCCATCGCCGAGCTCGCGGAGGAGGGTGTGCTGGAGCCGGTGACGGTAGAGGGCTGGACGCGCGGGGGCCGTCCCGCGCCCGCCTGGCGGCATCGCGACACCATCCTCCCCCGCCGCGTCGATGCGACCGCGATCCTGACCCCGTTCGATCCCGTGGTGTGGTTCCGCGACAGAGCGGAGCGGGTGTTCGACTTCTCCTACCGGATCGAGATCTACACCCCGCCGGCCCGCCGCCGATTCGGGTACTACTCCCTCCCGGTTCTGATCGACGACACCATCGCCGGGCGCATCGACCTCAAAGCAGACCGGGCCACCAGCACCCTTCTCGTTCAATCCGCGTGGTGGGAGCGACCGCCGGTGCCCGACGCCGCGGACCGGCTCGCCGCCGAACTGCGCGCCGCGGCCGAGTGGCAGCGACTCGAGCGGATCTCGGTCTCACGGTGGGGAGACGCCGCCGACGACGTCGCCGGAGCGCTCGGCGATGCAGCGCGCCACGACGCGCGGCCGCCGATCGACGGCTCTTCCGCGAGCCGTATGGATCGAGGAGCCATCCCGCCGGAGGAGGAGTTGTGAGCGGCCGACCGCGGCGGACATTGCCGGTGCTCGCCCTAATCGTGCTGGTCGGCGTCGCGGCCGTGGGCGTGATCGCCTGGGCGCTCGCCCGCACTCCGGACCCGGATGCCACCGCTCGCTCCTGGCTGCAGGCGGTGGCGGAGGGTGACGCCGAGGCGGCCTCGATGGTGATGACAGCCGACGCGGTCGACCCGGTCGCCCGGGAGGCGCTCGCTGGCGCGGCGGAGCTCATCGCGGATCCCGAGGTGATCGAAGTGAGCCGCCAGGAGGACCGGCGTGCCGCGGCAGCGGTGAGCTTCTCCCTCGGCGGCGAGACGTATCGCGCCGAGCTTCCTCTCGTCGAGGAGGACGACGGCTGGCGCGTCGCAGCGGGCGCGCTCGGCATCCTCGCCGTGACCGTCGGCGACGGTGCGGGAACGATTCCGGACGGGACAGCAGCGCTCGGCGACAGCGTCGAGATCGCCGGAGCCTTCACCACGGCCGGCGACCAGCCGCTCCTGCCGGCCGTCTATGAGGTCCGGGCGGCTCCCGTGGAGTATCTCGACGGCGCCGGATCGGCCGTCGTCGTTCCCGGAACGACCGCGGCCGTGGCGATCTCCCCGACACTGTCCGCGGCCGCCCGGGATGCGGCTGAGGCCGAGGTGAACGCCTATCTCGACGTGTGCACGTCGCCGGCTGCTGCCGTCCCCGACAACTGCGGACTGCGCGTGCCGTGGCCGGTCGATCTGCAGACCCTCGATCGGGTGACGTATCGCGTCGAGCAGCGACCGGTGCTCAGCTTCGGCGAAGGCGGAACCTTCACCGCCACCGGCGGCGTGGTGGTCGCCACCGCGACCGGCGTCGGCAGTGACGGAGCGTCCCGCAGCGTGACCTACCGGGATGACTCCTGGGGTGTGCGCGGCACGGTCACCGTCGCCGGCACCGAGTTGCGGCTCGGCGTTCTCTGACCGGCTTCCTATCCGACCACGACGTCGACACCCAGCCAGCCGGCGAGCGCGGCGATCTCCGCCTCGACCGCCTCCGCGACCGCTTCGGTGAACGGCTCGTCCTCGTGCACCGCGTGCACCCGGAGCACGCCGGCGCGCCGGTCGGCTCGCGCGTCGAGCTTTCCGACGAGGCGGTCCCCCGAAAGGATCGGGAGTGCGAAGTAGCCCCATCGCCGTGAAGCGGCAGGCTTGTACATCTCCAGCACATACTCGTAGTCGAACAGCTCTCCGAGGCGGATCCGATCGAAGACGAGCCGGTCGTGCGGCGACAGAAGCGCCGTCCGTGGCGCGAACCCGTCGTCCCCGAGGAAGGCAGGGTCCACCCGCCACGTTCCATCGACGCCGGAGACGACGACCTCCTCCCCTGCCAGGCCGACATCGATCGGCTCCCCCGGCTGCGCCACCCCCTTGCTCCGAGCGATGCCGAGCGCGCCCAGACGCCGTTCCGCGCGGCGGCGGGCCGCGTCGGCGAGAGGGAGGTCGGGGACATCCGTCGGGTACACCCGCTCGGCAAGATCGAACCAGCGCCCCCGGGAGTCGCGATCGTCCACCGCCACCTCGCCGATGGCGACGAGGATCTCGAGCATCTGCTGCACGTTGCGGTCGTTCGTCCACCCGCTCGAGCGCCACGGGACCGCAGCGGTGTCGGGGATGTCCGTCGGCCGGAGCGGCCCGTCGCTGCGGAGCCGCGCGAGCACGTCGGCCTTGAATCGCCCGTTCGCCGCCAGCCACTCACGCGCGGACGCCGAGCGCGGGCCCTGACGCATCTCGGGAAGGAACAGCTCGAGATCGGTCATCGGTCGGTAGTACCCGCCCCACTCGAACACCGCCCGGTCGTCCTTCTGCAGCCGCCGGAGGTCGGCGGGGGCATACGGCCAGCCGAGCCTGCTCCACAGGATCAGGTCTGCGCTCGGGGCGATCGCCGTCGTCGGATCCATCGGAAGGATCGTCAGGGCGTCGAGGGTCTCGACGATGTCGGCCGGACGATCCGCGGTGAGCACCTGCGCCCGGATCGCGATCCGGGCCGCCTCGGCGCGGGAGAGCCGACGGATCACACGCAGCGGAGCGACTCGATACGCCGCCTCCGGCGGCTTCTCGGCCGCGATTCCCGCCCGATCAGAACTGCACCCGGGGGGGCTCGGAGATCGCCGCACCATCGACGACCTCGAAGAACTCCCGCTCGTCGAATCCGAGGTTGCGTGCGAACAGGTTGTTCGGGAACACCTTGATCTTGGTGTTCAGCTCGCGCACACCGCCGTTGTAGAAACGTCTCGAGGCCTGGATCTTGTCTTCGGTGTCGACGATCGACTGCTGGAGCTGGAGGAAGTTCTGACTGGCCTGCAGCTGCGGATAGGCCTCTGCGACGGCGAAGATCGACCGCAGCGCTTGCTGCATGTGTCCCTCCGCCACACCCGCTTCCGCGGGTCCCCCCGCGGAGAGGGTCTCCGCACGCGCCCGGGTGACGTTCTCGAACACCGCCTTCTCATGGGCGGCGTATCCCTTGACCGCCTCGATGAGGTTCGGCAAGAGGTCGGCGCGGCGCTTGAGCTGCACCGTGATGTCGCTCCACGCTTCGTCGACGCGCACGTTCAACTGCACAAGCGAGTTGTAGGTCGCCCACAGGTAGATGCCCGCGATGACGACCAGGGCGACGACGATCAGGACGGGGATGAGCCATTCCCACATGCCGGGGTCTCCGTTCCAGGTCAGTGGCGACAATCCTACCGGCCGCCCCCTCTCCTCTTGAGGCTTAGGGGAGACCTCACAGCGCTAGAGGCCGAGTACGCGTTCCAGATACGCGTTCACGAACACACCGTCCGGGTCGAGCCGGGCGCGCACGGCGAGGAAATCGTCGAAGCGCGGGTAGCGCGGGCGGAGCGCGTCGGCGCCGAGGGTGTGCATCTTCCCCCAGTGAGGACGGCCGCCATGATCGAGCATGATCTCCTCCACCGCGGCGAAGTAGGTCGTCGGGTCCTCGCGGTAGTACCGGTGGACGGCGATGTACCCGGTTGGACGACCGTAGGCGGGCGAGAGCCACCGATCGTCGGCGGCGGAGGCGCGCACCTCGATCGGGAACGAGATCCGCCACCCTCGCCGATCGATCAGTCGTCGGACCTCGGTGAAGACTGTCGCGAGATGCTCCATCGGAAGGGCGTACTCCATCTCGCGGAAGCGGACGTCGCGCACCTGGGGGAAGACCCGGTCTGAGCGGTCCAGGTACTCCCTGTCGCCGGTGTAGCGGGTGGCGATCCGCGCGAAGGGCGGCGTCACGGCAGGGACGACCGTCCCGGCGAGGCACATCGCCCGATAGAACACGGCGGGCTTCACCGTCTCCTCGACCCATCTGCCGACCGGATGGAGCGGACGGCGGGGAACGCTCTCGGGCATCCGCCGATTCGATTTCGTCATCGCCAGCGTGGTGTGCGGAAACCAGAAGAACTCGAAGTGATCGACCCCCGCGATGCGCTTCGGGAGGTGCGCGACGACGTCATCGAGAGGCTCAGGATGTTCGGTCGCCTCCAGGTGGAACGCCGGCACGCACTGAAGGGTCACGTCCACGAGCACGCCGAGCGCACCGAGTGACACGGCGACAGCGGGGAGGATGTCGCTGTCCTCGCCGAGTCGGACGAGTTCGCCCGTTCCGGCGACGAGCGTCGCGCCCACGACTTGCGTCGCGATGCCGCCGAAGCCGGCGCCCGTTCCGTGGGTGCCGGTCGCGATCGCGCCGGCGATCGTCTGGCGGTCGATGTCGCCGAGGTTCTCCATCGCGAGGCCGTAGGGCGCGAGGAGCCGCGGGATCTGATGGAGCGGGGTGCCTGCGCGCACGGTGACGCGCCGGCGCTCGGCATCGACGTCGACGAGCCCGCGGATCTCCGAGAGGTCGAGCAGGACGTCGGGGGCGACCGCGATCGGAGAGAAGCTGTGCCCCGTGCCGACCGCCTTCACGCGCAGTCCGCGGCGTGACGCCGCTTCGACGGCACGCTGCACCGCTTCGGCACTCGCAGGGAACTCCACGCGCACCGGCCGGGCCGACGCCGTGCGGCCCCAGTTCCGCCATGCCGCTCCGGGTCGGGTCACAGGAATGCCTTTCCTTCACCGCGGTAGGTCGGCACCTCGCCGACGAGCTCACCGCGGCTCACCAGCGCGTAGGCGTCGGTGTGCTCGGCGGCCTCGCCGCTCTTGGCGTGACGGAACCAGACCCGGTCTCCGATGGCGAGGTTCCGTGCGCCGCGGCCGTGCAGTGGAGTCTGCACCTCCCCGGCGCCCTCGCGGGCGAGCATCGCCAGCGGTGCGGGCCAGACCGGTTCCGGCAGCCGCGACGGCGCGGCAGGGCCCGAGGCCACCCACCCGCCCCCGAGGACCGTGGCGATCTCGGGCGCAGGTCGGCGCACGACATCCAGAGCGAACGCCGATGCCGGCGCGGGCTGGAACCCCCGGTATCGGTCGAACAGGTGCCCCGCGAGAAGACCGCTCCCCGCGGTCAGCTCGGTGACGGCGAGGTCGGCCGCGGTGACCTCGAGCGACCCCGTTCCGCCGCCGTTGACGAACTCGAGGTGGGCGACGTCGCGGACCGCCGCCACGACAGCGGCGCGGCGCTCTTGCAGCTCGGCCGCTGAGCGCTGCTTCATCCAGCGGATGATCCCATCACCGGCTCCCGCTGCGTCCGGCTGCCCCGCGATCTGCGCCTCGTACATCATCAGCCCCACGAGCCGGAAGCCCGCGCGAGCCGTCACCGCGCGAGCGAGGGCCGCGGCGTCACCGGGCTCGTGAACAGGCGACCGACGCACCCCGACGTGTCCGAGGCCGGGGGCCCGCCAGGAGGCATCCACCTCGATCGCCACACGCACCTCGGCGCGGGAGACGGGCTCGGCGATCGTGTCGATCAGATCGAGCTGAGCGACGTCGTCCACCATCAGGGTGATGCGCGCGGCCGCGCGGTCGTCGCGAACGAGCCGGGCGAGCGCCTGGCGATCGGCGGTGGGATACCCCAGCACGATGTCATCGTGGTCGTCGGCGAGCCATAGGGCCTCGGCGAGGGTGAAGGCGAGAACGCCCCGGTAGCCGGGGAGGCGGAGCGCGGCGTCGAGGAGCTCACGGACCCGTACCGACTTGGTCGCCACCCGGACCGGCACACCACCGGCCCGAACGACGAGGTCGAGCGCGTTGAAGCGGAGGGCGTCGAGGTCGACAGCGGCGACCGGCGCGGGAAGCCCCGCGGTGGCGGTGGCGAACGACGACCAGTACCGGGCCGGGTCGCGCCACGGTTCGGCGACCTCGTCCGCCGGCATCCGGCGGCGCAAGAGATCGATCGTCACGTCGTCGTCTCCGCCGGCGATCCGCTCATGTCGTCAGCCTAACGATCCACGCCGAGCGGGTTCGTACCCCCGGTGGGACTCGAACCCACACTGAAGCGATTTTAAGTCGCCTGCCTCTGCCATTGGGCTACGGGGGCGCCGGAGGCACCTCCACCGTAGCGTCAGCGGCCGGCAGCGACCTTCGTCTTCTCGGGACTGTCTGCCGCCTTGCCCTGGTCGCGCGGCTGCTGCGGCGGGGTGATCGCCGGCTGCGCTGGGCGCGGGCGCGCAGCGAACTCGACGAACGCGTCGCGCGGGTGCTGGACCGCCTCCAGATTCACCATGTCGCGCCCCAGGATGACGTTGGTGAGCCAGCCGGTGACGACGCGGATCTTGCGCTCCCACGTGGGCATCGCGAGGCCATGGTAGCCGCGGTGAGCGAGCCAGGCGATGAAGCCCTTCAAGGCGAGGTTCCCCGACTGGAAGACGCCGTTGTAGAGGCCGAGCCCCGCGACCGCACCGAGGTTCTTGTGGACGTAGTCGACGGGCTCCTCGCCGCGCAGCACCGCGAGGATGTTCTTCGCCAGGAGCTTCCCCTGCCGCACCGCGTGCTGGGCGTTGGGTACGCAGTAGCCCCCGACGCCGCCGCCGGAGAGGTCCGGCACGGCCGCGACATCTCCCGCCGCCCACGCGCCTTCAACGATCTCCTCGTCGCTTCCGACCCGAAGGTCGGCCCGCGCCCGGATCCGTCCACGCTCTTCGACCGGAAGGTCGCCGCCGCGCACCACGGTCGGGTTCGCCATGACTCCCGCCGTCCAGATGATGAGGTCGCTCGGGATGACCTCTCCGGTGGACAGCTCGACGTTCCCGTCGACGGCACCGGTCACTTGGGTGTCGAGGTGGACGAAGGCGCCGCGTTTGGCGAGGTCCTTCAGGACCCACTCGCTGGTCTTCAGCGACACCTCGGGCATGATCCGACCCATCGCCTCGACGAGGTGGAAGTGGGTCTCGTCGAAGGTGAGCTCGGGATACTTGCCGACGAGCGACGACGCGAAGGATCGGAGCTCGGCGAACACCTCGATGCCGGCGAACCCGCCACCCACCACCACCACGGTCAGGAGCCGCTCGCGCTCGGGCCCGGGAGGAAGGGCGGCGGCCTTGTCGAAGTTCGAGATGAGGCGGTCGCGGATCGCCACAGCCTCTTCGATGGTCTTCAGACCGATGGCGTTCTCGGCGATGCCGGGGATCGGGAAGGTACGCGAGACCGCGCCGGCGGTCACCACGATCTGGTCGTACTCCTGCTGGTACGGCTCACCCACGACAGGCGTGATCGTCGCGGTCTTGTTGGCGTGATCGATGCCGGTCACCTTCGCCGCGACGATCCGCGTGCGCTTCAAGTGGCGACGAAGCGCCACGAGCGTGTGGCGAGCCTCGATCGACCCGGCGGCGACCTCGGGGAGGAAGGGCTGGTAGGTCATGTAGGGCAGCGGGTCGACGATCGTCACCTCTGCCTCGCCCCTGCGCAGACGCTTCTCGAGCTTCCACGCCGTGTAGAAGCCTGCGTATCCGCCACCGACGATGAGGATCCTGGGTGCGGTGTGGGTCACGATGTGGAGTACTCCCCTAAATCAGCGGCTCGGCGCACGCGACGCCAATCGAATGCGTCGGACAGCAGCAGTGACGCCGAGCGCCACCAGTATAGCCCCGACGGTCAGAGCCGAGAGCGGCAGCGTGCCGTACAGGAGGGTCTGGGCGGTGGGGAGGAAGGGTGACCCGGGCGGTGCCGCGGCGTCGGCCGGCGGCAGCGGGGGAACCTCGACCGCCGTCGGAGTGGGCTGGGGCGCGGCGGGCGCATCGGCGCGGCGGTACAGGCGGATCCACTCGCGGAGATCGCCGAGCGGGTTGGCCGTGACGGCGGCCACGTCGGCCCGGACGGCGGCGGCGGCATCGATCAGGCCGTAGCCGTACAGCGGATCGGGTACCGACACGCCCGGGACGGGCCGGGCGGTACGGATGATCCGGTTGATGACATTCGCCGCGTCCAGATCGGGGTAGGCGGAGCGGACGAGGGCCGCCACGCCGGCGACGATCGGCGCCGCACCGCTCGTGCCGTTCCACGACACCACCCGGCCGTCCGCCGAGACTCCGAGGAGGTTCTCGCTGGGAGCGGCGACGCCGATGGTGATGCCCTGCGTCGACGCCTCGACGCTCGCTCGCCCCTCGGGGTTCACCCCCGCGACGGCGAGCACCCCCGGGATGGTCGCCGGCGCTCCCACGCGCGTCGTCCCGGTGCCGCGGTTCCCGGCCGCGACGACGACGACGACGTCGTTGTCGAAGGCGTAGAGGAACGCGTCGTCCCAGCTTCGATCCCAATCCGGCGTGTTGGTGGTCAGGGAGAGGTTGATGATGTCGGCGCCGTTGTCGACCGCCCAGCGGACCGCGTCGGCGATCTGCTCCGCGAAGGGCACCGGAGAGGAGTTCCCCACCCCGATCGACACCGAGAGCAGCTCTGCCTCGGGTGCGACGCCGATCATGCCGGTGTCGGGCCCGGTGCCCCGAGCCGCCGCGAGGGAGGCGACCCAGCTGCCATGGTTGCCGTCGACCGCGCCGACGGGCAGTCGGCCGTCGGCGGCGCCGATATCGGAGACATCCGTGCCGCCCACCACGGCGCCCGCGAACTCCACCGGACCGCGGCCGATACCGGTGTCGATGATGGCGATCCGGGTGCCTGCTCCCCGCGTGCGCTCCCACGCGGCACGGATGCCGTAGTCGTCGAGCCAGTACTCCGCCGCCCGGACGGGGTCGACCGCCGCGACCTCGGGCGTCGGAGTCGCCGACGGCGGGCCCGCCGCAGACGCGGGCGCCACGAGACCCAGGATGAGGCCGACGGTCAGACCGGCGACGGCGGACAGGCGATGGATGCGCGTCATCCGGCCTCTCCGGGCGCGGCGCAGACGCAGACGTCGGGAGACCAGGTGCCGCGTGCCAGAGCCCGGTCGCCGATCGGGTTGACCCCCGGGCCTGCGGCGAGCGCGTGGGCGGCGAGCGCATGCAGACACTTGACGCGGGTCGGCATGCCGCCGGCGGAGACGCCGTCGATCTCGGGGACGCGTCCGAATCGGGAGCGGTCGGCGAGGTAGGCCTCGTGGGCGCGGCGATAGCCGGCCGCGACCTCCGGGTCGTCGAGCTCCGCCGCGAGCTCGGGCATCACCTGTCCGGCTTCGAGCGCCGACATGGCGGCCGTGGCGGCGGGATGGGTCAGGTAGTAGAACGTGGGAAAGGGAGTTCCGTCCGGAAGCCGCGGGGCGGTGACGACGACCGTCGGGTTGCCGCAGACGCAGCGGGCGGCGATCCCGAGGACGCCCCGCGGCTCACGGCCGAGCTGCCGGGCGAGCACCGCGAGATCAGCGTCGCTGACAGACGGGGAGGTCGGAGTGCTCACGCGGCCAGGGTACCGGGCCACCCTGGGCACGAACCTCGGGGTGACGTCGAAGTGCGTCAGCCCGCCGGGTCGGTGACGCTCGTCGCGAGGCCCGCCTCGGTGACCGAACGGACGAGCTGCGACATCCAGTCCGTTCGCGTCCGCTGCACCTCGTCGCTGATGTCGCTCTGGTCCTGCGGTCGTGCTTCCGGAGGCAGATCGTCGTCGACGAGGTAGACCACCTCGCCGGGGCGCACGTAGTAGAGCCGCTCCCGCGCCTGGGTGGTGATGTACGCCGGGTCGCGCCAGCGCTCGCGCTCGGCTTCGAGGTCGGCGATCTGCTCCTGGGTCAGCTCCACCGACCGTTCCAGCGCCGCGACCTTCTGTCGCTGATCCAGGTAGGTGCCGAGGGTCGGAACGAGGACGAACGCGGCGAGAACCACGAGACCCAGCATGATGACCATGAAGCCCGACAGCCGGATCCCGCCGAGCCAGCCGCGGACGTCGACCCGTCCGCCGCGCGCTCGCCGTGAGCCCGGCGGACGGGAACGGGAAGGGGGAGCCGATCTCCTCGTCACGGCTCCCCCTCTCGTTTCGCGTGCTGCGATCGTCAGTCCCGATAGCGCGGGAAGGCGGAGCGGCCCGCGAATTCGGCGGCGTCGCCCAGCTCCTCCTCGATCCGCAGAAGCTGATTGTATTTCGCGACCCGCTCGCTGCGGGCGGGCGCGCCGGTCTTGATCTGACCGGCATTGACCGCCACCGCGAGATCGGCGATCGTGGTGTCTTCGGTCTCTCCCGAGCGGTGCGACAGCATCGAGGCGTAGCCGGATCGGGTGGCGAGGGCGATCGCGTCCAGCGTCTCCGAGAGCGTGCCGATCTGGTTCACCTTCACCAGCAGCGCGTTCGCGACGCCGCGCGAGATCCCCTCGCCGAGGCGGGTCGGGTTGGTGACGAACAGGTCGTCGCCGACGAGCTGCACCTTCGACCCGATCGCGTCGGTGAGCTTCTTCCAGCCGTCCCAGTCGTCTTCGGCGAGACCGTCTTCGATGGTGACGATCGGGTAGTTCGCGACCAGGTCGGAGAAGTAGGAGATGAGCTCATCGTCGCTCCACGCCTTGCCCTCGACGGTGTAGACGCCGTCGGAGAAGAACTCGGTGGCCGCGACATCGAGTCCCACCGCGATGTCGCGCCCGGGCGCGAAACCCGCCTTCTCGATGGCGCGGATGAGGAAGTCGAGGCCCTCGCGGTTGCTCGGCAGGTCGGGGGCGAAGCCGCCCTCGTCGCCGAGCCCGGTTGCGAAGCCGGCGGCCTTCAGCTCGCCCTTGAGGACGTGGTAGACCTCCGTGCCCCAGCGGAGTGACTCGGCGTAGGTCTCCGCGCCGATGGGCGCGAGGAAGAACTCCTGGAAGTCGATCCCGTTGTCGGCGTGCTCGCCGCCGTTGATGACGTTGAAGAGGGGCACGGGAAGGAGGTGCGCGTTGGGCCCTCCGAGGTAGCGGAACAGCGGCAGGTCGGCGCTGTCGGCGGCGGCCTTGGCCACGGCGAGCGAGACGCCGAGGATGGCGTTCGCACCGGTGCGCGACTTGTTCTCGGTGCCATCGGTCTCGATGAGGATCTCGTCGATGATGCGCTGCTCGCTGGCATCGATCCCTTCGATCGCGGGCCCGAGCTCGTCGATGACGGCGGCGACGGCCTTCAGCACGCCCTTCCCGCCGTAGCGCGTCTTGTCGCCGTCGCGCAGTTCATACGCCTCGAACGCGCCGGTCGACGCCCCCGAGGGGACGGCCGCACGCTGGACGATGCCGTCGTCCAGGAGCACCTCCACCTCGACGGTCGGGTTGCCGCGCGAGTCCAGGATCTCGCGTGCGCCTACAGCCTCGATTGATGCCACGGGGATGTCTCCTTGCCTGTGGAGGGCGGCGTGCGCCCGTTGGAACAGTGAAGCGTCGTCGGTCCGCCCCCGAGTCTAGTGAGGCGGCCTTCGAGCGACAGGTCAGACGACGAGGGCCACCGCGACGCCGTCCCAGCCCTTGGCGTCGAGAGTCTGCAGCGCCGTCGCGTCGAATCGGGGATCACGCGCCAGCATCTCCAGGCCCCGGCGGACGCCGTGGACGAGAGGGCTCTCACTGGCGGGATCGGCGACGGCGCCGGAGCGTCCGACGTTGTCGACGACCACGACGGTTCCGGGCCTTCCGAGGCGAGCGGCCCAGTCGAGATAGACGGTGTTCGACTCCTTGTCGGCGTCGATGAAGACGAGGTCGAAGGGTTCCTCTCCCGCCAGCGTCGGGAGTACGTCCGCCGCCCGGCCCTCGGCGATCCGCACCCTCTCGGCCACGCCCGCGCGCTCGAGATTGCGCCGCGCGACCCCGGCATTGCGGGGCTCGGCCTCGATGGTGACGACGACGCCGTTCTCGGGAAGCGCACGAGCGAGCCAGATCGTGGAGTACCCCCCGAGCGTGCCGATCTCGAGAACACGGCGGACTCGCGTCATCCGGGCGAGAAGGTGGAGGAACTTGCCGTTCAGGGGCGCCACCTCGATGGCCGGGAGCCCCGCCGCCCGCTGGTCGGCCACCGCCTGCTCGAGCGCGTCGTCCGGTTCGACCAGGGTGTCGGTGAGGTAGCGGTCGACGCGCCGCCAGGACTCGGGTGTCGGGTCGCTCATCCCCACAGCCAACAAGCGCGGGCACCCGCTCGTCAAGGGCGGCGAGCCGACAGCTCCGCGACGACGGCGGGGATGAGGGCCTCGGCGGTCCGCCGGTAGCCGAGCGCGCTCGGGTGGAAGCGGTCGATGCTGAACATCTCGTCCGGTTGCCGCGCGAAGAACGGACCGACCGCCTGTCTGAGCGACACCGGGCGGGCGCCCGCGCGTGCGGCGGCCCGGGATTGCGCGTCGGCGAGCTGCCGGGAGAGGCGGGATCCGAGGGCGCGCAGCGGCTGCGGCACCGGACGAAGGGCCCCGAGGTCGGGGCAGGTGCCCACGACCACACCGGCGCCCCGCTCCCGGAGGCGCCCGATCGCATCCTCGAGATGCGCGACCGAGCGCGACACCGGCACCCGATGGGTCACGTCGTTCCCCCCGACGATGATCACGGCGACGTCGGGCCGGTAGTCCTCGGGCAGCCGGTCGAGCTGGGCGGAGAGAGCGGATGACTCCGAGCCGACCACCGCGACCGAGCAGAGCCGCACGGGGCGGTGGAGGGCACGACCGAGCCCCTTGGCCACCCGGCCCCCCAGCGTGTCTTTCGGCCGCTCCGCACCGAGGCCCGCCGCGATCGAGTCGCCGAGGACGAGCAGGTCGAGAGGGCGCCCGGGAGCGCGGGGACGCCACACACGATCTGCATCGATGGCGTCCTCTCCCAGCGGCTTTCCGATCCGCCGTCGGGCGATCGAGGCCTGCCGTCGAAGTGCCGCCCCACCGGCGACCCCCGCCGCACCGACGATGACGGCTGCGAGCGCGATCCGGCTGATCACCCGGAGTCCCCGCCCGCGCCACATGGCGCCATCACACGTCGTCGTGGTGAACGGCAGGGGTCGCACAGGTGACCGGCCCGCCTCCCGGCCCCGCTAGGGTGCCGCCCATGAGCACTCCTCCACTCGCCCGCCGGCTCGGCCTCGGTGACGCGGTGTTCATCGGACTCGGCTCGATGCTCGGTGCGGGGGTGTTCGCCGCATTCGCCCCCGCCGCGCAGGCGGCCGGCGCGGGGCTGCTGATCGGGCTCGCCCTCGCTGCCCTCGTGGCCTACGCGAACGCCACGTCCTCCGCACAGCTGGCCGCGGTGTATCCGACGTCGGGCGGCACGTACGTGTACGGCCGGGCGGAGCTCGGACCCTGGTGGGGCTTCCTCGCCGGGTGGGGGTTCGTCGTCGGCAAGACCGCGAGTTGCGCGGCCATGGCGCTGACGTTCGCGGCGTACGTGGCGCCGCCCGCGTGGGAGCGCCCGCTCGCCGTCGGGGCGGTTCTGGTCCTCGGCGCGGTGAACTGGTTCGGCATCACCCGGACTGCGCAGCTGACCCGGATCATCGTCACGGTGGTGCTGCTGTGCCTCGCGATCGCGGTGATCGCAGCGGGCGTCGGAGCCGACGGGGGCCCGATCGGCGAGCCGGCGGACCTTTTGGCCGGGGGCGCCTACGGCATCCTGCAGTCGGCGGGTCTGCTGTTCTTCGCCTTCGCGGGCTTCGCTCGCATCGCCACGATGGGCGAGGAGGTCCGCGATCCGGCACGAACCATCCCCCGGGCGATCAGTCTCGCGTTCGCCGCCGTCGTGATGATCTACGCCGTCGTCGCGGTGGCGGTGCTCGCCGCCCTCGGACCCGCAGCGACGGCCGCCTCCTCCGATCCGGTGGCCGCTGCCGCCGCGACCTCGTCCTGGGGCTGGGTGGATCCCGTCGTGCGGATCGGCGCGGCGGCAGCGTCTCTCGGCGCCCTGCTCGCCCTGATCGCCGGGGTGGGGCGGACGACGCTCGCCATGGCGCGGGAGAGGGACCTCCCGCATCCGCTCGCCGCCGTGCACCCGCGCTGGCAGGTGCCGCACCGGGCCGAGACCGTGATCGTCGCCGCGATCGTCCTGCTGGTGGTACTGGTCGATCTCCGAGGGGCGATCGGTTTCTCCTCATTCGGGGTGTTGACGTACTACCTCGTGGCGAATCTCTCCGCCCTCCGCCAGCGCCCTGAGGTCCGCCGGTATCCCCGAGCGCTGCAGATGATCGGCGTGGCCGGGTGCGTGCTGCTCGCCGTCACCCTCCCGTGGCAGAGCGTGATCGCCGGCGCCGCGGTGCTCCTCGTCGGGGTGGCGTACCGCCTGATCCGGTTGGGCGTCAGCCGAGCGGCTTGAGTTCGAGGTCGTCAGCCCCGCGCATCCCGGGAGCGACCGCGGCGAACGAGGTGAACCCGTCCGCGCGGGCACGTTCGAGGAGCGCCCGGAGGTTCTTCGTCCGCTGCTCCATCCGGACGCGGAAGCCTCGTCCGGTCAGAGCGACCTTGAGCGCGACCAGATCCGCCAGCACGGCGTCGCGCTCGTGGATGAGCACCACGGCGTCGACATCCTCGCCCTCGGGGGCTGCGAGCAGATCGATGATCCTCTCGAAGCCGATCGAGAAGCCCACCGCCGGCACCTCCTGGCCGAGGAACCGGCCGATCATGCCGTCGTAGCGCCCACCACCGCCGAGCGAGTACGGCACGCTCGGGTGCGCGAGCTCGAAGATCGTGCCGGTGTAGTAGCCCATTCCCCGGACGAGGAACGGATCGAACCGGAGCGGGGTCGGCGTCTCGGGCGACCCGCCCCGCGCCGCCGCGACGGCTGCGCCGATGGCGGCGAGATGGGAGATGACCTCTTCGGGGACGCCGGCGGGAAGTGCCGCGCCGATCGCCTCCTCGCCGAAGCCACCCGCGGCCGTGTCGCGGCTCAGGTGCGCCTCGAGGGCGGCGACGGCCGAGGCATCCGCTCCCCGTTCCCGCAGCTCAGCGGACACCCCTTCGGGGCCGATCTTGTCGAGCTTGTCGATCGTGATGAGGACGCCCGGACGCGTCGCCTCGTCGAAACCGAAAGCGCCGAGCATCGCCTCGAGCAGTCTCCGATCGTTGACCCGGACGTATCCCCCCTGAAGTCCGAGCGCGTCGAGGGTGTCGAGGGTGGCGACGATGAGTTCGATCTCCGCGCGCGCCGACGCATCTCCGATCACGTCGATGTCGCACTGCAGGAACTGCCGGTACCGACCCTTCTGCGGACGCTCCGCGCGCCACACCGGAGCGATCTGGATGGCGCGGAACACCGTCGGAAGCTCCGCACGGTGGCTGGCGTAGAACCGCGCGAGGGGAACCGTCAGGTCGTAGCGCAGCCCGAGGTCGGTGAGCGACGCCGGGTGCTCGGCCGCGGCGCGGATCGCGTCGGCGTCGAGGCCGCGACGAAGGACGTTGTACGCGAGCTTCTCGTTGTCTCCCCCGATGCCGGCGTGGAGCCGGTCGTACTCCTCCATCACCGGGGTTTCGATCTCGTCGAAGCCGTGGGCACGGTAGCGGTCGCGGATGATCGTCAGGATGCGTTCGCGACGCGCCTTCTCAGCGGGGAGGAAATCGCGCATGCCGCGCGGCGGGGTGACGGTGGGCACCCCGCTATCCTCCCAAACCCTCCGCCGCCGCTCCGCCCTCGCCCGCGCGGATGTCGCGCTCGAGCCGCCGGAGGCGCGAGCGGAGGGCACGCTCGGCATCCCAGCCCTCGCGGCGCGCTGTCGCGACGAGGGCGAGCAGGAGGTCGCCCAGTTCCTCCTCGGTGGCCGGGCCCGTCGCGGGGGGCGCCTGGCCGAGGCCGACGGATGCCGCCTTGCCGAGCATCTTCTGGGCGAGGGAGAGCGACGGCATCCGCTCCGACACGCCGTCGAGCACGCTCTCGCGCGCCTTCTTCTCCCGGGCCTTGGCCGCGTTCCAGTGCACGAGCACCTCTTCGGGCGTCGTGGCGACCGCGCCGGCGAAGACGTGCGGATGACGCCGCACCATCTTCTCCGCGAGAGCGTCGGCGACGTCGTCGACGTCGAACGGTGCGTCCGGGTCTTCGGAGGCGATCTCGGCGTGGAAGAGCACCTGCCAGAGAAGGTCGCCCAGCTCCTCCCGGAGGTCGGCGCGCGAGCCCTCTTCGACGGCGTCGACGAGTTCAGCGGATTCCTCGATCAGGTACGGTACGAGGTCGCGGTGGGTGATGCGCCGCGACCAGGCGCAGTCGGTGCGTACCGCGTGCATCACCTCGGCGGCGCGGCGGAGTCCTTCCCCCGCGGTCACCGGATGTCTCCGGTCGTGGCCTGGTCGGCGAGCTCGGTGTCCTCGGCGTCGGGCGCGATGCGGCGGAAGTGCCGCGCGCGCTGCGAGACGAGGACCGCGGCGAGGATGATCGAGATGAGCGAGCCGGCGAGGACGCCGAGGGTCGCCTCGTCGCGGACGAGCGCGTTCTCGGCGAAGGCCAGTTCCGACAGCAGCAGCGACACGGTGAAACCGATGCCGCCGAGTGCCCCGGCGGCGAGGAGGTCGGGGAATGACAGCGGCGGCGTGGCGCCGCGGCTCGCGATGCGGAGCGAGATCCAGCTGAACACCGAGATCCCGATGATCTTGCCGAGCGGCAGCGCGACGAGGATTCCCCAGAAGGCCGGCGAGAGCTGCGTCGGGGAGACAGCCGGGATGACGACGAGGGCGGCCGAGAACGCGAACAGCGGGAGCACCACGCCGTTGACCCAGGGCTCGAGGGCGTGGCGGGTCCGAAGGGCCGGCTGCTGCGCCATCGCGATACCGAGCGCGACGCCGGCGATGGTCGCGTGCACACCGGAGAGGTAGACCAGTACCCAGGTCGTCAGCGCGAGGACGACGAGGATCACCAGGATCGGGATACGCGCCCGGGAGTCGAGCTGGCGGCTGAGGAAGGCGAAGACGACGACCGCCAGCGCGGCCATCGCGAGAAGGCCGACGTTCACGTCGCTGGTGAAGAGCACAGCGATGAAGATGATGCCCACGATGTCATCCAGGATGGCGAGGGCGAGGAGGAAGATCCGGATGCCGCTGGGCAGCCCTTTGCCGAAGACGGCGAGCACCCCCAGCGCGAAGGCGATGTCGGTCGCCGTGGGAATCGGCCATCCTTCCGCGGCGTCCGAACGACCGGCGATCAGAAGGAACACGGCGATGGGAACGATGACCCCGCCGGCCGCCGCGATCGCCGGCTGAAGGGCCTTGCGCGCGGAGTTGAGCTCGCCGTTGGTGAGCTCGTACTGCAGTTCGATCGCGACGACGAAGAAGAAGATCGCCAGGAGCCCGTCCTGCACCCAGTGCCCCACCGACATCTCGAAGACCCCGGGAATGCCGAGGTAGGTCTCCTTCACCGCCTCGGCGGCGGGGCCGAGCGGAGAATTCGCCACGAGCAGCGCAGCAGCAGCTGCCGCGAGGAGGACGACAGCGGGAAAACGGGCAGAGCGCAGCAGGGACACAGGCGGTCCTTTCGTCGGTGTCTGATGGGGTGCGCGAACGCACACGCCGACCAGGCTTCCCGGCACACCGGTCCCCATTCTACCGGGCGGCCCCGGAAGGGCCGGGCGGCCCCCGTGACATCGCCGTAACCGGCCGGCGATACCGTGGGAGGATGCGCGAGCTCACCCAGACCGAGGCCATCGATCTCGTCGGCCGCTTCGAGGCCGGCCAAGGGATTCCCGAGTCCATGCGCGCGAACGTGCGGCTGCTGGGATCCCTCCTCGGCCAGGTGCTCCGCGAGAGCGGATCGCCGGGGCTCTACGACGACGTCGAGCGGCTGCGGATCGCGACCATCCAGGCCTACACCGACGAGACATCCGAAGCCTTCGAGCGCGCAGCGGCGATCGCGGATGCGTTCTCGGTCAGCCGCGCCGACGAGGTCGCGCGCGCCTTCACCTGCTATTTCCATCTGGCGAACCTCGTCGAGGAGCACCAGCGCGTCCGCATCCTGCGCGAGCGCGACGGCGCGACCGCACCCGCCGACGCCGCCGATTCCATTCCGGCGGCGTTCCGCCTCCTCGCTCAGGAGATCGGCGAGGAGGCGGCGACCGCCCGCCTGCAGAACCTGCGGTTCCATCCCGTCTTCACCGCGCATCCCACCGAGGCTCGCCGCCGGGCGGTGTCGACGAGCATCCGCCGTCTCGCCGCCCTGCTCGCCGAGCACGAAGGGGCCCCGGAGGGCGGGAGCGGGCAGCGGCGAGCCCAGCGCCGGATGCTGGAGGAGATCGACACGCTGTGGCGGACCGCGCCCCTCCGTCACGAGAAGCCCACCCCCACCGACGAGGTCCGCGCCGTCATGGCGGTCTTCGATGAGACCCTGTACACCGCCGTTCCGCACGTGTATCGCCGCGTCGACGACGCCCTCCAGGGGGTGGTCGGCGGGAGTCGGGAACCGGTGATCCGTCCCTTCGTCCGCATCGGGTCGTGGGTGGGGGGCGACCGCGACGGCAACCCCTTCGTCACCGCCTCGGTCACCCGGAAGGCGGCGGCGATCGCCAGCGAGCATGTCCTCCGCGGCCTCGAACGATCCGCCGAGCGGATCGGCCGGACGCTCACCCTCGACGCGACCACCACTCCCCCGTCCGATGCCGCCCGAGCGCTCTGGCAGCGGCTGCGGCGAGAGGACGAAGAGGCCTCAGCCGAGATCGCGAAGCGCTCGCCGCTGGAGCCTCACCGCCAGATCCTCCTCATGGTGGCGCGGAAGATCACCGCCACGCGGCTGCGGGACGCCGACCTCGCCTACGCCGGTCCCGAAGAGCTGCTGGGTCATCTGCAGACGGTGCAGCAGTCCCTCCTCACCGCCGGGGCGCCACGACAGGCCTACGGGCACCTCCAGCAGCTGATCTGGCAGGTGCAGACCTACGGGTTCCACCTCACCGAGCTCGAGGTGCGTCAGCACTCCGCCGTCCACGCCAAGGTGCTCGCGGAGCTCGAAGCGGGCGGGCCCCGCTCGGAGCTCACCGAGGAAGTGCTCGATGTCTTCCGGGTCATCCTGTACCTCCAAGAGCGGTACGGACCCCGCGCCGCCGGTCGCTACATCGTCTCCTTCACCCAGTCGGCCGACGATCTCGCCGCGGTGCACCGTCTCGCCCGCTACGCGGCAGGGCCGGATGGACGGATGCCGGTGCTGGACGTCATCCCGCTGTTCGAGACGTTCGCCGACCTCCAGGCGGCTCCCGGCATCCTGGCGGAGATCGCCGGGCACCCCGAGTTCGGGGCGCGCCTGGCGGCCACGGGGCGACGGCTCGAGGTCATGCTGGGGTACTCCGACTCCTCGAAGGACGTCGGTCCGGTCGCGGCGACTCTCGCCCTGTATCAGGCGCAGGCGGAGATCTCGGCGTGGGCGCGCGACAACGGCATCGAACTGACTCTGTTCCACGGGCGCGGCGGCGCCCTCGGGCGCGGCGGCGGACCGGCGAACTCCGCGATCCTCGCACAGCCGCCGCACTCCGTCGACGGACGGTTCAAACTCACCGAGCAGGGCGAGGTGATCTTCGCCCGCTACGGCGACCCCGCCATCGCGATGCGGCACATCGACCAGGTCGGAGCGGCGATGCTGCTCGCCTCGGCCCCCTCGATCGAGACGCGCAATCGCGAGGCGGCGGAACGCTTCGCCCCGGTGGCGGAGCGAATGGACGCCGCCTCGCGGGGGCGCTTCTTCGACCTGGTGAAGGCGCCGGGGTTCGCCCCCTGGTTCGCCCAGGTCACCCCGATGGAGGAGATCGGTCTCCTCGCCCTCGGTTCCCGTCCGGCGCGGCGCGGGCTGTCGGTGGAGTCCCTCGCCGACCTCCGGGCGATCCCATGGGTCTTCGCGTGGACGCAGGCCCGGATCGACCTCGCGGGATGGTTCGGGCTCGGCACGGCCCTCGACGCCGTCGGCGACGAGGCGGAGCTGCGCCGCGCGTATGAGGAGTGGCCGCTCTTTCGCACACTCATCGACAACGTGGCGATGAGCCTCGCCAAAGCCGACGCCCGGATCGCCCGGCGCTATCTGGCACTCGGCGACAGGGACGACCTCGCCGAGCTCGTGATGGGCGAGATGGAGCTGACCCGGGACTGGGTCATCCGGGTCACCGGCGGCCACGAGCTCCTCGGCAACAAGCCCGTGCTGCAGCGAGCGGTGAAGATGCGGAGCCCGTACGTCGACGCCCTGTCGCTGCTTCAGCTGCGCGCCCTCCGCGCGCTTCGTCACGACGCAGCAGCGGGATCGCCCGCCGACCCGGAGCAGCAGCGGCTGCTTCTGCTCTCGGTCAGCGGCGTCGCGGCAGGCCTTCAGAACACCGGGTGATGCGCGTCGCTGCCGCGGATGTCGGGGGCCGGGTCTACCGTCGTGGGCATGAGCACGACAGCAGCATCCCCCCTCCTGCGAGAGCTGTGCCCGGTGTGCACCTCCGATGATGTCCGCGCCATCGAGCCGGACTGGTTCGCGGTCGAGTTCGACCGCCGCGGCGAGTTGGCTGCGGCTGGCGAGGCCGAGGTGATCGTGCTGTTCGGATGCCGCGACTGCGGCTGGCAGTGGGGGTGAAACCTCGCGAGCGCGTGAGGCGCATCAGGCGGAGCCCGCGGCCGCGCTCTCCGCTTGGCTCGTCTCTCCAGACTTCCCGGCAGGTTCCGGCCACAGCTGCGTGAGCAGCTGACTCACCCAGGCGAGAAGCCCGTCGTCCCCGAGGCGCGCATCGCCGGCGCGCGGCAACGGGATGACCAGCGCTTCGCCGCCGGCGAGGACCTTCGCCTTGGGATGCAGCCGCTGCAGCCGCACCCGCATGGAATCGGGAAGGTGCGCCGGAGCGATCCTCAGGTTCGGGCCCATCGCCACCACATCGGTGAGGCCCGCCTGCGCCGCCCGCCGGCGGAGCTTCGCGACGGCGATGAGGCCCCCCACCTCGGCCGGCGGTTCGCCGTATCGATCGCGGAGCTCATCCAGCACGGCGTCGATGGCATCCGGCTCGCCCGGCTCCGGCGGATTCGTCGATGCGGCGGCCGACAGCTTCTGGTAGGCCTCCAGGCGCAGCCGCTCGCTGTCGATGTAGTCCTCGGGCAGCCGCGCCTGCACCGGGAGCTCCAGGCGAAGCTCGGTCGGGCCCTCGGTCTCCTCGCCGCGGAACGTGGCGACGGCCTCGCCGATCATCCGGAGGTAGAGATCGAATCCCACGCCGGCGATGTGTCCGGCCTGCTCGGCGCCGAGCAGGTTCCCGGCGCCCCGGAGCTCGAGGTCCTTGAGCGCGACCTGCATACCGCTTCCGAGATCGTTGTTCACCGCGATGGTCTCCAACCGGTCCGCGGCGGTCTCCGACAGCGGCTTGTTCTCGTCGTAGAGGAAGTAGGCGTAGGCGCGCTCGCGCGCCCGACCGACCCGTCCGCGCAGCTGGTGGAGCTGGGAGAGGCCGTACTTGTCTGCGCGGTCGATGATGATGGTGTTGGCGTTGGCGATGTCGAGACCGGTCTCGATGATCGTGGTGCAGACGAGCACGTCCGCCCGCCGCTCCCAGAAATCGTCGACGACCTGCTCGAGCTGGTGCTCTCCCATCCGACCGTGGGCGACCGCGATACGTGCTTCCGGGACCAGCTCGGCCAGGTGGGCGGCGACTCGCTGAATCGACGACACCCGGTTGTGGACGTAGAAGATCTGCCCCTCCCGCAGGAGCTCGCGGCGGATAGCCGCTGCGATCTGCTTGTCGTTGCGGGGCCCGACATACGTCAGGATCGGGTGCCGGTCCTCCGGCGGGGTGGCGAGGGTCGACATTTCGCGAATGCCGGTCACCGCCATCTCGAGAGTGCGGGGAATCGGGGTTGCGCTCATGGCGAGGATGTCGACGTTGGTCTTCAGCTTCTTCAGCGCATCCTTGTGCTCGACTCCGAACCGCTGCTCCTCATCGATGATCATGAGGCCGAGGTCTTTGAAGTGCACCTTCTCGGTGAGGATCCGGTGCGTGCCGATCACCATGTCGAGCGTGCCGTCGGAGAGACCCGCCACGATGTCCTTCGCCTCCTTGTCGGTCTGGAAGCGCGAGAGCGCGCGCACCTTGACGGGGAATCCGGCGAACCGCTCGGTGAACGTTTCGAGGTGCTGCTTGACGAGAAGGGTCGTCGGAACGAGCATCGCGACCTGCTTGCCGTCCTGAATCGCCTTGAACGCAGCGCGAACGGCCACCTCGGTCTTTCCGAATCCGACGTCTCCCGACAGCAGCCGATCCATCGGGATCGGCTTTTCCATATCGGCCTTGATCTCATCGATCGTCTGCAGCTGGTCCACCGTCTCGGCGAAGGGGAAGGCCTCTTCGAGCTCCCGCTGCCACGGCGTATCGGGACCGAACGCGTGGCCGCGCGCGGACATCCGGGCCGAGTAGAGCTTCACCAGCTCCACCGCGATGTCTCGGACGGCTTTGCGCGCCCGGCCCTTCGCCTGCGCCCAGTCGCTGCCGCCCATCTTCGACAGGGTCGGGGCCTCGCCGCCGACGTACTTCGACAGCAGGTCGAGCTGGTCGGTGGGAACGAACAGTTTGTCGCCCGGGTAGCCGCGCTTGGAGGGGGCGTACTCCAGCACGAGGTATTCGCGGACGCTCTTGACCGGGTTGCGTCCTCCGCTGGAGACCTCGCGTTGAGTCAGCTCGACGAACCGGCCGATGCCGTGGGTGGCGTGCACCACGAAGTCGCCCGTCTTCAGCTGCAGCGGGTCGACGACGTTCCGTCGCTTCGAGGCGAGCTTCTTCACCACTCGGGCGTCGCCGCTGATCGTCCGGCCGTAGAACTCCGACTCGGTGATGACGGCCAGACGGGCCTGCTCCACTTCGAACCCGCGCTCGAGTGCGCAGGCGACGACATGGGCCACGCCGGGCTCCGGCGGAGCGTCGAGGGTCTCGACGCGGCGAGCCGCGAGCCCGCGCTCGGCGAGGACGTCGCGGGCGCGCTCGACGAGACCGCCGCCCGACGCCATCACCACCACCCGCCAGCCGGCCGCCAGCAGCTCCCCCACGTGAGCGGTGGCACCCTCGACGTTCCCGTGGAAGGAGGGGACGGATGATGCCGCGATCCGCGTCGCCCGGGTGTCGCCGGCGTCGAGCAGCCCCTCGGCCGAAGCGTCTGCCGCGCCGGAGTCGAAGGCGCTGAGCGTCCACCACACGCCGTCGCGCTCCGCGGACACCTCGCGAAGCCGCGGCAACGGCACGAAGTCCCCCGCACCGAGGTCGATGGGAGAGTCCGCGCCGGACGTCGCGGCGTTCCAGGCCGCATCGAGGAACTCTCGATTGGTGTCGCTGAGCGTCAGGGCACGGGTCACCGCCCGCTCCGGGTCGACGAGGGCGACAGCCGACCCGATCGGCAGGTAGTCGACGAGGGTGACCAGCCGCTCCACGACAGCCGGCATCAGCGACTCCATCCCCTCGACGGGGATCCCTTCCGCCATCTTCTCCAGCATCCCGCGCAGACCCGGGAATTCGTCTTTGAGCTGGCGCGCGCGGCTGCGGACGGACTCGGTGAGAAGGAGTTCCCGACTGGCCAGCAGGCTCACGGCCGTGACGTCACCCGGCAGCGACCGCTGATCGGCGACGGAGAACGCCCGGATCTGATCGACCTCGTCGCCGAAGAACTCCACGCGGTAGGGATGCTCGGCGGTCGGCGGGAAGACGTCGAGGATGCCGCCGCGAAGGGCGAACTCGCCGCGCCGGGAGACCATGTCGACACGGTGGTACGCGCGCTCGACCAGCTGCGCGGCCACCTGCGCCAGGTCGTGCCCTCGCTCGCCCACGGCGAGCTCGACGGGCGTCGCGTCGGCGAGGCCCTCCGCCAGCGGCTGCACGGCACCCCGCACCGAAGCGGTCACCACCATCGTCGAGGCGGGATCCCGACGGGCGAGGCGCCCGAGCACGGCGAGGCGACGCCCGACGATCTCGGGCGTCGGACTCAGTCGCTCGTGGGGAAGAGTCTCCCACGCCGGGAAGTGCAGCACCTCGGCGTCGGGGAGGAGTGCCTGCATCGCAGGGCCGAGTGATTCCGCGCGACGGCCCGTGGGCGCGATCACCAGCAGCACACCGGGCTTCCCGGCGGCGCGGCGGTGCTCGAGGAGTGCGGCGAGCAGCGGCGCGTCGAGGCCCTCGACGAGGGAGTAGTCGGCATCGATCGCGCCGGCAGTCACCGCCTCCCGGAAGGATTCAGCCTGCTCGAGGGCGCGCACGATCCCGGGAACTGTCACCGCAGAAGTCTACGGTCGCCCGCCGACATCCAGGCCTGGGCGGCACCGACCCGGGGCGCGGACGGAGCCGCCTGCGGCGAGCGCCCGCTCCTAGGATGTACGCGTGACCGACTCGCCCGTCCCTCCGCCCGCACAGCCGTCCCCGGCGTTCTCGCCGCCTCCGGGCTACGCGCCTCCGGCGGGCTACGCCACCGGTGCCCCCACAGGGGGATGGGCTCCGGCGCCTCCCCGCGCGCCACGCGGAGCGATCCTCGGCATCATCGCCTTCGTCCTCTCCCTGCTCGCCGCGGTCGTCGCTCCGGTGATCGGGGCCATCGCGGCATATCCCATCGGCGCGGGCGCCGGAGAGCGGCTCGCCTCCGGCGCTCTCGGCCCGCGCTTCGACTGGTCGATCCTGAGCCCTGTCCGCGACTGGGTGCTGCTGCTGGAGATCGGGTTCTGGGCCGGGACGGTCCTCGGCGTCTGGGCGCTCGTGCAGGGGATCGTCGCCATCGTCCGGCGCGCCGGACGCGGGTGGGCCATCGCGGCGGTGGTGTGCGCCGCCCTCGGCCCGGTGGTCTTCGGGGTGGTCGTGCAGGTCCTTCTCGTCGCCGGTCTCGCCAGCGCCGCTGCCGCGGCCTGATCAGACCCGGGGGGCGTGGTGCCGCTGCTGGGCGGCCACGAGTCCCTCTCCGACGAGGTCCTCCACCGCGTCAGCAGCATCGGAGACCAGCACGCCCAGAACGTCGCGTTCGGTCGCCGAAAACGGCTGGAGAACCCAGTCGGCCGGGTCCTGCCGCCCGGGCGGGCGGCCGATGCCGACACGCACCCGGGCGAAATCGGCTGACCCGAGCGCTTTCGCCACGTCGCGGACGCCGTTGTGGCCGCCGTGTCCGCCCCCGGTCTTCAGCCGGATCGTGTCGAAGGGGATGTCGAGCTCGTCGTGCACCACGACGATCCGGTCTGGCGCGGTGCGGTAGAAGCGAGCCAACTGGGAGACCGGTCCCCCGGAGACGTTCATGAAGGATGAGGGCTTGGCGAGGATGAGCTTCGCCTCCCCGGGACGCAGCCATGTCTCTGCGACGCGCGCGCCCGCGCGGTGGGTGCGGAAGGGCGCATCACGACGGTCGGCCAGCACGTCGAGGACGAGCTGGCCGACGTTGTGACGGGTCCGCTCGTAGCGAGGACCGGGGTTGCCCAGTCCCACCACGAGCCACGTCTCTGCCATGACGGTGAGAGCGATGCGTTACTCGCTGTCGGACGCCTCGGCGTCGTCGGCGTCCTCAGCCGGCGTGTCGCCGGCTTCCGACTGCTCGGCCGCGACGGCGGCGTCGGCCTCGGCGATCTCCTCTTCGGCGGCGAGAGTCGACGCCGGCACGGCGACCGCGATGACGAGAGTGTCGGGGTCGGCCACCAGCGTGGCGCCGCGGGGAAGGGCGAGGTCGGCGGCGGTGATGTGGGTGCCGTCTTCGAGGCCCTCGACATCGACCTCGACGGTCTCCGGGATGTGGGTCGCCTCCACCTCGAGCGTGACCGTCGCCGAGTCGAGATTGGCCATGGTGCCGGCGGCGGGCTCGCCCGTGATGACGACGGGGATGTCGACCTGGACCTTCTCGCCGCGCCGCACGATGACCAGGTCGATGTGCTCGATGATCTGGTGCACCGGGTCCTTCTGCACGTCCTTGACGAGCGCGAGCTCCGAGGAGCCGGCGATGTCCAACTCGAGGACGGCGTTCGCGCGACGGATCAGCAGAGACACCTGGTGACCGGGAAGGGCGAGGTGCACCGGGTCGGTGCCGTGGCCGTACAGGACGGCGGGGATCTTGCCGGCGGCGCGAAGGCGGCGGGCGAAGCCCTTGCCGAAGTTCTCGCGGCGCTCGGCGGTGACGGTGGTGTCGGTCTCGGTGGACATGGTGTTCTCCTTGCGGGCGGGCCCGCCGTTGCGGCATGGGGCCCTGGGTCTGGGTCTGGGTCGACTCGAACGCGAGCGCGTGAGGAATCCCGCCTGCACACCCTCGTCGATCACGGATGCGCGTCGCCCGGCAGGCGCGCGCCATCCCTCGCCGAAGTCCGGCGGCCAGTCTACCAGCGACCGCCGGTAGCATGAGAACGCACCGCGATCCCCGACGGAGGACCTCATGGACTACGGCTTTCTCTCCCACGTGCTGGTCTGGGTGATCGGCGCCATCACCGCCATCGGGGGCGTCGGAGTGGTGCTGGCCTTCTATTCCATCGGCCGGGCCGCGTACCGCAAGGACTGACCGCCTCCGTCCGACATCCGCCCGGGGCGGCGGTGGCGACCCGATACCCTGACAGGGTGACGAACCCCGCCGATCCCACGCGAGTCTCCACCGATCCCGACGACCACCCCGGTGCGACCACCGAGCACGAAGGCGCCCCCTCTCCCGAGGACGTGCCGCGTCCGAGTGCGACGGCCGGGACGCACACTCCCGACAGCGATGGCGCCGTAGCCAACATCGGCGTCGTGGGTCTGGCCGTCATGGGGTCGAACCTCGCCCGCAACCTCGCCAGCCGCGCAGGCAACACCGTCGCGGTGTTCAACCGCAGCCGCGAGAAGACCGACCACCTCGTCGAGACCCATCCCGAGGCGGAGTTCGTTGCGACGTTCTCCTACGGCGATTTCGCCGCGTCGCTGGTGAAGCCGCGCACCGCGGTCATCATGGTGAAGGCGGGCCGTGGCACGGACGCGGTGATCGACGAACTGACGAAGGTCTTCGAGCCGGGCGACATCATCGTCGATGGCGGCAATGCGCTCTTCTCCGACACGATCCGCCGCGAGAAGGCGGTGCGCGAGACCGGCATCAACTTCGTGGGCATGGGGGTCTCGGGCGGCGAGGAGGGTGCACTGCTCGGCCCGTCGCTCATGCCGGGCGGGTCGGATGAATCGTGGGTGACCCTCGGGCCGATTCTGCGTTCCATCGCGGCGGTCGCCGAGGGCGAGCCGTGCGTGACCCACATCGGTCACGACGGCGCCGGCCACTTCGTGAAGATGATCCACAACGGCATCGAGTACGCCGACATGCAGCTGATCGCCGAGGCCTACGACCTCATCCGGCAGGGCACGGGGAAGACCCCCGCCGAGATCGCCGACGTCTTCGCGGACTGGAACCGCGGCGAACTCGAGTCGTACCTCATCGAGATCACCGCCGAGGTGCTGCGCCAGACCGACCGCGCCACCGACCGGCCACTCGTGGACGTGATCGTCGATCAGGCGGGCGCCAAGGGCACCGGGGCGTGGACGGTGCAGACCGCCCTCGATCTCGGCGTTCCGGTGTCGGGGATCGCCGAGGCGGTCTTCGCCCGCTCCCTGTCGTCGCATCCCGAGCAGCGCTCCGCCGCGGCCACTCTCCCCGGTCCGGCCGAAGAGCTGACCGTGGCAGACCCCGACACGTTCATCGAGAAGGTCCGGCTGGCGCTCTACGCGTCGAAGATCGTGGCGTATTCGCAGGGATTCGATGCGATCCGCGCTGGTGCCGCCGAATACGGCTGGCAGATCGATCTCGGTGCGGTCTCGCGCATCTGGCGAGGCGGCTGCATCATCCGCGCCCAGTTCCTCAATCGGATCGCCGACGCCTATGCGGCGTCACCGGACCTGCCGGTCCTGCTTTCAGCCCCGTACTTCGTGGAGGCGCTCGAGCGGGCCCAGAACGCCTGGCGCGACATCGTCGCGACGGCGGCGGTGGCGGGCATCCCGGCTCCGGCGTTCTCCTCCTCGCTGGCGTACTACGACGGTCTGCGCGCCCCCCGCCTTCCTGCGGCGCTCATTCAGGGACAGCGCGACTTCTTCGGCGCGCACACCTACCGGCGCGTCGATCGCGAGGGCACGTTCCACACCCTGTGGTCGGGCGATCGCACCGAAGTGGTCGCCGAAGACACCCACTGAGCGAGCGTCGGGCGTCAGACCGGCGCAACGTTGTGGTTTCGGGAGAAGAGATTGTGCGGATCCCACTGACCCTTGATCGCTGAGAGGCGAGCGAGCGTCTCGGGGTCGTACATGCGCGCCACCCAGCCGGGATCGGTCGACGGCGTGAAGTTCCCGTAGACGGCGAGGCCGTCATCCTCGATGCGTTTCCACTCGCCGCGGGCACGGTCGCGGGCGACCGCGTCGAGCGCGCCGGGAACATCGAACGCCGCGGCGAAGACGAACCACGTCGCCTCCCGCGCGCCGAAGGCGCTTCCTCCGGCCGGCGGAGTGGCGTAGGCCCCTCCGAGCGACCGGAGGAGGAGCACCGAGGAGGCGAACGTGGCACGGAACGCGGCCAGACGTTCGGCAAGGCCGTCGTCGAGGTCGCGAACCAGGGTGTTGCCGCCGATGAACGCGGGCGGCGGGTGGTCGGGGTCGGCGGCCGGGGGACGCAGAAGGATGTCGGGATAGCGGCGACGCTCCACCGTCACCGGCCCGGCGCCGTCCACCGAAGCAAGGGGGGCGAGCGCTGCGCGCAGGGCCGCCACATCGCCGCCCGCCCACACGGCGGTGACCGTCGCACCCGCCGGAGCGCTCGGGTCCATCGGCGGGACATCCATGAAGGTGATCGTCATCTCGGGGGGTGCTGTCCGCATGATGTCTCGCAGCCCGCGGAGAAGTGCCGCCGAGGTCTGGACCTCCACGGTCGCCGCCGCCACCGCGTCGAGAGGGTGCGCCTGGAAATCGAACCGCGTCACGACACCGAAATTGCCCCCACCGCCCCGCAGAGCCCACAGCAACTCCGGGTGCGCCTCCGAGGTGACCTCGATGACGCGCCCATCGGCGGTGACGAGCTGCGCCCCGATCAGCTGGTCGCACGCGAGCCCCCACGCGCGCACCATCCATCCGATGCCCCCGCCGAGGGTGAGTCCGCCCACGCCGACCGACGCGGTGTCGCCCGAGCTGAGGCCCCACCCCGCTTCCGCGAGCGCGTCGGCGACATCCCCCCAGCGAGCGCCGCCACCGATGCTCACCGTCGCGGTCGCCCTTCCGGCGGACCTCGGTCCGGCCGACAGCGTCACCTCCGAGAGGTGACGCAGGTCGACCGCCAGTCCCCCGCGCACGGTGCCCCACTCGCTGTGACCGCCACCCCAGATGCTCACCGGCATGCGCGCCGCTGCCGCAAGCTGAACGGCAGCCTGCACGCCGGACACGTCGCGAGGTCTGACGACGATCTCCGGTGACGCCACCCCTCCGTGCAGGCGCCGCGCGTCGTCCCAGTCCGCGTCACCGGGGCGCCGGACCTCGCCGACGAGATCGCTCGGCGACATTGGCATACTCATGCGACGGAGGCTAGACCCTGGCGGCGACACGCACCAGCGGTACGGTCGGGGGATGACGCGACGCATCCTGTATCTCGGTGGCACCGGCATCATCAGCGCGGCGTGTGTCCGCCGATCTGTCGCCCACGGCCACGAGGTCACGGTCCTCAATCGGGGCACCGGGCGGCGTCCGCTTCCGCCGGAAGTCCGGACGCTCACCGCCGACCTCCGCGATCCGGCCTCCGTCCGGGCGGCGGTGGGCAACGACGAGTACGACGCCGTGGCGCAGTTCCTCGCATTCACTCCCGAACACGTCGCCGCCGACGTCGCGCTGTTCGAGGGCCGGACCGGGCAGTACCTCTTCGTCAGCTCGGCCTCCGCCTACGACAAGCCGCCCCGGCGGCTGCCGGTGACGGAGTCGACGCCGCTGCGCAATCCCTTCTGGCAGTATTCGCGCGACAAGATCGCCTGCGAGGACCTCCTCCTCGGGGCGTACCGCGAGCGCGGGTTTCCGATGACCGTCATCCGCCCGTCTCACACCTACGACGAGCGCCTGCTGCCGACCCTGGGCGGATGGACCGACATCGCGCGGATGCGTGAGGGGCGCCCCATCGTCGTCCACGGCGACGGCACCAGTCTGTGGACGATCACCCACAGCGACGACGCTGCCGTCGGGATCGCCGGGCTCCTCGACAACCCCGACGCGATCGGGGAGGCGTTCACGGTGACCGGCGACCACGCACCGAGTTGGAACCGTATCTATCGGTGGCTCGCCGACGCCGCCGGCGTCGAGGACCCGGATCTGGTGCACGTTTCCTCCGATGCGATCGCCGCCTTCGCGCCCAACCTCGGTCCGACGCTCCTCGGCGACAAGGCGCACTCGATGGTGTTCGACAACAGCAAGCTGACGGCGCTCGTGCCGGACTTCCGGACGACGATCACCTTCGACGAGGGCGCTCGCCGCATCCTGGCCTTCTACGACGCCCACCCGGAAGAACAGGGGGTCGATGCCGAGCTCGACGACCTGTTCGACCGGATGGCGACCTATGCGCGCGCCGCAGGCTGATCGATCCGCCCACCACTGCGCTTCGCCTGACGATCGGCCGCCGCGCGACCGCCGAGTCGTGGATCACGACGACCAGGGTGAGCCCACGCCCATGACGTCCCTCGACGAGGGCCATGACCTCGTCGCGCGTCTGCTCGTCGAGACCCCGCGATGAGCGCGGCGATTCACAGCGCCCGCATAGCGGGCTCCATAGCGAATCCATAGGCGCCGTCGCACAATGTGTCCATGACCACCTCTGCGCCCTCCGCCCTTCGCCGTCCCGACGGGCAGGCGCTGCGGATCCTCGTCGTGGACGACGAGCAGATGCTCACGGACCTGCTCTCGATGGCCCTTCGGATGGAGGGGTGGGAGGTGCGGACCGCGGCGTCGGGCTTCGAGGCGCTGCAGTCGGCGCGCGAGTACCGGCCCGATGCGATGGTGCTCGACATCATGATGCCCGACCTCGACGGCATGAGCGTGCTGCAGCGCCTGCGTGCCTCTGGCGATGACGTGCCGGTGCTCTTCCTCACCGCGAAGGACGCGGTGTCCGATCGCGTCGCGGGGCTCACCGCCGGGGGCGACGACTACGTCACGAAGCCGTTCAGCCTCGAAGAAGTGGTCGCACGGCTCCGCGGCCTCATGCGGCGGGCCGGCACCGCTCAGACGGCCGAGGCCGAACCGATCCTCCGCGTCGGCGACCTGTCGCTGAACGAGGACAGCCACGAGGTCGAGCGTGACGGCACCGAGATCGAGTTGACCGCGACGGAGTTCGAGTTGCTCCGCTTCCTCATGCGCAATCAGCGGCGCGTCGTTTCAAAGGCGCAGATCCTCGACCGGGTGTGGAACTACGACTTCGGCGGGCGCTCGAGCGTCGTGGAGCTCTACATCAGCTATCTGCGCAAGAAGATCGATCAAGGGCGCGAGCCGCTCATCCACACGGTCCGGGGCGTCGGATACATGATCAAGGCTCCCCAGTGACATCCCTCCGGCGCCCGTGGACCCTCCAGCGCCGGCTGATCGTGACGATCGCGGCCATCGTGTCGCTCATCCTCATCGTGGTGGGCGTCGCCACCAGCGCCATCCTCGGGTCGGTTCTGGAGCGGAGCCTCGACGACCAGGTCGAGGCGACCGCCAACCGCACCTCGGCGTGGATCCGCCCGCTCATCGGCAGCGGCCTGTCGGCGGCCGACATCCTCCGCGAGCAGGCGCCGCAGCCCGGATTCCTGCTTGTCGTCGGCGACCCGGTCACCGGGGAGACCACCGCCGCCGCGACCGATGATCGAGGACGCGTGGTCGAGCTCTCCTCCGCCCAGATCGACGAGCTCGTCGACCGGCTCGACACCGCGGGGCCGGCCGTCACCTCGCTCGACGGCGTCGGCACCTATCGTGTCTCGAACGTGCCCGCGGCGCCCGCGATCGTCGTCGTCGGCATCTCGCGACTCGCCGTCGCGACCACCATCGGAGAGATGCTGCTGACGATCGGTCTCCTCACCGCCGGCGGGCTCCTCCTCCTCGCCGTTGCGACCGCCTGGACGGTCCGGGCCGGGCTCGCACCCTTGCGGTCCGTGGCGGAGACGGCCCGGCGCGTCGCCGCCCTTCCGATGGATCAGGGGGAAGTCTCCATCCGCGACCGCGTCCCCGAGTCCGAGGCCGATCCGAACACCGAGATCGGACAGGTCGGTCAAGCACTGAACACCCTCCTCGACCACGTGTCGACGTCGCTGTCGGCGCGTCAGCGCAATGAGGAGCGCATGCGCGCCTTCGTCGCCGACGCCAGTCACGAGTTGCGGACGCCACTGGCGTCCATCCGCGGGTACTCCGAGCTGTCGCTGCGCGCTCTCGGTCACGACCATGCCGAACAGACCGTCGACACCGCTCAGGCCTCCCTGCAGCGCATCCAGGACCAGTCGCTGCGCATGACGGCTCTCGTCGAGGACCTCCTGCTCCTCGCGCGTCTGGACGAGGGCCAGGAACTCGTCTACGGCGCGGTCGATCTGTCGCAGCTGGCCGTCGAGGCGCTCGCGGACGCCCGCGCGGCAGGCCCCGAGCATCGGTGGCGGGCCGACGTGGGAGAAGAGCCGATCGTGGTCGCCGGCGATTCGCGGCGTCTTCATCAGGTGGCGGCGAACCTGCTCGCCAATGCTCGGATCCACACGCCACCCGGCACGACGGTGACGCTGACGGTCGCGCGGGACGACGACGACGCCCTTCTGCGGGTGCACGACGACGGCCCCGGGATCGATCCGGCGATCGCCGACGAGCTCTTCGAGCGCTTCTCCCGGGCCGACCGCTCGCGCGCCCGCAACACCGGCGGCACCGGTCTCGGTCTCTCGATCGTCCGCGCGATCGTCACGGCGCACCACGGCACCATCACGGTGTCGAGCGAACCGGGCGACACCACATTCGAGGTGCGTCTTCCCGCCCGGCCCGCCGATCCCGACAGCGTCCCGGCGGCGGCGGAGGTCAGTACCCGCTGAACGCGTCGGTCGTCAGCGACCGCGCCCGACGAAGCGCCGGGGCGAGCTCTGCGATCAGGCCGGCCGGCCCCGAGACGAAGGCATGGCGGGCGGAGATGTCGGGAACAACTCCGACGAGCCCGTCCGCATCGAGCCGAACCCCGCGCGCCCAGCGCCAGTTGGCGGGAAGCCCGTCGGGGCGCCCGCGCGTGAAGACGATCACCGGGACGCCGGAGGCGACGATCTCGTCGCGGTAGGCGAGCTCGGCGGCGTCCGAGGCGACATACACCAGCACGATGTCACGGTCCTCGCCCGCGAGACGGTGGTGGCGCAGCTGGGAGATGAACGGGGTGATCCCGATGCCGGCCGCGACCATGAGCACCGGCACGGCCGTGCTGCGGGGAAGCACGAAATCGCCCCAGACGCCGGTGACGGCGAGCGCCGCATCGGCGGGGAGCTCGGTCAGTGCGCGCTTGTAACTCGACACCCGGCCACGCGACGACTCCCGGAACGCGATCCGCAGCTCCGGAAGGTCTTCGGGCGCCGAGGCGATGCTGAACTCCCGCCGGGTGCCGCGGGCGTCCGGGAGCCGATGGGGAACGTCGAGTTCCAGGTACTGACCGGGCAGGAACGGCACCGCCCGTGTGGTTCGGAAGGTGAGTTCTCTCACCGTCGGCGTGAGGGCGCGGCGTTCCTGCAGTGTCACCCTCACGGCCGAGCGCGCCGAGAAGGCGAATGCGAAGGCGACCAGGTTGCCGACGAGCAGGGCACGTTCCTGGCCGAGGCTGTAGGCGCCGATGACCGGGGGCCAGCCGGCGAGAATTCCCACCACGAGAGCGACGACCAGCTGCTGGCTGCGCCGCGGCGGAAGGGTCAGGGGCTCCGAGAGCATGAAGGCGCCCAGGAAGAGGAAGGGCGACGACAGCAGCACCTGCAGAAGGATGTCTCCGGGCGCGACCGCCACCCCCAGTTGCTGGTACTGGGCCAACGTGCGCGCGAGGGCGACGCCGACGGCGACGACGAGGAAGAGCGCAGCCAGTCGGAGCTTCTCGGCGCGCCACAGGACCGCGATCCCGAGGAGTACGACAGGGATGGCGAGCACCGGTGTGCCGACCCACCACACCGAGGCGCCGAGAGCGGGGACCCACACGGCGATGAGGGTCAGCGCCGCGGCACCGGTCGCCGCCGGATTCAGCACATGGCGACCCCGCCACGTCAGGAGGTACTTCGACGCCGAGGCGATCGTCGCCGCGAGAGCCGCCCCGAGGAGGGTGAGCGGGTCCAGGGTCGGAGGAAGGATGAACAGCAGGATCCCCGCTGTGATGAGCGACGACTCCCACCGCCACGGGAGTCGGAGGAGACGCTGCGCCACCGCATCCACTCCCACGCAGAACGAGCTGAGCACGAGGGCGGTGACGAGGAGGGCGAGGGGGTCCTGCGAAATCGCGCCCACGACAGCGAGCACCAGGGCGGCGGCGGTCAGGGCGGCGAGGGCGAGGAGCATCACGCGATACATCGAGAAGCGTCCGAGCACGGCGAAGACGCGAGTCGACAGGACGCGGGTGGCGGTCATGCTCACGGTGACACCGTATCCGTTCGGCGGAACAGCTCGGCCGGGCGTCCCGGCGACCACTCCACACGGCCGTCGGTGAGCATGCGCACCCACTCGGCGCCCACCCGATGCGCGTACTGCGCCCCACCCTCGTGGAAGAGAGCCGTGGACGCGGCGTCTGCCGTCATCGCGTCCGGGGCGAACGCCCACGTCGCCGCGACACTGCGGACCGGATGACCCGTGCGGGCGTCGAGAACGTGGTGGAGACCGTCGCCCCAGCGTCGCCGATTGGTCGCCGAAGCGCAGATCGCCGCATCGTCGATCACGGCGACCCCGATCGCCCGGCGGCTGTCGAAGGGGTGCTCCAGGCCCACCCGGACCGTGCGCCCCGACGCCCGGATGTCGCCGCCGGCGTCGACGACGAAGCCCTCGGCGAGGCGAGCGCGCAGCAGTTCCACGACGAGATCGACCAGGCGTCCCTTGCCGACGGCGCCGACGTCGATGACGGCCGGTCTTCGCAGGACCAGTTCCTCGCTCGACCACGACAGCGACCCTTTCGGATCCGGCGCCGGCACCGGCCCGCCATCGACGAGGGACAGGGCTTCGTCGTATCCCCGTCGGGCGAGGACCCCGCCGACGAGCGGATTCACCGCGCCGCCTGTCGCTTCGGCGAGATCCGCCAGGACGTCGAGCATCGGCACGGTGTCCGCGGGCGCGCGAACCCGGCGGGGGTCGCGTGCGAGACGCGAGACGACCGAGTCGTCCCGGAATCGGGACCACTCCCGGTCGAACGCCTCGATCACCGCGGCGACCTCGCCGCGATCGTCACCGGAGAGCGGTTCTGGGGTCTCGATCTCCCACCGGGTGCCGATCGCCTCGAAGCGCCACGTCGCGGGGGCTCTGCCCGGGACGCTCATCTCACGCGGCCGCGTCGGCCCTGATCTGCTCGAGGGCGTCGTTGAAGCCCCCGCTGGTCAGCGACGAGCCCGCCACCCGGTCGACGGAGATGTCGTCGATGTTGACCCCGACGACCTCGTCCGCGATCCCGCCGATGAACTGGCTCTGATAACGCTCGGATTCCGGTCGCTGCGGATCGCCCTCGACGTCGACGGCCGTGACGACGTCGTTCTCCAGCGTCACCGTCACCGAGATCTGTTCGACCGACTCGGGGGTGTTGTACGTTCCGTCGGCGGTGTAGGTGCCGTCGGTGTAGGCGCTGCTCGACGCACCGCCGCCTGCAGTGTCCGAAGAGGAAGCGCTCGAAGAGGGCGTGCTCGCAGACGAACCTTCCGACGACGCGTCCGACGGTGTGTCCACCGAGGCGGTGTCGGCGCCGCTCGCGCAGCCGGCGAGGAGGAGGGCGCCCGCGACGCCCAGCGTGGCAGCACCGGCTCGGGCAGGGCGAGAGAGGGAGGCGATGCGGTTCATGGCGATTCCTTGTCGGCGAGAGGCAGGGCGGGGACAGCTCTGACATTCATCCTGCCCTGCCGTTCCCGAGGAACGGCCCGTCGTTCCTATGGAACGCCTCTCAATCGCGGATGCTCAGGCGGCGCCGTCGAACATGCTCGTCACCGAGCCGTCTTCGAAGACCTCGCGGATGGCGCGTGCGAGCAGCGGCGCGATCGGCAGGATGGTCAGCCGCTCGAAGCGCTTCTCGGCGGGGATCGGGATGGTGTCGGTGACGACGACGTCGTCGATCGCCGCGTTCTGCAGCCGCTCGGCGGCGGGATCGCTGAAGATCGCGTGGGTGGCGGCCACGATCACCCGCTCCGCGCCGTTGGCCTTCAGCGCCTCGGCGGCCTTCACGATGGTGCCGCCGGTGTCGATCATGTCGTCGACGAGCAGGCAGACCCGACCGTCGACCTGTCCGACGATCTCGTTCACCGTCACCTGATTGGCGACGTTCGGGTCGCGCCGCTTGTGGATGATGGCGAGCGGTGCCCCCAGGCTGTCCGACCAAGTGTCGGCGACCCGGACCCGACCGGTGTCGGGCGACACCACGGTGAGCTTCGCCCGGTCATCGGCGCTCAGCATCTCGCGGAAGTACTCCAGCAGCACGGGCTTGGCGAAGAGGTGGTCGACGGGTCCGTCGAAGAAGCCCTGGATCTGCGCGGCGTGGAGGTCGACGCTCATGACGCGATCGGCTCCCGCTGTCCGCAGCAGGTCGGCGACAAGGCGCGCACTGATCGGCTCCCGCCCCCGGCCTTTCTTGTCCTGCCGGGAGTAGGGGTAGTAGGGAGCCACGACAGTGATCCGCTTCGCCGAGGCCCGCTTGGCGGCGTCGAGCATGATCAGGGTCTCCATGAGCCACTCGTTGACCGGCGGGCCGAAGCTCTGGATGAGGAAGAAGTCGCATCCGCGGATGGACACCTCGAAGCGCGTCAGGATCTCTCCGGAAGCGAAGGTGCGGTACTCGGTCGGAACGAGCTGCGTGCCGAGCGCCGTTGCGACGTCGTCGGCGAGGGTGTGATGCGAACGGCCGGATGCCACCACCAGACGCTTCTTGGTCTTCGCGACGATGCCCGGGGCGATGTCGTTGTCGCGGTCGAGGTCAACCGTCTTGGTCTTGCGCGCCATCGTCCGCCTTCTGTGCCGACCGGGCGCGGGCCGCGACCTCTGCCGCCGCCGTCCCGGGCCTGTTGGTCTCGACCCACCCCTCGACGTTGCGCTGAGGGGCGACGCTGAGCGCCAGAGCACCGGCAGGGACATCCTTGCGGATCACGGCGCCGGCTCCGGTCTTCGCGCCGTCTCCGATCCTAACGGGCGCGACGAAGACGTTGTGCGAGCCGGTGTGCACCTCATCGCCGATATCGGTGCGGTGCTTGGCGAGGTCGTCGTAGTTCGCCGTGATCGCGCCCGCCCCGAGGTTCACGCCCGTCCCGATCGTGGTGTCCCCGATGTACGACAGGTGCGGGACCTTGCTCCTCGCGCCGATGTCGGAGTTCTTCACCTCCACGAAGGTGCCGATCTTCCCGCCCTCCCCCAGTCGGGCGTTCGGGCGGAGGTAGGCGAAGGGGCCGACTGTCGCGCGAGGCCCGATCACGGCGAGCGTGGCATCCGTTCGGGTCACCGTCGCCCCCGCTCCCACCTCACAGTCCACCAGCGTCGTGTCAGGACCGACGGTGGCGCCCTCTCCCACCGCGGTCGCTCGCAGCACGTGCGTGTTGGGAAGGAGGGTCACGTCGCGGGCGAGGGTCGCCGTGACGTCGATCCAGGTGGTGGCGGGGTCGAGCACCGTCACGCCCTCTCGCTGCCAGTGCTCGACGGTACGGGCGTTGAGAGTGCGCGCGGCCTCGGAGAGCTGGACGCGATCGTTGACCCCCAGAGCGGCGGCCGCATTCGGCGCGCTGACCGCTGCGACACGGTAGCCGCGCTCGCGGAGGAGACCCACGACGTCGGTCAGGTACTTCTCCCCCTGCGCGTTCGCGGTGCCGACCCGCGCGAGCTCCTCGCGAAGGTGCGGGGCGGAGAAGACGTACACGCCCGCGTTGACCTCGCGGACGGACAGCTCGTCGGGCGAGGCATCCTTCTGCTCGACGATGCGGGCGACGTTGTCGTCGTCCGACCGGATGACGCGGCCGTACCCCGAAGGGTCGTCGAGCACGGCGGTGAGGAGCGTCGCTGCGGCGGCTCGCTCGCGGTGAGCGCGCACGAGTTCATGGAGGATGTCAGTGTCCAGGAGGGGGACGTCGCCGCTCAGCACCAGGATGTCGTCGCCGGCGCCCTCCAGCGCGTCGAGTCCGAGTTCCACCGCTCGGCCGGTGCCCGGCACCTCGTCCTGATCGACGACGAGAGCGCGGGGGGCGAGATCGGACACCTCGGCGGCGACGAGGTCGCGCTCGTGCCGCACGACGACCGCCGTCAGGCGCGGATCGAGGGTCGCCGACGTGTGCAGGACGTGCCCGAGGAGCGACCGACCGCCGATGCGATGCAGCACCTTGGGGACGGCGGACTTCATGCGCGTGCCCTGCCCCGCCGCGAGGACGATGACGCAGAGCGAAGTTGTGTCGGTCATGCTCCGCCGCCAGGACTCGAACCTAGACCTCACAGCTCCAAAGGCTGTCGTGCTGCCATTACACCACGGCGGACCGCGGCCCCCGGGGGCGCCGCCCGTCAAGTCTGCCAGAGTGGATCCATGCCCCGAGAGTCGGACGAGGTCGACCGCATCGTCGAGGCGTGGGGCGCGCAACGCCCCGACCTCGACTTCTCACCGCTGGAGGTGCTGTCGCGGGTCGACCGCCTGTCGCGACACCTCGACCGCGCCCGACGCGAAGCCTTCCGGCGCAGCGACCTCGAGCCGTGGGAGTGGGATGTCCTCTCGGCGCTGCGGAGAGCCGGAGAACCGTTCCAGTTGAGCCCGAAGCAGCTGCTCCAGCAGACCCTGGTCTCCAGCGGCACGATGACCAATCGGATCGATCGTCTGGTCGGGCGCCGATTGGTGCGGCGCGAGGCCGACCCCGGCGACGGGCGCAGCATCCTGGTGACGCTCACCGATGACGGCCGAACGCGCGTGGATGCGGCGATCACCAGGCTCGTGGATGCCGAAGCGCTGCTCCTGGCCGCGCTCTCGCGCGGAGACCGCGATCGCCTTGCCGGGCTGCTGCGAAAGCTCAGCCTCGGCTTCGACGGCTGACCCGGGTCATCCGAGCTCCTCGACGAGCGCGAACCAGCGCTCCTCCGTGGCGTCCCGCTCCTCTTCGAGCGCGGAGATCCGCGCCATCTCGGCGGCGAGCCCGGCATAGTCGGACTGATCATGATCGGCGAGGGCGGTTCTCGCCGCCGTGACGTCGCCGTCGAGCTTCTCGATCCGCCGCTCGAGTGCGGCAGCCTCCTTCTCGGCGGTGCGCCTTTCGGCGCCCGTCAGGCCGCTGCGCGCGGGGGCTTGGCCGGTGGGCTCGCGCTCGTCGTGCTCGCGTTGCAGAGCGCGCAGCCGCAGATACTCCTCCACGCCGCCGGGGAGGTGCCGCAGGTGCCCCGACAGCAGGGCGAACTGCTGGTCGGTGACCCGCTCCATGAAGTACCGGTCGTGGGAGACCACGAGGAGCGTCCCGGGCCAGGAGTCCAGGAGGTCCTCCAGCGCCGCGAGCATGTCGGTGTCGAGGTCGTTGGTGGGCTCGTCCAGGATCAGCACGTTCGGTTGCGAGAGAAGGATGAGGAGGAGCTGGAGCCTCCGCTTCTGACCGCCGGAGAGATCCTTGACCGGCGTGGACAACTGCGCACTGGTGAAGCCCATGCGCTCCAGCAGCTGCCCGGGGCTGAGTTCCTGCGCCTTCGACCCCGTGCCGAGCGTGTAGGTGGTGCGAAGCCCCGCGATCACCACGCGGACGGGTTCATCCAGGTGTTCCTCGAGCTCGTCCAGACGCTGGCTGAGGATCGCCACGCGGACGGTCTTCCCACGCTTGACCCGCCCTGCTGTCGGGGCCAGCTCACCCGAGATGAGGCTGAGCAGCGTGGACTTCCCCGCTCCGTTGACCCCGAGGATGCCGGTGCGCTCGCCGGGGGCGATGCGCCACTCGATGTCGCGAAGGACCTCGGTCGATTCGCTCTCCTCGCCGAAGACGACCGAGACGTCGAGAAGATCCACCACATCCTTTCCGAGGCGGGTGACGGCGAGGGCCTGGAGCGCGACGGGGTCGCGAAGCTCGGGGACATCGGAGATCAGCGCATTGGCGGCGTCGATGCGGAATTTCGGCTTGGACGTACGCGCCGGCGCGCCGCGCCGGAGCCACGCCAACTCTTTGCGCGCAAGGTTCTGACGCCGCGCCTCGATCGAGGCGGCCTGACGATCCCGCTCCACGCGCTGCAGGATGTAGGCGGCGTAACCGCCCTCGAAGGGTTCGACGATGCGGTCGTGGACCTCCCAGGTGGTGGTGCACACCTCGTCGAGGAACCACCGATCGTGCGTGACGACGAGGAGCCCGCCCTGGTTCGCCGGCCAGCGCCGCTTGATGTGATCGGCGAGCCACGCGATGCCCTCCACGTCGAGGTGGTTCGTCGGCTCGTCGAGGAAGAGGACGTCCCAGTCGCCCACGAGGAGGGCGGCGAGCGCGACCCGGCGCCGTTGCCCGCCCGAGAGCGATGCGACGGGCCCCTCGAAGTCGAGGCCGGTGAGAAGTCCCGCGAGGACGTCGCGCACGCGCGGATCGCCTGCCCACTCGTGCTCGGGGCGGTCGCCGACGACGGCGTGACGAATGGTGTGGGCGTCGTCGAGGGTGTCGGCCTGGTCGAGCACCCCTACGCGGACCCCCCGGCGGACGGTGACGCGGCCGGAGTCGGGGGCGAGGCGGCCGGCGAGCATGGCAAGGAGCGTCGATTTGCCATCGCCGTTGCGGCCGACCACGCCGATGCGATCGCCCTCATCGATGCCCAGCGAGATGCCGTCGAAGACGACCTTGGTCGGAAACTCCAGGTGCAGGGCCTCAGCCCCGAGAAGATGCGCCATATCCTCTCCAGGCTAGGTGCTGCACGACACCGGGCCGACCGAGGGTGCGGCGCGACGGCCGTGTCAGTACCAGAAGCTCAGACGCGGCGCCCGGTGCCACAGGAACAGCCGGCCGACCGACTCGGGGTCATCCGTCCCGATCCTCCCGGCGATCGCCAGGCTTTCCGCCGACACGCCACCGAGGTACAGGGCGGAGAGCTCCTCAATACCGAGACGAAGCACCGGAACACCCGAGGGGCGTTCGCTGCCGGCGGGCTCGACGGCTCCCCGCCCATCCGCACCCACCCGGAGTCGCCAGTCGCCGGTGGACAGTCCGAGCGGGTCGTCCACCTCGAGGATGACGTCCCCGCCGACGGCGTACGAGCGCGCCTCGAGGGCCGCCGGCACATCGATGATGCGGACGTACTGGTGGTCGCGGACGGTGACCTGCGCGGCGCGCTGATCGGCGATCATCCACCACAGCGGCTCGTCGACGGCGAGCTCGCCGGCGCGCACCTCGCCGACGAGGTCGAGTTCGAGGAGGAAGCGCCACAAGCCCGCATACGCGGCGGACGTGGTCGCAAGAAGCGAGGTCACGTGAACGCGCGACTTGGTCCAGTCGTCCTCGTTCTCGGTGACCGAGTAGATCGCCGCGCCCCGCACCGCGCCGCGATCGTCGGACCACTGGATCGCGCGCAGCTTGCCAGGCTCCTTCGCGTCGGGCCGGGTGCCCGCGAAGCCGTCCCAGTGGCTCGGCGGGATCTCGATCTCACCCGCGACGGACCGGCGGATCTCTTCGTGCAGCGCCGGCGCCAGCTCGCGCCAGCGCTCGCGGGAGATGAAGTCCACGCGTCCGGAGCGGCCCGGGCCGCGCCATCCCGCCCTCTTCGTGTCGATCACCCAGTTGGCAGCGAGGGCGGCAGCGGCGAAACCGTACCGGCCGTAGAGCGTCGACTCGCTCACCGTGAGCATCGCGACGGGGATACCGCCCGCTGCCGCCGCGCGGAGCTCCGCCTCGAGCATCGCGCGAGCGATGCCACGGCGGCGGTGCGTCGGAGCCACGGTGACCGCGCTGATCGCGCTGCCGACGACGGTGTTGCCACCGGGCACCGAAAGCTCCGACAGCCACGAAGCGCTCGTCGCGACCGGCGCCGCCGGTTCGGGTGCCGCGGGGTCGTAGACACCGGTCGCGCGCCGATAGCCGCCCCGCTCCCGGCTGGCCTCGACCTGCTCCGAGGTGAGCTCCGGATCGAGGAAGCCTCGAGCGACGACCTGCAGCCACGCGTCGCGTTCGGCGTCCTCGACGAGCCGCAGTTCCAGTCCCTGCCCGGAGAGTCGGTCTCGGGACTCGGAATCGACGGGACGGTATCGGTGGGTCTCTGCGGCGGTGGCGTCCATGGCCTCTCCTGTTCGAACGGCGTCCGCCCTACGCTAACGGGGGGCACCGACGGGCCACAGCCCCTCGATGCCCCCCGTGGCAGAAAACCGGATCAGGAGATGCCGTTCTCCTCCAGCCACTGCGTGGCGATGTCGGCGCTCGAGAGCTGGTCGACGGTGCTCTGGACATTCAGCGCCACGAGTCCCTCAGGGGTGAGCGCTGCGCTGACCTCGTTGATCACGTCCGCGATCTCCTCGGCGACGTCCGAGCTCACGACGGGGACGACGTTCGAGGCGAGGAAGAGACCCTCGGGGTCCTCCAGCACGACGAGGTCCTCGGTCTGGATGCGCGGATCTGCCGTGAAGACGTTCGCCACGTTGACGGTGCCGGCGACGAGGTCCTCCACGGTCGTGTCACCGGTGGGCGAGAAGGACACCTCGACGTCGTAGGTGTCCAGCAGCCCTTGGGGGCCGTACGGACGCTCGGCGAGCTCGGGCGGACCACCCAGGGTGAGCGGCACGTCGACGTTCGCGAGGTCCGCGATCGACGCGAGCGAATACTCGTCGGCGAAGGCTGCCGTGACGGTGTACGAGTCCTGGTCGCTCGCGGTGGACTGCTCGAGCACCTCCAGACCCTCGGGAAGCGCGTCGGGGAGCGCCGCGAAGACCTCTTCGGGCGTGCGGGCGGTGGTTTCGGCGTCGAAGTACTGCAGGAGGTTGCCGCTGTACTCGGGGAACAGATTGACCTCGCCGTCCTCCAGGAGCGGGATGTAGGCGTCGCGCTGTCCGATGTTGAACTGGCGCTCCACCTCGAACCCGGCGTTCTCGAGGGCTTGCGCGTAGATCTCGGCGATGATCTCGTTCGAGTAGTAGGCCTGGGAACCCACGACGATGGTGCTGCTGTCACCCGAACCGGCGCTCTCGTCGCCCCCGCCGGAGTCCAGCGGATCGGTGGACGCGCACCCGGCCATGGTGAGGACGGCGCCGGTCAGGACGGCGACTCCGGCAAGACCCTTCCTCAGTCGTGCTGTGAACATGGTTTTCCTCTTTTCTGATGCGGGATACAGGAGGTCATGAGATTCAGGCAACGGCCACCGGTGCCGCACGGCCGCGGGAAGGGGCGCTCTGCCGTTGCTCCGCGATGACGCCGCGAGGCACGGCGATGCGCTGGAGGACGGCGAAGATCCCATCGAGCACCAGAGCGAGCGCGGCGACGAGAATGGCACCGCCGATGATGACCTCGATGCGACGGACTTCCAACCCGGTGATGATGTACTGCCCGAGCCCGCCGAGGCCGATGTAGGCCGCGATCGTGACGGTTGCGACCACTTGCAGGGTCGCTGAGCGGAGCCCGCCCACGAGAAGCGAGAGGCCGAGGGGTACCTCGATGCGCCAGAGGATCTGCCACTCGGTCATTCCCATCGACCGGCCCGCGTCGATGACACGTCGATCGATGGCCTCGAATCCGGCGTAGGCGCCGGCGAGGATCGAAGGGATCGCCAGGACGACGAAGGTGATGACGGCGGCCTCGGGCTTTCGCAGCACTCCCAGCAGCAGTGTGAGAAGAATGAGCAGGCCGAACGACGGGACGGCCCGTGCGGCACCGGAGATCGCGACGGCCACCTCGCGCCCCTTCCCGGTGTGTCCGATCCACCACCCGATCGGAGTCGCGATCGCGGCCGCGATCACAACCGAGATGACGGTGTAGGCCAGTTGCTGAGCGAATGCCACGGGAATCGGGTCGAGGAATCCCGTATCGCCGCCGAAGATCCACGCGAAGGCATCGATGAAGTAGTTCACGCGCTCGCTCCTGCCATGGCGAGGCGGCCAGGACGCACGCGCGCGCTCGCCACACGGCGCGTCCACGGCATGAGAAGCCGTCCGGCCATCAGGAGGGCGAGGTCGATCAGAAGCGCCAGGATCACGACCGCGACGACGCCGGCGACGACCTCGGGGATGATGCGACGGTCGAGCCCATTGGTGAAGAGATAACCGAGGTTGATGATCCCGGCGAGGATGCCGACCGTTGCCAGGGCGATCGTGCTCGCCGCCGTCACCCGCAGTCCCGCGAGGATCACAGGGCCTGCGAGCGGGAACTCCACCGCCCAGAAGCGCCGGAAGGACGCGTATCCCATCGCGGTCGATGCCTGGCGGACGCCGTCATCGACGGATTCGAGACCGTCTGCGACAGCGCGAACCAGGATCGCCACGGCGTAGATGGTGAGGGCGACGATCAGGTTCGTCTCACTGGTGATCGCATACAACCCGGTGGCGCTCGGCAGCAGGACCAACAGCGCGATCGAGGGAATGGTGTACAGCAGTCCCGTGATCGTGATCACTCCGCTCCGCACGAGGCGGTAGCGCCAGGCCACCCAACCCAGCGGCACGGAGATGACGAAGCCCACGACGAGGGCGATCACGCTCTGCCGCAGGTGCACCACCGCGAGCTCCCCGATCAGGCCGAGGTTGTTGATCACCCAGGTCACGTCCGGGCGCCGTCCTCGATGAGCGCGCCCTGCGCGCGTCCGTCGCCGTCCACCACGATCGTCCCGTGGGCGGTCTCCTTCAGCCGGAGGGCGCGCTTGCCCTTGTCGGCGCCGATGAAGGAGGCCACGAAGTCGGTGGCGGGCGCCTCGATGATCTCGTCGGGAGTGCCCTTCTGCGCCACGTGCGCCCCTTTTTCGAGGATCACCACCTGGTCGCCGAGCAGGAATGCCTCGTCGATGTCGTGGGTGACGAACACGATGGTCTTGGCCACCTCGCGCTGGATGCGCAGCAGCTCTTCCTGCAGCTCGGCACGCACGATGGGGTCGACCGCACCGAACGGCTCGTCCATCAAGAGGATGTTGGGGTCGGCAGCGAGCCCGCGGGCGACTCCCACGCGCTGCTGCTGCCCGCCCGAGAGCTGACTGGGATACCGGTCCGCCATCGCGCGGTCGAGGCCGACGGTGTCCATGAGTTCCAGCGCGTGTGCCCGGGCAGCCTTTCGTGCGACCCCTTCGAGCACGGGCACCGTGGCGATGTTCTCGGCGACGGTGAAGTGCGGAAGCAGACCGGAGTTCTGCATCACATAACCGATGCTCCGCCGCAGCTTCACCGGGTCGCGGCCGGCGATGTCGTCACCGTCGATGAGGACGGCACCGCTCGTCGGCTCGATCATCCGGTTGACCATCCGCAGGAGCGTCGTCTTCCCGCACCCGGACGAGCCGACGAAGACGGTGGTCGTATGCGCGGGGATGATGAGGTCGAAAGACCGCACCGCCTCCGTGCCGTCGGGGAAGCGCTTGGTGACGCCGCGGAACTCGATCATGACGGGGATGTCCGTTCAGTCGCGCCTCAGTCGACGACCTGGACTTCCTTCCAGAAGGCCACGTAGCCGGAGAAGTCTTTGCCGACGCGCTCGATCGCGGTGGGATACGGCTCCGGATAAGCCCAGGCCCGATCCTTCAACGTGCCGTCCCCGGAGGCGACGTCGAAGTACTGGCACTCCCCCTTCCACGGGCAGGTGTAGGGAGTGGGGCTCTTCGAGAGCACACCCTCGGAGACACTCGACGGGGGGAAGTACCAGTTGCCCTCGATCGAGATGAGATCGCTCTTGTCGGCCTCGGCGATCACCGTGCCATCCAGTACAGCCTTCATCGTTCCTCCTGCAGGATCATCGTGCTGCCGACCGTCGAAGAGGCGGACGTCCTGTTCACGCTAGCCGACGGCGCCGACACCGGGACCCGTCGTCGACTCACTCCGACATGATCCGCGCCCCGGCGACCGGGCCGTGCACGTGCAGTGCGTGGCGTCTTGAGGCGGTGAGGACCACCTGCAGCTCGAGCGCGGATTCCGGATCGGCGGCCAGGAAGGCGAGGGTCGGGCCGGAGCCCGAGACCATCCCCACGAGCGCACCGGACTCCTCTCCCAGCTCCAGCACGTCGCGGAGGTCGGGGCGCAGCGACAGGGCCGCGGCCTGCAGATCGTTCCGCACGTGCTCGGCGAGGACGACCGGATCGCCGGTGCGCAGCGCCTGCAGGACCCGGGGGTCGACGCTCGGACTCCGGGGCGGCGGGGAGATGTCGGAACGGCTTCGGAGGGTATCGAGGTGGCGGTACACCTCGGGCGTCGAGAGACCGTCACTCGAGGTGACGATGACCCAGTCGAATCGGCCCTGGGCGAGCGCCCGGCTCAGCTGGTCGCCCCGCCCCGTCCCCACGGCGGTGCCGCCCATGAGCGCGAACGGCACGTCGGCGCCGAGCCGACGGGCCAGAGCGTGCAGGGCCGCGGGCCCGAGGTCGGTGCGCCAGAGCGCATCGCACGCCACAAGTGCCGCCGCCGCATCCGCCGAACCACCGCCCATCCCCCCGGCGACCGGTACCTGCTTGTCGATGTGCAGGCGCACTCCCCCGTGGTGGCCCGCCTCGCGGGCGACCAGCCGCGCCGCACGGAGAGCGAGGTTCCGGTCATCCAGGGGCACCGCGTCGAGGTCGGCGGCGCCGCCGAGGGTCACCGAGAAGTCGTCCGCCGGCTCGGCCCAGAGGTCTTCGTACAGTGACACGGCCTGATAGGCCGAAGCGACGTCGTGATAGCCGTCCGGTTGCACGGCGCCGACTTCGAAGAAGAGGTTGAGCTTTCCCGGTGCACGGACGTGGACACGCTCGGCGACGCCGGAGGGGTCCACGCTCATGATTCGAGGCTATCGCCCGCGACGGAGGAAACGTCCGGGAAACAGAAGGGGAACTACAGTTGACCGGTGCCCCGGCCCCGGGGACGCACCGACCCGACCCGTGAGGAGGTTCCGATGTCACGCGTCGCTCCCCTGCCATCCATGAGTGATCCCTGGACGAACCTGCTCGCGCGGGATGACGTCCGCCTGGTGGACGGCATGCTGCACACCGTCCACGACACGGTGCCGGTGGGCGAGGCGGCCGTCCTCGACCTCCTCGCGGTCGCCGACGCCCTCGAAGCGGCCGGGATCGGCACCCTTCTGGTCCGCGATGCCGAGCGGCGCGATCGTCTGGTCGTCGACGCGGTTTCGGGCTCGGACGCCTACGCGGCGCTGCGCCGTCTCGGCGTCGATGAGCCGTTCTACGCGCGCACCCCGGGTGACGACGCCGTGCCCCTGCACGCACTTCCCGAACCCGCGGGGCTCGCCACGCTGACCGTCTTCCGTCCCCGCGTCACCGTAGGCGGATCCCTGCGGTTCGGCGCGGCGGCAGGCCCCCGCGTCGACCTGTGGCGTTTCGGGGACGAGCTCGTCGAGGCTCCCCGGCCCACCCTCCTCACCCGCCGAACGATGCTCGCCGCCGACCTGTCCTTCACATCGGTCGAGCGCCACGGCCGTCGCTGGCGGACCATCGCCGGCATGTACGAGACGCACGCCACGGAGTTCTCCGGGGACATCGACATGGTCTTCTCCTGGGTCGACGGTTCGTCCAGCGAGTTCCAGCGCAGCCGTGCCGCCCGGATGCAGAGCTACGTCGTCGGGGACGGCGACGACGCCCCCGCGCGCTACCGGCAGATCGACGAGTTGAAGTACGCCCTTCGCAGCGTCTACATGCACGCACCCTGGGTGCGCCGGATCTTCATCGCGACCGACTCGCCCGCACCCGCATGGCTCGCCGACCACCCGCGCGTACGGATCGTGCGAAGCGAGGAGTTCTTCGCAGACCTCGATGCCCTTCCCACGCACAACTCGCACGCAGTCGAGGCACAGCTGCATCGGATCGAAGGCCTCGCCGAGCACTTCCTCTACAGCAACGACGACATGTTCTTCGGCCGTCCCGTCGATCCCGAGCTGTTCTTCTCACCGGGCGGCGTGAGCACGTTCGTGGAGAGCCGGGTGCGGATCGGCGCCGGCGACCCACGCCCCGACCGCAGCGGCCACGACAACGCCTTGCGCGTCAACCGTGCGCTCCTTCGCGAACGCTTCGGGCGCCTGATCACCCACGACCTCGAGCACTGCGCGGTGCCGATGCGCCGGTCGGTGGCGTACGAGCTCGAGCGCGAGTTCGCGGCCGACTACGCCCGCACCGCCGCCAATGCCTTCCGGTCGTCGACCGACATCTCGGTGACCAACAGCCTGTACCACTACTACGCGCTGCTGACGGGACGGGCGATCGTCACGACGAAGCCCCGCGTGCGGTACATCCAGACCACGCAGTTGGCGTCGTTGCGCCGGATGGAGCGCCTCCTCGGGCGTCGCGATGCCGACATGTTCTGCCTCAACGACGGCAGCGTCCCGGAGTTGCCCGAAGAGGTGCGCATCCGTGCCATCCGCGACAGCCTCGAACGCTACTTCCCTGTGCGCGCGCCCTGGGAGCAGCCGGAAGAGGTCACTTCAGCACCGGAAGCGGAGTCGTCGGCGGTGAGCTCGATCTGAGCTCCGCCTCCCACTCCGGGAAGCTGATCCCGGCCAGCTCCAGACGACGCCGTGATTCGGTCGCGTCGACGAAGTCGAGCACGGGGCCGGCGTCGACGGGCACCACCGAGTGGACGACGGTGTCGTCGTAGACGTGCACCACGTTGAACGCCTGCGCGGCGTCGTGCGGCCGGGTGCCGCCCGTCGGCACCGTGAGGTCTTGCGTGTAGCAGGTCGCCGACGCGACCGAGACCGGAACGCCGGCGAAGGTGGCGAACGTGGAGTAGTGCAGGTGTCCGGCGAGGATGGCCCGCACATCCGTCCCCCGGATCACGGAGGCGAGCTGCGACTGCTCGCGCAGCTCCACGCTGGCGGCGAGGTCGAGGACGCTCGGCACCGGCGGGTGGTGCATCGCCAGGATGGTGCCGAGCGGCGCGGGAGTCTCCAGGACCCGGCTGAGCCATCGGAGCTGTCCGGCGCTCAGCTCCCCGTGATGGTGCCCGGGAACGCTCGTGTCGACAGTCACGATCCGCAATCCGTCGATCTCGTCGACCCGGTCGAGCGGCCGGCCGGAGTCATCCGTCCCGTCCCACAGCCCGGCGTGGAAGGCCGCGCGCTCGTCGTGGTTCCCCATCACCCAGATGACCCGTGCTCCGACGGAGTCGGCGACCGGTTCGACCAGGGCCCGCACCCGCGCGTAGGCCTCGGGTTCACCGAAATCGGCCACGTCACCGGTGAAGACGAAGGCGTGCGGCTTCACGCCCGACGCGGAGATCGCCGCGAGGGCGCGACGGAGGCGCTCCTCGGCGTCGATCCGCTCGTAGAGACGCGAGCCCTGTGCTCGCAGGTGCGTGTCGCTGAGATGCAGCAGCACGCGGTCGGGTCTCGGGTATTCGGCGCGGCGTCTGTCCACTGTCGTGCTCCGCCCCCTTGGCGGTCGGGTTGGTCCGATGCTGGTCGGACACCATAAACCGTAGGGGGACGACAGGTGAATTCAGGCGGCACACCCCGTATACACGGGATGTCGTCAGACGGATGCCGCGGTCGGAGCCAGCCGCGCGATGCGGAGGAAATCGTCTACGACGAGTTCTTCCCCGCGGACGGTGGGCGCCACGCCCGCCGCCTCCAGGAGCGCGGATGCCTCGGCGGCGGTCCCGCCGAGCACGCCGGACAATGCCTGGCGGAGCATTTTCCGCCGCTGTTGGAACGCCGCATCGACGAGGGCGAAAGTGCGCCGCCGCTCACCCTCGGTTCCCCGCGGCTGGGGATCGCGAGCGAAGGCGACCAGCACGCTGTCGACGTTGGGCACCGGCCAGAAGACGCCGCGGGGCACTGTGCCGGCGAGCCGCCATGGTCCGTACCAGGCCGCCTTGACGCTCGGCGCACCGTAGGCCTTGGTGCGGGGGCGAGCCGCCAGCCGCTCTCCGACCTCGGCTTGCACCATGACGACCCCGCGTTCGAGCGACGGGAAGGTCTCCAGGAAGTGCAGGAGCACCGGCACCGAGACGTTGTAGGGCAGATTCGCCACGAGCACCGCCGGATCGCCCGGGAGCTCGGTCACGGAGAGGGCGTCTGCGTCGATGACGTGGAGCCGCTCGGGCGCTGCGCCGTGGGCGGCGGCGGTGCCCGGAAGCCGTGCGGCCAGCCGGTGGTCGATCTCCACCGCGGTCACCCGGGCGCCGGCGTCGAGGAGGGCCAGGGTCAACGAACCGAGACCCGGCCCCACCTCCACGGCGTGCTCGCCGGATTCGACGCGAGCGATCTGCACGATCCGACGCACCGTGTTCGCGTCGACGACGAAGTTCTGGCCCAGCTTCTTGGTCGGAGTGAGATCGAGTTCCGCGGCGAGCGCGCGGATCTCGCCCGCGCCGAGGAGGTGCACCGGCATGCGCTCCACCCTAGTGACTCGCCGGGTACGCCTCTTCCTGCCCGGATCGGGAGGGCTATGGTGACCACGTGAGCACATCAGGGTCGATTCCCACACAGGCGTTCTCCATGCGGAGCCCCTTCGGGCGAAGAGCGGTCGCGCTGTCGATCGCCGCCGCCGTGGGCGGGTTCCTGTTCGGATTCGACTCCTCCGTCATCAACGGCGCGGTCGACTCGATCGAGAGCCAGTTCGAACTGACTGCCGTGATCACCGGGTTCGTCGTGGCGGTCGCCCTCCTCGGCTGCGCCCTCGGAGCGGTCCTCGCGGGTGTGCTCAGCGACCGGTGGGGGCGCCTTCGGGTGATGCTGATCGGCGCGGTGCTCTTCTTCGTCAGCGCCATCGGATCGGGCCTGGCCTTCAGCGCCGTCGACCTCACCGTGTGGCGCTTCGTCGGCGGCCTCGGCATCGGCATCGCCTCGGTGGTGGCCCCCGCCTACATCGCCGAGGTCGCTCCGCGGCAGATCCGCGGAACGCTCGGCTCGCTGCAGCAGCTCGCGATCACGCTCGGCATCTTCGGCGCCCTGCTCTCCAACGCCCTCCTCGCAGGCATCGCCGGCGGGTCGTCCTCGCCGCTGTGGTTCGGACTCGAGGCCTGGCGGTGGATGCTGCTGGTCGAAGCTGTCCCGGCGATCGTCTACGGTGTGCTCGCTTTCACCATGCCGGAGTCACCGCGGTTCCTCATCGCCAAGGGCCGTTACGACGAAGCACGGCAGATCTTCGCCCGGCTCATCCCGGAGGCGGATCTCGACCAGACGATGAAGGACCTCGAGCAGGCCATCGATGCCGACAAGAAGGCCAAGGGCGTCTCGCTGCGAGGGCCGCGATTCGGCCTCCAGCCCATCGTGTGGGTCGGCATCATCCTCTCGGTATTCCAGCAGTTCGTCGGGATCAACGTGATCTTCTACTACTCGACGACCCTCTGGCGCGCGGTCGGCTTCACCGAGCAGAACTCGCTGCTGATCAGTGTGATCACGTCGGTGACGAACGTCCTCGTCACGATCGTGGCGATCGTGCTGGTCGACCGGGTGGGACGCAAGCCCATCCTCCTTACCGGGTCGGTGCTGATGACGGTGTCGCTCGGCGCCATGGCGCTGTCGTTCGCGTTCGCCGAGACGGTCGACGGCGAGGTGTCGCTGCCCGCGCCCTGGGGTCCGATCGCCCTCGTGGCAGCGAACCTCTTCGTCATCGGCTTCGGGGCGTCGTGGGGGCCGCTCGTGTGGGTGCTCCTCGGCGAGATCTTCCCGAGCCGGATCCGCGGGAAGGCTCTGGGCGTGGCCGCCGGTGCGCAGTGGATCGCGAACTTCCTCATCACCGTGAGCTTCCCGGCGATGTCGAGCTGGTCGCTCCCCCTCACCTACCTGATGTACGCGATCTTCGCCGCGCTGTCGTTCGTCTACGTCCTGTGGCGCATTCCGGAGACGAAGGGCATGGAGCTCGAGCAGACCGAGACGCTGTTCGTCACCAAGGACCGCGCAAGGGCGGGTCGCGCCTCCTGACCGGCGCCCGATCGCGCCGGTCCTAGGATGATCGGATGCCCTCCCTCGGCGACCTCGTCGCACCACGTCGCCTCGGGCGGGACTTCCGCTGGCTGCTGGCATCGTCGTGGACGAGCAATCTCGGCGACGGCATCGCCCTGGCGGCAGCGCCGCTCCTCATCGCCTCACTGACCTCGTCGCCGATCCTCGTGGCCGCGGGAGCGATGATGCAGTTCCTGCCTTGGCTGCTGTTCGGGCTGCTCGCCGGCGCCGTCGCCGATCACCGCGACCGCCGGCGCCTGGTGATGCTGTCGAACGGCTTGCGGGCCGTCGTCATTCTCGCCCTCGTGCTCTTCCTCGTCACGGGACAGGCCACCGTCTGGCTGGTCCTCGTCACCTCCTTCCTCTACGGCACCGCCGAGGTCTTCGCCGACTCCGCGGGAAGCACGCTTCTGCCGATGCTGGTCGCCCCGGCCGATCTGGGTATCGGGAATTCGCGGATGCAGGCGGGGTTCCTCGTCGCCAATCAGCTGGCGGGGCCGCCCCTCGGCGCCTTCCTCTTCGCCGTCGGGTCGTTCGTCCCCTTCCTCCTGCAGGTCGGATGCGTGGGCCTGGCAATTCTCCTGATCTCCCGGATCGCGCGGACCCCCGTTGCGAATCGGGAACGCCGAGCCGCCCGCGGAACGAACCGCGCCATCCGTGAGGGGCTGGGCTGGCTGCGCCGCAACCCTCCGGTGCGGACGCTCGTGGTGATCATCCTGGTCTTCAACGTCACCTGGGCCGCGCCGTGGGGCATCCTCGTCCTCTACGCCACCGAGTACCTCGGCATGGGAGCCGTCGGATACGGGGCACTCACGACCGCTTCGGCACTCGGCGGCATCATCGCCGTCTTCAGCTTCGGGTGGCTCGAGAAACGCGTCGCCTTCGCCACGCTGATGCGGGTCTGCCTGACCTGCGAGGTGCTGATGCACCTGGGCTTCGCCCTCACCACGTCGCCCGTCGTGGCGTTCGTGATCATGTTCGGCTTCGGCCTGTACGCCTTCGTCTGGGGCACGATCTCCACGACCGTGCGACAGCGCCTCGTTCCCATGGAGCTTCAGGGACGCATCGCCTCGGTCAACATGGTGGGTGTCTTCGGAGGCCTCGTCATCGGCCAGTTCCTCGGCGGCCTGCTCGCCCAGACCTGGGGCCTCACCGCTCCCTGGTGGTTCGCCTTCGCCGGATCAGCGATCACCCTCGCCCTCGTCTGGCGCCCGATCTCCCACATCGCCGCGGCGCCGCCCGTCCTCGATGCGAGTGAGACCGAGCAGGTGTCGGACAAGGGCGAGCCGGGCGACGGCGGCCGGCCGCTCCCCGACTAGCTCAGTCGCCGTCCGCGAAGGAGCCGTAGACGGCGAGGGTGTTCTCGGCGAGTTGAGCGCACAGCTCCGCCAGGTCGACCTCGAGCTCGGCGGCCATGAAGCGCACGGTCACGGGCACGAGGTACGGCGCGTTCGGGCGACCCCGGTGCGGGGTGGGGGTCAGGAACGGCGCGTCGGTCTCGACGAGCACACGTTCGCGCGGGGTGACCTGCAGGGCGTCACGGAGGTTCTGCGCGTTCTTGAACGTGATGTTCCCCGCGAAAGAGAGGTAGTAGCCGGCATCGGCGCAACGGAGGGCCATCTCGGCATCGCCCGAGAAGCAGTGGAACACCGTCCGCTCCGGCGCTCCCACACGCTCGAGCGTGTCGAGCACGGCGTCGTGGGCGTCGCGGTCGTGGATCTGCATCGCGACGCCGTGCTTCTTGGCCAGCGCGATGTGGGCCTCGAAAGACTCGTACTGGGCCGCCAGACCCTCGTCTCCGGTGCGGAAGAAGTCGAGCCCGGTTTCCCCGATCGCGCGCACCCGCGGCTCCTTCGCGAGGTCGTCGATGACGGCGAGCGCCTCCGCCAGTCGACCGGCGGCGGCGTAGGCGGGCGCCTCGTTCGGATGGATCGCGACGGCGGCGAGGACGCCCGGATGGGATGCCGCGGCCTCAGCCGACCAGCGGCTCGACTCGATGTCGCCGCCTGCCTGCACCACTCCGATGACCCCCACCTCTCGGGCGCGGTCGAGCTGAGCGGCAAGATCGAGCGGCTCGTCGCCGTCCATGATCTCCAGGTGCGCGTGGTTGTCGTACACCGGGACGGGAAGCGCTTCGGGCGCGGGCGGCCACCGGACATCCCGGCTGCCGTCGTTGTGGCGCTCGCGGATGTATCCGCTCGGGTCGCTCACGCCTGCTGCTCTACCCGGGGGAAGAGCGGTGCCAACTGGTTCACACTCGCGCCCGGCGGGAGGATGCCCCAGCGACCCGCGTCGCGGATCGGTTGGTCGTCGAGTCTGCCGAGCGCGTCCGCGGCGCCGAGGGCGACCCACAGCTTCTCGGTCGCGATCGGCATGATCGGCGAGAGCAGCACCGCGAGCGCGCGAAGACCCTCCGCGGCGGTGTACAGCACGGTGTTGAGCCGCTCACGGCGAGCGTCGTCTTTGGCCAGCACCCAGGGCTCGTTCTCGGTGATGTAGAGGTTCAGCGCATCGACGATCGTCCAGATGGCGGCGATCGCCTCATCGATGCGGAACCGCTCGATCGCCGCGTCCGCGCGGGCCGCGGCATCCGCGACGGTCTGGGCGATCGCACGGTCGCCGTCGGTCACCTCGCCCGCGGGCGGCACGATCCCTTCGACATACCGATCGATCATCGCGGTGGTGCGCGACGCGAGGTTTCCGAAGCCGTTGGCGAGTTCCGCCTGATAGCGCGCCGACAGGTCCTCCCAGGAGAACGACCCGTCCTGGCCGAAGGCGATCGCCGAGAGGAAGTAGAACCGGTAGGCGTCGGACCCGAAGACGTCGGTGATCTCGGTGGGGGCGATCCCGGTGAGCTTGGACTTCGACATCTTCTCCCCGCCGACGAGGAGCCAGCCGTGGGCGAAGACACCGCGCGGCACCTCGACGCCCGCGGCCATGAGCATCGCCGGCCAGATGACGGCGTGGAAGCGGAGGATGTCCTTTCCCACGACGTGGTACGCGGGCCACCGCCGTGCGAACTGTTCGGGATCGGAGCCGTAGCCGACGGCGGTGGCGTAGTTCAGCAGCGCGTCCACCCACACGTAGATCACGTGGCTCTCGTCCCAGGGGACCTTGATCCCCCAATCGAATGTGGAGCGCGAGATCGACAGATCCTTCAGGCCCTGCTTGACGAAGGACACCACCTCGTTGCGCGCCGACTCCGGCCGGATGAAGTCGGGGTTATCGGCGTAGAGCTTCAGCAGCGGCTCGGTGAACTCGCTGAGCTTGAAGAAGTAGTTCTTCTCCTGCAGCAGCTCGAGGGGCTTGGAGTGGATGGCGCAGACCTTCAGCCCCTCGAACGGGCCGGTCCCGTCGACGATCTCCGACTCGGTCTTGAACTCCTCGCATCCGACGCAGTACAGCGCCTCGAATTCGCCGGCGTAGATGTAGCCGCGGTCGTAGATCGCCTGGACGAACTGCCGCACGCGCTCCTCGTGGCGCTCCTGGGTCGTGCGGATGAAGTCGTCGTTCGCGACATCCAGCGTCTTCAGCAGCGGGAACCACGACTCCGCGACCAGGCGGTCCACCCACTCCTGGGGTGTGGCCCCGTTCGCGGCGGCGGCTCGGAGCATCTTCTGGCCGTGCTCGTCGGTCCCCGTCAGCATCCAGGTGTCATCGCCCGCCTGGCGGTGCCACCGTGCGAGCGCGTCGACCGCGACCGTGGTGTAGCCGTGGCCGATGTGCGGCACGTCGCTCGGATAGTAGATCGGCGTCGTGATGTAGAAGGATCGGCCGGAAGTCACCCGAGAATTCTAGATTGACCGGGCGATCACCTCGGCCGTGTGACATCCGGCCCCGGATCGGGCGCGTGGCGACGCAGGATCGTCATCAAGGTCGAGCCGGTCACGACCGCCATTGCGAGGCCGGCGATCACCCCGACCGCGGCGCCGGCGGTGAGGAGAATCCAGCGTGCCGGGCGGACCGCGGGAAGGAGACGCCGGATGACGAGGGCCTGCGCTCCCCCGAGGATCGCCCCTTCCACCGCTCCGGCGGCGAGCAACAGGGGGACGAACAAGGGCGACGCGCCCGCTGTGGCGCCCACCACGGCAGGGACGGCGAAGCCGACGGTCTCGCCCAGAGAGACCACGCCGATCCAGCGGGCGAGGTCGCGGCGGGTCATCCCGTCACCGGCGGTCATCCGCCCGCGCGGCGAGCGCCGCCTGGTAGAGGTCTCGACGCGACAGGCCCGTGTCCCCGGCGACCTCGGCCGCCGCCTCCTTCAGCCGCGAGCCCGATGCCACGAGCCGCCCGACCTCGGCCACACCGTCGGCGAGCGACACCGCACGCCGCTGGGCGCCGGCCACCACCAGCACCACCTCGCCCCGGACGCCGCCCTCGGCCCACGCGACGAGTTCGTCGAGCGTTCCGCGGCGAACCTCCTCGTGCAGCTTCGTCAGCTCCCGGCAGACAGCGGCGGAACGATCGCCGCCGAAGGCGCGGGCGAACGCGCCGAGTGATTCCGCGAGCCGGGAGGGGGCTTCGAAGAAGACCATCGTCCGGCGCTCGGTCGACAGCTCGGTCAGCACCGCGTCGCGCTCGCCGGCCTTCCGCGGCAGGAATCCCTCGAACGTGAACCGGTCGGTGGGAAGACCCGCGACGGCGAGGGCCGTGACGACGGCACTGGGCCCCGGGATCGCCGTCACGACGACGCCCTCCGCGGCGGCGTGCGCGACCACCGAGAAACCGGGGTCGCTCACCGTCGGCATCCCAGCGTCGCTGAGAAGGAGGACATCGGTGTCCCGCGCGAGGGCGGCCAGTTCCGCGGCCCGATCCTTCTCGTTGTGATCGTGCAGGGCGATGAGCCGTGGCCGATTGTCGATCCCGAGCGCCGTCAGGAGGCGGAGGGTCGTGCGGGTGTCTTCGGCGGCGATCACGGTGGCCTCGGCGAGCGCGGCGCGCAGGCGATCGGAGGCATCCCCGAGGTTGCCGATCGGAGTCGCCGCGAGGATCAGCATGCCGTCAGCCTAGGCGTCCTCACCTCTCTAGGCTGTCGCTGTGACCGCTCCCGTTCCCGTGCTGCCGAAGCCGTCGGCGCTGGACCGGTGGCAGAGCCGGATGACGGCGGATCCGCGACGTGCCCGTCGGGTGACGGTCCTCGCCGCGACGGCGGTGACCCTCCTTGCCGGCATCCTGCGCTTCGCCAACCTCGGTCACCCCCACAGCCTCGTCTTCGACGAGACGTACTACGTCAAGGACGCGTGGAGCGAGTGGGTGCTGGGATACGCCTCGAAGTGGCCCGAGGATGAGGACGCCGCCGAAGGGGATGACACGAACTCGCGCTTCGCCGCCGGCGAGACCGACATCTTCACCGGCGAAGCGAGCTTCGTGGTCCACCCGCCGCTCGGCAAGCTGCTGATCGGCGCGGGGATGGCGCTCTTCGGCGCCGATTCCTCGTTCGGCTGGCGCGTCGCGACCGCCCTGTTCGGTACCGCGCTCGTGCTCGTCCTGTTCCTGCTCGCCAAGACCCTCACCGGGTCGACGGTGTTCGCCACGGTTGCGGGGCTCCTGGTCGCCGTCGACGGGCTCGCCATCGTGATGAGCCGCGTCGCCCTGCTCGACATCTTCGTCGCGTTCTTCGTCGTGCTCGCCTTCTGGTTCGTCGCGCTCGACCGGCGCCGTCTCGGCGATCGGCTGGCTGCCGCCCTGGCGGCGCGAAGACCCGAGGCTCCCGACGATGCTCCTCCCCCGTCCGTCGGACCCCTTCTCTGGGACCGACCCTGGCTCCTCGCCGCCGGCGTGGCGCTGGGCGCCGCCACCGCGGTGAAGTGGTCGGGCCTGTACGCGCTCGCGGGAGTCGGCCTGTATGCGGTGATCAGCGACGCCCTGGCGCGTCGACGCCTCGGCATCCGCCACTGGGCCGTCGACGCCGCGCTCCGCCAGGGACCGCTGTCGTTCCTCCTCCTCGTGCCGCCGGCCGCCCTGATCTACCTGTCGTCGTGGTTCGGCTGGCTCTCCACCGATGGGGGCTGGAAGCGGCAGTCCGCACCGACGGCGCTCGAGAGCCTCTGGTCGTACCACCAGGAGATCTACCGCTTCCACGTGACGCTCACCAGCGACCACAGCTACGCGAGCCCGGCCTGGCAGTGGCCGCTGCTGCTCCGGCCGACGTCGATGTTCTACGACCAGGTCGACGGCGGCGTGCAGAACATCTACTCGATGCCGAACCCCGTCATCTGGTGGACCGGTGTCGTCGCGGTGGTGTGGCTCGGCTACCGCGCGATCCGAGGCCGCGACTGGCGGCACGCTCTGGTGCTCACCGGATTCGCCGTGACCTACCTGCCGTGGCTGCTGTACCCCGAGCGGACGGTCTTCCAGTTCTACACCGTGGTGATCCTGCCGTTCCTGGTGCTGGCGCTCACCTTCGCCCTCCGCGACATCACCCGGTCACCCGACCCCGAACGCCGGCGCACGGGCCAGGCCGCGGTCTGGGCCTTCCTCGTCATCGTGCTCGCGGTCTCGGCGTTCTGGTACCCGATCCTCACCGCGATGACGGTCCCGTACGAGTTCTGGCAGGCGCACAACTGGCTTCCCAGCTGGGTGTGAAGCCGCTGCATTCTCAAGCCCGGTGCCTCAGATACCGGCCGGAGGAGGAGCGGATGCCGCGGCGCGAGCCGCCCCCGGCAGCGCGTCGAGGATCCGGCTCAGTGCGGCCTCGTCGTGCGCCGCGGTGAGGAACCACGCCTCGAACACGCTCGGCGGGAGAGACACCCCCGCGTCGAGCATCGCGTGGAAGAACGCGCGGTACCGCCAGCCCTCCTGGGCCCGGGCGTCGTCGTAGGTGCGCACCGGTCCCTCGCGGAAGGCGATGGAGAAGAGGTTCCCCGCCCGGCTGATGACGTGCGCCACACCCGCGGCCTCGAGCGCGTCGTGGGCGGCAGCCGACACCGTCGTCGCCGCTTGATCGACGTGCGCGTACACGGACGCGTCGGCGTGCTGCAGCGTGGCGAGCCCGGCGGCGACGGCGAGCGGGTTTCCACTCAACGTCCCTGCTTGATACACCGGTCCGAGCGGCGCGAGCAGCTCCATCAGGTCGGCGCGCCCACCGATGCCGGCGAGCGGCATGCCGCCGCCGATCACCTTGCCGAACGTCACCAGATCGGGCGTCCACTCCGCGCCGGCGCGGTGCTCGAGGCCCCACCAGCCGGCCGAGTCGACCCGGAAGCCGGTGAGCACCTCATCCGAGATGACGAGCGCTCCATGGGCGTGCGCGGTGTCGACGAGGAAAGCGTTGAAACCGGCCTCGGGAACGAGCACCCCGGCGTTGGCTCCGGCAGCCTCGGTGATGATGGCGGCGATGCGGTCGCCGTGCACCGCGAAAGCCTCGCGGACGGCGGCGCGGTCGTTGTACGGGAGGACGAGGGTCAGCGCGGCGATGTCGGCGGGGACGCCTGCGGAGCCCGGGAGCCCGAGGGTGGCAACGCCCGAGCCGGACTCGGCGAGAAGACCATCCGAGTGGCCGTGGTAGTGGCCGGCGAACTTCACGATGACATCCCGGCGCGTGGCTCCCCGGGCGATCCGGATGGCGGTCATCGTCGCCTCGGTCCCGGTCGACACCATCCGCAGCCGCTCGATCTCGGCGGCACCCCCCACCCGGAGACGGTCGATGACGGTCTCGGCGAGCAGCGTCTCGCCGGGCGTCGACGCGCCGAACGACAGCCCCCGTGCGGCCGCCTCCTGCACCGCCGCGACGACGCCGGGATGCGCGTGGCCGAGAAGCGCGGGCCCCCACGAGGCGACGAGGTCGACGTACTCGCGGCCGGACACGTCGCGGACGTACGCGCCGTGGGCGGCGACGATCGACAACGGCGTTCCGCCGACCGAGCCGAACGCGCGCACCGGCGAGTTGACTCCGCCGGGGATGACGGCGCGGGCGCGCGCCGCCGCCTCGGCATTGTCTGTCGGCAGGACGCGCGTGGTCGTCGCGGTGCTCATCGGCTCCACCTCTCCGCGGCCTCGACCGCCCAGTACGTCAGCACCGCGTCGGCGCCGGCCCGCACGATGCTCTGCAGCGACTCGTCGATCGCCCGCTCCCGGTCGATCCAGCCGTGCGCGGCGGCCGCCTCGATCATGGCGTACTCGCCGCTGACCTGGTACGCCCACACGGGGACCGGGGAAGATGCTGCGGCGTCGGCCAGCACGTCGAGATACGACATCGCCGGCTTCACCATGACGATGTCGGCGCCCTCGGCGACATCCTGTGCGATCTCGAGCGCGCCTTCCCGCCGGTTCGCGGGATCGAGCTGGTAGGTGCGCCGGTCGCCCTGGAGGGACGACTGCACGGCCTCGCGGAAGGGTCCGTAGAAGGCGGAGGCGTACTTCGCGGCGTATCCGAGCAGGGCGACGTCGCTCCGCCCGGCGGCGTCGAGAGCAGTGCGGATGACGGCGACCTGGCCGTCCATCATGCCGGAGAGCCCGAGGAGCTGCGAGCCGGACGCTGCCTGAGCGAGCGCCATGTCGCGATAACGCTCGAGGGTCGCATCGTTGTCGACCTGGCCACGCTCGTCGAGCACTCCGCAGTGACCGTGGTCGGTGAATTCGTCGAGGCAGAGATCGGTCTGGACCACCAGGGCGTCGCCCACCTCGGCCGCGGCCAGGCGCGCGGCAACGTTGAGGATGCCGTCGGGATCGGTCGCGCCGGAGCCCACCGCGTCTTTGTGCTCCGGAACTCCGAAGAGCATGACTCCCCCGATCCCGGCGGCCGCGGCGCGATGAAGCTCGTGCTTCAGCGACTCCAGCGAGTGCTGACGAACCCCCGGCATCGAGCCGATCGGAAGCGGCGCGTCGGCGTTCTCCCGCACGAAGAGCGGCAGGACCAGCTGCGCCGGGTGGACGCGCGTCTCGGTCACGAGCCTTCGCCACGCGGCGCTCTGCCGGAGGCGCCGAGGGCGTGCGGCGGGGAAGAGAGGGGGGGAGGCGGTCATGCGAAATCCTGTCGGGGGGAGGCGGGTCCGACCGGCGCCAGGTCGGCGGCGCCGCGGTCGAGGAGTTCGTCGGCCACCCGCGCGGCGAGGTCGGCGGCGACATCCGGTTCGTCGGCCGGCGCCGCGTGGGCGCTGGTGAGCTGTTCGCTGCCGTCGAGTCGGTAGATGCGGGCGGTGAGGAACAGCAGCCCGTCGTCGACGAAGGCGTGGGCGCCGATGGGAGCCGCGCATCCGGCCTCCAGGCGCGCCAGGACTCCGCGCTCGGCATCGACGGCCAGCCGCGTCGGGTGGTGGTCGAGCCGGGCGAAGCGGCTCTCGTCGCCGGCGCGGCTCTCCACGGCGAGCGCGCCCTGCGCGGGTGCGGTCGGCCAGCGCTCGAGCGGCAGGAATTCCGTCACGGCCGACAGCCGGTCGATCCGCTGCAGCCCCGCGGCGGCGAGGAGGATCGCGTCGAGGGCGCGCTCGGGGTCGTCCGACCCGACGCGCGAAAGGCGGGTGTCGATGTTGCCGCGGAGGTCGACGAGCTCGAGATCCGGCCGGCGGGCGGCGAGTTGCGCACGCCGCCGCGGAGAACCGGTCCCGACGCGTGCGCCGGCGGGGAGGGCGTCGAGGGTGAGCCCGTCGCGCGCGCACAGCGCATCGCGGGCGTCGGCGCGCGGCGGCACGGCGGCTATGGCGAGGCCGTCGGCCGGCGCGGTGGGGAGGTCCTTGTAGGAATGCACGACGACGTCGACCTCGCCGGCACGGAGTGCATCGCGGAGGGCCGTGGCGAAGACTCCCGCGCCGCCGAGGGAGGCGAGGGAGGCTGTGGAGCGGTCGCCGTCGGACACGATCGGCACGAGTTCGGCGCCGAGGGCTGCCGCCACGGTCCCCGCCTGCGCCATGGCGAGGGCACTCGCCCGCGTGCCGAGGCGCAGGGTCATCGCACCACGTCGGCGATCTCGTCGGCGCCGATGAGCCGACCGGTGAAGAACGGCACCTCTTCCCGCACGTGGCGGCGCGCCTCGGTGGCCCGGAGGTGGCGCATGAGGTCGACGAGGTCGAGGACGTCGTCGGCTTCCAGCGCCAGCAGCCACTCGTAGTCGCCGAGCGCGAAGCTCGCCACCGTATTCGACTGCACCTGCGGGTAGTCCCGGCCCATCCGGCCGTGCTCGCCGAGCATCGCGCCCCGCTCGGCGGCGGGAAGCAGGTACCACTCGTAGCTGCGGACGAAGGGGTAGACGGTGAGCCACTGCTTCGGCGGTAGGCCGCGCGCGAAGGCAGGGCTGTGGTCGCGGCTGAACTCCGCGTCGCGGTGCACACCGAGTGCGTTCCAGGTGGGGGTGAGGGCCGAAAGCTCCCGAGTGCGACGGAGGTCGCGGAGGACAGCCTGCAGATGCTCGGCCGAACGACCGGTCAGCCACACCATGATGTCGGCGTCGGCGCGGAGGCCCGAGACGTCGTAGATGCCGCGAAGTGCGTCGCCGGCTGCCGGCGCCTGGTCGACAATCGACGGGAGCTCGCTGTCGCCTGCCGCACCGGGGGTACGACGGAGCACGGCCCAGAGGGCGAAGAAGCGGTCCGGTGCGGCGTCGGCGGATGGAGAGGAGGCGGTCTCGGTCACCCCTCCATCCTCCCTCGTTCTCCGGGCTGGGCGTCACCCGTCCTCTCGATGGCGAGGGACATCGCGACGTTCTCCGCGTGCCGGACGACCGCGGCGAGGCCCGTCCCCGACACCTCTTCCCCGACCCCGTCGGCGGCGTCTCCCGCGCTCCCGCCGAACCGGTCCCAGGTGCGAACGGCGCGGTCGACCACCCTCTCGAGGGGGGCGCCGAGCAGGGTCTGCGCGTCGCGGATGGCGTGGTCCACGACATCCGCCGGCTGCCCGTCGAACGACAGCCGCACGGCCTGCCGGTCACCGAGGGCGTCGTTCACCCACTCCCACTTCGCGCTGAGGTGCGTGAGCGCGCGGGCGCGCACGTCGGGAGCCCCGGGTGCGACGAGGACTCCGGTCCCCCGCGGGGCACTCCCCCACGCGGCCGCGTCGGCGATGAGCGTCACGACGGTGATGCGCCGGGCGGGGTCGGCGGGCCGGACGGCGTGCGCGCGAACGGGTGCCCCCGGCACAGGATGCCCCTCGACGACGACACCGTCGGGGGCGATGCCGGTGACCCGGGCGCCGGTGCGCAGCTCGACGCCCCGGCGACGGCAGTCGGCGACGAGGGCGTCGACGAGCCGGAACATGCCGCCGCGGAGCCCCGCCACCTGGCTTCCGGCAGGAGAGGTGGAGCGGACGGCCGCCACGGCGCGGGCGAGCGATCCGCATCGCCGGAACTCGTCGGGAAGCCGCGGGTGCGCCCGGCAAATCGGGAGTGCGTCGGGAGTCGTGGAGTGGACGCCGCGAACCACCGGGGCGACGAGGTCCTCGACCACCCGGTCGCCCATTCGCGCTCGGACGAGCGCGCCGAGGGTGCGCGCGTCAGCACCGACGTGGGGCGGGAGCGCGAGGTCGTCGCGCGCACGGGCGAGACCGGCCGCGCCCAGGGCGACGGCGAGGCCCGGTTCATCGAAGTCGGTCGGGATGCCGAGGAGTCCCGCTGCCGGCAGGGGGAATGTGGCGCCGTCGCGGCGATGCACCCACGCCGGGGAACCGGTGGGAGTGACCACCTCCGGCCCGAGCCCCAGCTCCTCGAGGAGCGCGACGACGGAGCCCGGACCCGTACTGCCGCGGGTCGCGAAGGATTCCGCGCCCGCGTCCAGGTCGACCCCCGCGACGCGAGCGCGCGCGAGCTGCCCCCCGAAGGCGTCGGAGGCCTCGAACACCCGCACCCGGCGCCCCGCGAGCGCGGCGCGACGGGCCACGACAAGACCGGCCACGCCGCCCCCGACGACGAGGAGATCAGCCGTCATGCACGAACCCGACGATGCGGGTGAGGACGTCCGGATGGGTCTCGGGCGGAACCCCGTGCCCGAGGTTGAGGATGTGCGCGGGCGCCTCGGCGCCCCGCTCGATCACGTCGGAGACATGACGTTCGATCAGCGACCACGGAGCGGTGAGGAACGCGGGGTCGATGTTGCCCTGGAGCGGAACCGCACCGCCCAGGCGCCGGTTCGCGACATCCAGCGGCAGCCGCCAGTCGATGCCGACGACATCCGCACCGATGCCCGGGAGGAGGTCGAGAACCTCGCCGAGACCGAGGCCGAAGTGGATGCGCGAGACATCCGTGCCGCGGAGGGCGTCGAAAGCCCGCCGAGAGTGGGGCGAGACGCGGCGCTGATAGTCATCGCGCGACAGCGATCCCGCCCACGAGTCGAACAGTTGCGCCACACTCGCCCCGGCCTCGACCTGGGCCCGCAGGAATGCGCCGGTGACGTCGGCGCACCAGTTCAGCAACGTCGCCCACGCGCGGGGATCGGTGCGCATCAGCGCGCGCGTGCGAAGCTGCTCCTTCGAGGGGCCTCCTTCGACGAGATAGCTGGCGACGGTGTAGGGCGCCCCGCCGAAGCCGACGAGGGGCGTCGTGCCCAGTTCGGCGACGACGATGCCGACCGCCTCACGGATGGGGTCGAGCGCCGAAGGGTCGAGGGGACGAAGGCGCAGGATGTCTCGGGCCGACCGGATCGGCTCGTCGATGACCGGACCCCGGCCCGGCACGATCCGCACGTCGACGCCGGCGAGGAGCACCGGCACGACGATGTCGCTGAAGAAGACCGCGGCGTCGACGCCGTGTCGGCGCACCGGCTGCAGCGTGATCTCCGCGGCCAGCGCCGGATCCAGGCACGCGTCGAGCATCTCGACGCCGGCGCGGCTCGCCCGGTACTCCGGCAGCGAGCGGCCTGCTTGGCGCATGAACCACACCGGCGGGCGCTCTGGTCGGTCGCCGCGGGCGGCGCGGACGAGCGGGCTCGTCGCCGTGCGCCCGTCGACCAGCGGGTGCGAGGGGGGCAGCGCCGGGGCGGCAGTGGGGGAAGACACGCCTCCCAGGCTAGACGGGCCCGTTCGCCGGAGCCGCCGTCGGCCGTGGCCACGGTCCATTGGGTAGACTCGTACGGTGCTGTTCTGTGTGACGGCGAATCATCGCAATACCGACTTCGAGGTGCTGGGACGCATCTCGGCCGTCGCCGAATCCACCGGCACCACGCTCGTCTCCGACCACGATTTCGTCCGCGGCGCCGTGGTGCTCTCCACCTGCAATCGCTTCGAGGCATATCTCGAACTCGACGAGCCGCTCACCGGCGGAGCCGTTGTCGCGCGGGAAGCGGTACTCGAGGCCCTCGGAGAGGCGGCCGGGGCCGACGCCCACGCCCTGCGCGAGTCGGCGGTGTCGCTGTGCGGCGAGGATGTCGTCCGGCACCTCTTCGCCGTGAGCTCGGGGCTGGAGTCGATGGTGGTCGGCGAAGAGGAGATCAGCGGGCAGGTGCAGCGCGCGCTCCTGCACGCCCGCGGCGCCGGCACGACCAGCACCGAGCTCGAGCAGGTGTTCCAGCGCGCGACGCACGCCACCCGGGAGATGCGGGCGAAGGCGGATGTCGGTGCCGGTCGCCGCTCGCTCGCCCGACTCGCCCTCGATCTCATCGACACCCGCATCACCGACTGGGCGCGGGTGCCGGTCCTCCTCGTCGGCACCGGCAGCTACGCCGCGACGACGATCGCGGCGCTGCGCGCCCGCGGCGCGCGCGACATCGGCGTGTACTCGGCCACCGGTCGCGCGGCACGCTTCGCCGCCCGCTACGGCGTCCGCCCCGAGGCCGACCTACCGCACGCGATCAGCCGCGCCGAGATCGTCATCACCTGCACGGCGCGCTACGTCGTGACCCCCGATGACATCCCCGACGCCAAGCGGCGCGTGGTGATCGACCTCGGCCTTCCTCGGAACGTCTCACCCGAGGTCGGGGAGCTCCCAGGGATCGAGCTGCTCGACCTCGAGCTGCTCGGCCGCCACGCTGCGCTCCCCGAGCTGGGTCCCGGCGCACACGAGCTGGTCGGCACCGCCGCGGCCACCTTCAACGCCGAGCGTGCCGCCGCCCCCGCGATCGTCGCGGTGCGTACTCACATCCAGAAGGTGCTCGACGCCGAGCTCGCGCGCCTCCCCGAAGACGCCGAGCAGGCGCGGACCGCCCTTCGCCATCTCGCGGGCGTCCTGTCCCACCGCCCCTCGGTGCGCGCCCGGGAGGCGGCAGCCGCAGGGCACCTCGACGACTACGAGCGGGCGCTCGAGCTGGTTTTCGGCGTCAGCGTCGAGCACGCGGCCGACGAGCGCGTCTCGGGCATCTCCTCCGCCGGCTGAGACGGCGACAGCCCGGGAGGCCCGACGCCGGACCCCCAGGGCTGTCACGCGGAGGTCAGTTGACCTCGTGGATCGTGCCGCCGACGCGGCCCTCCTCACCGCGATCGATCGCGTCGATCGCGGCGACCTCCTCGTCGGAGAGTGCGAAGTCGAAGAGGTCGAAGTTCTCCTCGAGCCGCTCGCGCCGCACCGACTTCGGGAACACGATGAAGCCGCGCTGGATGTGCCAGCGCAGCACCGCCTGGGCGGCTGACTTGCCGTGGGCCGACGCCGCGTCGACGACCTCGGGGAGCTCGAGCAGGTCGTACTTCCCCTGGCCCAGGGGTCCCCACGACTCGATGTGCACGCCCTGCTCGGCCGCCCACTCGGTGATGTCGCGTCGCTGGTAGGCGGGGTGCAGCTCGATCTGGTTGATCGCGGGCGTCACGCCGGTGGCCGCGATGACCTCCTCGAGGTGGCTGACGTGGAAGTTCGATACGCCGATCGACCGCGCCTTGCCGGCATCCCGGATCTCGACGAGCTTCTCCCAGGCGTTGACGTAGCTGCCGCGTTTGGGCGCCGGCCAATGGATGAGGTAGAGGTCGACCTGGTCGAGCCCGAGCTTCGCCAGGCTCTCGTCAATCGCCCGGTGCGGCTCGTCGCCCCCCTGCCGATCGTTCCAGAGCTTCGTGGTGATGAACAGTTCGTCGCGCGGGATGCCCGACTTCGCGATCGCCGCCCCGACGCCCTCCTCATTCCGATAGATCGCCGCGGTGTCGATGTGCCGGTAGCCGACCTCGAGCGCCTCGCTGACGGCGCGCTCGGTGTCATCCGGCGGCACCAGGAAGACGCCGTAACCGAGCTGGGGGATCTCGTGCCCGTCGTTGAGCTTCACTGTGGGAATGGTCATGTCCTCAGCCTAGAAGTCCGGTGGTGAGCACCGTGCCGCTTGACATCGCCGGAACACCGCCGCCGACCTCGAGGCGGTGGCGGTCGTACGATGGAGGGCTATGCCTGTGACCGCGCCGGTGATCTCCTACCCGCCCGAGCTGCCCGTCAGCGCCGCGCGGGAGGAGATCGCGCGTGCGATCCGTGACCACCAGGTGGTCATCGTCGCCGGCGCCACCGGCTCGGGCAAGACCACGCAGCTGCCGAAGATCTGCCTCGAGCTCGGCCGCGAGAACATCGCGCACACCCAGCCGCGCCGGATCGCCGCCCGATCCATCGCCGAGCGCATCGCCGAAGAGCTCGAAGTGCCGCTGGGCGGCATCGTCGGCTACAAGGTGCGCTTCACCGATCAGGTCTCTGACGACACGCGGGTCGCCCTGATGACCGACGGAATCCTCCTCAACGAGATCCATCGAGATCGGCTGCTCCGGCGCTACGACACGATCATCGTCGACGAGGCGCACGAGAGATCGCTCAACGTCGACTTCCTCATCGGCTACCTCACCCGCATCCTGCCGCGTCGCCCCGACCTGAAGGTCATCATCACGTCGGCGACGATCGACCCGCAGAGCTTCGCGGCGCACTTCGCCGACGCCGACGGTGAGCCGGCCCCCGTCATCGAGGTCTCCGGCCGCACCTACCCCGTCGAGGTGCGCTATCGGCCGCCCGCCGCGGCCGCCGAGGATGACATCGACGCGCTCCTCGCGTCCCTCCGGGAGCTCGACCACGAGCCGGCCGGAGACGTCCTGGTGTTCCTCCCGGGCGAGGCGGAGATCCGCGACGCGATGGATGCCGTTCGCGGCATGTATGCGAAGGATGTCGCGCCGACGGAGGTCCTCCCGCTGTACGGCCGCCTCACCGCCGCCGAGCAGCACCGGGTGTTCGAGCGCTCCGCGGTCGCGGGAGTCCGTCGCCGCGTCATCCTCGCCACGAACGTCGCCGAGACGAGTCTCACCGTCCCCGGCATCCGCTACGTCATCGACACCGGCACCGCGCGGATCTCGCGGTACAGCAATCGCAGCAAGATCCAGCGGCTCCCGATCGAGCCGGTCTCGCAGGCTTCCGCGCAGCAGCGGGCGGGCCGGGCCGGCCGCACCGCCCCGGGCATTGCGATCCGGCTGTACAGCGAGGAGGACTTCGACCGCCGTCCCGAGTTCACCGAGCCCGAGATCCTCCGCACGAGCCTCGCCTCCGTGCTGCTGCAGATGCTGAGCCTCGGCTTCGGCGACGTGTCATCGTTCCCCTTCCTCACCCGCCCCGACTCCCGGGGCGTGAAGGCCGCGCTCGACCTCCTGACCGAGCTCCGCGCCGTCGAAGGGGGCGACCGCGGCCCGCGGCTCACCGAGCTCGGCCGGCGTATCGCGCGTCTGCCGATCGATCCGCGCTTCGCCCGCATGCTGCTCGAAGCCGAGCGCACCGGCGTGCTCGCCGACGTCCTCGCCATCGTCGCGGGAATGTCGATCCAAGACGTCCGCGAGCGCCCCGAGGAGCGGCGCGACGAAGCGGACCGCCTCCACGCCCGCTTCACCGATCCCACCAGCGACTTCCTCACCCTGCTGAACCTGTGGAACCACCTCCGCGAACAGCAGTCGGCGCTGGGCTCCAGCGCCTTCCGGCGCCTCTGCCGCGGTGAGCACCTCAACTACGTCCGCGTCCGCGAGTGGTTCGATGTGCACCGCCAGCTCAGCGCGCTGCTCGGGAGGCGACGAACGGATGACTCCTCGGCTGCCGATCCCGCCGACATCCACCGCGCGATCCTCTCCGGGCTGCTCTCCCACATCGGCATCCTCGACGAACGCGCCTCCGACCGCGGCTCCGACGACCGCGGGCGAGAGCGCCGGCGCGGCGAAAGCCCGCGCGCCGAGTACCGAGGAGCTCGAGGCGCCCGGTTCGCCCTGTTCCCTGGCTCGGCTCTCCGCAAGAAGCGTCCCGCGGCGGTCATGGCGGCCGAGCTCGTCGAGACGTCGCGCCTGTTCGCCCGCACCGTCGCGGTGATCGACCCGGCCTGGGCGGAGGCGCTGGCAGGAGATCTGGCGAACCGGAGTGTCAGCGAGCCCCACTGGTCCAAGAGCGCCGGAGCCGCGTCGGCCTACGAGAAGGTCACGCTCTTCGGCGTCGAGATCATCCCGCGCCGTCGCGTGCAGCTGGCGCGGTTCGATCGCCCCCTCGCTCGGGAGCTGTTCGTGCGGCACGCGCTCGTGGAGGGCGACGTGGACCTGTCCACCCTCGACAAACGACTCAGCGCCTTCGAGCGGCGGAACGCCGATCTTCGCCGAAGGCTCGAGAAGCTCGAGGAGCGCGAGCGCCGTCGCGACATCCTCGCCGGCGACGAAGCGGTGTTCGCGTTCTACGACGCGCGCATCCCCCGCGACGTCTTCGATGTCCGCTCCTTCGAGCGCTGGTGGCCAGAGGCGTCGTCGCGCACTCCGCGTCTGCTCGACATGACCGAAGCCGACCTCCTCGACGACGCCGCCCGCGCAGACGAGCACGACTTCCCCATGCGGTGGCGCCAGGGCGACCAGGTGCTGTCGCTGGCGTATCGCTTCGAACCCGGCGCCCCCGATGACGGGGTGAGCGTCGTGATCCCTCTCGCCCTCCTCGCGCAACTGCGACCCGACGGTTTCGACTGGCAGGTGCCGGGTCTGCGCCCCGAGCTCATCGCAGCCCTCATCCGCGCGCTTCCCAAAGCCATCCGGCGTCATGTCGTGCCTGCCGCTGACTGGGCCGCCCGCTTGGGCGAGGAGCTCGCGGGCTCGGGTCCGGAGTCCTCCGGGGGACTCCCCGCCGCGACCCTCACCTCCGCACTGGCGCAGCGTGTCCAGCGGGTCGCCAACCAGCCGGTGTCCGCCGAGGACTTCGATCTGGAACGCGTGCCCGGGCACCTTCGGATGTCGTTCCGCGCCGTCGACGAGCGCGGCCGCACCCTCGCCAGCGACCGCGACCTCGCGGTCGTGCAGGAGCGGCTTCGAGGGAGGGCGCGCACCTCGGTCGCCCGCACCCTCGAGCGCCCCGCTGCCCGGGTGGCGCGAGCCGCCGACGCCGGCACGGCCGGGGCGGAGCCCGCGGTCGCCGAACGGACCGGCATCACGGGGTGGGACGTCGGAGACCTCCCCGAGGTCGTCGACACCCGGGTCGCCGGAGGCGTCGTCCGCGGGTACCCGGCCCTGGTCGACGAGCGCACGGCCGTGGCGCTGAGGATCGAGACGACCCCGGATGCCGCGGCGGCGGCGCACCGCGATGGGGTGCGCCGCCTTCTCCTCCTCGCGGTCCCGTCCCCCGCCGCCTACGTGCTGGAGCACCTCACGGCGGGCGAGAAGCTGGCGCTCGCGGCGAGCCCCTACCCCTCGGCGAAGGCTCTCATCGAAGACGCACGCGTCGCCCTGGCCGACGCCGTGCTCGATCGCGTGACCGGTGGCGTTCCCGTCCGCTCGGCCGAGGCGTTCGATCGGGTCCGCGAGGAGCTCTCCCGTGTGGTGGTCGACGAGTCGTTCCGGCTGGTCGGTCTCGCCGCTCGCATCCTCACCGGCGCCCGCGACGTCGAGCGGGCGGTCCGTGGCGTCTCGTCCCTGGTCCTCCTCGGGGCCCTCGGCGACATCAAGGCGCAGCTCGCGGGGCTGGTCTTCCAAGACTTCCTTTCTCGCGTCGGGGCCGCTCGCCTCGCCCACCTTCCGCGATACCTCCAGGGGGCCTTGGAGCGCACGACGACCCTCACCGACAGTCCGGGGCGCGACCGCCGGCGGATGACCGAGTTCGAGCGGGCAGCCGCCCTCTTCGCCGAGGCGGGCGGTGCCATCCCGCTTCCACCCGGTGCACCGCCGAATCTCGTGCGCGCGCGGTGGCTCCTGGAGGAGTACCGGGTGAGCCTGTTCGCCCAGCACCTCGGCACCGCAGAGCCGGTGTCGCTGCAGCGGATCCAGCGGGCGCTGCGGGAATAGCCCGGCAGGCGGAGCCGGTTGAGTCCGGCATGGCTCGCGGCATCGTCTACACCGCCTTCGGCGGACCCGAGGTCCTCACGCTCGTCGACCTTCCCGACCCGATCCCGCAGCGCGGCGAGGTCGTGCTGCGGGTGGAGGCGGCGGGCGTGAACCCCATCGATCACAAACTCCGCTCGGGCCTGCGCCCCTCGGGACCGATCGACGAGCCCCGCCGCGTCGGCGCGGACGCCGCGGGCGTCATCACCCGGGTGGGGGCCGACGTGGACGGGTTCCGGGTCGGCGACCCCGTCGTCGTCTTCGGCGCCCAGGGCGCGTACGCCACCGAGATCGCCGTTCCCGCTCGCCATGTGCAGCTCCGCCCGCCGGCGGTGAGCGCCGCCGAGGGCGCTGCTCTCGGGGTGCCCGTCGGTACGGCGTATCAGGCGCTTCGCTCGCTCGGCGTGCGCGCGGGCGACACGCTTCTCCTCCACGCAGGCTCCGGGTCGGTGGGTCAGGCCGCCATCCAGCTGGCGGTGCTCTGGGGGGCGCGGGTCATCGCGACATCCTCCCCCCGCCGATTCGATCGCGTGCGTGCGCTCGGCGCCGAACCCGTCGCGTACGGCGACGGCCTGGCGGAGCGGGTCCGGGCTCTCGCCCCCGAGGGTGTCACGGCCGCCATCGACGGCGCCGGAACGGACGAGGCACTGGAGGTGTCGCGAGAGCTCGCACCCCTCGACCGGACCGCCACGCTCGTGCGCGGTCGCGATGCGGGCGACCTCGGGATCCGCGCCTTCTCGGGCGGGAGCCCGACCCCCCTGTCGGCGCAGCAGCAGACGTGGCGAGCCGAAGCGATCCCGGTGACGCTCGCGCTCCTGGCCGCCGGCGCGTTCTCGATCGAGCTCGGTCCATCCTTCGCCCTCGCCGACGCCGCCGGCGCTCACCGGGCCGTCGAGGGCGGGGTGGACGGCAAGGTCGTCCTGCTTCCCTGAGGTCGGGGTCGGTCCGCCGGCACGCCCCCCACTACGCTCGGAAGAATGACCGGACTTCGCTGGGGAATCCTCGCCACGGGCGGCATCGCCCACTCTTTCGCCACCGACCTGAGGGTCGCCGAGCGCGACATCGTCGCTGTCGGATCCCGCCGCGCGGAGGCGTCGCAGGCTTTCGCCGAGGAGTTCGGCATCCCTCATGCCCACGACTCCTACGAGTCGCTCGTCGCCGACCCCGACGTCGACATCGTCTACATCGCCACGCCGCATCCCTTCCACGCCGAGAACGCCATCCTCGCCCTCGAGCACGGCAAGCACGTGCTCGTCGAGAAGCCGTTCACCCTCAACGCCGCCGAGGCCGCCGCGGTGCGCGACGTGGCCCGGGCTCGCGGGCTCCTGGCGATGGAGGCGATGTGGGCCCGGTACCTCCCGCACATGGTGCGCATCCGTGAGATCGTCGCCGCGGGCACGCTCGGCGAGATCCGCACGGTCTTCGCCGATCACACCCAGCGGATCAGCGCCGACCCGACGCACCGGCTCAACGCACTCGAACTCGGCGGGGGCGCCCTGCTCGATCTCGGAATCTACCCGGTCTCGTTCGCCTGGGACATCCTGGGCGAACCGACGACCGTGACAGCCCGCGCCCGCCTCGGCGAGACCGGCGCCGACGCCGAGGTGGCGACGATCTTCACGCACCGCTCGGGTGCCGTCTCCACCTCGCTGTCCTCCGCACGCGCGGCGGGCCCCAACACCGCCCACATCGTGGGTACCGAGGCCAGGATCGACATCGACCGCACCTGGTATGCGCCCACGAGCTTCCGGGTGATCACCCCCGACGGCAGCATCATCGAGGACTACGTCACCGACATCGCCGGCGGCGGAATGCAGTTCCAGGCTCTGGCGGCGGAAGAGATCATCGGAGCGGGCGGCACCGACAGCCCGGTCCTCGGCATCGACGAGACCGTCGCGATCATGGGCACGCTCGACGAGGTGCGCACCCGGATCGGCGTCCGTTACCCCGGGGAGAAGTGATGGCCGACCCGCACGGCCGCGTCGCGGTCTACCTCGACTTCGACAACATCGTGATGTCGTGGTACGACCGCGTGCACGGGCGCAACGCCTTCGCGCGCGACCGCCAGCGCATCGCCGCCGACGACGGCGACACCGAGATCGCCGAACGCCTGAGCGCCGCGCTCATCGACGTCGGCGCCATCATCGACTACGCCGCCACCTTCGGCACGCTCGTCCTCACGCGGGCCTATGCCGACTGGTCGTCAGCGGTGAACGCGGTCTACCGGTCGCAGCTGGTGGCGCGCGCCGTCGACCTCGTCCAGCTCTTCCCCGCGGCGGCCTACGCCAAGAACGGCGCCGACATCCGCCTCGCCGTCGACGCCGTGGAGGACATGTTCCGCCTCGACGACCTCACTCACGTCGTCATCGTCGCGGGCGACTCCGACTATGTGCCCCTCGCCCAGCGGTGCAAACGGCTCGGCAGATTCGTCGTGGGAATCGGCGTCGCCGGGTCGACGGCGAAGTCGCTCGCGGCCGCGTGCGATCAGTTCCACGCCTACGACGCCCTCCCCGGGATCCCGCAGCCGGTGACCACCGAGAAGACGGATGCCCCGCGCAGCCGGTCCCGGAAGAAGGGCGCCGATCCCGGTGCGGAACTCCTCCAGCGCGCGCTGCGCCTGGAGAGCGACCGCGCCGGTGAGGACTGGCAGCACGCCTCGGCGGTGAAGAGCCTCATCAAGCGTCTCGACCCGTCGTTCAGCGAGAAGGCCTACGGCTTCCGGAGCTTCTCGGAGTTCGTCAAGGCGCATGCCGACGTCGCCGAGGTCGACGAGTCCGGCAACGTGGTGCTCGTCCGGCTCTCGGGCGAGAAGAGCTGAGCCGGTACAGTGAGCGTGTGATCCGCCGAGAGACGCCGCCGGGCTCGCAGTCATCGCTGCGCGAAGCCAATCGCGCGCGCCTGCTCGAGTCGCTCAAGCGGCATGGGCGGATGACCCAGGTCGAGCTCGCCGGCATCACCGGCCTCTCCCCCGCAACGGTCTCGAACATCGTCAAGGAGCTGACCGCTTCGGGGGTCCTGCACACCTCCATCACCTCGCGAAGCGGCCGGCGCGCGACCCTCGTCTCGCTCGCACGTCAGCTGGGTCTCGTCGCCGGCGCCCACTTCAGCTCGCGGCAGCTCCACATCGCCATCTCCGACGTCACCCGCACGGTTGTCGCGCAGAGTTCGCTCCCGCTGGCGCTCGATCACCGGCACGACGCCGAACTCGACCGGCTCGCCCTGCTCCTGAACGACATGATGGAGTCCCTCGGCGGTTCCGTGGACGACCTCCTGGCCGTGGGCCTCGCGCTTCCCGCACCGATCGATCCGCGCAGCGGCATGGTCAGCGCCGCGGGACTGCTTCGGGGGTGGGAGAACGTCGACATCGCGGCCAGCCTCGCCGCGCGCATCCAGCGGCCGGTCTTCGTCGACAGCGAGGCGAACCTCGGCGGCCTCGCCGAAGCGCGGGAGGGGCACGCCCGGGAGATGCCCTCGTCGGTGTATCTGCGGGTCGGGCACACCATCAGCGCCGGCATGATCGTCGGCGGCGAGCTCTTCCGCGGGGTCAACGGCAAGGCCGGCCAGATCGGCCACGTCACGATCGACGAAAACGGCCCGATCTGCCGGTGCAGCAACCGCGGGTGCCTCGAGACCTTCGCCGGCGGACCGGCGCTGTTGTCGCTGTTCCCTCCCGCCGAGGGAATGCGCCGGGTCAGCGATCTCATCCAGGCGGCCGAGGGCGGTGACGGCGCCGCCCGACGTGTCATCGCCGACGCCGGCCGTCACATCGGCATCGCCGCCGCCAGCCTCTGCAACCTCGTCGACCCGGGTCTCATCGTGGTCGGCGGCGAGCTCGCCCAGGCCGGCGAGATCCTCATGGCGCCCATGCGCCATTCGCTCGAACGGACCGCGCTCGCCTCGGGGAACGGGTTGCCCGAGATCGTCGGCACATCGTTCGGCGAGTGGGCGGAGACGCGCGGGGCCATCGCGGTCGCCCTCGACGCCGTCGCCTTCGATCATGTCGCGGTCGACAGCGGAGTCGATCGCGCCACGGCATGAGCGGCGGATGACACCGTCACCTGCCCGGGTCCCTCGTCGCTTCGCGCGCGGGGTCGCGACCGCCGCCGCGATGGTGGTCCTGTCGGCGGCCCTTCCGGCCTGTGCGGCTCCGACGCAGGGAGGCGAGGGCACCATCGCGCTCCTCCTGCCCGATGCGAAGACCGCTCGCTACGAGACCTTCGACCGCCCCTACTTCGAGGAGCGCGTCGCCGAGCTCGGCGACTTCCGGGTGCTGTACTCCAATGCCGATCAGGATGCCGCGAAGCAGCAGCAGCAGGCAGAGGCCGCTCTCACCGGGGGCGCGGGCGTCCTGGTGCTGGATCCGGTCGACGCGAACGCGGCCGCGACGATCGTCCGTGACGCCAATGCGCAGGGGGTGCCGGTGATCTCCTACGACCGGCTCGTCGCCGGGGGCGATCTGGCCTACTATGTCTCGTTCGACAACGAGAAGGTGGGAGAGCTGCAGGCGGCCGCTCTCACCGAGGCACTGCAGGCGCGCGGCGGGGAGCGAGGGGGCATCCTGATGGTCAACGGTTCGCCCACCGACAGCAACGCCGCACTGTTCAAGGAAGGAGCCCTCGCCGTCATCGAGGAGGCGGGACTCGACGTCATCGCCTCGTTCGACACCCCCGAGTGGAGTCCCGACCTCGCGCAGGAATGGGTGGCCGGCCAGATCGCGCAGTACGGCGGCGGGATCACAGCGGTGTACGCGGCGAACGACGCCACCGCCGGCGGCGCGGTCGCCGCGCTCCGCGCGGCCAACGTCGAGCCTTTCCCCGTCGTCACAGGGCAGGACGCCGAGCTCACCGCGATCCAGCGCATCCTCACGGGCGATCAGTACATGACCGTCTACAAGGCGATCCGCCCGCAGGCCGAGCGTGCCGCCGAGGTCGCCGTCGCCCTCCTCCGGGAGGAAGAGGTGACGGCGCCGCTGACCGTCGAGGGCACCCCCACGACGCTCCTCGACCCCGTCGCCGTGACCGTCGACGACATCGCCGACACGGTCGTCGCCGACGGCTTCTGGACGATCGACGACATCTGCACGCCCGACTACGCCGCAGCCTGCGAGGAAGCGGGCCTGCGATGAGCGGGATGCCGGCGCCGCGGCCCCGACCCCGCGAGCGTGTGCTCGAGATGCGCGGGATCGGCAAGAGGTTCGGCGCGGTGCGCGCACTCACCGAGGTGGACTTCTGGGTCGACGAAGGCGAGGTCGTCGCCCTCGTCGGCGACAACGGCGCGGGGAAGTCGACGCTGGTGAAGATCCTCGCCGGCGTCTACACCGCCGATTCCGGGGTCGTCGAGTTCGGCGGAGCACCGGTGCGGATCGACAGCCCCGCTGACGCGCAGGAGCTCGGCATCGCGACCGTCTTCCAAGACCTCGCGCTCTGCGACAACCTCGACGTCGTGGCCAATCTCTGGCTGGGGCGCGAGCTCGTGTCCGGCCAGCGCCTCGATGAGGTCGAGATGGAGCAGCGGACCTGGACGCTCCTGCGCGAACTTGCCGCCAAGCTCCCCTCGGTCCGGGTGCCGGTGGCGTCGCTGTCGGGCGGACAGCGACAGACGGTCGCCATCGCCCGGTCGCTCATCGGTGATCCGCGGGTGGTCATCCTCGACGAGCCCACCGCGGCGCTCGGCGTCGCGCAGACCGCCGAGGTGCTGAACCTCATCGAGCGGCTCCGTGAGCGCGGGCACGGGGTCATCCTCATCAGCCACAACATGGCCGACGTCATGGCCGTCGCCGACCGCGCCGTCGTGCTGCGGCTCGGTCGCAACAACGGGGAATACGACATCGCCGACATCACGACCGAAACACTCATCTCCGCCATCACCGGGGCTACCTCCGACGCCCCCGCGCGGCGGACGCCGGAGATCGCGCCGCCGCTCACCGAAGGCACCGGGCGGATCATCCCCCTTCCGACCGATCGACCGCGTCGGCGCTCCCGCGCGCAGGACGCGGACGGATGAGGGGCAGCGACACCGTCTCCCGCTTGATCGCGCGCGTCCGGGAGGGAGACCTCGGAGCGCTGCCGGTGATCATCGGGGTCGTGCTGATCTGGTCGGTCTTCCAGTCGCTCAACCCGCTCTTCCTCTCGAGTCAGAACCTCGTCCTCCTGACGATGCAGTGCGCCGCCCTGGGCACGATCGCCCTGGGGGTCGTGCTCGTGCTCCTCGTCGGCGAGATCGACCTCTCGGTGGGTTCGGTCTCGGGGCTCGCCGCGGCGATCCTCGCGGTGACCTTCGTCCAGCTGCAGTGGGACCTCCTCCTTGCCATCGCCGCCGCGGTGGCCGCCGGCGCCGTCATCGGCGCGAGCTACGGGCTCCTTCTCACTCGCTTCGCCCTCCCGAGTTTCGTCATCACGCTCGCGGGGCTCCTCGGCTTCCTCGGGCTCCAGCTATGGGTCCTCGGCGAGACGGGGTCCATCAACATCCCGTTCGACTCCTGGCTCGTCGTCTTCGCACAGCAGCTCTTCCTCCCCGACTGGGCGTCCTACGTCGTCGTCGCGGTGGCGGTGGTGGCCTTCGGCCTCTCCCGGCTCCGGCGGGCGCAGCGCCGGGCTGCGGCGAATCTCGACAGTCAGAGCTATCGCGAGATCGGGGTGCGCACGGTCATCCTCGCCCTCTTCCTCGCCGGGGTGACCTGGTACCTGAACCTCTCCCGTGGCGTCGGCGTGATGTTCCTGTTCTTCCTCCTGCTCGTCGTCGTCGCCGACATCGTTCTGCAGCAGACGCGCTGGGGACGAGCGGTGTATGCGGTGGGCGGGTCGAAAGAGGCCGCGCGGCGTGCCGGGATCCGGGTCGGACGGATCTACGTCTCGGTGTTCGCTCTGTGCTCGAGTCTCGCTGCGGTCGGTGGCATCCTCGCCGCGGCACGGCTGGCCGCGGTGAGCCAGAGCTCCGGCGCCGGAGACACCAATCTCAACGCCATCGCCGCTGCCGTCATCGGCGGCGCGAGTCTGTTCGGGGGCCGAGGAACGGCCTACTCGGCGCTCCTCGGGATCATCGTGATCCAGTCGATCTCCTCGGGCCTCACGCTGCTGAATCTCGACTCCTCGGTGCGGTTCATGATCACGGGCCTGGTGCTCGTCATCGCCGTGATCATCGACTCGCTGTCGCGCCGCACGCGGGAGGCGACCGGCCGCTGACTGTCTTCACGGCACGAACACATGGGCCGCCGTTGCCAAAGCGTTACGTTCACAACTTGACGCCAAGGGGAAGCGGTGGACATGATCGGACTCGTGAGCGGCCCAAGGGGGCGTCGCGCTCACCATTCGACGACGAAAGGTGAACAATGAAGAAATCCTTCCTGCCGGCTGCTGCAGCGGTCGGTGCCGCCGTGATGCTGCTGGCCGGCTGTGCCGGCTCGGGCGGCGGCGGTGGCGAAACCGGTGGCGGCGACAGCGGTGGCGGCGGCGACGCGGCGGGCCGCGCCTGCGTCATCCTTCCCGACGCTGCCTCCTCGCCCCGCTGGGAGAACTTCGACCGCAGGTATCTGCAGGAGGGCCTGGAGGCCGCGGGCTTCGAGGTCGACATCCAGAACGCCCAGGGCAACACCAACACCTACTCCACCATCGCCGACCAGCAGCTCACCCAGGGCTGCGGCGTGATGCTGCTGGTGGACTACCAGGGTGCAGCCGAGGCGGTCGCCGCCGACGCCAGCGCCGAGGGCATTCCGGTCATCGCCTACGACCGGCCGTTCGAAGGCGCCGACTACTACGTCTCGTTCGACAACGAAGAGGTCGGCCGACTCCAGGGCCAGACCGTGCTCGACGGCCTCGAGGCCGCCGGCAAGGACCCCGCCACCGCGACGGTGGTCTACATGGGCGGCGACCCGACGGACGGCAACGCCGCGATGTTCAAGTCCGGTGCGGTCGAGGTCATGGAAGCTGCGGGCATCACCGCTGCGGCGGAGCCCCCGGGGGTGTGGGACCAGGAGCAGTCGCAGACCAACTTCGAGCAGGCGCTGACCTCGCTCGGCGGACAGGTCGACGGCGTCTGGGTCGCGAACGACACCAACGCTGCGGGCGTCATCAAGGTGCTCCAGGACAACAACCTGGAGGGTGTCGCCGTCTCGGGTCAGGACGCCAACGTCGCGGGCCTGCAGAACATCCTCCTCGGCTGGCAGACGGCGACCGTCTACAAGCCGGTCAAGGACGAGGCCGACGCGGCCGTCGAGCTCGCCGTGGCCCTGCTGAACGGGGAGACTCCCTCGGCCGAGGCCGAGCTGGAAGACGGCACTCCGTACATCCAGGTCACCCCGATCCTCGTCGGACCCAACGAGGTGAAGGACGTCATCGCCGCCGGCGACGCCGCCTACGACGACGTCTGCACCCCGGACGTCATGGCGGCCTGTGAGGAGTTCGGCGTCACCGAGTGACACCGGACGCGTGACAACGCGCTGAACCAGGGGCGCCACGGCGGAACGTCGTGGCGCCCCCTCCGCGCCCCAACCGCGACGGCCGCAAGGAAGCGAGCATGACAGACACCATCCGCACCACCACAGACCTGGATCCGATCATCGAGCTGGTCGGGGTCAAAAAGTCATTCGGCCCGGTGAGCGTCCTGAAGGGCGTGAACCTCAAGGTCTACCCCGGCAAGGTCACCGCCCTCGTCGGTGACAACGGAGCCGGCAAATCCACCCTGATCAAGGGTCTAGCGGGCGTCCAGCCGTATGACGAGGGCGAGGTCCTCATCGACGGAAAGCACCGCGACCTCACGGCGCCCCGAGACGCCGCAGGCCTCGGGATCGAGGTCGTCTATCAGGACCTCGCGCTGTGCGACAACCTCGACATCGTGCAGAACATGTTCCTCGGCCGCGAGGAGCTCACCTTCGGCATGTTCGACGAGGGCCGCATGGAGAAGGAGGCATCCGACACCCTGCGCTCGCTCTCGGTGCGCACCGTGAAATCCGTGCGTCAGAAGGTCTCGTCCCTCTCCGGCGGTCAGCGCCAGACTGTGGCGATCGCCCGTGCCGTGCTGAAGAAGGCACGCGTGGTGATCCTCGACGAGCCGACCGCAGCCTTGGGCGTCGCCCAGACCGAGCAGGTGCTGAACCTCGTCGAGCGTCTCGCCAACCAGGGCGTCGCGGTCATCCTCATCAGTCACAACCTCGCCGACGTCTTCGCCGTCGCCGACGACATCGCCGTGCTGTACCTCGGCCAGATGGTCGCGCAGATCCCCACCGCCGAGACCACGCGCGACGACGTCGTGGGCTACATCACCGGAACCAAGACCACCGGCGTCGAGATCATCGACACCACCACCCTCACCACGGGAGGAGCCGAATGAGCAGCAACGCGACGCGGACCGAGGCCGCGCCCGACCCGGTCACCAGCGACCTCATCGGCAGCGGCGTCGAGGGCGGTCTCGGCGATCAGATCCAGGCGTGGTGGCAGCGCGTGCGCGGCGGCGACATGGGGGCACTGCCCGCGATCGGCGGACTCGTCGTGCTCGCGCTTCTGTTCAGCACGCTGAGCCCGTTCTTCCTCACCGAGCGCAATTTCGCCAACCTGCTCAACCAGGCGGCGACTCTCGTCGTTCTCGGGATGGCGCTGGTGTTCGTGCTCCTCCTCGGTGAGATCGACCTGTCCGCCGGCGTCACCGGGGGCGTGGGTATGGCGCTGTTCGTCGTGCTCACCGCCCAGGTCGGGATCCCGTGGCCGCTGGCGCTCCTGATCGGGTTCGGATTCGGACTCATCACCGGAGCACTCATAGGATTCTTCGTCGCGAGAGTCGGGATCCCCTCCTTCGTGGTCACGTTGGGGTTGTTCCTCGGCTTCCAGGGGCTCGCGCTCATCATCATCGGGCCCGGCGGTCTGTACCGGGTGGAGGTGCCCGAGCTCCTCGCCCTGCAGAACGGCAACCTTCCCGTCTGGGGCGGCTGGGTGATGCTCGCGGTGATGCTCGCCATCTCGGCGGGCACGAGCTTCTGGGACAGGAACCGGCGCGCAAAGGCCGGCGTCCCCAACCGCGCGATCTCGCTCGTGTTCATCAAGCTCGCCACGATCGCCGTCATCGGCGGAGCCGTCGTCTTCGTGCTGAACCAGAACCGCGGTCAGTCCGTCGTCGCCGTCGAGGGTGTGCCGATCATCGTGCCCGTCGTGCTCACGATTCTGTGGATCGGAACCCTCGTCCTCGACCGCACGAAGTTCGGCCGGTACATCTACGCCATCGGCGGCAACGCCGAGGCCGCGCGCCGCTCGGGCGTCAAGGTGCGGTGGGTGAAGTGGTGGGCGTTCGTCATCTGCTCGAGCCTGGCGGTGGCCTCCGCGCTCCTCGCGGTCACGCGCGTGGGATCGGTCGACGCCACGGTGGGTCGTGACATCGTGCTCAGTGGCGTCGCCGCCGCCGTCGTGGGTGGCGTCAGCCTTTTCGGCGGCCGCGGGCGGCTCATCCACGCGGCCATCGGTGCGCTCGTGATCGCTGTCATCACGAATGGTCTGGGGCTGCTCAACCTCCCCGCCGGCATCAACCTGCTGGTCACCGGCGGCGTGCTGATCCTCGCGGCGACCGTCGACGCGTTGTCGCGGCTGCGGTCCGGAGGCGTACGCCTCTGACGTCGCCGCCGAATGGCCGGCCTCTGATCGGATGCACGGGTTCCCCGCTCAGGGGCACCCGTGCATCCGGCGTTTCCTCGCGCACTCGGCGTTTGCCCGTGCACTCGTGTTTCATCATGTGCACGCGAGGCTCGTCCGTTCAGGACGCCGCGGCCAGGAGATCGCCCACCCAGACGGGCACCACCTGTGTCGCCGGTCCTTCGCGCACCTCGTCGAACGGAACAGAGCCCTCGCTCGGCACGAGGTTGAGCTCCACCGTGTGCGCGCCGACCGCAGCGGCCACCGCCACGTAACCGGCCGCCGGATACACCGACCCCGAGGTGCCGATGGCGGCGAAGATGTCGCACTCGACCAGGGACCGCTCGATCCGGTCGAGCCCGTAGGGCATCTCGCCGAACCACACCACGTCGGGCCGGAGCGTCCGTGCTCCGCAGCGCGGACACGGCGGGCGATCGATCAGGTCACCGGCGCACGGCGAGCTCTCACCGCAGGTCGTGCACCGGGCATCGGCGAGCGTGCCGTGCATGTGCACGAGACGGCGGGTTCCCGCGCGCTCGTGGAGGTCGTCGACGTTCTGGGTCACGACGAGCAGGTCATCGCCGAGGGCCGCTTCGAGATCGGCGAGCGCCCGGTGGGCGGCATTCGGGACGACGGATGCTACGGCACGGCGGCGCGCGTCGTAGAACCGTTGCACGGCGTCGGGGTCGCGCGCGAAGCCCTCGGGCGTTGCGACGTCCTCGACCCGGTGTCCCTCCCAGAGCCCGTCGGCGTCGCGGAAGGTCGGGACTCCGCTCTCGGCCGAGATCCCGGCTCCGGTGAGCACCACCACACGCACGCGATCACCCCCGCAGGAGGGCGCGCAGCGCCTGGATGGTGTCGGCCTCATCGGAGGTCTTGTCAGGCCGGTACCCCTTCACCCGCGCGAACCGCAGCGCGATGCCGCCGGGATAACGAGGCGAGCGCTGCACCCCGTCGATCGCGATCTCGACGACCGTCTCGGGCCGCACGTGCACGGCATACGCCGACCGGTGGGTCTCGATCGTGGGAAAGAACTCCGTCTGCCAGGCCAAAAGCGCGTCGGTGAGGCCTTTGAACGTCTTCCCCACCATGACGAACCCGCCGGGGGCGGCGAATTCCCCCTCGGGATCACGAGCACCCAGGTGCAGATTCGACAGCTGACCGCTCCGTCTTCCCGACCCCCACTCGACCGCGAGAACCACGAGGTCGAAGGTGAGGACCGGCTTGACCTTCAGCCAACTCTTTCCCCGCCGGCCCGCCTGGTAGGCCGACGCGAGCCCCTTGACCATGACACCCTCGTGCCCGGCGGCGAGCGCCTCGCGGGCGAGCCGTTCGGCGACATCGGGATCGTCCGTCCGCACCCCGGGCATGCGCCACGGTGCCGCGACCTGCTCGAGGACATCCTGGCGCACGCTCAGCGGCTCATCGAGGAGGTCGCGACCGTCGTGGTGCAGCACGTCGAAGAACCACGGCCGAAGCGCCACCGCTCGCGCGGACTCCGATCCGAATCGTGACATCGTCTCCTGGAAGGCCCGGGGTGCGCCGTCCTCGTCCAGCGACAGCGTCTCGCCGTCGAGGATCAACGCGGAGGCGGGAAGCGACCGTACCGCTTCGACGATCTCGGGCACCCGGTGCGTCACGTCGGCCAGATTCCGGGTGAACACCCGCACCTCGTCGCCGTTTCGATGCACCTGGATGCGCGCGCCGTCGAGCTTGTACTCCACGGACGACATCCCCGTCGCGGCGACCGCGTCACCGGCACTGGCGGCGGTGGCCGCCAGCATGGGAAGGACCGCTCGCCCGACGACGAGTCCCACCTGATCGAGCTCATCGGGGGTTCCGAACAGCGCAAGGGTGGCCGTCTCGCCGAGGTCGCCGGAGAGCATCGCCGCTCGCCGCACCGCTGCCGAGTCGCGGCCCGACGCCACGGCGATCGCGTCCAGCAGCACTCCCTCGAGTGCGCCGGTGCGGAGTTCCCCGAGGATGACCCGTGTGAGGAATTCCCATTCCTCCGCCGTCGCGGCCGCCGACAAGGCGTCGAGCTCGGCCTTCCGGCGAGCCGTCGATCCTGTCCCTGCCTCGGTGGACAGCCGCTCGAGAGCCGCGTCGACCTCGAGGAGCTCCAGCGAGGGAGCCGGGGCGTGGTGGCGCTCGACCGCGAGCCCTCGCCACCCGACGCCGATCCGGCCCTGCCGGGGCCGCGCAACGAGGAAGCCGACCGCGATCGGCACCTCCTCGCGTCTCAAGCCGCGCAGGAGCTCGGCGAGAAGGCGGATCTTCGCCGTGCGTGACGTCGTGGAAGCGACCGCGGCCGCGGCGTCGACCACCTCGCTGAGAGCCATGGGGGCGATTCTGCCACCCGGCTACGACAGGGCCGCGGCGGCGGCGCCGACGAAGCGCTCGGCGGCGGCGATGTCGCGGGCGTCGGGCAGGATCATCCGCAGCACCACCTCATCGGCGGCACCGAGGTAGGCGCGCAACCCCGAAGCGAAGGTCCCGGGGAGGAGGACGGTGTCGGCCGGCGTGATGCCGAGCCGAGTGAAGTTGGCGGCGTACGCGGGGTAACCGGCGTACGCGTCGCTCTCCCTGCGGAGCACCGGAACCGCGTCCTCGTCGAGGGCGGTGCGGACGTAGATCGCCGCGTGAGCCCGAGGATTCGCGTCATGCGCTTCGCGCGTCTGCCGCTCCGCGGCATCGGGCGGGAGCCAGCTGAGGAGCACGCCGTCAGCGGCGGTCGCACCGAGCCGTCGCATCCGCGGCCCGAGCGCGCCGACCACGATCCGGGCCGTGGTGAGCGATCGCAGCTCCCCCACCGTGCGCTCCACGGCGCTGAGAGCACCGAGGCGGAGGCCTCCCGAACCGACGCCGAGGGTGAGCCGGGCGGCGTCGAGACCGGTCGAGCGGATCCGCGCGGCGACCTCCGCCGCCGACCGGCGATCCACGGGAAGAACGCCGGTGGCGAGTCCCAGGCGCGAGGTGGAGCGAGCCGCCGCCGCGAGGACGTCGAGGGCGTCGTGACCGGGGGTGTCGTTGACCCAGAGGGCCGCGAAGCCGGCCCGCTCTGCGGCGGGGGCGATGTGCGCGGCGAAGTCGGCACCTGCGGCCGCGGCGATACCGAGGGAACATGCCATGGCGCAAGCATGCCGCATCCGGCCGTGGCAACCCCCGCGCGGCGCTGCGCACCCTCGGGAAGGATCGGAGGATGGCACGCATCGGCACGTCGGGCTGGAGCTACGACCACTGGCGAGACGTGCTGTACGGCGGACGCATGGATGCGCGAGTGCGTCTTGCGTCCTACCTCGCGGCCTTCGACACCGTGGAGCTGAACGCCAGCTTCTACCGCTGGCCGCGCGAGGAGCGCTTCGCCGCGTGGCGGGACCGGATGCCCGACGGTTTCACCCTGACCGTGAAGGCGCCGAGGGGCCTCACCCACGCCCGGCGGCTCCGCGAGCCCGAGGAGTGGATCGCACGCATCACCCGCGGACTCCATGCGCTTGGTCCGCGCCGCGGACCGCTTCTGTTCCAGCTGCCGCCGACGATGGCGCGCGACGACGCCGTGCTCGATCATCTGCTCACGGTTCTGCCGGGCTGGACGCGACCGGTGCTGGAGTTCCGTCACGACACATGGGTCGACGACGCCGTGTTCGCGCTCCTCGAGCGGCACGGCGCGGCGTACTGCGTCATGAGCGGCGCTCAGCTGCCCTGCGTGCTGCGGGCCACCGCGCAGCTGGTCTACGTGCGCTTCCACGGTCCCGACACGCACAGCCTGTACGCCGGCTCGTACAGCGATGCCGACCTGGCGTGGTGGCGCGATCGCATCCGGGAGTGGGAGGAGCAGGGCCGAGAGGTCTTCGCCTACTTCAACAACGACGGCCACGGCTACGCCGTCCACAACGCCCGGACCCTCCGCGCGCTGCTCGCCGCCTGACGCGCACGAACCCACCCGAAACGCGCGAACCCACCCCATCCGAGCGTGCGGATGGGGTGGGTTCGTACCGAAGGAGTGGGTTCGCGGTCCGTGCCCGCCGACCCGGCGCGCTCAGGCCGCCAGCGAGACCGCTGCGGACGTGACCACGAGAGAGTCGCCGTCGACGTCCAGCCGAACCGAGCCGCCGTCGACGAGGGCACCGGAGACGAAGAGGTCGGCGACGCGGTCGTCGACTTCCCGCTGGATGAGCCGCCGGAGCGGCCGCGCGCCGTACTCCGGCTCGTAGCCGTTGTCGGCGAGCCAAGCCACGGCGGCGTCACCGATCTCGAGCGTCACGTCGCGAGCGGCGAGCCGCGCGGATGTGGCGGCGAGCACGAGGCGCACGATCTCCTGCAGCTGCGTCTTCTCGAGCTTGCGGAACAGCACGATCTCGTCGATCCGGTTGAGGAACTCCGGCCGCATCGCGTCGCGGAGGCGTCCCATCACCCGGTCGCGAAGGTCCTTCTCGGATCCGAATCCGGTCGACCCTCCCCCGTCGGCGATGAAGCCGATCGCCCCGGAGCGGGACGCGAGGAACTCGCTGCCGATGTTCGAGGTCATCACGATCACGGTGTTGCGGAAGTCGACCGTCCGCCCCTGACCGTCGGTGAGCCGCCCGTCGTCGAGCACCTGCAGCAGCAGGTTGAACACGTCGGGGTGCGCCTTCTCGATCTCGTCGAACAGCACCACGGAGTAGGGGTTCCGCCGGACGCGCTCCGTCAGCTGCCCCGCCTCGTCGTATCCGACGTATCCCGGAGGGGCGCCGACCAGCCGCGAGACGGTGTGACGCTCTCCGAACTCGCTCATGTCGAACCGGATGACCGCGCCGTCGTCATCGAACAGCGACGCCGCGAGGGCCTTGGCCAGCTCGGTCTTCCCCACGCCGGTCGGCCCGAGGAAGAGGAACGACCCGAACGGGCGCCGACTGTCGCCCATTCCGGTGCGGTTGCGGCGGACCGCCTTCGCGACCGCCGTCACCGCGTCGTCCTGCCCGATCACGCGGCCGTGCAGTTCGCTCTCCAGCAGGGCGAGGCGCTCGCGCTCGGTCTCGGTCAGGCGGTTGACGGGGATGCCCGTCGCGCGGCTGATCACCGCCGCGATCTGCGGCTCGTCGACCACAGCGCCGGTCGACGGGCCCTGCGCGGTCGCCGCATCGAGCTTCTGCTGAACGGCGCTGATCTCGTCGCGGATGCGCGAGGCCTCCTCGTAGCGCTCGGCCGACACCGCGGCGTTCTTGTCCGCCTCGAGCGTCGCCAGCTGCTCCAGCAGGCCGCTGACGTCGACCTTCGCACCGAGCCGCAGCCGCAGCCGGGCACCCGCCTGATCGATCAGGTCGATGGCCTTGTCGGGGAGGACGCGCTCGGTGAGGTAGCGGTCGCTCAGCTCCACCGCGGCGCGGAGCGCCTCGTCGGTGTAGCGCACTGCGTGGTGCTCCTCGTACGCGCCGCGGAGTCCCCGGAGGATCTCGATCGCGTCCGACACCGAGGGCTCGCCCACCTTCACCGGCTGGAACCGGCGCTCGAGCGCGGGGTCCTTCTCGATCGTGCGGTACTCCTTGAGGGTCGTCGCACCGACCAGGTGCAGCTCGCCGCGTGCGAGTCGGGGCTTGAGGATGTTGCCGGCGTCCATCGACCCGTCGCCCCCGCCGCCCGCACCGACCACGGTGTGGACCTCGTCGATGAAGACGATGAGTTCGCCGGCGCGACCGGCGATCTCGTCCATGGTGTTCGTCAGCCGCTCCTCGAAGTCGCCGCGGTACCGGGTACCGGCGAGCATGGCGGGCAGGTCGAGCGCGATGATGCGCTTGCCGCGAAGCTGCTCCGGCACCGAACCCGACACGATCGCCTGGGCGAGGCCCTCGACGATCGCCGTCTTGCCGACGCCGGCCTCGCCGACCAGGACGGGGTTGTTCTTGGTTCGGCGGCTGAGGATCTCGATGGTCTGCTCGATCTCATCCGATCGGCCGATGACGGGGTCGAGCGCGCCGTCGCGGGCACGCGCGGTCAGGTCGGTGCCGAATCGATCCAGCAGGGGCGTGTCGGATGCCGCGGCATCCGCGTTTCCGCCGGGAGCCGCGCCTCCGGCCGTCGTGACCGTCTCGCGGACGCCCTGGGTGAGCGCCTCGGCGGTCACCCCGGCCTGCGCCAGGATCTGCCCCGCCGGGGTGTCCTGCGCGAGGACGAGCGCGAAGAACAGGTGCTCGGGGTCGACGTACGTCGACCCCGACGAGCGGGCGACCTGGAACGCGTGGAACAGAGCTCGCTGCACCGACGGGGTGATCACGGCGCCGTCGACGTCTGCCGGCGTCGAGGTGGCGGGCAGCCGCTCTTCGGCGGCGCGAGCGATCGCTGCCGCGTCGGCGCCGATCCGTTCGACGGCGTCCTTGGCCGGGGCGTCGACGACGAGCACACGGAGGACGTGGAGCGCGTCGAGCTCGCGCTGACCGCGCTCGAGGGCATACCGACCGGCCCGCTGGAGCATCTCCTGCGTGCGGGCGCTGAGGAACCGGCTCAGGTCGATCGACCGCTCCGCGCGGGCGCGCTCGCCCGCGAGATAGCGGGCGAGGAACTCGTCGAAGGCGCTCTGGCCGTCACCGGAAGGGGTGAAGTCTTCGGGCATTCCCGTGTCTCCTGAAACGTGAGTGAAATCCTGTCAAGAAAAGGAACTTGAGCAGGAGCGTATCAACTTCAACGTCTCCGTTCGCCGACTATTCCCGAGGTCGGGAATCCCGCGGCGGTCAGCGGAGCGCCGGGTTCGGGTCGTCCCAGGTGCGCACGGATTCCAGCACCCAGAACCCGGCGAAGAGCAGCAGGAGGACCACTTCCCCGAGGAGGATGAGGGGCACGCCCGTGACCGCCACGAGGTCGAACGCGGCGTAGCGCAGGACGAACACCACGAGGAGGAACAGCAGGCCACCGACGATCCCGATGGCGAGCCCGCCGTACCACGGGCGGGCGAACGGCTCAGCCGATCCGGCACGGGTGACGGGGTCGACCCACGCCGCCCACGCCGCGACCGCCCCCACGAGACCGAAGAACCCCAGGGTGGCGACGAGGTGGGCGGCGAGGAGGAACGACTCCGGCGCGGCGACCCCCCACACCGCGAAGCCGACGACGATCACACCGACCACCAGGAGGGTCAGGACGACACCCCGCGACAGGGTTCGCTGCGCGCGGGCGAGGATCACCGCGGCGACGACGGCGACGCTCGTCACGATGACGAAGGTGATCATGCCGTTACGGATGTCGGGCACGACTGCGTCGGGAACGCACGGCGCCGCGGTCGGGCATCCGGGCGTCATGCCGGGCGCGTCGCCCACGGCGATGGGCGTCGGGATGATGGCGATGAGAGGCGCGAGAACCGCGGCGACGTCGAGGAGCGCTTGGGGCACGCTCCGCCCCGAGAGGGCGAGAAGCGCGAGCGACACCGCGAACAGGGCACCGGTGAAGAGCGTGCGGGCCGGGGTGTAGAACGCCGCGCTGAGCGAGGTCGGCACCGCCCCCGCGGCCACCGCACCGGCCGCGACCGCGACGAGGAGAGCCAGCACCGCTCCGAGGATGGCGAGACGGAGGTAGCGATAGGTGCGGGCGAGGGATGTCGCCGGCGATCCGGACCCGCCCGTCACCCGTGCCGCCGCCCGGCGGACCAGACTCCTCGGACCTCGAGGCTCTCGTCGAGGAGCACCGCGTCGGCGGCGAAGCCCGGGTCGAGGCGTCCCAGCCGCGCGGCCAGCCCGAGTGCTGCGGCGGGCGTCTCAGTCACCGCCGACACCGCCGTCTCGAGGTCGAGTCCGACCTCCCGCACGGCGCGGCGGAGCGCCGCGTCCTGGGTGAGCGTCGAACCGGCGATGACATCGCTGTCGGCGAGGTGCGCCACCCCGGCCTCGACCGAGACGGTGAGGTCGCCGAGACGGTACTGCCCGTCAGCGGCGGCGGCCGCCGCCATCGCGTCGGTGACGAGGGCGATGCGGCCGGGCGCGAGGTCGAAAAGCATCCGGATGACGTGGGGGTGCACGTGCACCCCGTCGGCGATCACCTCGAGGGTGACCCCGGGGGTGCCGAGGGCGGCGAGGACGGGGCCCGGGGCGCGGTGGTGGATGCCGGGCATGGCGTTGAACGCGTGCGTGAGCAGGGTGGCGCCGCGCGCGAAGGCCGACCGCGTCGCATCCACGTCCGCCCCGGTGTGTCCGACCGCGACCACGACGCCGGCGTCGACGAACCGCTCGATCGCTGCCGTCGCGCCTGGCCGTTCGGGGTCGAGCGTGATCTGGCGCAGCACGCCAGCACCCGCCGTCAGGAGCCGGTCGACGGCGGTGGCATCCGGGTCGCGGAGGGCGAGCGAGTGGTGCGCGCCGCGGAAGGATTCCGAGAGGAACGGACCCTCCAGGTGCGTACCGAGCACCCTCGGGTCATCGCGGCCGACGTCGGCGACGATGGCCAGACGCTCCTCGAGCACCTCGAGGTCGGCGCTGACGAGGGACAGGACGCTCCGGGTCGTGCCGTGTGCGGTGTGCGCGTCGAGGACCCTGGCGATGGCGGCTGCGCCGTCTTCCACCGCTGCCCCGCCCCCGCCGTGGCAGTGCAGGTCGATGAACCCGGGAGTGAGGATGCGACCCGCGGCGTCGACCACGTCATCCGCGCCGTGCAATCGCCAGCTGTCGCCGGTGCCGCGACCGACGATGCTGTCGCCGCTGAACAGCAGCCAGCCGTCATCGACCGCCAGACCGCCGGAGACCAGACGCGCGGAGTGCAGGATCGTCTCGCCGGCAACGCTCACCCCGCCACGATATCCGCCTGCGCCTCGCTATCCTGCACTGGGCCGACTCACGCGGGACGACCCAGACCAGTCGGACGGAACGGTGGCGGGATGACGGAATTGTTGCGCGGGGCAGGGCTGCTGCTGCGCGGCTTCGGGTGGTGGGCGCGTCGCCCGGCGGCGATGGCGCTCGGGCTCATTCCCGCGGTCGTCGTCGCCGTCGCCCTCGTCGCTGCCCTCGTGGCGCTGGCGTCGTTCCTACCGGGCGTCGCGCAGTGGCTGACGCCCTTCGCCGAGGGGTGGCCGGAGTTCTGGACGGGCGTCCTTCGAATCGGAGTGAGTCTCGCGCTCCTCGGCGGGGCCGGCATCATCGCCCTCGTGTCGTTCACCGCCCTCACCCTCCTCGTCGGCGAGCCGTTCTACGACCGGATCTGGCGGACGGTCGAACGGAGCGCGAGCGGAGACGTGCCGGATGCGCCCTATGGCTTCTGGCGATCGGCCGGCGACGCGCTGTCGCTCGTCGGCCGAGGGATCCTCGTCGCCCTCCTCGCCGGCGCCATCGGACTCATCCCCCTTGTCGGCACCGTGATCGGGGCGATCGTCGGCACGATCCTCACCGGCTGGGTCCTCGCCGACGAACTCACGTCGCGGGCCCTCACGGCGCGCGGGATCACCCGGCGTGAGCGGCGACGCCTGCTCCGCGGCGCCCGCGCCCGGGTGCTGGGCTTCGGCGTGGCGACGCAGCTGTGCTTCCTCGTGCCGTTGGGCGCGATCGCCGTCATGCCGGCGGCAACCGCGGGCTCTACGATGCTCGCGCGGACCCTCGTCGGTGAAGAAGCGAGCGGCTGACTAGCGTCTGCCGTCCCGTGTGGACCACAGCGCCCATGCCACGAGCACGGGCTGGAAGAACAGACGCACCAGACGCTTCCTGTCGCTGTCGAGGCCGAAGCCATCCCGGTGCTTGAGGTACTGCTCGACGTTTCCAGGGAAGATCGCCACGAAGAAGGCGGCGAGGATCGTGCCGACCGTGCGCCGCGAGCCTCGGAAAACCACCAGCGCCGCGCCCAGCATCACCTCGACCACCCCCGAGGCGATGACGACGTCGTCCTTGTCGAAGCCGGTGCCGGCGGTCGTCCAGTCCGGGACCTGGGCCTGGAACTCCCGCCGCCCCCAGAAGAGGTGGGTGAACCCGGCGAAGATCATCGCCCCGCCCAGCGCCCACCGGGCGAGCGCACGGAGCGGCTGCGAGGAGTCCGACATGCCGTCAGCCTAACCGGGGGTCGTCAGTCGCGCCCTCCCGGCGGGCCGATGATCAGCAGCACGACGAACAGCACGATGACGGCCGTCGCGATGAGCGCGGCCAGTACCCACGGACGGCGGAGGAAGAACCGCAGCAGGCGGTCGAGTGCCCGCCGATCGCGGGGATCGGATGTCTCCTCCAGCCGCCATGCGCCGTCGAGCCGTCCGCTGCGGTGCAGCCAGATCTCGGTCGGGATGGTCGCGTAGGGGATGATGGCGCTGCCGATCGCCACGACGGCGGGCACCGCCGTCCAGCGCTGATTGAGCGCAACGAGAACCGCGGTCGCTCCATAGGCGAGGAAGACGAATCCGTGGATGCCGCCACCGATCGTCACGGCGATGTCGAGGTCCGCCGTGGCGCGGAGGATCAGCCCGGCGATGAGAAGCGTCCAGGACACCGCCTCCGCGATCGCGAGCGTACGGAACAGGGTCAGAGGCGTGCGGAACACAGGTCTCCTCGGCGAGGTGGGGGATGCCTCCAGCGTACGGAACGACCCGCCCCGGGGGGTTTCGTTGCTCGAACGCCACGTTCGCGTCGGCTGCGCGGCGGAAGGTCGGCGGACCCGACGCGGTCTAGCGTGGAGGCGTGGAATTCCCCTTCGACGTGCTGCGACGGCGGCCCGATGTCGAAGCGCCGGACCTCGTCGCGGTGGACGCGGCCGACCGGCTGATCCTCGACCTCTCCGAAGGAGCCCGCGCGAGCGTCGCCGCGCCGGAGATCGCCGTCATCGGCGACGCGTACGGCGCGCTCACGCTCGCGGCCGCAGCCGAGGCGCGCGGTCCGATCAGGGTTCACCAGGACTCCCTCCTCGGCGAGCGCGCGCTGGCGGCGAATGCGGCGGAGACCGGGATGACCGGTGCGAGCGTCTCGCTGCCGCTCGACGCCTCGGTGGTCCGCGACGCGCGGGTGATCCTGGTGCGCCTTCCCCGGTCGCTCGAAGCGCTCGACGACATCGCCGGCCTCATCGCCCGACACGCGCATCCGTCGGTGCGCGTCTACGCGGGCGGTCGCATCAAGCACATGACCCTCGCCATGAACGACGTGCTGCGGCGCCGCTTCGGGCGCCTCGACGTCTCCCATGCCCGCCAGAAGGCGCGCGTGCTCATCGCCGCGGAACCGCACGACGGCGCCGATCCCGAACCGCGGCGGGCGGAGCACGACGGGCTCGTCGTGTGCGCGTGGGGCGGGGTCTTCGCCGGCACGGCGATCGATATCGGCACGCGGTTCCTTCTCGCCCACCTCCCCCGCCACATCCCCGACGAGGTGCCCGCCGTCGATCTCGCGTGCGGTTCCGGTGTCGTTGCGGCGACGCTGGCACGGCGGCATCCGGCGCTCCGCGTCCACGCGTCGGACGTGTCGGCCGCCGCCGTCGCCTCGGCGCGCGCGACCGCCGCGGCGAACGGCGTGGCCGATCGGGTGACGGTGGTGCAAGATGACGCACTGTCCACGCTCGGCGACGGCGCCGCCCGCTTCATCGCGCTGAACCCGCCGTTCCACACCGGCGCGGCGGTCCACGAGCGGTTGGCGACGGGTCTGTTCATCGACGCCGGACGTGTGCTCGCGCCCGACGGCGAGCTGTGGACGGTGTGGAACTCCCACCTCCGCTACCGCCCGCTCCTCGAGCGCCTCGTCGGCCCGACGCGGCAGGTGGCCCGCGACGCGAAGTTCACCGTCACGGTGTCCACCGCCGGGAGGGGTCGGTGACGTGATCGACGCCGCCAAGTGGGTCGTCGCGCTGTCGACGCTGATCGGTCTCGGGCTCGCGCTCGGGCTCAATCCCGCTCTGTACGGCGCGACCGCCGACATGCTGGCGCGCAACACGCAGGTGGCTGCTCGCATGAGCTGGATGATCGCGGGCCTCGCGACGGGTGCAACGATCCTGTACGTGCTCCTGCAGAGCTTCGATCCGACGGGGCTCGTCACGGCTGTCGAGCAAGACGCCGACGCTGCGATCCTGAGCCGCAGAGTCGACCTCGTTGCGGGAGCCGTCTTCCTCCTCGCCGCCGTCGCCGTCGCGTGGTGGCGACTCCGCATCCCGCAGCGCTCGGCGCGGGCGTCGCCTCCCGTGAAGACCCGCGCGCGTTCGTCCGGTTACTTCTGGCTCGGGCTCAGCTGCTCCGTCATCGGGTTCACGACCCTTCCGATCATGTACACGACGGGGCGGATCGCCGCGGGCGTCAGCACGGAGCTCCTTCCCCGCCTGCTGGCCTACGGCGTGTTCCTCCTGGCCCTCGCCGCTCCGTTCGTTCTCCTCGCGGGGGTCTGGTCGCGCTTTCCCACCGCCGGCGCCTCGGTCTCCCGGGTATACGACCGCGTCCTCCACGCGGACTTCCGGTGGGCGTACGCGGCCATCCTGGCTCTCGCCGGCTCTGTCTGCATCGGCTTCGGCATGCTCGCCGGTCGGTGATGCAGGAGGGAGGGCTCGTCGCGACAGATCTTCTCGCTGGCGACCCTCTTCAGCAGACTGTTGCCGTGACCTCTTCGCTCGACTCCTTGGACTTCGCCAGAGCCGACCAGCCGGCGCCGACCGGCGACCCTCGCCGAGATCTCCTTGCGTGGCTGGAATATCAGCGGCACGAGTTCCTCCGCAAATTGCGTGACCTGACTCCTGATCAGGCCTCTCTGTGGTCTGTGCCGCCGGTGCAGCTGTCGGTCCTGGGACTCGTTCGGCACATGCGACAGATGGAGCACTTCTACCTCGCCTGGGGCGTTTTGCCGCGCTCGGCGATCTACGACGCTAGCCGTTGACACGCGCCGCGCAGCGCACAGGCCAACGAGAATCCCGGGCGACCCGTTGGGAAAGACGTTGGCGGTGTGCGGCCATGCGGGGGGCTTGGGGCGTCTCAGAAGCGGGGGTCCTCGCATTGCCCTCTGGTCGGCTGGTCCCGACACTCCTTGGAAACGGCGATCCGTCGAACGCTTCACGCCGGCGTGAATGCCCGCTGCAGGATCCGCGAGCGCTCGTTCCGCTGCGAACGGCACGCTGGCGGGTCACAGCGATCCAAAGACCGCGTTTGGGTCAGCGTGAAGTTCGAGTTCGTCGAGCAGAGGCTCCAGCTCTCGCTCCTCGAAGCGAAAATGCGACTCCATGATCGCCGCGAAGCCTGCCAGATGCTGGGCGAGACTCGTGGGCGATTCGGCGGACTGCACCGCGGCGTCGAAGCGGGTCAGCAGGGTCGAGATCATGTCGTGATCCTGCTGCAGCATCCGGATGACGCGAGCCACCTCAGGGTGTTGCGCGATCAGGGCTGGGAAGAGCAGCGCGTCTTCCCCTCGATGGTGGCCGTCGAGGGCCACGCAGAATCCGTGGCAGAACAGCAGGAGGTCTCGCGAAGCGTCGGGGACATCGCCGCTGTCGCTGGCTGCCTGCTGTGCCGTGGCCAGCGCGAGACGAAGCCGCGTGTGCGCTTCAAGGAGCTGTCGTCGCCATGCGACGAGCCTGGTGATGTCGCTCACGCGACGAAATCGGTACGAGCTCTCATCAGTGACCGCCTTGTTCGAGCACCGAGCTGATCATGGGACCAGGCAGCGCCGTGCCAGCATAGTCGCGCGAATGCTCGAAGGGCCAACGGTGTCGATCGCGATTACTGGGCATCCGTCCAGAGCTCCCGCCGCCTCGGGCGATTCAAGCTTCGTCGTCATTCGCCGGTAGACCCAGCCCCCGACGGGCGTCCCGCAACGCTGCCTCGTAGGCGTCTCGATTCGACTTACCGTCAGGCCTCTCTCGACTGATCATGAATCCGTCCTCGACGACGAGTTCATGGGCCTCCGCATCAGCTCGACGCCTCAGAGCAGCGTCTAACATCGCATCGAACCTGCCGGCGCGTCCGACCGCCTCGACCGCTTCCACCGTGGAGCTCACCGCAGCACGCGTCTGCGCGTCGGCCGCCAGAGCGCGGTTGGATTTCCGGTAGCTGAGCCAAGCGACGACCAGGGCGCCGACACCGGTGAGCGCCCCGACGAGTGAGCCGATGCTTGAGATCCAGTCCGTCACCGATGGCATGGGCGCAACGATATCCGCAGGTGAGCTCGTCGGCAGTAACGTTCGACAACGACGGAGCGATCCACCGGCAGCCTCACCCTCGCAGCGACGAGGACTCCACAGCACTTTTCATCGTGCCACTGATTCACCTTCGCCGTTCCCGGTCACTGCGGCCTCCGTTTCGCGCGTCGACGACCGCGTCCTCCACCTCGACTTCCGGATGATGCACGCGGCCATCTTCACCATTGCCGCACCCGTGTGCATCGGATTCGGCGTCTTCGGCGCTTGGCGATGCCGGGCGACGCGGCGGAGGGGGTCTCGTGTCGTGAAACCCCGCGTCCTAGGATGACGCCGTGGGGACGCTGGAAACCGAAGTCGTGCAGGACATCCGTTTCGCACGTTCCGCGGACGGCGTCGGCATCGCGTACGCCATCCACGGATCGGGTCCGCCGCTGCTCATCGACGCCTGCTGGCTCAGTCACCTGCAGTTCGACTGGGAGAGCCCGGTGTGGCGCCACTACCTCGTCGAGCTCGGCAAGATCGCGACCGTCATCCGTTACGACGAACGCGGCCACGGCCTTTCCGACCGCGGGGTCACGGACCACAGCCTCGAGGCGCGCGTCGGCGATCTCGAAGCCGTCGTCGCCGATGCCGGGCTCGACCGATTCGCGCTGATGGCGATGGCGCAGGGCGGTCCGATCGCGCTCGAATACGCCGCCCGCCACCCCGATCGCCTGACGAGGCTCATCTTCTACGGCAGCTACGCAGGCGCACATGCCGGTGCATCGGAAGAGGAGTTGGAGCTGCTCGCCGCGTTCGAGGCGCTCATCAGGGTCGGGTGGGCACGACCGACGTCCGAGTTCCGCCGCGTCTTCAGCAGCATGATGATCCCGGGCGGCACCGAGGAGCAGATGCGCTGGCTGGACGACCTCCAGAGGATGGCGTGCGACGCCGAGACCGCCGTGATCTCGCGCACACAGCGCCAGGTGAGCGACTCCAGCTGGCGGATGGCCGAGCTCGATCTGCCCACGCTGGTCCTCCACAGTCGGGGCGACCAGATGAACGATTTCCACCATGCGCGCGAGCTCGCGGCCGGCATCCGGGGGGCCCGGCTCGTGGCGCTCGACAGCAACAACCACATCGTCCTCGCCGATGAGCCGGCATGGTCGGCGTTCCTGCGAGAGGTGACCGCGTTCATGGAGCCCGACCGCCCGACGACGGCGGATTCAGCTCCGGACGTGGCGAGCGTGGTGTCGCCCCGCGAACTGGACATCCTGCGACTCGCGGCGGCGGGATGCGACAACGAAGCGATCGCTGCCCGTCTCTTCCTGTCGGTGCGCACGGTGGAAAGGCACTTGCAGAACGCCTACGCCAAGCTCGGGTTGAGCGGAAGGACGGCTCGAGCGGCCGCCGTCGGCCGCCTGCTCTCTCAGGCCTGACGCCTACGCGTCAGCCGCCACTCCCCCGTCTCACGCGCGCGCAGTTCTGCGCGTCAGCGCCGATGCGTCCGGGGGCGGCTGATTTCTACCGTGGTGATATCAACCACCAACGGAGGAACCGATGTCAACCTTTACCAGCAACAACCACACGGTCACGGCGACGCCGGAGGACCGCGCGCTGAAGGCCAAGCACGCGGCGATGTGGGCGAGCGGAAGCTACCCCACCGTCGTCGATGAGGTGGTCCACGCGCTCGGCGGGGCTCTCGTGGAGGCGATCGGCGTTCAACCCGGGCAGCGCGTCCTCGACGTCGCGGCCGGCACGGGCACCTCGGCACTCCCGTCGGCTCGGCGCGGCGCCCAGGTCATCGCCACCGACCTCACTCCGGAGCTTCTGGACGTCGGGCGGGCGGCAGCCGAGGCCGAAGGCCTCCACCTGACCTGGCAGACTGCGGACGCGGAAGCGCTTCCCTTCCCCGACGCCGAGTTCGACGTCGTGCTGTCGAGCATCGGCGTGATGTTCGCGCCGCATCACCAGCTCGCGGCAGACGAGCTCGTCCGCGTCTGCCGGCCGGGAGGAACCGTCGGAGTCCTCAGCTGGACCCCCGGCGGCTTCATCGGCCAGCTCTTCGCCACGATGAAGCCGTACGCGCCGCCGCCTCCTCCTGGCGCCTCCCCTGCACCGCTCTGGGGCAGCGTCGAGCATGTCCGGGCGCTTTTCGGCGACCGGGTCGATGAGCTCGTCGCCCGGCAGGAGTCGTTGCGGGTCGACCGGTTCGCGGACGGCGTCGAGTTCCGCGATTTCATGAAGGTCAACTACGGGCCGACGATCGCGGTGTACCGCTTCCTCGCGGACGACGAGGAGAAGGTCGCCGCGCTGGACGCCGAGATGGCAGCCCTCGGGGAGCGATTCCTCGACGACGGTGTGATGGCGTGGGAGTACCTGATCGTCACCGCCCGACGGCGCTAGGAGGAGCGATGCATCACCTCATGCTTGTCGGGCTCCTGCCCGACAGTCAACGGGTCAGTCGCGAAGCGGCCGAACGTCATGCCGTCCTCGCCGCTCGCGAGACCCGCGTCAGGCCGGCGAAGTGGCATCGCTGGGCGCGGCTTTCCCCGCGATTCTGACCCGATGACGAATGGACCGGTCGAAAGGCCGGTCCATTCGTCATGGGAATCTGCGCGCGGGAGGTGGCGTCGCCGTTGCGAATTCCGCAATGATCGAAGATCCTCGACGCCTGAGCCCGCTCCGCTTCCCGGCCGCAGGTCTATTCTCGGTGAAGAGGCCTCTTGGGTCTTGGGAGGTCACGGTGGACCTGGAGAGCATCCGCGCAGTAGCAGTGTTGGCCGAGGAACTGCACTTCGGCCGCAGCGCATCGCGTCTTTACGTCGATGCGACGACGTTCACTCGCCGGATCCAGTCGGCAGAACGAGCCGTCGGCCGAGAGCTCTTCGAAAGGACGAGCCGAACGGTCGCTCTGACGGACGCCGGGGAGCGGTTCGTGCTTCACGCGATCCCGCTGTTGGCCGAGCTGGAGCGGCTTCGCAAGGAGGTGCAGGAGCGTCCGATGCGCGACCGGCCGGTCCTGAGGATCGGGGTTCTGGGCTTCGGGCTCGCCGATGCATGGCGCCCGCTCCGAGAGGCCTTGGCTGCCACCGTGCCTGACCTCCGCTTCGAACATGTCGAGTTGTCCATCGACACGCAATTCCCCGCCGTTCAGCGGAAGGCGGTCGACATCGCTTTCGTCAACCACTTCGCACCGGTCGAGGGCATCGATTTCCGAAGGGTCCGTACGATGCGGCAGGTCGCCGTGGTGCCCCGCCACCTCGACCTCGCCGACGCGCCGCTGCTGGCCGGACGCGACCTGGACGATCTCCCCTGGATCGGATACGCCAGCGACGATGAGGCGTTCCAACGGTGGGCAGGGCCCGCTTACCCGAACGCGCGCGCCGACCGGATCGTGCACTCGCCCGCATCGATGGTCTCGACCGTGGTGACCACTGGTCGTGTGGGATTGCACGGCGAGGCGGCGTCGGCCGTGTATGCCCATCCGGATGTCGCCTTCGTTCCCATCGCGTCCGCCACCTGCGAGGTGGGCGTGGCCACGCGCACCTCCGACCAGCGATTCCTGACCACGCTCGTCCGCGACGCCATCGAACTGCTGCATGGCCCGAGCCTGCCGCCCAGCGGCGCCGGCGAAGGGAGGGCATGGATCATCGGTGAATCCGCCAATGATCCCTCGCTGATTCCTTCGTAGCCTCGGCTCACGGCGACAAAGGCTGTCGCCGAAGGCACAAGGGGCTCGCTCATGGTTGACAACGCAATCCTCATCCACGGGGGCACGGTTCTGACGATGGACCCCGACATCGGCGATCGTCGGGCAGACGTCCTCGTCGAGGACGGGGTGGTCAGTCGCATCGCTCCGGATCTCACCCACGTGGATGCCAAGAAGATCGATGCCACCGGGCAGCTCGTCCTTCCCGGGCTGATCGACACCCATCGGCACACCTGGCAGTCCGTGATCCGAGGAATCGCCGCGGATTGGACACTGGCCGATTACTACTACGGGATACGCCTCGCGATCTCTCCCGCCTTCACCGCAGAGGATCTCCGCCTTGCGAATCGGATCGGCGCTCTCGATGCGCTCAATAGCGGGGTGACCACGCTGCTGGACTTCTCCCACTGCAACAACACTCCCGAGCACAGCGACGCCGCCGTCCTGGGGTTGATGGACGCAGGCATCCGCGCGGTGTTCGGCTACGGGTTCTTCGAGAGCTCTCCCATGGGATCGCGATTCGGCACTCATCACGACCGCATCGCCGACTTCCATCGGATCGCCGATCGCTACTTCTCCGACCCGTCGTCGCGCCTGCAGCTCGGAGTGTCACTGTCGGAGATCTTCGCCCTTCCCTGGGAGCAGACCCTCGCCGAAATCTCCGCGGCGCGTGAACGCGGCGCGCTGATCGTAAATCACACGGCGTGCGTGTGGGGCAGCCAACTGACGATGGGAATCGCGGAACTGGCGGAGCGTGGTCTTCTCGGCCCTGACATGGTGCACGTCCACTGCAACACGCTGTCGGAGACGGAGTGGCAACTCGTCGCAGCGAGCGGCGGAAAGGTCTCCATCTCGGTCGAGACGGAGCTGAACATGGGAATGGGCCGCCCGGTGTTCGGAGCATGCCGCGCCCACGGGATCTCGCCGACTCTCAGCGCAGACGTGATCTCTCTCAACAGCGGTGATCTGTGGCATGAGATGCGCTTCGGTCTGGGATTCGCGCGGTGGGATTCGACGCACGAGCAGAACCTCGCGGGAGAGATGCCCGCAGCGGTGACGACGTCCGCGCGCGAGGCACTGCAGTGGTCCACGGTCAACGCCGCGGACGCCCTCGGACAAGCGGGCCGGATCGGCGTTCTCCGAGAGGGTGCGCACGCGGACATCATCACCGTCGGCGGACCCGCCTTCGAGCAGCATCCCCTGATCGACCCTTTCGGAACACTGATCTTCCAGACGACTGCAGCCGACGTGCAGACCGTTCTCGTGGGCGGTGACCTCAAGAAGCTCCGCGGTGAGCTGGTCGGTGAGGACCGTGCAGCGCTCGCGCGCGAGGCCGATCGGGCCGCCGAGGCGATCCTCCAACGTGTTCACGATACGGGCTACCGTCTCCCCGGGACTCCCGATGACGCGTGGGCGGCCTTCGAGCCGCTGGTCGCCGGCTTCCGGGCCGGCGCCGGACAGCCCGTGGCGGGAGCGTCGGGGTGAGCTCCTCCGAGTTCGGCGGCGGGACGCCTCGGCTCATCGAGGTCGGTGAGCGCGTATGGGCCTACGTACAGCCGGATGGAACCTGGTGGGTGAACAACTCCGGCGCCATCATCGGCGACGAGGGCATGGTCTGCGTCGACACGTGTGCGACCGAAGCCCGGACCCGGGCCTTTCAGAACGCACTCGGGGTCGCTTCGCCGGTTCCCGTCCGTGTCGTGGTCAACACTCACCACCACGGCGACCACACTTTCGGCAACTGGCTGTTCGACGATGCGCTCATCGTCTCCGCGCCCGGAGTACGTGAAGGAATCGCCGCGTGGGGAGCGCCGAGGTCATCGCCGTGGTGGACCGAGGTCGAGTGGGGACGCTGGGAGCAACGGCTTCCGGACATCACGATCACCGAAACCAGCACTGTCTGGCTCGACGGAGCGAGGTGCGACGTGATCCCGCTCGGTACCCCGGCACATACGTGGAATGACTGCGTCGTCTGGATGCCGCAGTCGCGCGTGCTCTTCGCCGGAGATCTCGTCTTCAACGGGGGGACGCCTTTCGTCGCCCAGGGATCGGTCTCCGGCAGCATCGAAGTGATCGAGCAGATCCTGATGCCGCTCGATCCGCTGGTCGTCGTTCCCGGGCATGGACCGATCACCGACTCCACGGCGTTCGACGTCACCCTTTCCTATCTCCGCTTCGTGCAACGCATCGCCGCCGATGCCGAGACCTCTGAGGTCACCGCCCTCGAGGCGGCCCGCGGCACGGACCTCGGTTCGTTCGCGCATCTCACCGATCCCGAACGGCTGGTCGGCAACCTGTATCGCGCGATCGCCGAGCACCGAGGACTTCCCCGCGGATCGGCGCTCGATACGCGACGGATCCTGACCGACATGGTCGCCTACAACGGCGGACCACTCCTCACGAAAGCCTGAAGGACCGGAGGCACATCATGACGTCAGCCATCATCACGGTCGCGCCGACCGGGCCGATCGCCTCGAAGCGAGATAATCCGCACCTCCCGACGCAACCGCACGAGATCGCCGATGCCGTGGCTGAGGCCGTGGCCGCCGGCGCGACCGTCGCGCATCTGCACTTCCGGGATGAGAACGACCTGCCGACCGCCGACCTCGATATCGCCCGCCGCACAATCGATCTCGTGAAGGAGCGGAGCTCCGTGCTCATTCAGGTCTCGACCGGCGTGGGGCTGGGTGTGTCGTTCGATGACCGTGCGGCTCTGGTGGAACTGCGACCCGAGATGGCGACGTTGAACCCGTGCAGCATGTCATTCGGTCCCGCCGAGTTCAGCAACCCTCCGGCGAAGGTCGAGCAGCTCGCAGGGCGGATGCGCGAGTTGGGCATCAAGCCTGAACTCGAGGTTTACGACACGGGCCACCTCGAGGTGGGACTGAAACTGCTCGAGCGCGACCTCATTCCTCATCCACTGCAGATGAGTATCGTGCTGGGCGTTCCCGGCGGCATGAGCGCCACGGCCGAGAACCTCATGCTGATGGTTCGTCGCCTTCCGCCCGAAGCGGTCTGGCAGGTCGTGGCGGTGGGCCGCGCGAACCTCGAGTTGACCGCGATCGCCTTGGCTCTCGGTGGCAATGCCAGGGCCGGACTGGAAGACACCCTCCACCTTCGCCGCGGGGAGCTCAGCCGAGGAAGCACACCCCTCGTGCAACGTGCCGTTGCTCTCGCGCACGCGGTCGATCGCGATGTCGCCTCTGACGCCGAGACGCGAGAACGACTCAACCTGTGATGACGGGGCGTCGCGATGAGCGCCGGCCGGGTTCCTGATCCAGCCGGCGTCAGAAGTCCCAGTCCTCGTCTTCGGTGGCCTCGGCCTTGCCGATGACGTACGACGAGCCGGAACCGCTGAAGAAGTCATGATTCTCGTCGGCGTTCGGCGAGAGCGCCGACAGGATCGCCGGGTTCACGTCGGTGACGGTCGAGGGGAACATCGCTTCATAGCCGAGGTTCATGAGCGCCTTATTGGCGTTGTAGTGCAGGAACTTCTTGACGTCCTCGGTCAGGCCGACGCTGTCGTAGAGGTCCTGCGTGTACTGCACCTCGTTGTCGTAGAGCTCGTAGAGCAGCGAGAAGGTGTAGTCCTTCAGGTCCTGGCGCTTCGCCTCGTCGACCTTCTCGAGCCCCTTCTGGAACTTGTAGCCGATGTAATAGCCGTGCACGGCCTCGTCGCGGATGATGAGGCGGATGAGGTCGGCCGTGTTGGTGAGCTTCGCGCGGCTCGACCAGTGCATGGGCAGGTAGAACCCGGAGTAGAACAGGAAGCTCTCGAGCAGGGTCGAAGCGACCTTGCGCTTGAGCGGCTCGTCGCCACGGTAGTACTCCATGACGATCTGGGCCTTCTTCTGCAGGTTCGGATTCTCCACCGACCAGCGGAAGGCCTCGTCGATCTCCTTCGTCGAGCACAGAGTCGAGAAGATCGACGAGTACGACTTCGCGTGCACCGATTCCATGAACGCGATGTTCGTGTAGACGGCCTCCTCATGCGGCGTGATCGCGTCGGGGATGAGCGACACGGCGCCCACGGTGCCCTGAATGGTGTCCAGGAGCGTCAGGCCGGTGAACACCCGCATCGTCAGCGTCTGCTCCTCGGGGGTGAGCGTGTTCCACGACTGGATGTCGTTCGACAGTGGCACCTTCTCGGGCAACCAGAAGTTGTTCACAAGGCGGTTCCACACCTCGAGGTCCTTGTCGTCGTCGATGCGATTCCAGTTGATGGCCTGAACCTCGTTCAGGAGCTTGAGCTTCTCAGTCATTCTTGTTTCCTTCGGTGGCCTGAAGACGTCGGTCTTCAATGCAGTAGGTGCAGGTGTCCTTGAATACGGCCTTGTTGGTGTGATGGCGCGTGTGCGCGCTGCGGCGGCTGGAAGGCATGGGCCTTCCCCTGAGCGCATCAGACCGCTTCTTCCGGTCTTCCTCGCTCATCACCTTCCCGAAGTTCGGGTTGAGCGCTCCGCGCTTCTGCTCGGACAGGCGCTGGCGGGTTTCAGCGGACAGCGTCCGTCCGTACGCGGGGTGGTCGGGACCGAACTTGCCGTGATTCGGATTCGCCGCTCCGGCGTTCATCCCTTTTCGCTGCTCAGACATTCGTGCACGCGTGGCATCGGATCGGTGTGTTCCCCACGACGGGTGGTCCGGCCCAGACCCGATGTCCGGGCGCTTGCGTCCCTTGTGCCGGGCTGATGCAGCGGCGCGTTGCTCGTCCGTCCACGCGTACCCATGGTTGCCCACACCGCCGTCGTTCAGATTGAGCAGCCGATGGCCATCACCTCGAAGCTTCTCGATCCACCGCGCCTCCGCACTTCCCAGAGCACCGATGTCCGCGCTCATGACCAGCTCGAGCGATTCGAAATACGCCGACTCCCGGTCCGGCAGCGTGCGCAACCAGTCCCCGAAAGGGGTCTTCCGACCGCGCGCAACGGCCGCGAAATGCTCTGACTTGCGTCGCACGATGGTTTTCGTCGTCAAACCGACATAGCGGTACTCCTTCGACCCCAGTTCGCGCACGCCATAGATCACGCCGACGAACAGCGAGTATCCATGACGGGTCTCGGGCATCGGTCAGCTCCGCGTCACAGGGTGCAGGAGACGCACATGTCCATCGACGTGCCCTCGAGCGCCATCTGACGGAGGCGGATGTAGTAGATGGTCTTGATGCCCTTGCGCCAGGCGTAGATCTGGGCCTTGTTGATGTCGCGGGTGGTGGCGGTGTCCTTGAAGAACAGCGTCAGCGACAGGCCCTGGTCGACGTGCTGCGTCGCCGCGGCGTACGTGTCGATGACCTTCTCGTAGCCGATCTCGTACGCGTCCTGGTAGTACTCCAGGTTGTCGTTCGTCATGAACGCCGCCGGGTAGTAGACGCGACCGAGCTTGCCTTCCTTTCGGATCTCGATCTTCGCCGCGATCGGGTGGATCGACGACGTCGAGTTGTTGATGTACGAGATCGAGCCGGTCGGAGGCACCGCCTGCAGGTTCTGGTTGTAAATGCCGTGCTGCTGGATCGAGGCCTTCAGCTCCCGCCAGTCATCCTGCGTGGGGATGTGGTGCGCGGCGAACATCTCGGTCACCTTCGCCGTCGCGGGCACCCACTCCTGCTCGAGGTACTTGTCGAAGAACTCCCCCGACGCGTAGGTCGAGTCCCAGAAGCCGTCGAAGACCTCACCGCGCTCGATGGCGATCTTGTTCGACGCCTTCAGCGCGTGGAAGAGCACCGTGTAGAAGTAGATGTTCGTGAAATCGATGCCCTCTTCCGAGCCGTAGTGCACGTGCTCGCGCGCGAGGTAGCCGTGCAGGTTCATCTGCCCGAGGCCGATCGCGTGCGACCGGTCGTTGCCGTCCTCGATCGAGCGGACCGAGGCGATGTGGCTCTGGTCGCTGACGGCGGTGAGCGCACGGATGCTGGTCTCCACCGTGGTCGCGAGGTCGCCGCCGTCCATCGCGAGCGCGATGTTGAGCGAGCCGAGGTTGCACGAGATGTCCTTGCCGATCTGGGCGTAGGACAGGTCCTCGTTGTAGGTGGTGGGGGTGTTGACCTGGAGGATCTCGGAGCAGAGGTTCGACATGTTGATCCGGCCCTTGATGGGGTTCGCCCGGTTTACCGTGTCTTCGAACATGATGTACGGGTAGCCCGACTCGAACTGGATCTCGGCGAGCGTCTGGAAGAACTCGCGCGCGTTGATCTTCGTCTTCTTGATACGCGGGTCGTCGACCATCTCGCGGTACTTCTCGGTGACCGAGATGTCGCCGAAGGGCACGCCGTACACGCGCTCGACGTCGTACGGGGAGAAGAGGTACATGTCCTCGCCGTTCTTGGCGAGCTCGAACGTGATGTCGGGCACGACGACGCCGAGCGACAGCGTCTTGATGCGGATCTTCTCGTCGGCGTTCTCGCGCTTGGTGTCGAGGAACCGCATGATGTCGGGGTGGTGCGCGGAGAGGTACACCGCGCCGGCGCCCTGACGGGCACCCAGCTGGTTGGCGTAGCTGAAGCTGTCTTCGAGGAGCTTCATGACGGGGATGATGCCCGACGACTGGTTCTCGATCTGCTTGATCGGAGCGCCCGACTCGCGGATGTTCGACAGCAGCAGGGCCACGCCGCCGCCGCGCTTGGACAGCTGCAGCGAGGAGTTGATGCCGCGCGAGATCGACTCCATGTTGTCTTCGATCCGAAGCAGGAAGCAGGAGACCAATTCGCCGCGCTGCGCCTTGCCGGCGTTGAGGAAGGTCGGTGTGGCCGGCTGGAACCGACCGGAGATGATCTCGTCGACGAGGCTCGTGGCGAGCGCCTCGTCGCCGTCGGCGAGGGCGAGGGCGGTCATCACCACGCGGTCCTCGAAGCGCTCGAGGTAGCGCTTGCCGTCGAAGGTCTTCAGCGTGTAGCTGGTGTAGTACTTGAACGCGCCGAGGAAGGTCTCGAAGCGGAACTTCTTGCCGTACGCGGAGTCGTTGAGCTTCTGGATGAAGTCGAACGAGTACTTGGCGAGCACCTCGGGCTCGTAGTACTGCTTCTCGACCAGGTAGTCGAGCCGCTCCTTGAGGGAGTGGAAGAAGACGGTGTTCTGGTTGACGTGCTGGAGGAAGTACTCCCGCGCCGCGCGCTTGTCGGCGTCGAACTGGATCTTCCCGTCGGCGTCGTACAGGTTCAGCATCGCGTTGAGGGCGTGATAGTCCATGCCCTCGAAGCGCGCGTCGGTCTTGAAGTCCTTCTCGGTCACTGCAGCGTCTGCCATCGTTCCAATCCCTCGCTCACGCGATCCACGTCTTCGGGCGTGCCGAATACTTCGAGCCGGTACAAGTGCGGCACATGACACTTGCGGCTGATGATGTCTCCGGCGATGCAGTAGTGCTCGCCGAAATTGGTGTTGCCCGCGGAGATGACCCCGCGGATGAAGCTCCGGTTGCGCTCGTCGTTGAGGAAACGGATGACCTGCTTGGGAACCGCGCCTCTCTCCTCCCCACGACCCTGACCGCCGCCGTACGTCGGGGTCACGAGCACGAACGGCTCGTCCACCACGAGGGCGGGTTCGGTCGAGTGGAGAGGGATCCGCACCGCCCGCATCCCGAGCTTGTCGATGAAGCGGGCGGTGTTCCCCGAGATGCTCGAGAAGTAGACGAGCAGCGGGGCGCTCGTCAACGTGGGCATGTCAGGCGAGACGCGAGGCGAGTTCGTCGATCTTGTCGGGACGGAAGCCCGACCAGTGGTCCTCATCGGTGATGACGACCGGCGCCTGGAGGTAGCCCAGCGCCTTGACCTGCTCGAGTGCGGCAGGGTCTTCCGACAGGTCGAGGACGTCGTATTCGATGCCTTTGGAGTCCAGCGCGCGGTAGGTCGCGGTGCACTGGACGCAAGACGGCTTGGTGTAGACGGTGATCGCCATGTTGATCCGTTCTCCCCTCAGATCCGGGTGGTTTGTCCGGTCGGCCTCACCGGGAGACCAATACTACATATGGGTGCCGACATCGGATAGCACCACTAGGGATAGTAGTTACATCCGTGTAGTTTTTCGTTTTCTCTCCCCAGGTACAACACACGTTGTCCACGTTTTCATCCACAGGCGCGCGTGCTTCTGGCGGGGCGAAAACGGCGGAACCATGCGGTTCCCGGGCGACCCCTCCCCGTTCCTCCACAGGTGCGACGTTACGACCGGCCCCCGACATCGCGATTCCTGTGGAGAACGCGCGACGGCGTGTCGCGGCGTGTCGCACTAGCGTGGTGGGGTGGCGGGATACCGAGACCTTCTGCGCACACCCGGGGTCGCACGCATCATCGCGGCGCAACTGACCGCACGCTTCCCCAACGGCATGACGAGCCTTGCGGTCCTCCTCCACATCGAGCAGGTGACGGGCTCCTACGGCGCGGCCGGTCTCGTGCTCGCCGCCACCTCGATCGGCCAGGCGGTCGCCGGGCCCGTGACGAGCCGATGGATGGGCCTCTGGGGGATGCGCCGCGTCCTTTCCATCACCCTCACCATCTGCGCTCTGGCGATCGCCGCCCTGGCCTTCGCGCAGCTGCCGCTTCCGGGTTACATGGCGCTCGGTCTGGTTGCGGGACTGTCGACACCCCCGGTGCAGTCGGCAGTGCGGACCATCTATCCGAAGATGGTCAACTCCCGACAGCTGACTCCGCTGTTCTCCCTCGATGCGTCGCTGCAGGAGATCATCTGGATCATCGCCCCGGTGCTCGTCACCTTCGTCGCCACCCAGGTCGGCACCGTCCAGGCGCTCGTGCTCATCGTGGTCATCCTCGTCGGCGGCGGGCTGTGGTTCATCCTCTCCCCCGAAGTCGGTCGGGTCCGCATCCCCCGCAGCCGCCGGCGGCTCGGACGGGTGCTCGCCAAGCCTCCGGTCCTCCTCGCCACGGTGATCGGCTTCCTCCTCATCGGAGCCTGCGCAGCCGTGGAGGCGGGCGTCGTCGCCACATTCGGCCACAGCGGCCTGGAGGCCGGGCTCGTCCTCGCGGTCTTCTCCATCGGGAGTCTCGCGGGCGGCCTCGGCTTCGGCCACATCCCGATCGGACCGTGGGCGATGGCCCGACGAATGGGGATCTTCACGGCGGGGCTCCTCCTCGCCCTCGTCTCACTCGACGTCTGGTGGCTCGGCGGCACCCTCTTCCTCGCCGGGATCGGCATCGCCCCTGCGCTCGCGGTTCTGTTCGCCATGACCTCGGCGAGCGTGAAGTTCAGCGAGACCGCCGAAGCGTACGGCTGGATCGGCACGGGGCAGTTGATCGGCGCCGCCGCCGGGTCTGCCGTCGCCGGATTCCTCATCGACGGGGTCGGTGCGCAGGGCGCTTACATCGCCGCCGCAGCGTTCGCCGGCGTCGGCTTCCTCGTCGCCGTGGTGTTCGTGCGCGGGTTCCCCGACCTCCGCAACCGCGACGCGAGCCCCATCCCCGACACCGAACCGGTGCAGACGGTCACCTGAGGCGCTCGCGGAGGCTCGCCGCCGAGGCGGCGGATGTCACAGGATGCGGCGCAACAGCTCCAGCACCGCGAGCGCGTACGCGTCGGCGGGCTCGGGGTGCTCGAACACCAGCGACTCGCCGCCGAGTTCGATCTCCACCTGATGGGTGTCGGCCAGCCGGCGCAGCGACCGGAACGCGCCGCGCAGGAGCTCGCGCAGCTGACTCTCGTGCGGAAGCCACAACGCGTCCTCGAGGGCGACCGAATCCAGCGCCCACTCGGTGGTCCCGTTGAACGCAAGGATCCGGCCGGTCGGGTAGTCGCGCGGTTCGATCGTCATCTCGCTGACGGTGAAGACGTCGGCGTCGAATTCCGGTTCATCGAGCTGGAACCGGTCGCCGGACGCGGGATGCCACACCAAGCCCGCCGCGCGCAGCTGAAGAGCCAGGTCGGTCGAGATCATCCCCCCATCTTCCGGCACGGTCCGAGGCTTCGGGCCCGCCTACGCTGAGGGAATGCCTGCACCTGTGACCCTTCCCCGACTGTCGTGGGGCGACCCCGGGGCTTCGCGTCGCGCGCTGCTCGTCCACGGCCTCGGATCGAACGCGGCGCTGATGTGGCGGTACGGCGTCGCCCTGGCGGACGACGGCTGGCGGGCCGACGCCGTGGATCTTCGTGGCCACGGGACGGCGCCGCGGGCGCTCGAGTACACCATCGCCGCGTACGCCGCCGACCTCGCCGCCACCCGTCCGCTCGCCGAGGCGGACGCATGGGATCTCGTCGTGGGCCACTCGCTGGGCGGGGCGGCGACCGTTCTCGCCGCGGCCGAGCATCCGGGATGGGCGCGACGGGTCATCCTCGTCGACCCGGCCATCCACCTCTCCGCCCATGACCGCGAGGTGGTCCGCAGGAGCCAGGAGGAGGCGTTCGCCGATCCGACGGCCGAGGCCGTCCGCGCCGCTCACCCGCACTGGCATGAGCACGACATCGAGTTGAAGGCGCTGTCGGCCCGACAGGCGAGCCGCTGGGCGGTGGAACAGACGAGCCTGCAGAACCCGCAGTGGGATGTCCGTGCCGCGGCCGCCCGCGCCGACGTCGACCTCGACATCCTCGCTTCCGATCCCCGCGTGTACAGCATCTTCGACGGCGCGCTCGCCGACGAAGTGGTGAGTGCGAACCCGCGGATCCGGATGCGCGTGGTGCCCGGCGCCGGGCACTCACCGCACCGCGACAAGCCCGAAGAGACGATCGCGCTGTTCCGGGAGCTGCTCCAGAGCCGATGATCGCCCGACGGGCGGACAATAGCGGAGTGACCATGTCGCCTCCCGCCGCCCGTGTCTTCGATCCGTCGACGATCCTTCCCGACGAGCTCCTCTCGACGTTCCGAGAGCGCGCGGAACGCCACGACCGCGACAACACCTTCCCCCACGACGACCTCGCCGACCTCCGCCGGATCGGCTATCTCGCCATCCTGGTTCCGGAGGACCTCGGCGGCAGCGGCCTCGGCCTCGCCGAGGCATCCGTCCTCCAGCAACGCCTGGCCACCGCCGCACCGGCGACCGCTCTGGCCATCAACATGCACCTGGTGTGGACGGGCGTGGCCAGGCACCTCAGCGCCCGGGGAGTCGACGGTCTGGGTTTCGTGCTCGAGGGCGCGGTGGCCGGCGAGGTGTTCGCCTTCGGCATCAGCGAAGCCGGGAACGATCTGGTGCTCTTCGGCAGCGATACCGACGCCGTGCCGCAGGCCGGTGGCGGTTACGCCTTCACCGGCACGAAGATCTTCACCACGCTCTCCCCCGCGTGGACGCAGCTGGGTCTTCACGGCCTCGACGACACGTCGCCCGACGGCCCCGCGATGGTCTACGCCTTCGTCCCGCGAAGTGAAGCGGACTCGGGCCGCGTCGTCATCCGCGACGACTGGGACACCCTCGGCATGCGGGCGACGCAGTCGCGGACGACGGAGCTCCGAGGCGCGCTCGCGCCCGCCGAGCGCGTGGTCCGCCGTCTCCCCCCGGGGCCGCAGCCCGATCCCCTGGTCTTCGGCATCTTCAGCGTGTTCGAGATTCTGATCGCCTCGGTCTACACCGGCATCGCCCGCCGCGCCCTCGACCTGGCCGTGGGCGCAGCGGCGGCCCGCCGGTCGAAGAAGACCGGGAAGCTCTACAGTGACGATCCCGACATCCGGTGGCGGATCGCCGACATGGCGATGAGATACGACGCGCTCCCACCACAGATCGCGGCACTCTGCCGGGATGTCGACGGCGACACCGACCACGGGGCGCGCTGGTTCTCGCTGCTGGCCGGGCTCAAGCACCGTGCGGTCACGAGTGCGAAGGCGGTCGTCGACGACGCGCTTCTCGTCGCCGGCGGCTCGTCGTTCTTCGCCGGTTCGGAGCTGTCTCGCCTCTACCGCGACGTCGTGGCGGGGATGTTCCATCCCTCCGACCCGGAGTCCGCGCACGCGACCACCGCGACCGCGTGGCTCGGACCCGTCACGTCGTAACTCTCGCCGCGTCGTCGGAGTCACGGCGTAACCCACCGCCGAAGAGGCCGCAACCCCCTGCATCCGGGTGGGGGTGCGACCTAGCGTGACGGGATGCTGCCGGAAGACACCCTCGACACCGCCCGCCTGCTCGACCTGATGGACGCCCGCGACCCTGCGAGCGTGACGATCACCCTCGCCTCGTCGCCGATCCCCGCCGACCACGAGCGGGTGCGGGGCGACCTCCGCAGCGCCCTGTCGGAGGCCGAGAGGATGCTGCACGAGAAGCAGCTTCCGCAGGGCACGGTGAGCGCCGTCTTCGACGAGGTGCGCGCGTGGGAGGAAGACCCGACGTTCTGGCGGCACCAGTCCCGCTCGCTCGTGATCCTCGCCTCGCCCGGCCGACACGAGGCGTTCCGACTGTCCGACGACCTCCCCCGCAACGTCGCCGTCGGCGACCGCTTCGACGCCGGTGCGTTGCTGCGAGCCAGCGGTTCGTCCCGCCCGGCGTTCGTCGTGCAGGTCTCACAGGGAGGCGCCCGCCTCTGTCAGCTCGTGGGCGACCAGCTCGTGGAGCGCCCGCTCGCGCTTCCCGACGACCACCACGCAGCCCTGGAGCACGCCTCCAACGACGGTCATGCCGACATGCCGCGACCACAGGGCTCGACCGGCGATCGCATCGAGCGCGAGCGCTACTGCCGCGTCGTGCAAGACCTCGTCGTGGCCGCCATCCCGGCGACGGCTCCGCTCATCCTCGTCGCGACGATCGACCTCGAACCGGCGTATCGGGCGGTGAACACCCACCCCCGCCTCCTCGACGAGTCCATCCCGCAGCATCCCGACTCGCTCGACGACCGCGAGCTCGCCGAGAAGGTGCGGGCGATCCTCGACGAGGAGCTCCGAGGGGAGCTGTCGGAGTGGCGCGAGCGATTCGGCACCCTGCGGGCGGAGGGGCTGGCGACCAGCCGCCTCCGAGAAGTCGCCGCGGCGGCCACCGCCGCTGCCGTCGACGAGCTTCTCTTCGACGTCGAGGCGACGGTGGAGGGAAGCATCGACGAGTTCGGGGTCCTCACCGCCGCCGACGAGCCGGGTCCCGACACGTACGCCCTCGTCGACGAGATCGCGGCGCGCGTGCTGCGGGGAGGCGGGACGGTGCGGGCGGTGCGCAACGCCGACCTCGTCGATGGCTCACCGGTCGCCGCGTCGCTGCGGTTTCCCGTGGACGTACCCGAGTGATCTCCCGAGCCGGCGCCCAGCGGGCGCCCTCCTCGACCATGCGAGGATGACCGCATGGCGCGCACTCCCACGGCTCTGCTGAGCCCGGCCGACCAGGAGCGACGCCGGGGGCTGCGGACCATGAAGGCGGTGGCCCTCGGCGCGCTTCTGGCGATGGCGGTCGTCTTCGCGATCGCGTTCTCGCTGCAGGAGCAGATCCCCTGGCTCGGGTACGTCCGGGCGGCGGCCGAAGGCGGCATGGTGGGGGCGCTGGCGGACTGGTTCGCGGTCACGGCACTGTTCCGTCATCCGCTCGGGCTTCCGATCCCCCACACCGCGATCATCCCCAACCGCAAAGACGAGATCGGCCGCACCCTCGGCGAGTTCGTCGAGACCGAGTTCCTCCGCGCCGACGTCGTCCGCACGAAGCTCGGGGCGACGCGGCTGTCGGTGCGGGCGGGCGAGTGGCTTCGCCAACCGCAACACGCCGCACGGGTCGGGTCGGAGACATCCGTCATCGCAGCGGGCATTCTCCGGGCGCTCAGCGACGACGACGTCCGCGATGTGATCGAGGAGCTCGCCCGCGAGCACGTGCTCGTGCCTGAGTGGGGGCCACCCGTCGGATCGTGGCTCGGCCGCGTCATCGACGCGGGCGGCCACCACAGCGCCGTCGACCTCGCCGCCGAGACCATCGAGCACTGGCTGGCCGCCAATCGTGTCGCTTTCGAAGGCCTCGTCTCACGGCGCCTGCCGAGCTGGGTGCCGCGCATCGCCCAGCGCCTCGTCGACGAGACCGTCTACAACGAGGCGCTGAAGTTCGTCGCTGCCATGCGCGCCGACCCCGACCATCCCGCGCGCCACGCCATCGACGGCTATCTCGTGCGGCTCAGCGAGAACCTGCAGCACGACCCCGCCACGATCGGTCGCCTCGAGGACGCCAAGTCCGCCCTCTTCGACAGCCCCCGGGTGCGAGAGCTCGCCGCCCAGGCCTGGGGAACGGCGAAGACGGGATTGCTGTCGGCCCTCGACGATCCTGACAGCGGTCTGCGCCGCCGGCTCACCGAGGCCCTCGCCGACATCGGCGAACGCCTCGTCACCGACGACGCCCTGCAGGAGCGGGTGGACCACTGGGTGACCGACGCCGCCGTCTTCCTCGTCGACCGGTACCGTCACGACATCGCGTCGATCATCACCGACACCGTCGAGAAGTGGGACGCGGAGGAGACCACGGAGAAGATCGAGCTGATGGTCGGGCGCGACCTGCAGTACATCCGGCTGAACGGCACCATCGTCGGCTCGCTCGCAGGCATCGCGATCTACACCATCGCCCGCGCCATCTGGGGTTGACCCGGCGCGGGCGCTACAGTGAGCCCGTGGATACGGCCGCCCGCGAGCTGTTGTTCAGCTACGGCACGCTGCAGCAGCCCGAGGTGCAGCTCGACACCTTCGGCCGTTTGCTCGACGGCGACGACGACGTCCTCCCCGGGTTCACCGTCGATTACGCCGAGATCGTCGACGAGCGGGTGGTGGATGTCTCCGGCGCGGCGATCCATCCGGTCGTCCGGCCCACCGGCAATCCGCTCGACAAGGTGGTCGGAAAGGTGCTCTTCGTGACGGAGGAGGAGCTCGACGCGGCCGATGAGTACGAGGTGGCGCTGTACCGGAGGGTCGCCGCACCGCTGTCGAGCGGACGCACCGCGTGGGTGTACGTATCGGCATGACTCCGCTGTCGCACGATCCGCTCTGGCCGCGCGCCGGCGACTGGCCGGCCGCCCCGGAGGTGCCGGGCGGATGGGATGCCGCGCTCGTCGGCGTGCCGACGTGGCGCAGCTCGCTGTCACCGACCGGGGCGCATGCGACACCGGCCGCGGTCCGGGCTGCGCTGCGTCGTTACAGCGCCACACTGATGGGCCCTCCCCCCGTCGACCTCTCGGAGGAGCTGACGCTGGTGGACGCCGGTGACGTCGGCGAGCCTGATGGCGAGCCCGGCGAGGCGGTCGTCCGGCGCGTGGTCGCGGGCCTCACCGCGCGCGCGGCGCTCGTGATCGCCCTCGGCGGCGACAACGCCGCGACCGTGCCGGTCGCCCTCGGTGCGGGCGCCCGAGGCCTCATCACGATCGATGCCCACTTCGACCTCCGCGACGGGGTGTCCAACGGCTCGCCGGTGCGACGGCTGATCGAAAACGGGGTCGACCCGCGACGGATCGTGCAGCTGGGCATCGCCGACTTCGCCAACTCCGCCGCGTACGCCCGTCGGGCGGCCCACCTCGGCATCACAGTGGTGACGCTCGATGAGCTCCGAGGGCGCGCGGCGTCGGAGGTGATGGCCGAGGCGTTCGCGGTGGCCGGAGCGGGCGACGGGGCGGTGCACCTCGATATCGACGTGGACGTCTGCGACCGGGCCGTCGCGCCGGGATGCCCTGCGTCGGTGCCGGGCGGGTTGAGTGCGGCGGAACTCCGGGCCCTGGTGCGCGCCGCGGCGGCCGATGCCCGGCTCGGTTCCGCCGACATCGTGGAGGTGGACGCCACCGCCGACGCCGACGACGAACGGACGGTGCGGCTGGCGGCGCTGTGCGTGCTGGAGCTTCTGGCGGGAATGAGGATGCGATGACGATCGACCTGGTGCTGATCCGGCATGCGAAGTCCGACTGGGGCGACCCGGGCCTGCCCGATCACGACCGGCCGCTGAACGACCGCGGTCGACGGGACGCGCCGAGGATGGCCGGACGCCTCGCGGCGACCGGGTTCCGCCCGGCGGTGATCCTGTCGAGCACCGCGCTTCGCGCCCGGACGACCGCCGAGGCGTTCGCCGCCGCGCTCGGGGTGGCGGTGACGGAGGAGCCCGACCTGTACGGCGCGGCTCCCGCCACTCTCCTCGCCGTCGCGGCGGGAAGCGGAGCGCGGAGCGTCGTCCTGGTCGCACACAATCCCGGGATGGCCGAGCTGGCGGGAGCCCTCTCCGGCGGCGCCATCGCCGAGATGCCGACCTGCGCGGTGGCCCGCTTCGGGTGGCACGAGGACGACTGGGCGATCGCCGAGGCCATCGATCCGGCGGAGTGGTCGGTCGACACCCCTCGCGAGACGTGAGCGAAGCTAGGCCGCGAGACGTGAGCGAAGCTCAGGCGGCGAAGACCCGCGCGCCGTCCTTCCACACCTCGGTCACGAGCGGCACACCCGGCCGGTAGGCCAGGTGAGTCCGGCTCGGGGCGTCGAGCACCACCAGATCGGCACGCGCCCCGACGCGCACGGCGCCGACATCCGTCCGCCGCAAGGCCCGCGCACCGCCCGCTGTCGCCGCCCACACCGCCTCGGCGACGGTCATCCCCATCTCGCGCACCGCGAGGGCGATCATCAGGGGCATCGAGCTGGTGAAGCTCGAGCCCGGATTGCAGTCGCTGGCCAGGGCCACCGTGACACCGGCGTCGAGGAGCCGGCGGGCGTCGGGATAGGGCTGGCGGGTGGAGAACTCGACGCCCGGCAGCAGCGTCGCGACGGTATCGGAGCCGGCGAGAAGGGCGACGTCGGCGTCGGAGAGGAAGGTGCAGTGGTCGACGGATGCCGCGCCGACGGCGACCGCGAGCGCCACCCCCGGTCCTTCGCCGAGCTGGTTGCCGTGCACGCGGGGCTGCAGTCCCCGTGCCGCTCCGGCCGCGAGGACGCGGCGGCTCTCCTCCTCGTCGAACGCCCCTCGTTCGCAGAAGACGTCGATCCCGCGGCAGTGCGGCGCGACCGCGGTGAGCATCGCGGAGGTGACGAGGTCGACGTATCCCGCACGGTCCTCGGCGTACTCCGCCGGCACCACGTGGGCGCCGAGGAAGGTCACCTCGTCAGTGACCTCGCGGGCGATGCGAGCGAGTCGGGCTTCGTCGTCGACCGTCAACCCGTACCCGGTCTTGATCTCGACGGTGGTCGTTCCCTGCCGATGCAGCTCCGCGACGAATCCGCGCACACGAGCGGAGAGCTCGGCGTCCGACGCGGCGCGCGTCGCGGCGACGGTCCGCTGTATGCCTCCCGCGGTATACGGCCGGCCCGCCATCCGCGCTTCGAACTCATCGGCGCGATCCCCGCCGAAGACGAGGTGGGTGTGGGAGTCGACGAAGCCCGGAAGAACCGCGCGTCCCGCGACATCCACCACCTCCGCCGTCGCCGGAACCGAGGGAACGCGGGCGGTGTCACCGACCCACGAGATGCGGCCCCCCTCCACGAGCACCGCCGCGTCGGTGAGCGTGCCGCACGGGTCATCCGCCCCGGGGTCGTTCGTCGTCAGCTCGCCGATCCCCGTGATGAGGGTCGCCATCCCGGCAACGGCACTCACAGCATCGGCATTCACAGCATCGGCACTCACAGCATCGGTACTGTCAGGCCGCGGTCGCGGGCGACCTCTCGGGCGCGCTCGTAGCCGGCGTCGACGTGCCGCATCACACCCGTCCCGGGGTCGTTGACGAGCACACGAGCGAGCTTCTCGGCCGCGAGATCGGTTCCGTCGGCGACGATCACCTGTCCGGCATGGATCGAGCGTCCGATACCGACGCCTCCGCCGTGATGGATCGAGACCCAGGATGCCCCGGAGGCGGTGTTGAGCAGGGCGTTCAACAGCGGCCAGTCGGCGATCGCGTCGGATCCGTCGGCCATCGCCTCGGTCTCCCGATAGGGAGAGGCGACCGAGCCGGCGTCGAGGTGGTCGCGGCCGATGACGATGGGGCCCGCGAGCTCGCCGGAAGCGACCATCTCGTTGAACCTCAGGCCCGCGAGGTGCCGCTCCTGGTAGCCGAGCCAGCAGATCCGGGCGGGAAGGCCCTCGAAGTGCACCGCGTCGCCCGCCTTCTCCAGCCACCGGACGAGCCCGGCGTTGTCGGGGAAGAGCGCGGCCACTGCCGCGTCGGTCTTGCGGATGTCCTCCGGGTCGCCCGACAGCGCGACCCAGCGGAAGGGCCCGCGGCCCTCGGCGAACTGCGGGCGGATGTACGCGGGGACGAAGCCCGGGAAGTCGAACGCCCGGTCGTAACCGCCGAGCTCGGCCTCGCGGCGGATCGAGTTGCCGTAGTCGAAGACCACGGCGCCGGCATCGGCGAAGCCGACCATGGCGGCGACCTGCTTCGCCATGCTCCCGCGCGCTCGCGCCGTGAAGCCCTCGGGGTCGCGCTCGACCTCGGCCCGCCAGTCATCGAAGGCGATGCCGACCGGGAGATATGTGAGCGGATCGTGCGCGCTCGTCTGGTCGGTGACGATGTCGACCGTGAGCTCGCCGTTGCGATGCCGGAGCAGCATCTCGCCGAAGGCCTCGGCGGCGTTCCCGACGACCCCGACGCTCCGCGCCTCGCCGGCGTCCTTCGCGGCCATGACGCGGGCGACCGCCTCGTCGAGATCGGTCGTGTACTGGTCGAGATAGCCGTGCTCGACCCGGCGGCGCAGGCGCGCCTCGTCGACGTCGACGATGAGCACCGCGCCGCCGTTCATGGTGACGGCGAGCGGCTGCGCGCCGCCCATGCCGCCGCATCCGCCCGTGAGCGTGAGCGTGCCTCGAAGGTCGTCGGAACCGAGCGACCGGGCGACGGCGGCGAACGTCTCGTATGTGCCCTGCAGGATCCCCTGGGTGCCGATGTAGATCCACGAGCCCGCGGTCATCTGCCCGTACATCGTGAGTCCCAGCGCCTCGAGCCGGCGGAACTCCGGCCAGGTCGCCCAGTCGCCGACGAGGTTCGAGTTCGCGATCAGCACCCGCGGCGCCCACTCGTGGGTCCGGAAGACCCCGACCGGCTTCCCCGACTGCACGAGCAGCGTCTCATCGGGTTCGAGCTCGTCGAGGGTGCGGACGATGGCGTCATATGCCTCCCACGACCGGGCAGCGCGTCCGGTGCCACCGTAGACGACGAGGTCGTCGGGACGCTCGGCCACCTCGGGGTCGAGGTTGTTCATGAGCATGCGCTTGGCCGCCTCGGCGCCCCAGCTCTTCGCCGTGCGCTCGCCGCCGCGGGGAGCGCGAATGGTGCGGTGGGGGGTCTGCGTATCGGTCATGACTCCTCCTCGAGCTGCGGCAGGGGAAAGGCGGATGTGGCGGCGCGGAGGATGCCTCCGGAGGCGACGAGGGCGACGACGGCCTCGATCTCGGGAGACAGATATCGGTCGGGACCGGGACCGCCACTGACCGTCCGGACGACATCGCGCACGGCCGCGGTCGCGGGCGCGGCCGAAAGCGGTGCGCGCAGCTCCTGTGCGCGAACCCCGGTCATCACCTCGATCGCGAGGACGCGCGTCAGACCATCGATGGCGCGGCGGAGCTTGCGTGCGGCCGCCCACCCCATCGAGACGTGATCCTCCTGCATCGCCGACGACGGAATGGAATCCACCGACGCGGGAGCGGCGAGCCGCTTCAGCTCCGAGACGATCCCGGCGGCGGCGTATTGCGCGATCATGAGGCCGGAGTCCACGCCGGCTTCGGCGGCGAGGAAGGGCGGAAGCCCCTGGTTGCGGGCGACGTCGAGGGCCCGGTCGGTGCGCCGCTCGGAGATCGAGGCGACATCGGCCACGGCGATCGCGAGGAAGTCCAACACGTATGCCACCGGCGCGCCGTGGAAGTTGCCGTTCGATTCCACACGCCCGTCGAGCGTGATCACGGGGTTGTCGATGGTGGCGGCGAGCTCTCGCTCGGCGATGGTGCGCGCGTGGTCCAGGGTGTCGCGCGCGGCGCCGTGCACCTGAGGGCTGCAGCGCAGCGAATACGCGTCTTGAACCCGGGTGCAGACTGCCGGGTCGCGGTGGCTCGCCACGATCGCCGAGCCGGCGAGGAGCTCTCGGATCCGCGCCGCCGAAGCCGCCTGGCCCACCTGGGGGCGCAGCGCCATGAGGTCGGCTGCGAAAACGGCATCCGTCCCGAGTTGACTTTCGATCGACAGGGCCGCCGCGATGTCGGCGGTGTCGAGGAGCATCTCCAGGTCGTGGATGGCGAGCAGGAGCATCCCGAGCATGCCATCGGTGCCGTTGATGAGGGCGAGCCCCTCCTTCTCCTCCAGTTCGAGAGGAACGAGGGATGCCGCAGCGAGTGCTTCGGCGGCACTGACCGTCGGTCCGGAGGTGCCGCCCGCGAGCACGCGCACCTCTCCCTCGCCCATCGCCGCCAAGGCCACGTGCGCGAGAGGAGCGAGGTCACCCGAACACCCGAGCGACCCGTATTCGCGGACGAGCGGAGTGATGCCGGCGTTGAGCATCGCCGCGTACTGCTCCACCACCGCGACGCGAACGCCCGTCCGACCCGAGGCGAGGGTCTGCAGGCGGAGCAGGTGCAGGGCGCGCACCACCTCGGACTCCACCTCTGCACCGGTACCCGCGGCATGCGAGCGGATGAGACTGGCCTGCAGCTGCCGACGTCGCGACGGGGCGATGAAGGTCGTCGCCAAGGCCCCGAACCCGGTGGAGATGCCGTAGTGGGGGTGCGGGTCGTCGGCGAGCCGCTCGATGAGGGCTCGCGATCGCCCGATGCGCTCCCGGGCGATCGGCGCCAGCGTCACCGTCGCCCCATGCCGGGCGACGGCCACGACCTCCGCCGGAGTCAGAGGAGCATCGCCCACGACGATGGTGGCACGACGATCCGGCGCTTCTGTCCCGGTCAGTGAGGGCATGCTCATATTGCATCGCGGTGCTGCTTCGCGATACAGCGGGGCGTGCCATCATGTGTCTGTGATCTCAGACACCCCCGATGCTCCGCCTTCGGTCACCGGAGAGCGCGCGCAGGTGCCGGCGGCTGACCACGCCCTGCGAATCCTCTCTCACCTCGGTCGGCAGCGGGGTCCGGTGCCGGCTCGCGCGGTAGCCGACGCTCTGGCACTTCCCCGCTCGACCGTGTACCACCTCCTCGACACGCTGCGCTCGCGGGGCTTCGTGGTCCACCTGTCCGACGAGCACCGTTGGGGCCTCGGCATCGCCGCATTCGAGCTCGCCGGCGGCTACGCGCGGCAGCAGCCCCTGACGCGTCTCGGCCGCCCGCTCATCGCACAACTGGCCGACCGGGCAGGCGAGAGCGCCCATCTCGCGGTCATGAGCGGGCGCGACGTGCTCTACATCGTCGAAGAACGGGCCCCTCGACGCCCCGCGCTCGTGACCGACGTCGGCGTCCGCCTTCCCTCGCACCTCACCGCCACCGGCCGCGCGATGCTCGCGGCCTTGCCGGCGGCGCAGGTGCGGGCGCTCTTCCCCGACGCGACCGCCTTCGCCGACCGGACGGGGCGAGGTCCGCGGCGGCTCTCCGAGCTGCGAGAAGTGCTCCGCCGCGTCCGCGCCGACGGCGTGGCCACCGAAGAGGGCGAGGTGACCCTGGGACTCCGCTCAGTGGCGGCCGTCGTTCGCGATCACGCCGGCTGGCCGGCAGCCGCCGTGGCGGTCACCTGGCCCGACGACGCCGCATCCGACCCCGAGCGGATCGCTGACCTGGTGCGGGAGCACGCGACGCAGCTCGCCCGCCGGATCGGAGGCTGACGCGCTAGCGCAGGACGAGCCTCGGCTCGACCAGGACATGCGCTTCGCCGGGCGCCGTTCGACGCGGCGAGATCGCCGTGCCCGTGGCTCCCATGAGGAGATCCAACGCGCCCGCGGCGACCTTCTCGGGCAGCTGCTCCACGCTCGAGATCCCCAGTGCCTCGACGGCGGGGGTGTTGTCGAAACCGACCACCGGCAGGTCGGGCCGGCCCGCAGCGACAGCAGCCAGATGCGCCCCGATCGCGAGCGAGTCGCTCGCGCACACCAACCCGTCGAGGGCCGAACCGGAGAGCAGCTCCGCGGTCGCCGAGCGAGCTTCGGCGACGCTGTCCTTCACGGCGAGCCGAGGGACATCCGCGCTGCCCGCCTCTTCTCCGACCACTTCGCGCCAGCCGCGTTCTCGGTCGTCACCGGTTCCCGAGCCGCTCGGCCACCCGAGGAAGCCGATGCGGGCGCCGGCGATCCGTCGCAGATGCTCGGCGGCGGCACGCGTTCCGGCCGCACCGTCGACGTCGACCCACAGGTGCGCAGGATCGGCCACGTCGTCCTCGCCCCACGGCCGGCCGAACGACACGAAAGGGATGTCTCGCGAGGTCAGCCATCCGGTGCGAGGGTCGCCGTGGAAGGTTCCGGTGATGACGACCGCGTCGATCTCGCCGGTCTCGGTGAGTCCGGCCAGACGCTCGATCTCGTCTTCTGCAGAGCGGGCGGCGTAGACCAGAACCCGCATGTCGCGGTCGGTGGCGCACTCGGTCAACGCATGCACGAACCGATCCAGGACGACACCGGCGATCCCGCCGGCGTAGGGGTCGAGATGGATGCCGATGGTGGAGCTGCGTCGCGTGCGCAGACGCCGGGCGGCCGCATGCGGCCGATATCCGAGGTCGGCGATCGCGCGTTCGACCCGCTCGCGCGTGCTTTCGCGAACGAGGCTCGGAGCGTTCATGACGTTCGAGACCGTCTGCCGCGACACCCCGGCCACGCGAGCGACGTCGTCGACGGTCGGCGCCTTGGCCACGACATCCTCCTTCGGATGTGAACGATCAAAATCGTTACCCGAGCGTATCCGCACTCCGTTGACAGGCAAATGCGGCTCGACATAATCTGCGGAGGACGCCTGAATTTGATCGTTCAAGTGACGGTCCCCCCGGGTGTCGCGACTTCGTTCAAAGGAGAGGAAGACATGACACGCCAGAGAATGCGTGCGGTGCTCGGTACCGGTGCGGTCGTCGCGGCCAGCGCCCTCATGCTCACCGGTTGCGGTGGCTCGAGCTTCGACGAGGGAGGTGGCGCGAGCACCGACAGCGGCGAACTGACGTCCTCCGACGACGGGCTCACGGTGCTCATCGCCTCCAGCGGCGAGGCCGAAGCGACGGCTGTGGAGGAGGCCGTCGCGGCGTGGTCGGAGGAGTCAGGCGTCGATGCGAGCGTCGAGATCGCCAGCGACCTCAACCAGCAGCTCGCCCAGGGCTTCGCCGCCGGGTCTCCGCCGGACCTGTTCTATCTCTCCCCCGACGCCCTCGCCGGCTACGCCGACAACGGCTCGCTCCGCGCGTACGGCGCGGAGCTGTCCAATGCCGACGACTTCTACCCCGCGCTCGTGGAGAACTTCACCTACGAGGACGAGTTCTACTGCGCACCGAAGGACTTCTCCACCCTCGCCCTCATCATCAACACCGACCTCTGGGCGGCGGCGGGTCTGACCGAGGACGACGTCCCCACGACCTGGGAGGAGCTCACGGCGGTCAGCCAGACGCTCACCACCGACGGGGTGACCGGCTTGGCCTTCGGGCCCGAGGTGCAGCGCGTCGGTGCCTTCATGGCCCAGGCCGGTGGCGGACTGGTCACCGACGGCGCGGCCACGGCCGACAGCGCCGAGAACGTCGAGGCGCTCGAGTACGTTCAGACGAACCTCGTCGACGGCAACTTCGCCTACGCGACCGACATCGGTGCGGGCTGGGGCGGCGAGGCCTTCGGGCAGGGCTCTGCGGCGATGGTCATCGAGGGCAACTGGATCGAGGGCGCGCTGCGCAACGACTACCCCGACGTCAACTACCTCGTCGCCGAGCTTCCGGAGGGCCCCGGTGGGCCGGGCACCCTGCAGTACACCAACTGCTGGGGAATGGCCGCCGACAGCCCGAACCAGCAGGCCGCCCTCGAACTGGTCGAGTACCTGACGAGCTCGGAGCAGCAGCTGGCCTTCTCCGAGGCCTTCGGCATCATGCCGTCTCTGGAGTCGTCCTCCGACGCCTGGCGCGAGGCGAACCCCGAGCTCGCGGCCTTCATCGACGGCGCGGAGTACGCCCAGTTCCTGCCCACGCAGGCAGACGCCGCCGCCGTGATCACCGACTTCAACGCGCAGCTGGAGTCGCTCGCCGAGTCCGACCCGGCGACGATTCTGGAGTCGGTGCAGGGCAACCTCGAGGCCGTGGTCGGTTGACATGACCGCCACGGTCACCACCCCCCGCGTCGGATCCCGGGGTTCCGGGATCCGGCGCGGGGAGGCCGCCGCGGGGTGGGTCTTCGTCCTGCCCGTCATCGTGATCCTCGGCCTGTTCCTCCTCATCCCCGTCCTCATGGCGATCTGGGTGAGCTTCTCGGACTGGACCGGTCGCGGAAGCCCACTCTCGGGGAACGTCAACTTCGTGGGGCTGGAGAACTACGCCGCCGTCACGACCGGCGGCGGGCTCGCCGAACGGGACTTCGGCATCTCGCTGCGCAACATCGCCTGGTACGTCCTCCTCGTCGTGCCCCTGCAGACGGTGCTGTCGCTGTTCCTGGCCGTGCTCGTCAGCCGCGCGGTGCTGCGCGGCCGCGGCTTCTTCCGCACGGCGTTCTACTTCCCGTCGGTGACCTCGTCGGTCGCGATCACGATCCTCTGGCTGTTCCTCTTCTCGCAGAGCGGCGTCATCAACGCCGTGCTGGCGTGGGTCGGGATCAACGGACCGAACTGGTTCCAGGAGCCCAGCGGCATCGTCCACAACGCCCTCGCAGGCCTCGGCATCACGAGCGGTCCTCCGGTCCTGACCGAGAACGATTTCCTCGGGGTGAGCCTGTGGGAATGGGTGGCCGGCCCGTCAGTCGCCCTGACGGCGTTCATCTTCATGGCCGTCTTCACCACGAGCGGAACCTTCATGCTCTTGTTCATCGCAGCGCTGCAGAACGTCGGCGTCGAGCTGGGTGAAGCCGGCATGATGGACGGCGCGAACGGATGGCAGCGGTTCTGGCACATCACACTGCCAGAGCTCCGGCCCACCATCTTCACGGTCGTGACCCTCGGCCTCATCGGCGGCTGGCAGGTGTTCGACCAGATCTACACCGGCACCGAGGGCGGGCCGGCGAAGACCACCGTCACGCCCGCTTACCTGTCGTACGAGGCGGCGTTCACGCGACAGGAGTGGGGCGAGGGTTCGGCGATCGCCTTCCTCCTCTTCCTCATCATCATCGCCTTCACGCTGCTCCAGCGGTGGGTGCTGCGTGACCGGAAGGTCTCCAAGAGACGGACCGCCCTCTACGAGGTGAAGGGAACGCGGCCATGACGGAGATCATCCCGGCGCAAGCGAAAGTCGCTCAGGTCGCACCGGAAACCACCACGGCCACCGGCCGCAGGGGACGGCGCGGAATCTCACGCAGTCTCCTCGGCCAGATCCTGCTGTACGTGATGCTGATCGTCCTGGCGATCATCTACATCTTCCCGTTCCTCGTGCAGGTCGCCACATCGTTCAAGCCCGACGCCGAGGCGGCGAGCAACGCCCTGTCGCTGATCCCGCAGACTTTCACCTTCGCCGCGTACGAGACGCTCTTCTCGCGAAGCGCCTTCCCGCTGTGGTTCGCCAACTCCACGATCGTCACGGTTCTGGTGACCCTCGGGCGCGTCTTCTTCGTCTCGCTCGCGGGGTACGCGCTCGCTCGGCTGCACTTCCGCGGCCGGGGGGTCATCTTCGCCTTCGTCGTGGGCGTCATGGCGGTCCCCGCCGTGGTGCTCCTCATCCCGAAGTTCCTGGTGCTCAACCAGATCGGGATCTACGACACGTACGCGGCCATGGTGCTCCCGCTTCTGGTGGACGCCGCCGGGGTGTTCATCATGAAGAACTTCTTCGAGTCCATCCCGGTGTCGGTGGAGGAGCAGGCGCGGATCGACGGCGCCGGGGCGTTCCGGGTGTTCTGGTCGGTGGTGCTCCCGATGGCGCGTCCCGCGCTCATCACGATCATCATCCTGTCGTTCCAGGGGTCCTGGAACGAGCTGAGTCACTTCATCGTGGCGACCCAGTCCCCCGAGCTGACCACCCTCACCAAGGGTGTGGCGAGCCTCGCCTCCGGTCAGCTCAGCCAGGGGACGCAGTATCCGATCAAGCTCGCCGCTGCGCTCATCATGACGATCCCGGTCGCCGTGATGTTCTTCATCTTCCAGAAACGCATCATGAACACCACCGAGGGAGCCGTCAAGGGATGAATGCCGCCATCGCCGCGGAGATCAGAACGCTGCAGCCGCTGCTCGACGACGCCGTGATCGCCCTGCGCGCCCCGACGCAGGCGTGGTCGCGGGAGTCGGGTGATGCCGGGGCGGGGGCGATCGACGGGATCTACCACGGCGACATCCGTCAGATCCGTCGACTGGAGCTGCGCTGCGGCGACTCCGAGGTCGAGTGGATCTCGGTGGCGCCCGACGGTCCGTCGCGGGTGATCTTCGGGGGCGTGCTGCGGGGGCTGGACGACGACCTGCCCGATCCCAAGGTGCGGCTGCTGCGCGAGCGGATCGTCGCTGCCGGGGAGGTCCGGGAGACCTGGACCCTTCGCTCTGCGCGCACCGAGACGCTGGAGACGACCCTCCGGTTGCTCGTGGAACCGGAATTCGCCTCGCTCCACGACGTAAAGGCGGGTGCCCCGCTGGCTGCCGTCGCCGCGGTCGAGATCACCGGCGAGACGGTGCAGGCGCGTTCCGACGCCGCGGGCTTCACCGTCACCGCGCCCGGCGCGCGGCTCGAGGTCGCCGGCGATGACATCCACGCGGTCTGGACGGTCGTCGTGCCACCGCGCGGCGAAGCGGTCGTGTCGTGGCGGGTCGGCCTCTCCGACGCGGCGATGGTCGTGCGGGGGGCATCGGCCTCGCGCACGGAGCACCACGACATCGTCCGCGTCGCGCGATCGCTCGAACCTCGCCTCGGGCGTTGGCTCGACGTCGCCCTCGGCGACCTCGACGCGCTGCGACTGTCGCTTCCCGACGCTCCCGGCGACGCGTTCTACGCCGCGGGCGCCCCGTGGTTCTTCACGCTGTTCGGGCGCGACTCGATCTGGGCGGCGCGCCTGGCCCTCCCCCTCGACACCGACATGGCCGCCTCGACGCTGCGGGTGCTGGCGCGGCTCCAGGGAACGGTCGACGATGTCGAATCCGCCCAGCAGCCGGGGAAGATCCTGCACGAGCTCCGCTCGATGACCTTCGAGCAGCCGAGCGAGGGTCTCTCCCTTCCGCCGCTGTACTACGGCACTGTCGACGCCACGCCGCTCTGGGTATGCCTGTTGCGGGACGCCTGGCGTGCGGGGATGCCCGAGACCGACGTGGCGGGGCTGCTTCCGGCTCTGCGCGCCGCGCTCGAATGGCTCGTCCGCTACGGCGACAACGACGGGGACGGGTTCATCGACTACCTCGATGTGACGGGCCACGGGCTGGCCAATCAGGGATGGAAGGATTCCGGGGACTCCATCCAATGGCGGGACGGCCGGCTGGCCGAGGGCCCGATCGCGCTCTGCGAGGTGCAGGGCTACGCCTACGAGGCGGCTCTCGCCGGCGCAGAGCTCCTCGAGGCCCTCGCCGGCGATACGGCGGAAGCGGGGCGGTTGCGCGAGTGGGCGGCGGCGCTGCGGGCTCGATTCGCCGAGGCGTATTGGGTGCAGACCCCGGAGGGAAGGTACCCCGCCGTCGCGCTCGATCGCCACAAGCAGCCGGTGGACACCCTCACCAGCAACATCGGCCACCTCCTCGGCACGGGGATTCTCGACGCGGCGGAGGAGGCGCACGTCGCAGCGCTCCTCCTCACCCCCGCGTTGTCGAGCGGCTTCGGCATCCGCACGATGTCGACCGGCGCCGCCGGATATTGGCCGCTGTCGTACCACGGTGGAAGCGTGTGGATCCACGACACCGCGATCGCCGCGCACGGCATGCTGCGAGCCGGGCTGGTCGACCAAGCGCGTCAGGTCGTGGAGGGCATGCTCGCCGCTGCCGAGTCGTTCGGGTACCGGATGCCCGAGCTGCACGCCGGAGATGACGCGCGCGACGTATCACGCGCCTCGCCGTACCCCGCCGCGTGCCGGCCGCAGGCGTGGTCGGCGGCCGCGGCCGTCGTCGCCCTCGCCGCGCTGCGGGCCGAGATCAGTCCACCTTCACCACGTCACCGCGGGTGAGCGCCACGAGCTCGTCGAAGGTCAGCGGGAACACCGTATGAGGGGTTCCCCCCGCCGCCCAGATCTGCGGATACCGCGCGAGGTCTTCATCGACCACGGTCGGAAGCGGAGCCGGATGACCCGCGGGCGCGACGCCTCCGATCGCCTGCCCGGTGGCCTCGCGCACCTGCTCGGGGGTGGCGCGACGGATGCTCTCGCGGCCGAGCCGGGCCGCGAGCGCTCCGGTGTCGACGCGGTGCGCGCCGCTGGTCATCACCAGGAGCGGCGCGCCGTCGCTCCAGAACACCAGACTGTTGGCGATCGCGCCGACCTCGACGCCGAGCGCCTCCGCCGCGAGCGCGGCGGTGGAGGCGGCGTCGGGAAGGACGACGATGTCGCCGGTGATTCCGGCGGAGCGCAGGGCGTCGTGGACCAATCTGCTGCGGGGCGGGAGCGAGGTCGTCATGATCGCCAGCCTAGGGTCGGAGCCCCGGACTAACGTCTCCGCCGAGCCCACACCGAAGAGGAGGCATCATGACGCAACTGTTCGATCTCGATGACCCGGCGCATGAGAAGGCCCTGGGGCTGCTGCGCACCGAGCTGATCGCCTGGTTCACGACCGTCGGCGAGGACGGCACTCCGCACGCGGTCCCCGTCTGGTTCTTCTGGCATGACGACGCGGTCTGGATCATCACCCGCCCCGACACCGTCAAGGTCGCCCACGTCCGTCGCGGCTCCCGCGCCCTGGTTCATCTGAACACCCAGGGAGACTTCGGCGCCGATGTCGTCGTTCTCACCGGCTCGGCCCGCGTCGTGGAGGAGTCGGCGACAGAGTGGGTCGCCGGAGTGCAGGAGGCATACCTCGCCAAGTACGCGGCAGCGATCGATGAATTCGGGATGCCGCTCGAGGCGCTGCTCCAGCGATTCTCCGCCGTCGTCCGGATGGCGCCCGAGAAGCTCCTCACCTGGTGACGACCGCCCCGGCAACCTGCACCTCACGGGCGAGCCCGGTTGATCACATCGCTCAGCGGTGATCCAATAGAACCGGATGTCCGCGACGCTGCGGCATCCGCCGAGCACGCCCACAAGGCCCGCCGAAAGAGGACGCGATGACGCACCACCTGCCCCTGCCTGATTTCACCCACGAGCGTGTGGAGGTGATCACCGGCCGGCGGAGCGGCCTCTTCCTCGCCGTCGCCCTGCACTCCTCCGCGCTCGGCTCCGCACTCGGGGGCGCACGCCTGTGGACGTACCCGCACTGGAGCGACGCGCTCGGCGACGCCCTGCGCCTGTCCGCAGCGATGACGCTGAAGAACGCTGCCGCGGGTCTGGACGCCGGAGGCGGGAAGGCGGTCATCGCCCTTCCCGAGGGGACGATCCTCGACGCCGATCGACGCCGCGCGGCGTTCCTCGACCTGGGTGACGCCGTCGAGTCGCTGAACGGCCTCTACCGCACCGCCGAGGACGTCGGCTCGACCACCGACGACATGCTCGTCGTACGCGAGCGCACGGAGCACGTCGTGGGCCTTCCCGACGCGGTCGGCGGATCGGGTGAGCCGGCCGGGCCCACCAGCCTCGGCGTCTACGAATCCCTGCGGGCCACCCTCGAGCGGGTCACCGGCCGCCCCGACGTGGCGGGCCGGCGGATCACGATCGCGGGTCTCGGCCAGGTGGGCAGCCGCCTTGCGATCCGCCTCGCAGCGGAGGGCGCCGTCCTCACCGTCACCGACGTCAATCCCGCCAAGCGCCATCTCGCTTCCGAGCTCCGCGCTGCGTGGGTGGAACCCGGCCAGGAGCACCTGGTCCCGGCGGATGTGTTCGTGCCCGCGGGGATCGGCGGGGTGCTCACAGCCGACGTCATCGACGATCTCGACGCACGCGCGGTCTGCGGTCCCGCCAACAACCCGCTCGCCGAGCACGCCGGAGCCGACCGGCTCGCCGCGCGAGGCATCCTGTACGCCCCCGACTTCGTCGTCAACGCCGGCGGGGTGATCTACCTCGACCTCGAGGCGAAGAAACTCGGCACGCGCGCCGAGATCATGGAGCGGGTGGCCGGGATCGGGCAGACCCTGCGGCGCATCTTCGATGACGCCGACGAGCGAGGCGTCACGCCGCTCATGGCGGCCGAGGCTCTGGCGGCAGAACGTCTGACCATGGGCGAGCGCTCCCCCGCCCTCGCCTGACCAGGACCTCATCCCGCGCCTGATCTGGAGCTCATCCCGCGCGAACCCACCCTTTGCGCGCCAACCCACCCCCTCCGCACGCGCGGAAAGGGTGGGCTCGGCAGGAAAGGGTGGGTTCGCTGCGGGCAGCCCGCCCGCGGAAAACGCGAAGGCCCCCGCGGAGCGGGGGCCTTCGATCGGTGGACCTGAGGGGATTCGAACCCCTGACCTTCTCATTGCGAACGAGACGCGCTACCAACTGCGCCACAGGCCCGAGAACCTCCGTTACATTACCATCCCGCTCCCACCGCCGACGAATGCACGACCCGGCGCCGACCGCACCGCAAGGTCCGCGAAGAGGCCGTCCGTTCGGTCGGACGGCCTGCACTCGCCGCGGCCTGTCTCCGCCGCGCGGCAGTGTCAGCCGCCGCCGCGCGGCACGGCAGTGTCAGCCGCCGCCGCGCGGCCGTGTCAGCCGCCGCCGCGCGGCCGTGTAGACGGCAGGGCAGGCGCCGCCGCGCGGCAGTGTCAGACGGCAGGGCCGCCGCCGCCGCGCGCCAGGGTCAGGCGCCGCCGCGCGGCAGTGTCAGGCGCCGCCGCGGCAGTGCCAGCCGCCCAACGGCAGCGCCAGACGACAGGGGTAGGCGCCGCCGCGCGGCAGTGTCGGGCGCCGCCGCGCGGCCGTGTCAGGCGGCAGTGCCAGGCGCCGCGCGGCAGTGTCAGACGGCAGGGTGAGCCGCCGCCGCACGACGGTATCCCACCCGTGGTGAGGAGTGTCAGGCGCCCGCGGCGCGGCGCTCGAGGAGCGAGCGGACGTGCGCCTCGATCTCGGCGTCGTCGACGAAGCCCATCCGGCTGAAGTCCGGGCCGGCGTGCGCGGCCCGAGCCGCCCGTGCCACGTCGATCGAGGGCGGCCGCTGGGCCTCGGCGCGTAGGCGCGCTGCCTCGGCCACCGCCGCCTGCCGGAGCGCTTCGCGGGCATCCGCGGCGTCTCGCACGGCTGCGGCCTGCGACCCTGCCGACACCGTGAGCGGGCGGGGAAGCTCGCGCGGCGCCCACGACGCGCGCGGCGACACCGCCGGCAACGCGACATCCTGCACTACCGGCGTCTGCCGGACGGCGGGAAGAGAGGATGTCTCCGCCCGCTGCACCGCGCGGGCGCCGACCCGCGCCATCTGAACCAAGATCCCACCCGCGACGACGGCCGTCGCCGCTCCCGCGATGAGCACCGCGACCGCGCCAGACGTGATCGTCAGCCACGCGCCCCAGGCGGCGAGGCCCATCCCCGCAGCGCCGAGCACTGTGGCGCCCAGGCGCACCCGGCGACGGGCTCGTGCCTGCCGCGCCTCGGGCCGGGCTTTCGCGGCTGCGCGCTCCGCGCGTGCCTGCTCCAGGTCGATCCGCGCCTGCTCGAGCGCCGCCTCCTCGCGCTCGGCGAGGGCACGCTTGGCGAGCCGCTGCTGAGCGGCGGCGGTGCGGGCGGAGAGCTCCAGCCGCACCTCGTGCGGCGTCTCGCTCGTCTCAGCGAGGACGCGCAGGGCCTGGTTGAGCCGCACGGCGTTCCGCTCGGCGGCGTCGTACTGTCGGCGACTGTGCCACGACGGCAGCAGGTAGACCAGCCACAGGAGGGCGGCGACGAGCACGATGACCCCTCCGCCCAGCACCTGTCCGCCCATGCCGACAACGGTAGGCGACCAATCCCCCGCGCCCCCGCAAGCCGGGTGCGTGTCGCCCGCGCCGCGGGAACCTCAGGCGTGGAGACGGTCGGCGGGCGGGATGGCGGCCGCCTCCTGCGGCGCGCGCCCCTCGAGCCAGCGCTTCAGCACACCGCCGGGGACCTCTTCGCGCACCAGCGCGAAGCAGTAGTGGTCGCGCCAGTCGCCGTCGATGTGGATGTAGCGGCGCCGCAGGCCCTCGTAGCGGAAGCCGAGCTTCTCCACCACCCGCAGGCTCGCGTGGTTCTCGGGACGGATGCAGATCTCCATCCGGTGGAGCCGCGCCTCGGTGAAGCAGACGTCGGTGGCCAGAGCGACCGAGGTCGGCGTGATGCCCCGGCCCGCGAAGCGCTCACTCACCCAGTAGCCGATCGTGGCCGACGCCAGCGACCCGCGGGCGACACCCCAAACATTTAGCTGCCCGGCGATCTCGCCGTCGTACTCCATCACGAAGGGGATCCCTGCCCCGTCGCGGTACTGCTGGAGCAGCCGGCGGATACCCGATCGCATGTCGAACGACACGGGGCCGTCGGGGCTCGTGGCCTCCCAGGGGCGGAGCCACGAGCGGTTGCTCAGAAGCTCGTTCTGCACCACGCGCGCATCGCGCTGCCGGATCAGCCGGATCGCCACGGGCCCATGCTGACGGGGAGCGGTCAAATCCACGCTTCCCCCTCGCTCCCGCAGTCTGCTGTCACCTCACAGCTTCTCCGCGAACTCCTTGAACCAGGGACGCAGCTCCGGACCGAGATCCTCACGATCCGCAGCGAGCTGGACGATGGCCTTGATGTAGTCCACTCTATCGCCGGTGTCGTAGCGGCGGCCGCGGAAAACCACGCCGTAGACGCCGGGGCCGTCGGGGTCGGCGGCCATCTCCTGCAGCGCGTCGGTCAGCTGGATCTCGCCACCCTTGCCCGGTTCGGTGCGCGCGAGGATCTCGAACACCGCCGGCGAGAGCACGTACCGTCCGATGATCGCGAGATTCGACGGCGCATCCTCCTTCGCCGGCTTCTCCACGAGGCCGGTGACCTTCACGACATCGTCGTTGTCGGTCGCTTCCACGGCCGCGGCGCCGTAGAGGTGGATCGAGTCGGGCTCGACCTCCATGAGCGCGACGATCGCGGCGCCGCGCTTCTCGTGCTCTTCGAGCATCGTCGTCAGAAGCGGGTCGCGCTCATCGATGAGGTCGTCACCGAGCAGCACCGCGAACGAGTGCTCGCCGACGTGCGCCTTGGCGCGCAGCACAGCGTGCCCGAGGCCCTTCGGCTCCCCCTGGCGGACGAAGTGGATGTCGGCCAGGTCCGTCGAAGCCTGCACCTTCGCCAGCTTCGAGTGGTCGCCCTTCCGCTCCAGCGTGGACTCGAGCTCGGGCACCGAGTCGAAGTGGTTGGACAGATTGTTCTTGTTCCGGCCGATGATGATGAGGATGTCGTCGATCCCGGCAGCGGTGGCCTCTTCGACCACGTACTGGATCGCCGGCTTGTCGACCACCGGCAGCATCTCCTTCGGCATCGCCTTGGTGGCGGGAAGGAAGCGGGTGCCGAGGCCGGCGGCAGGAATCACGGCTTTGAAAGAGCTAGGAGGCACCCCCTGATCATAGGGGGTGGGGTGGTGGTGATCCGGATGACGCGGCCCGCGCCCCACCAGGGTCGACCCGACCGCGCCCGCGCCTACAATCAACGCATGCCCGACGCCATCGCCGACGCCAAGCGGGCGCTGCGCGCCGATCTTCGAGAGCGTCGCAATCTCCTCTCCGCGTCCGCACGCGAGCGGGCGGCCAGCGGCATCACCGCACAGCTCGACGCCCTGGTGGCGCGGCGAGGCGTGCGGTCGCTGTCGTGCTTCCTCTCCACGACGACCGAGCCGGGTACCCGCGAGTTCGTCACGGGGGCCGTGAAGCGAGGCATCCGCGTCCTCCTACCCGTCACCCGCACCGACGGACTCCTCGACTGGTCGGTCGCCACTGCCGACCTCGACATCGCCGAGGGGATGTTCGGACTCCCCGAGCCCGTCGGAGAACTCCTCGGCCCGATCGCGGTGAACGACGTCGACCTCCTCGTCATCCCGGCCGCGGCCGTCTCGAAGGACGGGATGCGCCTCGGCTGGGGCCGCGGCTTCTTCGACAAGACGATCGGCTCCATGGAGCGCTGCCCGCCGGTCTACGCCGTCATCTACGACTCCGAGCTGCTCGACGACATCCCCCGCGACGTCCACGACCAGCCGGTGACCGGCGTCGTCACGCCGACGCGTACCATCGATCTGGCGCCCGCGCGGCGCTGAGCGCGCTCGCCCGGGCGCCCCACGACGAAGGACACCGACATGCCCACCTACGCCTACGCCTGCAAGCAGTGCGGGCACCGCTTCGACGCCGTGCAGTCGTTCGCCGACCCGGCGCTGACGACCTGCCCGGAGTGCTCCGGCCCCCTCCGGAAGGAGTACGGGTCGATCGGCGTCACTTTCAACGGTTCGGGCTTCTACCGCACCGACTCCCGGACCGGCGGCGAGGCGAAGAAGAGCGAGAGCGCAGGGTCGGGCTCCGGTGGCGAATCCTCCGGCTCTTCGCCATCATCGAAACCCGAGGCGAAGACCCCGGCCGCACCCAGCGGCTCGTAGCGGCTCTCGCCCGAGAGGGGAAGGGCACAGCATGATCAAGGGCTTCCGGGAGTTCATCCTTCGCGGCAACGTCATCGACCTCGCCGTCGCGGTCGTCATCGGCGCCGCGTTCACCGCCATCGTGAACGTCATCGTCAGCGGGTTCATCACGCCGTTCATCGGACTCGTCTTCCAGACGGGCAATCTCAACGACCTCGTGGTCAGCGTCCCCACTCTCTTCGGCGGCGTGTCGGAGTTCGCCATCGGCAGCATCATCGAGGCGATCATCAACTTCCTGATCGTCGCGCTCGTGGTCTACTTCGTCTTCGTCTACCCCATGAACCGCGCCAAGGCGGCGCTCGAGGCGCGCAAGGGCGTCCAGTCCGCCGATGAGGGGCCGTCGCTTCCGACCGAGCAGGAGCTCCTCGTGCAGATTCGCGACCTCCTCGCCTCCCAGCCGGGTCGCGGAACACCGGCGCCCTGACGCCGCACCGCTGACGTCGTCAGTAGTGCGGAGGCTTCTCCCGTCGCATCCGCTCGTCGTTCGGACCGGATGCCGCGTCGCGGCCGGCTTCCTCCGGGCCCTCGTCGGACTCCGTCGGCGGTTCGGCCGCCGTTCCGGGCGCCGGGGTGAGGCGCACACGCCGTGAGCCGGCGACGCGCTCGATCCGCTGGCGAGGCCGGTCGTCGCCGCTCGTCATCACTCGATGAGGTCGACCGGCTGGGTGTCGGGGTCGGCGGTGACGGCCGGAGCCCCCAGCAGCTCGGCGATCCGCGCGGCGACGCCGGCCGGGTCGCTGTACAGGTCGAAGGAGTGCACGCGCACGTAGTGCCAGCCGAGGCGGCGGAGGATCTGCGGGCGAAGCCGCAGCGCCTCGCGGAGCGACTCGCCCCGGGTCTCGGGGTCGGACTCGGCGACGACGGCCTTGCCGTTGTACTGGGCCACCAGAGGAAGGAGCCCGCGATACTGCACGTCGACCGACACCCCCAGGCGCCGCAGCTCTCGCGCGAGCGACCGTGTGAGCGGGTCGGCCAGGTCTTCGAGGCGCGCGTCACGGGCCCGGGAGGCCATCCCCCCGAGGATCGACATGAGCGTGGCGGCGCCGTGCTCCAGCCGACCCTCGTCGAACGCCGACGGACGGATCGATGACACGATCACCATGGAGCGGCGGGCTCGCGTCATCCCGACGGTGAGGAGGCGCTCGCCGTCGGGGGTCGAGAGGTCGCCGAAGTCGCTGAGCACCCGGCCGTGCTTGGTGAGACCGAACCCCAGGGAGAAGATGACCCGGTCGCGGCTCTCGGCGACCGATTCCTCCAGGCTCAGCACCGCGAACGGCTCGGCGGTGTCCCGACCGACGAAGTCGGCAACATCCGACCGGCCGGCGAAGGCGGCGCCGACCGCGGCGCGGATGCGCTCAGCGTGGCGGCGCGACGCGGTGACGACCATGAGCGACTCGGATGCGCGGTTCACGGCATGCTCGACGACGAGCGTCACCACCCGCGCGACCTCGGCATCGGGGCTTTCCACGGCGCCGCTGACCGGGTCGGGGGCGCCGGTGCCGCCCTCGACGTAGTCGACGCTGAGGCTGCCGCGCCCGAGGTACGACCCCGCCCAGGGCAGCGACACGATCTCGCCGCCGTAGAACGCATCATTGACGAGCGCAGCGAGGTCCTCGCCGCCGGCCCGGTAGCTGCGGGTCAGGGTTTCGACCGGGAAGAGCTCGGCGAGGCGGACGAAGACGCTCTGATCGTCGAACGGCTCATCGGGGGCATCCGGATCGTCGGCGGGAATCCCCGACGACACCCGGAACGGCGTCGGCTTCTGCGTCACCGGGTCGCCGAACGCGACCACCTGCCCGCCGCGGCGGAGGGCCGGCGCCGCCTCCGCCAGGCACAGCGCTCCGGCGTCGGCGATCACGACCACGTCGAATCGGACCGAGTCGGGGATGAGGGGAACGTCGTAGGGCGACGACAGCCATACCGGTGCGAGCGTCTTCGACAGTGTCGGGGCGGCGCGGAGGAACTCCGCCGCCGTCACGTCGCCCGCCTTCAGCGCCGCCCGCAGAGCCGACGCCTCGGCGGCTTCATCGACGATTCCGATCCGCCACTGAGTCGCCAGCTGCGCGGCGAGGAGGGGCCCCGCGGCGGCGGTGTGCGCTTCGTCCACGAGACGGAAGTCCCGCTCCAGCCGGTCGACGACCGCGGTGTTGGCGCCGAGGAGCGCGCGGTCGGTGCGGAGCAGATGCTCGAGCGCGGATTGCCACCAGGCCCACTCGAGTTCGGCCCCCACGAGTTCTTCGGGAACGTGGCGCACCGAGAGCTCGGTGAGCAACGGTTCGAGGCCGAGGCCGGCGAGCTCCGAGCGGAGCGTCGCGCGCTCGACAAGGTTGTCGAACACGTCGGACTCGGCGGCGAGTTCGGCGAGGATGCGGACCAGTTGCGCCACGGGGACGGTTGCGAGCGCCGTCGCGCTTCCGCGACCGAGAACGTCGTCGAGTTCGGCGAGATCGGCGTCCACGCGCTGCCACGCGACGTGGACATCGGCCAGCCCGAACGGCACCTCGGGGGTGACGCCCGCCTCGACGTACCGGTGCCACTCGGTGCGCTGCTGCTGCACCCGCACGAGCGCTTCGTGCATGTCGACGATGTGGACCCCAGGACGGATGTACTCCCGCGAGAGCCGCTTCAGCCGCCGACGGTTGGCGGCGCTCATCGCCGGTGCGTCCCGGCGCGGGCCGTGAGCCTGGATCAGCTCCCCGAGCGGGCGTTCGAACACCGTGGGACTGAACCGGTCGAGCGAGTCCCGGATGCCGGCGAGGAGGCGCAGCTGCGCACCGAGTTCGGCGATGCTCTGGAACGGCCGCATGTGCGTCTGGCCGATCATGGCGTACCCGCGCTCGAGAAGCGCCGGAACGTCGGCGCGATGCAGCCGGGCGGCGAGGCCGTGCGTGCGCCGCGCGTCGGCGGTGGTGGCGAACGAGACGCCGAACCACGGCGAATCGTGCGGACCGAAACGGAATTCGCCGAGCCGCGCTGCGGTGGCGAGCTTGGTTGCCGCCTCACGGCGACGAGAGGCGAGGCGCACGAGCGTGCCGACGTCGAAGCGTGCCGCCGTCTCGGGCGCGGGAGAAAGGCTCGACAATTCCGACAGCCGCCGCAGCACGTCGAGGGCGCAGACACCGAGGTTGGAGTGCACCGTAGTGAGGGCATGGCGGTAGTCGCGCAGCACCGTGCGAAGGCGGACCAGGGCGTCGTCGACGTCGGCGACGGCCGGTTTCTCGGCCTTCTCGTTGCGCCCGATGGCACGGATGAGATCGCGGCGCACGTGGCGGGGCGAGACCGTCAGCCCGGGAAGGCCGACGCCGGTCAGGCGGTGCCGCACACCCTCGAGCGTGGCGCGGCGGGCGCTCACGACCAGCACGCTCCGCCCCTCCCGCACCAGCGAGCCGACGGTGTTGATGACCGTCTGCGTGCCGCCGGTTCCGGGCAGGGTGTGCACGACGAGGGATTGTCCCGAGGCGATGCGCGCGAGGACCCCCTCCTGCTCGGCGTCGGCATCCAGCAGGAGGGCGTCGGCGGCGGGCGGCCGCTCGTCCGGCGGCAGGATGGAGGGCACTTCACGCCGGAGCATGACCCGCTCACGATCGGCAGGATGACCGGCGAGGGCGTTGAGCACCGGATGGTCGAGCTGCGCGGCGTCGCGAGACATCCCCGAGGCGACATCGGCGAAGGTCGACACCACGAGACGGGGCTGCACCGCGACCTGCCCGACCGACGCGGTCAGCGCCCGGAGGTGATCGATCACCGGCTGCGGCTTGAACACCCCATCGTCGTAGGCGAGAGCGGCGAGCGCATGAGCCTCGACCGTGATGCCGAAGTGAGTCCGCAACGCCCGGACGAGTTCGGGATTCACCTGGAACGACCCGCGAAGCTTTAGCTCGAAATCGGCGTGGTGGCGGCGGATCGCCAGCGGCCGCAACAGGACCGGAGCCGTGCACGAGAGTCCGCCCAGCCGCCAGCTGGCGAGGCCGACGGCGAGATGAACGGCGTCGATCCCGCGCGCGGTGCGGAGTTCGACGTTCTTGGCGGTGATGCGCTCCGCTGCCAGGCGCGCGTTACGCAGGGCCACTTCATCGCGGAACAGCCCCGACAGCAGCGTCGAGCGTCCGGTGATGAACTGGGGAAGACTGCCGGGGTGCGCCTTGGTGATCTCGATGCCCTCTTCGCGGGTATCGCCGTAGTGCAGCAGGGTCGAGCGGCCACCCAGTTGAGCGGCCTGGCGGCGGAGCCGCTCGCGTTCCGGATCGGCGATGTGCGCCACCTGCACGCCCGGCTCGGACAACCCGAGATTCCCGGGGGTCACGGCCGGAGCGGACACGGCTTCGCCGCGATCCTCGGAGACCACCGAATCGACTCGCCACACGACAGCCACACTAGGCGTGAGGGCTTCGTTGTCGCGGTAGCGGGCGGGGGTTTCGCCGGATCGGGCGACACGCCGCCGGATCAGCGCTTCCTGCACAGGCGCCCTTCCAACGCCGCCATCCCCAGTTCGGGGTCGGTCGGGGGCGCGTGCCCGGAGGACGAGCCAGGATGATCGGCATGAGCGACGACATCCTGCACTTCCTCACGCTTCCCACTCCGGTGGGAGAGGTGCTGGTGGCCTGGCGCGGCGACGCGCTGGTCACCCTCCATCCGCTCCACGAGCCCGCCGAGCCCGAACTCGACCGGCTCGCGCACCGGTTCGGTCCCCTCGAGCCCGGCGCCGAGCACCCCCTCGGACGCCGCGCCGCTGAGCAGCTGGAGGAGTACTTCGCCAGGAAGCGTCGGGTCTTCGATCTTCCCCTCGACCTCGACGGGGTCCGCGGCTTCGCCCGCGCCGCCCTCGAGGCGATCCGCGAGATCCCGTACGGCGAGACGGCCGGCTACGGCGAGGTGGCGATCGCAGCCGGCAGCCCCGGTGCGGCGCGTGCGGTCGGCACGGCGTGTGCCACCACCCCGTTCTCCATCGTGATTCCGGTGCACCGGGTGGTCAGGGCCGACGGGTCGCTCGGGGAGTACGGCGGCCATCCCGAGGTCAAGCGCTACCTCGTGGCTCTCGAACGCGCCGCGGGCGAGTAGGCCCCCCGCGCGCGGGACGGCCCCGCGGTGGGATGCCGCGGGGCCGTCGCACACGCGGGTCCTCAGTGGTTGGTGGCCTTTTCGGCTCCGAACCCGGTGAGGGAGCGCACCTCCATCTCCGCGGCCTTCGTCCGGTTCTCGCGCGCTCGCGAGGTGACCGAGCCGAGCCATCCGAGGAAGAACCCGAGCGGGATCGAGACGATTCCGGGGTTGTTCAGTGGCCAGATCGCGGTGCCGACCTTGAACACACTGGTCTCGCTCCCCCAGAACACCGGTGACAGCACGATGAGGATGATCGCCGCGGCCAGACCCCCGTACATGCTCCACACCGCACCCCGGGTGGTGAAGTTCCGCCAGAACAGCGAGTAGAGGATGGTGGGGAGGTTCGCCGACGCGGCGACCGCGAAGGCCAGGGCGACGAGGAACGCCACGTTCTGGCCCTGCACCGCGATCCCGCCGAGGATCGCGAGGATCCCGATCACGATCACGGTACGACGGGCCACCTTGACTTCGCCGTCGGGCGGAACGTTCCCCTTCTTCACCACGTTGGCGTAGATGTCGTGCGCGAACGACGCCGCCGCCGTGATCGTGAGGCCCGCCACCACGGCGAGGATCGTGGCGAAGGCCACCGCCGAGATGAAGCCGAGGAGCAACGGCCCGCCGAGCTCCAGCGCGAGAAGAGGCGCGGCGGAGTTCACGCCGCCCGGTGCGGAGGCGATCCTCTCGGGGCCGACGAGCGCCGCCGCCCCGTAGCCGAGCACCAGGGTGAGCAGGTAGAACAGCCCGATCAGCCAGATCGCCCAGACGACCGACCGACGCGCCTCCTTCGCGGTGGGCACCGTATAGAAGCGCATGAGCACGTGGGGAAGCCCCGCCGTTCCGAGCACCAGGGCGATGGCCAGCGAGATGAAGTCCCACGGGTTGCCGCCGTACTGCAGGCCCGGCCCGAGGATCGCGTCCGCCGGCTCGGTGACCGACGCCGCCACCGCGTTCTCGAGCAGCGTGTTGAGGCTGAAGCCGTTGATCGCGAGCACCCAGATGGTCATGATCAGCGCGCCCCCGATGAGGAGGAAGGCCTTCACGATCTGCACCCAGGTGGTGCCCTTCATGCCGCCGACGAGCACGTAGACGATCATGATGACGCCGACGACCGCGACGACGATCGACTGTCCGATCGCCTCGTTGATACCGAGGAGGAGGGCCACCAGTCCCCCGGCGCCGGCCATCTGGGCGAGGAGGTAGAAGAAGCACACTGCGAGCGTGGTGATCGCCGCCGCCATCCGCACCGGCCGCTCCTTCAGCCGGAAGGACAGCACGTCGGCCATCGTGAACTTGCCCGTGTTGCGCATCAGCTCAGCGACCAGCAGGAGAGCGACCAGCCAGGCGACGAGGAATCCGATCGAGTAAAGGAAGCCGTCGTAGCCGTTGATGGCGATGGCTCCGCAGATGCCGAGGAACGACGCCGCCGACAGGTAGTCGCCGGAGATCGCGAAGCCGTTCTGGGGCCCCGTGAACGACCGTCCTGCCGCGTAGTAGTCGGCCGCGGTCTTGTTGTTGCGGCTGGCGCGGATGACGATGAAGAGCGTCACCGCGACGAAGGCCCCGAAGATCGAGATGTTGAGGACGGGGTTGTTCTCGGCGGTGTCGACCGCGGCGCTCAGTGCCGCACCGACTGAAGCGAAGAAGTCGTTCATGCCCCCGCCTCCTGACGGCTCTCGAGGTCGTTGCGGATCTCCTCGGCGATGGGGTCGAGCTTGCGGTTGGCGTACCAGACGTAGGTCATCGTGATCCCGAACGTGGTCACGAATTGCCCGAGTCCGAACAGCAATCCGACGGTGATGTCACCCCAGACCCGCTGCGACATGAAATCGACCGCGAAAGACGACAGCAGGACATAGGCGAAATACCAGACCAGGAATGCGATGGCGAGCGGAAAGACGAAGCTGCGCTGACGCCGCTTCAGTTCGACGAATCGCGGCGATTCCTCGACCGCGACGTAATCGATGCCGCCGGGTGGGGCGGCATCGGTCCGACGATCGGACATGTGGGCCTCCTTGCTCACGAATCCATGGCGCATCGATGCGCCGCGGGACCATTCGATGACACGCACCGTCGCCGGCGCGTGCCTGATATGGTCGACGCTACGAAAAGCGGCGATGCGGCCGTCACCCCCGGAAGTAGGTAGTTCGTGGTCGTTTCGCAGAACGCTCCGAGCGACGTGCAACTGGTGTCACGCGCGGTGGAAGATCTGGCACGCCGCACCCGCTTCCCCATCGCCTTCGGTGGTCTCGCCGACGGCGACGCGATTCGCGTCTCATCGATCGTCGGGGCGCGCACCCGCTACCTCGAGGGGCTCGTGGTCCGCCCCATGCGCGGGCTCGGCGGGCGCGCCTTCGTCGAGAAGCGTCCGCGTCTGGCGCTCGACTACCGCACCTCCCGCAGCATCACCCACGACTACGACCGCGCGATCCTCGGCGAGGGCATCGCCACGCTGTTCGCGGTACCGGTGCTGGTGTCGGGAAGCGCCCGGGGCGTCATCTACTGCGGCTCGTGGGGCGAGACGCGGGTCGGCGACGTCGTTGCCAAGCCCGCGTTCCGCGTCGCGGAGGAGCTCGCGACCGAGCTGCGAGTGCATGAGGAAGTGCGCCGGCGCGTGGCGGCCTTCCCCTCGCCCGAGGCGAGTGCGATGCCGGCCGCTGCGCGGGAGGAACTCCGCGAAAGCTACGCCGAGCTGCGCAGCATCGCCGCCGGGGTTCAGGACGACGGGCTTCGCGAGCGGCTGGCACGTGTCGAACAGCGGCTGGCGGCCCTGTCGAGTGAAACGACCGAGTCAGATGGCACCGACATCCATCTCTCCCCTCGCGAGATCGACGTGTTGGCGCGAGCGGCGCTGGGTGAGACGAATTCCGAGATCGGCCACACCCTGGCCCTGCGCGAGGCGACGGTGAAGTCGTACCTGAAGTCGGCAATGGCGAAATTGGATGTCTCCACCCGCCACGCTGCTGTGATGCGCGCGCGCCGCATCGGCCTCTTGCCCTGAATTGCAGGAGGTCATAAGGCTGTTGTGGCCTCGATTGCGGAAAAGCATCGGTGGCGGAAAAGGCATTGTGCCGCCCTGATTTCCTCTACTGTGAAGATCATGGCCCGAAAAATCGTTCATCAATTGGTCGACGACATCGATGGAACCGTGCTGGAGCCCGGTGAGGGAGAGACCGTGCTGTTCTCCCTCGACGGCACCGCGTACGAGATCGATCTCACGAGTGACAATGCCGCGGCATTGCGCGAGAGTCTTTCTCGTTTCGTCTCCGCCGCTCGCACCATCTCCGCCACCCGAGGCGGCACCACCCAGGCGAGCGGACCCAAACGCCGCCGCACCGGGCAGCAGGACTTCTCCGCGGTCCGCCAGTGGGCGAAGGAGAACGGGTACGAGATCTCCGAGCGCGGCCGCGTGCCGGCATCCGTGCTCGAAGCGTACGACGCCGCCCACTAACCGCCGCTTCTCGGGGATGCAAGGCCCTCCACGCTCGAGGGACCGGTCGGTACCGTCGCTGAGATGACGGACGCGACAGCTCGGACTTCCGACGCACCTCTCCCCCGCCGTGCCATCGTGACCGGTGCCGACTCCGGCATCGGGCGCGCCGCCGCCGTGGCCCTTGCCGCCGACGGAGTGGACGTGGGGATCACGTGGCACACCGATGAGGCGGGTGCTCACGCGACGGCCGAGGAGGTGCAGTCGTACGGCGCGCGGGCGGTGGTCGCCCAGCTCGACGCGACCGACATCCCCGGCTGCGGTGACGTCGTCGACCGTCTCGCCGACGAGCTCGGCGGGCTCGACATCTTCGTCAACAACGCGGGTACCGGGGCCGCGACGCTCTTCTTGGATGTTTCAGTGGAGGAGTGGCGCCAGATCGTCGACACCGACTTGACGGGCGCTTTCGTCTGCCTGCAGCGCGCTGCGCGCCGCATGGTTGCGGCGGGTAACGGCGGCCGCCTCATCGCGGTGACGAGCGTGCACGAGCACCAGCCCCGCGTGGGTTCGGCCGCGTACGACGCCGCCAAGCATGGCCTCGGCGGCCTTATGAAGACCCTGGCGCTGGAGCTCGGCCGGTACGGCATCACCGCCGTCTCGGTGGCTCCGGGCGAGATCGCGACGCCCATGACCGACCAGACCGACGAGGATCCGCACACCCAGGACCGCCCCGGCGTTCCGCTCGGTCGCCCGGGTGACGCCCGCGAGGTCGGCGCCCTCATTGCGTTCCTCGCGTCGCCGGCCGCCAGCTACATCACCGGCACCTCGGTCGTCGTCGACGGCGGGATGCTGCAGATGGGGCCGCAGGCCGGATCGCACCTGACGAGCAACGACTGGCGCTCCGTCTGAACCGGCGGAGGCGTAGAGGAGGACAGTAGATGGCCGGCGGAGACATCCAGACCCTCGCAACGCGCGGGCTCTGGCGGAACCGCGTCGTGGGAGAGGGCGAGCTGGCGGGCAGGTTCACCAGCAGACGCGAAGCCGTGGAGGAAGGACGGCGGCTCGCGAAGTCGCTGGGAACCCACCACAGTGTGGTCGGCGACGAGCCGCCGGAGTCGATCGAAGACGAGGTCGCGCGCTTCTTGGCATGACGTGCGCGTTCCGTGAGAGATCCCTGGGGATGGCCGGTCTGGCTTGCACCCGGTCTCGATTCTCGGAAACGTGGTGGATCCGACCACGGAAGGAGAAGCATATGCTCACCCTCACCGAGAACGCCGCCACCGCCGTCAAGGCTGTCGTGGCAGGTACCCCTGATGTCGAGGCTTCGGGGATCCGCATCCGCGGCGCCGAGACCCCCACGGCGGGCTTCGAACTCACCCTCGCCCCCAGCCCCGAGCCGGCCGACGCCGTTGTGGAGTCCGACGGCGCCCGCGTCTTCCTCGACGCGATGGCGCAGTCCGCGCTCGACGACCAGGTGCTCGACGCCCGGATGAACGAGGACGGGTCGGTGCGCTTCGCGCTGGCCGCTCAGACCTGAGCGACGCATCGCGCGTGCAAAGGCCCCGGGGACAACTCCCCCGGGGCCTTTCGTCTGCGCCGGTAGACTGACTCGGCCAGCCTCTGTAGCTCAATGGAAGAGCAGTTGCGTCCTAAGCAAACGGTTGGGGGTTCGAGTCCCTCCAGGGGCACAGTGTGATGAGTCGCGACATAGGTCTCATCTGAGTTGCGTCATATGTCACGTTTTGGAAGCCTCCGGCCATCGGCCGGGGGCTTTCATCGTGTTTCTCCAGAGGCCTTGGCGCGCTGGATGTGGGTGGATGTCGACGCTGCACTGATCGATCGGCAGAACGATCCGCGCAGTCCCCACCCGGCTCCGGAAACTCGCTTGAGCGCTCTCGGCAGGAGCGCCGGTATGGTCCAGTTATGGTGGCGTATTCCGACCTCACAGACCGGCACGCAGTCGAGCGGGCCCTTGAGGAGTTCGACCGGCTGGGGAGATGGGCGTTTCTCAACAAGTACGGCTACGGCGAGGCGAGGGATTACTTTCTCGTGACCGACGGAGGTCGGTACGACTCGAAGGCAATTTTTGCCGCCGCGTATGAGGCTCAGCACGGTGTTGCGGTTTCGAGGGACGAGATAAGTGGAGGGAAGACGGGCGCCGCCCGACGCCTCCAGGAGCTTGGGTACGTCATCGAGGGCCTCGACGACGAACGCGGGCGCCGCACTTTCGCAACGTTCGATTCAGCCTTGGCGCAATTCCGAATCCCGTTTGAGAACCTGCCGACCATTCGCCAACACCTCGCTCACTTCGAGTTCGCCAGCGCCTATATTCCCCGCAGCGGGAGCTATATCGCCATGGTGCCGACCGACGGAGGGCCGGTGCACTACATAAACCCGGGGTCCATCTACTACCGCAATGCCGATGGAGCTGGCGAGTTGATCGCGCTGCCCGTCAATCAACTGGGGCGCAGCGGATTCCTACGAAACCCCAGTCACCGCAAGCCGGCTGAAGTTTGTTCCGAGTGCTGGTTAGAGCTTCCGGCGAGCGGGGTTTGCCCTCACCATTGAGGGCGAGCCCTAGAGGCGCTCCCAGCGCCTCAACGGCTGTGACGGAACGCAACGCAAAACTATCTGACCGGGCCCTTTCGCAGGGCTCTCGTCGAACGCAAAGATGCGTCAGGGGGACACGTGGTAGACCAAACACCAAAGTCAGCGAAGGCTGCTCGGGCTCGCCTTGCTTTGGAAATCATGCGCCGTGATGCCGGCCACACCACGCGATCCAAAGCCTGGGACGAGATCGCCGCGGCTGTGCCGCTCGTTGAGTCGGAACGCGACCGTGTGTCCAATGGGATGCAGCGCGGCTTGAACGACTGGCTTTGGTCGACCACCAGTTTCGTCAAGGCCGGCTGGATGACGAAGGACGGAAGTGGTAATTGGTCTCTCACTGACGAAGGGCGGGCAGCTCTCGCGACCTGGCCGGACCCTGACGACCTTGCTGTAGCGGCAAGAGAGGCCTACTCGCGCTGGGCCAAGGACAGCAAGGCGGCTCTTGGGTCCCGTGTCGTGACGAACGACGAAGGACACCGACGAGTTGTCCGAGCCGCCGGTCATTTCGTCGAGCGCGCCTTGAGGAGTGGGGAATCTGTCTTCGCGTCGGGACGAATGATCTGGACTCCCGAGATCACAGACGAACTTCGCGCTGCAGTCGTTGGCGCCGACGGCGAAGGAAACGACTTCATCGATTCCTTGAAGCTGCAGCTAAAGGACGCTTCGGACGATGCACGGTTGCTTGCCGCCGAGTTGGTGACGCTCCAACTGTTGCCGGCGAGCCTCGATTCGATTGGAGAGAAGGCGAAACGCCACCGCGTCGCTCGGATGCTCGCCGCGATGGAGCACCCTGTCGAGATCCCCGCGGAGATTGAGGCAGGCTTCAGCGGAGGCGCCTTCGGCACAGGACAGCTGCTCTCCGGTCAGATCGTGCCGTCGCTTGCGGTAATCATCAACTTTGCGAACGCATGGTCTCGTCTGGAACTTGACCAGCGCGAAAGGTTAATCGAAGACCCGTGGGCGTTTCGCGATTTCGTGATGGCGCTTCCCAAGCCCAACATCCCCTCTCAGCGTCTCGCGCTGATGTTCCTGTTCCACCCCGAAACCTTCCTGGACATCGTGGCGGCCCATCAGAGGGAAGCGATCCGTGACGCCTTTCTCGGGGAGATCGGAGACTCCACCGGCGATCTTGACCGCGATCTTTTCCTAATCACCCTGGCGCTACAGAAGAAAACTGGAGGGCCGGTCAGCTACTTCACGGACCCGCTGCGACTCCGGTGGCAGCGTAAGTCCGAGCCTTCCCCGGAGCCGGATCCTCAAGGTGCGAGCGCAGATGCGTTCGATGACCAATTCATCCGCGCGAAGACACCCTTCCCGATGGCGACGGCCGAGCTGGCTGAGAGCCTGTTCGCGGAGATGACCTGGGTACGCGAGATACTCGAGCTGCTACAGCGCCGGCGCCAGATCATCTTTCATGGACCCCCAGGAACAGGGAAGACTTACCTTGCGCGAGCCCTTGCGAGACACATCACGGGGACGCACCCTCGCATCGTTCAATTCCATCCGAGCTACTCCTACGAGGACTTCGTCGAAGGCTACCGCCCGGCCGTCGAAGAGGCGGGCCTGGTCTACCGGCTGAAGTCCGGGCCCTTCATGGAGCTAGCACGAGAAGCATCCCGCAACCCCGAGACCAACTTCGTTCTGGTAATCGATGAAATCAATCGTGGGAACATCGCGAAGATCTTCGGCGAGCTGTACTTCCTGCTCGAGTATCGAGATGAACCAGTACGCCTCCTGTACGGTGACGAGGAATTTCGGCTCCCACCCAACGTCTTCATCATCGGGACGATGAACACTAGCGATCGGTCGATCGCGCTCCTCGATGCTGCGATGCGGCGTCGCTTCGCCTTCGTGGAGTTGCATCCCGAGGAGCCCCCGGTCAGCGCGGTCCTTCCGGGTTGGCTTTCCCGCAGGGGTCTTTCCCCAGAACCGGCGCGCCTGCTGCAGACCCTCAACTCCCTCGTTCAAGACCGGAGTAGCCGCATCGGACCGAGTTACCTCATGGTCGAAGATGGCGACCTTTCCGACGCACGGCTGAACCAGATCTGGGAGTACGAGATTCTTCCGCTCCTGGAAGAAGCGCACTTCGGGGAGGGGGTCGACGTCAGAGCACGTTATGGCCTCAAGTCCCTTCGCGATCGGGTCAGGGCTTCGAGCAAGATCACCGACTATCCGGGCACGGCCGACATCGCGGGATTGGACGATGCTTCGTCGGCAGTCCAGTAGCGCCGTGCGTCGAATCGAGATCGCCGAGGGAAGCAGTGGCAACGTCATCCATGGACTGACGGTTGAGCAAGCAGCCATCCTGGCTCGGCTCAGCATCGGCTCGGTCGCGCCCCTCGCATCGGGTGAGTGGCGGGTGAGCGGCATCCGCAAAGTAGGAGTTCTGCGCCTCGGCGAACTCGAGCTTCGGATCCACCCGAAGACCGCAATTGACCGCCTCTTCTATTTGCTGTCTCGCGGTCAGCAGTGGGGCGATTGGTACGACGAGTCGGTGAGCCTGAACACCGATAGCGATCTCTATCCGGCAGTCGCCGAAGTATTCGGCCGATGGTGCGACCGAATCCTTCGAGCCGGCGTACTTCGGGGATACCGCACGCGTCGATCTTCGGAACCGTACATAAGGGGGCGGTGGATGGTCACCGAGCAAATGAGCAGGCGGTTTGGCATGCCGCTGCCGGCGGAGCTTATGTACGACGAATTCACCGTAGACATTCCGGAGAACCAACTCGTCCGGTCCGCGGCGCGGCGACTTCTTTCGTTCGAGTCGCTGCCGCGAGAAGTCGCTACTCGACTGCACCGCGCGGACAGAAGCCTCGCTGATGCGTCGCTCCTAACCGTGGGCAACACACTGCCGCAAGTGCGTTTCGATCGCCGTAACGAACGCTACCGTCCGCTCTTGGCGGTCGCTCGGATGATTTTGGCGAATGACTCACTGGAGTACAGCGCCGGATTGTCACCCGCGTTCGGCTTCCTTCTCAACCTCGCGACCGTCTTCGAGGAGTACATCGAGGCGGAGGTGACACGTTTGGCTGCCCCGTTTGGTGGTGCGATCGAAGCGCAGCATGTGTCGAGTCTCGATAGGGCCGGCTACGTCACGATCAAGCCGGATCTTGTCTGGCTGGTGGGCGGGCGGGTTCGGGCAGTGTTCGACGCCAAGTACAAGGTCATCCATGACGACGCTTACCCAAACGCGGATGTCTACCAGATGCTTGCCTACTGCGTCCGTCATGGTGTTCCAGAGGGGCACTTAATCTATGCGGACGGGCACGATGTGCCAACGCAGATCGTCATCGCCGGCGGGGACGGCGTTCGAATCTTCGGTCACGCTGTAGATCTATCCAAACCTCCCAGCGCTATAGAAGCGCAGCTGCGGGCGATCGTAACTGAGGCGCTCGGCGGAGCGTCGCGGGCGCGGACGTGAAGCGGTCGCGAATCACGAATGCCGTCGCCATCGTCCTCCCGGCTTTCGCCGACCCGGCCAACTGTTTCGCGGTCGCGGAGTCGCACCCTTTCGATCGCCGAAGACCGCACGCCAAACCGGCCAGCGACGCGAGTTACGAACGACTTGTGCTTTCCGGTCGCTCCTCGCTAAGCCGGCCCCACGCTTGCCAAGAGGGCCGTCGCGGGCCACCCGTCATAAACGTCTCGCTCGAGGCCTCTGCGGCAGAACCTCAGTTTCGGCTGTCCGATCTCGCCAGGTCGTCAGTACCCGAAGCACTCCGATACCATCCCTGCAGATGCGCCGAAGTTGCCCGCATCACTTGGGAGTCAAAAATGTCGGGTGGTCAACCTCAGTTGCCGCCGCCAGGTTGGTACGGTCAGCCCTCCAAACCGGGAATCGAGCAATGGTGGGACGGAATGGGGTAGACGAGTCACACCCGGACGGCGTCCCGTGCGCCCATCAATCCGAACCCGACACGCTGCTGGCGCTCTCAGATGTCCTGCGTGCGGTGGAAACGATCAGCTTCGGAAAGTGGGAGTCGTGATAGACGAGGGCACGAGTGCGACCCAGGGAGTAGCTCTCACGTATGCAAGACGCGACGGCCGCAACCGAGTCGATACAACCCACTTCAGCTCCGACAGCGTGACTCGCCTTTCAGCGCGGCTGACTCCTCCGGCGCGTCCCGCATTCCCTTGGCGAGCTCACTTCCTCGCCTGGACCTTCGGACTAGCCGCGGCTATGGGGCTATGGGCGGCCGTGAGCTCAGGAGGTGGCGCCGGAGCATTTATGGCGGGATTTCTTTCCCTGTTCGTTACATGGCTGCCTGGAGCGCTTATCGCTTTCCTCACAGAGCGCGCCCAGAGAAGCACCTGGCTCGCCAGGCAGGCGCACTGGGATGCCGGGAACCATCGCCTTCGCAAGTCGTATCACTGCGCCAGGGACGACGTGATTGTCGAGTCCGGAAGGACGTTCAGGCCTGAGTACTTCATCGGCGTGCTTTTCGGCGGCCCACAGCCCAGAACTTAAGCAGATCCGTGAACCGGGAGGTCGCTAGGACTCAACTGAGCGCCGGCACGAGCATTCTCGGGTTCACGAAGGCTGTCAGTGACTCTGAGGCGCAACTCCGCCCTCGTCACGCGCCGGGCGGTTGTCGGCACGCGCCGCGCGTTTGAGGGCTCGCTCGAAGGCGAGGCGACGTCTCCCTTTAGAGTGTTGCTCTGTCCAAAGCTTCATCCGGGGGACCCTTGCTGAATCACGCCACGTTCATCTGGAATGCCGCCGACATCCTGCGGGGCACGTACAAGCAGCACCAGTACGGCGACGTGATCCTCCCGTTCACGGTCCTGGCGCGTCTCGACGCGGTGCTCGCGCCCACCAAGCAGGCCGTCCTCGCCGCGACGGAGGGGCTCGGGCCCGACGACGAACCGTCGCAGGCGATGCTGCGGGCGAAGGCGAAGCATTCGTACTCGTTCTGGAACCGCTCGCGGCACGACCTGAAGTCGCTGCAGGGCGACCCCGACAACCTCGAGAAGAACCTGCGCGACTACGTGCAGGCGTTCTCGCCGAACGTGCGCGACATCTTCGAGAAGTACAAGCTCGACGACACGATCATCGATCTGGCCTCGCACGACCTGCTGTTGCAGGTGCTGCAGCACTTCGCGAAGGCCAATCTGCACCCCGACGCGGTGAGCAACGAGCAGATGGGCCACATTTTCGAGGAGCTGATCCGAAAGTTCGCGGAGGCGTCGAACGAGACGGCGGGTGAGCATTTCACGCCGCGCGAGGTGATCGAGCTGATGGTGTCGCTGCTCGTCGACGGGGATGAGAGTCTCGCGACACCGGGGATCGTGCGCGAGGTCTATGACCCGACGGCCGGTACGGGAGGAATGCTGTCGGTCGCCGCCGACCGGATTCACGACCACAACGCGAAGGCGCAGGTGAATCTGCTCGGTCAGGAGATCAACCCCGCCTCCTACGCGATCTGCAAGGCAGACATGGTCGTGAAGGGCCAGCCGATCGAGAACATCGTGCTCGGGAACACGCTCACCGATCCGGCATTCGAGGGGCGCACGTTCCATTACGGACTGTCGAACCCGCCGTTCGGCGTCGACTGGAAGCAGTACCGGAGTCAGATCGACACCGAGCACAGGGTCGCGGGTTTCGCCGGACGGTTCGGCCCGGGCCTGCCGCGGGTGTCGGACGGGTCGCTGTTGTTCCTCATGCATCTCGTCTCGAAGCTGCGGGAGCCTCAGCCGGGCGACCCGAACGCCGTCGCGGGGCGCGGCGCGATCGTGCTCAACGGCTCGCCGCTGTTCACCGGTGGCGCGGGGTCGGGCGAATCGAACATCCGCAAGTGGATCCTCGAATCGGACTACCTCGAGGCGATCGTCGGCCTGCCGACCGACATGTTCTACAACACCGGCATCGCCACCTACGTGTGGGTGCTGAACAAAGACAAGCCCGCCGCGCGGCGCGGCAAGGTGCAGCTCCTCGACGCGACCGGTATGTACGACAAGATGCGCAAGTCGATCGGTTCGAAGCGTCGGATGTTGTCGAAGGACCACATCATCGAGATCACGCGCCTGTTCAGCGCGTTCGAGGAGTCGAAGCACTCGAGGATCTTCCGCACGACCGACTTCTTCTACCGGACGATCACCGTCGAACGCCCGTTGCGCCTGAACTACTCCGTGTCGGGGGTGCGGGTTGAGAAGGCGCTCGCGTCACGGGCACTGTCGAGGTGGGATGCCGCGCAGCTCTCCGCGCTGCGGTCGGCGCTTCTCGCGTCGGCGTCTGGCGCGACCGGCGTGCACGTCGACACATCGCGGGCCGCGTTCACCACTCGCCTCACCGCGACTCTGAACGCCGCGAGCGTCACGCTCTCCGCGGCTCAGCTCAAGACGCTCGTGTCGGAACTCGCGGAGTCCGACGACGAGGGCGAGTTGGTCATTTCGGGAGGCAAGCCGGTCGCGGATGCCTCCCGCCGCGATACCGAGAATGTGCCGTGGGACGACGACGTCCACGAGTATCTCGAGCGCGAGGTGAAGCCGTTTGTTCCGGATGCCTGGATCGACGAGTCGAAGACGAAGGAGGGCGCCGAGATCCCCTTTACGCGACACTTTTACGAGTACGTGCCGCCCCGGCCGCTCGAGGAGATCGACCGCGATCTCCACGACGTGCTCGGGAGGATTCGCGCGCGACTGGAAGCGGTCAAGACGTGAGTAAGTGGCGGGACTTGCCCCTCGACATGCTGGCCAACGTGGCTGTCAGCACAGTCGACAAGAAGCAGTACGAGGGTCAGATCCCGGTTCGGCTCTGCAACTACACAGACGTCTACTACAACGACTTCATCACGGCCGAGATCGACTTTATGGAGGCGACTGCGACGCCCGATCAGATCGAACGGTTCGCGGTTCGTGCAGGCGACGTCGTGATCACGAAGGACTCGGAGACATCTGTTGACATCGGCCGGCCGGCGTTCGTTCCGAATAGCCTACCGGGAGTTATCTACGGCTATCACCTGGCTGTGTATCGCCCGCTCGACCACCGTTACGGGCGGTTCCTCAAGTACGTTTTTGACTCCGCTTCAACGCGCGCAGAGCTCGCTCGGCGTACCCCGGGCGTCACACGGGTGGGTCTCAGCCAAGACACTCTACGCAACCTTCGAATCTCCGCCCCGAGTCCAGATGAGGCGCGACAGATTGCGGACTACCTCGATCACGAGACCGCCGAGATCGATGCATTCATTGCTGAGCTCGAAGAGGCGCGCCGCTTCTTGGTGGAGCGACTTGCGTCGCAGCTTTGGAGCCTGACAAGTCCGCGCCACGGCATCGATGGCGTCGAGCAACCGCTCGGCACGCTGGCAAGTTTCGTCGCAGGTGGAACACCTGACTCCAACAACCTCGATTACTGGTCGGACGACGGTACCGGAGTACCTTGGGTGGCAATTGGTGACATGAGTCGCAGAGAGCGAGTGCGACAGACTTCGAAGCATGTGACTTCGTCCGGGATGGCTGCAGCGGGATTGCGACTGCTTGCTCCGGGGACAATTCTCCTTGCGATGTACGCCAGCGTCGGTGAAGTTGCGAAGCTCGAGATCTCGGCAGTCACCAATCAGGCAATCCTCGGCATAGCACCGGGGCGCGACCTCAATGGTGACTATCTGATGGCGCATCTTCGATCGCGCCAGGCGCTCCTGGTCGCGGAGGCCCGCAGCAACACGCAGGCTAACCTCAATGCTCATCAGGTGAGGCACCTGAAGCTGTGGCGGCCCAATCGCGCCGTTCAGGACCGCATAGCTGACGAGATCACCGTCAAACAGGCCAGACACCGCGCACAGTTTGCCGACATCGATGCCGCGACCGCGCTCGCGAAGGAGCGCCGCGTCGCCCTCATCACCGCCGCCGTCACCGGGCACATCGACGTCACGACGAAACAGTTCCCCGCAGTCGACAGCATCCGAACCGCAATTCAGGAGGCGCGATGAGCACTCAGTACGCCGAGACCGAGTTTCAGAAGCTCATCGTGCAGCACCTCGCCGACCACGGGTGGCAGGTCGGCACCTCCGACCGGTACGACCGCGAGCGTGCGCTGTATCCGGATGACGTGCTCGCTTGGCTGGCGCTCGACGACGAGAAGAACCTCCGCAAGATCGTCAAGAGCGACGGAGACGTGCAGGGGCGCGAGCGCATCCTGAAGCGCCTCGCCGACTCGCTCGCCACCGACGAGCAGCAGGGCGGCGGCACCCTCACCGTCTTGCGGAAGGGCTTCGACGTCATCGGCGCCAAACGGTTCCGCATGCTGCAGCAGCCGCCTGCCGACGACCGCAACCCGGCGATGTCGGCGCTGTACGAGCAGAACTTCCTGCGGGTCGTGCCCGAACTGCGGTACTCGACGAGGAAGGACGACCGGCTCGATCTAGTGTTCTTTGTCAACGGCATCCCGGTGGCCACGGTCGAGATCAAGACGAATTTCGCGCAGAGCCTCGCGCACGCGATCACGCAGTACAAGCACGACCGCCACCCGCAGGGCGAACCGCTGCTGACGGTCGGACGCGGCGCGCTGGTTCACTTCGCGCTCACGCAGGACGAGATCGCGATGACTACGCGGCTCGCGGGTGAGGCGACCTCGTTCCTGCCGTTCAACCGCGGCAGCAACGGGGGCGCAGGCAACGCCCCGAACGGCGAGAAGCCGCGTACGGCCTACTTCTGGGAGGACGTGCTCGATCGTGATGCGTGGCTGACGGTCCTTAGCAAGTTCGTCTATACCAACCACGAGAAGCAGGACGATCCGCTCACGGGTCGTCCGATCACCCGGTCACAGATCCGGTTCCCGCGTTTCCACCAGTGGCGCGCCGTCACGGCGCTCACCGCCGCAGCCCGCGCGGACGGACCGGGGCACAAGTACCTGATCCAGCACTCGGCGGGCTCGGGCAAGACCGATTCGATCGCGTGGACCGCGCACCGCCTCGCGTCGCTGCACACGCCGGCGGGCGACAAGGTGTTCGACTCCGTCATCGTGATCGCCGACCGGCAGGTGCTCGACCGGCAGTTGCAGGACGCGGTCGACCAGCTCGTCACCGCGACCGGCACGTTCCGGGCGATCACCCGCGGGTCCGACGGGTCGAAGACGGCGCAGCTGGCTGAGGCGCTGGCCACCGGCATCCCGATCGTCGGCGTCACCCTGCAGACCTTCCCGCACGCGCTGAAGCAGATCCGTGAGAAGGGCGGGGCGCTCGCTGGCAAGCGGTTCGCGGTCATCGCCGACGAAGCGCACTCGTCGCAATCAGGGGCCGCCGCCGCCGCCCTCAAGACGCTGCTCTACCGCGGCGACGCCGTCGCGATCGACGACGACGAGCCCGGCGCCGATCAGGACGCCCTGGTCGCCATGGCAGCGCACGCCGACACCGACCAGCGGCTGAGCTTCTTCGCGTTCACGGCCACGCCCAAGGCGAAGACCCTCGAGCTCTTCGGCACGCCGGGGCCCGACGGTAAGCCCCGCCCCTTCGACCTGTACTCGATGAAGCAGGCCATCGAGGAGGGGTTCATCCTCGACGTGCTGCGCAACTACACGACCTACGAGATGGCTGCCCGGATAGCGAAGAGGGGGACGGATTCCGCGGCATCCGACTCCTCCGGCACCGGCAATGGCGACGAGATCGACGTGCGCACGGGCACGCGGGCGCTGATCGGGCTCGTCGAGCTGCACCCGACCAACATCGCCTCGAAGGTGTCGGAGATCATCACGCACTTCCGCGAGGTCGTTCAGCCACAGCTCGGCGGGCGCGCGAAGGCGATGATCGTCACCTCGTCACGGGCCGCCGCGGTGCGCTACGCGCGGGCGTTTGAGAAGCTCGCGACCGATCGCGGACTGCCGCTTCGGGCGCTCGTCGCGTTCTCGGGCGAGGTGCCCGACCCTGACGTCGCGGCGCTGCCCGGGGTCACGCAGCCGACCGTCACCGAAGCGTCCATGAACCCGACCCTTGTGGTACGCGACCTCGCCGATGTATTCGCTCAGCCCGACCACCACGTGCTGATCGTCGCGAACAAGTATCAGACCGGGTTCGATCAGCCACTGCTGGTCGCGATGTACGTCGACAAGCAGCTTTCCGGCATCGCCGCGGTGCAGACCCTGTCGCGCCTGAACCGGGTGATGCCGGGCAAGACCGAGACGTACGTGCTCGACTTCGTCAACGAACCCTCGATGATCAAGGCCGCGTTCCAGGAGTACTACGAGGACGCCCGGGTCGAGACATCCTCCGACCCCGACCTCGTCGCTAACCAGCTCAACAAGCTCGACGCCGTCGGCATCTTCACCTGGGCCGAGGTCGACCAGGTATGGGCGGACTGGACCGCCGTCGCAGCCGGAGCGGGCGCGGTGCACAACGCCCTCTCAGCGCACCTCGACCCCGCAGTCGACCGATTCACGGCCCGATGGGTGGCATCGACGGATGACGCGGAGGAACGTGAGCGCCTGGTCGACTTCCGTGCCACGCTCGCCCAGTACGTCTCCTCGTACGCCTTCTTCTCGCAGGTGCTGCACTTCGGCGATCCGCGGTACGAGAAGTTCTCGGTGTTCGCCGACCTGCTCGGCCGGCGGCTGCGCGCGGTGGATGCCCGGGGCAGCGAGATCGTGGACGTGTCGGACGTCGTGCTGACGCACTACAAGCTCGAGAAGCTCAAGCAGGAGGACATCGCGCTCGCCTCCGGCGAGGCAGACGGCCTGCGCGGCGTGACCGAGGCCGGTATGGCGAAGCTGCGCGAGAAGGAGCGCGCGTCGACGTCCGAACTGATCGAGAAGGTGAACAGATACCTCGGCGACCTGGCCGCGAAAGACGAGCACAAAGTTGGCGCGATCGAAGGGCTGCTCATCGAGGCCGTGGATGATGCGGGGCTTGCCGAGCAGGCGCGCAACAATACGAAGGTCGACTTCTCGAACTCGCCGGCGCTTCAGGTCGTGCTCGAAGATGCGCTCTGGTCGCACGAGACCGCGAGCGCTGAGGTGCTCGCCGCGATCCGCAAGCTCGAACCTCGACAGCTCGTGGAACTGGTGCTCGACTTCGGACTGTACGAGCGGCTGCGGGAGCGACCGGCGGGGTAGGGGGATCGACTTAGGGTGGACGATTCCTCAACTGCGTATGCTGGCGTCGCAGAATCGGCGATGACCCCCACGCCGGGCTGCGTCCCCGGCGCTCGAGCCGCAACGACGGCGAACGCTCGTCTGTGTACCGACACGGAACGCGGCGCCGGTTCCGGTTCACGAAGTCTCGGTCGGTACATCTTTCTCTCCAACTTTCGGACCGCGACCCCGATGGGGCAACGACAGGCCGGCGCGAACGTGTGGACGGGCTTCGAGGTGAACGAGGTCGGTCCCGGCACGGGCGCCGCTTACGGCACGTCGGCCTAGTACGGTTTTCATTCTCGCGATCGGATCATCGTCGACGAAGCCGGCATGGTCGACCTTCAGACGGCGAACGTCCTCGTCGAGCTCGCGATCGAGCAGGATGTCGGGCTGGCCTTCGTGGGTGACACGCATCAGGCGTTGCCGGTCGGGCATGCGGGTGCGATGGGTTCTGCGATCCGGCACGCGAATGCTGCGATCGAGCTCGACACGGTGCACCGGTTCCGCGATCCCGGCTACGCAGCGCTCACGCTGCGGCTGCGGGATGCGGGCGATCGCGAGCGTGCCCTGGCGGTTGCGGCCGAGCTTGCCGAACACGGTCACGTCGACCGAGTCGATCATCACGACGCGGCGCGTGAGCGGATGATCGAGGCGTACTTCGAGTGGCACGCGCGCGGCAAGCGGGTGCCGCTGGTATCGGGCAAGAATGCTGAGGCGGATGCGATCAACGACGCCATCCAACAACGGCGCGTCGATCAGCGCGAGCTCGACGTCCGCGCCGTCGCATGGGGAATCGGGCAGCAGCGCATCCTCGTCGGCGACACCGTCCAGACCCGTCGCAACGACCGGTTCACGGGAGTCGAGAATCGCGCGCGGGATCGTGCGCGCCATCCGCGACGAGTACTTGCCTCTTGTCTCTGTGAGCGACAGCGGCGAGGTGGCGCGTGTGTCCACCGAGTACGCGCGCGAGCACCTGCAGCTCGCGTATGCGTCCACCGTGCACGGTGTGCAGGGCGACACCGCCGATGCGTCAGTGGTCGGGCCGGATGTCGATGCCGCGGGACTCTACGTTGGCCTCACGCGCGGGCGGGTGCACAACGTCACGATCGTCGTCGCGCGGACGGATGCTGCGGCCCGCGAGTGCCTCGCCGAGTCGATGCAGCGCGGCACTCCGGAGCTGACGATGCAGGATGCTGTGCGCGCGGCCCAGGCGGAGGTGCGGCGTGCGGCGAGGGCGCGGGACTTCGCGGCGATGGCTACGGGGCCGGTGGTCGGGGCGCCTAGTACAGGGCGCGGGATAGGGATGTAGTGGTGCTCGATGGTGGGGCGCTCAACGAGGAGAGGCACGGGCGAGCTAATCGGGCGCGATCTACGAGGGTTTTGGGCCCCGCTCACAGAATCTCCTCGCTTGTTGCCACGAACGACCGACAATCGAACGGCGCCAGGATGTTGGGTAGAGACCGAGCGTTGCGGTTCAGAGCATCACGCGTATTCCGATTACAACCCAGGCAAGACCGGAGCGATGGTTAGGCGGTAATTAACTCCATAGCCGCGCGCCCGACCCAGCCCGGACGAGGCCCCGATGAGCGCGCCGTCGAGGTGAAGTTCAAAGGCTCAGCCCGTCGGCCACGAGCGTGCAATTGCATTCACGCAGCCGACGTCTTGCTGGAGAATCGCGATGTCTCGGAGACCGTGAGATCACAGCGGAATCCCGCCGTGCGGGCCTGGCCCTCCATGGACATGTCCGAGCTCGACCATAGTCTGGGGTGGGTAGCCGGGAGAGGGGCATCGTGGGGTCGGGAGGCAAGAAGCTATCTGACAGCGAGCTAATCGGCGACGCCGGTATTGCGCTCATCCACAGCAAGATTGCGGCGATGGGCCACGCCTGGCGAGCACAGAATCTCGATGCAGGTATCGACGGCAGTATCGAACTCCGCGATCCGGCGACGGGCGAGATGAGCAATCGTCACATTCTGGTCCAGAGCAAAGCGAGCAACAGCGATTTCGCTGGGGAGAACACCGAGACGTTTCATTTCATCTGTAACGAGCGCGACCTCGATTACTGGATGAAGGGCTCGCAGCCTGTTCTCCTCGTCTGTTCACATCCGAAGAGCGGCGAAGCCTGGTGGGTGCATATCCAGAGCTACTTCGCCGATTCGTCCCGTCGAGCGAGTCGACGAGTCAACTTCAGCAAATCAACCATGGCGCTTGACGGTGACGTCACAGATCACCTCTTCGCGATCGCCGACCCGGAAGGGCGCGCCCATACGCCAGTGCCCGCGCACCGGGCCGAGAGGCTGACGTCCAACTTGATTGGCGTAGGCGTGCCCCAGATCGTCCTCTCCTACGCGACGAGGGCAAAGGGGATGGGTGAGGTTTATCGCGCGCAGCGGGACTCCGGCCTCACGTTCCGCCACGACTTCGCCGTCTCCCGCGGTCGCATCTGGGCGTGGTCAGAAGCGGACCACACAGCGCTCGCTGCGGCCACGCAGGGCGTCCCGGATGCGCATAACGTCACGTCACTCGCCGCTGAGGCGATCACAGGTGAACGGCTGCTCGTGCAGCTGCTGAGCAACGCACTTCGTGAGGATCTGAAGGAGGACTGCGACTTTGACCGCAACCGTCGAATCCTTTACTTCCGTGCCAGCGACGACCTCGGCATCAGGAAGTGGCATACCGGCGGCGCAAACTCGCGAACGGTATTCAAGGGATATCCGAGCAGGAAGGACCCCACAAGAGTGAGCTACTACCGGCATGCTGCCCTCGGTTCACAATTCCTGCACGTGGACGGGGCGTGGTACTGCGCTCTCACCCCCAACTACTACTTCAGTTGGGACGGTCGACGGGAATCTTCTTTCGCAGCCAGCCTGCTCACGAAGATGAAGCAGATCGATCGCCACGCCGCCGTCCGCCAAGAGACCCTCATGTGGGCCTCCATCCTCCGGCGCGAAGACAATCTCGTAGAAGCGCAGCGGGATCGCATCCTCCGCTTCGAGAGGCTTGAGGAGTTTGCGATTGACCGCGGCATCGATGACAACGCGTGGAAACGGCCTGTTGAGGCCACCGCTGGCAATGAACAGGACCTCCTCGACCTTCTCGGCGAGACAGTATGAGACTCTGCCTCATCGATGAACCGGATCTCGAGTTCGCCCATGGAAGTCGTCACACCGATCCAAGGCGCGGGATCTCCTACTACGGTCCTGCTGACCTGGACAGTTCCGGTCCGCGCACGATCCGCGTGGGCATGGTTGGCACCAAAGAGGCGATCGACGGCGTAAAGCGCTGGCTGGACCGGTGCCGCAGCCCGATCGCTGCGAAGAAGAGTCATCTGACAGGTCTGTTCATGCCGTTTCCGGGTTTCGAGACGAACACCGGGTTCCGATCCACCATCGTGTGGAACTCCCGTCTCGAGCGCACGATCTCCGCGAGCGCAATGCGCAAGCTTGACGGACTCAACCCGCTCACAGCTATTCAGGCGGCCGTCGACCTCTATGCCGCGGAGCTGGTCGCGCTGAACGAAGAGCCTGGCTGCGATGTAGTGATCGTCTGCCGCCCCGACGACTTGCCCGAGCAAGTCATGATCAACGGGAACCCGGACAAACCCTGGCAAGAACCCAAGCTGGAGTCTGTGGGCGTAGACTTTCGGGCCCTGTTAAAGGCGCGATCGTTGAAGACCTCAAGTCCGATCCAGATCATTCGTCGCGATACGTGGGATCCCTCGTACAAGCCCAAGGACCGGGACGAGCGTCGTGGTCAACAAGATGACGCGACGAAAGCTTGGAATCTTCACACGGCGCTGTACTACAAGGCCGGCGGCATGCCGTGGCGAATGCCGAGAGCTTCAGAAGACCTCACGAGCTGTTTCATCGGTGTGGCGTTCTACCGCTCGGCGAGCGGTGACACCCTCCAGACCAGCGTTGCTCAGGTGTTCAATCAACGCGGCGATGGAGTCATTGTTCGCGGTGCTCCGGCGCAGCAGTCGAAAACTGATCGCCAACCGCACCTCACCGAGGCCGACGCCAAGGATCTCCTGGTCCAGTCTCTTGCGCGCTACCGAACCGAGCACAGAACGATGCCTGCGCGGGTCATGGTTCACAAGGCGTCATCGTTCACCGACGCGGAGGTCGAGGGCTTTCGCGCGGGAGCCGACGCCGAGCACATCGACATGCTGGAGCTTGTCTGGTTGCCAAGGCGTGACTCCGTGCGTCTGTTTCGTCCAGGTGATCAGCCGCCCCTTCGCGGAACGCTTCTCTCGCTCAGCGATAAGCGGCACATCCTCTACACGCGGGGGAGCGTTCCGCTCTACAGGACCTATCCGGGAATGTATGTTCCGTCCCCGCTCCCGTTTCGCCCTGCGGACGTCGACTCCAGTGCCGAAGCAATAGCGTCAGAGCTCTTGACGCTGACCAAAATGAACTGGAACGCTACTCAGCTGGATGGGCGCCTGCCAATCACTCTTCGAACGGCTGACTCCATCGGAGACATCCTCAAGCACTTGCCTCAAGGCGAGAGCCCCGCGCCGCGCTACGCGTACTACATGTAGCGCCGCGCCGTTCAAATGATCAATCCTGACCAAGCGCCGGCCCTACGAGCTGGCCGAGCGAAGCTTCGGACCGACCGTCGTTGCTGAACGGCATGACCACGCGCCCACCTCGACCGCTCCCGCTCCAGAAGGCGCTCGTCAGAACCGTGAGGCGCGGCTGCTCTTCGTAGCCGAAGGGTTCGTCCCGCAGCGGCAGGCGGGATAGATCGACATCGGAGCCACGCCGGTGCGACCAGAGGATCTCCCCGGGCATCGCCATGTCGCTCCCCGACAATTGCCACGGGTACGCCAACACCACACCAACCAGCGTTCCGACCTGAATTCGACAGAGATGGGAAAGATCCTCGAAGAGATTCGCGGCAACTCCGGCATCGATATCAACGGCGTGCTGCATCGTCGAGAACGGGGCTCCCTGCATCCAATTCACGTCGGACTCTGGCACGCGGTAGAGCGAGACCGCCACGTTATCGGGCACGCGAGTCTTGACCTGGTGCCTCCGCGTTTGATGCCACAGGAGCCGGTAGGGCTGCGACACGTTGATCACGATGGCCGTCTTGACAAACCATCGCGCCAGTAGGGTGACGGCGTCGTCGCTCACCGCCGACTCATGCTCAGTTAGGAACGGGCGGACTTCGGTTTCAAGCTGGGACATCCAGTTGTTATTGCAATCCGCGCAGACCTTCCCGGCGACCAGTGACGTGCCAGGGAATGGCCGTTCCCCTCGGCGACTGCCAATGACGGATCCGTGTAGAGGTGAGGTGCGGCGGATGGGATGAAACTGGGTCTGCTCGGGAGGAAATTCTTGAAGCAGGCGGCGGGCGAACACGTGTTCTCTAGTCTGAGCACCGGACGTGGCGGGGCATAGCCAGCAGTACGGGACGGTCTCCAACACGCGATCAGCCGAGGGCATCCCCGCCCGAAAGATGTTGCGATCGAACTCGCGGAGCGTGCGCGCGCGGTAAGTGCCGGGCATGGTGACACGGTAGCGATTCAGGAATTGACTGCGTCTCTCCGCCATGCCGACGAGTCGATGCGAGCTGCCGAACCTCCCGACTCAGGCCTCGATCGAGACTAATGCGCGAGCGGCGTCCCCCAACGCGCCGATGCCGGTTGCGGATCGAGCACGAGGTGTGGTCCAGCTCCCACCCTTTCTAGTCTTGCAACCGTCCCGATGCTCGCTGAGACTTGATTCGCCTAATCTGCTCGATGGGGAGCGTGCCCTTCTGCCCCACGACCCACCGCCGACAGTTGTTTACGATTGCGCGATTGATGTCGAAGTCGGCCGGGATATCCTCGCCGATCACGAGGAGCTGCGTCGGCGACAGCGGGAAGGTGACAGTGGCCAGGCCGTGATCCGTATCCGGTCGCCACAACATCACCGCACCATCACCGGTGTAAAGGCAGTCGGTCATGAAGATCTGCCATGTCCAGGTCTCAAGCCCCAGGGTTGTCAAGCGAAGAGTATCTGGGTGCTGGTGTGCGAGGGGCAGCATATCCCCGAGCAGCAACTCTTTCTCCTGCGTCGTGCCGTCCTTCATCACCAGCAGAGCGGGAACGCGAACACCGGCGCGATCGGCGTAACGGCCCCGGTGCAGGTGCATGTCGAGGAACGCGATCGCAGCGGCTGCTTCTGCTTCTGCGAGTCCCTCCCCCGCGCGGAGCTTCGAGAACGCCGATATGCCCGCGCCCTCGATCACTCCATATTCGCTTTCGAGGTCGAGGGTCAGGACAGCGGGATCGTAGACGTAACTGACGACCGAGGCATTCTTGTAGGAGGCGTGGTATCCCCGCCCGTCCTGGACATCAAGAACGTCTATGACGTTATTCTCGTCCGCCCAAGCGCGGATGTATCCGGCTGTGACCATGTGGCTTCGTCTCGTGCCGGAGGCTGACCGCGTGAAGCTGGGCGAGCGCTCGCTCCCGGAAGGCTCAGCGGGGGCATTCGTCATGAAGTCACCCTATGGGGTGACGGATTGTCCGGCACGGCCGATCCCACCGTGCTGCGATAGGGCCGCGGAGGCAGAGCATCAACAAGAGGGCGGACGCTCGCCCGAGGAGCGGGAGGTGTGCACGTATTGGCCCCGCCTCCGTGCGCCGACTGCAAGAGGATCCGGATTGCACTGGGTGCGCGCCGACGCTCGCTCGCGCGTCAGCATCACCTCGCCGGTCTCGATGTCCGACCCTCTGGTTACCGTGAGAAATCTTCGACATCTGGGGTCGCCGTTATGGGTCAGGTTCCAATTGCAGTCTCGCGGCTCGGCGAGGGCGACTCGCGTGAAGCGCAGAACGCTCGCGCAGTGAAGTGGCTTTTGTCTCAGCGCGGAGGGACGGTAGTCGTCGTGACACCGCGGCGCGACGTCGAGAGCGCAAGCATCAAGCGGCTGATTGCGCAGCCGGGAGTGCACCACCACGCGTGGCGCGGATTTCACGGTGGGCACTTCGACGGGCAACGAGTGCTCTACGCCTGGCCCGATCGCCAGCGTCTCAATGATCTTTGGAACGCCGACGCCGACGCAATCGTCGTCATCGAATGGGGAGTCGACGGGACGGCCGAGTGGATTGAGGACGTGAATCCGATTCAGTTGCTCCCGGGCGCGACGATAGACCCGGCGCCACCCGTGACGGCGGCGCCGCCGGAACCGCTGTCGAATGGTGTGGACGGGATCCTCGAGTACGTCGCCGGGATGGCTGCCGGCTACTCCTCGGGCCTGAAGTGGAACGAGGAAGACATGCTCAAAGCCGACATGATGAACCGCCCCGATCGCTGGGTGTCGATCACCGTCGACCAAGTGCGAGCGAAGTGCCGGACACTGGGAATGCGCGGAGCAGACGTCGACACCATCGCAGGCTTCCTGCAGCGCCGAAAGGAAGGCCGACGGTTCAACGTCCGCTCGTCCTATCGCACGTTCCAGTTCCGCTGAATCGAGCGGGCGACCATCATTGTCGCGCGGCGGAACAAGCCGGACCACCTGGCGATTGCACGGATGCGCCGCCTATCGGGCGATGCCCGTATACGGATCGCGTCTAGCCGATACGACCTCGGCGTTCGCTACTACGGTGGTGCAATGCCGACCCACCCCGATACGCCCGAGTGGCAAGACATCGTTTCGAGACCCCGTCGCCTTGCGGGCACTGTGCTGCGCGGCGAGGTCCCATCCCAGCCCGGTGTCTACGCCTGGTTCAGGGACGGTGAGTGCGTCTATCTGGGCACGGCATCTGACCTCCGCTCCCGACTCGCATCCCACCTTTCAAGTTCGCTCGATCTCAGTCGAAGCACGCTCCGCTCGTGGCTCGCCGTTCGAGAGCTCGGCCTCGCACGCGAGTACACACGTCGTCGACCTACGGTGATGACTGGTGAGCAGGTCGCCGTCGTAAACGACTGGATCAAGACGTGCGAGCTCGCCTGGACGACGACCGGCACGAAAGAGGACGCCGCCGCGCTCGAGTCTCGTCTCCTTCACCGGTGGCGACCGCCGATCAACGTCACATAGGGGATCTCGTCGAGGTCTGCGATAAGCGCCTTGAGTGAACCAAGCCACCCAAGTCAGCTTCGTTGAGATACCGCGGGATGCGCGTCGCGAGCGTGCGGCCTTCTCCGGCGAGTGCGTCATGTCGGCACACCACTTCGAACAGAGGCGCCCGCTGGTTCAGAATCGCGTGGCGTTCGCGTCGCGTGCATTATGTTCAACCTGTGCCCTCGCGACCCACAGGACTAGTGCGAGGACTGTTCCTTCTGCCGATGGCTAGGTGGCTCCTCGCGAGTCCTTCCATCGGGTCGGGAGCTCTACCGACACCGCAGCAAGTCCCACCGCATCGCCCCACAGGTCGGTTGATCGCGGCGTCCCTCGCAACCGTCGCGCTCGGTCTCTCGGGCTGGTGGCTCTACACCGTCTACGACGCCGCATTGCCCACAATCGGAGACCCGCCTCCCACCGGATCGATCCATCTGTACTTTGATCAGCCGAACGTCGTTGCGGAGCTCGACGTTCAGGTCACGTCGGAACTCGCAACCAACAGCGAAGACTTCGCCAAGGACTCGTACGTCATCAGCGTCCTCGCGGAGGGTATCGATCAAGGCAATCCACCGCGCTTCTATCTCGCGCTGGGCGGATCCGCGCGGCCGCACGATGACGGTCCGACGGCGAGCGAGACCGGCGACGCGAGTGGCTGCTCGTGGGCGGTCACGAGTCAGGCGTCGGAGTTGGCATGCGAATACACGAAAGGATCGCCCGACTCTGCATGGGTTTCAGAGGAGGCGAAGGAAGACATCGTCGTCGTTTCGGCTCTGCTGACGCCGCTCAATGATCCAGGGCAAGGACTCGCATACGTTGACCTCAGCACCAACCCGGTGTCACTCGTCAAAGCAGGTGAGACCGAAGTGTTCCAGCTGCCGACGGTCGGGACCACCTACATTCCCGAGACGGCAGGCGAGAACATCGAGATCGCGATCGATGACTTCGGCACGGTAAAGGTACCCGGGTCGCTGACCATCGTGGTGCGCTATCAGCATCTCGCGCCCACCGATCAGCTCGACTCTCTGTCGATCGAACCGCTCTACCGACAGCCGCTGACGTGGATAGATACCTATATGTCGACGCTGACCGCCTCTGGCACGATTACCGACACCACCGAAGCTCGCAATGCAGACCGCAGCACATTCTTCTGGGGTGTTCTAGCTGGAGTGTTGGGTGGCTTGTTCGTCTCTCTGATCGCGTTCTGGGCGAACACCGTCGCAACATGGAGACGGTGGCGCAATCGCGTTGCGCCCAGCGCCCGCCGCCAGTGACATCTAGGCCAACGCGGATTCGCTAGGACCTGTGCCACCCTCCCAGCAAGCGATTGACCATCCCGCGAAGTCCTCCGGGAGCCTCCTCGGCCTGATCAAATTCGCCGTCTGTGCCCTCTTCGGCCGGCAGGCGCCGCCCGAACTCCCGAAGCTGGCGGTTAGTGAGCTTGAGTTCCGCCGCCACCGTCTTGAGCGACTCTGCGATCGTCTTCATTCGACCCGGAGTTGACGTGCTGGAGACGGAGTAGGTCGTCAACTTGATGCTGTCTGCGTGAAGGGGGAAGGTGTCACGGTAGCGGCGGATGCGATTGCCCCTGTAGCTCACGGTGACTAACACTTCCTCAGGAGTGTTGAGGCCGTTGACGAGCTCGTTGGCGCCGGTGTTCTTTCCACGCCACCAGGTATTGGTGAGTTCCCTTCCTGGAGGGAGCAACGCGATCGCAGTGTCGTAGCGCTTCGCGACCATAGCCGTGAGACCGTCCTTGCGATCTTCTTCGGAGAGCGGTGGATCGAACGAAACGCGAAGATCGCGGGCCGCCGACGTCCCGTAGTTCCGGACCACCAGCTCGAACGCGGTGTCGCTGTGCTCGGCCATCCGGAAGAATGCCATTACGAGAGGACGGCTTCTATCGCGGCTGTCGCGAGCGGTGCTGGCGAGTGCAATCACCGCGATGACAGCTGTGATGATCGCGGCGAACGCAGAGATGAAGTCGGTGTACGGCGCAAGCGCGCCAACGATCGGCGCCAGCGGCTCAACAGGTGTAGGCGAGGGCGTCGGGTTCCCGCGGCTGAGCTTACCGGCGCCATTCTTTGCCATTAGGGGTTCAGCGCCGCATTCATTCGTAGGCGGCTATCCGCAGCCGTCGTAGCGATCTCCACGAAGGCCCAGGCTCCCGATGAGGGAGAACGACGGTCGAGTACTGACCACCGCGATGGATCAGCCAAGGCTTAGGACTGCCGCAGCTCGGGTAGCCTCGGCTGGCCGCCAGACGGACCCACGTCGCACGGCGACGTCCCCTGACCGGGCAACGCACGCAAGGGGATCGTGACGCGAGCGGACGCAGTAGATCGCGGGAGGCCACCGATCTGACCTTTTGATGGCGCACGATGGCGCGCCCGCGAGAGCCGCCGCGCAGCCGTATGTTGTCTGATCCGCACGCTCGCTCGCATCGGAGCCGGCAAGCCCGCATTGAGCTGCCAGACCCAGCGAGGTGGTAACGTCCCGTTCTCCCTGCTGCGACCGAGGACGGCGGATTCAGCTGAAAATGGCGAGCGGAAGGACCCGGACAGACATGCCGCGGACGCGAGAATCGATCTTGAGGTCCATGAACTCGTCTGGATCCATGCCTGCGATCTTGTTCGCCCCGGATAGCTTCGAGTGCATCTCCCCCAGCACCTGGTCGAACGCGTCGGCGGATAGATTCCGCAGGAGCTTGTTCCGAGCGAAGGTGGGTGCGTCCTGCTCAACTGCCGAGATCACCTTTCCGAAAACCGTGAAAGTGCCGTCCAGCAGACGATCGGGGTCGCCAGTGATGAAGTGTTCCCGTTCGCAGACCGTGATAGCCGTTAACGCGGGCTTGGTCGAGATTCTCCCGTAGTACTCGCGAGTTGTTCCCTGTCGCGCATCGGCTTGCACGGCCGTCGCGATGGCGCGGGCAAAGGCACCTTTCGACTCGGCGTCTACGCGCATCTTCTCGGCGTGCGCACGGATGTCTTCGAAGGTCGCGTCCTCCGGGTAGGAGCCCGCATACTCCCGATGAACGGTCCACTGCGCGATAGCGTCCACGAGTTCAGGAGTGATCACCTCGAGCGCCAGGGTCAGTTCGACTGGATCAAAGGAGGTCGTGTATTCGACGAACGAGCCAGGACGGATCGACTGCGCGTCCTCCGCGGTGGCCAGCGGCTGGAGGTGTCCCGCCGCCGCTAAGTGCTGCCTGACCAGGTGCAGGTAGTACGCCTGCGAGTAGACGAACTGCTGTCGAGCGGCCGTACCGGTGGAATAGGTCCAACTACCGGCGGCGGCAAGCTCACCCCCAGCTCTGACCGTCAGGGCGCTGACGAAGGGGAGCTTTGCCTTGCCCTCACCCGACACCGATACGGAACTGGAGACAGAGGCGTCGTCGCCGGTCGTCGCGTTGCTGTCACGGGACTCTTCAACGATGAGAGGCTGACCGAACAGCTGCTGCAGGATCCCAGCTACCTGATCCGAGTTCTGGTAGATCGTCGCGACAGGGACCGATGGTGTGTTGGCGAACGGAGCCGCGACAGGCGCCTTCTTTGCAGTCATGGCTGCATGATTCCGGAAGGCAGCGCGAAGCACAAACCGAACGATGAACCCGCGGGAGTATCGTCGGCCGCGTCACAACATCGCGCCGCTCAAGCTCGCTGCGGATCAGCTCGGCGTGAGTGTCAGCACGGCCACGCGGATGATGGCGCGGGCTCGCGAAGCCGGGCTCGCAGAGGATCTCATCACCCGCGAGACGTACAACCGGATGCGCGCCGACGAAGAGCAGCGGACCCGCCCGCACCAGCTCCCGAGCTCTCCGTCCGGCCCCTCGCTAGGGCTCTGACATCAACGAAACGCATCAAGTTGCATCTGTGCACATTGCAAAGCACAACGCACTCATGCGTGCACATTGCCCAAAATGGCCTCTCCACACCATGGTCAATACAGTCTTGGCCGCACTCGCTTCTGACATGGGTCGGAACCCCGCTCCACTACTGCAAACGCGTGGCCGCATTTTGGCCGCACTCTATTCGCCGTTGGCTGTTTTCGGACGTCGTTCAATGTCGTCGTGCTCTCGCAACTCGCGTAATTATGCGGAAGCTGTCGTTCGAAGTCGCTATGCAAGATGCTCAAAACGTGTTCGAGTCCCTCCAGGGGGAGCTTGAATACACCGCCAGATCCGGGGGCAAGGGGCAGACAGGGTAGCTGGCTCCCCGGAATACCGCAATGGCTCCCCTTTTCGACTGTCCAGCCCACAGAGTCGACTGAAGAGCGTGTGATCATGGCGATCCACATCGGCCTATCCGCTCTGTCATATCGTTCGAGAATTTCGGACCCCACCGCGTAGTGCCGAAGTAGCACCGCGGTAGCGAGAGTCGTGTCGATTCGGACTGCTCCGGCGGCTGCATCCGTCCCTTTCCCCTTCATGACCCTCGCCGGTCGTGTCACTCAAAATCCGGAGCTGCCATGGTTGCCGTACCCCGATCGTCCGACGTCGCGCTCGAAGCGCCCCGTCGCCCATGCCCACTTTCCTGCGCACGAGCGACTCGGCAAGGGGGCGATCTTTGACGATCCTGAAAGACCGGCTGTACCGCGGCCCGCGCCGTTCCGACGCCGAGCCGCTCGCGCGGGCGACGGAGAACAAGGCGGCCCAGTCCCCCACGCTGAGTCTCTTCGTCCTCGTGGCGACGATCGGCGTGCTGGCCTACACGCTGTTCCTGTTCAACCCCGAGAACCGCGGTGACTGGCTACCGTACACGCTCGTCATCGTGGCCGAGGTCGTGCTGGTCTCGCAGGCGCTGGTGTCGATGTGGACGATCCTCGCCGGCGGGCAGGACCCCCGCGACTTCACGTTCCACCACACTCAGGAGCGCCTCTTCGACGGCGATCTGACCGACCGGCTGCGCCTGGGAGCGAGCCCGCACCTGTGGCCGATGTTCATCGGCGAAAAGCGGGCATCGGTCGATGTGTTCATCACGGTGTACGGCGAAGACATCGACAAGGTCCGCACCACGACCGTCGCTGCCCTCGCGATCCGCGGCGAGCACGAGACGTGGATCCTCGACGACGGCAAATCGGATGCCGTGCGCGACCTTGCCGCGGAGCTCGGCGCCAAGTACATCCGGCGACTGTCGGGCAACGGCGCGAAGGCCGGAAACATCAACCACGCCCTCTCGATCACCAAGGGGCAGTACTTCGCGATCTTCGACGCCGACTTCGTGCCGAAGCCGGACTTCCTGTACGAGACGATGCCGTTCTTCATCGACGAGCACGTCGCCTTCGTGCAGACGCCGCAGGCGTACGGGAACATGCACAACCTCGTCTCACGTGGCGCCGGCTTCATGCAGTCGGTCTTCTACCGCTTCATCCAGCCCGGCCGGAACCGCTTCAACGCCGCGTTCTGCGTTGGCACCAACGTCGTGTTCCGCCGCGCCGCGATCGAAGACATCGGCGGCATGAACACCGACTCCAAGTCCGAAGACGTGTGGACGTCGCTCGAACTGCACGAACGCGGATGGCGGTCGATCTACATCCCCGTCACGCTCGCGATCGGCGACGCTCCCGAAACCGTCGAGGACTACACCAAGCAGCAGATGCGCTGGGCCTCGGGCGGCTTCGAGATCCTCATGCAGCGAAACCCGCTGAGCCCGCGCACCCGGCTGACTCTGGATCAGCGCCTGCAGTACACCGTGACCGCCACGCACTACTTCGCCGGCATCACGCCGTTCCTGCTGCTCATGGTTCCGCCGCTGGAGATCTTCTTCGACCTCAGACCGGTCGACCTAACGGTGACCCCGCTCACCTGGTTCCTGTTCTACGCGGGCTTCTACGGACTCCAGATGCTTCTAGCGTTCCACACGATGGGGTCGTTCCGTATCGAGACGCTGGTGCTGGCGACCGTCTCGTTCCCGATCTATATCGCCGCTCTCATGAACGTCTTCTCCGGCAAGGAGCAGAAGTGGCATGTGACGGGCAGTCGCGGCCGGCGGTCATCGCCGTTCAACTTCATGATTCCGCAGGTGATGGTCTTCGCCTTCCTGTTCCTGACGTCACTCGTGGCGATCAGCAAGGACGTCGAGCATCAGACCCTCACCCTCGCGACGGCCTGGAATGTGACGAACACGATCCTCATCTCGGTGTTCATCGCGGCGGCGTTCCGCGAATCGCACCGTGCGAAGGCGACCGACCGGCGGATGCTCACGGCCGCGCCGCTGTCACCCTCGTTCGAGACCCTTCCGACACCGGCGACTCCGGTGCTGGCCTACCCGGCAGCACCCATCTCCGCAGCACCCATTTCCACACCGGTCACCTCGAAGCCGGCCACCTCGATGCCGGCCCCCGCGGCGCCGCCCACGAGACGGGCGCGACGGGTCACCGAATTCCGTCCCGCCGACGACCGACTCGCCCGCACCTCACAACTCGTCCCCTCACACGATCGGCACACCTCATGACCTGGATCAACCGACTCAGACTGATCACCGGCCTCCTGGTCGTCGTCGTGATCGTCGCCGCCGCGACGATCCTCCTCCACCAGCGCGAAAGCCAGGTGTCATCGGCATCCGCCTCCATCAAGTCGCTGTCGTACTCGATCGGGTCGGAGTACCCCGGCATCGTGGTGGAACAGAGCGTCGTGCAGGGTGACGAAGTGGTTCAGGGGCAACCCCTCATGACGATCCAGAGCCCCAACCTCACGCAGGCGCTCGACAGCACCACGATCACGGTCCCCACCAGCACGGCCTACACGGTCACCCCCGAAGGAACCCTGTCGCTGCTCGCGACCGAAGACGGCGTGGTCTCGCAGATCGACGCCAGCGTCGGCGGATTCGTCGGCGTCGGACAGGCGCTCGCGACCATCGACCGCGGCGACGGCATGTTCGTCAACGCGAAGTTCCGCCTCGAGCCGTACAACTTCGCACGGCTCGAAGAGGGTGCGCGCGTCGAGATCGTCTTGCCCGACCTTTCCCGCATCGAAGGACGGGTCACCGACATGAGGGTCACCACTGTGGACGGTCAGGCGGACGCCGACGTCACCATCGCCAGCGACAGCCTGGTCATGGGCGGCGCAGGCGGTCTGATCGTCTCGGGCACGCCGGTCACCGCGGTGCTCCACCTGAAGGAGGAAGGCCCCCTCGCCGGCGTGAAGAGCGCGTGGCTGGAATTCCTCCAGCAGATCGGCGTCTGATGGCCCGTCGACCGTTCGTCGCCCTCGCTCTGTCCTCTGCCGCGCTTCTGACCCTCGCCGGATGTACCAGCGGATCAGGTGCGGCCGGCCCCACCGGCGACGCCGGGGTGTTCCCCGACGAGGCCGTAGCCGATGCCATCGCGCAGCTCCCGCACGAGTCGATCGCCCCGATGCCCGAGAACCGTCTCGCGGAGGGACTCATCCCGCCGACGAACCGCTGGTTCTCGGGCCTGGTGTTCGGCGAGGTTCCCGAGCCGGTGTTCCCCCTGCCGCTGTCGTTCAGCCTGACCGAGACGGGGTTCGACTTCGGCGTGCCGGTCGTGGAGACCAGCGCCGACACGATCATCACGGGCCCGAGCTCCGACGTGTCGGCGGCCTTCGAGACATCCGTCACCCCCACGGTGGTCGCGTACGACGACGCATCCGTGACGATCGCCCTGCACGATGCCGATGAGACGACTCTCGGAACGGTGACGATCGCCGAGGGATCGCCGATCGTGACGTTCACGGCGGCATCGTCGACCTCGATCAGCGTGGCGACCCCGCCCGTGCCGGCGAACGGCGGCGAGGTGTTCACCACGATTGTGGCCGGCCAGGAGTACGGCATGACCAGCGACGGCACGGTGACTGACGGCGAGGTCGCACTGAAGAAGGATGACGCCGTCACCTGGTTCGCGGTGCCCGAGGGCGCGGATGCCGACACCCTCGCACCCTCGGCGAACGGCGTCACCGGGGTCACCGGCACATACTCCGTCACCGACGAGGAGGCGACGACGTCGCTCGCCTACGCGACCGCGGACGACGACGACACCCTCATCGCCGCCCTCCCTCACCAGGTCGCGTCGCTCACGACTCCCGACGCGTGCGATCTCGGCACCTATGAATCGGTGTACGGGACGATGCACCTCTGCGCGGGCCGTGAGCTCAGCTGGACCGCCCCGACGATGCAGCCGTCCGACGCGCTGTCGGTGGCCGACCTCGACTCCGCGAGCAAGGACGCCTTGCGCACCCAGCTCGCGATCGACGTCGAGCTGCCGGTCGAGCTGCCGGCGGACACGTACTTCGGCGGCAAGGCGCTGTACCGTCTCGCGAACCTGCTGCAGATCGCCGTGCAGCTGGATGACGCGGCGTCGGCCGACATCGTCCGGGCTCGCATGGCCGACGAGCTCACCGACTGGACCGACCCGGAGCGGTGCGAGACCGAGGCGACGAAGTGCTTCGTCTACGACCCGATCGCGAAGGGCCTGGTGGGCAGGGACGCCTCGTTCGGCGCGGCGGAGTTCAACGACCACCACTTCCACTACGGCTACTTCCTCTACGCGGCGAGCATCGCCGCATCCGACGATCCCGGCCTCATCGAGCAGCTGCGCCCCGTCATGGATCTCGTCGCCGCCGACCTGGCCACCGACTCCGACAGCTCGTTCTTCCCGAGTCACCGGGTGTTCGATGCCTACGCGGGGCACTCCTGGGCGTCGGGCTATGTGCCGTTCCGTGACGGCAACAACCAGGAATCGAGCTCCGAGGCGGTCGCCGCATGGAACGGCCTCGCCCTCTGGGCGGATGTGACAGACAACGCCGGGCTCGCCGACGGCGCCCGGTGGATGCTGGCCAACGAAGCCGCCACCGCGCAGGCGTACTGGATCGGCTTCGACCAATCGGAGCCCGTGTACGACGGGTACGAGCATTCCGTCGTCGCGCTCAACTGGGGCAGCAAGCGGGACTACGCCACGTGGTTCAGCGCCGAGCCGAACGCCAAGCTCGGCATTCAGCTGATCCCGATGGCACCGGCGAGCAGCTATCTCGCCGGCGACCCGGAGAGGATCACCGACAACCTCGCCGAGGCCGCCCCGGGTGGGTACGGCGTGCAGTTCGGCGACTACCTGCTCATGTACGCCGCCTTGCGGAGCCCGGATGCGGCGGCAGAGGCGTACATGCAGGCGACGGCGGATCCGTCGATCCCGGTCGACGATGGCAACTCGCGGACGTACCTCCTGGCGTTCCTGGCCAGTCACGCGGCACAGCGTTGAGGGTGTCGGCGTCGGCGTAGGCGCCTGTCCGCGGCCCGCGGTGCGGTCGCGGCCAAGCGGAGGTTGTCGTTCGACGTTGCCGCGCAGAACGCTGGAAACGTGATCGAGTCCTCCAGGGGCACTCGCGCGGTCACCGCATCAGGCGGTCGACCAACTCGTCGATGACGACGTCGATGGACAGGCCGGTGTCGAGCGGCGAGGTCAGGTGATCGAGCATGAGACCGTCGATGGCGTAGTGGAACAGGGCGATCTCCGTCCGGCCCCCCGGGAGACCTGCCTCGGCGTTGAAGGAGACGTCCTCTTCGAACGAGCGCTGGCGCCAGGCATTGAGCGCCGCGGCGACAGCAGGACGCCGTGACGCCTCCAAGCGGAGTTCGAACAGGGCGAGCGTCGCGTGGTGGTCCGCGCTGAGTCGTCTGACGATGTCGCGGACGTAATCGGCGAACAAGGCGCGGTCGGGAGAACGGGCGGTGAGCGGCGCGAGAACCTCGGGATCTGGCGAAAGCCGGTCGCTGATGCGGTCGACGAGTGCCGAGACGAGGTCTGCTCGGCTGGGGAAGTAGTTCGACGCGGTCCCCCGCGGCGTCCCGGCTGCAGCATCGACGGCACGATGCGTCAGCCCCCGAGCTCCTTCCTCAGCGAGAACTCGGATTCCGGCGTCAGCCAGCGCCGATCGCCGCCCATCGTTGCGCACCATGCGGGTCATGCTAGCGAAACCACGATGGCTGTTGTAGTTTCAACTGCGACAAACGTTGTGATTGGAATCACCATGCGAGAACTCGTCTACTACGTCGCCGTCACCCTCGACGGATACATCGCCGACCCGGACGGCGGCTACGAGGCTCTCCTCGCCGGAGGTGACCACGAGTCGGTGATCTTCGGGGAGTATGCCGACGCGCTTCCCGGGCATGTTCACACAGTCCTCGGCATCGATCCGCCGGGGACGCGCTTCGACACCGTCGTCATGGGATGGAACACGCTCCTCCCCGCGCTCGATGCCGGCATCGCCAGCCCCTATCCGCACCTGCGTCAGATCGTCGCCAGCCGGCGCGCTCGCGACCACGACCCCGACATCATCGTGACGAACGACCCCCTCCCGCTCCTCCGGAGTCTGAAGAACGAAGACGGCCTGGACATCTGGCTGTGCGGCGGCGGCGAGCTCGCTGGAGCGTTGCTGCCCGAGATCGACCGACTCGTCTTGAAAAGACACCCGGTCGTCTTCGGATCGGGCATCCCGCTGTTCGGTCGAGCGGCCTACGGACCGCGCAGGTTCGCACGGGTGGACACACGCGCCTTCGAGTCGGGGGTCGTCATCGAGGAGTACGAGCGGGAAGCCGCCGGCACCTGAGGCCAGACCATCTCCCCGGCCTCTCCTTTCGCCTTATCCTGCCGACATGGGTGGCGGCAAGACGAGCGACGGCGTCGCGGTGACGGCGCCGCGGACCGCTACGCCGCCGTCACCGCGGCGCGACCCGTGAGCACGCGGCGAGCACCCCTCACGCCATCGCCAGCGCAATCAGCGAGGGCAGTGCCGCTGAACGCCCTCGCCTGGGCGACGATCATCGCGGCCCCGCTCCTCCCCGGCATGCTGAGCAGCGCCACCGCATCCGCCGCACGGCTTCCGCTGGAGACCATCGTCCTCCTGCTCCTCACGCTCGCCCTGCCCCACGCCGCACCCCAGCGCGTCGTCGCTTACGCCTTCGCAACTCTCACTGTCGCCGCCGCCGTGATCGCCCTGCTCGATCGGGCGTTCCTCGCGACCATCGATCGCGGCTTCGCTCCCACGGAGGACTGGCGCGCGCTGATCAACGCCTACCGGGTCGTGGAGGATGTCGCGGGGCCGACCATCGCCACACTCGCCGCCGCGCTCGTCGTCGCCCTCGCGATCGCGGCGATCGCGGTGATCGCCAAATGCGCGCTCCGGTGCGCACGCACGCTCTCGGGCGCCGGCCCCCGCGGGCGCGTCGCGGTCGCCTCGGCCGCGATGACCTGGATCGTCCTCGCCATCGCCGGGGCGCAGCATCCATCCGGCGCGTCTTTCGCCGCCGCCGACATGACGACATCCCTCTCCACGGCCGTCGCGGAGGCGGGGCAGAGCATCCGGGACCGGGATGCCTTCGCCGACGCGTTGCGAGAAGACTCGCTGGCCGAATGGCCGGCCGACCACCTCCTCACAGCGTTACGGGGAAAGGACGTCGTCGTCGCGTTCGTCGAGAGCTACGGCGAGGTCGCGTTGTCGCCCGCCGAACCGATGGCGGGCATCAGCCGCCTCATCGACGAGCATGCGGCGCGGCTGACCCGCAGCGGATACCGCGCTGAGAGCGCATTCCTCACCTCACCGACCTTCGGCGGCGTGAGCTGGCTCGCCCACGGCACCCTCCAGAGCGGCACGTGGGTCGACTCGCAGCAGAAGTACGACGCACTGCTGGCGAGCGACCGCCTGACCATCACTCGCCTCTTCGGCGAGGCGGGTTGGCGCACCGTCGCGGTGAATCCCGCGCACACCAAGCCCTGGCCCGAGGGTGACGCCTTCTACGGCCTCGACCGGATGCTCGACGAGCGTTCCCTGGCCTTCGACGGGCCCGCCTTCGGCTTCGCCCGCGTGCCCGACCAGTTCACGTGGCATCGCTTCTTCGACGAAGAGCTTTCGCAGCGCAGCATCCCGATCATGGCCGAGGTCGACCTTGTCTCGTCGCACACGCCCTGGACGCCGACTCCGCGGCTGGTGCCGTGGGCCGACGTCGGCGACCAGGGGATCTTCGACGCCCAGCCGCGCGAGACCGGCGACGTCTGGCCCGATCCCGAGCGCGTCCGCGCCGCGTACGCCGAGTCCATCCAATACTCCCTCGGCTCAACACTGTCGTTCCTTGAGACTTACGACCCGCCGAATCTCGTTCTGGTGCTCGTCGGCGACCATCAGCCCTCCCGCATCGTCAGCGGCGAGACGGCCGACGCCGACGTGCCGATCACGATCGTGTCGAAGGATCCCGCGGTCTTCGAGCGCACGCGAGAGTGGGGGTGGGATGCCGATTTCCGTCCGTCGCCCGACGCACCGGTGTGGCGGATGGATGCCTTCCGCGACAGGTTCGTCGCCGCCTTCAGCGACGGGTGAGCTGAGCGCGCCGATCCCCGAACACGATCACCGTCGCGACGCCCAGGACCACGACCCCGATCGACTCGACGATGACCGTCTCACGAACAAGCGGGTAGTCCCATCCCGGCTGGACGCCGAACAGCCCCACGGTGAGGGCGATGAACAGCGCACCGAGGCTCGCCACCAGGTACAACAACCCGAGGACGGTGACCAGGAGCAGGAATCGACGCGGCACCACGAGCATCCCGACTCCCAGCACCAGACCCGCGATGAAGTTGAGAACGAACGCCACGCCGAGCACGCCGCCGGTGCCGGTCAGCACAAGGAACAGATGGATGCCGCCAGCGGCCAGCAGCGCGAGGGCGCTGACGATCCGTACGATCATCGTGGTGCGGTGGTGGGTGTCTGGCGTCGACATGTGCGCTCCGAATCCTCTGCTCGGCCATCGGTGGAGGAGGTCGTCACGCTACACCCGCGCCTCTCGCTCCGCTCTCACCACAGTGGCATCACGAGGAAGGCGCCGAAAGGCTGCCTTCGCTCGATCACGTCCCCGCACTCACGCCCTCGGTCTCTGCTGGATTCGAGACGGGGCTCACGGCGCCTCTCGTCACCCCGGGAGCGAACAGGTTGCAGGCGTAAGTTCCGCACATGACCTTCCGCGCGAACGCCCGTGCTCGTCACCACGCCGACCGCAGCCACGAACCCTCGATCATCGGCTCGCCGCCGACGACCACAGCCGCCACGTGAAGCTCGCGATGCTCGGCCCTATCGCCTGGCGGACGCCGCCGGCGGCGTACGGGCCGTGGGAGCGGGTGACGAGCCTCCTCACCGAGGGGCTCGTTCGCCGCGGAGTGGAGGTCACCCTGTTCGCGACCGGTGATTCCCTCACTCGCGCGGAACTCGACCCTGTGGCGCCGCACGGCTATGCCGAAGACCCCGCGATGGACGGGCGCGTGTGGGAGGCGCTCCACGTCGCCCACGCCTTCGCGCGCTCGCGCGATTTCGACCTCGTTCACAATCAGCTCGACTGGCTCCCCCTCGCCTTCGACGCTCAGTGCGCGGCACCGATGATCACCACGATCCACGGCTTCTCCGGCGCGGCGATCCTGCCGGCCTATGCCGCCTCAACCTCGGCGTTCGTGTCCATCTCCGACGCCGACCGCTCCCCCGACCTGGACTACATCGCCACGATTCATCACGGCGTCGACACCGGCGATCTCCCCTGGGTCGCCGAACCCAACGATGATCTGGTGTCGTTCGGCCGCATCCATCCCGACAAGGGCACCGCGACCGCAGTGGAGATCGCACGGCGCGCCGGCCGCCGGCTCATCATCTGCGGCATCGTGCAAGACGCCGACTACTACCGCGAAGAAGTGGAACCACACATCGACGGAGACCGCGTCGTGTTCTTGGGCGCGGTCGGCGCCGCGGAACGCGCCCGCGTGCTCGGGAACGCTGCCGCCCTGCTCCATCCCATCGACTTCGACGAACCGTTCGGCCTCTCGGTGGTCGAATCGATGATGTGCGGCACGCCCGTCCTCGCCTACCGCCGCGGCTCCATGGCAGAAGTCATCGACGAGGGCGTGACGGGGCGCACCGTGACGACGATCGACGAGGCGGTCGCGGCTCTTCCCGACGTGGTGTCGCTGGACCGCCGGGGCGTCCGGGAGCGCGCCGTCGACAGATTCGGAGTGGAGCGCATGGTCGACGACTACCTGCGCGTCTACGACATCGTGCTCGCCGGATGATCCCAGGTCGCACTCGGGTCGGGCGTGTAGCCTGGCGACCACAGCGTCCGGTGTTCGTTCGGACGTGGACCGGATCGCGGCGACGGTGGCGCGGTTCCACGAGGGATGCCGCCGGCAGACGTCTCGCCGAAGCTCGAAGCATCGCGACCGAGCACTACAGAGAGCGTCACCGTGACCCACTACGGATTCCTCAGCACGTTTCCGCCGACCCGCTGCGGTCTGGCCACCTTCACCGCGGCTCTCTCCGACGCCCTCGTGGTTTCGGCCGACGATGACGGCACGATCATTCGGGCGCTCGATCGACCTGAAGATCGCGGCCCGCAGAACCCGAGGTCGCGGCCGCGCGTGCGTGCCGACCTCATCGCCGGCGACCGGCGCAGCACGATCGCCGCCGTGGCGGCACTGAACGCGTGCGATGTCGCCATCGTGCAGCACGAGTACGGGATCTACGGCGGACCCGATGGCGATCAGGTGCTCGAGGTCCTCGCCGCGATGAAGGTCCCGGCCATCGTCGTCCTCCACACCGTCCTCTCGGCGCCCACGCCTCACCAGCGGGAGGTGCTGACCGAGGTCTGCCGGCTCGCATCGATCGTCGTCGTGATGACCAGCCACGCCCGAGACCGACTCGCGACCCACTACGCCATCGACCTCGCTCGCGTCCGCATCATCCCGCACGGGGTGCAGCACCTCGCTCTCCGAGGGCCGGAGCACCACCGCGGTCGCCGCGTCGTCACGTGGGGGCTTCTCTCGCCGGGGAAGGGCATCGAGTGGGGCATCCGCGCCATGGCGCAGCTGTCGGACATCACCCCGAGCGTCGAATACGTCGTCGCCGGACAGACCCACCCCAAGGTGCTCGCGCATGCCGGCGAAAGCTACCGGACCATGCTCTCCGGTCTCGCCGACGAGCTCGGGGTCGCGTCATCGGTGCGCATCGACGGCCGTTACCTCGACCCGCAACAGCTCGCAGACCTCATCGCGTCGGCGGACGTCGTGCTCTTGCCGTATGACTCGACCGATCAGGCCACCTCCGGCGTTCTCGCCGAGGCCGTCGCTGCCGGCGTTCCCGTCGTCGCTACCGACTTCCCACATGCGGTGGAACTGCTTTCGAGCGGGGCCGGGACGGTCATCCCTCACCAGGACCCCGACGCGACGGCGCAGGCGCTCCGCGACATCCTCACCGGAGCATCCGTCGCAGATCGGATGCGCGAAGTGGCCCTCCGCGAGGCGAGCGAGACGACGTGGTCGGCGGTCGCCGACCGGTACCGCGAACTCACGGTGAAACTCGTCACGGCGAAGGCAGCGTGATGAACGCCTCTCCGCCCTACGAGCACCTCGCGGTGCTCACCGATCACAACGGCACCTTCGAGCACGCTCTGCTGACCACCCCCCGCCGCGAGCACGGGTACTGCGTCGATGACGTCGCCCGCGCGTCGATCGTGGTGGCTCGAGAGCGGGAGCAGACCGCCTCGCTCCGGAGACTGGCCGCCATCTATCTCCGCTTCCTCGAATCCGCCGTCCGCTCCGACGGCCTCGCGCACAACCGCATGAACGCGGCCGGGGAGTGGTGCGACGAGCCGGCGATGGGGGACTGGTGGGGGCGACTGCTCTGGGCGCTCGGCACCATCGCCGCACAGGAAGGCGACCGCTGGACCCGCGACCGCGCCCTCGGGGCGTTCCGGACCGCCGCCCGCGAGCGGTCGACGAGTCTGCGCACCCTCGCCTTCGCGGCGCTGGGAGCAGCCGAGATCTTCCGCGTCGATCCCGACGACCACATCGCCCGCGCTCTCCTTCAGGAGTTGGTCGACGCCGTGCCCGCGGTGACCGACGCGGCCTGGCCCTGGCCCGAGCGCCGCCTCGCCTACGCCAACGCTGCCATCGCCGAGGCGATGCTCGCCGCCGGACATGCGCTCGGCGACGCCGGCGCCACGGCTCAGGGCCTGCAGATGCTGACGTTCCTGCTGTCCATCGAGATGCCGTATGACCGGTTCTCGGTGACCGGCACGGGCGGCCGCGGCCCGGGTGAGCGGGGGCCCCTCTTCGATCAGCAGCCCCTCGAGCTCGCCGCCTTCGCCGATGCCTGCGCCCGCGCTTACGCGGTCACCGGCGACCCTGCCTGGCTTCCCCCGATCGCGCGCGCGTGGAGCTGGTTCACCGGCCTCAATGACAGCGGCACCCCCATGTTCGACGAGCAGACCGGCGCCGGCTTCGACGGGCTCGAGCCCCACGGCCGCAACGAGAACCGCGGCGCGGAGTCGACCCTGGCCGCCTTGAGCACTTACCAGCAAGCCCACCGGCACCGTGAGCGGATGACTCGATGACCGTCCACCTGCACTCGGCCGAACTCGTCGCGCAGCCCGAACGGGTGATCGCGCAGCTCTTCCTCCCTGGCGAGGAGTGGTCTGCGCATCACTCGCGCGCCGCAGAGATCGTCGCGCGGGTGGCAGCCATATCCAGCGTCGACGCCGAGACGCTCGCGGCCGAGCTGATCCGGGACTTCGGCGCGAGACATCCGGATGTCCGTGCCGTGTTCCTCGACAACGCCGACGTCGTGAGCTCTCGACTGCCGGATCCCGTCCGCATCAGCGACGCCCGCCGCCTGGTCCTCGGAGCGACGTTCACGGCCGAGTACGCGCTCGAGGGTGCGGCCCTGTGCAATCCGAGCGCGGTCGAGCATCCCGACCAGACCGGGCTCGCACCCGGGCAGCGCCGCGTCGCCATCGCCCTTCGCTGCATCGGCGAGGGTCACCGCTCTTCGGTCGGATTCGCCGAGGCGATCATCGGTCCCGGCCGACAGTGGACCTTCTCCGAGCGGGACCGGCCCGTGTGGCGGGCCCGGATCGAAGAGGGCGACTGGAGCATCAGCCACTTCCGTGCCGCAGCGGAGGATGAGGGCATTGTCAACGAGATCTCCCACAGCGTGCTGGAGAATCTTCCCGAACGATTCTCGGCGTCAGACGTCGACGCGTCCGTGGCCGGTCTGCCCAGCGGACTGACGCGGCGCGCGGAGAGCGCTCATCACATCCAAGCGCTGCGCGACCTGGCGAACTCCGCCTACCGTGCCGTGTTCCCTCTCGCGACCACCCTCAGCCAACGGGTGCTCACCCCGGTCTCGGCTGAGGAACAGAACGGCATGGAGGACGCGCGATTCGTGCGTTTCACCGACCTCGCCGGTGATACCGCCTATCGGGCGTCGTACACCGCGTACGACGGTCGCGACATCGCACCACGCCTGATCGTGACGCCGGATCTGCGCGAGTTCGAAATCCATCGCCTGACCGGTGACGCCGCGCGCGACAAGGGCATGGCGTTCTTCCCCCGTCCCGTCGGAGGGAGGTATCTCGCGCTGAGCAGAATCGGCGGCGAGAGCATCTCGCTCGCGGAGTCGCACGATGGCGTGATCTGGGACCACGTGGGCGACGTCCACCGTCCCACCGAGCCCTGGGAGGTCGTCCAGACCGGCAACTGCGGTCCGCCGATCGAGACCCCGGAGGGCTGGGTCGTTCTCATCCACGGCGTCGGGCCGATGCGCCGGTACTCGCTGGGAGCGCTGCTCCTGGACCTCGCCGACCCCACCGTCGTCTTGGGACGGACGGCGGCACCGATCCTGCAGCCGACGGGTGAGCGCAGCGAGGGATACGTGCCGAACGTCCTCTACTCGTGCGGCGGCCTGTTGGTGGACGGCGTGATCTGGATCCCGATCGGCATCGGGGATGCGCGCATCGGGGTCTGCTCGATCGAGGTGGACGAGCTGCTCGCTCTGATGGTTCCCTGACCTCCTCGCAACCGAGGCGGTCGAAGGCCTGCCCCGCCGGGGAAGGGGCAGGCGGCGCTGTCCTCAGCGTCGCGACGCAGGCCTCTAGAGTCGACGGATGGGCAGAGACGGGGCATCCGACGTCGCGGTGATCACGGGCGTCGGTCGGCGGCGATCGATCGGCGCGGGCCTCGCGCTCGGGCTCGCGCAGGACGGGTGGAACCTGGCGCTGAACCACTGGCGACCCTACGACGAGCGCGTGGGGTTCGAGGGCACGCCGGATGACCCGGAGGCGATCGCCGCGGAGTGCCGGGCGTTCGGGGTCGAGGTCGCGGTCATCCCGGGCGACCTCTCCCGCCCCACCGCCCCGGAAGAGCTTCTCCAGGCCGCGCGCGAGATCGGACCGGTCACCGCCCTGGTTCTCTCGCACGCGGAGTCGGTCGACAGCGCGATCCTCGACACCACGATCGAGAGCTTCGACCGTCACTTCGCCGTCAATGCGCGCGCAAGCTGGCTGCTGATCAAGGCGTTCGCCGAGCGGCTGCCCGAACACGTCGCGCCCGGCGAGGTCTCGGGGCGGATCGTCGCGCTGACGAGCGACCACACCGCCCACAATCTTCCTTATGGCGCCAGCAAGGGTGCGCTCGACCGCATCGTCATCGCGGCCGCACTCGAACTCGCCGAGCGCGGGGTGCGGGCGAACGTCATCAATCCCGGCCCGATCGACACGGGGTGGATGAGCGACGAGGTGCGCACCTGGGCCATCGGTGCAACGCCGGCCGGACGACTGGGAACGCCGCTGGACACCGCCGATCTGGTGCGGTTCCTCCTCTCCCCCGCCGGATCGTGGATCAACGGGCAGCTGCTGTACAGCAACGGCGGCTTCAAGACCGGGTAGCGGCATCCGCCCCGCCATCGGCGCTCGTGGGCTAGCGTCGAGATCGTGACGACGACGAACGACAAAGCCGCGGCGCTGCGCGCCCTCCACGACGCTCCCGAGATCCTGCAGGTGGTCAACGTCTGGGACGTGGTCAGCGCCCGCGTGATCGCCGACCTCCCCGAGACGCGCGCTCTCGCCACCGCGGGGCACTCCATCGCGGCGAGCCTCGGCTACCCCGACGGTGGCATGCCGCTCGACACGGCGCTGGGCGCCGCCGGCCGCATCGCCGAGTCGGTGGACCTGCCCGTCAGCGCAGACCTCGACGACGGATACGACGAGCCTGGCGAGACCGTGCGTCGTGCGATCGGCCTCGGGATCGTCGGGGCGAACATCGAAGACCGGATGCGCCCCTTCGACCAGGCCGTCGAGCGGGTGCGGGCGGCCATGGCCGCCGCCCGGGCCGAGGGCGTCGACTTCCAGCTCAACGCCCGCACCGACGCGCTGATCCGTGGCGGCGACCTCTCCCCTGAGCAGCGGATCGAAGAGGCCATCCGTCGCGGGCGGGCGTTCCTCGACGAGGGGGCCGCGGTGATCTTCGTCCCGGGGGCGATCCAGCGCGAGCAGATCGAGCCGCTCGTCGCCGGCCTCGGCGAGCGCAAGCTGTCGGTCATCGGGTTCCCCGGGGCGCTGCCGGCGAAGGAGTACGAGGCGATGGGCGTCGCTCGCATCTCCTACGGTCCGCTCACCCAGCGCGTGGCTCTTCGGGCCCTGCGAGACCTCGGCACGTCGCTGTACAGCGGCGGCGTGATCCCGCAGGACACGCCTGAGCTCAACTGATCGTCGCCGTCACCGCACCCCGATGTTCACCGTCACCGAGACCGTCGCCATCGCGCGATCGCGCCACGACGTGTTCGCCTTCCTCACCGACCCCGGTCGCCGCGCCGAGTGGGATGCGACGGTGATCTCCGAAAGCCTCACCTCTCCCCCACCCGTGAGGACCGGCAGCACGGTGCACACGCGGATGCGGATGATGGGCCGCGAGGTCGAGTACGAGTGGCAGATCACCGATCACGACCCGCCGACCCGGATGGCGATCACGAGCACGGCGGGCATGCTGCCCACGTCGCTCGTCTTCGACCTCGAAGACGCCGGGGCGGGATGCCGCGTGTCGGCCACCATCAAGGGGCAGCCCGAGGGGCTCATGCGACTGGTCGAGCCGATGATCGCCGACACCGTGCGCGCCACGCTCGCCGAGGGCCTCGGCCGTGCCCGTCAACTCCTCGAGGAGCCGCCCGCGTCGTGACATCCGATGCCCGGGCGTATCACGTCGCGGGCCGCGCGCCTCTTCCCGACAGGGACAGAGGGGAACGTCATGGACATCACGGGGGACGACGGCGCAACGGCGCTCAACAGGGATGCGCGGGCGCGCTCGCGGCGAACGGGGCGATCCGTCGCGACAGCGGTGATCGATGACGCGGGGCCGGTCGCCTGGGTCGCCGATGAGGTCCTCGTGGATGCCGCCGACACGGAGGCGATCGATCGGATGACGGCCCTCGGCGGGAGGATCATCCGTCCCGTCCGCGATCCCGAGCTCCCCGAAGAGTTCCTCCGCGCCGGCCTGACACGTCGCGCGCCGCTCGACATGACCGGTGTCCCACGAACCGTGAAGATCCGCTTCGACCGACCGCCGGAGACCTCCGAGACCGAGATCCGCGCGTCGTTCGACCGCGTCCGCACGCCCGGCGACCGCATGCGGTTCTCGTCCGAGTCGGCGCTCCGGATGGCCGCGCTGGTCGCGCCGCTCCGGGCGGAGGGACGCCGGGTCTCACTGAATCAGGTCGGTGACGACGACCGCATCCTGCCGTTGCGCGCACCGGTGGAGGGAGCCGGCCACGTCTTCACGGCGGATCCGCTGGCCTGGGGGGCGATGGGTGGACGCTTCCGCATCGCCGATGCGTGGCAGCTCATCGAGACGCTGAGGATGACCCGGTCGGTCGGCGGCCCCGTCTTCATCTGCATCTGCGACTCGGGCTTCTGGTTCGACGCGCCGACCGGAGTCGCAGGCTCACCGGGCGCACAGACCATCGCCGACCTCGGCCTGGGGGGCCCGCGCTGGAACGCCGTGGACGACGTCGCAGGCGTTCCGAGCGGGCCGGGACGGACGAACTGGCACGGGACGTCGGCAGCCAGCGCGGCGGCGGCCGTCGTGGGAAACGCCGCGGGAGCGGCCGGCTCGGGTGGCACGGTCGCCATCCCCTGCTACTTCTTCGACGATCGCTCGGCCGATGCGACGCTCACGACGATGATCCGCTGCACGCAATGGGGCATCCCCTTCGTGAACTTCTCGGGGGCGTTCTCGTCGCTGGAGCTGTTCTTCGACACCGACGGATGGAACGACACCTTCACCTGGGCGGCCGATAACGGCACCCTGATGATCGCCTCGGCCGGCAACGACGACGAGGAGATCTCCGACGGCGGGATCATCGCGCGTCGGCCGGCGACTCTGACACCGCGGGCGATCACCGTCGGAGCGGTGAACGACGACGGCACGAAGGCGAGCTTCTCGAACTGGGGAGCGCCGGTCGACCTTTGGGCGCCGGGGGTGAACATCCCCGTGACGCCGACGGGAGCGACGGCGATGAGCCCGTCGGGCGCCTTCATCTCGGGCACCTCGTTCTCCGCCCCGATCGTCGCGGGGGTCGCCGCCATGGTGCGCGCCGCGAACCCCGCCCTGAGCGTCGACGACGTCCGGAACATCCTGCTGTCGTCCGCGACGGCGGGAGAGGGCGTCGTCAGCCGGGTCGTCGATGCCTACGCGGCCGTCTGGGCGGCGATGTCGACGCGGATGGCGGAGACATCGACCGAGGCTGCGCCCGAACAGCTCTGGCCGCGCGCCGACGGCACGTTCGAGCCGATCTTCAACTCCGCCATCAACCGCCGCGTCGACAGCGATCCATTCCTCCTCGATGTCGCGTCGTTCTCCCGCCTCTCCGTCACCGTGCAGTGGTACGACCGGCTCGCCCGCCTCGATCTCTTCATCGAATCGACGGAGCCCGGTGCCGCAGATCCCGACGTGGTGGTCACCCGCGGCGCCGGAACCCTCACGGTGTCGGCGGAGGTCGGCTCCGGTCGCTACCGGCTCACGGTGCGCGGGAGCGCCCCCACCGCCTACCTCCTGTCGGGCTCGCTGACCCCCGGCACCCTCGCTCCCGACCGCTTCGAGGGCAACGACTCCTTCGAAACGGCCACCGAGCTGAGGGTCACCGCCCCGACCTTGCACCCGCTCTGGGGAATCGATCTGCTCCTGCGCATCCACGGCCCCGGGGAGTTCCCGTTGACCCTCCACACCCGCGGGACCGGACCCGCGACGACCGACGTGGACTACTTCCACCTGGTCGTCCCGGCCGACATCGGGGCCCTGAAGATTCCGCACGTGCTTCTGGGCAGCGACGAGCCGCTGGATCTCACCGTGTACGACGGCGACCGCCGGGTGCGCTTCACGCAGTCGGGTTCTCGTCAGGCGAAGCTGCCGCTCCTGCGGGGCGAGGAGTACTACCTGGCCGTGACCGGGCCCCGGCACACGCGGTACACCCTCTGGGTCGGCACGCTGCTCGACGCCGAGGCGCTCCGGCGGACCTGGCAGGAGGAGTTGAAGTTCGTCATCCCCTGGTGGGAGCACGAACACCCCGACTGGTTCCTCCGTCCGGAGGAGTACCGTGCCGTCATCCTCGACGAGCCGATGCTGCAGGAGGGGGTTCTCGTGTTCGGCGGGGCGGAGAGCGGGGTCATGCCCGACGGCGTCACGCTCGAGCTGCAGGATGTCGCGGGAATCACGGTCTCCGAAGCCACGAGCGTCGCCGGTCGACGCGTCTTCGACCTGGACGGCGTGACCCCCGGGCCCTACGTGCTGCGGGTGACGTCACCGGCGACCCACGCGTTCGCTCTTCGCACCGAGTCGCCGCTCGGCGGTGTGCGCCGAGCGCTCGGTCGCCGCTTCGGCTAAGCCGTCGACGGCGTCGATGCGTCATCATGGAGGAGTGATCCCTCGTCTGTCGCTCCTCGTGTCGCTCGCCGCGCTCGGCATCCTGTTCCTGTCGATCGCGTTCGCCTTCGTGCTGGTCATCGGCAGCTTCTTCGGGGCGGACCCGTTCACCGGCGAGCACGGGTCTCCGGAGTCGCTCGCAGCCGTGGTGACCCTCACCGCCTGAGATCGCAGCGCGCTCCTGCACCGGCGCGCTGCCGGCGGTACGGTCGAGCCATGAGCGTCGCACCGCCTCCTGGGGGTCACGCGGATGAACCGCACCGCGCCGGACTCGCCCAGCGCCTGAACTGGCTCCGCGCCGGCGTCCTCGGCGCCAATGACGGCATCGTCTCGACCGCCGCGGTCGTCGTCGGCGTCGCAAGCGCCACCCCCGACGTGGCGCCGGTGCTGCTGGCCGGAGTCGCCGCCCTGGTCGGAGGCGCGATCTCGATGGCCCTCGGCGAGTACGTCTCCGTCTCCAGTCAACGCGACAGCGAGCGGGCACTCATCGAAAAGGAGCGCCGGGAGCTCGCCACCGATCCCGACGGAGAGTTCGACGAGCTGGTGAATCTCTACCGGGCGCAGGGCCTGAGCGAGCCCACCGCACACGCTGTGGCCGAGGAACTGACGGCACGCGACGCGCTGTCGGCGCATCTGTCGATCGAGCTGAACATCGATCAGGAGGACGTCGTCAGTCCGTGGTCGGCGGCACTCGCCTCGGCCGTCGCCTTCACGATCGGGGCGCTCCTCCCCCTCGCGACGATCCTCCTCGTGCCGCATCCCGCGCGCATCGTGCTCACCTTCGCCAGCGTCCTCATCGCCCTCGCGATCACGGGGTACGTCGCCGCCTGGATCGGCGATGCCCGCCGAGGCCGCGCCGTCATCCGCACCGTCGTCGGGGGCGCGCTGGCGCTCGGCGCGACCTTCCTTGTCGGCTCGTTGTTCGGCACCGGGATGGCGTGATCAGCCGGCCCGCTCGGTGATCCGGCGCACGAGCCCCGACGTCGAGCGCTCAGGAAGGTAGTCGAGGATCCGCACTTCGCCACCGTACGCCGCCACCACCGCCGACTCGGTGAGCATCTCGGGGGTGTAGTCACCGCCCTTGGCATAGATCTCCGGACGCAGGTCTTCTAGGAGCGCCGCCGGGGAGTCCTCCGCGAAGGAGGTCACGAAGTCGACGCAGCCGAGCGCCTGCAGCACCGCGGCTCTCTCGGCGAGCGTGTTCACCGGGCGCCCCGGGCCCTTCAGACGCCGCACCGAGTCGTCGTCGTTGAGGGCGACGACCAGCACGTCACCGAGTTCCTTCGCCTGACGGAGGTGCGTGGTGTGCCCGCGATGGATGAGGTCGAAGCAGCCGTTGGTGAAGACCACCCGCCGCCCCGCGGCCCGTTCGCGCGCGATGAGGACCCGGAGCTCCTCCGCCGTCTGCAGGTCTTCATCGCCCGCCCCGAGCACGCGCTCGAGATCGGCGCGGGCGCAGACGGCCGTGCCGGGGCGCTGCACCACGACGTCCGCTGCCCGCTGAGCGAACGCGGCGGCGCGAGCGAGGTCCGCTCCGAGGCTGGTCGCGATCGCCAGCGCCGCGGTGAAGGTGTCGCCGGCGCCCGAGGCCTGCTGCTCGGCGACCGGCCGTGCGGAGGTGCGCGCGGTCACGCGTCCTCCTTCGATCACGACGGTTCCATCGACGTCGAGGGTGACGACGGCGCTCGCCGCACCCGACTCTGCGACCAGGCGCGACGCGAGAGAGGCGACGGCCTCGGGCCGGTCGCCGACGAGCGGGATTCCGAGAAGGCCCGCCGCCTCCGCGGCGTTCGGGGTGACGATGTCGGGCCGCAGCGGACGCCAACGCCGGAGGTCATGCGCATCGACGATCAGATGCGGCGGGCGACGGATGTCGGGGATCTGCAGCTCCGGCGTGAACAGTCCCCCGTCGTAGTCGCAGATGACGATGGCATCCGTGGCGCCGATCGTCGCCGCGACGGCGGCGAGTTCGGCCCGGTCCGCCACGGTGAGAGGCGGCTCCGCCCGACGGTCGGCCCGCACCAGCAACTGGTCCTCACCGACGATCCGGGTCTTCACCGCGGTGCTCGCACCCTCGCGGACGATCACGCCCGAGACATCCACCCCCGCCGCAGTCAGCAGTTGACGAAGCGCCCGTCCCTCGCCGTCGTCTCCGACGGCGGCGATGAGGCGCACCGTTGCTCCCATGGCCGCGAGGTTCACCGCGGTGTTGGCGGCGCCTCCGGCCGCGTCCTCGGCCTCGGCGATGTCGACCACGGGCACGGGGGCCTCGCGACTGAGGCGCCGTGCGCGGCCGCGCACCCACCGGTCGAGGATGACGTCACCGATGACGGTCAGGTGCGGCGGGCGCTCCGCGAGGAATTCGAGGATGTCTGCGAAGTCGTCCGTCATGACACTCCCATACCCGTTGCGGTCCCTCAGCATGCGCGCTCGCGCGAGAAGGTTTCATCCCCGCCTCTCGGGGGAACGGTCACACCAACGCCGGGACACGGGCCGGCGAAAGGGGTGGAACGAGTGAAAGCCACGACAGTGCTCGAGACGGGCCGGTTCGACGACGTGCTGAAGATCGCCGTCCTCCGCGGCGGCGGGCTCGGCGACCTCATCTTCGCCTTCCCAGCCATCGACGCGCTCGCCGAGACCTACCCGGAGGCGGAGATCGTGCTGCTGGGGACGCCGCTTCACCGAGCGCTGCTCGAAGGCCGGTCGGGGCCGATCTCGCGGGTCGAGGTGCTTCCCCGCGCACGCGGGGTGCACAGCCCCGACGGGTCGGATGATCCCTGGGCGGTGGGGGCGTTCCTCCAGCGCATGGCCGACGAGCACTTCGACCTCGCGTGTCAGCTCCACGGCGGCGGACGCTACTCCAACCCGTTCGTCCTCGGCCTCCGCGCCCGGCACACGGTTGGGACGCAGACGGCTGACGCCGCGCCGCTCGAGCGGAGCCTCCCCTACCTCTACTACCAGCACGAGGCGATCCGCTGGCTCGAGACGGTCGCGCTCGCAGGCGCCACCTCCGCGGGAGAAGAGCCTCGGCTGGCCGTCTCGCCGCGGGAGCGGATGCGGGCGCTGCATCTCCTCGGCGAGGGGTACGGCGCCCTCGCGGTGATCCACCCAGGAGCCAGCGACCCGCGGCGCCGGTGGCCGGCCGAGCGATTCGCCGAACTCGCCGTGCGACTGGCCGATGACGGCATGCGCGTGGTGGTCGTCGGCGACGGCGCCGACGCCTCTCTGGCGGACGCGATCGCGGATGCGGCGGCGGCGGAGGCGGGTGAGGCGGTCTTCTCACTCGCCGGCCGGCTGTCGCTTCCCGACCTCGCCGGCGTGCTGTCGGTGTCGGACGTGTTCGTCGGCAACGACAGCGGTCCGCGCCACCTCGCCCACGCCGTCGGTGCGCCGACGGTGGGCATCTTCTGGGTCGGCAACCTGATCAACGGCGGCCCCCTCACGCGGCTCCGCCACCGCGTCCAGCTCTCCTGGACCACGCGGTGCCCGGCGTGCGGGGTGGACGTGACCCAGGTCGGCTGGACGGCGGAGCGGTGCGAGCACGACGAGTCGTTCGTGACGGATGTCGCGGTGGACGCCGTCTACGACGATGCCGTCGCGCTCGCCGCGCTCACGGCCAGGACGGCTCGTCTTCGGGGAACATGACGAGCTCCCGCACCTCGACCCCCTGCGGGCGGGTCAGGGCGAAGACGATCGCGTCGGCGACTTCGGCCGGATCGATGAGATTCGCATCGGGCCCGGGCTTGTACTGCTCGTCGCGCCCGTCGAAGAAGCGGGTGCGCATCCCGGCGGGATAGACCGTCGTCACGCCGAGCGTGCCCTTGGTCTCGGCCGCAAGCGCCCGGGAGAACCCCACGACGCCGAACTTCGACGCGCAGTAGGCGGTCGCATCGCCGAAGGCGCGAAGCGCCAGCGACGAGGCGACCGTGATCACTCGTCCGTGCACGGCGGTGAGGGCGGGGAGGGCGGCACGGACCACCGCGACGGTGCCGAGGAGATTCACGGCCACGATCTGCTCCCAGGCCTCGCCCGGAAGGGCGCCGAGCGGCGCGGGACGGTCGACGCCGGCGGCGGTGACGACGGCGTCGAGCCCGTCGTATCGTTCGGCGAGGTCGGTGACGAGGGCCTCGGTGGCGCGGGTGTCGGAGACGTCGCACGCGTAGGCGTGCTCATCCTCGAGCCGACTCACGTCGAGGTCGAGGACGATCGCCGTTCCGCCCTGGGCGCGGACGGCGGCGACGACAGCGGCACCGAGGCCGGAGGCGCCGCCGGTGACGAGCACGTTTCCGAGGGGTCGAGGAGAAGACATAGAGGTTCCTTTCGTGAAGCGATCGTGAGGGGCCGGTCAGCCGACGCGAGCGAGGGCGCCCGCCAGGGCGGTGGTGGAGCGGCCGGGGTGATAGGGCACCGTGACGGTGCGTCCGCCCCACTCCGCGAGCACCGCTGTTTCGGGAAGGTCTTCGGCGACGTAGTCGCCGCCCTTCACCCAGATGTCCGGCATGAGTCGGCGGAGAGCGGCGACGGGGGTGTCTTCGGCGAAGACGAGCACCGCATCGACGCATTCCAGCGCGAGCAGCAGGTCGCGGCGGTCATCCTCGGTCATGATGGGGCGCTCCGGTCCTTTCAGCGCGCGCACCGAGGTGTCGCTGTTCAGGCAGACGACGAGACAGTCTCCGAGGGAACGCGCCGCCGCGAGGGTGCGCGCATGTCCGGCGTGAAGGAGGTCGAAGCATCCGCCGGTCGCGACGACCGTGCCCCCACGGGCGCGGACGTCTCGCACCACCGCGAGCGCGTCGCCCCCCGCTGCGACCGGCACCGGAACCGCCGTGTCGGCGAGCGCCGCGACGCCGCCCGCGGCGAGGAATCGTCCGGCGGCGAGGACCCCGCTCTGAACGGCCGCGGGGAGGGAGCGTCCTTCCCCGAGCGCCGTCGCGAGAGTCGCGGCGAACCGGTCGCCGGCGCCGCAGGGGTCGGCACGGGGAATCGGCGCTGCGGGCACGACATGCGGTGCGGCGGATCGTCCTCCGCCCGACGCCGTCTCGAGCGTGTGAAGGAGTGCACCGTCGGCGCCGAGGGTGACCACGACCGCCGCGCTCCGCCACCGTGCGAGGAGCACCGCGGATGCCTCGGCCGCGCCGGCGACTCCCGTCGATCCGACGCCTGAGGCGGAGAGCGCTTCGGTGAGGTTGGGAGTCACCACGACACCGGGCACGGGGTCGCTTCCTCGCGGATGCGGATCCCACACCACCGGAACATCGGACGCCGCGGCCCGGCCGATCGCCGCCCGGAGCCCCTCGTCGGCGGTGAGCCCACGACCATAGTCGGCGACCACGATCGCGTCCGGCCCCGCGAGCGCGTCGAGCATCGCCGGGGTGACCTCCGGGGTCGCGCTCTCCCCGCCCTCATCCAGACGTACCACCACGTGCTCCTGCGCGCGGACCCGGGTCTTCACCACGGTGGGCGACGGGCTGTGCCCCGCCACGATCCGGAGGCTTCCGCCACCCTCCTCGGCGAGAAGCGAGCGCAGCGTCTCGGCGCCGTCGTCGTCGGCCAGAGCGGTCACGAGCGTCACGGCGCATCCGTCGCGGGCGAGGAGGAGCGCGACCAGTCCCGCACCTCCCGGGCGGCGGGTCGAGCCCGCCACCGCCACCACGGGAACCGGGCCGTCTGGACTCAGTTTCTGAGCCTCCCCGGCGATGTCGACGTCGAGCAGGATGTCTCCGACCACCACGATGTTCACCGATCGCCCCCTTCCGCGTCGATGTCCAGCGACCGCACGCGGGCGTCGAAGACGCGGCACAGGAGATGAAGCGCGACCAGATGCGCCTCCTGCACGCCGGCGCTGGACCCGGCGAGGGTGAGCGACTCGTCGCACTCCTCCGACAGCGGGTTCGGCGCCGTGCCGGTGAGCGCCCAGCTCCGCGCGCCGGTCTCCCGAGCTGCACGGGCGGCTCGCAGCAGGTTCTCGCTCCGCCCGCTCGTGGAGAACAGCAGCACGACGTCGCCGGGGCGGGCATGAGCGAAGACCTGGCGGGCGAAGACGTCGGCGAAGCCGTAGTCGTTGCCGATCGCGGTGACCGACGACGATTCCGCGTGCAGCGAGATCGCCGAGAACGGACGCCGCTCGCCGTCGAACCGTCCCACGATCTCGGCGGTGAGGTGCTGCGCCTCGGCGGCGGAGCCGCCGTTGCCCGCGGCGAGCAGGCGGTGACCCCTCATCAACCGGTCGGCGAGATCGATCCCCCAGCGGGTGAGAGTCGCCACTTCGCTTCGCAGAGCCGCGACGACCTCGTCGTGGTCTTCGAGGTGCGCGGTGAGGATGTCTCCCAGCGCCGGCGGCACCGGCGCGAAGCGCACGGGGGATCGACCGCGCGTCGGAGTCGTCAGAGGCGTCGCACTCATCGCCCGATCACCTCCGCTGCGGCAGGGCGGGACCGGTCGCGCGCGATCAGGCGCCCGTAGACGCGCTCGGTGTCGGCGGCGACCTTGTCCCAGGTGTACCGCGAGCGCGCGCGAGCGGCACCGGCGCGCCCGAGCTCGGCGAGGCCCGCGGGATCGGCGAGGAGGGTCGTGACGGCCTCCGCGATCGCGGCGGGATCCCGCGGCGGCACGTGAAGACCCGTGCGACCGTGCACGACGGTGTCGATGAGTCCCCCCACGGCGGTGGCGACGACCGGGACGCCGGTCGCCATCGCCTCCAGCGGCACGATCCCGAACGGCTCGTACCAGGGGGCGCAGACGACGAGGTCGGCGGAACGGAGGATCGCGGGGAGTTCGGAATGGGCCACCTGCCCCCGGAAGCTCACGAGGTGCGCGACCCCCTCGGCGCGCGCGAGCGCGGCGAGCCGCTGCACATCGGCGTCGCGGGCGACATCCGGTGCGGCTGTCGACCCGCCCACGATGACCAGCTCGACGTCGTCACGCCCCTGCCGCGCCAGCTGCGCGAGCGCGCTGATGGTCACACCGACGCCCTTGCGCGGCACGAGGCGGCCGATGGTGACGATGCGGTGGCGGCGCGTGCGGGGCTCCGCCTCACCCTCGGGATGGAACAGCGAGATGTCGACCCCGCAGGGGACGACCGAGATCCGCGACGACGGCACTCCGAGGGGGATCAGCTCGAACGCCTCGTCCGAGCACGTCGCGACGACGACATCCGCCTCCCGCCCCACACGCGCCTCGCAGTCGGCCCGCTCGGGAGGGCTGGTGTCCTCCACCCCCTGATGGCGGCGCTTGACGACCCCGAGCGCGTGGTAGGTGTGGGCGACCGGGACGGCGGGGCCGCCCCGGCGCCGGGCGGCGTCGAGCGCAGCGACCCCCGACATCCAGAAATGACTGTGCACGACGTCGGGCGCCTCGGCGGCCCACGCCTCGGCCAGCCGGTCGGCGAAGGCCGGCATGAAAGGCAGCAGCTCGTCTTTCGGAACGGCCGTCGGTGGCCCCGCGGTGACCGGGATCACCTCCACACCCGGTGACAGCGGCACTCGATCGGGAAGGTCCGGATCGTCGCGGCGGGTGAAGACCGTGACTTCGTGCCCGCGCGCGGCGAGCGCAGTGGACAGGGCGGCGACGTGAACGTTCTGCCCGCCGGCGTCGACCCCGCCGAGGGTCGCCAGGGGACTGGCGTGCTCGGAGACCATGGAGATCCTCATGTCTCGCTCCTCTCGCTGCTGCGATGGCTGGATGTGCCGACGAGCGCGGGGCCCGATCGGCGGAATCGGGGGCGTCGTGCAGCATGACGCTCCCGCGCTTCGTCGAAGACCGCGTCCCACGCGTGATGGAAGGCGGCGAGTCCGTGATGGCGGAGCACGTGCTCCCGGGCCCGTGCGCCGCAGGCGGCGGCGAGCGCCGGATCCGCCTGCAGGGCGCGGAGCCCTCGGACGAGCTCGTCGAGGTCGTTGGAGATGACGCCGGCGTCGGCGGGCACGGCGCGGGGAGCCTCGGTGGTCGCCAACGCCACGACCGGCATCCCCAGGTGCATAGCCTCCAGCAGCGCGAGCCCCAGCGACGTCCACCGGAACGGGTGGAGGTACACCCGGCGACGTGCCATCTGGTCGTGGAGTTCCGCGGTCGGCAGATCACCCGCCGCGACCACGGCGCCCGCGTCGACCCCGAGAGCGGCCGGAAGGGGCTCGGCCTTCATGCCGAACACATCGACGGGGGCCACCGCGGCGAACTGCGGCAGAAGGTCCGACCCGACGATCCGGCGGCGGCGCACCGGCTCGTTGACCACGACGGCGGTGCGGGCGAGCTCCCCGGTGTAGCGCAGACCGGGGTCGGCCACACCGTGCGGCACCACGCGGGTGGGCGCATCGCCGTTGTCCCAGAAGAGACGATTGAAATGGGTGACGTGGACGAGGAGGATGTCGGTCCGCTCCGCCATCGGGTGGCGGGTGTTCACGGCGTCGGGCTTCGGGGTGTTGTGCTCGAGGTAGACGGCGGGGAGGTCGCTTCCGGGGCGCCGGCCGGCGAGCGCGTGGACGAGCTCCACCTCCTCGGGACGCTGGAGCACCACGAGATCGATGTCGGTCTCCCGCAGATCGTGGGTGTCGACCTCGCGGGCGGCGGGCCAATCGCGGCCGTGCGTTCCGCCGCCCCAGGCGTCGCGCGCGGCGTTCACCGGCACGAGGTACTCGTGGTCGCCGCGGACGAACGCGTCGGCGTACCCGCCGTGCATGTGCCAGAAGAGCACCTTCATGGCCGCACCTCGCTCGACGACAGGGCCGGGGTGAGCGAAAGAGCAGGATCGAGATCGGCGCAGGTGCGGCGGACGTCATCGGCGGTGACGTCGGAGAGACACGGATGACCCGGCACCGGGCACTCGCGGGCCCGTGAGCCGCGGCAGGCCGCGTCCTGGTCGCCGAGCAGGACGTGCGGCACACCCCACGGCGCCCACCGGACGGCAGGGACGACGGGCGAGAAGAGACTGACGACGGGGGTTCCGACGGCTGCGGCGACGTGAGCGGGACCGGTGTTGCCGGCGATCACCACGCGCGCGCCGGCGAGGATCGCTCCCAGGGTCTGCAGCCGGGTCACGCCGCCGAGGTCGAGGGCATACGCGCCGCCGCCGGAGACGGACGCCGTCAACTCCCGCTCATCGGCGCCGCCGGTGACCACGACCCGGACGCCGTCGTCGTGGAGGAGGCGCACGAGCTCGGCATGACGGCTCTCCGGCCACCGGCGCGCCGGCGCTGCGGCGCCAGGATGCACCACCACGTACTCCCCCGGCTCGGGAAGCCCGCCCACGGGCGCCGGATCGACGGTCATCCGCAACCGGCCGTCATCGCCCGGCGGCGGGGTGAAGCCGCCCGCCGCGGCGATCCGAAGCGCGCGCAGCGCCTCGGGCTGATCTTCGGGGAAGTCCTCCCCGGGGCGGAGGCGGACGTCGAGGAGGTCGCCGGCGTAGTCGACCGATGCCCCGACGATGCGCGGAACGCCCGCGAGCCGAAGGAGGAGCGCGAGCGGGAGCGGGGACTGGTGGAACGACGTGAGGATGATCGCCACCTGGGGCGCGGCCTCGGCGAGGATCCGATCCAGTCGGCGGATCACCGCCTTCGAGGCGGGCGGAGCCGATGCGGTGATCCACGGGCAGTCCCACACCACGACACGGTCGACGCCCGGGAGAGCACGAGCCGCTTCCGCGCCGAGGCTGCTCACGAGCATCCACACCTCGTCGACGTCGGGCGAGGCGGCGACGGCGCGGACCGCCGGGCCAGAGAGCAGGACGTCTCCGAGGCTGTCGAGGCGAGCGATGAGGGCGCGGCGCGTCATCCGTCCGCTCCTTCGCGCGTCTTCCCCGCGGGAGCGCCGACGCGGTCCATCACGAGCGCCATCGCCGCGCCCAGGTCGCGGGCGACCGTCGGAGCAGCCGCCACTTCTTCGGGTCGGGTCGTCTCGGTCGGAACGAGCACGGCGGATGCCCCGGCTCGTCGGGCTGCGGCGACGTCGGCGCCGATATCGCCGATGACGACGGCTTCGGCGGGACTCACGCCCAGTCGCGCACAGGCGTCGAGGACCAGCCCGGGCGCGGGCTTCCGGCACGGGCAGGCGTCCCCCTCGACGTGAGGGCAGTACGCCCACACGTCGAGGGGACCGACGAGCTCGTCCACTCGACGGTTCACCGCCTCCACCTCGTCGCGGGTGAGAAGCCCGCGGCCGATGCCCGACTGATTGGATACGACGCCGACCTTCAATCCGGCCCGCCGGGCACGGCGCACCGCGTCGACCGCGCCGGGCATGACCTCCACCCGCGCGGGGTCGCCGTTGTAGGGCACGTCGACCACGAGCGTGCCGTCGCGGTCGAACAGCACCGCCCGGATGTCGGGGCCGGGGGCCGGCGGAGAATCGGTCATGCTTGTGCTCTTGCCCACTTCTCCTCCTCGTCAAACGCGACTTCTCCTCGTGCGTTCGGCGGACGGGGCCTGGAGCGGAATGCGATGCTGAGGGCGTGGAACACCTCGACGCTCCCGACGGCCGGCCCGAACTCGTAGCGCTGCGGACGCTCAAGCTCGGCGATCTCCTCGTCGCGGTGCCGGCGGTGCGGGCGCTTCGACGGGGTTTCGCATCGCACCGGCTGGTGCTGGCCGTGCCCGGCTGGCTGGAGCCCATCGTCGATCTCGTCGAGGGGGTGGATGCGCTTCTCCCCACCCCCGGGCTCGACGATCCGCTTCCGCTCGAACCCGGGCGGGTCGACGTCGCCGTCAATCTGCACGGCAGCGGCCCCGAGAGCCGGAGCGTCGTCGACTCCCTCGAGGCCCGTCTGACGATCGCTCACCGGGTTCCCGAGATCGACGGCGAGAACCCCGCCGATCCGCGGATGCCGGCGTGGCAGGACGACCTGCTCGAGCGACGCCGGTGGGTGCGGTTGGTGGAGGCCTTCGGCATCCCCGGTGATGCCGACGAGGTCGCGCTGTCGTCGTCCACGCGCCGTACCGGGATCGTCAGCGCCACCGTCATCCACGTCGGCGCCTTCTACGGCTCGCGCCAGTGGCCCGTCGACCGGTTCGCCGAGGTGGCCGCGGGACTCCGCGACAGAGGCCACACGATCGTCTTCACCGGAAGCGACCGTGAGCGCGAGCGCGCGCTCGAGGTGGCAAGGGCGGCGGCCTTCCCGACGGACAGCGTCCTGGCCGGTGGTCTCGACCTCGCCGAGTTCGCCGCCCTCGTCGAGGACGCGCGGCTGGTGATCTCCGCCGACACCGGCGCCGCTCACCTGGCCTCGGCGTACCGGCGTCCGTCGGTGGTGCTGTTCGGTCCGGCGGCGCCAGAGAACTGGGGACCGCCGCCGGGCCCGCACCGGGTGCTGACGGATGCGCGTCTCCGCCGCGGCGACACCTTCGGCAGCGATCCCGATCCGGCACTCCTCGCCGTCACCCCGGCTCAGGTGCTCGAGGCGGCGGAGGCGGTGCTCCGCGCCGGTTAGGCATCCGGCGACCGAGATGGCACCATCGGGTGGGCGCCCACCGGCGCCGGACTCCCTGCAAACGAAATGGCACTGATGCGCGCTTCCCGGATCTCCGCTCTCGTCCTCCTCGCCTCGGTGGGCTTCGCCGCCCTCACCGGCTGCGCGCCGGCGGCCGAACCGACGGGACAGGCCACGCCCGAAGCATCCGCCTCGCCTTCTCCCACCGGGGCCGAGTCGGAGGCCCCCGCATCGGACGGGCAGACCCGCGAAGAAGCCTGCGAGATCGCCAATCAGGCGGCGGTCGACCTGCAGGACGAGGCGAACGAGGCCCTCGCGAATCAGACCGATCCCGCCGCCGTGGGGGCCGCGCTCGATCAGGTCAGCGCCGGATTGTCGACGGCCCTCGAAGACATCACGAACAGCGAGGTCTCGAGCGCGGTCGGCGACCTGCAGCAGCGCTTCGCCGCCTTCAGCGAGCTCTACAAGAGCCTGCAGTCGGGAACGCCGACCGAGGAGCAGATCTCGTCCGCCCAGACCGCTGCCGTCGACATGCAGGAGGCGGTCACCCGGGTGAGCGAGCTCTGCTCCTGAGCTGCTGCCCGAGGCCCACCCGACCGCTGGTCGGCGTCAGGCGGTGACCGGAGGGCTCACGACCCGCCGGTCGCCGTGCGTGATCCGCTCGCGCAGGATTCCGAGAGCCTTGGTGAGGATTCGGGAGATCTGCATCTGAGTGACGCCGAGTTCGCCGGCGATGTCCTGCTGGGTCCGGTCCTCGAAGAAGCGCAGATGCACGACGCGCCGCTCTCGCGGGGTCAGCGCGCGCTGAGCCGCCCACAGCACCGCCGACAGCTCCGCGCGCTCCAGGGCCTCTCCGCCGTCCGAGATCAGGTCGGCGAGGGTCGCATCGCGGTCGTCGCCGACGGGGACGTCGAGCGACGCCGGACGCAGATGCGACTGCGCGTCGATCGCCTCCCGCACGAGATGATCGGCGGATTCGAGATCGTCGGTCAGTTCCGACACCGAGGGGCGCCGCCCGAGCTTCTGCGCCAGCCGAGGTGACGCCTCGGCGATCCTGGCCCGGAGGTCCTGCACGGCCCGCGGCGGACGGACGAACCAGCCGTGGTCGCGCAGATACCGCTTGAGCTCGCCGGAGATGGTGGGCGAGGCGAAGGCGGCGAAGGTCGTCCCCCGGTCGGGGTCGAATCGGCACGCCGCGTTCCACAGGCCGATATAGGCGACCTGGACGAGGTCGTCGTCACGCCCGCCGCGCTGTGAGAATCGGCGCGCGAGGGATTCCGCGAGCGCGAGGTTCTCCAGTGTCAGGCGCTCCCGCTCGCGCTGGTCGGAGATCGCGGCACTCGAAGACGCGCTGCGGCGGTGGGGGGTGGTCGTCGCCATGGCGGCAGGATGCCTCGCCGAGGGTCCGATCGTCGGGGGGCTTGAGAAGTGGGAGAAGTGCCGCCACAATGCTTCTCCCTCGGTGGAGCCTCCGCCGCGGGAGACGTCAGCGGCGGACGAGGTCGAACGCCTCGACCGGACGACGGGGGATCGTCGTGGGGGCCTCGAGGTGCACGGCGCCGCTCGGGATGATCCCGGCCCCGCCGTAGCGCTCCATCACGCGCCACTGCGCGAGGACGTCTTCGCCGGAGTGATCGGCCGGCACCTCCTGCCAGAAGTCGAAGCCGCCGACGGCGATGAGGGCCGCCCGGCGGTACATCACACACCCGCCGATCCATGCGACCTTGTAGGGCAGCCAGCCCTGGGCGGGAAGCTCCACCTCTCGCGCGAGGTGCACGAGGTTGGCGGCGTTGTGCAGCGGCCAGCGGTCGAACGCCTCGGTGTCGCGGTCGACCCGCTCGGGCTGGATGCCCGCCTGCCACGGCTGGAAGGCCTCCCGCTCGGCGGGGCGCTCGTCGTCGAGGAACGACAGGCCCTGCACCGCCATGCCCACGAGGCCGGTCTCGCAGCCGACCAGTGCCTCGTGCAGGGTGGCCAGCGCGCCCGGCTCCAGCCAGACGTCGTCGTCGAGGAACAGCACCGACGGCGCGCCCGAGTGGGAAAGAAGGAACTGCCGCTGCTCAGCCAGTCCGCGGCGTGGCAGGTGCCGGATGATCCGGGTCGGGCGGCCCTGCGCGTCGAGCACGCGGATCATCGCCTGAACCGCCGGCGCTTCTTCGGCGGGCACGTCGGACTGATCGCTGACGATGACGCGGAACGGCGGGTCATCCTGGGCCGCAAGGCCCGCCAACGTGACCGCCAGTTCGGCGACGCGGCCCGCCGTGGGGATGAGGACGTCGACGGCGGGCGAATCCGTCGCCGCCCGTGATCCCCACTGCGCGGAGCCGCGCCGACTGGGCATCAGCTGCCGGAGACGGCGCTGCTGACGTCGGTGGGGCTTTCGAACGAGTCCGCGCCGGCGCCCTCGAGGGCCGAGACGAGGTCGTCGGGAGCGCCGTTGTCGCGGGCGGCCCGAACGAGGTCGTCCTTCGATGCGGGATAGTCGACGCCGCCGAGATACTTCTGCAGCTCGATGGGCGTGGGGTTGTCGGCCATGTCGGTCCTCCTGTGTGTCGTGAGCGACAGCCACGGTAGGACCGGCGGAGAACGAGGGGAGGGGGGTTGACGGGCAGGATGACTCGGCCCACTCTTCGCCCCACGGCACACCTGCCGGGCGGATCATGCCATAACGCGACGCGGAAGAAAAGGGTTGCCGGCGGGTGGTCGATCGGGGGTTCACTTGTCTCCTAGGACAGAAGGACGAGGACGCCATGCTGACCGCGACGCCACACCCTCACACGCTTCCCACTGCGCCGTTTCCGGCGCCGGAGCAGCAGTCGGCCGTCGAGCACTTGGAACTCGTCCGGCTTCCCGCCGGCGGCTGGGTGATCACCGATCTCGCACGCCCGCACGACGACCCGAGGTGTCTGGTGGCCTACGTGCAGGAGGACGGTTCGCGCTACGAGGCGGTCTGGGTGCAGGCTCCGGTGAGCGTCGGGTGGTTCGAGTCGCTCGATGCGATCATCACCGAAGCGCTCGCGCGGAAGACACCACGCGCCGCCTGAGGTCTACCGGAAGTCCCGCGACCGGTGGCCTACGCCCACCCGGAGGTCTTCGAAGCGGTCCGCCACCACATTCGTCACCCCTTCCTCCGACCGCTCCAGCATGCCCCGGACGATGAGTGCGGGAGCATCTCGGGCCACTCGACGGTATCTGTTCCAGATGCCCACCGAGCAGATCACGTTGACCACCCCATGCTCGTCTTCGAGGTTCAGGAACGTGATGCCCGATGCGGTGGCCGGCCGCTGACGGTGGGTGACGAGCCCGGCCACCTCGACCCGCCGGCCTGTCTCGTGGGTCCGCAGTTCCTGCGAGGTCAGCACCCCGCGGGCATCCAGTCCGGATCGGAAGTGGGCGACCGGGTGGTCATCGGTGGAGATACCCGTCGCCCACAGGTCCGCGGCGAGGATGTCGTACGTGGACTGATCGGGAAAAAGCGGCGGTTGCACGGAGACCAGGGAATCGGGGAGGAACTCCGCCCGGTCGTCGGCTGCCGGCCCTGCCAGCCACAGCGCCTCACGGCGGGTGATCCCGAAGCACTCGAACGCGCCGGCCGTCGCGAGCGCTTCGAGCTGGGAAGCGGTGAGCCCCACCCGGCGGACGAGGTCTCGCATGTCGCGGAAGTCGCCGTCGCGGCGCCGTTCGGCGACGATCCGCTCGGCGAGCGCTTCGCCGATTCCCTTCACACCGGCAAGTCCCAACCGCACGGCGAACCGGCCGTCGCGACGGTGATCGGCGGATTCGTCCGGGGCAGCCGGGTCGAACGGGGGCACCGGGGGCTGGACGCGGTGCGCGCAGTCGGCGCGGCCGGTGGGCCCGTCGGCGTCGCCGAGGCGCTCGAGGGCGGCATGGGCGTCTGACCGCAGCAGGTCGGGCCGGCGCACCTCCACCCCGTGACGCCGCGCGTCGGCCACGAGCGTCGCCGGGGAGTAGAAGCCCATCGGCTGGGCGCGCAGGAGTCCGGCGAGGAATGCCGCCGGGTAGTGCAGCTTGATCCAGGAGCTGGCGTAGACCAGGAGCCCGAACGACAGCGAATGCGATTCGGCGAAGCCGAAGTTCGCGAACGCCTGGATCTGACGGTAGATCCCGTCCGCGTCCGCACCGACCAGGCCATTTCGAGCCATCCCCTCGTACAGCCGCTCGCGGAGGGATTCGATGCGCTCGATCCCCCGCTTGGACCCCATCGCCCGTCGGAGCAGATCGGCGTCTTCGCCGGAGCAGTCCCCCACCGCCATGGCCATCTGCATGAGCTGCTCCTGGAAAACAGGAACGCCGAGGGTCCGCTGCAGCACGGAGGCGAGCTTCGGATGCTGGTAGGTCACCGGCTCACGCCCGAGCTTGCGTCGGACGTACGGATGCACGGCGCCGCCCTGGATGGGTCCCGGCCGGATGAGGGCGATCTCGATGACGAGGTCGTAGAACCGGCGGGGCTGCAGTCGCGGGAGAAGCCCCATCTGCGCGCGCGACTCCACCTGGAACACCCCGATGGAGTCGGCTCGGCAGAGCATGTCGTAGACCGCCTGCTCCTCTTTCGGCATGGTGGCCAGCTCCCACTCCTCCCCGGTGGCGTCGCGGATCATGTCGAAGCAGTACTGAAGCGCGGCGAGCATGCCGAGCCCGAGAAGATCGAACTTCACCAGCCCCATCCACGCCGCGTCATCCTTGTCCCACTGGATGACCGTGCGCCCCTCCATCCGGGCATGCTCGATGGGCACCACCTCCCCAACCGGCCGGTCGGTGAGGACCATGCCGCCGGAGTGGATGCCGAGGTGACGGGGCGCCTTCAACAGTTCGGAGGCGTACTCGATCACCTGCGCGGGGATGTCGTGGTCGGGCCCGGACTCGAGGTTCGCACCCCACCGCTCCACCTGCTTCGACCAGGCGTCCTGCTGCCCGGTGGAGTAGCCGAGCGCCTTGGCGACGTCGCGAACGGCGTTCTTCGGCCGGTATTGGATGACGTTGGCCACCTGTGCGGCGCGGTCACGGCCATAGGTGGCGTAGACCCACTGGATGATCTCCTCCCGGCGGTCGGAGTCGAAGTCGACGTCGATATCGGGCTCCTCGTCGCGGAGGCTCGACAGGAACCGCTCGAAGGGAAGCTCGTAGGCGATCGCGTCGACGGCGGTGATGTCGAGCAGGTAGCAGACGGCGCTGTTGGCGGCGGATCCACGCCCCTGGCAGAGGATGCCGCGGCGCCGCGCCTCCTGCACGATGCCGTGCACGATGAGGAAGTAGCCGGGGAAGTCTTTGGTCTCGATCACCTGGAGCTCGCGTTCGATGCGCGCGCGGTTCTCCGGCGACAGATCGGGATACTTCCGCGGCACCGCCTCCCACACCAGGTGACGCAGCCACGACATGGGGGTGTGCCCCGCGGGCACCCGCTGCTTCGGCAGAGCAGGCCGCGCCCGTCGGAGGGGGAAGGCGAGATCGTCGGCCAACGCCACGGTGCGTTCGACGGCGCCGGGGTAGCGTGCGAACCGGTCGGCCATCTCCGCTCCCGAGCGCAGGTGCGCCGCCGCGTGTGCGGGCAGCCAGCCGTCGAGCTCGTCCATTCCGCGGCGAGCCCGGACAGCGGCCACCGCCGCGGCCAGTCGTGCCCGCTCGGGAACGGCGTAGTGGACGTTGTTGGTGGCGAGGACCGCGAGCCGACGGGTGCCGGCGAGGGTCGCCAGGATGTCGTTGTCCCGCGAGTCGAGCGGGTGCCCGTGGTCGATCAGTTCCACGTTGACCGCATCGGGTCCGAACCGCTCGATCAGCCGGTCGAGCTCGGCGGCAGCGGCCTCGGGCCCGCCCGCCGCGAGCGCCTGCCGCACCGCGCCCTTCCGGCATCCGGTGAGGATCGCCCAGTGTCCGTCCGCCCGCGCGGCGAGATCGTCGAGGTCGTAGGAGGGCCGCCCCTTCTCGGACCCGGACAGCTGGGCACGGGTCAGGGCGGCAGCGAGGCGGTGGTAGCCCTCCTCTCCGCGAGCGAGCACCAGCAGATGCGTGCCGTCGGGATCGGGCTCGCCGCTGCGGGACGGGCTCGGCGAGGCATCCTGCCCTCCGAGCGACAGCTCCGCCCCGAACACCGTCTTCAGCTGCAGGTTCTCGGCAGCCTCGGCGAAGCGGACGATGCCGTAGAACCCGTCGTGGTCGGTGACGGCGAGCGCGTGGAGACCGAGCCGTTCCGCCTCCTCGGCGAGCTCTTCGGGCGACGATGCACCGTCGAGGAAGGAGAAGGATGAATGCGCATGCAGCTCGGCGTACGGTACCGTCGCGGCCGGACGGTCGATCGTCGGGGGCACGTAGGGTCCGCGCTTGTGCGACCAGGCGGGACTGTCACCGCCGTCGGCACCGGCGGGTGCCGTGCCGGGGCGGCGCCGGTCGCTGAGGATCCGCTCGAGCTCCGACCACGGCACGCCGGGATTGTTGAAACCCATCAGGTGGTCCTCGACGGGCTGAGGGAGGCGAGGTCAGTCATAGCGCCCCTCGGCGCTCCAGGCCCCGTTCTCGCAGACGAGAAGCCAGGCGGTGCGGTCGGTGTCGACGACCTGGAACCGGTGCGCGCGCCGAGTGCGCACCGGATCCCAGGTGCGCTCGACGACCGGCCACGGACCCGCCCACGCCTCGATCGGACGCGAACGACCGGCCTCGACCAGAACCGCGGGATGCGCGGTGATCCGATCGCGGTCGTCGACGGCGACCGGGCCGCCCTCTCGCGTGGTGACCCGGACCGGCACGGGAGCGGGGAACACCGTGCCCGGCAGCGGGTCGGGAAGGCTTCCCGGCCAGGGCCGGGAGCGCTCCTTGGTGAGCACCGTGCGGTCGCCCCACGGGACCAGCACCTGCCGCTCCGCGAGCCACCGCCCCCCGCCGACCTCCGCGGTGAGGACCCCGCGGTGCCCGAGCATCGCCTGCACCCGGGAGAGCACGTGATGGACGCGCTCGTCGGTGCCGGCGCCGAACATCGCCGGGGCGTGATGAGAGGCGGCATCCACCGCCTCGGGAGACAGCCGCACCAGGGCGACACCGCTGGCCAGCACCCCGTCGCGCTCCCCCGAGGCCTCCTCGGCCAGCTGCCACCGCACCCGGTCGACCACGGCCGCGGCATCGAAGGAGCCCGGGTGCAGCCACACGCGCTCGCTGCGTTCACCGCGGTCACCGGTGAGCTCGACCCGCAGCTCCGTGCAGACGAGGTCGATCGCCCCCAGGCGGGAGATGAACTCGTCCGCTGCGATCCGCAGGGCGAAGGCGACCTGCTCCGCGAGCTCCAATGGAGGCTCGAATGCCACCTCACGATGCAGTTCCGGAGGAGGGACGCGCGGGTGGACCGGACGGGAGTCTCGGCCGGCCGCGAGCTCGTGCAGCCGCACACCCGGCTCTCCGAGACGCTCGCGCACCCGTTGTCCCTCGAGCCGGGCGAAGTCGCCGAGGGTCTGCACCCCGAGCCGGGCGAGGAGATTCACCACGTCGGGCTCGGCGAGTGCGGCGATCGGCAGAGGGGCGAGGAAACCGGCCGCACCGCCGGTGGGCACGGCGCAGACCGGATCAGCCGGGCGCGTCGCCCGGGCGGCCTGCTCGGCGGTGAACGGCCCGTCGGCGATGCCGGCGCGCACCTCATCGATGCCCAGGGCGCGAACCCCCCGGATCAGTACACGAGCGGACTCGATCTCTCCCCCGTAGTACCGCGCCGGACCCCGCGCCCGCAGGGCGCAGAGCCCCGGGCGGATGATCTGCACCCCGGGCGCCTGATCTTCGATCGCCGCGACCACCGGGGCGAACGCGCGGTGATCGCGCGCGGCATCGGCGCTGACCACCACCAGTTCCGGGCAGCGTGCCTGAGCGTCGCGGCGGCGCTGCCCGCGACGCACGCCCTCTGCCCGAGCGGCGGGCGAGCACGCCGTCACGGCATTGCCCGACACGATCGCCACGGGCGCGGTCGGCGTCAGCGGATCCGATGACCCGGCGCTGTCACGGACCAGTGCGGCGACCGGCCAATCGGGGAACCACAGCACGAGGCTGCGCACCGGGGCGTCCGCGCGCACCTCACCCCACCGCCTCGAGCGGCGTCAGCACCGGCATCGACCGCTCGGCGCCGCGAACCGCAGCCACTCGGCCGTCGGCGGCGGGAAGGGTCATCCGCGCCCGCCGGGGCACCGGCCACCGCCTGCTGCGCACGTCGATCGTCACCTCACGGGCGGAAAGGTACCCGTGTCCTCGGCCCACTCCCGACCACTCCGGATCAGCGACCTCGAGCGACGCCTCGGCCTGCGGCCAGTTGCCCTGCACCAACAGCACCGCTCCGCGATCGCGGAGCCGGGCGCCCAGGCGGGAGACGTCGCCGTCGGTCGCCCGGCCCGTCGGGCGGACGGCGACCACCGACACGACCTCGGCGAGCGTGGCAGCCACCGCCAGCCACCGAGGACCCGGATCGGGGACGAGGACGAGGTGCGAAAGGTCGACGCCCGCGCTCTCTGCCGCCTCGACTCCGATGTCGGGCATGCCGACGACGGCGCACCACGTCCCTTCCTGGGACGGTCGAGCCAGAAGAGCCGAAAGGAGGGCCGCCGACCGGCCGAGCGAGTAGGCGGAGCCCGAGCGGAGTCCCCCGTCCGGGAGGAGATCGGCGAGCGGATCGGAGACCGGCAGCACCGGAGCATCCATTCGGCGCCCCTGCACCCGCTCCACCTGTGCGCGCAGACGATGCAGTTCGCCGCGGACCTCGTCGCGGGTCGTTTCGCTCTGCACGGTCGCCCTCACTCCCACAGAGTAGAACATGTGTTCTATGTCTTCAACGCCTGTGGCGAGATTAACGGCGGCTTCCGACATCGCTGCGGGGATGATCCGCGCAGGATGTTCGAACGAGCCTCACTCCGTGTCGACGCGGATCTCCGTCTCGAGCGCGTCCGCCGCGAGCGCCATCGGCACCGCCGGCATCCCGGCGACCGTCACCGTGTAGTCGCCGCGGAATCCCTCGACCCGCACGCGTCCATCCGCGTCGGTGCGCACCGTCGTCTCGGGAAGCCACCATTCTCCCCGGACGAGATCGCGCAGCGCCGTGAACGACGGTTTCACCGTTCCGTCCGCACGGATCAGCCCGCCGGGGGCTCCCAACCACATCCCCCGATCGCTGAAGCCCCAGTAGGTGATCGCCTCGACCGACGGATGCGAGACCAGCGAGCGGTAGTGCCGCTCGACCTCGTCGGCCTGCCGCGCCTCACCCTCGGGCGTCGACGGCCACGATGCGACCTGGTAGTCGTTGAGGTCTTCGATCTCAGCGGGCATCAGGTCGCCCGACAGAAGGGTCGTCTCGGTGAAGTGCAGCGGCAGACCGAAGCGCGCGAATCGATCGGCGATCGCCACGATCTCCTCCTCACCGCGGTATCCCTGGTGCATGTGGGTCTGCAGGCCGATGGCGTCGAGACGGATGCCCGCGGCGAGCACCTCTTCGATGAGACGCTCGTACTCCTCCGAGAGGTCGAAGTCGTTCAGCAGCAGGAACGCCGTCGGGTTCGCCGCCCGCGCCTCCTCGAATGCCAGGCGCACCATCGCCACCCGGCCGCGGTCCCTCGCCAGCTCTGTGATGCCGTTGTCGCCGTTGTCGAACACCGGCATGATGACGACCTCGTTGATGGCGTCCCAGGTGTCGACGAGGCCGGCGAAGTCCGAGACATCCCGCCGGATGCGCTCCCGCTGCTGCCGCTCGATCTCCTCCAGCGGAAGACCCCGCAGCCACGGGGCGGTGACGGTGTGCCAGACGAGCGGATGACCCTTCAGCCCCACACCCCGCATGCGGAACCACTCCGCGGTCCGGCGCATCTCGGTCGTTCGGGGGTGCCCGGGCTCGGGCTCGAACCTTCCCCAGTAGAACGGCAGAGTCGCGGTGTTGAACACCTCGAGCCAGCGGCCGGCCTCAGCGGAGGAGAGGGTCCACTCCTCCCCCGGGTCGTCGTCATCGGCGACGTCGAAGGCGGTGTTGCCGAAGGCGAAGGCATGGCGGGTCTGCGCGGGCGTCACCTCCGCATCGGCGACCGGTCGACCCGCACCGTCGACGACGGTCACGACTGCCTCGCCGAGGCGGTGGACGGGGACTTCTGCGGTGAGACCGACCTGCTGCATCCGTCGATGCTACGAAGCGGGGCGCTTGGCGTCGCTCTCGGCGGCTGTTTTCGAAACCGGCGACCGGTTCCCCTCAGGCCGCGAGGGCGAGATAGGGCTCCCATCGGGGATCGGAGCGCTCGGTGCCCCGCACCGTCCACTGGCCCCCGCGAGGCGGCTGCGGGATGACCCGCAGATCCCATGACATCTCCTGCGGGGTCCGGTCGCCCTTGACGTTGTTGCACCGAAGGCAGCACGCGACGAGGTTCTCCCACGAGTCCGCGCCGCCGCGGGACCGCGGCAGGACGTGGTCGATGGTCGAGGCCGCCTTGCCGCAATAGGCGCAGCGGTGCCCGTCGCGGCGGAGCACGCCGCGCCGTGTGACCGGAACGTGTCGACCGCCGGGAACCCGGACGTATCGGGTGAGAAGGATCACCGCGGGGCGATCGTAGGTCGCGGTGGTTCCCCAGACGGGTTCACCGGCGACGTGTTCCACAACGGTGGCCTTGTCGTTCATGACGAGCACGAGCGCCCGTTTGAACGACACGACGGCCAGGGGCTCGTAGCCCGCGTTCAGCACCAGAGTGCGCATTCCTGTTCCCCTCGAACGGCCGAGACGGCTTTCACGGTTATTCGACTCGTGACGATTCGACAGGCGCAGGGCATGAAAAAAGGCGCTGTCTACAGACAGCGCCCTGGCGCCACGGCAGAACCGTGGCATCCGTCGACATGATGCCGGAGGACGAGCAGGCCGAGCGCATCCATGGTTCGGATACGTGGCACGCCGCCCATCGGCTCCCTCCGCTTCTCTCAAGCGTCAGCTGCTCTCAGGCTAATGCACGCGACACGCCCGGGGGTTCGAAACGGTGAACACCCCGTGGCGTGTCGGGAAACGCTGAGCGCGCGGGACGGATGACCCGCCCCGCGCGCACGCGGAGGATGGTGACGCGGGAAGGGTCAGCCGGCGTTCGCCAGGAGCCACTCGTACGAGTCGACGACGGAGCCGTTGATGTAGGTCTCGAAGTGCAGGTGGCACGCCGTGGAACGTCCGGTGCTCCCCACCAGGCCGATGATCTGGCCGGCGGAGACGGTCTGCCCTGCCTCGACGGTGCGGCTGCCGTAGGTCATGTGCCCGTAGAGCGTCGAGACGCGCTGGCCGTTGATGACGTGGTCGATGGTGACCGCCACCCCGTACCCGCCGTAGCTCTCCTGCGAGACGCGCACGACCCCCGCCGCAGCGGCGAACAGCGGCTCGCCGCAGCCGGCCAGCATGTCGGTGCCCATGTGGGCGCCTCCCCGCGAGAACGTGCGGTCACCCAGGGTGAAGCCGTTCAGCGGCCAGCGGACCTCGCCCGTACCGGGAGCGGTCATGCTCAGGTCGATGTTCGCGCGGGACCCGGAGGATGACGAGGAGGATGAGGGCGCGGCAGCCGCGAGCTCGGCTGCGATGCGGGCGCGCTCTGCGGCGGCCTCCTCGGCCTTCTTCTTCTCGATCTCCTCGGCGGTGGTGGCCGAGTAGCTGCTGCGCGACAGCTCGGTCGCTCCGGCATCGGAGGCCACGACGAGCGACTGTGCGTCGTCGACGGCGACCTGCTGCAGCGTCACGGAGTCGGCTGTCGCGCTCTCCACCGCCGCGTACGCCGGGAGCGCGACGGTGGCGATGAGCCCACCGACCATGGTCAGGATGACCAGGGTGCGCGCCGGCCGCTTCTCGCTCTTCGGGCGGCGGCTCTTCGGGCGAGCCGGCGCTGCGGGGCGGGCGCGGTGAGCCGGCGTTCGGGCCGAGGTCTTGCGTCGGGTGCGGTCTCGGCGTTCGAGCCCCGGTCCGTCGATCGACGACGGGTTCGCGGGGATTTCGTTATGTTCGGCCAATGGTCCTCCGGCGCCTCCGCGCTCCGGGGGGTGCGCTGGCTCGTCGACACTCAGTGTGGGGGCACGATGTGCGGGGCGGGCCGCGTGAACGACGAGCCGATGAGGCAATTCACGCGGAGTCCGTCGGCGGGCTTCTCGCCTGTGGACCTTCAGAGGCTACCCGAAGGTAACGAATAAGTCACGTTCACTGCGCGGCGGCACCGTCGTCGACGAGGAAGATGTGCGAGGCGACCTCGATCGGAAGCTCCAGCGCCTCGTCGTTCCCGTCCATCTCGACGAGAACGTAACCCTCGCTGTACCGGTAGGTTCCCGCGGCGCCCGGAAGCACCCCGGCGCCCTTCAGCTGCTGCAGAAGCTCTGGGTCGACCTGCGCGGGTTCGGCGAGTCGGCGCACCGTCCCCCGGAGGGGGCCGCCTGTCGCATTGAGCTGGGTCACCAGGCCGATGACCCCCTGCTCGAAGGTCTTGGCGGGGAGGTCGCCGAGCTGATCGAGCCCGGGGATCGGATTCCCGTACGGCGACTCGGTCGGGTGACCGAGGAGCTCGACCAGGCGCCGCTCGACCTGCTCGCTCATCACGTGCTCCCAGCGGCAGGCCTCCTCGTGCACGTAGGCCCAGTCGAGACCGATGACATCGGACAGCAGCCGCTCGGCGAGCCGATGCTTGCGCATGACATCGACCGCCTTCTGGCGGCCGGCGTCGGTGAGCTCGAGACGCCGGTCCTCCGACACCACCACCAGGCCATCGCGCTCCATGCGCCCGACCGTCTGCGACACCGTCGGGCCGGAGTGCCCGAGGCGCTCCGAGATACGGGCCCGCAAAGGGACGATCCGCTCCTCTTCGAGTTCCAGGATGGTCCGCAGATACATCTCTGTGGTGTCGATGAGGTCGGTCATGGCGCGGTGTCCTCGCAAGGGGGAAGGGGCCCTTCCAGCCTAGTCGTCCCCTGCGACACGCCGGCTCGAGAGGGTCGGCGGCGGGGGCCGCACCGGGCGGGGCGCGTGACATCCCTACAATCGGGAGCCATGGCCCATGTCGATCTGCCTCAGGACCTGCTGCCCTCCGACGGACGTTTCGGGTGCGGCCCGTCGAAGGTGCGGGGGGCGCAACTGCAGGCCCTGGTCACCCGGGGTGCGACGCTCCTCGGGACCTCCCACCGCCAAGCGCCGGTGAAGGATCTCGTCGGGTCGGTCCGTTCCCGCCTCGCGGAGCTGTTCGCTCTGCCTGAGGGGTACGAGATCATCACGGGCAACGGCGGGTCGACGGCGTTCTGGGACGCCGCGGCCTTCGGGCTCATCGAGCGTCGGAGCCAGAACCTCGTCTTCGGTGAGTTCGGCGGCAAGTTCGCAGCGGCTGCCCGGGCGCCGTGGCTCGAGGCACCGGATGTCCGCAGCGCCGAGCCCGGCCGACGCGCCGTCCCCGAGCCGGTCGAAGGGATCGACGTCTACGCGTGGCCCCACAACGAGACCTCCACCGGGGTGGCTGCTCCCGTGGAGCGCGTTGCCGGCGACGAGGGGTCGCTGACCGTGATCGATGCCACGAGCGCCGCCGGCGGGATCGCCTTCGATGCTGCCGCCGCGGACGTGTACTACTTCGCACCGCAGAAGAACCTCGGATCGGACGGTGGGCTGTGGTTCGCCGCGGTCTCTCCGCGCGCGATCGAACGCATCGAGCGGATCGCCGCATCGGACCGCTACATCCCCGACTTCCTCAGCCTCAAGAACGCGCTGGACAACTCCCGGCTGCAGCAGACCCTCAACACTCCGGCGATCGCCACCCTGGTGCTGCTCGACGAGCAGCTCGGCTGGATCCTCGAGAACGGCGGACTGGGGTGGGCGGATGCGCGCACCCGGGAATCGTCAACGGCCCTGTACGACTGGGCCGAGCGCTCGGAGGTCGCGCGCCCCTTCGTCGCCGACCCCGCCGACCGCTCGCCGGTGGTCGTCACGATCGACTTCGACGACGCCGTCGACGCTGCAGCGGTGGCGGCGAGCCTCCGCGCGAACGGCATCGTCGACACCGAGCCGTACCGCAAGCTCGGACGCAATCAGCTGCGGGTCGCGACGTTCGTCTCCATCGAGCCCGACGACGTGCGGACGCTCATCGGAGCGATCGAGTACACGCTCGAGCGGATCTGACCAGCCGCTCAGCCCTCGTGGCCCGTGCGGGCGTCATCGGAGCCTTCGTCCGAGTCGTCCTCGACATCGTCATCGTCCGACTCGTCATCGTCGTCGTCATCGTCGTCCGACTCGTCCTCGTCGGCGTCCTCGTCCGACTCGTCCTCGTCGGCGTCCTCGTCCGACTCGTCATCATCGTCGTCGTCCGACTCGTCATCGGCATCGTCGTCCGACTCGTCATCGTCGTCGTCATCCTCATCCGCGTCGTCCGCATCGGCATCGTCGAGCTCGTCGATGTCCACGCCGTCGACGTCGCCGGCGTGGAGGATGGGCGATCCGTCGGAGTCGAAGTCGGTGACGTCGAGGTCGTCGACGTCCTCCTCCGACTCGTCGTCGAGATCATCGTCGAGGTCGTCCTCGGTGTCGCCGTCGTCGCCGGGGTCACCCGCCTCCGCGGCCGCCGCCTGCGCGGCATGGTATTCCGCCAGTCGGACCGCCCAGGGCACCCACTCGGGCGCGAGCAACGCGGTGTCGCCGGGCAGGAGTTCGACCTCGAGCACCGTCGGCTCGGCGTCCGGCGCACGTCCGACGCTCACCGTCCAGAACCATCCCGGGTAGCCGGCGAGACGGTTGTCGAACCGGAGGGAGACGACACCGTCATCCTCCACCGTGTAACCGGCCAGATCGCCGATGGTGTTCTCCGGTGTGATCTCCCTCAGCGCGGTCAGCGCCAGGTCGTGGGCGGCGAGCAGCGCGCCGTCGACCTCAGGCTTCGAAGTCATCGGCGACCTTGCGCAGCACCGCGGCGACCTTCTTCGACTGCGACGAGTTGGGGTAGCGGCCGCGGCGGAGGTCGGCGCCGATCCCGTCGAGGAGCTTGACGAGGTCTTCGACGATGATCGCCATGTCATCTGCGGGCTTGCGGGAACGCTTCGAGAGGCTCACGGGCGCCTCGAGCACGCGCACCGACAGCGCCTGCAGTCCTCGACGACCGTCGGCGACGCCGAACTCGACGCGCGTGCCCTGTTTGGGCGCCGCAGCCCCGGCGGGGAGAGCCGTGGCGTGGAGGAAGACGTCCTGGCCGTCATCGGTGGTGATGAAGCCGAAGCCCTTCTCCTCGTCGTAGAACCTGACCTTGCCGGTGGGCATGGGAACCTCGCTGATTTCGACGCCCGCACCCGCGGGCATGACGCATGAGAGGCCGGACGACCCCTGGTTCCAGCCTACGCGGGAGCGCGGGCGGCCGTCACCGCGCGGAGCGGAGGGTCCTGGCGTCCCGGTAGGCTGGTGCGGATGAGCAAGCCGACCTCGAACGCGGATCTTCCGGTGCGACGCATCGACCGCATCCTGGCGTTCATGTCGCTCGGCTTGATCCTGCTGTCGATCATCTGCTTCTTCGCCGTGATGATCGGATCCGCTTCCGGAGCCGTGATGTCGACGGGGATCTGGCCCACCGTCGGTGTGATCGTGTGGATCGCGCCGCCGCTCGCATTCGTGCTGATGATGGCCGTCCTGATCATGAGCTTCGTGCGAAGGGCGCGGGCGAACCGGGCAGGGTGATGGCCTCCGACGAGCGTGCCCTTGCGACATGGCTCGCCGGTCGTGACGACCGCGAGCTGGCGGAGATCTTCGCCGCGCGCGGCGTCCCCGCCTCCGCCCCCTGGCGGGACTTCTTCGACGTCGCCGAGGCACTCCTCGACCCGGCCTCCATCGATCGGGTACTCACGCGGCTGACGCGCGGTGAGCTGGTCACCCTGGCCCATGCCGCCGATGGCGAACCGGCCCCGCCCGATGCGCCGCCGCTTCCGCTGACCGCCGCCCTCGCCGGCGACGACGGAGTCCCCTGGACCGCCGTCACCGCCGCGGTGCGACGTCGGCGCGACGAGCAGCCCGCGGCGTTCGTCGGGTCTGCGTCGCTCGCCGCCCCTCGGCCGGCATCCGAAGAGGAGACCCTCGCCGTCGCCGAGCGCGTGTTCGCCACAGTCGGCTCCCTCGCCGACGTGCTCGTCGCGACCGCACAGACCCCGCTCGCCCGCATCACATCCGGCGGGGTCAGTGCCGCCGATCGCCGCCGCCTGGTCGAGGCGGGCGCCCTCACCGTGCCCGAGGAGATCGACGACCTGGTCGGAGCGGCCGCCGCGGCGGGACTCGTCGCCTCGTCCTCCCGCGATTGGGAGGTGACCGCCACCGGCGAGGCCTGGTTGCAGGCGACCACCCTCGAGCGTTGGGAACGGGTGGTGACCGGCTTCCGCGAAGCGCTCCCATTCGGAGTGCGCTCCCCCGACGGCGGCTATCTTCCCGTGACGTCGTGGCCCGAGCGCTACCCGCTCGACGCCGACTGGCCCCGTCAGGCGCAGGCATTGACGCGGACGGCGATGCAGTGGGGCCTCGTCACCCCGTCCGCGCGGGAACCGGAGTGGGCCGCATCTCTGCGGACCGGCGGTGCTCCCGACACACGGGCGCTCGCGCGGCACCTTCCCGCCGAGATCGACCGCGTATACCTGCAGGCCGATCTCACCGCGATCGCCCCCGGGCCGCTCTCACCGCCGCTCGACCTCCGCCTGCGGCGTATCGCCGACCGGGAGTCGCGTGCCCAGGCCTCGACCTACCGGTTCACGGCAGAGTCCCTCACCGTCGGACTCACCGACGGCGAGACGGCGGCCTCGATCCGCGAGTTCCTGACCGGCCTCTCCCTCACCGGGCTGCCGCAGCCGCTGGCGTACCTCATCGACAGCACGGCGGCACGGCACGGGCTCATCCGGGTCCGAAGCGACCCGCGGTCGCGCCGCACCATCGTCGAAAGCGGCGATGCCGCCCTTCTCGACGCCGTCTCGGTCGACCAGGCCCTTCGCGCTCTCGGGCTCGTCGCAGACGCGGGAGCCCTCGTGACCGGGGTGTCGCAGGAGAGCGTGACCTGGGCACTCGCCGACGCGCGCTACCCGGTCGTCCCGGTGGACGAGAGCGGTCAGCCGGTGACCCTCCGCCGGCGGACGAAGACGGATGACTCCGAGCGTCCCGCCCCCTATCGCAGCCTTCTCACGACGCTCCGCGGTGCGCACGACGACGACGCCGATGCCGAGGGTGCATGGCTGGAGCGCGAGATCGTGCAGGCGGTCCGTCACCGGACGGTCATCGACGTGGTGGTGCGGATGCCCGACGGCGCCGAGCGCACCTTCACCCTCGAGGCGACGGGATTCGGCGGCGGGCGGCTGCGCGGGCGCGATCAGAGCAGCGACGTCGAACGCACGCTGCCGCTCTCGCACGTCGTGACCGTGCGCGCGGCGGGCTGACCCGCCTCCCTGCGCATCTCCTCGGCGTCGTCTCGCGGGGGCCGATGGAGTCCGGGCGCCCCGAGCCCCGGTAAACTGGAACGCTATGGCTGACGGACCCTTGATCGTGCAGAGCGACCGCACGGTGCTGCTCGAAGTGGCGCATCCCGACGCCGAGTCCGCGCGGCACGAGCTGGCGATCTTCGCCGAGCTCGAGCGGGCGCCCGAGCACATCCACACCTATCGCATCACGCGGCTGGGCCTGTGGAATGCCCGCGCGGCCGGTCATGACGCCGACGACATGCTCGCCACCCTCGACCGCTGGTCGCGCTTCCCGGTTCCGCCGTCGGTCTCCACCGACATCCGCGAGACCGTCGGCCGCTACGGCCGACTGGTCATCGAGCGCGACGACGAGGGCGCCCTCATCCTCCGCTCCACCGACCAGGCCGTCCTCACCGAGGTGTCGCGCAACAAGCGCATCCAGCCTCTTCTCATCGGTCACCCCTCGCCGCAGGTCTTCGTCGTCGACGCCTGGGCGCGCGGGCACATCAAGCAGGAGCTGCTGAAGATCGGATGGCCCGCCGAAGACCTCGCGGGGTACACCCCGGGCACGCCGCACCCGATCGACCTCGCCGAGAACGGCTGGCATCTCCGGCCCTATCAGCAGAAGGCCGTCGACACATTCACCGACGGCGGGTCGGGGGTGGTGGTCCTTCCGTGCGGCGCCGGCAAGACGCTCGTCGGGGCGGGAGCGATGGCCGAGACGAAGACGACCACGCTCATCCTCGTCACGAACACCGTCAGCGCTCGCCAGTGGCGCGACGAACTGCTTCGCCGCACGAGCCTCACCCCGGAGGAGATCGGCGAGTACTCGGGTCAGGCGAAGGAGGTCAAGCCGGTCACGATCGCGACCTATCAGATCCTCACCGCCAAGCGGAAGGGACAGTACGCCCACCTGGCCCTCCTCGACGCCCTCGACTGGGGCCTCATCGTCTACGACGAGGTACACCTCCTCCCGGCGCCGGTGTTCAAGCTCACCGCCGACCTGCAGGCGCGGCGACGGCTCGGTCTCACGGCGACTCTCGTCCGGGAGGACGGGCGGGAAGGCGACGTGTTCAGCCTGATCGGCCCCAAGCGGTTCGACGCCCCCTGGAAGGAGATCGAGGCGCAGGGCTTCATCTCCCCCGCCGTCTGCTACGAGGTGCGCGTCGACCTTCCCGCGGGCGAGCGACTGGAGTACGCCGCTGCGGCGGATGAGGAGCGCTACCGGCTGGCGGCGACCGCACCGGCGAAGATCGACGTCGTGCGGGAACTCGTCGACCGTCACGCGGGCGAGCGGATTCTGGTGATCGGTCAGTATCTCGACCAGATCGACGAGCTCGCCGACGCCCTCCGCGCCCCCAAGATCACGGGCGCGACGCCCGTCGACGAACGGGAAGAGCTGTACCGGGCCTTCCGGGAGGGGGAGATCTCCCTCCTCGTGGTGTCGAAGGTGGCGAACTTCTCGGTGGACCTACCCGAAGCATCCGTGGCGATCCAGGTGTCCGGATCGTTCGGCTCCCGCCAGGAGGAGGCTCAGCGGCTCGGGCGTCTGCTGCGGCCGAAGGAGTCGGGGCGCACGGCGAGCTTCTACACCCTGATCGCCCGTGACACCGTCGACCAGGATTTCGCGCAGAACCGGCAGCGATTCCTCGCCGAGCAGGGCTACAGCTACACGATCCTCGACGCGGATCGACTCACCGCGGCGTAGCGGCGTTACACGCCCTCACCCGCTTCCGAGAAATGGCGTGATGTGCGACCTCGGGTGCGGCAACCTGGCCCTGCGCGCCACCTTCGTCTCACGGCGTCGACGGCGAGCGGTCGGCATGCCTCGAGACGGGCCACCGCCCCGGCGCGGCATCGCACGCATAGGGTCGGATCATGGGCACCGGTGACCGCGCATACGACGTCGTCCTCCTCGGCGCGACGGGATTCGTCGGCAGGCTCACGGCCGAGCACCTCTCCCTCAGCGCCGTCGACGAGGTGCGGATCGCCCTTGCCGGCCGGTCGCGCGAGCGGCTCGAAGCGGTTCGCAGGAGACTGGATGTCCCGTGGGACATCCTTCCCGTCGACGTGACCGACATCGACGCCCTTCCTGGGCTCGCCGAATCCACCGCCGTCATCGCCTCCACGGTCGGCCCGTATGTGCGCCACGGGCTGCCGGTGGTGAAGGCGTGCGCCCAGGCCGGAACGAGCTACGCCGACCTCACCGGCGAAAGCGTCTTCGCCTCGCGGAGCGTACGCGAAGCGCACGATCTCGCGGAGCGAACCGGTGCGCGGATCGTCCACTCCTGCGGCTTCGACTCCATCCCGTCGGACCTCGGGGTCGGACTGGGCCATGCGGCCGCAGGCGGAGGGCCCCTCGCTGAGGCGACCGTGCAGGTGCGGGTCATCCGGGGCGGCGTCAGTGGGGGCACGATCGATTCCCTCCGCCAGCAGCTCCTCGACGCACAGTCCGATCCTTCGCTCCGACGCATCGTCGGCGACCCTTTCGCGCTGACACCCGGCCCCGCGACCCGGCTTCCCCGCAGCAGTGTGCCGCGGGGGCTGCGCCGCGACGCCGAAGGCACCTGGCAGACCCCGTTCGTGATGGGCGCGTACAACCAGCAGATCGTTCAGCGCACCAGCTACCTCGCCGGATGGAGCTACGGCGAGCTCATGCGCTACCGCGAGGTCGCCGACACCACGACCGGACTTCCGGGCAGAATCATCGCCTCCGCCGTCGCGGCCGGAACGGGAGCGCTCGTCGCGGGGCTGCTGTTCCCGCCGACCCGGGCCCTCCTCGACCGGGTTCTCCCCGCGCCCGGCGAGGGGCCGAGCGCGGGGACGCGGGAGCGCGGCCGATTCGCGATCGACGTCGACGTGTACCCGGTGCGCGGTCGCGCGATGCGCACCACCGTCGCCGCGCCGTTCGACCCCGGGTACGGCGGCACCGCCGTGATGCTCGGGGAGTCGGCGCTCAGCCTGGCGCTCGACGATCTCCCCTCCCCCAGCGGCGTGCTGACCCCGATGTCGGCGATGGGCACCTTCCTGGCTGAACGGCTTCGGCGGCACCGCTTCTCCGTCGCCACCGAGCCGCTGACCGCCTGAGACGAGCACGGTTCCGGGCGCGCGAGCGCGCGGTTCCCGCGCATCGACGCGCCCCGGGTCAATAATGGGGGGATGACTGCACCTCGCATCCTCGTTGTGGACGACGAGCCGAACATCCGCGATCTGCTCATCACGAGCCTGCGCTTCGCCGGGTTCCAGGTGAAAGCCGTCTCGAACGGGGCGCAGACGATCTCCGCCGTTCTCGAGGAGGAGCCCGACCTGATCGTCCTCGACGTGATGCTGCCCGACATGAACGGCTTCAGCGTCACCAAGCGGCTTCGCGGAGCCGGGTACACCGCTCCGATCCTCTTCCTCACCGCCAAGGATGAGACCGAGGACAAGATCACCGGCCTGAACGCCGGCGGCGACGACTACGTCACCAAGCCCTTCAGCCTCGATGAGATCGTCGCGCGCATCCAGGCGATCCTCCGCCGCACCATGCAGGCCGACGAGGAATCGATCATCCGCGCCGGCGAACTCACGATGGACCAGGACACCCATGATGTCCGGGTCGGCGACGCATCCATCGACCTCTCCCCCACTGAGTTCAAACTGCTGCGCTACCTGATGCTCAATCCCAACCGGGTGCTGTCGAAGGCGCAGATCCTCGACCACGTGTGGGAGTACGACTTCAACGGCGATGCCGGGATCGTCGAGAGCTATATCTCATATCTGCGACGTAAGATCGACCCGCATTCCTCCGAGCCGCTCATCCAGACCAAGCGCGGCTTCGGCTACATGCTGAAAGCGGGCAAGACCGTCTGACAGGCGGCGAACGAGGGAGCAGACCCTGGGGCACCAGCCGGACGCCGTGACGCGATGGTGGCGCGGCACGAGCCTGCGCACCAAGGTCACCGGAGTCACCGTCGCGCTCCTCGTCGTCGGCCTCTTCGCGGCGGGCATCGGTACGGCGGTCTTCCTGCGGAACAGCCTCATCAGCAGTCTGGATGCGCAGGTGGAGGCCCTCGCAGGAACCGAAGCCTTCAACCCGGTGCTCGACCTCGGAGCCGAGGACGGAGTGCTGACGGCACGGACCGTACCAGGGGCGCCACCGACGGACTACTACGTCGCCATCTACGATAAGGACGGCGCATTGCTGGCCAGCGGTGGCGGGTCGCGCGGACCGGCGCCGGTGTTCCCGGAGCAGTACGCGCTCGTGGACGCTCAGGCGAACACGCTGCGCGTGGTCACGCTCAATTCGCTGCGCGGGGACGCCGAGTTCAGGGCGACCGTCATCGCCAACGAGTACCCGGGAGGCGGCGGTTTCTACACTCAGATGGTCGCCCTTCCCACCTCGCAGGTGAATCGCACCATCGCCAATTACATCGCCATCTACGGGATCCTTGCCCTCATCATCATCGCCGTGGCGGCAGCGCTCACCCGCTTCCTGGTCACCCTCACTTTCCGCAGCCTGGGTCAGGTGGAGACGACCGCCGACGCGATCGCCGCGGGAGACTTCAGCCAGCGGATGACCGACATCGAGCCGACGTCCACCGAGGTCGGCCGGCTGAAGACCGCCATCAACGCCATGCTGAACCGCGTCGACGCCGCCATCTCCCAGCGGGATGCGACCGTGCGTCAGATGCGCCGCTTCATCGGCGACGCCAGCCACGAGCTGCGCACTCCCCTCGTCACGGTCCGCGGGTACGCCGAGCTGTACCGCATGGGCGGGATCGAGGGCGAGGAGGCCACCTCGCAGGCGATGGAGCGCATCGAGAAGGAGGCCGTGCGCATGGGCCTCCTCGTCGAAGACCTCCTGGCCCTTGCCCGCCTCGATGAGAGACGGGATGTCGCGATCGCGCCCGTGGACCTCGTGCCGATCGCCCGCGACGCCGGCCTCGATGCACGCGCCGCCGATCCCACGCGGACGATCACCGTCCTCGACGCCACGGTGCACGAGCTCCGCCGCGCTGAGACCGGCCCGACCGAGGAAGCGGTCGACGCCGGAGACGGACGCCGGGGGGCATCCGCACGTACCTCTCCGACCGCTCGGCGCGGCACGACCCTCGCCCTCCTTCGCCGGCGGGGACGCGCGATGCCCGACACCTCCGCACCCGCCGAGGATGCACCTCCGGCGTCTCCGCCCCCTCCGACGGACGTCGCCGCCGCGGCCTCGGCCGTCGTCGTCCTCGGCGACGAGAACCGCATCCGTCAGGTCGTCGCGAATCTCTTGGGCAACGCCCGCCGGTTCACGCCCGAGGGCTCGCCGATCGAGCTCCGCGTCGGCGTCGACCGGTCGGCGGGCATGGGCTGGATCGAGGTGATCGATCACGGCGAAGGCGTGCCGGATCAGATCAAGGAGAAGATCTTCCAGCGCTTCTGGCGCGCCGACACCTCGCGCACCCGCGAGACCGGCGGCACCGGACTGGGGCTTTCGATCGTCGCCTCGATCGTGGACGCGCTGCACGGCACCGTGACCGTCTTCGACACCCCTGAGGGTGGGGCCACCTTCCGGGTCGGCTTCCCGCTCGCTGAGAGTCGGGATGTCACGGAGCATCTTCTGCTCGAGACGCAGCCCCTGCCACGGCCGCCCCGCGAGTGACGCGCTCGTCCTCTCCTGCACAGTCGGGCCGCTGAGCCGCTTCTCCACCGATCGCGTCGTCGCGCCCGGACGACGCCCCACCCCGCCGTACCGTTTCGGGTGTCCCCCTCGAACTAGGAGAACCCATGGCGATCTACTCCGTCGACAGCGATTCGATCCTCGCGGCCACCTCGACCGTGCGCGGCACCATCGACCGCATCCAGGCCGACACGCAATCGATGCTGACCCAACTGACCCACCTCCAAGGGTCGTGGACGGGGAGCGCCGCAGTCGCCTTCCATTCGGTCGTCGATCAGTGGCGCGCGACGCAGCGCCAGGTCGAGGAGAGCCTCGCCGGCATCAACGCGGCCCTTGCCGCCGCCGGTCGGCAGTACGCCGACGCCGAGACGGCGACGGCCAGCCTGTTCCGCTGACATCCCCCACGAAGCCGCAGCGGAACGCTGAGGAGCCCCTCCGGGAAGGAGGGGCTTCTTCAGCGCCGGCCGACGGATAGCTGCAACCATTTGCATAGAATGAGTTTCGAAACACCAGTGTCGGTGGTTTTCGCCGGTACTGCCCTCGTCTGGCAAAGGATCGACGATGACCCGACGCCCCTGGCTCGCCCACTACCCGAACGACGTGGAGCCCGAGCTCGCCGCCCTGCCCTTCACGCACCTTCCGGCGATGCTCGCTCACGCAACCGCCGAATACGCCGACACCGTCGCCTTCACACAGTGCATGCCCAACGGCATGAACGGCTCGTTGACCTACGCCGAGGTCGACGCGCTCTCCGATGACTTCGCGGCCTACCTACGGGAGGTGGTCGGACTCGCGCAGGGCGACCGGGTCGCCGTGCAGATGCCGAACTGCCTGAGTTACCCCGTTGTCGCCTTCGGCGTCCTGAAAGCCGGCTGCGTCCTGGTGAACACCAATCCGCTGTACACCGCCAGCGAGATGGCGAGGCAGTTCGCGGACTCCGGCGCCACGACCCTGGTCGTGATCGACATGTTCGCCGACCGGCTGCCCGATGTGCTGTCGCAGACGTCCATCTCCACCGTCGTCACCGTCCGGATCGCCGAGTTCTTCCCGCCCGTCATCGCCGGCGTGATCCGGATGGTCCAGCGCCTCTGGAATCGCTCGCTGCCGCCGATCACCGTCCCGCACACCGGCTTCCAGGAGGCGCTGTCGGCCGGACGCGCGCGCAAGAGCGACGCCGGCGCTGCGCGGTACCTCGACGGCATCGGTCTCGACAGCCTTGCGGCCCTGCAGTACACCGGCGGCACGACGGGGGTCGCGAAAGGGGCGATGCTCTCTCACGGCAACCTCGTCGCCAACACCCTGCAGATGCTGTCGATGTGCGGGACCCACATGCGACGCGGCCGCGAGGTCGTTCTGACGGCCCTTCCGCTGTACCACATCTTCGCCTTCACGGTGAATCTGCTCGGCTTCCACCACCTCGGCGCCCGGAACATCCTCATCCCCTCGCCGCGACCGCCGAGCAATCTCAAGCGGGCGTTCGAGAACTACCGGATCACCTGGCTGACCGGAGTGAACACCCTGTTCAACGCCCTCCTCAACGAGCGCTGGTTCGTCGACAGCCCGCCCCGTCACCTGCACGCGTCGGCTGCCGGCGGAATGGCGCTGCACGAATCCGTCGCCGCCCGCTGGCGAGAGGTCACCGGCACCCCGATCGTCGAGGGCTACGGACTCACCGAGTCGTCGCCGGTTCTGACTTTCAACCCCCTCGGCGGAACCGGCAAGGACGGCAGCATCGGAGTCCCCGTCCCGTCGACCGACGTGAGCTGCGTCGACGAGTCGGGTGCGGAGGTCGCCGTCGGCGAGCCGGGCGAGCTGGCCGCCCGCGGTCCGCAGATCATGCTCGGGTACTGGCAGCGTCCGGAGGAGACGGCGGTCGCGGTCGTGGACGGCTGGTTGCGAACCGGCGACATCGCCACCATGGACTCCGACGGCTACTTCACGATCGTCGACCGCAAGAAGGACATGATCCTCGTCAGCGGATTCAACGTCTATCCGAACGAGATCGAGGAGTGCATCGCAGCGATGCCGGGCGTCGTCGAGGTCGGCGTCGTGGGCATCGACGATGAGAAGACCGGGGAAGCGGTGCGGGCCTACATCGTCGCCGACGCTGCGGCACCGACCGAGTCCGAGGTCATCGCTCAGTGCCGGCTGACGCTCGCCGCCTACAAGGTGCCCAAGTCCGTCGTCTTCGTCGAGGAGCTGCCCAAGAGCCCGATCGGCAAGATCCTGCGGCGAGAGCTTCGCTCGACGGCCGTTCCGGTCGCCGCCCAGGGCGGTGAGCAGGCGTGATCGCCGGCATCCTCGCAGCGGCGCAGTCGGGGACGGTGAACGAGCAGGAGGTCGTGACGCCGTTCGAGCAGGTGCTGCTCGTGGCTCTGGTGTTCGTGATCATGTTCGGATTGGGCGCGGGCCTCACGCCGCGCGACTTCAGACTCGCCCTGCGCCGCCCCTACGGCCTGATCATCGGCCTGGTGACGCAGTTCGGGATCATGCCCCTGCTCGCCTACGTCCTCGTCGTCGTCCTGCTGTTCCAACTTCCCCGGGAGTACGCGATTCCCGTGGCGATCGGCGCGCTCCTCATGGGGTGCGTGCCGGCGGGGACGACGTCGAACATCTTCACCTATTTCTCCAAGGGCAACCTGGCCCTGAGCGTCATCATGACGACGAACTCCACGCTGTGGGCGCTGCTGTTGACTCCGCTGATGCTGGCGCTCTACGGCTCGTTCATCTTCACCGAGAGCGCCGACCTGCAGATCCCGCTCGTCAACATCGTCGTGACGCTGGCGACCCTGTTGATCCCGGTGGTCGCCGGCATGCTGGTGCGCCGCTTCAGCGCGAACATCGGCGCGGTCATGGAGCTGCTCGGGGGCTTCTTCGGGCTGTTCTTCATCGTGTTCCTCATGGCCACCTGGGTGCCCCGCAACTGGGGGCTGCTCACCTCGACACCGTGGCAGACCTACCTTGTCGCGATCGGACTCGGGCTGTTCGGCATCGCCATCGCCTATGGCATCGCGCGGGCGATCCGCCTGCACCCGATGAACGCGCGCACGATCGGACTCGAGACGGGCATCCAGAACGGTCCGCTCGCGATCGCGATCGTGCTGCTGACCTTCTCGGGGAACCCCGACATCGGCCTCATCCTCATCGTGCCGGCGCTGTACTCGCTGTTCATCGTGATCGTCTCGACGTTCGTCACGCTGTGGTTCCGCCGAGCCAACCTCGCCGAGGAGCAGAAGATCCCGAGCCTGCTGTAGCGATGCCGAACGCGGAAGAGCCCCGGCCGAAGCCGGGGCTCTTCTCTGGGGTGGGACTCAGAAGTCCATGCCACCCGACGGGTCGGCGGGAGCGGCCGCAGCCTTCTCCGGCTTGTCCGCGACGACGGCCTCGGTGGTGAGGAACAGCCCCGCGATCGACGCGGCGTTCTGCAGCGCCGAACGGGTGACCTTGGCCGGGTCGATGATGCCCTGCGCGAAGAGGTCGCCGTACTCACCGGTCGCGGCGTTGAGGCCGTGACCAGCCGGCAGCTCCGCCACCTTGTTCGCCACGACGCCCGGCTCGAGACCGGCGTTGAGAGCGATCTGCTTGAGCGGAGCCTCGATGGCGACCTTGACGATGTTCGCACCGGTCGCCTCGTCGCCCTCGAGACCGAGGGTCTCGAACGCGATCTTGCCGGCCTGGATGAGGGCGACACCACCGCCGGGGACGATGCCCTCTTCGACGGCCGCCTTCGCGTTGCGGACGGCGTCCTCGATGCGGTGCTTGCGCTCCTTCAGCTCCACCTCGGTGGCCGCGCCGGCCTTGATGACGGCGACGCCGCCGGCGAGCTTCGCGAGGCGCTCCTGAAGCTTCTCGCGGTCGTAGTCGCTGTCGGTGTTGTCGATCTCACGACGGATCTGGGTCACACGACCCTCGATCTGCGCAGCGTCACCGGCGCCCTCGACGATGGTCGTCTCGTCCTTGGTGATGATGACCTTGCGCGCACGGCCGAGCAGGTCGAGGGTGGCGTTCTCGAGCTTGAGACCGACCTCCTCGGTGATGACCTGTCCGCCGGTGAGGATCGCGATGTCCTGCAGCTGAGCCTTCCGACGGTCGCCGAAGCCGGGCGCCTTGACGGCAGCCGACTTGAAGATGCCGCGGATCTTGTTCAGCACCAGGGTCGCCAGGGCCTCGCCCTCGACGTCCTCGGCGATGATGACGAGCTCCTTGCCGTCCTGGATCACCTTGTCGACGATGGGCAGAAGGTCCTTGATGTTGGAGATCTTCTGGTTGGCGATCAGGATGTAGGGGTCCTCGAAGACCGCTTCCTGGCGCTCGGGGTCGGTGACGAAGTAGGGGTTGATGAAGCCCTTGTCGAAGCGCATACCTTCGGTGAGCTCGAGCTCGGTGCCGAACGTCTGCGACTCCTCGACCGTGACCACACCCTCCTTGCCGACCTTGTCGATCGCCTCGGCGATCAGGTCACCGATGGTGGTGTCGGCGGCGGAGATCGACGCGGTCGCGGCGATCTGCTCCTTCGACTCGACCTCCTTGGCGCCCTCGAGCAGCTGGTCGGTGACGGCCTTGACGGCCTTCTCGATGCCCCGCTTGAGCGAGATGGGGTCGGCACCGGCGGCGACGTTGCGCAGGCCCTCGCGCACCAGCGCCTGGGCGAGCACGGTAGCCGTGGTCGTCCCGTCACCGGCGACGTCGTCGGTCTTCTTCGCGACCTCCTTGACGAGCTCCGCACCGATCTTCTCGTACGGGTCGTCCAGCTCGATCTCCTTGGCGATCGAGACACCGTCGTTGGTGATCGTGGGGGCGCCCCACTTCTTCTCCAGCACGACGTTGCGACCGCGCGGACCCAGGGTCACCTTGACGGCGTCGGCCAGGATGTTCAGGCCCCGCTCGAGGCCGCGACGGGCCTCTTCGTCGAAAGCGATGATCTTTGCCATAAGTGTGTCGTCCCTCCCGGACGTTGGCTTGCGGACTTAGCACTCCACAATCTCGAGTGCTAATTCATTCTGGCACTCGGCAGGGGCGAGTGCAAGCCACCGGGAGGGCGACGTGCCCCGGGCGTCAGAGAACGCGGACTGACTCCGCCTGCGGACCCTTCTGACCGGAGCCGACGGTGAATTCCACCCGCTGGCCCTCCTCGAGCACCCGGAAGCCGGACATGTCGATGTTCGAGTAATGCACGAACACGTCCTGGCCGTCACCGGCGGTGATGAAGCCGAATCCTTTCTCGGCGTTGAACCACTTCACGGTGCCTTCGGCCATGCGACTCTCCTGTATTGCGGTGGGACATCGACATGGTATTCAGAGGCGGATGTCCCGACCCGGCCGGTCGGCCATTGTTGACGTGGCCGCCGCAGAAGATTTACGCGGGCGAAACACGCCGTGCCGGATCGGCCGGCTCAGCCGGCCGGCGCCTCCTCGACGGGCGGGTCGGTGGTGCGGTCGAGGCCGATCACCACGGTGAGCTGGCGCGACTGGCTCTCGTCGACGTCGGCCGTATTCGGGTCGTCGTCGGGCTGGTAGACATCGCTCTGCTCCACGCGCGCGCCCCCCAGCACTTCATCAGCGAGACCGAGGGCAGCCGGCAGGTCGTCGGGGAAGGCGTAGTAGACGGTCGTCTCCGGGAAATCGGTCGTGCCGGCGCCACTCGCCGTCACTTGATCGGCGGACCATCCGGCCAGCACGATCTCGTCCTTGACCCGGGTGGCGAGGCCCTCTTCGGGGGTCGCGTTGAGCACGAGCACCGCGTAGGAGGTGTCGACCACGGGCGCCACCGAGGGGATGGGTGTCGCCGACGGAGCCGGGTCGGGTGCGAGCTGGATGCGCCCTGACGCGAGGAGGGTCGCGAAGATCCCGACCGCGATGAGGACGACGGTGGCGAGGCCCGCCCAGAGGAGCACCACCCCCGGCTTCATCCGCGGATTCTCGGCGCGATGCGCACCGATGCGGCCACTGTCTTCGGCGAGGTCGTCGAAGCGATCCTTCGGGAAGGTCGTTTTCGGCACCAGTGCATGCTACCGAAGGGAGTTCGGCGTTCCGCGCGTCAGCGCGGGGTCGCGGCGGCCCGCACGGAGCGGGCGCGAAGCCGCTCGTCCCGGATGCGACGGAGTCGCTTCACGAGCATCGGGTCGTACTCCTGGGCCTCGGTGGTGTCGATGAGGCGGGTGAGAAGTTGGTAGTAACGCCCCGGAGACATCCCGAGCTGACGCCGGATCGCCTCCTCTTTCGCGCTCCCGTGTCGGCGCCACTGGACCTCGAAATCGAGGATCGCGCGGTCACGCTCGTGGAGGGGCACCCGCTCACGGTAACCCCGCGATCGCGGTCGGGCGGGGCGCCACTCCGCCTTATCCCGCTCGCCAATCCACGTGGGCGCCGAGCGGGTCGACCTCCGCCAGCGGCCCGCCGTCCCGACCGAGCACGAAGCCGGTCCATGAGTCGGCCGACAGTCGCGGTCGCCACTGGTCTTCCATCCCCGCCGGCGCGATCGTCACCCACCGCGCCCGACCCGTTCGGACGAGCGACGCCAGCTGATCGCGCAGCCGCTCCCGCCCCGGGCGCGGAATGTGCGGAAGGACGCCGGGTGTCGTCACGACGAGGGTGGCCTCCGGCGGAGCTCCCGCCACGGCCTCGGCGAGCACGGCCGGCTCGGTCGCGTCGCCGCGCCAGAGCATCGGGGGATCCTGCCGCACGAGATCGAGCGCCGCGGTGATCCGCTCGCGACGCCCCTCCTCCCCCGGCCAGACGAGGGTTTCGAGGAATCGCCGGTCGGCGGGGGCTGCGGCGTCGAGGGGAGCGAGGTCGATCCCGCCCCGCCAGACGACCTCCGGAAGAGCGAGCCGCATGCCGAGCTCACGGGCTCTCGTCCCCCTCAGAGCGCCGGAAAGGACGACCGCCGAGGGACCGTCGGACGGGTCGAGGGTCGGCCCGCCGGCGTAGCGGTAGGAGTAGCGGTCGGGATAGAGGCAGAGCCCCGCGCTCGCTCCGACCTCCAAGAGGGCCAGGGGGCCCGGGATCCCCGCAAGCGCGGGCAGCAGGGCGGCGCAGCGAAGCGGCTCGTTGGTCTGCACCAGGCGTCGGGAGCTCTCGGCGACGACGTCGTCGGCATGCGACCGCAGCCAGCTCGCCCACGGTCCGAAGCCCTCCTCCGGAGCGCCGAGGAGGCGCGTCACCGCGAAGACGAGAGGAGGTTGCCGGTGACCCGCGGGAATCCTCGCGAGGATCTCCTGCAGCGCACGATCGCCCGCCACGCCGCGGGCCCACTCGGCGTAGCGCGCCGACCGGCCGGGCGCCTCGCTGTCGGCGAATCGTCGGTAGCGGTCCGCGACCGCGGAGAGGCCGGGCGACGACATCCGTCCATTCTCGTCGAAGAGGCTGATCGCACCCCTTCCGCGCGCTCGCCCGTCGACTCTGAGGTTGAATGGATGCAGGAGGCGTTATGTCATACGCGGTGGACAAGACCAACGAGCAGTGGCGGACCGAGCTCACGGCCGAGCAGTACGCGGTGCTCCGGGAAGCCGCGACCGAGCGGCCCTGGACCGGAGAGCTCCTCGATGAGGATCGAGCGGGGCTCTACGCGTGCGCGGCCTGCGGCGCGGAGCTGTTCCAGAGCGGAACGAAGTTCGATTCGCACTGCGGATGGCCGAGCTTCTACGAGTCCGTGCGGCCCGAGGCCGTCGAGCTCATCGAGGACAACAGCCACGGGATGGTGCGGACCGAGGTGCGGTGCGCCGCGTGCGGCTCCCACCTCGGACACGTCTTCCCCGACGGATTCGGCACCCCCACGGGCGACCGTTACTGCATGAATTCGCTCGCCCTGAGCTTCACGCCCGAGAACCCGGCGTGAGCGCGGCGTCGGGCGCCGACCCCGTCGGCGGCGCGGTCTTCGATGCCGTCTCCCGACGGCGGTCGTGGTCGCGCGTGACCGACGAGGCGCCCACGCACGAGGAGCTCCTGCGGCTGGTCTCCGCCGCCGGGCGCGTCGCCGACCACTCGTCGCTGCGCCCCTGGCGCCTGATCGAACTGCGCGACGACGACCGCGAGCGCCTGGGCCGGGCGATCAACAAGGCGGACGGCGAGGAGGGTTCGTCGAGCAAGCCGCTGCGCGCGCCGCTTCTCATCGCCGTGGTGGCGAGCTACCGCAAGAGCAGCAAAGTGCCGCGGTGGGAGCAGGAGGCGGTCGCTTCGGGGGTCGCCCACGTGCTGAGCCTCCTCCTCGACGACGCCGGATGGGGCGTGATCTGGCGGACCGGTCACTACACGCGCAGCAAAGCGGTCGCGAAGGCCCACGGGTTGTCGAAGAACGAAGAGCTTCTCGGATGGCTCTACGTGGGCGGCAAACCCGAGAGCGCCCGCCCGGGGCGACGACAGGAGATCGACGCCACCGCAGTGGTGTCGCGGATGCCGCACGGTCGCCCTTCGAAGGCCGCGCGCAAGGGCGCGCCGGAGAACGGCTGAGCGTCACCGCCGCCGGGGCACCGTCGCCACCATGACCGACAGCAGCGCGATCGCGACCATCAGGACTGCCTGAACGGGTCCCGGGCTGCCGGGAGCCGGCCACAGCGCGTCGATCACCACCGATGCCGCAAGCTGCCCGACCACGGCGCCGAGGCCGAAGAGGAGTACCCCGGTGGCGGCGACGAGTGCTGCCGAAAGGAAGATGTACACCACCCCCACCGCCCCGCCGAGGTACAGCCAGGGGTCCCCGGGCAGTTCCTCCGGGGCGCCGCGCGCCGCCACGCTGGAGCCGGCGGCGATCGCGAGGAGCACCGTTCCTCCGATGAAGTTCACCAGTGTCGCGGTGAGAGGAGATCCCACCCGCTGCCGCAGACGCCCGTTCGTGGCCTGCTGCCAGGCGATCCCCGCGCCGGTGAGGAACGGCAGGACCAGCATCCAGAGGGGGATGTCGGCGATGCGGTCACCCGACACGGCGAAGGCCACCGCGGCGACGGCCAGCGCCCCGCCGATCAGGCGCGGTACCGTCACGGCGACGACGCCCGCCGGTCCGTAGCCGATCCGATCGAGCAGGAGACCTGAGACCGTCTGCCCCGCCACCACTCCGACGGTGAACATCGCGACCCCGATGATCCCCACCGCGAGTCCCTGCGTGGCCACCGTGAGCGCGCCGGCCGCGCCGGCGATCAGCATCCACCAGGGGATGGTGCGTTCCCGGATGCCGCGGACGAGAGTCGCGGCGCCCGCGCGTCCGGCCGGGAGTGCGGCGCTGAGAGCGAGGAGCAGGACCAGTCCGGAGCCGAACGAGATCACCGCCGCGACGAAGCCGTCCCCGATGCGAAGGCCGAGCTGCCCGTTGATCCGGGCCTGCACCGCCGTGAGCACCCCCACCAGCACCGCCCCACCGATCGCGAGCGACGCAGACAGACGCGAAGCGGGCATCGCTCCATCATGCCCGCCGCTCAACGGCGACGGATCTCGACAGCGTCGGATCTCGACAGCGACGGATCTCGACGTCGACCGAGCTCGTCGGCGAACTGAGACGGTGTCGATCGGCGACGTACGCTGGAGTGTGCCTCTCACCGCGCGGACGCGCACCCTCCTCAGCTGGCTGCCGGCGACCATCCTGGTCATCATCATCGGAGCGGTCGTCGCGGGTTCGTTCGCCATGCAGGCGTCGTGGTGGGCCGAGGACGAGCCCGAGGCGTCGGCCGATCAGAAGGCTTCCGACGGCGGCAGCATGCTCACCGACGCGGGGTTCGACTACGTCAATGTCGAGGGGATCCTGCGCGTCCGGATCGGCGACGGGTCGCTTCCCGCCGCGGAGCTCGGCATGGCCGCCGACGAGGTGAAGGAGGCTGAGTTCCGCCGGCCGGTGCGCGCCCTCATCGCCGCAGGCGACGAGGTCCACGCCGTCGAAGACGTCGTCACCGTCCGCGCCGTCACCCGGTCGGGCGCGCTCGCCGCGGTGACGATCGGCATCGACGCCGCCGGATCCTGGCGGGGGTCGGTCGACGGCCTTCGCGCCCGTGCGGAGGAGTTCGGCTGGGACGCGACGGAGTTCGACGGGCTCGACGATCGGCTGGCCGCATTCAACACCGAGGGGTCGGGCGAGACCTTCACCGTGGAGATCGGCCCCGGGCGGGATGCCCAGACCGCCGTCACGGCGACGCTCACCTTCTTCCGGCAGGGCGGCGGCACGACGACCTCCCTGACCTTCGCGCCGCCCGCGCCCTGAAGCGGGCGCCCCCGACGAATCGCCGAGCGTACGGGCGCGTCGAGGCAGCATCCGGGCTGAGCCACGTGAGCCGGCTACGGGACTCGAACCCGTAACCCCCTAATTACAAGTTAGGTGCGCTACCAATTGCGCCAAGCCGGCAGGGTTTCCCATCCTACCGACGAGCGTCAGGGCGTCGCGGTGGGCGTCGGCGTCGCAGCCGGCGTGGGCGTAGCGGTCTGGTAGTACGCGTCGCTGCCGATCGTCAGCACGAACTGGGCGAACTCCTGCGGGTCGTCGAGCGCTCCGACGTAGGGCACGCCGTTGACCAGCACCATGGGCGTTCCGGTCAGCGTGACATCCTCGGTGTCGGGAAGACCCTTCAGGGCCCGCTCGGTGGCGTCGCGCGCCCAGGTGAGGAACGCCTCGTCCTCGATGCAGGAGCGGACGAGCTTCGGCGACTCCGCTCCCGATGCCTGCGCCAGATCGGCCAGCTCACTGTCGGTGTACCCGTCGGAATCGACTTCAGGCTGCTCGCGGAGCAGGGCGTCGTTGAAGGCGAAGAACTCGTCCGGAGAGTGCGTCGCGACGCAGGCCGCGGCCGCCGCCGCCCGCAGCGAGTACTTGGTGCCGTTCGACTTCGCGGTGAGCATCGCGACCGGGTGGTAGGTCAGCTCTGCGGCCCCCTGCGACACCCAGGTGCGCAGCTGCTGCACGTTGGCGAGCTGGAACTCACGCGAGCCGGTCGAGAGGTAGTCGACATAGACGCGGATGTCGACCACCGGCGCCTCCGTCGGCGTCGGGGTGGGCGTCGGCGTCGGCGTCGCGGTCTCGGCCGCAGCGGTGGCATCGTCGACCGGCACACCGGCGACGTCGGCGGCGGCGACGCCGGTCACCGAGGTGACCGAGAATCCGTCATCCGTGACGTTCTGGGGCCGCAGTTCCGGGCGCGACATCGCCGAACCGACCGCCCACGACACCAGGACCGCGGCGACGGTGACGAGGCCGACGGCGACGAGGGCGACGCTGCCGCGACGCACCCAGCGCAGCCGCGACTGGCGCGCCTGAACCTGCTGGGCCTTCTCGCGGACCGCGTTCCGGCGCTCACGCGGGGCCGGAACATTCGGTGACTGGTCGCTGGACATGGAACCTCTCGGACGAGTGTGCTGCCGGGGGGCGGCGGCTGACGGGGCGCGGGCGAGGCGGCCGGGGACGATGCTAATCAGACAGGCTGGGAAAAGCCCAGACGGGGGCTCCGTGGCCGCATGTACGGGCGCGTGACATACTGAAGGAGCGTCCGACGAAGGACGCGCGCGGGTCATCCCGCTCATCCATCACTACGGATCGTCCGGCACGTACCTGCCGGTGAAGGAGAAGAAACAATGGCGTCCGTCACGTTCGACAACGCAACCCGCCTGTATCCGGGGGGCACTCGTCCCGCCGTCGACAAGCTCAACCTCGAGGTGGGCGATGGCGAGTTCCTCGTTCTCGTCGGCCCCTCCGGCTGTGGGAAGTCCACGTCGCTGCGCATGCTCGCCGGCCTCGAAGAGGTCAACTCCGGCCGCATCCTCATCGGCGAGCGCGACGTCACCGACGTGCCGCCGAAGGACCGCGACATCGCGATGGTGTTCCAGAACTACGCGCTCTACCCCCACATGACCGTCGCCGAGAACATGGGCTTCGCCCTGAAGATCGCGGGTGTCGGCAAGGAAGAGCGCGCCCAGCGCGTGCTCGAGGCCGCGAAGCTGCTCGACCTCGAGCAGTACCTGACCCGCAAGCCCAAGGCTCTCTCGGGCGGCCAGCGTCAGCGTGTCGCCATGGGCCGCGCCATCGTCCGCCAGCCGCAGGTGTTCCTCATGGACGAGCCGCTGTCGAACCTCGACGCCAAGCTCCGCGTCCAGACGCGCACCCAGATCGCCTCGCTGCAGCGGCGCCTCGGCGTCACCACCGTCTACGTCACGCACGACCAGACCGAGGCGCTCACCATGGGCGACCGGATCGCGGTGCTCAAGGACGGCATCCTGCAGCAGGTCGGCACCCCGCGCGACCTGTACGAGCGGCCGAACAACGTGTTCGTCGCGGGCTTCATCGGCTCGCCGGCCATGAACCTGTTCCCGTCGTCTCTCGCCGAGGGCGGCGTGTACTTCGGTAGCGAGATCGTGCCGCTCGACCGTGACACCGTCGGTCGCGCCCACGGCTCGGAGGTCACCGTCGGCGTCCGCCCCGAGGACATCGTCGTCGGCCCCGCCGACGGCAAGGGCCTGTCGGTGACGGTCGACCTCGTCGAGGAGCTCGGCGCCGACGGTTACCTGTACGGACACACCGACATCAACGGCAAGCGCACCGACATCGTCGCCCGCGTCGACGGCCGTCGCCACCCCATGGCGGGCGACACGGTGACCCTGGCCGCGACCGCCGGTCACGTCCACGCGTTCGACATGGAGACCGGCGAGCGCCTCAACGACGCTCCGGTCATCTCCGGCACCTGATCGCAACACGTCGCGGCGCGGGCGGGTTCTGCACCCCCCGCGCCGCGGTGTTTCCACCTGTGGGAGACCCATGGCCGACTCACTGAGCATCACCGCCAGCACCGTCGACCCCGGAATCCTCATGCTGCCGTGGTCGACGCCCCTCGCCGACTGGTCGTCCCAAACGATCGTGTTCCTGCCGAAGGGGATCTCACGGCACTTGGTCCGTTTCGCGAACCTCTCCGGCCGGGTGGTCGCCGTCAAGGAGACCACGGAGGAGATGGCCCGGCGTGAGTACGACATGCTCGGCAACCTGCACCGCCTCGACGCCCCCTGCGTGGAGCGCGTCGCGGTCATCGCCGGACGGACGGATGACGCGGGCGAGCCGCTTCCTGCGGCGCTCGTCACCGCGCACCTGCGCTTCTCCCTCCCCTACCGCGCCCTGTTCACGCAGATCCTCCGGCCCGACACCGCGACCCGGCTCGTCGACGCGCTCGCGGCGCTGCTCGTGCGCCTGCACAACGTCGGCTTCTTCTGGGGCGACGTCTCGCTGTCGAACACCCTGTTCCGCCGGGACGCCGGCGCCTTCGCCGCGTATCTGGTGGACGCCGAGACCGGCGAGCTGCATGAGAGCGGGCTCACCCCGGGGCAGCGGGCGCACGATCTGGAGGTCGCGCGCACCAACATCGCCGGCGAGATCATGGACCTCGAAGCGGGCGGGCGCCTCGAGGGCGGCGTCGACGCGATCGCCATCGCGGACGGGATCATGTCGTCGTACCACTCCCTCTGGGCGGCGTTGACCGACAAGGAGACGTTCCGCTCCGACGAGACCTGGCACATCACCCAGCGCGTGCAGCGGCTGAACGAGCTCGGCTTCGACATCGGAGAGATGTCGATCGACACCACTCCCGATGGCACGCGGGTCTCCATCCAGCCGAAGGTCGTCGACGCGGGGCATCATCAACGCCGCCTGCTCCGGCTCACCGGCCTCGACGTCGAAGAGAATCAGGCGCGCCGCCTGCTGAACGATCTCGACGAATACCGTGCCCGGGTGTCGCGACTGGGCTCCGACGAGGAGATGGTCGCCCACGAGTGGCTCACCCGCGTCTTCGAGCCGGTGGTGAAGGCGATCCCCTTCGAGCTGCGGGCGAAACTCGAGCCGGCTGAGGTCTTCCACCAGGTGCTCGAGCACCGCTGGTACATGTCGCAGGCCCACGGGCGTTCGGTGCCGCTGGCAGAGGTGCTGACGAGCTACATCGACGACGTGCTGCAGCATCGCCGAGATGAAGCCACCGTCATGGGACCTCCCACCGAGACGATGTCGCTGCCGGTCATCACCGGCGAGCTCTCGCTCCGGTCGGAGGATGAAGACGAGACGGTCGACTGGCGCGACCTCGTCTGAGAGCGGGGGCGTCAGTAGCCGACGGTGAAACGCTCCCGGTGATGCTTCGGGTCCTCGATCTCGTCGAGGACGGCCACCGCGAAGTCAGGGCCGGAGATGAACGACTCGCCGGCGTCGTCGGTGACGAGGATGTCTCCGCCGTCGCGGTAGCCGCCCGTGCGCTCCCCCGGGTTCCACGCGCCGAAGCCGCCTGCGGGGTGCACGAAGAACCAGTGGTGCCCGGCGTCGTCCGCCTGCAGGTCTTCCAGGACTCCCGCGGCCTCGAGTGCCTCCGGCTTGAATGCCTCAGGGAACTCCTCGGTGTCGACCAGTCGGGGTCCGCCGGGTGCCACGAGGCTGCCCCCTGCTCCCCCGACGATTCCGATACGGACGGTGTCGGGAAGCGCGCGGACGAGCTCAGCGACCGCGGGGCGGACCTTCCCCTCCATGTCGCCGCGCGGCGCGACGGAGACGACGACCACGTCGACCCCCTGCAGCTCCGCGGTGAGGCTCGGCACGTCGAGGAGAGTCCCCTCGATGTAGGTCACTCCGTCGAGACGTTCGGACGGCACCGAGCGGGCGACCGAGACCACCGTGTGGCCGCGCGACACCGCCTCTGCGGCGATGTGCGATCCGGCGTATCCGGTTCCTCCGATGACGGCGATGCGTGCCATGCCCTGAATCCCTTCGTTGAGAAGACCTTCTCTCCTTCAAGCGGGAGACCGCATCGGGCATTCCCTCAAGGCGGAAGAAGGTCACATCACACGAGCATCGACAGGGGGTTCTCGATGCGACGGACGAAAGCCGCGAGCCACTGCGCGGCCACTGCCCCGTCGACCACCCGGTGGTCGGCGGAGAGTGTCACCGTCATCACCGTCCTCACCGCGAGCTCGCCGTTCTCGGCCACCGGTCGTTCCGTCGCGGCGCCGACGGCGAGGATTCCGGCCTGGGGCGGGTTGATGATGGCGGCGAACTCCGCCGTGCCGTACATCCCGAGGTTCGACACCGAGAAGGCGCCGCCTTCGAGCTCGTGCTGCTTCAGCCGCCCGGCGCGAGCCCGCTCCGCGAGATCGGCGATCGCTCCGCTGAGCTCGCTCAGAGACATCCGGTCGGCATGGCGCACGACGGGCGTGACGAGTCCGGCGGGAACCGCGACGGCGATGGCGATGTCAGCGTGGGAGAAGCGGTGCACAGCGTCGTCGGTCCAGATGGCGTTCGCCTCAGGAACGTCGACCAGCGCACCGGCCACCGCTTTGACGACGAAGTCGTTGACCGAGATGCGGGCGGAGCGGCCCTCGTTGACGCGCGCACGGAGCGCGAGGAGTTCATCGACCCGGCAGTCGGCGCGGAGATAGAAGTGCGGAACGGTGCTCTTGCTCTCCGTGAGGCGTCGCGCGATCGCCCGGCGCATACCGGTGTGCGGGATCACCTCGACCTCGCCGTCGGTCGCGACCGGTGCCGGCGACGGCACCGGCGGGGCGGCCGGCGGTGAGGGCCGCTCCCCGGCATCCGCCGCGAGGTGCGCGTCGAGATCCCGGCGGGTGATCCGCCCGTTCGGCCCCGAGCCGGAGATCTCGTCGAGCTCGATGCCGCGCTCGGCGGCGAGCCGCCGCACCAGCGGCGAGGCGAACAGGCGTCGGCGCTCCGGCTCCGGTGAAGAGGGATCGGATGTCACGGCACCGGCCCCGTCGTCCTCGATCGCCGTCACCGGGGCGGGCGCCGGCGGAAGGCCGTCCTCGGAGGACTCCGTGGGCGCCGGCGGATCAGCGGGGACGTCGATCGCGGCGTCCGCGTCCTCTCCCTCCGCGGCGAGGACGGCGATGGGAGAACCGACCTGGGCCGAAGACCCCTCATCCACCAGGATGCGAGCGAGGACCCCGTCCTGCTCCGCCTCGTACTCCACGACGGCCTTCTCAGTCTCGATCTCCACGATCGGCTGCCCCTGCGCCACGGCGTCGCCGACGGCGACGAGCCAGGTCTGGATGGCTGCTTCGGTCGCCCCCGCCGCAAGCGCCGGCATCCGCACCACGGTCGCCATCATCGGCCTCCCCACGCGTCGCGGACCCGCTCGAGCCCGGCGATGACCTCGTCGGTCCGGGCGATCGCCGCGCGTTCCAGCACTTTCGAGATACTCGGACTCGCCTCACCGCCGGTCACCCGCTGCACCGGCTGATCGAGCCAATCGAAGTAGCGTCGCTGGATCTCGTCGGCGAGCCACCCCCCGTAGGACGGACCCTGTGATCCTTGCTCGACGATGAGCACCGCGTTCGTCTTCCGGATGCTGGCCCCGATGGTGTCCCAGTCGAGCGACGCCCGGTCGAGCCAGCGCAGATCCACGACCTCGGCATCGATGCCGGTCTGTTCGACCGCCTCGAGAGCGTGGCCGACCATCGAGAGGTAGGTGAGGACGGTCACCTCCGTCCCCTCCCGCCGGAGGGCTGCCGTGCGCGGCGGGATGATGTAGTCGAGGTCGTCCGCCGGCACCTGGTCGGCGGTGCCGTACAGGTCGACGTGCTCGATCACCAGGACGGGATCGTCGAGCGCGAGCGCGGCGTTGAGGAGCCCGACGTAGTCCGCCGCGGTCGAGGGGGCGACGATCCGCCATCCCACGCTGGTGGCGAAGATCCCCGCCGGGTCCATGAGGTGCTGCGATCCGTAGCCCGAGCCCATCGCGACCTTCGTGCGCAGCACGAGGGGGACCCGGTTGTTGTCGCCGAACATGTGCCGGGCCTTTCCCACCTGGTTGAACACCTGGTCGGCGGCGACCCACATGAAGTCGGGGTACATGAACTCCACCACCGGCCGGAACCGGCCGTCGAGAGCGATCCCGCCGGCCAATCCGAAGAAGCCGTTCTCACTGATGGGCGTACCGATCACCCGGTCGGGGCCGAACGCCTTGGCGAGGCCCTTCGTGGCTCCGTTCGTTCCACCGTTCAGACGATGGACGTCTTCGCCCAGCACGATGATGCGCGCATCCTCCGACATCCGCCGATGCATCGCCTCGGCCACCGCGTCGACGAACTTCACCTCCCGCCACCGGCCGGCGTACTCCCGCGGCTCTCCCGCCCGGTACGCGGCGAGTTCCTCCTCGTCGCTGCGGATTCCGCGATCCGCGTGCGCCGGATCGGGCCACAGCTCCGGACGGATCCGGCGCCGCCCGTCCTCATCCGGGTCGTCCTCGGTCAGGGCGTCGACGGCCGCCGCCATGGCGGCGGTCGCCTGCTCGCGGACGCCGTCGATCTCGGAGGGAGAGGCCAGACCGAGGCGACCCAGCTCCTTCGCCATGCGCTCGAGGGGATCGCGAGCCTTCCAGTCGGCCTCCTCCTGCTTCGTGCGGTACCCGAAGGCGCTCCCGGGGTACGGTCCGTTCTGGTGGAAGAAGCGGTACACCTCCGCCTCGACGACGGCGGGGCCGGCGCCGGCGCGCATCCGCTCGAGCGCCTCCTGGGTCGCCAGGTGCACGGCCAACGGGTCCATGCCGTCCACCCGCCAGGCGGGGATGCCGAAGCCCTGCGCTCGCACGGAGAACCGAGGATCGGCCGACGCTTCGCTGGCGTGCGTCGACACGGCGTAGAGGTTGTTCTCGATGAAGTACATCACCGGCAGCGCCCACGTGGCGGCGAGGTTCATCGACTCCAGCACCGACCCGATCTGGCTGGCGCCGTCGCCGAAGTAGTTGATGCTCACATCGGTGGTTCCCGCGTGCTTCTGCGCCCAGGCGTTGCCGGTGGCAAGCGGTGCGCCGCCGCCGACGATGGCGTTGGTGCCGAGGGCGCCGGCCTGGAGCCACTGCAGATGCATCGACCCGCCGCGACCGCCGGAGAACCCCGGTGCGAGGCCCAGGATCTCGGCGAGCGTGCGCTCGAGGAGCGCCTGCACCTCGTCGCCGACCACGGCGTCGAGTGCGATGCGGTTGCCCGTCACGTATCCCAGCGCTTTCGCCAGGAACTGATGGTGGCCGCGGTGCGAACCGTTGACGGCGTCGCCGGGGCGGAGGGTCACGATCGAGCCGACGGCCCCGCCCTCCTGCCCGATGCTCGAGTGGGCGGGCCCATGCACGAGCCCTTGGGCGGCGAGGTCGAGGACCGACTCCTCGAAGGCGCGGATGAGGTGGAGTTCGGCGAGCATCGTGGCCAGAAGGGCGGGGTCGGCTGCCTTCCAGTCGGCGGCGGTGGTGCGCAGTTCCACCCACGGAACGGAGGTCTCCAAGCGGCGGCGTTGCGGCATCGCATCTCCTTCGATGGCCCGGGCGCACGGTGCGCGTGGCACCAGGTTACCGCCCGATTGGATCCAATAGCAACGGCTTGAGGCGGATTCGCTGGCATCCTGGGGTGCCTGATGCCATGCTGGATCCAATGGAGGGAGCGTGCGATGGCGCAGGGCATACCCGGGATGCGCGGGATGGACCATATCGGGATCACCGTCCCCGACCTCGACGAGGCCGAGCATTTCCTCGTCGACGTGCTCGGAGCAGTACCGGTGTACCGGCTGGGTCCGAAACGCGCCGACGACGACTGGATGGCGGTTCAGCTGGGCGTTCATCCGCGCACCGAGATCCGCGAGATCCGGTTCTACCGGCTCGGGCACGGCACCAACATCGAGGTGTTCGACTACGACGCCGCCGACGGGCAGGCCCCGGCACCGCGCAACAGCGACCTCGGCGGACACCATCTCGCCATCTACGTCGACGACATGGACTCCGCCGTCGCCCACCTCCGGTCGCACGGCGTGGAGATCATGGGCGAGCCCGTGGCCAGCGCCGGCGCGAGCGCGGGCCAGCAGTGGCTCTACTTCCGCGCCCCCTGGGGTCTGCAGTTCGAGCTCGTGAGCTTCCCGGACGGGAAGGCCTACGAACGGGGCGCCGCCGTGCGCCTGTGGCACCCCGCGGACCCCGCGCGATGACCACGACGCCGGAGGTGCGCGAGCGGCCGGGTGACGCCGGTGCGCGCGTTGCCGAACGGGTCCGGACGGCGATCATCACGGGCGAGTGGCCGCCGGGCGCACGCATCCGCCAGGAGGAGCTGTCGGCGCAGTTCGGCGCAAGTCGCGTTCCGGTGCGTCAGGCCCTGCAGCTGCTGGAACAGGAGGGACTCGTCACGATCGTGGCGAACTCGGGCGCGTGGGTCACTCGGCTGAGCCTGGCGGAGTGCGAGGAGGTGTATCGCATGCGGGAACGGCTGGAGCCGCTGCTGCTCGGGATGAGCGCTCCCGGTCTGGACGACGCGGCGCTCGAGGAGCTTTCGGAACTGGCAGCCCGCATCAGCGCGGCGGAGTCCGACACCGACGCGTTCCTCGCCCTCGATACCCGCTTCCACCTGCTGAGCTACCGGGCAGCGCACACGGCGCACCTCGGCGACCTCGTGCAACGCCTGTGGAACATCACCGCCCCGTACCGCCGGGCCTACGTCTCGACGTGGACGGTGGAAGCGCGCCGCATCGCTCATGAGGAGCATCACCTCATGGTGGCGGCGCTCCGCGACGGCGATCCCGAGGAAGCCGAACGCGTGCTCGCCGCTCACATCCGCCGCACCCGCCGCCAGCTCTCGCGGACGCCGGAGATCTTCTCGGGCGCCGCGGATGGCTCCGGTCAGGCGAGCGCGGCGCGCAACTCGGCGAGGTGATGCGGAGAGGGGTCCGACTCACCGCGCTCGATCCGGTGAGCGATCTCGGTGATCGCGGTGTTCATCGGTACGGCGATGCCGCGGTCCCTGCCGAGATCCGCGACCAGCCCGTTCAGGTCGTCGACCTCGCTGTGGCGGCCCTTCCGCCAGTCCTGCAGCACGGTGGTCGTCGCGCCGGGGACGACGAACCCCGCGAAGAGTCTGTCGGTCATCACCTCGACCACCCCCCGGGGATCGGCGAGGTCGTCCGGTTCCAGGCCGAAGATCGGGAGCACCCGGTGGCCTGCGGCGCGGCCCACCGCGAGTGCCTCGTCGCCGGCGGCGATCATCACCTGACGGAAGCCCGACTCGTGCAGGGCGTCGAGCATCGGCAGACCGAGGATGGCCGAGGGAACCAGGAGCGTGCAGTTGCTGACGAGCTTCATCCACTTGGCGCTTCGGATGTCGTCGCTCACCGCGACGGTGCCCGAGTGACGCAGCAGATCGGCGACCGTGTCGACGTGATCGGACCGGCCACCGGGAAGCGCCCCCACGGCGAACCAGGAGCGCGAGGGCGGCGTGTGCCGGTGGATGACTCCCGGTTCGGTCATGGTCGCGGAGCACTCGATGACTGCGCCCACCGTCCGAGACGGCCCGACGACTTCCGCGACGGCCTCGGCGGTCATCCCGTTCTGCACTGCCGCGACCACCCCGTCGGGCTGGACGTACGGTGCGATCAGCTGAGTCGCCCATCGGGCGTCGTACGCCTTCATCAGCACGAGGACCGCATCGAACCGCTCGCGGAGTTCCGCAACCTCGCAGAGGTGGATGACGCGAGGCCGTACCTCCTCCTCCCCGTCGGGTGTGATGACCCGCAGTCCTCGGGAGCGCATCGCCTCGACGTGGGCGGGCCACTGCTCCACCAGCGTGACGTCCACGCCCGCGCAAACGAGATCCGCTCCGATCGAGGCGCCGTTGGCCCCTGCTCCGACCACGGCGACGCGGCGACCGGCCATGCTGCCTCCGACCTTCCGGTGACGCGCCTCGGCACGCGTCATCCAGCGATAGTGTACAGATCTGCTTGCTCTGACCGGCGGGGCCCGTCTACCGTGAGAACGTGTCCGCTGCAGCTGCACATTCAGCGTCGAAGGAAGCGAGAAGAACATGATCCTCCACCTGGTGGCCTTCCGCTGGAAGGGCGACGTGACCGACGACACCGTGACCTCCCTCACGGAAGCGCTGCTGCGCATGGCGGCGGGTATCCCCGCACTCCGGTCCTACGTCGCCGGCCCGAACCTGCACCTGCGCCCGCAGGGCGCCGACTACGCGGTGGCCGCCATCGTCGATGACGCCGCGGGGCTCGACGCCTATCTCGACCACCCCCTGCACGCCGAGGTGTACCGCGAGCACCTCGGCGCGATGATCGCCGACCGCTCGGCCGTGCAGTTGGAGATCTCCGCCGGTTCGCTGTCGTGACCACCATGCGTGCTGCGGTCCTCCATGGCCTGCATGACCTGCGCATCGAAGAGCGGCCGATCCCCGAACCCGCCGCCGACGAAGTGCTCATCCGCGTCGCCGCTTGCGGCGTCTGCGGATCGGATGCGACGGAGTTCGGGCGGGGCCGCGTCCTCGCCGCACCGCCCGTGATCCTCGGACACGAGTTCGTCGGCACGATCGAATCGGTGGGGACGGATGTCTCCGGGCTCCGCCCGGGCGCCACGGTGGTGTGCGGCGCGGGCGTCTCGTGCGGCGCGTGCCCGCCCTGCCGGTCGGGGCGGACCAACCTCTGCCGTTCGTACCGCACCCTGGGCTTCCACGAGAACGGCGGACTTGCGCACTACGTCGTGGCTCCCGCCGGCATCGTGCTCGACGTCTCGGACGCCGACCTCGCCACCGACACCTTGGCCCTCGCCCAGCCGATGGCGATCGCCGTCCACGCCGTCCGGCGGAGCGGACTCGCGGCCGGTCAGGACGCGGTGGTTATCGGCGCCGGAGGCATCGGCGCCTTCATCGCCTTCGCCGCGGCGAGCACCGGCGCCCGGGTTCTCGTCGTCGATCGCAACGACGACCGACTGGCCCTCGCGCGTCGACTCGGAGCCGCCCTGACGCTGCGCGCGGGCGAGCAGGACCTGGCCGACGCCGTGGCCGGCCACGGGCTCGAACCGGCCGTCTTCTTCGAGGTTTCCGGGTCGGACGAGGGCCTCCGGCAGGTGCTGGCCGCCGCTTCACCGGGCGCGACCATCGTGCCGGTGGGCATCCAGCGCGGTGAACCCGCCCTCCCCCTCGGCTCATGGACGCTTCGCGAGTACACCATCGTCGGAACCGTCGCCCACGTCTTCCGAGACGACATCCCCGAGGCCGTCCGGCTGCTGTCGACGCGGGAGGACTGGACGGATGTGGCCGGCACGGTTCTTCCGCTCTCCGACGTCGTCGACGGGGCTCTCACGCCGCTTCTCACCGGCGGCCCGCGTCAGATCAAGACGCTCATCGACCCGTGGATCGACACCCCGCGCCCCGCCCGTCACTCGGCGCGCTCGTCGAGCCCTTCCATCGCGCGCAGCACTTCCACCGCCGACGCCGGCGCGCCGGCGCCGGCGAGCGCCGCTCCGACGGACTGAGCGGCCCCGGTCGGCGCGTCGGGCATGTCCTGGTGGTGTTGCCGCCGCCCGACGATGAACCACACGCCGCGAGCCACCGCGGCGCTGCGGTTGGAGAAGAGGTGGGGACGGGTGGAGTCGAAATGGAGCGAGTCCCCGGCCCGCAGCACGGCCGTGTCGAAGTCCAGCTGCAGCGTCAGCTCCCCCTCCAGGAGGTAGGCGTACTCCACGCCGGCGTGACGCATGAGCTTGCCCTCGATCGAACTGCTCGCCCCGGGCTGGTAGGTCACCAGAAGCGCGTCGGCCGGGCCATCCGGGCTGTTCGCGAGCCGCTCCCAGCGAACGCCGTTCTCCATCTCGATCGCCGGATTGGTCTCGCCGCGCTGGACGGCGGCGCTTCCGCCCCCCGACGCCACGGGGGAAGCGGCCGGCGCGGAGGTACCACCGACGAGCTCGTCGAGCGAGACTCCTAGGTGGCTGGCGATGGCGTAGAGCGTCGAGACCGACGGCTGCGTCTTTCCGATCTCGACCTGCGAGACGAGGCTCGCCGACACCCCGAGCGACTGGGCGACCGAGCGCAGACTCAAGCCCCGGCTCACCCGTGCAGCGCGGATTCGTGCTCCGAGACTGTCAGCCATGTCTTCCCGTCACCTCGACGCCGCCACCGGCGGTGCGGTCGCGCCAATTGTAGAGCAGGGGTGTACCACGGCCCCGGTGCCGCTAGAGCAGCGCGGTGCCGCGGTCGACCGGCAGATTGACCGCGGAGACACCGCGGTTGCGAAGGAGGAACTGCGTGGCGTCGACGACGTCGGCCATCGTCGCCAATTCGCCTCCCGGCGTGTGGCGCTGGTACCCCTCCAGCACGCCGGCGGGGTTGGATGCCCAGAAGGGGCTGTCGCCGATGATCCCGGGGTGCAACGCGTTCACGCGGATCGGTGCGAGCTCCAGGGCGAGGGTGTTGATGAGACCGGTCACTCCCCCGTTGATGGTCGACACCGTCGTCGACCCCGGATAGGGGAGGTCCTTCGCCCGACCGCCGAAGAGCACGATCCCGGTGTCGACCGACACCTCCATCCGGTCGAGCAGCGCCTGGATCGTGGCGGTGTACCCCACCAGCTTCAGCGTCGTGAGGCGGATGGCGCGATCGATGTCGTACTCCCGGATCGTGTTGGCGTCGCGCTCGATCGCCGCGAGCACCAGGCCGTGGACGGCGTCGATCGAGGACAGTCCCGCCGCGATGGAGTGCGGCTCGGAGATGTCCAGCGCCAGTCCGCGCGCCGCGGGTCCGATGTCGGCCGCGATGCTCTCGGCGCGCTGCTGATCGCGTCCCGTGATCACCACGCGATCGCCGCGCCGCACGCAGTCCTTGGCGATCTCGAGTCCGATGCCGGATGTGCCTCCGACGACGACGACGGTGCGTTCGGTCACAGCTCCTCCTCGGCGCCTCTTCGCGATGACGAGGTGTATCGGAAGTGGTACTGGACAACCGTGTCCAGTGGCGCTTTACTGAGGGGAGTCAACTCGACGCTCCGAGCGATGTCAAGACGTCGGATGCAGCGGGCCTCAGCGAGGAGGGGAACGGCCGATGAAGAGCACCGGGACCACGGGACCGAACGCGGTCGACTGGGAGGTGCGGGTCGACATGGAGCGGCTGCGGGACGCGCGGCTGGCCCGTCTTCACGCGGAGCTCGACCGTTCGCACCTGGGAGCGGTCCTGGCGTTCGATTTCTCCAACATCCGCTACATGAGCGGGACGCACATCGGTACCTGGGCGATGGACAAACTGATCCGGTTCTCGCTGCTGACGCGGAAGACCGATCCGATCGTGTGGGACTTCGGGTCGGCGGCGAAGCACCACGCCCTGTACAACCCGTGGCTGGATGTCACGACCGCCGAAGCCGACGCCGATCCGCATGCGCCGCATGAGGGCGCCAAGCGGCCGCGGCTGGAGAGCGGGGCGCGGGCGGGGATCTCCACTCTCCGCGGTGCATTCCCGCCGGATGCCGACCTCGCCGGCGACGTGGCGCGGAAGATCAAACGGGAGCTGGAGAAGTTCGGGCTCGCGGGCGAACCCCTCGGTGTGGACGTGGTCGAGATGCCGGTGCTGCTGGCCCTGCAGAAGGAGGGCATCGAGGTCGTCGACGGGCAGCAGGTGTTCATGGAGGCGCGCCGGATCAAGACCCCCGACGAGATCCGCCTCCTCACCCAGGCCGCCTCGATGGTGGATGCGGCGTACGAGGAGCTGTACCGGTTCCTGCGCCCCGGGGTGCGGGAGAACGAAGCGGTCGGGCTCGTCGCCAAGACCCTCTACGACCTGGGCTCAGAATACGTCGAGGGGGTCAACGCGATCTCGGGGGAACGCTGCTCCCCGCATCCGCACGTCTTCTCCGACCGCCTGATCCGGCCCGGCGATCCGGCGTTCTTCGACATCCTCCACAGCTTCAACGGTTACCGCACCTGCTACTACCGCACCTTCGCGGTCGGCTCCGCGAGCCCGGCGCAGAAGGACGCCTACACCCGCGCCCGGGAGTACATGGACCGCGCCATCGCACTGGTCAAACCCGGCGCCACCACCGCCGACATCGTGGCGGTGTGGCCCGAGGCGACCGAGTTCGGCTTCCCCGATGAGATGGCCGCCTTCGCCCTGCAGTACGGACACGGGGTGGGCCTGTCCATCTGGGAGAAGCCGATCTTCTCCCGCCTGACCTCGTTCGATCACCCCGAGACCCTCGAAGAAGGCATGGTCTTCGCCCTGGAGACGTACTGGCCCGCCGCGGACGGCTGGGGCGCCGCCCGCATCGAGGAAGAGGTCGTCGTCACCGCCGACGGCTGCGAGGTCATCACCAAGTTCCCCGCCGAAGAGCTCATCGTCGCCGGACGCCGCTACTACACCATCGACGGACCCCTCAACCTCAACCGCGACGCCCAATCCCACCTCAACACCGTCTGGGGGCGCGGCGAAGCGTGAGCACCATCGCGTTCCTCGGACTCGGCTCGATGGGGTCGGCCATGGCGGCCCGCCTCATCGACGCCGGGCATGACGTGCTCCTGTGGAACCGGTCGCCCGAGGCAGTGGACCGGCTCCTCGAGCGCGGCGGCCGGCGCGCCGAGGACGCCGCGCAGGCCCTCGCTGCCGACATCGCCCTGTCGATGCTCGCCAACGACGAGGCGATGGACGCCGTCCTCACCGAGGAGGCGGTCAGCGCGGCGCGCGACGGGATCCACGTCGCCATGGGCTCGATCAGCCCGCGACTGGCGGAAGACCTCGACACGCGATTCGGCGCCGTCGGCGCCCGCTACATCGCCGCTCCGGTGCTCGGCCGGCCGGTCGTGGCGGCCGCGGGGAAGCTCAACATCCTGGCGGCCGGACCCGTCGACGCCGTCGACGCCGTCGCCCCGCTCCTCGATGTGCTGGGGGTCCGCACTTGGCGGCTGGGCAGTCGTCCGGCGGTGGCGAACGCGGTGAAGGCGGCCGTGAACTACAACATCATCCACGCGATGCAGGCGATCGGCGAGACCGTCGCGATGACGGAGCGCCTCGGCGTCGATCCCTCCCAGTTCACCACCCTGCTCGCCGAGACCCTGTTCGGCGGAGTGGTGTACTCCGGCTACGGGCGGATCATCGCCGAGCGCGCCTACGATCCCCCCGGATTCCACATCGCCCTCGGCCGCAAAGACCTCGACCTCGCCGACCAGGTCGCCGCCGAGACCGGAGTGACGCCGGCCACCCTTCCCGCCCTCATCTCCGTCTTCGATCGCGCTCTTGCCGATCCCGAACTGAAGGACCTGGACTGGTCCGCCATCGCGGAGGTGAGCCGACGCCCTTCGACCTGACATCGCCTCAGAGACACCACCCGCAGAATCACACAGACCCGCCCGTCAAGGAGGATGAGCGTCCATGCCCGAAACCCCGCTGCCGCAGAGCGGCCAGCCCATCGTCTTCCGTCACGGCATCGTCCTGACGATGGACGATGCCCACACCGTGATCCCCGACGGCGACGTGCTCGTCGTCGATGGGAAGATCGCCGAGGTCGGCGTCGGCCTCGACGTGCCCGACAACACCTTCGAGATCGACGCGTCCGGCGGCATCCTCATGCCGGGCATGATCGACACCCACCGCCACATGTGGCAGACCGCGATGCGCGCGTACGGCGCTGACTGGACGCTGACGCAGTACTTCGTCTGGTACTACCTGCAGCACGGCGCCAAGTTCCGCCCGCAGGACTACGCCGCGGGCAATCTCATCTCCGCCCTCGACGCGGTGGAGTCGGGAGTCACCACGAGCGTCGACTGGTCGCACGGCCTGCGCACCCCCGAGCACGGCTGGGCCGCCTACGAGGCCCTCGCAGGCTCCCCCGGCCGGTTCGTCTTCGCCTACGGCAACATCCACGTCTCGCCGTGGGAGTGGACCGCGGACCCCGAGGTGCAGAAGATCCTCACGACCTCGCGCGACGATTCCCGGATGTTCGGCACGCAGATCGCCTTCGACGTGCCGAATCAGGACGAGAACTTCCCCGAGCTCGCCGCGTACCAGGTGGCCAAAGAGCTGGGGCTTCGCGTCACCACGCACGCGGGCGTCTGGGGCGCGACGAACGACTGGGGCATCCGCAACGCCTACGCCGCCGGCGTGATGGAGGAGGGCTTCACCTACGTCCACGCCGCCACCCTGTCGGCGGAGTCGTACCAGAAGATCGCCGCGACGGGCGGGAACGTCTCCCTCGCGACGGAGTCGGAGGACACGTGCGGACAGGGTTACCCGCCGGTGCACCAGCTGCGCCGGTACGGCATCCCGGCCTCGCTGTCGGTCGACACCAGCGTCTGGTTCAGCGCCGACCTGTTCTCGGCGATGCGGGCGACGGTCAATGCCGACCGGGCGCTGGAGCACTACCTGGCCCACCAGCTGGAGCCCGCCGAGACGATCACGCACGTGAAGCTGCGAGCCGAGGACGTCGTCCACATGGCCACCCGCGGCGGCGCGCAGGCGATCGGCAAGGACGGCGAGATCGGTTCGCTCGAGAAGGGCAAGCTCGCCGACGTCGTGCTGCTGAAGAACGAGCACTCCGCCACCTGGGCGCCCCTGGTGAACCCCTGGGGACAGGTCGTCTACCAGGCCCAGCGCGGCGACGTGCACACGGTCCTCGTCGGCGGTGAGGTCGTGAAGTCCGAGGGACGACTGGTCGCGGGCGACCTTCCCGGCGTCAAGGCCAAGCTCGACGAGACGGTGTCGTACCTCGAGCGCGAGGTGGGCGACGACTGGATCGCGGGGATGCACCCGGAGATCCCCGAGGTCGAGGTGCTCTACAACCCGTACCAGTACAAGAAGTGACGGATTCTGCGGGCGGCGTCGAGTGAAGCCGGACGCCGCCCGCAGACCTCACTCCCCGGCAGCGCGGAGCGTGGCGACCTGGTACAGGGCGACGGATGCCGCGATGCCGGCATTCAGCGACTCGGTCGCCGCCGAAATGGGAATCGACACGATCTGATCGCAGGTCTCGGTGACCAGCCGCGAGAGGCCCTTCCCCTCCGATCCGACGACGATCACCACCGGGCGGTCGGCGAGCTCGAGCGCCGGCAGCGACACCTCCCCCCCACCGTCGAGGCCGAGGACGAAGACACCCTGCTTCTTGAACTCCTTCAGCGTCGTGGTGAGGTTCGGCGCCAGGGCGACGGGGACGCGCGCGGCCGCGCCGGCACTCGTCTTCCACGCCGCGGAGTTCACTCCTGCCGACCGGCGCTGCGGAAGCAGGATGCCCTGACCGCCGAAGGCCGCCGTCGAGCGGATGATCGCGCCGAGGTTGCGTGGGTCGGTGACTCCGTCGAGGGCGACGAGGAGCGGGACCTCGCCGCGCGCGATGATCCCCTCGAGGAGATCCTGCGGGTGGGCGTACTCGTAGGGTGGCACCTTCACCGCCACGCCCTGGTGCACCCCGTCGAAGCCCGCCATGCGGTCGAGTTCGGGTCGGGTGACTTCGAGGACGGGGATGTCGCGGTTCGTCGCGATCGCGAGCATCTCCTTCACGCGGTCGTCCATCTCCACCCGCTGCGCGATGTAGAGGGCGGTGGCGGGGATCTTCGCGCGGAGCGCCTCGAGCACCGAGTTCCGGCCGGTGACCGTCTCGGTGTCGTCGCCCGCCTTCGACTTCGGCGCGCGGTTGCCCCCCGACCCCGATCGGCTTCCCGTCCCGGCCGGACTGCCCTTGCCGCCGGCGGCGGCATATCGCTCGGCGGCCGCCTTGCGCTTGCCGGCCACGTGCCAGCTGCGGTCCTCGGCCTTGGGGGTGGGACCCTTCCCCTCGAGGGATTTGCGGATGTGCCCGCCGGTGCCCTTGGTGGGCCCCTTCTTCTTACCCTTGCTGGCGCCGGGGCGCCCTGGCTTAGCCATCATTCGCGTCCTGCCCAGGTTCTTCAGCCAACAGAGAATCGTTGGTTTGCAGGCGCGAGGTCGCTGCGGCGCTCCAACGCATGTTTCCGCCTACGCCCCAACTTGTTCCGCTTCGATCGTCCATCACAGTGATATCGGAGCTCGTCAGCCAGTCTCTGAGTTGGTCAGCAAAAGGCCAATCCTGCCGGTTGCGGGCCGAATCTCGCTGCTCAATGATCGAGCCAACGAGCTTTGTTAGCGAAGCGCGTTCTGCTCTTGCCACGCGCTTCTCGCGCCAATCCTCGCCGAAAGGGTCGAGGTTGAGGATGCCGGTCATCCTTCCAACATCAGCGCCTATCGCGGCGGCGCTTTCCGTATCCCCCCGATCGAGGGCTTCGTTTCCTACCGACAGCTGTTCGTGAATGACCGCTAACGCAGCCGAGACATTTAGGTCGTCGTCCATGGACCGCGAGAAAAGCGCCCATGCTGGCGAAACGTGGAGCTCCGATAAGTTGGCCGGAGCAAGCCGACGTGTCCTTTCGCGAAAATGCTCGATTCGTTCAATCGCCATCGCGGCTTCCTCGAAGCTAGAGCGCGTGATGTCGAGGCTCGACCGGTAGTGCGCGGCGGCGAGGGCGTAACGCACAACAAGCGGATCCCACTCCTTTAGCACATCCTCTGCCAGAAGGTAGTTGCCAAGGGACTTCGACATCTTTTGATCACCTACCGTCACCAGGCCGTTGTGAAGCCAGTAGCGCGCGAACTCATCGCCGGCCGCGGTGGATTGCGCTAGCTCGTTCTCGTGGTGAGGGAAGCGGAGGTCAAGTCCCCCGCCGTGGATGTCGAACTCGGGCCCCAAATACCGCCGCGCCATCGCCGAGCACTCGATGTGCCAGCCCGGGCGGCCGGCGCCCCACGGCGCAACCCACGTCGCGGAGTCTGGCTCACCCGCCTTGGCGGCCTTCCACAGCGCGAAGTCGCGGGGATCGCGCTTCCCTCGCTGACCCGCATCTGCTGCCGGTTCCATGGCATCGACGCTCTGCCGGGTGAGCACGCCGTACTCCGGCCAGGACCGGACATCGAAGTAGACGTCACCGCCGGCGGCGTAAGCGTGCCCGCGCTCGATCAGCCGCTCGATGAGTGCAATCATCTGGGGAATCGACCCGGTCGCGCGGGGCTCGTAGGTCGGCGGGAGGATGCCGATCGCGACATAGGCGTGGGCGAACTGCTGCTCCATGCGGTACGCCAGCGCCCACCACGCCTCGTCGGCCGTGGCGTTCGCGAGCACTTTGTCGTCGATATCGGTGACGTTGCGCACGAATGTCACCCGCGCAAATCGCTGGCGCAGCCAGCGGTGCAGGATGTCGAAGCCCAGCGCGCCGCGGAGGTGCCCGATATGGGGACCGGACTGCACGGTGGGGCCACACACGTACACAGTGACGTTCTCAGGATCGCGGGGCACAAAGTCGCGCAAGGCCTGAGCCTGGGTGTCGTACAGCCGAACAGTCACCGCCCCAGCCTACCGGCGGCGCCCGGCGCCCCTTGCGGGGCGGTGTCATCGCGGGGGCGCCGTGGGCGGTAGAACTGGAGGGTGCTGCACGTCCTCGCCGTCCTCGCCGCAGCGATGCTCTTCGGCACGACCGGTACCTCGCAGGCGCTCAGCCCGGAAGGCACCACGCCCCTGTCGATCGGCGTGATGCGGATGGTGATCGGCGGGACCGGCCTCGCCGTGCTCGCGGGGCTTCTGTCGTGGCGTCACGCGCGGCGGCACGGGGCAGCGGCGAGGCCGCGGTTCGGCGTACGGCCGATCGTGCTCATGTCGATCACCGGCGTCTGCCTGGCCGTGTACCAACCGCTGTTCTTCCTCGGCACCGAGCGCAACGGCGTCGCGGTGGGGACGGTCGTCGCCCTGGGGTCGGCCCCCGTGATGGCGGGACTCCTCGAGTGGCTTCTCACCCGCCGGCTGCCGACGGCGACCTGGGCGCTGGCCACCGGGGCGGCGACGGTCGGCGTCGTGCTCCTCGGCATCGGCGGTGACGCGTCGGGCGGTGGCGGAACCGACGCGGTCGGGCTCGCGGGGTCGCTCGGAGCCGCGGCATCCTTCGCCGTCATCGCCAACGTGCAGCGGCGACTTCTCGATGCCGGTTGGGACCCTTTCACCGTCGTCGCCGGCATGGGAGCGAGCTCGGCCCTCGTGGCGTTCCCCGCGCTGCCCTTCGTCGACGTGTCGTGGCTGGCCGAGCCGTCGGGACTCGTGATGGCCGTGTGGCTCGGACTGGGCACCATCTCGATCGCGTACGTCCTCTTCACGTGGGGACTCGGCGGCCTCACTGCGGCGAGCGCCGCGACGCTCACCCTCGGTGAGCCGCTCACGGCGGCCATCCTCGGTCTCACTCTCCTCGGCGAGCGCCTGTCGGCACTCGCGATCGTCGGACTCGTGGTGCTCGGCGCGGGGCTCGCCCTTCTCGCCTGGGGCTCGCGGGCTCCCCGCGATCCCCGCCCGTTCGCCGTGGAAGGATGACTCGATGGCATCCGGCTTCGACCTCCGCCCGGCCGCCGTGACCGATCCCTCGGTGCGGAGCCTCATCGCCGCGCACCTCGCCGCGATGCAGGCCGAGTCGCCGCCCGAGAGTGTGCACGCCCTCGGCATCGACGCCCTCGGACGTCCCGACATCGCTCTGTGGGCCGCGTGGGACGACGGACGGGTCGCGGGCATCGGCGCGCTCGCCCGGCTCGACGACACCGCAGGCGAGCTGAAATCCATGCGCGTGGACGACGCCTATCGCGGACGCGGAGTCGGGCGGCTCCTGCTGCGTCACCTCATGGCGGAGGCGCGCACGGCGGGCATGACGTCCCTCTGGCTCGAGACCGGGTCGACCGCCGCCTTCGCGCCCGCACGCGGACTCTACGAGAGCGAGGGCTTCGCGTTCTGCGGGCCGTTCGGCGACTACCGCCCCGATCCGCACTCGGTCTTCATGACACGATCCGTCTAGGCGCCCGCGGGAACCACGAGCGCGACCGCGAACGCCGCGACACCCTCCCCGGCTCCGGTGAAACCCAGGCCATCCGTGGTGGTCGCCGAGACCGACACCGGCGCGCCGTGGAGCGCGGCCGAGAGGACGGCCTCGGCTTCGGCACGGCGCTCTGCGAACCGTGGGCGGCGCGCCTGCACCTGCACGGAGACGTTTCCGATGCGCCACCCGGCCTCGCCGAGGAGGGCGTGGGTCCGGGCGAGGAAGGCGTCGGCGTGGGCACCGGCGAACTCCGGACGATCCGTGCCGAAGTGGGTGCCGATGTCGCCGAGACCCGCCGCCGCGAGCAGGGCGTCGACGATCGCATGAGCGACGGCGTCGCCGTCGGAGTGGCCCGACAGCGCCCGCTCCCCCGGCCACTGGAGACCCGCGAGCCACAGGTCCCCCTCGCCGCCGACGGCGTGCACGTCGGTGCCGATGCCGACACGCGGGAGCAGTGCCGAAGGATACAACGAGGCGGTGACCGCCGGGATCGCCCGCTCCGCGACGAGGCTTCGTGCCCGGTCGAGGTCGGCGGGGGTCGTGATCTTGAAGGCCAGCGGGTCACCGGGCACGGCGAGCACCACGTGTCCCGCCTCGGAGACGAGGGCGGCGTCGTCGGTGAACTCGGCGGTCGCCGCGCGGTAGGCGGTTTCGAGGATGTCTCGCCGGAACCCCTGCGGAGTCTGCGCCGCCGACAGTTCGCTGCGGTCGACGACTCCCACGATCAGGTCACCGTCGACGCGCTTGATGGTGTCGATCACGGGAAGAACGGGCACCGCTCCGGCGTGACCGAGCTCGAGCGCACCGATCACCCGGTCGAACACCTCCGGCGGGGTGAGGGCGCGCGCGGCGTCGTGGACCAGGACGTAGTCCACGTCGCCCCAGAGCGCGGCGATGCCCGCGGCGACGGATCCCTGCCGCGACGCCCCGCCGGTGACCACGGTCACGAGGTCCCGCCGGACACCCGCCGCCTCGATCGCCTCGGTCCGGGCATCGCCTTCGCGGCCCGCCGGCGCGACGATGACGACCTGCGCGGGCGCGGCGTCGAACACCCGGTGGAGGGCGTGCCGGAGGATCGTGTGCTCGTCGATTCCGACGAAGGCCTTCGGGCCCGCGCCGAGGCGGGTTCCGGATCCGGCGGCGACGACGATGACCGCGACGCGCGGCACGGGCGTGATGCTCACGCCCCCACGTTATCGATCAGAGGCGAGATCGATCAGATGCGAGATCGATCTCGAGCGGGATCAGGAAGCGAGGACCTCGTCGAGGAGGACGCTGGCCTTCTCCTCGTCGGTCTTCTCGGCGAGAGCGAGCTCGGAGATGAGGATCTGCTTCGCCTTGGCGAGCATCCGCTTCTCACCCGCGGACAGTCCGCGGTCCTGGTCCCGGCGCCACAGATCGCGCACGACCTCGCTGACCTTGATCACATCACCCGAAGCGAGCTTCTCGAGATTGGCCTTGTATCGGCGCGACCAGTTGGTCGGCTCCTCCGTGAACGGCGCACGCAGCACCTCGAAGACGCGCTCGAGGCCCTCCTTCCCGATCACATCGCGGACACCGACCAGGTCGACGTTGTCGGCCGGAACCTCGATCGTCAGATCGCCCTGTGTGACGCGGAGCTTCAGATAGACCTTCTCTTCGCCTTTGATGATGCGGGTCTTCACTTCCGCGATCGTGGCTGCCCCGTGGTGGGGGTAGACGACCGTCTCGCCAACCTCAAAAAGCATGGAGTTATGTCCTTTCGGCAACGTCCAGGATACCACAGGCGACATACGCTAGAGTTCGCCGCCCACCCGTCTCGGGCCCCGTCGAGCGGCCCCGCGGGCCGGCGTGTCGGCTCCCGGCGAGGCGCACCCCATAGAATGCAAGGGTTGCCGCCGTCCGCTCCGGGAGGATCCGTGAACTCGTTGAACCGCACTTTCGGCACCGGACGCACCCGGACGGCTGCGCGGGCGATCGCCGCCACCGCGCTCGCCACGACGGTGCTCGTCTCGGCCAGCGGCTGCGCACTGATCTCCACTCAGGCGACGACGATCAGCTACTCGCCCTCGGACGGCATTCTGGTCCCCGAGAGCGGCCCGATCGAGGTGCGGAACGTCCTCATCGTCGCCAACGAGGAGGGGACCGAAGGAAACCTCATCGCGGCGTTCGTGAATGCCACCGACGAGACCCACACCGTCAACATGGAGTTCGGCGAGGCCGGAGACGGGGTGACCGAATCGGTCCGCGTGCCCGCCAACACCGTCATCAGCCTCGGGGTGGACGGCAACGAGCCGATTCTCCTGGAGGGCCTCGAACTGCTCCCGGGCAGCGACGTGCCCGCGAGCTTCCAGTCCGGCGATGGGGACACGGCGCTGGTGAACGTGCCGGTCCTCGACGGCGCCCAGGACTACCTCGAGCCCTTCGTTCCCTGACCTCCGCCGCCCGCGGCTTCTGAGGCTCTCGCCGCCGGCGCAGCGACTCAGCCCTCGAAGCGGTAGCCGAGCCCTCGGACGGTCACGAGCATCGACGGCTCGGACGGGTTCTCCTCGATGCGCGAACGGATCCGCTTGATGTGGACGTCGAGCGTCTTGGTGTCGCCGAAGTAGTCGCTTCCCCACACCCGGTCGATGAGCTGCCCGCGGGTGAGCACACGCCCGGCGTTGCGCATGAGCACCTCGAGCAGCTCGAATTCCTTGAGCGGCATGTTGATCTGCTCGTCATCGACCGAGACCGTGTGGCGATCGATGTCGAGCACGACCCGGCCGCCGACCAGCACGTGGTCTTCCAGATCGGCGTCGGCGTGCTGGAGCCGCCGGAGCACCGCGCGCATGCGCGCCAGGAGTTCCCGTGCGGAGTAGGGCTTCGTGACGTAGTCGTCGGCGCCGAGCTCGAGCCCCACGACGATGTCGACCTCGGAATCCTTCGCCGTCAGCATGATGATCGGCACCCCCGAGGTGGCGCGGATCTGCCGGCACACCTCCGTCCCCGGCATGCCGGGGAGCATCAGATCGAGCAGCACGATGTCGGCGCCCCGCTCGCGGAAGGCGGTGAGCGCAGCGGGTCCGTCTTCGGCGATCTCCACCTCGAATCCTTCCCGGCGGAGGAGGTAGGCGAGGGGCTCGGCGAGGTCGGGCTCGTCCTCGACGATCAGAACGCGGGTCATTCGGGATCTCCGTTCGGAACTGTCGTGCGGGAAGCGGTATTCGCGGGCGGCGAGGGGGCGGATGCAGCGGAGCGACCCGCGGTCACCACGGCGCGCTTGCGCTTGGGGCGGCGGGCGGCGGTGTCGTCGAGAGGAGCATCGACGAGGGGCAGCCGGATCGTGAAGGTCGAGCCCCGGCCGGGACGCGACCACAGTCGCACCTCTCCGCCGTGGCGCTGCACCGCGTGCTTGACGATGGACAGACCCAGGCCCGTTCCCCCGGTGCGCCGCGAGCGGGCGTTGTCGGTGCGGTAGAAGCGCTCGAAGATCCGCTCCTGGTCGGCTTCGGGTATTCCGATCCCCCGGTCGGCGACGGCGATCTCGACGATGCCCTCGACCGCCTTCACTCCCACGCCGACGCTGGAACCACGCGGCGAGTAGGCGATGGCGTTGGCGATGAGGTTGCCGACGGCCTCGCCGAGGATCTGCCCGTCGCCGCGGACGTAGAGACCCCGGGCGCCGCCGCGGGTGATCGAGACCCCGGCCGACTGCGCCTGCAGGACGTGGGCGTCGACCGCCGACGCCACCACCTCGTCGACGGCGATGCTGCGCTCCTCCGACAGTTCGTCGGCCGCCTGCAGTCGCGACAGATTCATGATGCGGGAGGTCAGCTGAGCCAGGCGCGACGCCTCGGCGGTGAGCCGCGACGCGAAGGCCCGCACCTGCGCGGGGTCGTCGGCTGCGGATTCGATCGCCTCGGCGAGGAGGCTCACCGCCCCGACCGGGGTCTTCAGCTCATGGCTGGTGTTGGCGACGAAATCCCGTCGCATCTGCTCCACGCGCTCGCGCTCGGTGATGTCGCGGAGCACCAGCAGGGTGAGCCGGGCCGAGATGCGGGTCGCGCGGACGGCGACGAGGCGGGGCTCGGCGGGCGGCGCGCCCCGCTGGAGGCGCAGGGTCGCGGTCGCGGAGGTGGCGTCTTCCTTGACCTTCCGCGTGAGGGCGCGAAGCTCCTGACCGGGAAGGACGGACCCCTCGGAGAGGTGGAAGGGGGAGGCGGGAGCGGAGGCGGCGAGGACGGTGAAGGACGCGTCGACCACGACAGCCGGGTCATCCATGCCGTGCAGCACCTCGCGCATCCCCTCGGGGAGCGCCGTCGACTGCGCAGCCCGCACTCGATCGCGCGCGCGGAGCGAGATCAGGATGACGGCGGTGATCAACGCCCCCGACACGCCCCCGGCGAGGAGGGCGAGCAGCGCGAGCTGCGTCATGTCCATGACCCCCAGCGTAGGGCGCGCCGTGCCCCGGCTTTCGCGCAAGGGTCTGGCCCGTGTCGGTGGGGTCAGTACTATTCACTCTTCGGGCACCGTTCGTTAACCTGCCGTGACGACAATCGCCGAGGGTGTGCCGACGTGCCCGACGCCCTGCACGCGAACGATGAAAGGTGCCGCGATGCGCGAAGTGTTCCATCAGTCCCTGGAGGACGTGCAGTCGCGTCTTGTCGAGATCTCCGAGCTTGTGACCGTCGCGATCGACAAGGCCACCCGCGCCTTCGGGGCGAGCGACGTCTCCCTGGCGGAGGAGGTCATCGACGCCGACGTGGTGATCGACCAGAAGACCGTCGCGCTCGACGAGCTGGCGATCGAGATCCTCGCCCGCCAGCAGCCGGTCGCCCGTGATCTGCGCATCGTGGTGAGCGCCCTGCGGGTGAGCGCGTCGCTCGAGAGGATGGGCGACATCGCCGAGCACATCGCGCAGCTGACGCGCATGCGCTTCCCCGACCGCGCCGTGCCGAAGGGGCTGAAGTCGACGTTCCTGCAGATGGGCCAGCTCGACGTCGAGGTCTCGCGTCTGCTCACCGAGCTCCTGCGGACGATCGACCTCACCATCACCGACGAGATCCGCGACCTCGACGACAAGATCGACGACCTGCATGTGAGCGTCTTCGAGAAGGTCCTCTCCGACAGCTGGGAGGGCGCCGCGTCGGCGACCGTCGACGCGACCCTCGCCAGCCGCTACCACGAGCGCTTCGCCGACCACGCGGTGTCGATCAGCAAGAAGATGATCTATCTCGCCACCGGCGACTGGGCCACCCACGGCGAGGCCTTCGAGGCGGCTCAGGCGGCCAACGCCTGACGCCACTGCCACGCGAGAAGGGGCCCGGGTCGTTCATCGACCCGGGCCCCCTCTCGTCTGGCGAGGACGGCGGGCTACTTCGCGCCCTGTGCGGCCACGGCGGCGGCACCGGCCGCTGCCGCCTCGGGGTCGAGGTAACGCCCGGCTTCGAGCGGTTGAAGGTTCTCGTCCAGCCGGTAGACGAGCGGGATGCCGGTGGGGATGTTGAGCTCGGCGATGTCGGCGTCGCTGATCCCCTCGAGGTGCTTCACCAGGCCCCGGAGAGAATTGCCGTGCGCGGTCACGAGGACGGTCTTCCCCGCCTGCAGATCGGGCGCGATGTCGCTGTGCCAGTACGGCAGCAGCCGGTCGATGACGAGCTTCAGGGATTCCGTGCGCGGCACGTCCTCGTCGATTCCGGCATAGCGAGGGTCGCCGACCTGGCTGAATTCGTCGTCGTCGGCGAGGGGCGGCGGCGGAACGTCGAACGACCGACGCCACAGCATGAACTGCTCCTGGCCGAACTCCTCCAGGGTCTGCGCCTTGTCCTTGCCCTGGAGGGCGCCGTAGTGGCGCTCGTTCAGGCGCCAGGAGCGCTTGACCGGGATCCAGAGCCGGTCGGCGGCGTCGAGGGCGAGGTTCGCGGTCTGGATCGCGCGGCTGAGCACCGAGGTGTAGAGGATGTCGGGGAGGAGGCCCGACTCGGCGAGGAGCCGACCGCCGCGGGCGGCCTCGGCCTCGCCCTGCTCGGTGAGACGGACGTCGACCCATCCGGTGAAGAGATTGAGCTGGTTCCACTCGCTCTGGCCGTGACGGAGAAGGATCAGCGTGTAGGGCTCGGTCATATCCCTCATGCTACTGGCGGTGCCCGGTCGGGCCCGCTGGCATCATGGGGGCATGACCGGCGGCCACTCCCCCATCGGCCGCATCACCCGGGGCACGACCGGAACGAATCGCCTCCGTCGCGTCGACCGCTGGATCGCGCGACATCCGTCCCTCCGGCGCACCGAAGACCCGCTCGTGGCCGACGTCGGCTACGGAGCACGCGGGTGGACCACCCTCGAGCTCTGGTCCCGGATCTCTCGGACGAGGCCCGATGTCGAGGTCGTGGGTCTGGAGATCGACCCCGAGCGGGTGGAGCGCGGACGCGCCGACCTCGACGCGGTCCGCTCCGGCGGCACGCCCTTCCCGCCTGCTGCGCGGGTGAGATTCGCCCACGGGGGCTTCGAGGTTCCCCTTCCGGACGGACGTCGAGCGGCCGTCATCCGGGCGATGAACGTCCTCCGTCAGTACGACGAAGCGGATGTCTCCGACGCCTGGCGCCGACTCACCGCGCGTCTTCAGCCGGGCGGCGTGGTCGTGGAGGGGACGTGCGACGAGCGAGGACGGATCGCCACGTGGGTGACGCTCGGACCCGAGGCGCGACCGCTGAGCCTCACCCTCTCGCTGCGGCTTCGCGACCTCGAGCACCCGGGTGTGGCTGCCGAACGCCTGCCGAAAGCTCTCATCCACCGGAACGTGCCCGGCGAGGGCGTACACGACTTCCTCGCGGCGCTCGACCGGGAGTGGATCCGCGCGGCCGGACTCGCCCCCTTCGGCCCGGTGCAGCGATGGCAGGGCGCCCTGTCGGCGCTTCGCGGCGCGGGGTGGCCGCTCGAGGATCGCGCGCGCTGGCGTCTCGGCGAGGTCACGGTGCGGTGGGAAGCCGTCGCCCCTCGGTGAAGCGGTCGGTCAGGCGGAGGCGGGTCGCCGGCGGTTGAGCCGGGGCATCCGAGGGACGTCGGCGACCGCTCCCGCCTCGGGCGGCACGATCATGGTCTGCGCCGCGGCGACCGGTCCGTCCTCGGTCTCGACCAGCAGGTCGCCGTCGATCGGGGCGTTCCGCCGCACCACCGCGAGCGCGATCGGGCCGTCCTCGTGGTGCAGCGCCGCGGAGGTGATGACTCCGACGGTGTCGCCCCCGGCCCGGACGACGGCACCGCGCGCGGGGAGGACGCTTCCGCTGCCGTCGAGGTGCAGCGCGACGAGACGACGGGGCGGATGGCCCAGGTTGTGCACCTTCGCCACGGTCTCCTGGCCGCGATAGCAGCCCTTGCTGAGGTGGACGGCGGTGCGGAGCCAGTCCGACTCATGGGGCAGAGCCTTCTCATCGACCTCGCTGCTCCACCGCGGCCGCCAGGCAGCGACCCGGAGGGCGTCCGCCGCGACCGAACCCGCGATCACCGTGCCGTCGGCCACGAGACGCTGCGCGTCATCGAGGGAGACGAGCGCCTCGCTCCAGTCGCGCTCGAGTCCCGGATGCGACGAGACCGGGCCGTACGCGTGCCCGCCGGGAGTGATCTCCGGCCAGGGATCCCGCCACGCGAGCGGTACCCCGGCCGGTGCCATGACGGGCAGCGGAAGGAGCGCTGCCGCGGTGCCCCCGATCACGACGACCTGGTCCGAGACGTTCCGGACCTCCACCCGGAGGCGGAAGCGCATCCGGGTCAGCCACGCCGAAAGCGGCTCCACATCGCCGCGGTCGGCGATCAGCCATGTCGTCTCGCCGTCGTCGACGACGGCGGCGACGTGCTCGATGTGCCCCTGCGGGTCGAGCACCAGCAGCTCCGTCCCCACCCCGGGAGGAAGATGGGCCACTGCCTGAGACGTCACGGAGTCGAGCCACGACAGCCGGTCGGGACCCGTGACGGCGACGACGCCCCGATCACCGAGGAGGGCGACGGCCGCCCCCCGCGCCAGTGCCCGCTGCTCGCCCAGAGGATTGCCGAGGTGACGGAGCACGCCGTCGTCGACGACGGCACCGGGGAGCTGATCGAGGGAGGGAAGCATGTCACTCCACCCGCGCGAGTCGTGCGGAGGCATGGGCGCCGAGACCCGCGCCGAACGCGGCGATGTCCCACGCCCAGAGCAGGTGGCCCTCGACGAGGCCGTACATGCGCGTCGCCGCCGCGTAGGGCTTGGCGCTGGCCGTCCGGACGACCGCGTCGGTGGCGATGTCGATGCGGGGCCCGCGGATCTGCCCGAGGTACAGCTCGCTCACCCCGTCGGAATGGACCAGCGAGACCTCCACGTCGAAGCCGCCTTCCGCGGTGCGGAGGGCCTCGACGTCGTCGACGGTCCGGGTCACCGGGTCATCGATCGCCGGAAGCAGTCCCGGTCCCGCGTCGGCGCGCGTGGCGGGACGGGCGAGCCGCCAGAAGCCGACCTCGGCCACAAGCGGACGCGGGTCACCGGCCGTGTCGAGGAGCCAGGCGTTCGCCGAATAGTTCAGATGGTCACCACCGTCGCGGCTGAAGCTCACCCGGTGGCGGAACTCACCGCTGAAATGGTGGCCCGGCGCCTCGTAGTCGATGACCCCGGTTCCTTCCCACACTCCGATGAGCCAGGAGAGGGGCGCGAGGTCGGCCGGAAGATCGGTCGGCAGGTCGAGCACGAGCGAGCCGTCAGCGCTGGCCGCGGTACAGGTTCTTCAGCACCACGACCGAGACGAAGGCGATCGCGACCGACGCGAGGCCGAGGAGGCCCAGGTAGAACAGTTCGAGCGCGAGAAGGTCCATACCGCGAGTCTAGCCGCGCCGGGCGGGTCTCCGCCCTCGGGACCGCAGGGATCGCAGCCGTCGGTCAGCCGGTGACGACCGCGGCGAGCGCGAAGCCGAGACTCAGCACGCCCAGCACCACGAGCGCCCCGAGGACACTCGCCGCGACACGCTCGGTGAAGCCCTGCGATCGCCCGTAACCCAGCTGCACCGCGAACGCGACGATGAGGCAGGCGCCGAGGCCGACGACGAGCCACGGAGCGCGCCAATCCAGCGGCACGAAGACCCCGATCCCCACGCCGATGAGCGCCGCGAGAACCCAGACGGCGATGACGCCGCCGATGGTGCGACGCGGAACGAGATCGAGCTCCGCCACGAACCCATTGTGGACCATCGGGCGCCGCGCGGCGGCGCTCGACCGCACGGCGTGCGCAACGGCGGGGCGGAGGCTCGCCACGCCGCCGCCCATCGCCACAGGCCGGGGTGTCGCCGGGCCCGGCCCGCGGATGTGCACGCGGCCCGACCTCATCCGGCCCGGAAGGCTGGTCCACGCCCGTCGCCGGGAGCGCTCCCCCCACGCCCTACACTGGGCTTCACGACGTGAACACGGGGCGCGGGCCTCCTCGCTCGCGTCGGGAGGACGGTCGCAGCGAGTGGCACAGCTTCTGGTGTTGAGCTCCACGCAGGGAGCGGGTCCCGTCCTGCCCGCCCTCGAGCTCCTCAGCCACCGGGTGCGGCAGATCCCGGCCGAGCCTGCGCAGCTCGTGAACGCCCCGTCATCCGATGTGATCTTCGTCGATGCGCGCGTCGACCTCGTCGGAGCGAAGTCGCTCTGCAAGATCCTCAACACCACCGGGCTCGACGCGCCGCTCCTCCTCGTGGTGACCGAGGGAGGCCTCACGGCGGTGTCGACCGACTGGGGCGTCGACGACGTCATCCTCGTCACGGCAGGGCCGGCCGAGGTCGACGCCCGCGTGCGCCTCGCGATCGGACGGATGTCGAAGGATCAGGTCTCCACGCGCATCCAGACCTCGGGCATCACCATCGACGAGTCCTCCTACTCGGCGAAGGTCCACGGCAAGCCGCTCGACCTCACCTACAAGGAGTTCCAGCTCCTGCACTTCTTCGCCACGCACCCCTCGCGGGTCTTCACCCGCGAGCAGCTGCTGAGCGAGGTGTGGGGGTACGACTACTTCGGCGGCACCCGCACCGTCGACGTGCACGTCCGGCGCCTGCGCGCCAAGCTCGGCGATCTCGAGCAGCTGATCGGCACCGTCCGCAACGTGGGCTACCGCTTCAACGTCTACGAGGACGACCAGATCCCCGCACCCCGCGAGCGCGCGAACCGCGAGCGCACCGAAGCCTGACCCGTTCACGCACGGGACACCTCTCCCTGCAATGATGTGGGGATGATCGAACACGAGGTGCTCGACGCAGGACTCGGCGATGCGGATGACGACGACTTCGACGTGCCCGACGCGTTCGACTCCGAGCTTCCCGACGACCGCTACCTCGACCGCGAGCTGAGCTGGCTGGCGTTCAATCAGCGCGTGCTCGAGCTCGCCGAAGACCCGACCCTTCCGGTGCTGGAGCGGGCGAACTTCCTCGCCATCTTCGCCAGCAACCTCGACGAGTTCTTCATGGTGCGCGTCGCCGGTCTCAAGCGCCGCATCGTCACGGGGCTCGCGGTGCCGACCAACGTCGGCCGCTCCCCGCAGGAGGTCCTCGCCGACATCTCCTCGGCCGCGCATGCGCTGCAGGTGCGTCACGCCGACGCGTGGAAGTCGCTCGTTCAGCCCGCGCTCGCGAGCGCCGGCATCGAGATCGTCTCGTACGAGAGTCTCGGCGAGGAGGAGCAGCGGAAGCTCTACGACTACTTCCAGGCGCAGGTCTTCCCGGTTCTCATGCCCTTGGCGGTCGACCCCGCCCATCCCTTCCCCTACATCTCGGGGCTGTCGCTGAATCTCGCGATCCGGATCCGCAACGCCCGGACCGGACGCCAGGAGTTCGCCCGACTCAAGGTGCCGCCGATGCTCCCCCGCTTCGTCGAGGTGGCGCGAGACGGCGAACGGGTGCGCTATCTCCCCCTCGAGGAACTGATCGCCCACAACCTCGACGACCTCTTCCCCGGCATGGAGATCCTCGACCACCACGCCTTCCGGCTCACCCGCAACGAGGACATGACCATCGAGGAGGATGAGACCGAGAACCTCATCCAGGCCCTCGAGGCCGAGCTCCTCCGCCGCCGCTTCGGGCCGCCGATCCGGCTGGAGGTGACCGAGGACATGGACTCGCTGACGCTGGACCTCCTCGTCAGCGAGCTGGACATCACCGCGCAGGAGGTCTACCGGCTTCCCGGCCCGCTGGACCTCCGCGGCCTGTTCGACGTGTCGAGGATCGATCGGCCCGACCTGCACTACAAGCCCCACCTGCCGACGACGGCGGTGGCGTTCCAGCCCGGCGACAACAATGAGCGCGCCGACATCTTCTCCGCGATCCGCAAGGCCGACGTCCTGGTCCACCACCCCTACGAGTCGTTCGCCACCAGCGTCCAGGCCTTCCTCGAGCAGGCGGCGAAAGACCCGCACGTCCTGGCCATCAAGCAGACCCTGTACCGCACCTCGGGAGACAGCCCCATCGTGCAGGCGCTCATCGACGCCGCCGAGGCGGGCAAGCAGGTGCTCGCCCTGGTGGAGGTGAAGGCCCGCTTCGATGAGGCGGCCAACATCGTCTGGGCGCGCAAGCTCGAAAAGGCCGGTGTGCACGTCGTCTACGGTCTCGTGGGGCTGAAGACCCACTGCAAGCTCGCTCACGTCATCCGCGAGGAGGACGGGGTGCTCCGCTCGTACAGCCACGTCGGCACGGGCAACTACAACCCCAAGACCAGCCGCATCTACGAGGACTTCGGGCTCTTCACCGCGAATGATCAGGTCGGGCGCGACCTCACCCGACTGTTCAACGAGCTGTCGGGCTACGCCATCGAGAAGAAGTTCAAGCGCCTCCTCGTCGCGCCCCTGCACCTGCGGAAGGGCCTTCTGCGCCTGATCGACCGGGAGCGACGCAACGCGGTGGCGGGCAAGCCCGCGCGCATCCGCATCAAGGTCAACTCGATGGTCGATGAGCAGATCATCGACGCGCTCTATCGCGCAAGCCAGGCGGGGGTCCCGGTGGAGATCTGGGTGCGCGGGATCTGTTCGCTCAAACCGGGGGTCCCCGGTCTCAGCGAGAACATCACCGTCCGCAGCATCCTCGGCCGGTACCTCGAGCACTCGCGCATCTTCGCCTTCGAGCACGACGGCGACGAGCAGGTCTACATCGGCAGCGCCGACATGATGCACCGGAACCTCGACCGGCGTGTCGAGGCGCTCGTGCGCGTGACGTCCCCCAATCACGTCAAGGAGCTGTCGGCGCTGTTCGACCTCGCGATGAACGACGGGACGAGCTCCTGGTGGCTGGGCGCCGACGGGGAGTGGACCCGTCACAGCCTCGGCGAGGACGATCGCCCCCTGGTCGACCTGCAGGACCGCACGATGACGAACGTGCAGCGGCGCCGGCGGGCGCGGGCGGTGCGATGACGGCCGACACCGTCTACGCCGCAGGCGGCGTGGTCTGGCGTGTGGTCGAGGGGAAGCTCCGGATCCTGCTGATCCATCGGACGAAGTACCGCGACATCACCCTTCCCAAGGGCAAGGTCGACCCGGGCGAGACGCTCCCCGAGACCGCCGCGCGCGAGATCCACGAAGAGACCGGCATCAAGGTCAGCCTCGGGGCTCCCGTCGGGGTGTCGCGGTACCGGCTCCCCAGCAAACGGCAGAAGGTCGTGCACTACTGGGCCGCCGAGGCGACCGACACGGCGATCCGGACGTCCTCGTTCGTCCCCAATCGCGAGATCGCCGCTCTGGAATGGCGGTCGCCCAAGAAGGCCCTGCGGCTGCTCAGCTACCCGGTCGACGTGGACATCCTCGAGCGGTTCCTCGCCCTGCGCGACGGCGACCCGCCCCGCACCTTCCCGATGGTCGTCCTCCGGCACGGCAAAGCAGTCCCCCGCGACGAGTGGGAGGGGAAGGACGCCGCCCGGCCGCTCGGCGTCCGCGGGCGGGCACAGGCGAATGCGCTCGTGGGGCCCCTGCAGTCCTTCGGGGTCCGCCAGATCCTCTCCAGCCCCGCCATCCGCTGCGTGAAGACGGTCACCCCGTTCGCCGCCGCGGCGGGCAGGAAGGTGGAGCACTGCGTCGACATCAGTCAGGACGCGTGGGACGAGGGAACAGCGGATGTCCGCCGGGTGGTCGGTCAGCGGGTGCGGGTCGGCAAGCCGGTGGTGCTGGTCAGCCACCGCCCGCTGCTGCCGACGATCCTGCAGGAGATCGTGCTCGCCACCGGCACCCTCCCCGGAATGCTCAGCGGAGCACCCACGCTCGATCCCGGGGGCTTCTCGGTCCTCCACCTCTCCGCCGATGCTCCCGGCTCGGGGGTGCTCGCGATCGAGTCGCACGGTCCGAGCGCGTGACGGGCGACCCCCCTCCCGCGGGGTTCGCCGTCGCCTGGGCGAGCGTGCCCGCCGGAACGGCGCGCCGCGACATCGCCTGGGCCCTCCTCACCGACCTCGCCGGGCGGCGGCGGGGGACCGTGCCGATCGTCAACCCCTGCCCGCGCTGCGGCGGTCCCCACGGGCCGGTCGTGCTCGACGGGACCGACCTGCTCGGGTCGGTGAGCTATACCGGTGACGTCGCCGTCGCCGCTGTGATCCCCGCCGCGGCAGCGGCCGGATTCGGCATCGACGCCGAGTCGGCGAACTCCTGGGACGACACCCCTGGCCGGGAGGTCCTGGGCCGCCCGGCGGACCTCCGGGAGTGGACGCGAGTCGAGGCGGCGCTCAAGGCCGACGGCCGGGGTCTCCGGGTCGAAGCGTCGCGTGTCGTCGTGGCGCCGGCACCCGCGGGCTGGCGCGCGACGGTTCCCGGGAGCGCGGGAGTGATGCTCGGGTGGGATGTCCCGGCGCCCGCACCGCTCGTGGTGAGCGCCGCCGTGGTCCCCGCCCTGCCGGGGTGAGCGCGCGTCAGCCCGGCGCCACAGGGAGCGCCGGAAGCGGCGCGCGATCGAGCCATGCGACCAAGAGGCCGCCGACGTTCCCGAGAGCGCGCTCCGCGGCATCACGGAAGTCCTCGCCGGAGACCGAGGTGTGGCGGTGCGTCGTCGCCCAGGACCGGAGGAACGCGAAGAACGCGTCATCGCCGGCCGCGACACGGAGAGCCTGCAGGGCCAGTGCTCCACGCTTGTAGACGCGGTCGTCGAACATCGCGTCCGGCCCGGGGTCGGAGACGATGAGATCCGGTGGCGCGGCGGCCATGCCGGCATGGTGGGCGGCGGCGTGCTCCGCGGCGGTCGGGCCGCCGGATGCCTCCGACCACAGCCACTCGGCGTAGCACGCGAATCCCTCGTTGAGCCAGATGTCGCGCCAGTGCGCGAGGCCCACGCTGTTGCCGAACCACTGGTGGGCGAGCTCGTGGGCGATGAGGCGCTCGGCGACGGGGGCGAGATGATTCACGCCGAACAGCGCCATGCCCTGAGCCTCGAGCGGGATCTCGAGGGGATCCTCGGTGACCACCATCGCGCACGTCTCCTGCGGATAGGGCCCGAAGAGCCCCTCGAAGACGGCGAGCATCCGTGGGAGCCGGGCGAAGGCGCGGCTCGCCGCGGCGGCGAGGGCCGGCGGGTGGATGAGCTCCGCCCTGATGACCGGGGTCGCGAGAGGCGCCACGACGAAGCGCCCGACGTGGACCGCGACGAGGTAGGTCGGAGTCGGGACATCCAGCGCGAACGTCCGGGCCTCCGAGCGGCCGCGACGCCGGGTGTCGACCAGCACTCCGGTCGCGACGGCCCGGTACGGGACATCCGTCGTCAGGGTGATCCGGTACCGGGCCCGGTCGTCGGGGCGGTCGTTGCAGGGGAACCAGGTGGGCGCGCCGATGGGCTGGGCGGCGACGAGCGCGCCGTCGTCGAGCTCCTCCCACCCGAGGGTGCCCCACGGAGTCCGCCGCGGCCGGGGGGTGCCGGCATAGACCACATCGAGCGAGAACCTCTCCCCCGGCTCGACGCGGGCGGGAAGCGTCACCGTCAGGCCGCGCGCGTCCTGGCGGAAGGAGGCACGCGCACCGTTCGCCCGCACCTCCGAGGCGCGCAGTCCCACGAGGTCGACGCGGACCGTCGCCGTCGGCAGGGCCGCCACGGCATTCAGCTGCGCGCGCCCCTCGAGGCGGTTGGTCCGCACCCGGTAGGCGAGGCCGAGCTCGTACGACTCGACGTCGTACGAGCCGTCGCCGCTCTGCGGGGTGTACTCCGCGACGCCCGTCACCGTTCCGGTCACGAGGCGGACTGGTAGGCGCGAACCTTCACCGCGCGCCAGGGGCCGATCGGATTGCCGCTCCAGCGCGAGCCGACCGGCACCGCTTCGCCCCGCATCACCAGAGACGCGGGCCCCACCGTGGCGTGAGCGCCGATCACGGCGCCGGGAAGGATGACGCTGTGAGGGCCGAGGGTCGCCCCGGGGTCGAGCGTAACGGTGTCCATGCTCATGATTCGATCATGGAAGAGATGGGTCTGCACGACGCAGCCGCGATTGACGGTCGAACCGTCGCCCAGGGTCACGAGATCCGGTTCCGGCAGCCAGTACGAGTCGCACCACACTCCGCGCCCGATCCGAGCCCCGAGCGACCGGAGCCAGACCGCGAGCGCCGGGGTGCCGGCGGCGGCCCGGGCGAACCAGGGCGCGGCGACCATCTCGGTGAAGGTGTCGGAGACCTCGGTGCGCCAGACGAAGCTCGACCACAGCGGCTGCTCGCCGGCGCGGATCGGTCCGACCACGAGCCACTTGGCGACGGTGCTGACGAGGGCGGCGACGGCGCCGGCGCCCAGGAGCACGATTCCGGAGAGGACGAGGGCGGCGACCGGGCCGAGAACCTCCCAGAGGGCCGCGAGCGCGAACAGCACGCCGAGACCGATCGCGCACGTGACGAGCACCGGGATGATCCGGCAGAGCTCCCACAGCGCCCGGGCGACGCGCAGCCGCGGGGCGGGGTGGTAGGTGCGGGTGTCGTCTCCCCCGGCGGTCACGCGCCGCAGTCGCACGGCCGGCGACCCGAGCCAGGATGACCCTGCCTTGGCTTTCCGCGGCGCGGAGGAGAGCACCGCCACGAGTCCGTCGCGCGGAACGCGGTGCCCGGGGGCGGCCATGCCGGAGTTGCCGAGGAAGGCCCGCTTGCCGATCCGGACCGCGCCGACGCGGAGCCACCCTCGGTGCAACTCGTAGGAGCCCACCATGGTGTCGTCCGCGAGGAACGCGCCGTCTTCGATGCGGGTCATCGACGGAAGCAGGAGGACGGTCGAGGCCTCCACCCCGCGGCCGACGTCGGCCCCGAGGAGCCGCAGCCACACCGGGGTGAACAGGCTCGAATACAGCGGGAAGAGGATCGTCCGCGCCGAGTCGAGGAGGCGTTCGATGCTCCAGGCCCGCCATCCGTTCGCGCTCCGGACGGGGAACGTGCCCTCCCTGAGGCGCCACGACAGCAGCCGCACCGAGACCACCACGGCCGCGGCGAAGACGAAGCCCGTGACGAGGACGCCCGGAACCAGCCATGCCAGGGCGCCGAGGAACGCCGAGCCGAGATCGGATGCACCGCGGACGCCGATCGCGACGACGGCGGCGCCCCCGGCGAACGAGGCGACCGGGAGGAGGGCGAGGAACACCGAGGAGGCGGCGAAGACCCAGAGCCACCGGACCGGAGCCGGCGCCTCTCCTTCGGGCCATGTGCGCGCGACCTCGCCGACGCGGATCGCGGGAGATCCGGCCCACGACTGGTCGGCCTTCACCCGGCCGAAGACGGCGGATCCCGGAGCGATCTCGGCTCGCTGGCCGATGCGCGTCCCCGGAGCGAGGGTCGAGCGGGCGCCCACCGTGGCGCGGGCACCGATCCGGACGGAGCCGATCCGCACGACGTCGCCGTCGATCCACGTGCCGGCGAGGTCCACCTCCGGCTCGATAGCGGCGCCGTCGCCGACTTCGAGCATCCCGGTGATCGGCGGCAGCGTGTGCATGTCGACCCCGCGGCCGATCTTCGCGCCCAGCGCCCGCGCGTAGTAGATGACCCAGGGAGCTCCCGCGAGGCCCACCGCGTCGACCTGGTCGGCGATCTGCTCGGCGAGCCAGAGGCGGATGTGGACCGCCCCGCCGCGGGGGTAGTCGCCGGGCCGAAGGCCCGCGAGGAGCAGACGCGCCGCAGCGGCGGCGATCGCCATCCGGCCGAAGGGCGTGGCGAAGACCACGAGACCGATGAGGAGCACCGGCCACGGGACATCCGGGAGCACCTCGTACCCCGGGACGAGCTGCAGCAGCGCGGACGCGGTGAGGAGGTACAGCAGCCAGCGGATGCCGCTCAACACGAACAGCGGCACCGCGAGGACCGTCTGCAGCCATTGCATGCGGCGAGGGGTGGGAACGGGGCGGCGGAAGTCGGTGCGGACATCCTCGGCCGCCTCGCCGAGCGCGCGCGCCATGGCCGCCAGGCGCGGGACGTCGTAGATGTCGGCGACGGAGAACTCCGGAACCCGTGCCCGGATGCGGGAGACCAGCTGCGCGGCGGCGAGCGACCCGCCGCCGAGGTCGAAGAAGTCCGCGTCGCGATCGGCCACCGGCGCGCCGAGGACCGCCTGCCACTGGCTGGCCAGCCACGCCTCCGACGCCGTCAGTCCGCTGACGTCCACCTCCACCCCGGGCAGCGGCCAGGGGAGGGCCGCCCGGTCCACCTTGCCGGAGGTCCGCACCGGCAGCTCGGCCACGACGGCGAGGAGCGGCACCAGCGGAGCGGGGAGCCGCTCGGCGAGGAGGGCGCGCGCGGCGACCCTGTCGAAGTCGGCACCGGCGGCGAGGTAGCCGACGAGGAGCGGCGTCCCGGCGTCGCTGGTGCGGACCGCTGCAGCCGCCGCCGATACGCCGGGAAGCTCTTGGAGCGCCGCCTCGATCTCTCCGAGCTCGATGCGCCGACCGCCGACCTTCACCTGATCGTCGGCACGGCCGACGAAGACGAGACCCTCGGGCTCGTAGCGGACGAGGTCTCCCGACCGGTAGGCCCGGTCCCACCCGAGGGGCGGGAAGGGAGCGTACTTCTGACGGTCTTTGTCGGCGTCGAGGTAGCGGGCGAGTCCCACCCCGCCGATGATGAGCTCGCCGACCTCGCCGGCCGCGACGCGCCGACCCTCACGATCGACGACCGCCAGACTCCAGCCGTCGAGCGGCAGACCGATCCGCACCGGGCCCTCGCCCCCGAGCGGTGCCGCGCACGCGACGACCGTCGCCTCCGTCGGGCCGTACGTGTTCCAGACCTCGCGGCCCTCGGTCGACAACCGCGCGGCGAGCTCGGGGGGACAGGCCTCGCCGCCGAAGATGAGCAGACGCACGCTTTCCAGCGCCTCCTGGGGCCACATCGCCGCGAGCGTCGGCACCGTGGAGACCACGGTGATCCCCTGGCGGATGAGCCAGGGAGCGAGGTCTTCCCCGGATCGCACCAGAGCGCGCGGGGCCGGCACGAGGCACGCGCCGTGCCGCCACGCCAGCCACATCTCCTCGCAGGAGGCGTCGAACGCGACGGAGAGCCCGGCGAGGACGCGATCGCCGTCGTCGAGCGACTCACCCTGAAGGAACAGGCGCGCCTCCGCATCGACGAACGCGGCCGCGGAGCGATGGGTGACGGCCACGCCCTTCGGCACCCCGGTGGACCCTGACGTGAAGATGATCCAGGCGTCGTCGTCGGCGGTCGGGGGCTCGAGAACGGCGAGGCGCGCGGTGTCGACGGTCGCGCCCTGCGTGACGGCGACAGCGCGTCCGGACGAGCGCCCCGCGGTCGGCACATAGACGAGGTCGTCCGTGAGGATGCCGACCACCGCCGCTTCGTCGAACACCAACCGCGCCCGCTCGTCGGGGTCGTCCGCATCGACCGGCACGTAGGCGGCTCCGGCGGCGAGGATGCCGAGGATCGCCAGGTAGAGGTCCTTCGACCCGGAGGCGATGCGCACGCCGACCCGGTCTCCCCGCCCCACTCCCGCCTCCCGCAGGAGGACGGCGAGCCGGGAGGCGTCGCGCACCAGCTCGCGATAGCTGAGCGGGGTCGAACCGTCGTCGATCGCCGATGCCGCGGGGAAGGCCGATGCCGTCGCGCGCACGATGTCCCACAGGGTCCGCGCCGGCGGGGCGTCGGCCGAACGGTCGAGCTCCGGCTGCTCGGACGCGGGGCCCGCGGCGGGCAGGGAGACGGATGGCTCGGGGTCGGACATGACTCGGATCGTAGTGAGGAAAGGTAACGCGCCCGGCGCCCGAGCGGGCTGCCGCGTTCACCTGCCGTTCACCGTCGGAGCGCACTCTCTTAAGGGTCGATGCCTACGGTGCCCCTCGGACCCTGCACCGGGCATCCACTCCCCAACCCGAAGGATCACACAGTGAAGATCTCTCGCATCGCCCAGCTGGGCGCTGTCACCGCTGTCGCGGCTCTCACGCTGACCGCTTGTGCCGCCAACGAAGGCACCACTTCCGGAGGCGACTCCTCCGAGGCCCCCGCCGAGTCGACACTTTCGGGCGAGCTCGTCGGCTCGGGCGCGTCGTCGCAGGAAGTCGCGGTCCAGGCGTGGTCCGCCGGCTTCCAGGGCGCGAACCCCGACGTCACCGTCAGCTACGACCCGTCGGGTTCGGGCGCTGGCCGTGACTCCTTCCAGGCGGGCGCCGTGGCGTTCGCCGGCTCCGACCGCGCGTTCTCGGCGGACGAGATCGCCGAGGGCCCCTTCGATGCCTGCGCCGATGGCTCCGGCATCATCGAGCTGCCGTCGTACATCTCCCCCATCGCCGTCATCTTCAACGTGGAGGGCGTCGACGCGCTCAACATGGACGCCGCCACCATCGCGGGGATCTTCGCCGGCACGATCACGAACTGGAACGACCCGGCCATCGCCGCCCTGAACGAGGGCGTCGAGCTGCCCGACCTCGGCATCACTCCGGTCCACCGTGCGGACGACTCGGGCACGACCGAGAACTTCACCGACTACCTCTACCAGGCAGCCCCGGACGTCTGGACCTACGAGCCCGACGGCGTGTGGCCGCTCGAGACCGGTGAGGCCGCACAGGGCACCTCGGGTGTCGTCTCCGCCGTCGAAGGCGGCACGGGCACGATCGGCTACGCCGACGCCTCCCGCGCCGAGGGCTTCGGCCAGGTTTCCGTGCAGGTGGGCGAGGAGTTCGTGGCGTTCTCCCCTGAAGCCGCCGCCGCCGTCGTCGACGCGTCGCCGCGCGAGGAGGGCCGCACCGAGGGTGACCTCGCGATCGCCCTCGACCGCACGCCCGACGAGGCCGCGTACCCCGTCGTGCTGGTGAGCTACATGATCGCGTGCGAGGAGTACGCCGACGCCGCGCAGGCGCCGCTGGTGAAGGGCTTCCTCGAGTACGTCATCAGCCCCGAGGGCCAGGACGCCGCGGCCGAGGCCGCCGGCTCCGCCCCGATCTCCGACACGCAGCGCGAGAGCATGCAGGCGGCGATCGACCTCATCGTCACCGAGTGACACCCTCGTGCCCGGCCCGCATCCGCGGGCCGGGCACGACATCCCCCCATCCAGAACCCGAGAACAGGATGAGATGACCACCATCGCTCCTCCGGCCGCGGCCCGCCCGAAGGTGAAGCAGCGGCCCGGCGACCGCTGGTTCTCCGGAACCGCCCTCTTCGCCGGATCGATGATCCTCGTCACCCTTGCTGCGGTGGCGATCTTCCTTCTCGTCCAGTCGATCCCGGGCATCACCGCCACCAGCGAATCGGCCTCCGTCCTCACCTCGACCTTCTGGGACTACGTCTGGCCCCTGGCGTTCGGCACCCTGTGGGCGTCGATCCTGGCGCTCGTCATGGCCGTGCCGCTCGCGGTCGCCGTCGCGCTGTTCATCTCCCACTACGCGCCGCGCCGTCTCGCCCAGGGGCTCGGCTACGTCGTGGACCTCCTCGCCGCCGTTCCGTCGGTGGTCTTCGGCCTCTGGGGCATCCTGGTCCTCGCCCCGGCGGTTCAGCCGGTCTACACCTGGCTCGTCGCGAACGCGGGCTGGTTCCCGCTCTTCGCCGGCCCGGTATCCGGAACCGGCCGGACGATCTTCACCGCCGCCATGGTGCTGGCCGTCATGGTGCTGCCCATCATCACCGCCATCTGCCGGGAGATCTTCCTGCAGACCCCCGTCCTCCACGAAGAAGCCGCGCTCGCACTCGGCGCCACCCGGTGGGAGATGGTCCGGATGGCGGTCTTCCCCTTCGGCCGGTCCGGCATCGTGTCGGCGTCCATGCTCGGGCTCGGCCGCGCGCTCGGTGAGACCATGGCGGTCGCGATGGTCCTCTCCGCCACCGGCGTCGTGACCTTCCGCCTGTTCACGTCGGAGAACCCCAGCACGATCCCCGCGAACATCGCGCTGACCTTCCCCGAGGCCTACGGCGTGAACGTCAACGTCCTCATCGCGACGGGGCTCATCCTCTTCATCGTCACCTTCGCCGTCAACGCGCTCGCCCGCTGGATCGTCAGCCGGCGCAAGGAATTCTCGGGAGCGAACTGACATGGCCATCACCTCCGCTCCTCCCACCCGCTCCGAGACCCCGGCGCCGGCACCCACCTCGCAGGGGATCACCACCGGCCGCCTGCCGAAGTGGGCGCCATGGGGCATCCTCGGCGTCAGCGGCCTTCTCAGCCTGCTCTTGTTCGGCGTCCTGTCGCTGGCTCCCGAGGCGGGCTTCAACTTCGCCGGCTTCTTCATCGTCTGGGCGCTGATCTACCTGGTTCTCATCACCGTGGTCTCCACGGTCGTGGAAGGACGCCGCAAGGGCGTCGACCGCCTCGTCACCGGGGTGGTCACCACGGCCTTCGCCATCGCGATGGTGCCGCTCATCTCGCTGGCGATCACCGCGTTGACCAACGGCATCGCCGGCCTTTCGGCCGAGTTCTTCACCTCGTCGATGCGCAACGTCGTCGGCGAGGGCGGTGGGGCGCTCCACGCGATCGTCGGCACCCTGCTCATCACCGGTGCCGCAGCGGTCATCTCGATCCCCATCGGACTGTTCACCTCGATCTACCTCGTCGAGTACGGCGACGGCAAGCGCCTCGCCCGCGGCATCACGTTCCTCGTCGATGTCATGACGGGCATCCCGTCAATCGTCGCCGGTCTTTTCGCCTACGCCCTCTTCGCGATCTTCTTCGGTCAGGGGATCCGGCTCGGCATCATGGGCGCCGTCGCGCTGTCGGTGCTGATGATCCCGGTCGTGGTCCGCTCGTGCGAGGAGATGCTGCGCCTCGTGCCGAACGAGCTCCGCGAGGCATCCCTCGCCCTCGGTGTGCCGAAGTGGCTCACCATCGTGAAGGTCGTCCTCCCGACCGCCATCGGCGGCATCGTCACCGGGATCATGCTGTCGATCGCCCGCGTCATCGGTGAGACCGCCCCGCTGCTGATCACCGCCGGCTTCACGACGAGCATGAACTACAACCTGTTCGAAGGCCGGATGATGACCCTCCCGGTGTTCACCTACACCCAGTTCATGAACCAGGGCATCCCGGCCGAGGCGTACATCAACCGCGCCTGGGCAGCCGCCCTCGTCCTCATCCTCATCGTCATGGCCCTGAACATCGTCGCGCGCGTGATCGCCAGCTTCTACGCGCCCGCCAAGGGCCGCTGACCCCGCTTTCTCCACCCGAATCAGAGGAACCGTGTCCAAGAGCATCGAAGTCAATGATCTGAACGTCTACTACGGCGACTTCCTCGCCGTCGAAGGCGTCTCCCTCAACATCGAACCCCGCAGTGTCACCGCCTTCATCGGCCCCTCGGGCTGCGGCAAGTCGACGTTCCTGCGCACCCTCAACCGCATGCACGAAGTCATTCCGGGCGCCCGCGTGGAGGGTGACGTGCTGCTGGACGGCGACAACCTCTACGGCACGAACGTCGACCCGGTGCTCGTCCGCCGCCAGATCGGCATGGTGTTCCAGCGGCCGAACCCCTTTCCCACGATGTCGATCCGCGACAACGTGCTGGCGGGCGTCAAGCTCAACAACAGCCGGATGTCGAAGTCCGACGCCGACGGCCTGGTGGAGAAGTCGCTGAAGGGCGCGAACCTCTGGAACGAGGTGAAGGACCGTCTCGACAAGCCGGGCTCGAGCCTCTCCGGCGGGCAGCAGCAGCGGCTGTGCATCGCCCGCGCGATCGCGGTGTCGCCGCAGGTGCTCCTCATGGACGAGCCCTGCTCCGCCCTCGACCCCATCTCGACCTACGCGATCGAGGAACTCATCGCGGAGCTGAAGAACGACTACACCGTCGTCATCGTCACCCACAACATGCAGCAGGCCTCGCGGGTGTCGGACAAGACGGCCTTCTTCAACATCGCCGGCACCGGCAAGCCCGGAAAGCTCATCGAGTACGACGACACCACGACGATCTTCACCACGCCGTCGGTGCAGGCGACCGAGGACTACGTTTCCGGCCGCTTCGGGTGACCCGCCGCGCCGGCTGACGGCGCATCGGGATTCCGCCGCTGGGGGCACCGGAAGACCTCCGCCGCGCGACTGGCCCCGCTGGGGGGCGCGGTCAGTCGCGCGGCGAGAGAAGGTAGGCGGTGAACGATGCCGTGAGCTCGGCGTCCGTCGGAAGGGCGACGCCGTCGACGGCTGTCACCGGAGCGGCGAGCCGCACGCTCGAGACCAGCCAGGCACCGTCCGCCTGAGGGAGGCGGTCGGCGGGCACCGTCTCGTAGCCGACCTCGAAGCCGCGGCCGGCGATGTGATCGAACAGGCTGAGCTGCGTCGTACCGTGCAGGATCCCGGCCCCGGGTTCGGGAGTCACGAACCGGTCGCCGAAGCGGAGGATCACCGAGGCGGTGGGCGCTTCGAGCACGACGCCGTCGGACGACACGAAGATCGCGTCGTCGGCGCCTCTCCGCTTCGCCTCGCGGATCGCCGCCATGTTCACCGCGTACGAGAGCGTCTTCGCGCCGAGGAGCAACCACGGGGCGCGAGCGGGTGCGCCGCTGTCGAAGCCGCGGTCGAGGGTCACCACGCGGACCCCCTCGGCGCGAACCCGCGAGAAGTCCGGAGCGGGCGCCGCGGTCGCCCAGGCAGTCGGTGCCGGGCCGTGCTCGACGCCGCGGCTGAGGATCAGCTTGATGACGTACTCGCCGCGAGGACAGTGCCGCGCGACTTCGGCGATCGCGTCCCGCCACTGCCCCAGGTGCGGTGCCGGGAGGTCGCACAGGCGGGCGGAGTGGGCGAGGCGCTCGAGGTGCGCCTGTACTTCTTGCGGATGCGCGTCGATCACCCCGATCGACTCGAAGATGCCGTCGCCGCGCTGGGTGCTGAGCTCCCCCACGCTGAGGGCCGGCGCCGACGGATCGACCGAGGTGAAGGTGTCGGCGAAGTCGCTGCGGGGATCGTCGGCGGCGGCGGGGTCGATCATCAGGGCGTAGCGCCAACTCATGCACCGAGCCTAAGCGGGAATAGCTTCCGGCGAGCGTCGGTTAGACTCTCATAGCCGGGCCGCAGTAACCCCGGGCTCCATCTTTTGCCGCTCTGAGCGGCCTTGCGCCGAGAGGCGTTCTGCGGCCCGGCACTTTTCTTTTGTCCCGACGGTGCAGCGGGGCGCCCGTCAGGTCAGCGCGTCGCGCCGCCACAGCGCCGCACACGCCGACAGGTCGAGCGCGTAATCGGTGAGGCGCAGCGCCCGGGTGGTCAACGCGCTCGCCCGGTCGGGCTCGGTGGCCTCGTAATCGTCGGCCAGGTGGCTGGCACCCGACGCCTGCACTCGGCAGAAGGATGCCGCCCGGTCGAGCGCCACGGCGAAGTCACCCTGGAACAGCCCGCGCAGCAGCGTGTCGACGAGTTCGACGAGCTCCTCGGGCCCGGCAGGCGAGGGAGCTCCGGCGATGACCTCATCGGGCGAGGCGAGCTCGACCCGGCCCCGCTCGTAGAGCAGGGCGGCCGTTCGGGGATCATCGTGGATCATCAGCTGGAGGAGATATAGGCGCCACAGCGCGCCGGGAAGGCTCCGCGCCGGGGCGCGCGACCACAGCTCGGCGATGTCGTCGATGCCGTGCTGATCGGTGAAGGCGACGAGTCGCTCGACGACCTCGTCGGTCGGAGCGGACCGCACGCGCGACAGCAGCGCCTGCGCGGTGGAATGGGCGACCCGCGACACCTCGGCGGGGTCGCTCGAGGAGAACAGGCGGTCGAACAGCTCGGCAGGGCGTCGCACCGGCTTGTGGAAATCCCTCGATCCGTCACTCACCCGCACCACGCTACCCGTCGCGCGGGGCCCCGGGCACGTGACCTCAGGCGGTGCCGTCGGTGGTGATCGCGATGAGGGGGTCGGAAGTCGGTTGTCCGGTCGGCGACCCGCCGCCCGGTTCCACGGTCATGGCGATCGTGTCACCCTGTTCGACACCCTCGTCGAGGACGGTGATCGTCTCGCCGCCCTGCGCTGCGGAGAAGGTTCCGGCCGAGCTCGCTTCGCCGTCGCGGATGACCCACAGTTCGAAGACCTCGTCGTCGGCGAGCGCCGGGAGCCCGTCGGCGACCACGACGGCCCGATCGAGCGACAGCGACCACCATGCGGTGACGACGCCGCCGTCGGCGGCCGCCGCCGTCGCGGATGCCGCGTCGGGAGCGCCCTCGATCTCGGCCAGAGCGATCTGCGCCGGCGTCCGGTTCAGATACTCGTTGATCGACGCCGCACCGAAACCGAGGGCGACGAGGAGGACGAAACTCGCCGCCAGCGCGAACAGGCCGCGCGTCCAGCGGCGCCGGACGACCGCGATCGCGCCGGTGGTCGGCGGGCCGGCAACCAGACCGGCGTTGGCGGAGCCATCCCTGACCGCATCCTCCGGCTCCTCGGCAGCCGCGTCCGACGAGCCTCGTCGTGCGGGCGCCGGGAAGGCGTCTCCGCCGGCCGGCACCGAGATCTGCGCGAGCAGCGCATCGCGGATGCCGGACGGAGGCGACACCGCGGGAATCGAATCGGCGAGGAGGACGGCGGCTTCGGCGGCGTCGACGAGGTGATGCGACCACTCCGGGTGGGCAGCGACGGCCTCGTCCAGGGCGCGCTCGTCGTCGGGCGACAGCGCGTGCAGGGCGCGGCCCGCCGCCAGTTCGGCGAACTCCTGCTCGTTCACGTCGTCACCCCCATCTCCAGTCGCAATCGCGAGAGCCCGTCTCGCATCCTCGTCTTGATCGTCCCGAGCGGCGCCCCCACCAGCGCCGCGATTTCGCTCTGACTGTAACCCCCGAAATACGCGAGGGTCAGAGCTTCTCGCTGCACTTCCGGGAGGGTCCCGAGCGCCCGATTCACCTTCTCTGCTTCGAGGCGGAGTTCCACCTGCTCCGCCACCCCGTCGTGAGGCACGCCGAGATCGCGGTAGCCGACGCGGATGTCTCGATCCGCGCTCGACTGCGCCGACCGCACCCGATCGACGGCGCGTCGGTGAGCGATCGTGAGCACCCAGGTCCTCCCCTGCCCCTTGTTCGGAGCAAAACGACCGGCGGATTGCCAGACCTCGAGGAAGACCTCCTGCAGCACCTCCTCGCTCTGGGATCGATCGACCAGCACGCGGAGGATGAGGCCGAACACCCGCGGCGAGAGCATGTCGTACAGCTCGGTGAACGCCGCGCGATCGCCGTCGGCGACCCGCAGGAGGAGCTCACCGACGTGGTCGGCGGGTGGCCCGTCCTCGCGCACGTCCACTCCGTCGATCACCACATCAACCAGCATGCCGTACTCCTTGCGTTTTCCCGCCTCGGCGCACGTCGCGTCGCGGGAGGGATCGCGGTATTGAAGGGTTCGTTTCCGAGGGGCATTCCGGTTTGCCCGATGATCCGCCACCACCGATGTCCCGGGTGGGCCCATCCGATCCCCACACCGTTCCGAAGGACTCGTGTACCCGCCGAACGAGCGGGGCCCCTGCACCGGGGCGCGGCGACAGCCGCATCGACCCTAGGAGGAACATCATGTCTCGCAAGACCCGCCTTACCGCCGGCCTCTCCCTCGCGTTCGCGGCCACTCTGGCCCTGAGCGCCTGTTCGTCGGGCGCCGGCACCGCCGAAGAGAGCATGGAGCCCGCCGAGCCCACCACCGAGGCATCGACGCCCGCCATGGAGGAGATGGACCCGGCCGCGAACCTGGTCGGACCCGGCTGCGCCGACTACGCCGAGGCTGTTCCCGACGGCGCCGGCTCGATCGAGGGGATGTCGGCCGACCCGGTCGCCGTCGCTGCGTCGAACAACCCGCTGCTCAGCACCCTCGTCCAGGCCGTCAGCGGCCAGCTGAACCCGAACGTCGACCTCGTCGACACGCTGAACGGCGACGAGTTCACCGTTTTCGCTCCCGTGAACGACGCCTTCGCGGCGATCGACCCCGCGACGCTGGAGTCGCTGAAGACCGACTCCGAGACGCTGACGTCGATCCTCACCTACCACGTGGTCCCCGGCCAGATCGCGCCCGAGGACATCGCCGGCACCCTCACCACCGTGCAGGGCGCCGACGTCGAGGTGACCGGCTCGGGCGATGACCTGATGGTCAACGAGGCCGGCGTCATCTGCGGTGGCGTCATGACCGCCAACGCGACGGTCTACCTGATCGACTCGGTCCTGCTGCCGCCGGCGCAGTGATCTGAGACTCCCGACCGCTACTGGGGTGCGGCCGGGTGAAGGGGGGCGGCGTGGCCGCCGGTGCCTGGCGAGGTTGGCACCGGCGGCCACGCCGTTAGTCGTTCCGGCGTCGGGCACCCCTCCGACGCCCAGTAGTCTGGAAGACACGGGCCTCTAGCTCAGTCGGTAGAGCATCGGACTTTTAATCCGCGGGTCGTGGGTTCGAGCCCCACGGGGCCCACCATCCTCTTCTCCCCTCCCCCTCCCGGGCAACCGCGGGGTTCCCCGTGCACAACCGCGGGCGCCGCTGGCGACACGCCGCTCCGCTCCAGATGTGGCCGGCATGTCGCCCCCGCGGCCCGCCAATAGGCACGCCGGGATCGGGCTCGCGCCGCGGAGCGCGACCGAGACGCGGTGTCACTGGGGCCCGAAGCGACCGGTGAGGCGGGTGTGAATACCGCGCCGATGGAGTGGCACGAAGGCGCGTTGTTCGTCAAGGGCCAGCGCGTCATCCCGTCCCCTCCCTACCGTGGAATCCATGCACCCGGCAGACCCTCCCTTGCTCGCGGGCCGATACCGGCTCCACGAGTGCCTCGGCGAGGGCGGCATGGCGCGCGTCTACCGGGCGGACGACGTCGCGCTCGGCCGCACCGTGGCGATCAAGCGGATGCGCGGCACGGTCGACGACCAGGAGCCCCGCGTGCGGTCGGAGATGACGCTGCTGGCGGGCTTGAGTCATCCGTCCCTCGTCACCCTGTTCGACGCGCACCTCGGCGACGACCCGCGCCGCGACGGCGGCGACGGCGACTTCCTCGTCATGGAGTACGTCGACGGGCCGACGCTGTCGCGCTGCCTCGCCGACGGCCCTCTTCCTCCGCCCACCGCGGCCGCGCTCGCGATGGATCTGGCCGACGCCCTCCACGCGGTGCATGAGGCGGGCATCGTCCACCGCGACATCAAGCCCTCGAACATCCTGCTTTCGCCTTCGCCCCTGCCGATGCGGCAGTTCCGGGCGAAGCTCGCCGACTTCGGCATCGCGTACCTGCGCGACAGTGCCCGCATCACCTCCCCGGGCATCGTCCTCGGGACCGCCGCCTACCTCGCCCCCGAACAGGTGCGGGGCGAGACGCCGACCCCCGCCGCCGACGTCTTCTCCCTCGGCCTGGTGCTTCTGGAGTCGCTCACGGGCCTGCGGGCCTACCGGCACGCCTCGGGTGCCGAGGCCCTCGTCGCCCGCCTCTCGACGCCGCCGGATGTTCCGCCCGACCTCCCCGACGGGTGGCGGGAGCTTCTTCTCGCGATGACCTCGCTCAACGCCGCCGAGCGGCCCACCGCGCTCGAGATCGCCGTCGCGGCCTCCGCGCTCACCACCTCGGCCACCCTCGTCGCGATGCCTCCGGCGGCACCGACGGCTCCTCCGCAGCCGACCCCGCGCCTTCCGATCGCCACCGCTGCGCTGGGCGCCACCCTGCCGGCGACGATGGCGGCCGCCGCGGAAGCACCGCCGGCCACCATGCCCGCGGCCGTGCCGACCGCGTCTCCGACGCCTCCGGCGAGCCCCGCCACGCTGAGCTTCGAGGCTCACGATGACGACGAGACGACGGATGCGCCGGCGCCGGCGTCGCGTCGCGCCACCATGCTGTGGGGTGCGGCTGCGGTCGTCTCCCTCCTCGTCGCCGGTGGCGCGGGAGCGCTCACCGGGGCGTTCGGCACGGCCGGCACCGTCGACACCGTCATCTCGGAGCCGGCTCCGGTGAGGCTCCTGCCGGAGCTCCCGCCGACCGAGCAGGTCGCGGAGGTTACGACGGAGAACCCGGCGGTGGAGCCGGTGATCCCGGCTGATCAGTCGCCGGTCGAGCCCGAGGCCCCCGCGGACGACGCCGGGGAGGCACCCGGGAACGGGGAGGCACCCGGGAACGGGAACGCGAACGGGAACGGGAACGGGAACGCGAACGGGAACGGGAACGGCGGGGGCAGCGGGGCAGGCGGTCCAGGCGGCGGTTCGGGCGGTGCCGGAGGCGGCTCGGGTGGCTCCGGGAACGGGAACGGGAACGGGAACGCGAACGGGAACGGCGCCGATCCGGGCGCTGGTCCCGGAGCAGGCAGCGGGAACAACAACGGAAACGGGAACGGAAACGGGAACGGATCCGGCGGGTCAGGGTCCGGCGGATCGGGATCCGGTGAGCCGGGATCGGGTAGCACTCCCACGCCCGCACCGACCCCCACACCCGAGCCCACCGCCACGGGGTGACGACGGCCCGATCCCGACCGGGTCGGGGTCGTTCACCGGCTGCGAGCGAGCGCGTCGCCGGAGGTCACCAGCTCGCCCCCCGCCGCGACGATCTCCGCGAGCGCGCGGTCGCTCGAAGCGGGATGGACGCCGGCGATGAGGTCGGTGAACACGCGGACCTGCCGTCCGGCGGCGAGGGCGTCCAGCGCCGAAGCCCGCACACAGTAGTCGGTCGCGATCCCCGCCACGTCGATGTCGACGATGCCATGCGCGTCGAGGAGATCCGCCGCCGTCCGACCATCGTCGGAGACGCCCTCGAACAGCGAATAGGCAGGTCTCCCCTGCCCCTTCTTCAGGTGGTGGGTGATCGCGCTGGTGTCGAACACCTCGTCGTAGTCGGCGCCGTAGGTGCCGCCGACGCAGTGGACGGGCCAGGTGTCGATGAAGTCCGGGTTCTCCGAGAAATGGCCCCCGTTGTCGTTGTCACCGTCGTGCCAGTCGCGCGATGCCACGACGATCTCGTAGTCCGAGGCATGGTGGGCGAGGAAAGCCGACACCCGTTGGGCGACGGCATCGCCGCCCTCGACACCGAGTGCGCCGCGCTCGGTGAAGTCGTTCTGCAGATCGACGATGAACAGCGCCCGGGTCATGATCCGAGCCTACGTCGGTACTCCGCCCGCGTGAGCGGCTCGTCGCCCGGCACCTCTCCGGCCGCGGGACGATCACCCTCCTCGACCGGCGGCGCCGAGCCATCCCTCCGCCACAGCCGGGAGGGCCACCAGATCGCCCGCCCGATGTCGTAAGTGAGGGCGGGAACGAGGAGCGATCGCACGACGAACGTGTCGAGCAGCACGCCGAATGCCACGATGAACGCGATCTGCGCGAGGAACAGGATCGGGATGACTCCGAGCGCGGCGAAGGTGGCGGCGAGAACGAGCCCCGCGGAGGTGATGACGCCGCCGGTGGCGATGAGTCCACGGAGGATTCCCGGGCGGGTGCCGTGCTCGAGGGATTCCTCCCGCACGCGCGACATCAGGAAGATGTTGTAGTCGACCCCGAGGGCGACGAGGAAGACGAAGCCGTACAGCGGTACAGCCGGGTCGGCGCCGGGAAAGCCGAAGACGCCGTTGAACACCAGCGCGCTCACCCCCAGGGCCGATCCGAACGAGACCACGACGCTCAGGACGAGCAGCACCGGGGCGAGGACGGCGCGGAGGAGCAGCATCAGGATGAGGAGGATCACCATCAGCACGACCGGGATGATGACGGTTCGATCGCGGATCGAGGTGTCGTTGGTGTCGAGGTCGACTGCCGTCACCCCGCCGACGAGGGCGTCGGTGTCGACGAGGGCGGTGCGGAGCTCTCGCACGGTGTTCTCGGCCGCGACGGAGTCGGCCGCATCGGTGAGGGTGCCGATGAGCAGGATGTCTCCGTCGGAGACCGTCGGCGCGGGCGCGGGCGCACCGGGTGGCCCGAGAGCGGCGTAGACCGGCTCGCCGTCCTCGAGGGTGACCGTCGCCTGTCCGGTCGGCGAGTCCCGGGTCGACACGGCGACGGCGTCGATGCCGGCGGCCTCGTCGAGGACGGTGACGGCGGCGGCGGCCTCGCTCTCGGACACGACGACGTAGACGGGGCTTCCGGAACCCGCCGGGAAGTGCTCGGCCAGCACCTCCTGACCGTCTCGCGCTTCGGAGGACCCGAGCACGAGCTCGCTCGAGGGAACCCCGTCGGCTCGGAGCTGCAGGACGCCGACGCACGCCGCGAGAAGCACCACGGTGCTCACGATCCACACCGGACGCGCGTGCCGTGCGATAAGACGCGCCTGACGCGGCCAGAAGCCGCGCACCGGCTGATCGAGGTCTTCGGTGAGCGTCGCCACCGGCCGCCGGGGGATGAAGGGCCAGAATGCCGCGCGGCCGACGAGCGCGAGGAGCGCGGGGAGGAAGGTCAGGGCGGACAGGAGCGAGAAGACGATCCCGATCGAGGCGATCGGCCCGAGCGCCCGATTGCTCGCGAGGTCGGACAGGAGCAGGCACAGCAGGCCCGCGATCACCGTCCCTCCGGACGCGAGGATCGGCTCGAACGCTCCGCGCCAGGCCGTCACCGTGGCATCCCACTTCGTCTTTCCGGCCGCGATCGCCTCACGGAAGCGCGCGACGTAGAGGAGCGCGTAGTCGGTTGCGGCGCCGATGACGAGGATGAACAGGATGCCCTGCACCTGACCGTTCAACACGACGATCTCCGCCTTGGCGAGCCACCACACCGTCAGCAGCGCCACGCACAGCGCGAAGACCGAGGTGAGCAGCACGAGGATCGGGAGAAGCGGTGAGCGGTAGACGATCACCAGGATGACGAACACCGCGATGAGGGCGACGGCGAGCAGGAGCCCGTCGATGCCGAGGAAGCCCTCGACGAGATCGGCGGTGAAACCCGCCGGGCCGGTGACCCATCCTTCGAGCGGACCGGTGAGGTCGTCGCTGACGAGGGTCCGGATCTCCTCCACGAGCTCACGGACTTCACCGCCGGCGTCGAGGGGAACGAATATCTGCGCCGCCTCGCCGTCGTCGGAGACCACCGGCGGCGACACGGCGCCCGGGACTCCGGGGAGGTCAGCGATGTCGTCGGCCAGAGTCTGCACCTCGCCGATCTCGTCCTCGGTGAGGGCGCCGTCGCCGGCGACGACGACGAGCGCGGGGATGGTGTCGTCGCCGAGGAAGTCGGCGAGCCGCTCATTCACCTGCGTCGCATCGGCGCTCTCGGGCAGGAACGTGGACTGATCGTTGGTCGAGACCTCGTCGACGCGACCGAAGTACGGCCCGCCGATGGAGCCTCCGACGAACCACACCAGCACCAGCAGGATGGGGATGCCCAGGCGGAGCCATCCGCTCGGGCCGCGCCGGGTCCCGGAGTTCACGTCGCTAGCTTATCTAGCAGGCTGAGGAGTACCGATCCGATGGGCGCGGATCACTAGGGTGTCTCCATGCCCGCCGCCGTGATCGCCCTCGCCGGGGCACTCGTCTATGGAGCGGCGGACTTCCTCGGCGGACTTGCCGCACGGCGCCTGCGCGCCATCGTCGTGACCGCGGCCTCGGCCGGAGCGGGACTTCTCGCCTACCTCGTCGTGAACCTCATCGTGCCCGGCACGCCGACGGGTCTCGACGTCGCCTGGGGCGTCCTCGCCGGCTTCTTCGGGATCGCCGCTGTGGCACTGCTCTACGCCTGCCTCGCGCTCGGGCCGATGAGCATCCTGTCGCCCCTGACGGCGGTCGTTTCGGCGATCGCGCCGATCGGCTGGGGTCTCTTCGTCGCGGGTGAGACGCTCGCCCCCGCCGCGTACGTCGGGCTGGCCGTGGCACTGGTGGCGGTGGTCCTCGTGGGCTTCGTTCCCGGCGAGAAGGTCGTGCGGCCGGGAGTCCGGGCACTGGTGATGGCCGTGGGCGCCGGAGCCGCGATCGGCGGCTTCCTCATCGTGATCGACCAGACCTCTGCCGAAAGCGGCCTGGCGCCGCTCATCGCCAGTCGCACCACGAGCACCGTCATCACCGCGCTCGTCGTGGTCGCCCTCATGGTGTCGGCCATCCGGCGCGGCGCCACGGCGGCTTCGGCGCTTCGGCCGGCAGGCGTCGTCGTCGGCGTCACCCCCACCGGGCACGCCGACCTCGAACACGCCCAGCCGGTTCCGGCATCGGTCGGCCTGACGGACGGCCGCGGACGCGCGTGGGGGCTTGCCCTTGCGTGCGGTGTCGCGGATGCGACCGCGAACGCGGCGATGCTCCTCGCCCTGCGACTCGGTGATCTCGCGATCGTCTCGGCCCTGACCGCGCTCTACCCCGCCGGAACGATCCTCCTCGCCGGAATCGTGCTGCGGGAACGCCTGGCCGCGGTGCAGTGGACGGGTCTTGCGCTCGCGCTCGTGGCCGGCGTCCTGCTCGCGACGGCGTAGCTCCGGATCATCCGGCGACGAAGAGCAGGACCCACGAGAGGACCAGCGAGAGGAGCCCCAGGGCTACCAGGCCCGCGCCCAGCCAGGTGAGGAACCGCGCCAGCGGCCAGTGCGCGGTCAGCCGCATCCGGCCGGGGTAGTGGCGGCGGGCGAAGGCATCCGCGCGGTCCTTCCCCGCCAGTGCCTGCTCCTGATCGTGGGTGAGACGCGCCTGATTAACCTCGCCGTCGGGTCCGAACCACCGCGCCACCCGGCCGTGCTCGTCGTCGTCGAGCAGGACGGTGACCGGCTGCCAGGAGCCGTCGGCGAGGGTGAGGATGACACACAGCAGGAGCAGCGCGCCGCCGAGACCGAATCCCACCCACGTGAAGATCTCCAGCACCGCATTCAGCGCTGCGTCGGTCACGGGTTTCCTCCAGCCGGCGACGGAAAAGCGGCCGCAGGAACGGCCGCCTCCGGTTGGAGCCACCTAAGGGAATCGAACCCTTGACCTATTCATTACGAGTGAATCGCTCTGCCGACTGAGCTAAGGTGGCGCGCGTCGCTGGCGCGATGCACGATCCCCGATCTTACAGGCTCACGCGAGCCCAGGCGAACGCGGGACGCCCCGCACCCTGCTACTCGCACCGCAGCCCGTCCTCGGGAACAGTGCCCTCGAGCAAGTAGGTCTCGACGGCACTGTCGACGCACGCGTTGCCCTTGTTGTAGCCGGTGTGCCCCTCGCCCACGCGGGTCACGAGAACCCCCGAGGCCAGCTGGTCGGCCAGTGACACCGACCACTCGTACGGGGTGGCGGGGTCGTTCGTGGTGCCGATGACGACGATGGGTGCCGCCCCCTCGGCCGTGATCGCTTCCCGCACGCCGGTGGGCGGGTACGGCCACACCTCGCAGGGATCGGGTCCCGACCAGTAGGGGGCGATGGTGGGCGCTTCGGCCGCGATCCGCTCCTCCGCGGCGGCCTCGGCCGCCTCATCGGTCTCGGCCGGATAGTCCATGCAGTTGTACGCCCGGAACGCCTCGGTGGAGTTGTCGAGGTACTGCCCGTCTTGGCGGTTGTAGTAGAAGTCCGCGAGCACGAATGCGAGCTCGGGGTCGCCCTGCAGCACGTCGCCGAGGGCGGAGCTGAGGAAGACCCAGCTGTCCTGCGAGTACAGCGCCGCCACGATGGCGGTCGTCAACGCATCGGCGCCGAGTTGCCGGCCGTCGGCGGCGGGGAGGGGCGCCGCATCGACACTGGCGAGGAGGGCGCCGAGGTCTGCCATCGCTTCGTCGACCGTCCCTCGGAAGGGGCAGTCGTCGCTCTCCAGGCAGTCGGCCATGTATGCCCGCAGCGCCGACTCGAAGCCGACCGCCTGGGTGGTGCTCACGTCGTAGCCCGACACGCTCGGGTCGATCGCGCCGTCGAGCACGAGCCGCCCCACCCGGTCGGGATAGAGCTTGGCGTAGGTCGCGCCGAGGAAGGTGCCGTAGGAGTAGCCCAGGTAGTTCAGCTGCGAGTCGCCGAGAACCCCGCGCAGGAGGTCCATGTCGCGCGCGGCGTTCTCGGTGGTGATGTAGGGAAGGAGGCCTTCGCTGCCGGCGTCGCAGGCCTCGGCGAAGGCGGCGTTGCGGTCGGTCAGCTCGGCGGTCCACTCCTCGCTCCCCCGCGGCGCCGAGGGAACGCCGTAGAGGTAGGCGTCCATCTCGGCGGCGTCGAAGCAGCGCACCGCGGTCGACTCGCCGACCCCTCGAGGATCGAACCCGATCACGTCGTACTGCTCCTGAAGAGGCTGGCCGACCGCGAAGGCGAGCGAGTCGCGGATGAGACCGACGCCGCTCGCGCCCGGTCCACCGGGGTTTGTCAGCAGCGAGCCGATGGGTTCTCCGCCGGTCGCCCGATGCCGGATGACGGACAGATCGATCTCTCCCGCGAGAGGATCGCTCCAGTCGAGCGGGGCCCGAACGGTCGTGCAGTCGAACCCGTCGCCGCACGGCTCCCAGGCCAGTGTCTGCTCGTAGAAGGGCAGGAGCGCCTCGTCGACGCCACCGGTGTCGGGCGTCGGGCTCACCGTGGTGGCCGGGCGGGTCTCGGGGATGAGCGAGTAGACGCAGCCGGAGAGGACGAGGGCTGCCGCCACCAGGGCCGCCAGAGCGGAGACGAGTCGGCGCGCGGGGTGCGGGGCGGGAGCGGTCACGGGGTCCTTCCGGTGGCGACGGTGATGAGCATGCTCTCGAGGGCGAGGGTGGGGGCGACGTTCTGCTCGAGGTTCCGCCGGGTCTCGGCGATCGCGTCGAGCACCGTGAGCGTGCGCGCCGGCGGCCAGGCCTGTGCGAGCGCACGGATGTCGCGCTCGAACTCGACGTTGATGACGTCGTCGTCTCGGTCGAACTGCCGCATGAGCACATCGCGGTAGAGCGACTGCAGGTCGGTGAGCACGCGATCGATTCCGTCGCGGAGACTGCGGGTCGCCCGGCGCTTCTGGTCGTCTTCGAGGGCGGCGAATTGGCCGCGCACCGCCGACGGCACGGCAGCGCCGTCGGGGATCCCGAGCATGCGGCGGAGGTTCGAGCGTTCGGCCTCGTCCCGTTCGGCGGTGAGGGCCTTGGCGTCGTCGGTCGCAGCCGCGACGACGCGGCCGGCGACGTCCACGGCGTCGCCGACTCCGCGCACCGACAGCACACCGCGAAGGGTGTTTTCGCGGCGCGCGCGCGCGGCGTCATCGGTCGCCAGCCGCTGCGCCATGCCGATGTGCCGCTGGGCATGGCGCGCCGACTGCTCGGCGACGGCTGGATCTGCGCCCGTCCGTTCCACGATCAGCCGGGCGACGTCGGCCACATCCGGCTCCCGCAGCCGCAGGGTTCGCACGCGAGAGCGGATCGTCGGCAGCAGATCGGCGTCGCTGGGCGCGCAGAGCACCCAGACGGTGCGCTCGGGCGGCTCTTCGAGCGCCTTCAGCAGCACGTTGGATGTACGCTCCGACATGCGGTCGGCATCCTCCACGACGATCACGCGGTGTCGTCCGAGCGAGGGTGCGAAGTAGGCCCGTTCGACGAGCCGCCGCGCCTCGTCGATGCGGATGATGACCTGCTCGGTGCGAAGCGCCGTGAGGTCGGGGTGGGAGCCGGCGAGGACCTGCGCGATCGCCTGGTCGTCGCCGGGCTCGGCGATGAGCGCTGCGGCGAAGACGTAGGCCAGGGTCGAGCGGCCGGATCCGGGAGGCCCCACGATCAACCACGCGTGCGTCATCGCGGTCGGGTCGGCTGCGGCTGCCTGGAGGGCTGCGACGGCGTCAGGCTGACCCCAGACCCCCTGCCACGGCACCGACGCGTGGACGACGTGCGCTCCGCTCTCCGCGGTCGTCGTCGCCTCCATGCGGTTCAGCCTAATGTTCTGTCCCGACACGTCGCCGACCATGCGGCAACCCCTCAGCCACCAGGTCGGCGGAGAAGCGGCACGAGCCGCTCCCGCACCGCTGCCGCGATCTCGTCGGGCGGGGCGGATGCATCGAGCACGAGGAACCGGTGGGGCTCGGCGGCGGCGAGGGCGAGGAACTCCGCCCGCACCCGCGCGTGGAAGTCGTCGCGTTCCGCTTCCAACCGGTCGAACGGCTTGTCGTCGGCGTCGAGGCGCTGTCGCGCCGCCTCCGGGGCGAGGTCCAGGAGCACCGTGAGATCGGGAAGCAATTCTTCGGTGGCCCAGAGGGAGAGATCGCGGATCTCTCCCTCTCCGAGCACCCGCCCGGCCCCCTGGTAGGCCACGGACGAGTCGAGGTAGCGATCCTGGATCACGACGTCTCCGCGCTCGAGCGCGGGGCGGACGATCGTGGCGACGTGATGGGCTCGATCGGCGGCATACAGCAGGGCCTCGGCGCGCGGCGCGACGTCGCCCCGGTGGTGCAGCACGATGTCGCGGATGAGGACGCCGACCTCCGTCCCACCCGGCTCCCGCGTGCGCACGACCGTGCGTCCCTGCGCCTGCAGCCACTCCTCCAGAAGCGCGGCCTGAGTCGTCTTGCCGACCCCGTCGCCCCCTTCGAGCGTGACGAACAGTCCGCCGGGAGCGGTCACTTCTTCGCCGCGGGCTTGCGGGTCGTCGTCCGCCGGGTCGTCGTGCGCTTGGGGGCGGGACCCTTGGCGCGCTTGTCGGCCAGCAGCTCGATGGCCCGCTCGTACGTGACATCCATCGCGTTCTCCCCGCGGGGAATGGTGGCGTTCGTCTCCCCATCGGTGACGTAGGGCCCGAATCGGCCGTCGCGGAGCCGAATGGGCTTACCGCTCGCCGGGTCGTCACCGAACTCCTTCAGCGCACTCGAGGCGCGGCGTGCGCCGTACTTCGGCTGGGCGTAGAGAGCGAGTGCCTGCTCGAGCGTGACATCGAAGATCTGCTGTTCCGACTCCAGCGAACGAGAGTCACTGCCCTTCTTCAGGTACGGGCCGAACCGGCCGTTCTGCGCGGTGATCGGTTCCCCCGACTCGGGATCCTCCCCCACCAGACGCGGCAGATCGAGGAGGCGGAGCGCCGTGTCGAGGTCGATCGTGTCGGGTGTCATCGACTGGAAGAGCGAAGCAGTGCGGGGCTTGGGTGCGGCCTTGGCCGCGGCGTCCTTCTTGCCGCGCTTGGGCTTCTCCTCGATGACCTCCCCGGTCGCCGGGTCGACGTCTTCGGGGTCTTCGGGGTCGCTCTCCTCGATGTACGGACCGAACCGGCCGTCCTTGACCACCACGAGCTTGCCGTTCGCGGGGTTCGTGCCGAGGACGCGGTTGCCCGCGACGGGAGCGTCGAGGAGCTCCTGCACCTTCTCCGGAGTGAGCTCGTCGGGAGCGAGTTCCTCCGGGATGTTCACACGACGCGGTTCCTGATCGGGCGCCGCCGCCGGATCGACCACCTCGAGGTAGGGACCGAACTTGCCGAAGCGAAGGGTGGCGGTGTCGGTGATCCGCGTCGAGTTCAGCTCCCGCGCGTCGATCTCCCCGAGGTTGTCGACGATGTTCCGAAGCCCCGGGTGGTCTTCATTGCCGAAGTAGAAGGCGCGGAGCCAGTCGGTGCGGCGCTGCTCGCCCCGGGCGATCCGGTCGAGGTCGTCTTCGAGGGCGGCGGTGAAGTCGTAGTCGACGAGGTCGGCGAAGTGCTGCTCGAGCAGGCGCACGACACTGAAAGCGAGCCAGCTGGGGACGAGCGCCTGACCCCGCTTGCGCACGTAGCCGCGATCGAGGATGACGTCGATGATGCTCGCGAACGTCGACGGGCGTCCGATGCCCTTCTCCTCGAGCGCCTTGACGAGGCTCGCCTCGGTGTAGCGCGGCTTCGGAGAGGTGGTGTGGCCCTTCGCCTCCGTGTCCTTCAGGCGGAGCACGTCGCCGACCGCCAGCACGGGGAGCGCCTGGTCGTCGGCGCGGTGGGCGTCGCCGCGCTTCTCGTCGGTGCCCTCCTCATACGCCTCGAGGAAGCCCTTGAACGTGTAGACGGTGCCCGATGCGGTGAATTCGGTGCGCTGTGCGGCTCCGTCGACCATCGCCTCGGCCGCGAGGGTGACCGTCGTGGTCTCGTACTTGGCGTCGGACATCTGGCTGGCGACCGTGCGCTTCCAGATGAGCTCGTACATGCGCAGCTCGTCGCGGTCGAGTTCGTTCTTCACCGACGCCGGGGTGCGGAAATCCTCACCCGACGGTCGGATGGCCTCGTGCGCCTCCTGTGCGTTCTTGCTGTTGTTCCGGTAGACGCGCGGGTTGGCGGGCACGGCGGTGTCGCCGTAGAGGGCGACGGCCTGGGCCCGCGCCGCCGAGATCGCCTGCGCCGACAGTGCGGTGGAGTCGGTCCGCATATAGGTGATGTAGCCCTTCTCATAGAGACGCTGGGCCACGCTCATCGCGTGCTTCGCGCTCATCGAGAGCTTCCGTCCCGCCTCCTGCTGGAGGGTCGAGGTGGTGAAGGGGGCCTTCGGGCTCCGGGTACCGGGCTTGGACTCGAGGTTCGAGACCGATGCCTCGCCGAGGGCTTCCAGAGCCGCGGCGAGCGCGCGGGCGCGATCTTCGTCCAGCACCACGACGGCCTTCTTCAGCTGACCGGTGTCGCTGAAGTCGGTGCCGCGCGCGAGGGGCGCACCGTCGAGGCGGGCGAGGCGCGCGGTGAACGGCTGGGCGCCGTCGGCGAGCGATCCCTTGAGAGCAGAGGTCTCGACGTCCCAGTAGCTCGCGGGAACGAACGCGATCCGCTCGCGTTCGCGGTCGACGACGAGGCGGGTGGCCGCCGACTGGACGCGACCGGCGCTGAGGGCCGCGCCTTCACGGCCGCTGCCGACCTTCCGCCACAGCACGGGCGAGACATCCCACCCGTACAACCGGTCGAGCACACGCCGCGTCTCCTGCGCGTCGACGAGGGCGTGGTCGAGCTCACGGGTGTTGTCGACGGCGGCGCGGATGGCGTCTTTGGTGATCTCGTGGAAGACCATGCGCTTGACCGGGACCTTGGGCTTCAAGACCTCCAGGAGGTGCCAGGCGATCGCCTCGCCCTCGCGGTCCTCATCGGTGGCGAGCAGGACTTCGTCGGCGTTCTTCAGCGCGCGCTTCAGCTCGGCGACGGTCTTGGTCTTCCGGTCGTTGACGACATAGAGGGGGTCGAAGTCGTTGTCGATGTCGATGGAGTACTTGCCGTACGCGGCCTTCTTCTCGGCCGGAATGTCCTTCTTGCTCGCGAGGTCGCGGATGTGCCCGACGGAGCTGAGCACCTCGTAACCGTCACCGAGGTACCCCTGAATGGAGCGCATCTTCGTCGGAGACTCGACGATGACGAGCTTCTTGCCTGTGGATGCCACGGGGGTCCTTTCTTCGATGCACACCATACACACCGCCTCAAGGTGTGATCGCTGGGAGCGGCCGCCGCATTCCCGGGCCGCGTCGCTGCCGCGACGTGCCCGAGGGCATGCCGCCGCGCCGTCGGGGGTCAGGAGTCGGCGTCGGGCGGGGGCCCGGCGCGCGCCGACGCGGTGACGGGGAATCCCGCGAAACGGCCGGTCACGGTGACCGTCGCGATGAGGTCGTCGAGCCGGCAGTCGGCGAGGGTGAGAGCGGATGCCGCGGCCACCTCTTCTGCCCGCGCACATGGCGACCCGGTGACGGCGCCGGACGCGGCATCGGCGGCGGCCAGCGCTGCGGCGTCGGCGGCCCCCGCCACCCGCTGCGCCTGGACCGCGGCGCCGGCGACCCCCACGAGCCCCGCGGCGAGCACCGCCGAGAGGCCAGCGATCCCGACCGCAGCCACCGACCCTGCCACTTCACCGTCCTCCGGCGAGGGCGCAGCTGCGCGCCGAGAGGGTCAGGGGCAGCACGGCGTAGGCAGGGGCCGAGGCGGTGACGCAGACGAGGTCGCCCTCCTGCTCGACCGTGCCCATGGCGCCGGCGACCGCGGCACTGAGGGCACCGAACACGCGTCCCTCGCTCTCTTCGCGGGCGGCAAGGCGCGCGGCATCGGCCGCGGCGTCCTGAAGGCGCACCTGCTGCGAGGCGGTCGTCAGTGCGCCGACCGCGAGGAGCACCACAACGAGCACCGCGGGAAGCGCCACCGCGAACTCGGCGACGACCGAACCGCGATCGCCGCCGGGTCCACGGGTGCTCACGCGACCGTCAGGGCACGCCGCACGAGTTCCGTGAGGATGCCACGGACTTCGTCGCTGCGCATGATGAGGACGAGGAGTCCCGCGAAGGCGACGGCGGCCATGGTGGCGATGGCGTACTCGGCGGTCGCGGCGCCGGCGTCGTCCGCCAGAAGCCGCGCGGCACGACGGGTGGTGAGGCGGGGAAGGTCGGTCATGGGCGTTCCTTTTCTTTGGAGGGCGATGGTGGGCACGATCAGAGGCTCAGCGAGGTCGACGACAGGACGCTGAGGAACATCGGCCCGACTCCGAGGAGGAGGAAGGCCGGAAGAGTGCAGACCCCGAGGGGAAGAAGGAGGCGCGTGGCGAGCTTCGCCGCGCGAAGCCGGCCCTCGACGCGCGCCCGGTGCCTCGCGAGGGCAGCGGACGCGCGGAGGAGCTCGACCGCCGGAACCCCTGCTCGCTGCGACAGGTCGAGCAGCGGCGCGATCGCCGCGTCGGGGGCGGCTCCGGTCGCCTCCCGGAGAAGCGTCGTCGCGCGGGCGATGGACACCCCGCCGCTCAGGGCGATCGCGAGGAGCTCGCCGTCGAGCCCGGGAATCGCCGTTCCCGGGCGGGCGCGGCTGACGAGCGCCGCCGTCCAGCGGCGGGCCACGACGATGAGGAAGAGGCCGGCGCCGAGACATCCGATCCCGACCGGGTTCGTCACGAGCACGCTCAGCGTGTCGAACCCCAGCGCCAGCCCGAGGCCGACCCCGAGGAGGGGCAGCCAGCCGATGAGCTTCGCCGTTCCCGCGGGCTCAGCCAGCGCGACCCGCACCTCATCACCAGCCTCCTGCGCATCGCGGAGGGCGGACGCGAGACCACGGAGGCTCGGCGAAAGCGGTGCCCCGACCGCGGTGGCCACGTGCCAGGCCGCGGCGACGTCGCGCCATGATCCTCCGGCCCCACTCCCCGCTGCGGCGATCGCGGCCGGGAGGGGCTCGCCCGCCGCATGGCGGTCGCAGATCCCGCGCGCAACCGCATCGCCCGTGTCGGCGAGGTGGCGCCACGCCCGCTCGGGGATGACTCCGGCCTGAAGCAGGACGGCGAGTGTGAGGACGGTCTCCGACACGCTAGCGGGGTGCTCGGCGACATCCGCCGTCCGCCGCCGGAGGAGTGCCGGGCCGATCACGTCGTCAACTCCTCGAGCGAGACCCGCTCGATCCGCAGTCGCCCGTCGGCGCCGACGCGAGGCCGGCCGGCGCCCGCGAGCACGCGGTCCGTCCCACGACGCTCCACGTGGAGGACGACGCCGATGGCGCTCGCGACCTGACGGGCGACCGCGTGGTCACTGAGCCCGGCGAGCGCGCCCAGGGCCTCCACGCGCGCCGCGACATCGTCGAGCCCGTTCGCGTGCAGGGTTCCGGCGCCGCCGTCGTGACCGGTGTTGAGAGCGGCGAGCAGCTCACGAACCTCGGCGCCCCGACATTCCCCCACCACCAGGCGATCGGGTCGCATCCGCAGCGCCTCGCGTACGAGGCGCGCGAGGCCGATCTCGCCGGCGCCCTCGAGGTTGGATTGGCGCGCTTCGAGCCGCGCGTGATGCGGGTGGCTGAGGCGGAGCTCTGCGACGTCTTCGATGGTGACGATCCGCTCCGTGACGGGCGCGGCCGACAGAAGGGCCGCGAGCAAGGTGGTCTTCCCCGCCCCCGCGGCGCCGGTGACCAGGAGGTTCTCACGGCGCGCGACGAGGGCTTCCAGCGCCACGCGCGCCGCTGCGTCGAACATGCCGGCGTCGTGCAGCGCCGCGAGGCTCGGCGTTCCGAGGCGCGGGATGCGCAGGGAGATCAGGGTTCCCTCGGGAGAGACGGGTGGGAGCACCGCGTGGACGCGGATGCCGCCATCGAGCCGAACATCCACGCAGGGTGTCGCGTCGTCGATGTGCCGGCCGCCGGCGCCGATGATGCGCACCGCGAGGTCCCTCACCTGATCCTTTCCGGCGTACCAGCCTTCGACGCGGACAGGGCCGGCGCCGCGGTCGACGAAGAGGCCGTCCCCGCCGTTGACGAACAGGTCGGAGACATCCGGATCATCGACGTACGGCGCGAAGGGCTCCAGCACCGCAGGCCGCTGCCGGCCGGGCGCCGACGCCCCCGCCACCGCCGCGCGCCCGCTCGAGCGCGGACGGACGATGAAGAGCGCGGGCATGATCCGACGCTAGGGACGCGGCATCGCCGATCCCGACGCCCGAGACGCATCGGTGGAGAACGGCGCGAACAGCCCGCTTGTGCAGGAGAGGCGGAAGGACGTGGCTGCTTCACCGCACGGCGCCCGAACGAAGGGGCGGCATCCCATGGGGGGAATGGGATGCCGCCTCAAGCGACACCACGGTTCGGGGGGGTTTCGGGTGTCGCGATGCCAGAATCGATGTTCGGCCGGTGACGAGCATACGCAACCGCTGGGGCCGCGCCAAACCTTCCGGCCTATCTCTCACCGGGTTATCACGTTCCTCTCATCCACCCACTATCGGAGGTAGTGACGCGGCGGAGCGGATGAGTACTCTGCGAGTGTTCTCGCCGGAAACCCGGCGCCGTTCGCCCGCAAAGGAGCGCGCCCTGATGAGCAGCACCACCAGCAGCCAGATCGATCACCTGCTGAACGAGAACCGGCGATTCGCCCCGTCGGCGGCGTTCGCCGAGAATGCGATCGCCACCGAGGCCCTGTACGAGCGCGCAGCGGCCGACCGCGAGGGGTTCTGGGCCGACCAGGCGCGGGAACTGCTGCACTGGCACACCCCCTTCGCCCAGGTGCTGAACTGGTCGAACCCGCCGTTCGCGGAGTGGTTCGCCGACGGTGAGCTCAACGTCGCCTACAACTGCCTCGACCGTCACGTGGAAGCGGGAAACGGCGATCGTGTGGCCCTGCTGTGGGAAGGGGAGCCCGGCGACGAGCGGCGCGTGACGTACGCCGAGCTCACCGAAGAGGTCAAGCGCCTGGCGAACGTGCTCGAGGGCCTCGGTGTGGGCGTCAACGACCGCGTCGCGATCTACATGCCGATGATCCCCGAGGCCATCGCCGCGATGCTCGCCGTGGCGCGCATCGGCGCCGTGCACTCGGTGGTCTTCGGCGGCTTCTCCGCCGACAGCCTCCGTGCCCGCATCGACGATGCCGGCGCGAAGCTCGTCATCACCGCCGACGGCGGCTACCGCAAGGGCAAGGTGTCGCCGCTGAAGCCGGCCGTCGACATGGCTCTCGCCGACCGCAACGGCTCCGGCGTGCAGGAGACCGTCGAACACGTGCTCGTGGTCAAGCGCGGCGGCAACGACATCGAATGGACCGAGGATCGCGACCTGTGGTGGCACGACGTCGTGCCCGCGGCATCGGCTGAGCACGAGGCATCCGCCTTCCCCGCCGAGAACCCGCTGTTCATCCTCTACACCTCCGGCACCACCGGGAAGCCGAAGGGGATCCTCCACACCTCGGGCGGGTACCTGACCCAGGCGGCGTTCACGAACAAGGTGGTGCACGACATCCACCCCGAGTCGGACGTCTTCTGGTGCACCGCGGACATCGGCTGGATCACCGGACACTCCTACGTCACCTACGGGCCGCTGGCGAACGGGGCGACCCAGGTCCTGTACGAGGGCACCCCCGACACGCCCCACCCGGGCCGCTGGTGGGAGCTCGTGGAGAAGTACGGCGTCACCATCCTCTATACGGCGCCCACCGCCATCCGGTCGTTCATGAAGATCGGACGCGCAGTACCTCAGAAGTTCGACCTGTCGTCGCTGCGGCTTCTCGGCTCGGTCGGCGAACCGATCAACCCCGAGGCGTGGGTCTGGTACCGCGAGATCATCGGGCACGGCGAGACGCCGATCGTCGACACCTGGTGGCAGACCGAGACCGGGGCGATGATGATCTCCGCGCTTCCCGGGGTGACCGAGACGAAGCCCGGCTCGGCGCAGGTGCCGCTCCCGGGAATCTCGATCGACGTCGTCGACGACGACGGCACCCATGTCGGGAACGGCAACGGCGGGCTGCTCGTCATCACCGAGCCCTGGCCCTCGATGCTCCGCGGCATCTGGGGCGACCCCGAGCGGTTCAAGGAGACCTACTGGGACAAGTTCGCCGAGAAGGGCTACTACTTCGCCGGCGACGGCGCCCGGCTCGATGACGACGGTGACGTGTGGCTGCTCGGTCGAGTGGACGACGTGATGAACGTCTCGGGGCACCGCCTGTCGACGACCGAGATCGAGTCGGCGCTCGTGGCCCACGAGGCGACGGCTGAGGCGGCGGTCGTCGGGGCGTCGGATGAGACGACCGGCCAGGCGGTGGTGGCGTTCGTCATCATCAAGCAGAGCTATCTCGACAAGCATTCGCCCGAGGGCCTCGCGCAGACCCTGCGGGCCTGGGTCGGCGAGCAGATCGGACCTATCGCGCGCCCGCGCGACGTGTACATCGTGGGCGAGCTCCCCAAGACGCGGTCGGGCAAGATCATGCGTCGGCTGCTGCGGGATGTCGCCGAGGGCCGCGAAGTCGGCGACACGACGACCCTGGCCGACACGGCGGTGATGTCGGTGATCTCGGCGCAGGTGAAGTAGACCGCGGCGAGGCTCGCGCCGCGCCGCTCCGCTCCGGTGTGATGTCGGGGTTTGGCGGGTTCGACGGCACCGGCACCTGCGGAACCCCGACACGAAGGTGGGGCGCGCCCTCGGCGACCCCGTCCTCCGGGAGTCATGTCGGGGTTTGGCAGGTTCGACGGCACCGGCACGTGCGAAATCCCGACACGAAGCTGGGGCGCGCCCTCGGCGACCCCGTCCTCCGGGAGTCATGTCGGGGTTTCGCGGCTCTGAGCGCTCGGAATCCTGCCGAACCCCGACATGGAAAGGGCGAGGCGGACGCCGGGGCGGCGGATGCCGCGGGGTGCCGAACACCGACAGGAGGGGCGAGGCGGATGCCGCGGACTGCCGAACACCGGCAGGAGGGGGCGAGGCGGATGCCGCGGGGTGCCGAACACCGACAGGAGAGGACGAGGCGGATGCCGCGGGACGGCGTCAGGCGAGGGTGAAGACGACCTCGACCTCGACCGGGGCGTCGAGCGGGAGGGCTGAGACACCCACGGCGGAGCGGGCGTGGCGGCCGGCGTCGCCGAAGATCTCGCCGAGTACCTCACTGGCGCCGTTGATGACGGCGGGCTGCCCGGTGAATTCCGGAACCGACGCGACGAAGCCGGTGACCTTCAGCACTCCGGCGAGCCGGTCGACGCCGCCGACGGCGGCCGCTGCGGCGGCGAGGGCGTTGAGGGCGGACTGGCGGGCGAGGCGGGCGGCGGCATCCGGGGTCACCAGCCCGTCACCCTCGCCGACCTTGCCCGTCTCGGGAAGCGACCCCGAGACCATGGGCAGCTGCCCGGCGGTGTAGACGAGATCGCCGTATGCCTTCGCGGGGATGTACGCCGCCACCGGAGGCACGACGGAGGGGAGTTCGATGCCGAGCTCGGCCAGGCGCGCGGCGATGCTCACTGGGCACCGCCCTCGAACTGGCGTGCGGCCTGCGCGGCGGCTCCGAGACCGGCATTGGCCTCACCTCCGCCGGTCGGGCGCTTGAGGTAGGCGACGAGGCCGCCCTCGGGACCCTGCACGACCTGCACGAGCTCCCACCCCTGCTTGCCCCAGTTGTTCAAGATGGCGGCAGTGTTGTGGATCAGCAGCGGGGTGGTGAGGTACTCCCACGTCGTCATTTGGGGCTCCTGGGGTCGGGCGGATACGCGGCCGGATGCTGGGAAGAATCTCGGTGGGCGCACGCCGGTCGAGGGATCGCCCAGGAAGCTCCCTTACGATCAACCCTATGCCTGAGACGAAACGGACGGGTAGCGGTGTGCTCGGCGGCCTCCTCGGGGTCGTCGGTCTGAGTGCCGTCGCCGGTGTGCTCGTGACCGCCGCCGTCACCCCCGCGATCGCGGTGTCGGGAGCGGCAGCGTCGAGCGCGATCTCGATGTTCGACAACATGCCGAGCTACCTCGAGATCGACGAGCTCATGCTGCCGACGACTCTTTACTACACCAACCCGGACGACGGGCAGCCGGTCGAGATGACTCGGTTCTACGACCAGAACCGGTCGCCCGTCGCGTTCGAAGAGGTCGCTCCGGTCGTCTACGACGCCATCCTCTCCAGTGAGGACCCGCGTTATTACCAGCACGGCGGGGTCGACCTCATCGGGACAACTCGCGCACTCCTCAGCAACGCGTCGGGTGGTCAGACGCAGGGCGGTTCATCGGTGAGCCAGCAGTACGTCAAGAACGTGCTCATCCAGCGCTGCGAGCGCGACGCCGAAGACGAGGTCGAGAACGGCGAGATCGTCAGGACTCGTGACGAGGTCCTCCGAAGCTGCTGGGTTGAGGCGACGACCGCCACCGGCGCCGAGGGGTATGAGCGGAAGCTGCAGGAGATGCGGTATGCCATCGCCCTCGAGCAGCGGTACTCGAAGAAGGACATCCTTCTCGGCTACCTCAACATCGCGAACTTCGGCGGCACGAACTACGGCATCGACGCCTCGGCGAAGTACTACTTCAACGTCCCCGCGTCGCAGCTGAGCGTGGCGCAGGCGGCCACCCTCGCCGGCATCGTTCAGAACCCGAACACCTACCGAATCGACCAGCCGGGCAACGAGAGCAACGGAGCTCCTAACGGTGCGGTGGACGCGCAGCCGGGCCAGCTCGCGGCTCTCGACTCGCTTCTGGCTGATGGCACGATCAACCAGGACCAGTACAACGCCGCCGCGGACGGCTACACCGCCACCAAGGGCCGCCAGCTCTACGTCCTCAGTCGCATGCTCGAGGACGGCAAGATCAACCGTGATCAGTACATCCAGGCTGCGATCGAGCCGATCACGCCGACGATCACGCAGCCGAATACCGGCTGCCAGGCGACCGGTGCGCTGGCCTACTACTGCCAGTACGTCGTCTCGACGATTCAGAGCGACCCGGCCTTCGGCGAGACGCAGGAGGAGCGTGACCGCGCTCTTCGGCAGGACGGTCTGAAGATCTACACCACGCTCGACCCGCGCGTGCAGATCGCGGCCGAGCAGGCGATGGCGGAGTACGCGCCGACCTCCATCGAGGGGATGAAGTTCGGAGCAACCGCCACCAGCGTCGAGGCCAAGACAGGCCGTGTGCTCGCCATCGCTCAGAACACGCGTTACGTACCGGGTGTGACGGAAGACCCGAACGAGTCGTCGATCGTCTTCGCTGGCGACACGAGAACCGGTGGCTCCCGCGGATTCGGAGCCGGATCGACCTTCAAGCTCTTCACGCTCATCGACTGGCTCGAGCAGGGCAGGTCGCTCCGCGAAGTGGTGAACGGTCGCGACCGCAACATCCCACGTATGACCTCGTGCGCCGGTGACTGGGTCAATCCCGGCAGCGACCGCATCCGCAACTTCGGCAACCAGACCGGCTACAACGGTACGCCGCTGCAGTTCACGGCTCAGTCGCTCAACACCGGATTCATCGGCATGGCAGCCGAACTGGACCTGTGCGACATCACGAACGTGGTGGCGAAGATGGGTGTCACGCAGGGTAATGGCGATCCGATCAACGTCACAGTCCCCTCGCAGATCATCGGCGTGGACGATGTGTCCCCGATCGCCATGGCCGGCGCCTACGCCACCGTTGCGAACGGTGGCACGCTGTGCCAGCCGAAGGTCATCGACCGCGTCGTCGACAACAACGACGTCGAGCGCCCCGAGCTCGTCCCCGTCCGCAACTGCTCCCCCGTGCTGACCCCCGAGGTCGCGTCCACCGCCGCGTTCGCGCTCCAGGGCGTGATGGTCCGTGGCGGAACCGGCGCCCAGGCGAACCCCTTCGACGGGACGCCCATGCTCGGCAAGACCGGAACGAACGAGCAGCGGCACTCCTGGATGATCGAGTCGTCGACGAACGTCACCACCGCGGTGATGGCGGGGAATTACGACGGCGCCGTGGACATCTCCCGTACGTACGCATATGACCGGCGCGTCATGGACATCCGCTACCCGATCGCGCAGCAGGTGCAGGCCGCGGCGAACGCCGCCTACGGCGGAGACGAGTTCCCGCCGCCCGCCGAGAACCTCATCCGTCAGGTGGTGCGCGAGGTGCCGAACGTCGTCGGTCAGACGATCGATCAGGCCCGTGCGACCCTCGAGGGCGCCGGCTGGGAGGTCGTGATCGGCGACCCGGTCAACTCCGACCAGCCGACGAACATCATCGTGGCGCAGAACCCGGCAGGCACGGCTCCCGGCGGCACCCCGATCACGATCAGCCCGAGTAACGGGCAGGGAACGACAGTGCCGGATGTCTCCGGGCAGAACCCCGCCGTTGCGGTCGGGGCGCTCGGTGCGGCCGGGTTCTCGGCCTCCCTCGGGTCGTGTACGCCTGATCCGGCCGCCGGCGGGGGCCGCGTCACCGGAACCGACCCGGCGGCGGGAACGCAGACGACCCGGGGCACCGGCGTCACCGTGAACTACGCCGCGGCCGCCTGCCCCGGCCAGGCGCCGGCTCCCGCGCCCGGCAACGGCGACGGTGACGACGAGAACGACGACGACTAGTGCCGAGCCCTCTCACGAGGGCGGCCCTCACCACGCTCGGCGTGGTGGGGGCCGCCGGCACCGCCGCTGCCGTCTGGGGCGTGGGCATCGAGCGCTACCTGTTCACCCTGCGTGAGCATCAACTGCAGGTTCTTCCGGCGGGCTCTCGCCCGCTGCGCGTGCTTCACATCTCCGACGCGCACATGGCCCCCTGGCAGCGCCGGAAGCAGCGGTGGATCACCGCCCTCGCGGAGCTTCAGCCCGATCTCATCGTCAACACCGGCGACAACCTCGGACACGCCCGTGGCCTCGACGGCATCCGCTCGGCGTTCGCGCCGTTTCGGGGCATCCCCGGCGTCTTCGTCCACGGATCCAATGACCACGTCGCGCCCAGCCCTCGTAATCCGCTGAAGTACTTCCTCGGCCCGTCGAACATCAAGGCCGAGACGGAGTTCCTCGACACCGACGAGCTCGACAGTTTCCTCGCCGACGATCTCGGCTGGCATGACCTGAACAACGCCGTTGCGGGAGTGCAGGTCGGAGACATCCGTCTGCACGCCTTCGGCGTCAGCGACGCCCATCGACGCTGGGACCGCCTCAGTTCGCTGCCCGAGCCGCTCGCCGATCTGCGGGCGTCCGAGGCGGCTGCGCTGACGATCGGCGTCACGCACGCGCCCTATCGTCGGGTACTCGACGCGTTCATCGACCTGGGCGCGCAGGTGCTCTTCGCCGGTCACACGCACGGCGGTCAGGTGCGGTTGCCCGGAGTCGGGGCCCTGGTGGCCAACTGCGATATCCCCCTCGACCAGGCGCGCAGCCTCAGCGCCTGGAACCACGACGGACGCACGGCGCCACTGAATGTCAGCGCCGGTCTCGGGCATTCGATCTACGCGCCGGTACGGTTCGCCTGCCGTCCGGAAGCGTCGCTTCTCACGCTGCTTCCCCGGACCTGACGCGGGACGGATGCCGCGACGCATCCTTCCCTGCACAATCGCCGGCATCGGGCGGTTGTCCACTGATGCTCATTCGCGGCCCACTGTCGCCGTGGGCTGCAGCGACGATCGACGGGTTCGATCTCAACAGGAGCCCACTCGATGCCTGCTTCCCCCCGGTCCTTCTCCTTCGGTTCACGTTCGCGGATGCGCGCCGCACGAATCCTGACAGCCGTGATCCTCGTCCTCACCGCCGCCATCGCCGGAAGTCTCGTCTCGGCGGCCCCCGCTGCGGCCGCCGACCGTGGCGTCGGCTTCGGCGCGTGGCAGCCGATCTCGCCCTACGGCTGGCATGGATCGATGATCATCGACGGCGTGCACACGTACTGCATCCTCCCCGGCGCTCCCCTGCCGACGGGAGCGAGCGTCGACCACGGCGTCAGCACGACCGCGGCCGGGCTCTCGCCGCAGCAGCTCACCGGCATCAACCACCTGGTGACGACCTACGGACAGACGGATGACCCGGTGCAGGCCGCCGCCGTCGGATGGGCCGTGAAGGCGATCGCCAACTGGGATGAGACGCTTCATCACTTCGGCTACCCGGGTGATTCGCTGGCGGGCGCGATCGACTGGACGTTCTCGCGGCTCGCGCCGGAGCACAACGTCGCCGTGCAGGAGCGGGCCGTGGCCTACTACGACGAGGCAGCACGTCGTGGGGGCGTGCCGGGGGTCGCATCCGGTTCACTCGTCTTCACCGTCGACGGCGAAGACCATCGCCGGGGATCGGTGCGCGTGGAGGCGACGACAGCAGGCGCGGTCGGGACCCTCACGCTCGTCGATGCGGTGTTCGCCGACACCGGCAGCGCCACGCGCGAGGGGGTGGCGGCGGGCACCGAGTATCCGATCGAGACTCGGCCGCCGGCGACGGGAAGGGCCTACGCCGTGAGCGGGACGGGATCGTTCTCGGGAGGCGTCGCACCCGCCGTGCGTCACTTCACCACCGCCGCGGGCCAGGACACCGCGGGGCCGGGAGGACCCGTCTCCTTCAAGGTTTCGGGAGCTGACTCCGCGCCACGCGTACCCCCCTTCGCTCCCACGATCACGACCCAGGTGGCGTCGCGGTACGCGTCCGGTGGGCCGTTCGTCGATGACGTGCGCTTCGTCATCGAGGGTGAGTGGCCGCGCGCGGAGGACGGGTCAGCCCTTCCGGTCACCGCGTCGGCCACGGTGTACCGGACCACGTCAGAGCCGGAGGAGTCGGGCTCGGACGTGCCGGGTGACGCCGAGCCCGTGGGCGAGCTCACCCTCACGACCGGGGCGGCGGGCGCGGATCCGGTGTATCGGGTGACATCCGACTGGGAACTGCCAGGACCGGGCTTCTACACCGCGGTCTGGAGCGTGCGGGGTGATGCGCAATCCAACGCCGTGGCGGCGCATCTTCCCGCCGACTTCCTCTGGACTGAAGCTTTCGGAGTTCGGTCGCAGGTGATGGTGGTACCCGACGTGTCGTCCCGCGCGCAGGAGCGAGCGGTCGTCGGGGAGACGCTCAGCGACACCGTCATCGTCGGCGGGATCGTTCCGGTCGAGGGGCTGCAGCTGTCCTCGGCGCTGTACCGGGCGCCGGCGGGTGTCGCACCCGCCGAAGCATGCACGCCCGAGACCCTCGTCTGGGAGAGCGAGACCGTCCACGCGACCGCCGCCGGCGAGTACGCGGTGACAGCCCCAGCGGTCACGACGGCGGGCACGTACTACTGGCGCGAGAAGGCGACGGATGCCTCCGGCGAGCTCGTTCATCACGGGCCGTGTGGGCTGGCGAACGAGACGACGGTCGTCGAGGAGGCGCCGGCGCCGACACCGTCCCTTGCCGCCACCGGGGCGACACCGGCGATGGTCGGTGCGCCGCTCGTCGTCGGTCTGACCATCGTGCTGACGGGCATCGCACTCGGACTGTCGCGCCGTCGGCGGTACGGAGCCGCCGCGGGCATCGGGTAGACTCGGGGGGTTGCCACGGGGTGTGGCGCAGCTTGGTAGCGCGCTTCGTTCGGGACGAAGAGGCCGCAGGTTCAAATCCTGTCACCCCGACCGCAGAGAGGCCTCACCGAGATCGGTGAGGCCTCTCGCTCGATAGGAACAGGAGCGCCGTGAACGCCACCCCGCCCCATGCCCCACCGAGGCTCATCGCCTTCGACCTCGATGACACCCTCGCGCCATCGAAGAGCCCGATCGATCCCCGCATCGGCGAGCTCTTGATCGCCCTGGCCGAAAAAGTGGAGGTGGCGATCATCTCCGGCGGCCAGCTGGCGCAGTTCCAGGCGCAAGTCGTGGATCGGCTGCCGGATGCGGCATCCGATCTCCTTGCTCGCATCCACCTCCTGCCCACCTGCGGCACCCAGTACTACCGGATCACCGCCGACGGTATCTCCACGGTCTATGCCCACAGCCTCACCGACGATCAGAAGGCTCGCGCTCTCGCCGCCGTCGAGGAGGAGGCTCGCCGGCTGGAGCTTTGGGAAAGCGAGCCCTGGGGCGACATCCTCGAGGATCGTGGGTCGCAGATCACCTTCTCGGCGCTCGGCCAGCAGGCTCCGCTCGATGCGAAGACGGCCTGGGACCCGACGGGCGAGAAGAAGAACACTCTGCGTGATGCCGTGGCTGCGCGCATCCCCGATCTCGAGGTGCGGTCGGGCGGATCGACGTCGGTGGACATCACTCACCAGGGCATCGACAAGGCATACGGGATGCGGCAGCTCGCCGAGCAGACCGGCATCGACCTCGACGACATGCTTTTCGTCGGCGACCGGCTCGATCCGCACGGGAACGACTATCCCGTGCTCGCGATGGGCGTGCGCTGCCAGCCGGTGGAGGGCTGGGAGGATACGGCTCGATTCCTCGAGGTGCTGCTGCCGACGCTTCCGGTTCGCGTGTAGGGCGTTCGTTCGCTGGACGTGATCGGGGTCTGAAGTCCGCTCTTGGCCCTCGACGGATGTGTCCTCCCCTGCACAGCGGGCTCGGAAAACGGGCATCCACCGATCCGCGAGAGCGCGCTGGTTTCGAGTTTGAGTGTCGGAGGTGCCTGCCAAGATGGGAACATGCATTCGACAGCGGCCGAGGAGGCGCTCGACGCGGACGACGCGTTCGCGGCGCTCGTTGCGGGGATCACCCGCACGAATGCGATCATCGCCGAGGCGCAAGCCGAGCAAACCCGCTACCTGGCCGAGGTGGGACAACTCGCGGAGCGGATGACGGTGTCGAGTCCGCTGAGTGCGCGGGATCATGACATTCAGTTGCGGTCGTTCGCGGCGGAGATCGGGGCGTTGCTGCGGGTGTCGGATCGGACGGTGCAGTCTCGGATCGGGCGTGCTCGGACGGTGGTGGAGGATTACCCGGTCGCGTATCGGGCGTGGGGTGAGGGGCGGATCGGTCCGGGACACCTCCACGTGATCACCGACCTCGGGGCACCATTGCCGGTGGGGACGCGGGCGGAGTTCGAAGCCGCGGCGGTGGAGGTGTGTGAGGGGATGACGCCGGGTCGGGCGCGGCAGGCGTTGCGGGTCGCGGCGGACACGGCGCACCCGGTGTCGATGGCCGACCGTCACCGGGAAGCCCGCAAAGCCCGCGGCGTACGGGCGGTGCCCATCGGGGATGGGATGTCGGAGGTGATCGCCGTGGTGCCGTCGGTGATCGCCGACGGCGCGGTGGACCGCCTCACCCGGATGGCACGCACCCTGGTGGACCACCGGGCCGCGGCGAAGGCGGAGCTGAAGGAACTGCGGTCGCGATTCTGCGACGCGTTCGGAGAACCGATCGGCGAGATCGACGCGGACACCGTGGAGCGGATCGAGGAGTTGGCGGCGGTGGTCGATGATGACCGGACGCTGGACCAGATGCGCGCCGATGTCATCGGGACGCTGCTGCTCACCGGCGTTCCCGGCTACGACCCGACCAGCACCGATGACGCCCCGGGGGTGTTGGGTGGGATTCGGGGGAAGGTGCAGGTCGTCGTCGCCGCGACCACGCTCCTGGGGCTGGATGATCACGCCGCCGACCTCGTCGGACACGCCCCGGTCGACCCCGCCACCGCGAGAGGCCTCGCCGGGCAGCTGACCTGCGGGTTCGAACGCGTGATCACCCACCCCGTCACCGGGGCGGTGCTCGCGGTGGATACGTATCAGCGGAACACCGCGCTGGACCGGTACCTGCGGGCGCGGGACCGGACCTGCCGGTTCTTCGGATGCACCACGCCCGCCCTCCGCTGCGACGTCGACCACACCACAGCCCACGCACACGGCGGCCACACCAGCCACGACAACTGCGCACACCTCTGCCGACGACACCACACCCTCAAACACCACTCCGAATGGAAAGTCACACAACTCCCCGGCGGAATCCTCCAATGGACCAGCCCCCTCGGGCACGTCTACACGGACCATCCACCCATCCCGACCGTGAAGGTGCAGTTCCGACCCTCCGACGAACCGCCACCCTTCTGACCCACCGCCGCAGCTCACGCACCCTTGGTCGACGTCCGGACTGCGCCCGTTACAGCCATTGGCGACTCGTTGCACAGCGCGCCTGGTCTTCAGCTCCTCACGCGCGGAGCACCCCCGGCCACAGCTTCCGCCGGTGCACCGGCGAGCGGAACCAGTCGCGTGAGCTGCGTCACATGCTTCGCCTCGAGCTCGGCAAGGGTCGATACGCCCAGCAGACGCATCGTCCGAACGATCTCGTCGCGAAGGATCGCGATCGCCCGATCGACGCCCGCCCGACCGCCGGCCATCAGCCCGTACAGATACGCGCGCCCGATCAACGTGAACTTCGCGCCCAGCGCGATCGAGGCGACGATGTCGGCACCGTTCATGATGCCGGTGTCGACCATGATGGTCGCATCGCGCCCCACCTCCCGTACGACCGTAGGCAGCAGGTGGAACGGTACGGGCGCCCGATCGAGCTGCCGCCCTCCATGGTTCGACAGCACGATCCCGTCGACGCCGGCGTCGACGAGCCGCACCGAATCCTCGAGCGTCTGAACGCCCTTCACGACGATCTTCCCGGGCCAGAGATCGCGGATGATCGCGAGATCGTCGTAGCTGATGGTCGGATCCATCGCGGCATCCAGCAACTCCCCCACCGTGCCGCCGGTGGAGGTGAGCGACGCGAACTCGAGCTTCGGCGTCGTGAGGAAGTCGAACCACCACCACGGCCGCGGGATCGCATTCAGGATCGTCCCGAGCGTCAGCTGCGGCGGAATCGAGAACCCGTTCCGCTTGTCACGCAACCTCGCCCCCGCCACCGGCGTGTCCACGGTGAACATCAGCGTGTCGAAGCCTGCCGCCGCCGCTCGCCGGGCGAGTCCGTAGGACACGTCTCGGTCGCGCATCACGTAGAGCTGAAACCAGTTCCGCCCGTTCGGATTGGCCTCCTTCACGCCCTCGATCGACGTCGTCCCGAGCGTCGAGAGGGTGAAGGGGATGCCCGCCACACCTGCCGCCGACGCACCAGCACGCTCCCCCGCCGTGTGCATGAGCCGGGTGAAGCCGGTCGGCGCAATGCCGAACGGCAAAGCACTCGACCCGCCGAGGATCGTGGCGGAGGTGTCCACGTGCTCGGCCGGACGCAGGATCGACGGATGGAACTCGACATCCTCGAATGCCTGCCGGGCGCGTCCGAGCGACAGCTCGCCCTCCGCCGCACCATCGGTGTAGTCGAACGCCGCCCTCGGCGTCCGCCGCTTCGCGATCGTCCGGAGATCGGCGATCGTGAGCGCCGACGACAGTCGACGGCGCGTGCCGTTGAGGTCCGGGCGCTTGAACCGCATGAGTTCCAGCAGCTCGGACGGGACAGGAAGCTGCCGCCTGATCGTCGGTTCCGTCATGATGATCCCTCCGAAGGAATGTCAGGACGCTTCGCGTCAAGGAGTTCGGGCGTCGACGCCGCAGACGCGACCGTCTCCCGGGAAAGGTGAGCGTCGCGGTAATAGCTCGTGATGTGCCCGCGGATCAGCTCGCGCGCGAGCGCGACATCCTGCTCCTCGACCGCCGCGACGATGGCGCGGTGCTCTCGCTGCAACCGCTCGGCCATCGCGGACCAGTCGGGCAGCCGCGCCGCCCCCGCCTGCACGTACCCCTCGATGGCACTCCGCAGTCCGGCCATCGTCGCGGTGATGACCAGATTGCCGGATGCCTCGGCGAGCGCGAGATGGAACTGCGCGTCGAGCGCCAGGAACTCCTCGCGGTTCCGGTCGGGGGCATCCATCGCCTCCAGGATCCGATGCAGCGCCGCCAGGTCGGCATCGCCCCCGGCGAGATCTTCGACGACGGCGGACTCCAACGCCACACGCGTGCGAACCACGTCGTCGAGCGGGAAGCCGTGGGCTGCGACCTGCAAGCGGAGGAGCGCCGACATCCCACCTCGGGGCGTGGCGATGATGACGGCGCCGGCATTCGGACCCGATCCCGTCCCGGTGCGGATGAGACCCATGACTTCGAGGACGCGCAGGGCTTCCCGCACACTCGACCGCCCCACCCCCAGCGTCACGGCGAGATCGCGCTCGGGCGGGAGACGATCGCCGGGCGCGAGGCGGCCGTCCAGCAGGTCGCGTTCGATGTGCTCGAGCACGCTCTGCCAGGCACGCGGCGCCGACGCCGCGACAGGGCCAGGGGAGGTGGGCATGGAAACTCCTGGGTCAGGCGACCCACCCTAGCGTGTGGTCAGACCACACACAAGAACCGACGGCAACGATTCATCGGCCGTCCAGCCGACCCCCGGACTCCCGCAGATAGCACTCTGCGCACATCGACTCGTACGTCACCCGGTCGGCGGAGAGCTCGTCGATCGCCACCTGATCGCCATCGAAGACAAAACGCCCGCCCACGAGACGAGCGTTGAAGATCGCCTTGCGCCCGCAGCGGCAGATCGTCTTCAACTCCTCCAGACTGTGTGCGAGCTCGAGCAGCCGCGCCGAGCCGGGAAACGCGTCGGTGCGGAAGTCGGTGCGGATGCCGTAGGCGAGGACTGGCACGCCGTCGAGCACAACGATCCGGAGCAGATCGTCCACCTGCTCGCGTGTGAGGAACTGCGTCTCGTCGACCAGAAGGCACGCGACATCGACGCCCACGCCCACGGCTTCGGGGAGGAGCGCGTCATCCGCGGCATGACGCACGCGCTCGCGATGCGCGGCGAACAGTTGCCGCACGTCGTCACCCGGGCGGATGAGGAAGTCGGCGTCGCGGGTCACCCCCAGCCGGCTGGAGATCTTCGCGGCATCCTTCGTGTCGATCGCGGGCTTGGCCAGCAGAACCCGCTGCCCCCGCTCCTCGTAGTTGTACGCGGCCTGGAGAAGAGCGGTCGACTTTCCGGAGTTCATCGCCCCGTAGCGGAAGTACAGCTTGGCCACCGTGCGAGTCTACGTGCGACAGCGGAGCGCACCCACCCGCCGGATGCGCGGACTCATCGCCCTCCGAATCCGCCGCCTCCGCCGCCCCCTCCCGAGAAGCCGCCGCCGCTCGAGCTTCCCGATGACGACCAGCTGCTCGAGAAGGACGACCCGGATGAACTGGATGAACTTCCCCGCGACACCGGCGTCTCGGCGAGCCGCCCGATCGACGACGATGCCCTCGAGAGCGAGTCGGTCGTGACGGCGTCGAAGAGGGCGAGACGGGTGCCGGCGGATGTCACCGCCTCCGTCCCGCTCGCGCGGATGACCTCGATCCACTCCCGCTGCATGCCGAACAGCACCGCATACGGGAGCAGGCGCTCGTAGAGGTTGACCACGTCGGCGTCCGAAGCTCCCGGCTGCTCGCCGAAGGCGCGACGCCCGGAGGAGACGAGGTCAGCCGTCGCGGGAGCCTGCGCCGCCCGCAGCCGATCCTCTTCCGCGAGCCGGAGATACTCCCGGATCCCCTCGAGATACGTCCGATGCCGACCCCCGGCGAGGGTGAGGGTCGTCCGCGGAGTGCCCAGGAAGGGCAGGATCAGGAAGGCGGCGAAGCCGCTGACGATCGACGCGGTGTAGATCCATTCGCCCAGCATCCCCAGGTCGGCCAGGACCGATGGGATGGAGTCGAGGAAGAAGGTGAGGAAGATGGCGACGACCAGTCCGCCGAACTGCAGGACCGCCCGAGTGGCCCGGATCCACCCCGGCGCCTCGCTCCGATAGCCCCGGTCGACGGTGGCGGCGTCGATCCGGCGGACGTACGTGACGGCGCGCACGGGCGGATTGCGGGCGAAGGCTCCGAGGTCCACACGATCGCCGGGTCGGGCGTCCTTGCCGTACAGCGTGGTGACGATCCGGCGGTCGTCGTGCTCGAGTCCCTCCGTGTCGCGCAGGACGACCGAGAAGTCCTCTGCGCTCGCCCGATCGCCGGAGGCGACGATCTCGACCTTGTCGCGGACGGCGAGGTCGACGACGTGAGCCGCGAGCGCTCGGGCCGGAACCCCCAGGACCCCCGCGGAGAGCGTCGGCGACTCGTCTCTGGGCGGCGTGTACTGCACGACCACCGGCGAACGGTCGGGGTTGCGCCGGAGCACCGCACGGACGAGGAGGACGAACACGAGTCCTCCCAGACCCGCCACGAGGCCCGCGGCAGGCAGGATCCATTCCCACCACGGATACGGCGGCGGTCGCGGCGGCGTGGGCGCGGCGAAGGTGCCCACGGCGAACCCGAGGGAGACGGTGACGTTCTCGTCCGGGCCGAGACCGTCATCCGTCGCCGTGAACGACGCCTCGACCGCCGCCGTCCCCCCGGCCCCGAGGGCGGCGGCCCACGCGGCCACGGCCGGCGGAAGGGGCTCAGCCGAAGCGGATCGGATGTCGCACCGATCGGTCGACCCGGCCGCGCCGGTGTAGCAGTAGGCGCGACCCGGGAGGAGAGCGGCGGCGGGCTCGCCGAGGATGTGGATGTCGGCGCGCACCGTGGCGAACGGCTGGGCGTGATCGGTGCCCACGGTGTCCCACGTGAACTCGTCGGCCTCGGTGTCGTCGTAGCGCAGCACGACGTCGGTCATCATGTACGAGATGACGTACGTCTGCGGACCCCTCACGAACGAATCATCGCCGGTGAGGACGTAGACGTACTCCTCGTCCTCCTCCGTCCACCAGGGAATCGGCGCGCCCCCCGCTCCGGTGACGCTGAGCACCCGGGTGTCGTGGGCGATCCCGGAGTCCGCCTTCGGAAGAGAGCGGACGATCCCGCGATTCTGATCGAACTCGGGGAAGCGGGCCACGATCGTCTCGGTCGTGAACAGGGCGCTTCGCCCGCTCGGCTCGCGCGCGAGCCAGTAGTCGCCCTCGAAGGAGTCGTAGCTGAAATCCTCGACATCGGTCACCTCGGAACGTTCGGTTCCGACCCGCGGTGGGGCCGCTGCGCCGGCAACCGTCGGACTCCCGCCGGCGAGCAGCACCAGCGTCATCGCCACGGCCCACGCCGCGCGCACACCCTTCCCCATGGCGCCAGCGTAGCGACCGGGGTCAGGCGGTGAGGGCGAGCGCCTCCGCCGTCTCGGTCAAGACCTCCTCGGCCACCTCTGGCCGGGGGTTGAGGGTGTGGCCGTAGCTCGGAATCAGCTCCTGAAGCTGCGGTTCCCAGCGCTCGATGCGGTCGGGGAAGCAGGTCTTCAGAAGCCCGAGCATGATCGACACCGCCGTCGACGCGCCGGGAGACGCCCCGAGGAGCCCGGCGATCGTGCCGTCGGCCGAGGTCACGACCTCGGTGCCGAACTGCAGGATGCCGCCCTTCTTCGGGTCTTTCTTCATCACCTGGGCACGCTGGCCGGCGTCGAGCAGCTCCCAGTCCTCGTCTCGCGCCGTGGGCATGAACTCGCGGAGGCTGTCGACCTTGCGCGCGTGATTCTTCAGCAGCTCGCCGACGAGGTACTTGATGAGACCGGGGTTGTCGACGGCGACCTTCAGCATCGGCAGGATGTTGCCCGGTCGCACCTGCGCGACGATGTCGGTGATCTTGCCGTTCTTGAGGAACTTCGGACTGAAGGTCGCGAAGGGTCCGAACATCAGCGATGCCTCACCGTTGACGACGCGCGTGTCAAGGTGCGGCACCGACATCGGCGGCGCGCCGACGGAGGCCTGCGAGTACACCTTCGCACGGTGCTGCGCGATGAGGGCGGGATTGGTGGTCCGCAGCCACTGCCCGCCGATCGGGAACACCCCGTAGCCACGGATCTCGGGGATTCCGCTTGATTGCAGCAGCTTCAGCGCCCAGCCGCCCGCGCCGACGAACACGAAGCGGGCGCGCGTCTCACCGGGGGTATGCCCGATGGTGTTCCGCCACGTCACGCGCCACGTGCCGTCCTTCGCCCGCCGGATCTTCTTCACCTCGCGGTTGGTCATGACCTCGGCACCCCGCTCCTCGAGGTGCGCGATCAGTTGGTGCGTGAGGGCGCCGAAGTCGACGTCGGTGCCGCTCGGCACCCGCGTGGCGGCGAACGGCTCGCCCTTCCGGCGCTTCTTCATCAGCAGCGGCGCCCACTGGTTGATGACGCGCGAATCCTCGCTGTACTCGATCCCGGCGAACAGAGGCTGCTCGCGGAGGACCTCGTAGCGCTTGCGGAGGTAGGCGACATCCTTCTCGCCACGCACGAACGTCATGTGCGGAGTGGCGTTGATGAAGGTCGAGGGCTCGTCGAGAACGCCCCTCTCCACGAGCGACGACCACAGCTGCCGGCTCTGCTGGAACTGCTCGTTGATCGCGATCGCCTTCGCCGGGTCCATCGTCCCGTCCGGCCCCTCGGGCATGTAGTTGAGCTCGCAGAGGGCGGCGTGACCGGTGCCGGCGTTGTTCCACGCGTTCGAGCTCTCGAGCGCGACGTCACTCAGCCGCTCGTAGACCACGATCTTCCAGTCGGGCTGAAGCTCGCTCAGAAGCGTCCCGAGGGTGGCCGACATGATGCCGCCGCCGATCAGGACGACGTCGACGGCGTCATCCGCACTCGACCGCGGGGTCTGCGAATCCGATGGTGCGCTCACGCAGCAATTCTACGTCTGCACGAAAAATCCCCTGACCAGGAACGGGGTTCCGCCGGCGAAAGGACGCCGGTTCTTTCGACGTCGAGAAAGGTCAGGCCGGGGCGAAGCGCCGGGATGCCACGAGTTCGGCGATCTGCACCGCGTTCAGCGCCGCGCCCTTGCGGAGGTTGTCGTTGCTGATGAACAGCACCAGCCCGCGGCGCTCAGGCGCTGACTGATCGGCGCGGATCCGCCCGACGAAGCTCGAGTCCTTACCCGCAGCCTGCAGCGGTGTCGGTACTTCTTCGAGGGAGACGCCGGGAGCATCGGCCAGGATCTCCCGGGCCCGCTCGGGCGTGATCTCTCGGGAGAACTCGGCGTGGATGCTGAGCGAGTGACCGGTGAACACCGGCACACGCACACACGTGCCCGCGACGCGGAGCCCCGGCAGCTCGAGGATCTTGCGGCTCTCGTTCCGGAGCTTCTTCTCCTCGTCGGTCTCACCCTCCCCGTCGTCCACGAGGTTCCCCGCGAGCGGGATGACGTCGAAGGCAATGGGGGCGACGTACTTCTCCGGCTCGGGGAAATCGATCGCCGACCCGTCGTGGACGAGGCGGAGGGTATCGCCCTGTGCCAGCACACCCTCGACTTGACCGAGGAGCTCCTGCGCGCCGGCAAGGCCCGACCCGCTCACCGCCTGGTACGTGCTGACGACCAGCCGCTCGAGACCGGCTTCCGCGTCGAGGGGCTTCAGCACCGGCATCGCCGCCATGGTTGTGCAGTTGGGGTTGGCGATGATCCCCTTGTGCGCCTGGTCGATGGCGTGCGGGTTCACCTCGCTGACGACCAGCGGAACCTCGGGGTCCATGCGCCAGGCGCTGGAGTTGTCGATCACGATCGCGCCGGCCTCGGCGAAGCGGGGGGCGTGCGCGCGCGACCCGGTGGCTCCTGCGGAGAAGAGGGCAATGTCGATTCCCGACGGGTCTGCGGTGGAGACATCCTCGATGATCACCGTCTGGCCGGCGAACTCGACCGACGTCCCCGCCGAGCGGGCGGTGGCGAAGAGGCGGAGCTCGCGGATCGGGAAGGAGCGCTCGAGAAGGATCTCGCGCATGACGGTGCCGACCTGGCCGGTGGCGCCGACAACGGCGACGGACAGTCCGGAGTCAGAGATGCGGGTCATGGAACGCGATTCTATCGGCGTGCGCCGGGGCTTGATGGCCGCGTGACGGTCGGGGTCAGGTCAACGCCGCGGCGCCGAACGACACCGCGAACTGAACGCACCACAGATCCACCGTCCGGAAGGTCTCGAGGTCGACGTCGGCCGGGATGTCGTAGAGCTGGTCGCCGAGGTTCCCCTTGATCGGACCGAGGTCGACGAAGTCGTACTGGCCGGCGGTGAACCAGCCGTCGAAGCCCTCCACGACCGGCCCGGCGCTCAGCCACACATGCACGTCGGGTCCGTTCGTCGTGGCGAGGTTCTCGATGGCGAGCTGGCGCGAGCCGTCGGGGTTCTCGATCACCCGCGCGGTGCCGGTGGTCTCATGCTCGTGACTGATGAAGGAGCCCGCGAGAAGGTCGACGGGTCCGGCGGGGGCCGGCGGGTCGGATGGTTCGGGCTCCGCCGATTCCGCCGGCGTCGAGCCCGGGTCGGCAGCGGCCACCGTCGCCGTGGGGGAAGCCGCCGCCGGGATCTCATCGTCGACGCGGACGTCGATGAGCGCGAGCCACGGCTGGAAGACGAGCGCGGCGATCACTCCCGCGGCGAGGGCGAGGGTTCCCCCGGTGATCCACAGCCAGCGGGTGCGGGTCGACATGCGGGGACGCGGGCGAGGGGTGTCCATGCGAAACCTTCCGACAGCCGGACAGTAGCGGCGGAGGCTGACGGACGGCTGTGATCAGCGGCCGGAGCCGGCGTAGACGACCGCCTCCGTCTCGCCGTCGAGGCCGTACGCGCTGTGGACCACGCGCGCCGCCTCGGCGAGGTTGTCACCGCGCACGACGACCGAGGTGCGGATCTCGGAGGTGGAGATCATCTCGATGTTGATGCGCGCGACGCTCAGCGCCTCGAACAGCGTCGCCGCCACCCCGGAGTGCGTCCGCATCCCCGCGCCGACGATGGACAGCTTGCCGATCTGGTCGTCGTGGATGAGGCTCTCGAACCCCACGTCGGACTGCTCGGCGGCCAGCGCCTTCAGCGCTGCCGTGGCGTCCGCCTTCGGGAGCGTGAAGGAGATGTCGGCGAGCCCCGTGGCTGCGGCGGAGGCGTTCTGCACAATCATGTCGACGTTGGCGCCGGACTTTGCGACGATCTTGAAGATCTCGGCCGCTTTGCCGGGGACGTCGGGCACACCGATGACGGTGATCTTCGCCTGGCTGAGGTCGGTGGCGACACCCGCGACGATCGGCTCTTCCATGTTCTCTCCCTTTTCCCCGTCGGGAAGGCTCTGCCCGGGGCCGATGACCCACGTGCCCACTCCGGAACTGAACGTCGAACGCGCGTGGATGAGGACGCCGTGCCGACGCGCGTATTCCACGGCGCGGATATAGAGCACCTTCGCCCCGTTCGCGGAGAGCTCGAGCATCTCCTCGCTGGAGATGCGGTCCAGCTTCTGCGCCTTCGGAACCACTCGCGGGTCGGCGGTGAAGACGCCATCGACGTCGCTGTAGATCTCGCAGATATCGGCTTCCAGGGCTGCGGCGAGCGCGACCGCCGTGGTGTCGGTGCCACCGCGGCCGAGCGTGGTGATGTCACGAGTGTCGCGATTGAAACCCTGGAACCCCGCCACGATGACGATCGCGCCGTCGTCGAGCGCTTCGCGAAGGCGCACCGGGGTGACGTCGACGATGCGGGCCGCGCCGTGGGTGGCATCCGTGATCATGCCCGCCTGGCTGCCGGTGAACGAACGCGCCTCGAAACCCATCGAGTGGATCGCCATCGCCAGCAGAGCCATCGAGATCCGCTCACCGCTCGAGAGCAGCATGTCCAGTTCGCGCGGTGCGGGGATGGGAGCGACCTCGGCCGCCAACTCCAGCAGTTCATCGGTCGTGTCGCCCATGGCGCTCACCGCGACGACCACCTCGTGACCGGCTCGTCGAGTGTCGACGATGCGCTTGGCGACCCGCTTGATGCTCTCGGCATCGGCGACGGACGAGCCCCCGTACTTCTGGACGATCAGCGCCACGTGTAAACCCCCGCGTTCGTCTGGCGCCCAGCGCCCGGCGACGGCGCGTGTCTGGATCGCGCGCCGATCCCCCATCTTACGGATCCGTCCATACCCGAACTCCCATGTAGCCTGCGGGCCATGGGGGTGGAGCTTGAGGCCTGGTCTGATTTCAACGTCGCGATCGTCGGCGCCGCGGCGGCCCTCGCGGGACTCGTGATCGTGGCGGCGAGCGTCAACATCCGCGAGATCGTCGGCGCGCTGACGGTGACCTCCCGTCTGGCCTCCGCGATCGTCGCGCTCGTGGTGGCACTGTCGATGGCGGCGATCGGGCTCGTTCCGGCGATCACCGGCACCGTCTACGGCGCGCTCGCCGTTGCGGGAGCGGTGGTCGCCGGAGCTTTCCAGGTGCATGCGGCGTCGACGATCCTCCGCGGATCGGCACCCTCCAACGGCGACACCCGTTCGCCGTGGGTCAAAGCGGCGATCGGGTTCCTTCCCGTCGTGGCTTATCTCGTCTCAGGTATCGCGCTGCTCGCCGGACACCCGTCGGGCCTGTACCTCGCGGCCGCAGCCGCCTTGCTCACGATCGCCTCCGCGCTCCTGGTCTCATGGATCGCTCTGGTCGAGGTGCTCCGGTAGGGTCCCGCCCTACCCGGGGGCGACAGGAGGAAGGTCGGCGGTCTCGGCGCGGTCGGCCTCCGAGGAGCCGGAACGAGGCGGGCGGAGCGTTCCGCCGGTGGCAGCGAGCCAGCAACCGGCGATGACGAGGGGGAACCCGATCACAAGCCCGACCGTCAGCGACTCGCCGAGGATGACCACCCCGAGGAGGATGGCCACGACCGGGTTGACGTAGGTGAACAGCGGCGCTCGCGCAGGGCCGACTTCGGCGATGAGGGCGAAGAACGCGATGAAGGCGAGAGCGGTGCAGAGCACAGCCAGGGCCGCGAGTGCGCCGAGGCTTCGGGCGGAAGGCGGAGCCGGCTGCACGAGGAGTGCGATCGGCAGGTAGAACAGACCCACCGCGAGGAGCGAGATCGTGATGGTGCCGAGGGGCGGCACGCCCTTCAGCTTGTGGGTCACGATGAACGGCGCGGTGGCGTACAGCACCGCGACGAGGAGCACTTCTCCCACGGCGATGAGGCTCGCCGACACGTCGCCCGCCGCGATCGCGGGACCCGCGACGATGACCCCCACGCCGGCGAATCCGATGAGGAGCCCCGCGATGCGGGAAGGACGAAGGATGGCCCGGTCGCCGCCGATCACGGCGATGATCGCGCCGAAGAGCGGCACCGTCGCCACGAGGAGTCCCGTCAGGCCGGAGGAGAGCGTCTGTTCGGCATGGCCGAGCAGGAGGAACGGGCCGGCCATCTCGATGGCGCCGAAGGCGAGGACCCAACCGATCCGCGCGAACGCGGGGCGGAGGGCGCGGGCGCGCAGGGCGAAGGGCAGCAGCAGCAGCGCGGCAGCGAGGGTGCGCCCCGCCACGACACCGGCCGGCGTGATGGTCTCGACCGCTTCCTTGATGAAGAGATACGGCATTCCCCAGAGCACCGCCATGATGCCGAAGAGCAGCCAGCCGCGACTGCTGAACCGACCGTCGGTGTTTCGGACGGCGACGGAGCCCGTCACATCGATCGCCGGCCCTCAAAGGCGCGGCCGAGGGTCACCTCGTCGGCGTACTCGAGATCTCCTCCGACGGGGAGTCCCGAGGCGAGTCGTGTCACCGAGATCTGCAGCGTATGCAGCAGTCGGCTGAGGTAGGTGGCCGTCGCCTCACCCTCGAGGTTGGGGTTCGTGGCGAGGATCACCTCTTGAACGGTGCCGTCGGCGAGCCGCTGCATCAGGGAGGCGATGCGCAGGTCGTCGGGTCCGATCCCCGCGATGGGGCTGATGGCGCCGCCGAGTACGTGGTACAGCCCTCGGAACTCGCGGGTGCGTTCGATGGCGGCGACGTCTTTGGCGTCTTCGACCACGCAGATGAGCGTGGCGTTGCGCCGCGGATCACGGCAGATGGCGCAGCGGTCCTGTTCGGAGACGTTGCCGCAGATCTCGCAGAAGCGCACCTTCTCGCGCACGTCGGCGAGGAGTTCGGACAGCCGCGATACGTCGAAGTTCGGAGATTGGAGGATGTGGAACACGATCCGCTGGGCGGACTTCGGACCGATGCCCGGAAGCCGCCCGAACTCGTCGATCAAGTCCTGGACGATGCCGTCGTACATACTCAGCTGAACCTCGTGGGCGGCTCATGCGGTTCCTCGCGCACGAAGCGCGCGCCGAGGACCTGGCGGACGACCGCCTCGCCGTACCGCTCCATGCCGCGGCCCGCGCGCGGCGACGCCAGCGGCGGTGCCACGACAGGAGGAACGGGACGGTCGGCGACGGACGCGGGCACCTCGACCTCTCCCGCGTCGTCTTCGGGCTCGTGGGAGACCACGACCTCGCCGGCGGGAAGGACGTCGCCTTCGCGCAGTGGGCTGACCCCGGCGGCGTGAACGCGGGCCGCGTCGACAGCGGCGTCTTCGGGGTCGTCGTCGACGGCGAATGACGAGGCGAGGGCGGTCCCCGTAGCAGACGAGGCGCCGTCGTCGCGCGGGATGGGTGCCACCGCCCAATCGGTGACGGAGACCGCCGCGGGAGCGGCTGCGACCGAACCCCCCGGCGTCGGCGTCGCCGCCGTGGGCGCGCCGCCGCGGGCACCACCCCGCGGCGCGGTGGACACGCGCCCCGGTCCCCCGGGCTGGGGTCCCCCGTCGCCGTGGTCATCCTCGCGATCGCCGTCGTGCCGCGCGAGGTACTTCACCCGGATGCCGAGGACAGCCTGGATCGCGGTGCGGAGGTCTTCGCTCGGGCCCGACCCGGCCGAGCGCTGCTTGAACTTCGTCACATCCGCCTGGCTCTGGAAGGACAGCGTCAGGACGTCGCCCTCGAGGCCGGCGACCCGGGCCGTGGTCGCGACCAGCCAGGACGAGCGGCTGAGCGTCTCCAGCCGCTTCAGCACCTCGGCCCAGGCGTCGCGCATGAGGTCGACGGTGACGGGCCCGCGCGGCGGGGTCGCCACCGGCTGCACGGGAGTGGGCGGTGGAACGGATGCCTGCGACGCGACGCCTCGGCGGCCCGGCTCGTGGTGCGCAGTGTCGTCATGCGCAGTGTCGTCGGATTCGGTGTCGTCGTGTCCGGTGTCGTGGCGCTCGGTACCCCGGGGTTCTGCGGCGCGGGGGTCTGGGGCAGGGTGCTCTGCAGCGCCGGGTTCTGCGGCAGGGTGCGCGGCGGCAGGGTGCGCTGCGGCAGGGCGCTCTGAGGCGTGGCGCTCGGTCGGGGGATTGTCCGCGGCGGTCCGACCGGCGGGCGCGGGAGTCGCCGTCGACGCGGCGGGCGCTGGAACAGCCGGTGATGCGGTCGTCGTGTGGGTGAGCACTCGGGCGATCATCAGCTCGAGTTGAAGCCGGGGTGACGTTGCTCCCGTCATGTCGTCGAGCGCCGCGATGACGATGTCGGCGGTCCGCGACAGCCGGTCCACTCCGAAGGATTCGGCCTGCCGGGTCATCCGTGACAGATCTTCCGCCGACACACCCCGCAGCACCGCGGCGGCGCCCTGCCCGGTCGCCGCGACGACGATCAGATCGCGCAGGCGCTCGAGCAGGTCGTCGACGAAGCGTCGCGGGTCCTGCCCCGTCTGCACCACCCGATCGACGGCGGCGAAGGCGGCAGCCGCATCGCCCCCGGCGAAGGCGTCGACCACCTCATCCAGGAGCTCGCCGTGGGTGTAGCCCAGCAGGGCGACGGCGCGCTCGTAGCGCACCAGGATCGACGAGCCGGTGGCGGCGTCGGAACCTGCGATCAGCTGATCGAGGAGCGACAGGGTGTCCCGCGGCGAGCCACCCCCTGCCCTCACCACGAGCGGAAGCACGCCAGCTTCGACGTCGACGCCCTCGGTCGCGCACAGCTCTTGGACGTACTCCAGCATCGCGGCCGGAGGCACCAGCCGGAACGGGTAGTGGTGGGTGCGCGAGCGGATCGTGCCGATGACCTTCTCGGGCTCGGTCGTGGCGAAGATGAACTTCACGTGGTCGGGCGGCTCCTCGACGAGCTTCAGCAGCGCATTGAAGCCCTGCGGCGTGACCATGTGCGCCTCATCGAGGATGAAGATCTTGTAGCGGTCGCGAGCCGGGGCGAACACCGCCCGCTCGCGCAGATCGCGGGCGTCGTCGACGCCGTTGTGAGACGCCGCATCGATCTCCACCACGTCGAGCGACCCTCCGCCGCCGCGTCCGAGCTCGACGCAGCTCTCGCAGTCGCCGCAGGGGGTGTCTGTCGGTCCCTGCGCGCAGTTCAGGCACCGCGCGAGGATGCGCGCCGACGTCGTCTTCCCGCACCCGCGAGGACCGGAGAACAGGTACGCATGACCCACCCGATCGGTCCGGAGAGCTGTCATCAGGGGCTCCGTCACCTGCGACTGCCCGATCATCTCGCCGAACGCCTCGGGACGATACCGGCGGTAGAGGGCTGTGGTCACCCGAACAGCCTACGGCGTGGCTCCGACATCCGGTCGGGGCGGTGACCGCCCCCGCGATCGACCGGCCTCACGGGTCGATCGCGTCCACGCCGCCCTCGGCGAGGCCCCCCGTCGGGCCGATGATCGGGATGGAGGAGGTAACGGTGGGCACCGACGCCGACAGGATCGTGCCGTCGTCAAGCCGGACGTCGGCGAACTGCGTCAGCGACGGCCGACCGGGGATCACCGGCCCCTGATCCTCCAGGGGCACACGGGCCACTTCCCCGGGGGCGACGACGTACGGCGTGCCGCGCACGCTGAAGATGAGCGGCTCCCCCGTCTCGTCGATGCCGAGTCGCAGCTCCTGCCGGGTGATGGCCACCCTCACCCGCGTCTCACGCCACTGCAGTGTGAAGGCGAGTTCGTCCCAGCCGACCGGGAGCCGGGGGTCGAACGACAGCTCGCCGGAGTGGTCGCGCATGCCGCCGAACCCACTGACGAGGGCGGTCCACACACCACCGGCGGAGGCCACGTGCACACCGTCGGCGGCGTTCTGATGGAGGTCCGCGAGATCGACGAACGCGGCCTGGCGGAAGTACTCCAGCGCGAGGTCCTGATAACCCACCTCCGCCGCGAGGATCGTCTGCACGACCGCCGAGAGAGTGGAGTCGCCGGTGGTGAGTGGATCGTAGTACTCGAAATCGGCGAGCTTGTCCTCGTCGGAGAAGTGCTCGCCCTGCAGGAACAGCGCCAGCACGACATCCGCCTGCTTCAGAACCTGGTAGCGGTAGATGACCAGCGGGTGGAAGTGCAGCAGGAGCGGGCGCTTGTCGGGCGGGGTCTGCTCGAGGTCCCACACCTCCCGCTCGAGGAAGATCTCGTCCTGCGGATGAATGCCGAGGGCCGCGCTGAACGGGATGTGCATGGCCTCGGCGGCGCGCTCCCATTGCTCGGGTTCTCCCGGATCGAGCGAGAGACGTTCCGCCATCGCCCGGTACGCCGCGGGATCGAGTTCGGCCATCTCCCGCAGCGTCCGGGCCGCGAAGCGGAGATTGAAGCGCGCCATGACGTTGGTGAAGAGGTTGTCGTTGACGACGGTGGTGTATTCGTCGGGCCCCGTCACTCCGTGGATGTGGAAGGACTCGACCCCATCGCCGTTGGACGTGCGCCAGAAACCGAGCGTCGTCCACAGCCGGGCGGTCTCCACCGCGATGTCGACACCCTCCCGGTAGAGGAAGTCGGCGTCGCCGGTCGCCCGGACGTACTTCGCCAGGGCGAAGCAGACATCGGCGTTGATGTGGTACTGCGCGGTGCCGGCGGCGTAGTAGGCCGACGCCTCTTCACCGTTGATGGTCCGCCACGGGAAGAGCGCGCCAGCCTCGTTGAGCTGGTAGGCCCGGCGGCGGGCGGCGGGAAGCATGAGGTATCGCATGCGCAGGGCGTTGCGCGCCCACAGTGGCGAGGTGTACGCGAGGAAGGGGAGGACGTAGATCTCGGTGTCCCAGAAGTAGTGACCGCTGTAGCCCGACCCCGTGACGCCCTTCGCCGGCACCCCCTGCTGGTCGGCCCGAGAAGCGGCCTGTGCCAGCTCGAACAGACACCACCGCGTCGCCTGCTGCAGGTCGGCCTGTCCTTCGATCCGAACGTCAGAGCGCGTCCAGAAGGCCGCGAGCCAGTCGCGCTGTCGCTCGAACTGGTGGTCGACGCCCTCGGCCAGCGCCCGGTCGATCGTCCGGCGGCAGCGGTCGACCAGCTCCCGGCCGGGGACCCCTCGGGAGGTGTGGTAGCTGACGAGCTTCGTGACCCGGATGGGGACACCCGCGCGCGCCTGCACCCGGAAGACGTTCTTGGCGATGTCGGGCTCGACGATGCCGCGGGAGGAGTAGTGGTTCTCGGTCTCGACGAGGTGGTCGGCGACGACAGCCACCGTCATCCCGGAGTCGGTGACCTGATAGGCCAGAGCCGAGCGATCGCGATCCTGCCAGTACTCCTTGGGCTGGAGCACCCGCTCCTCGATCTTCTCGGTGCGCCGCGGGTCGAAGCCGGAGCGCTTGGCGAAGGCCGGCGACCCGCCGTAGACGTCTTCACCGTCCTGCCGGTTGATCAGCTGGCAGTTGATCGTCACCGGGGCGTCGGCGTTTCGGACCGTCACCTCCAAACGCAGGATCACCAGGTGCTTCTCTTCGAACGACACCATCCGCTCGTCCTCGATCAACACCTCCTTGCCGGAGGGGGTGACCCACAGCACCCGGCGGCGCAGGACTCCCTCGCGCATGTCGAGCACCCGCTCGTACTCGCGGACGTCCGCGACATCCAGCGACAACGGCTCGTCGTCGACGTAGACCCGCATCACCTTGGCGTCCGGGGCGTTGACGATGATCTGCCCCACCTCGGCGAACCCGTACGCCTGCTCGGCGTGTCGGATCGGGAAGGTCTCGTGGAAGCCGTTGATGAAGGTGCCGTGCTCATGGGCGTGACGGCCCTCGGGGTAGTTCCCGCGGAGCCCGACGTAGCCGTTCCCGACGGCGAAGAGGGTCTCGGTGACCCCCTGGTCCTCCAGCGAGAAGCTCTTCTCGACCAGGCGCCAGGGGTCGACGGGGAAGCGGTCGCGGTCCATCATGCGGGGATCTCACCCTCGACGAACTCCGCGAGGTCGGCGACGACGACCCCGGCTCCGGCGTCGCGAAGCCGGTCGGCACCGGCACCGCGGTCGACACCCACGACGAGGGCGTACCCGGCCGCGGCGGCTGACTGCACGCCGCTCAGGGCGTCTTCGACGGCGACGCTTCGCGCCGGATCGACCCCGAGGAGCCTCGCCGCCTCGGCGAAGACGTCGGGGGCGGGCTTGGAGGCGAGGTGATCCCGCTCGGCGATGACCCCGTCCATGACGACGGGGAAACGGTCGCGGATGCCCGCCACGGCGAGCACTTCCTCGGCGTTCTTCGAGCTCGACACCACCGCGATCGGGGTGCCGGCGGCGATGAGGACGTCCAGGAGCGCCACCGACCCCGGGTAGGGAGCGATGCCCTCCTCGCGGAGCACGCGCGAGAAGACGTCGTTCTTGCGGTTGCCGATCCCGCACACGGTCGCAGCCGACGGATCGTCCGACGGCTCGCCCCACGGCACCTCGACATCACGGCTGCGCAGCAGACTCGCCACGCCGTCGTACCGCTTCTTGCCGTCGAGGTGCTCGAAGTAGTCCTCGTCGCTGTAGGGCGGTGTGATCTCCCACTCGGCGAACAGCTGCTCGAACATGCTCCGCCAGGCGTGCATGTGCACCTCGGCGGTCGGGGTGAGCACGCCGTCAAGGTCGAACAGCACGCCGTCGTACGTGGTGAGGTCGGGAAGGGAGGGGCCGGTCACGGGAACTCCAGGGGCGAGACGCGAGTCGCGGGCGCGAAGGTGGGGGGAGGACACTCAGGGTCGTGCCGGAATCAGCGTAGTGCGCGTGGGAGAGGCGACGGAACGGCGCGCGAGCGGGCCGGCGTGGCGATCACGCCGGACGCGCTACCGCGAGCGTCTGCCGGGCGATCTCGAGTTCCTCGTCGGTCGGGACGACGAGGACGACGACGGGCGAGGCATCGGTCGAGATGACGCGGATGCCGCGCTCCCGCGCATCGTTGCGCGCCGGGTCGAGGTGCACTCCGGCGAACCCCAGGGTGGCAAGGGCCCCCGCCCGCACGCGCGGGGAGTTCTCCCCCACGCCGGCGGTGAACGAGATGACGTCGACGCCGCCGAGCTGCGCGAGGTAGGCGCCGGCGTACGCGCGCAGCCGGTGGACGTAGACGTCGAAAGCGAGGATCGCGGCGGGATCGCCCCGGTCCACGCCCTCCTGGACATCGCGCATGTCGGAGACCCCCGCGAGGCCCAGGAGGCCGCTCCGCTTGTTCAGCAGCGCGTCGAGGTCGTCGGTGGAAAAACCGGCACGGCGGGAGAGGTGGAACAGCACGGCCGGGTCGACATCGCCGGAGCGGGTCCCCATGACCAGTCCCTCGAGGGGAGTGAGACCCATGGATGTCTCGACCGAGCGACCGCCGTCGATCGCGGTGACCGACGCGCCGTTGCCGAGGTGGAAGACGATCTGCCGGAGCTCCTCGATGGGGCGGCCGAGGAAGTCGGCGGCGGCCTGGCTGACGAACCGGTGACTCGTCCCGTGGAAGCCGTAGCGGCGGATGCGGTGCGCCGCGGCGACCTCGGCATCGATCGCGTAGGTGTAGGCGGCCGGCCCGAGGGTCTGATGGAACGCCGTGTCGAACACCGCGACATGGGGGACGCCTGGGAAGGCCTTCCTCGCCGCGACGATACCGGCGAGGTTCGCGGGGTTGTGGAGAGGGGCGAGCACCGACAGCTCGTCGATGTTGATCTCCACGAGGGGCGTGATCAGCGTCGGCTCGAAGAACCTGGCTCCGCCATGGACCACCCGGTGGCCGACGGCCACGGGCGGTTGCGCCGCCAGGTCGGGGCCGTTCTCGGCGAATGCCTCGAGCATCACCGCGAAGCCGGCGGTGTGGTCGGGGATCGGGAGCTCGCGCGTGTAGGTGGCGTCGAGCATCGTGGTCGCCGGGCCCTCCGACTCCCGCGCGTACACCGTGTGGGTGGCACGACCGGTCGTCTCCGAGCCCGTCGAAGGCCCGATGCGCTCCACCAGCCCCGACGCGAGGAGCTTCTCCCCCGTCATGTCGATCAGCTGGTATTTGAACGACGACGAGCCGCTGTTGACCACGAGGACGGGGGTCATGCGGATGTCTCGCCCTGCGCCTGGGCCTGGATGGCGGTGATCGCGATCGTATTGACGATGTCCTCCACGAGCGCCCCCCGCGAGAGGTCGTTGATGGGCTTGTTGAGCCCCTGCAGGACCGGACCGATCGCGACCGCCCCGGCGGATCGCTGCACGGCCTTATAGGTGTTGTTGCCGGTGTTGAGGTCGGGGAAGACGAACACGGTCGCCCGCCCCGCCACCGCGGACCCCGGCGCCTTGGCCGCCGCGACGGCCGCGTCCGCGGCGGCGTCGTACTGGATGGGTCCCTCGACGGGGAGCTCCGGCGCCCGTTCGCGCACGAGCGCGGTGGCCGCCCGCACCTTCTCGACATCCGCTCCCGACCCGGACTCCCCCGTCGAGTACGACAGCATCGCCACTCGTGGCTCGATGCCGAACTGCGCCGCCGTGGCCGCCGACGACACCGCGATGTCGGCCAGTTGCTCGGAGGTGGGATCGGGGATGACGGCGCAGTCGCCGTAGACGAGCACGCGATCGGCGAGCGCCATCAGGAACACGCTCGAGACCACCGATACCCCGGGCTTGGTCTTGATGATCTCGAAGGCGGGGCGGATCGTGTGCGCCGTGGTGTGCGCCGCACCCGAGACCATCCCGTCCGCGAGCCCCAGGTGCACCATGAGGGTGCCGAAGTAGGAGACATCCGTCACCGTGTCGGCCGCCTGCGCGTAGGTGACGCCCTTGTGTGCGCGGAGGCGCTCGTACTCGCGGGCGAACTTGTCGACCGAGACCGCGTCGAAGGGCGACACGACACGGGCGTCGCGGATGTCGATACCGAGCTCGATCGCCCGGTTCCGCACCTCGATCTCCTCGCCGAGGATCGTGAGGTCGGCGACTCCCCGCGCGAGCACCGTCGCCGCCGCGCGGAGGATCCGGTCGTCATCCCCCTCGGGAAGCACGATGTGACGTCGGTCGGCGCGGGCGCGCTCGAGCAACCGGTACTCGAACATGAGCGGAGTGACGACGCTCGGGCGCGCCAGGCCCAGCGACGTGACGAGCTCGCCGGTGTCGACGTGGCGCTCGAACATCCCGAGTGCCGTGTCGTAGCGGCGCTGCGAATCGGCCGCGAGGCGACCGCGGGTGCCCATGATGCGGATCGCGGTGTCGTAGGTGCCGAGGTCGGTGGCGATGATCGGCAGGGAGGAGTCGAGGCCGTCGATGAGGGTGTCGACGGATGCCGGAAGCGGGAACGGTCCGTTGAGGATGATCGCCGCGAGGCTCGGGAACGTCCCGGAGGCATTGGCGAGGAGGGCGGCGAGGAGCACCTCGGTGCGGTCGGCGGGGATCACGACGATCGCCGATTCGGTCAGGCGCGGGAGGACGTTCTCCATGGACATCCCCGCGATGACGACGCCCAGCACTTCGCGGGTGAGGAGCCCCGGGTCGCCCTTGATGAGGTGTCCGTCCACGGCGCGGGCGACATCTCGCACCGACGGTGCGACCAGCAGCCGGTCTTCGGGAAGCGCCCAGACCGGGACCGCTGCAGCTGCCGGCGCACCCGGCGTCCGTGCGCCGGCGCGCGCGGTGCCGACGACGTCGGTGATCGCCGCGATGACCTCGTCGAGCCGGTCGGGGTCGGCGCGGTTGGCGACGACGGCGAAGAGCTCCGCCCGCTCGTGGGCGAGCTCGGCGAGGGCGAGCGCCGTGATCTGGCCCATCTCGTCAGGCGTGCGGGCGATGGTGGTGCCGAGCTGCTCCCCCTGCCCGTGCTGCGCGCGGCCGCCGAGGACGAGCAGCACGGGCGCGCCGAGGTTGACCGCGATGCGGGCGTTGTAGGTCAGTTCGGCAGGGCTCCCGACATCGGTGTAGTCGCTGCCGAGGATCACCACGGCGTCGCACACGGCGGCGACGGCGTGATAGCGCTCGACGATCGTGGCGAGCGCCGCCTCGGGATCGCGGCGGACGTCGTCGTAGGTGACGCCGATGCAGTCGCCGTAGGGGAGGTCCACTCCGTCGTGCGCGAGCAGCATCTCGAGGACGTAATCGGGTTCGGCGGTCGATCGCGCGATCGTCCGGAAGACGCCGACCCGCGGGGTGGCGTGACTCAGGGCGTCGAGGACGCCCAGCGCGATCGTCGACTTGCCCGAATGCCCTTCGGCGGAGGTGATGTAGATGCTCTGCGCCACTGTTCCAGCCTATGGGCCGGTAGTGTCCGGGGAATGGCCGCCGATGAAACCGCTCGTCCCGGCGTGGACGTACCCGATCACCGTGGCCGAACCGGACTGCACCAGACGGGCCGCGATCTCGCCCGGAATCCGCGTGTCCGAGTGGTGGACGTGGAGCTGCTCGCCGCCGGATGGCACGTGCTCCGCCGGACCACGCTCGACGTGCAGCAGGCGGACGACACCTGGGCTCGGCAGCAGCGTGAGACATACGATCGGGGGAACGGCGCGACCGTGCTGCTGTACGACCGCGACCGGCGCACCGTCTTGCTGACGCGGCAGTTCCGTTTTCCCGTGTATGTCAACGGGCACCCCGACGGGATGCTCATCGAAACGCCGGCGGGTCTCCTCGACGACGACGACCCGGTCACCGCGATCCGGCGGGAAGCAGCGGAGGAGACCGGGGTCGAGATCGGCGAGGTCGAGCACGTCTACGACGTCTTCATGAGCCCGGGTTCGGTCACCGAACGCGTCCACTTCTTCGCAGCGCCCTACCGATCGGGATCCCACCACGGGCGGGTCGCCGGCCTTGCCGACGAGGGCGAGGAGATCGAGATCCTCGAGATGGAGATCGGTGAGGCGCTCAGGATGATCCGTCGCGGCGAGATCCAGGACGCCAAGGCGATCATGCTGCTGCACTGGGCGGCCCTCGAGGGGCCGTTCGCGCCCGAAAAGTAAGACTCTCCGCGAACCCGGCAGAGCCTGGTTACCCTTGCTACGTTTCCGTCCTGGGGGAGTTGGCCTGGATGCCGCCTCGCGGAGAGCTGACCCCAGTCTACCCCGGGCCGCGTCGGCTGATTCCCAGGCCCTGCTCCCCCGTCGGAGGTTACGATCGGGTAACGAGCGAGGACGCTCGGACCGCGCGCCGTCCGAAAGGGCTTCATGGACCATCCCGTCACGACCGACCCGCTCGCCGCCACCCTCCGCCGCCGACCGCCGGCACCGGCTTCCGCGGAGGAGTTCGCGCGCGTGACCGAGGCCATCATCGCCTCGGTCGAGCGGGTGATCGACGGCAAGCCCGAGGCGGTGAGGAGCGCACTGGTCTGTCTCCTCGCCGAGGGGCACCTTCTCATCGAAGACGTCCCGGGTGTGGGGAAGACGATGCTGGCGCGCGCCCTCGCGGCGAGCGTCGATGCGACGGTGCGACGGATCCAGTTCACCCCGGATCTCCTTCCCGGGGATGTCACGGGCGTGAGCGTCTTCAACCCCGTCGACCGGGAGTTCGAGTTCAAACGTGGTGCGGTCTTCGCCAACATCGTCATCGCGGACGAGATCAACCGCTCGTCGCCGAAGACGCAGTCAGCCCTCCTCGAGGCGATGGAGGAGGGACAGGTCACCGTCGACGGGGACACGCACGTGCTGCCTGAGCCGTTCCTCGTTGTGGCGACCCAGAATCCCCTCGAGATGGAGGGCACCTATGCCCTGCCCGAAGCGCAGCGCGACCGCTTCATGATGCGCATCTCGATGGGCTACCCCGATGCGCGCTCGGAGGCGCTGATGCTCCGTCAGCGGGAGACGGTCAACCCTCTCGAGGCCATCCGTCCGGTCGCATCCGCGCCGCAGATCGCAGGTCTCATCGCGTGGGCGCGCTCGGTCCACGTCGCTCCCGCCATCGAAGACTACGCCGTCGCCCTCGCCGCGGCGACGCGCACCCACGCCGACCTCCGCTTGGGCGCGAGCCCCCGGGCCACCCTGCAGCTCGTCCGCGCAGCGAAGGTGTGGGCCGCCCTCGACGGCCGCGGCTTCGTCATTCCCGACGACATCACTGCGCTGCTTCTTCCCGTCTTCGCCCACCGCCTCATCCCCACCCGCTCGGCGGGCGGGGCGCGCGCCCGGTCGATGGCGGAGGCCATCGAATCGGCGCTCGAGCGGATCGCCGCGAGCGTCCGCGTCCCGATCGCGGCCCGGCAGTGACGCCATGCTCCGACGACTCTGGCCGCTGACCCTCCGCGGCACCGGGGCGCTCGCCCTCGCCGTGATCTGCTTCGTGGTGGCGAACGAGGTGGGCATCCCCGAGCTCATGTACTTCGGGATGCTCCTGGTGGCGGTCCTCGCCGCCGCGGTCGTGTCGCTGTACCTCACCCGTCACGCCGACTCGGTCGCCCGCGCCCTCGCTCCCGACACCGCCGCTGTCGGCCGGGAGTCGCTGGTGCGAGTTCGGGTGGGGGTCCGCACGGCGCTGCCCTCACCGCCGGGAACGTGGACTGACACGTTGCCGGCCGGCCTCGCGGGTCGCGCCGAGGGCGTCTTCCCTGCTCTCGGATCGGGGCTGCGCGGCACCGACCGGGTGGTCGACCTCACCTACACCGTGCGGGGCGTCCGCCGAGGCATCCATCATCTCGGCCCCCTCCAGGTGCGATCGACCGACCCGTTCGCCCTCGCGCGCCGGAGCACCCTCTACGGCGCCAGGACACGGGTGACCGTCGCCCCGGCGGTCATCGATCTCCCGCCTCTCAGCGGCCTCGCCGGCGAAGCCGGGGGGACGCTGCAGACGCAGAACAATCAGCCCGGGCAGGGGGCCGACAACCTGATCGCACGTCCCTATGCTCCCGGCGACTCGATGCGGCGGATCCACTGGCGGGCGACCGCCCATCGCGATGAGCTGATGGTCCGCCAGGAGGAGCAGGAAGCCACTCCCGAGGCGACGGTCGTCCTCGATCGCGGGGTGCTGCGGTGGTCGAGTGAGGCGCTCCACGAGCCGGGGACGGATGCGGCGTTCGAAGCCGCTGTCTCGGCGTGCGTGTCGGTGGTGTCGCGACTGGTGCGAGACGGCTACGGGGTGAGCGTGCTCGACACCGACGGCACGCCGCTGGCCGAGCGGATCGACGGCGGCGATACGACGGCGCTCGAGGATCTCACTTCGACCTTCGCCGTCCTCACCGCCCGCCGAGATGACCACCTGGCCCACCTCCCCCGCCTGTTCGCGGGGGTCATGACCGGACCGGTGGTCGTGATCACCGGCCGCCTCGACCCCGGCGACGTCGACGCCATCGCCCCGGTCGTGCACCACTCGACTTTTGCGGTGCTCTTCGCCGCGTCACCCCGCAGCGGCGCGCTCGACCGGGCGGGCGAGGCCGGGTGGCACGCCGTTCCGCTCGAGGCCGATGCCGACCTCGTTCAGGCATGGGCGACCGCGAGCGAGCGGGGGGTGAGCCGTGCCCTCCGCTGATCCCGCTCGCCTGGCTCGCCGAAGCGCCGACCTGGTCCTGACCGCAGGGGTCTTCGCCGCCGTGGTGGCGGCGCTCCTTCCTCTCATGCGCGTGGTCCGTCCGACCGGCTGGCTGGTCGGAACGCTCGTGGTCCTCGTCGCGATCCTCGGGACCGGTTACGTCGCCCGGCGCTTCCGCCTGCCGGCGGTCGCGGTCTCGCTCCTCGAGGCCGCCGTCTGGGTGGTCTTCGTCACGGCGGTGTTCTTCCGCGATACCGCCTTCCTCCTCGTCGTGCCCACCGTCGACACGGCACGGGCCCTCCCCGACCTCGTCAGCGCCGCCGGGGAGGAGATCGCCCTCGGGGTGGCACCCGTGGTTCCCGGGGCGCCGCTGTCGCTTCTCATCGTGGCGGCGACAGGTCTTCTGGCGATCGTCATCGACCACGTCGTCCTCACCGCCCGGATGCCGCTTCTGGCGGGAGTCGGGCTGATCGCCGTCTCGCTGATTCCCGCCATCGCCGTCCCGGCCGAGGTCGACGTCGTCGCCTTCGCCCTCCTCGCCGCCGCGATCCTGTTCCTCATGCGCACCGAGACGCGGTCGCGCGAGGAGCCCTACAGCCGCGACGCCACCCGTTCGGCGGGCGTGCCTGCCACGGCGCTCGGCATCGGCGCCATCGCCGTCGTCGTGGCGCTCGTGGCCACACCGCTCCTGCCGCAACCGGCCATCCGGCCGGGAAGCGGCGGCTTGGGCCCCGGGCCCGGCATCGACGCGACCCTCCAGCTCGGCGACGACCTCCGCCGCCCCCGGGAGGTGGAGGTGCTGCAGATGCGCAGCGACGCCCCCGCGCCCCCCTATCTCCGCGCGACCACCCTGACGCAGTTCGACGGCGCCGTGTGGGAGCCCGACGAGGGCCGCACCCTGCCCCTCGACAACGAGGAGGCTCTCACTCCGCTGCCGGTGGACGCCGACATCCCGGTCACGGAGTACTCCACGACGGTGGAGATCCGCAACCTGTCGTCGACCTGGCTCCCGGTGTCGTACCCGGCCGTCGGAATCGAAGGCCTCGACGGGGTGTGGGGCGCACTCCCGTACAACCGCACGGTGGAGGCTCGTCAGGGTCGCACCGAGGGTCAGACCTACGAGGTGGTGACCTCCGTCCCGCGCCCCACCCTGGAGCAGATCCGCGCGCGCTCCGCCGGCGGCGGCGAGATCCGGGCGGAGACCCTGGGGCTCCCCGCCGAGCTTCCTCCGATCGTGGCCGAACTCGCCACCCAGGTCACCGAGGGCGCCGAAACCGACTACGACGCGCTCCTGGCCCTGCAGACGTGGTTCCGCGGCACCGACTTCCGCTACTCGCTCGACGCTCCCGTCGAGGAGGGGTTCGACGGCAGCGGTGCCGAAGCCGTCGCGCGCTTCCTGGAGGTGCGCGAGGGGTACTGCATCCATTACGCCTCCGCCTTCGCGCTGATGGCGCGCACCCTCGGCATGCCGAGCCGCATCGTCGTGGGTTACCTCCCCGGCACCTCCACCGGCGACGCCGAGGACTTCCAGACCGTGTACTCGGTAATGAGCGGTCAGCTCCACGCGTGGCCCGAGGTCTACTTCGACGGGATCGGCTGGATCTCCTTCGAGCCCACCAACGGTCTCGGGCAGCCGACCCGGTTCTCTCCCGAGGCCGCCGCTCCGGGAACGTCGGAGAACTCAGTCGACCCCGCGCCCGAGGCATCCGCGCCGGCCGACGCCCCGGACGCGATAGACCCCGACACCGGCGAGTCGCTCACGCCCGACGCCGGCACGGCCGCTCCCGACGGTGGGGTGGATGCGCTGCCTGCGGTGACGGTCGTCTTCGCGGTGCTGGCAGTCCTCGCCATCCCGCTCCTCGTGCGGGATCTCCGGCGCCGCCAGCAGCTCGCCGCCGCGCGCGCGGGCGACGCGGCCGCTGCGTGGCTTGTCGTGCAAGACACCGCCATCGACCTCGGCCTTCCGGCGCCGGCGAGCGAGAGTCCTCGCGCGCTCAGCGCTCGACTGCTCGCGGCCGGCGCGCCCGCTGCGGCGATGGGCGTCCTCACCGCCGCGATCGAGAGGGCCAGCTACGCTCCCGGCGGCCGGCACGGGTTCGGTCAGGGGGAGGCCATGGCACGCGCCGCCGGGGATGTGCGCGCCGCGCTCCTTGCGAACGCCGACCCGGCGCGGCGCATCCTCGCGCTCCTCGTCCCCCGGTCGCTGATCGTCCGGCCCGGGTCGCTCTACGCGGGGACGGGCCGCGGCGCCGCCCGCGTCATCGACTGACCCGGTCGCGCCTTCCTCTCCCCCGCCCGCCCCCCTCGCCCCGCCCTCCCCCCGCCTTAACCCTTCCCGCGAGAGTGCATCTGGGCGCCGAGGGATCGGGGTCCACCCGCATTCTCGGCGTCCAGATGCACCTTCGCGGAGGAGAAGGGTTCCGGGGGGCGGCGGGGGAACGAGGGAGGCCCCCCACCCGAAGGTGAGGGGCCTCGACGCGGAAGCGACAGGATTTGAACCTGCGAGGCGAGTTACCCCGCCTACATGGATTCCAGCCATGCTCCTTAGGCCGCTCGGACACGCTTCCACGGGCGACTTTATCACGCGGCCCGGTCACCTCCCGGGGCGCGGGGACCGCGTCATCCGATCGCTCGTCACCAGCCCATCGAGCCCGGCACACCCTTGAACGGTCCCGCGACGCGCGACGTGATCCACCCGCCGTAGAAGGCGCCGGGCTGCGGCTCGACCACCTCGCCGTCCACGGTGCAGCGGTCCATCGCCTGGGCGTAGATCGCGACGCGGTCGGCGAGCAGCTCGTAGCCGGGGCTGGGCGAGGGGTAGTTCCAGCCGGCCCGCGGACGATCCGTCCCTCCGCCGTGCACATCGAGATAGCGCGCCCCACCCTTGAACTCGCAGAACGACGAGCCTGCGCCGTCGGTGAGGGCGCCGGGGGCGAACGCGTCGATGGGCAGGTAGTAGACCGGCGGATGACTCGTCTCGAGCACCCGCACGACGTCGCCGGTGTCGACGATGGCCTCGCCGCCGAGGGTGATCGTTACTCGCGCATCGACTCGCTCGATACGAGGCGGACGGGGGTAGTTCCACACGGATTCCTGTCCCGGCGCGACCGGGTCGGGAGAGGGGTGGCGCATGCCCCCAGGCTACGCCCGCGCCGCTGCGGAAGGGTCGGCAGCGGGCCATGAGGCCCGCGCGTGCGGCCCTTCCCCGCCTGCGACACTGGTTGACTGGTCGCATGGCCGAGGTGGCGATGTTTCCGCTCAGCAGCGTGCTCTTCCCGCATGCTCCGCTGGCCCTTCGGATCTTCGAGCCCCGGTACCTCACGATGCTCGGGCGGCTTCTCGACGAGGATGAGCCGCGGTTCGGCGTCGTGCTCATCGAGCGGGGTCCGGAAGCCGGTGGCGGAGATCAGCGGAGCGGCATCGGGACGATGGCGCGGCTCGCGCAGGTGCAGGTCGGGTCGGATGACATCTTCATCCTCGCCGTCGGCGACGAGCGCATGCGGGTCGATCGATGGCTCGAGGACGACCCGCACCCGGTTGCCGAGGTCACGGTGCTTCCGGAGCTCCGATGGGACGACGCGCTGACACCTCTGCGCACCGAAGCCGAGAGCATCGTCCGTCGAGTGCTCGGCAAGGCCGACGCGGCCGGGATGGCGCAGTACCAGCCCGATGTCGAGCTGTCGGATGACCCCGTGCAGTCCGCCTGGCAGCTCGCAGCGATCGCGCCGCTGGGAGAACTCGACCGGTTCACTCTGCTGCAGGCCACCACGATGGGCGGCCTCCTGCGACAGATCATCGACCTGACCCTGGACATCGAACCGGTGATCGGCGGGAGCGGCGACGCTCCGAGTGCATTCGAGGGAATGTAACGCCGCCCGGCGGGGTTCTTCCCGGTATGCAGCGCTTCGGAACCCTCTCCTTCGGACACTACGGCCCGCTCGGCGGCGGGCACCAGCTCACCGCCGGCGACTCGATGCTGCAGGCGATCGATCTCGCGCAGGGCATGGACGACCTGGGTGTCAATGGCATCGCCTTCCGCGTCCATCACTTCGCCCGGCAGCAGTCGGCGCCGATGCCGCTTCTGGCAGCGATCGCCGCCCGCACCCGTCACATCGAGGTGGGCACGGGCGTCATCGACATGCGGTACGAGAACCCGCTGTACCTGGCCGAGGAAGCGGCATCCGTCGACCTCATCAGCGGCGGACGACTGGCCCTGGGCGTGAGCCGAGGCTCACCCGAGACAGTGGTGCGCGGCTATGAGGCCTTCGGCTACACGGGCGCACAGGACCCGCGTGGCGCCGATCTCGCCCGCCGACACTTCGAGCGCTTCCTGGAGGCGATCGAGGGGCACGGCATCGCCGAGCGCGACGCCTCGAGCCCGTTCGGCGGCGGCACCGGGATGCAGCGGATCGAACCGCACTCCCCCGGCCTCCGCTCTCGTATCTGGTGGGGAGCGGGCACGCGTGAGACAGCGGAGTGGGCGGGGCGCATGGGCGTCAACCTCATGTCATCGACCCTTCTGACCGAGGATCGCGGCCTGCCCTTCGACCTGCTGCAGGCGGAGCAGATCGACGCCTTCCGGTCGGCATGGCGCGAAGCCGGACACGCGGGCGAACCGCGGGTTTCGGTGAGCCGGTCGATCTTCCCGATCACGACAGCAGAAGACGAGCTCTACTTCGGCGGTCGCCAGGACCAGGACGGCGTGGGATACATCGACGGGTTCCGCTCGACGTTCGGCAAGACGTATGCCGCTGCCCCGGATGTCCTGGTGGAGCAGCTGCGCGAAGACGCCGCCGTGGCGAGTGCCGACACGCTGATGCTCACCATCCCGAGCCAGCTGGGGGTCGCCTTCAACCTGCGGCTCGTCGAGTCCTTCGCCCGCCACGTCGCCCCCTCCCTCGGGTGGGCTCCCACCGCCGCGGTCGCTGCGCCGGCATCATAGCCCCGCGCGCGCCCGATGGATTGGAGTCGTCACGTGCGACAGAATCGATCCAACTCCACCTCTCGCCGGGACGGGGTGTATCGGCGACGGGACTGAGTGCGATGGCGCGGGAGAGCACGTGGGAATCTTCATCTACGAGAGCGCGGTGCGGACGGAGTTCGAAGACCGCCTCCTCGCGCATCTGCAGGTCGTGGTGGGCACCAAGCTCCGCCGCAGCGAGCCGTTCTACTTCCTCTGGAAGGACGAGAGCAGCCTGGGCGGTGGGCGCACCGCGGTCTGGATCCACCCGCAGGCGAACCTGGTGTTCAAATTCCACGGCAGCCGGTCACCGGCGATCAATCGCGCATGGCTCGATGCGCTCATGCACACCGCCAATTCACCCAGCGGCCTGTACGTGGTGCCCGAGCCGCCGGAATCGTCCGCCGCGGAACCTTTGACCTGACGCGCCGCCCTAGGATGAGCGGCGTGACCCTCGCCTCCATCACCGATCGCACTGATCTCTTCGCGCTCAACGCGACCTCGGGCTTCATCTCTCTCGTCGTCTACGTCCTCCTCGTCATCGCGCTCTGGCGCACCTTCAGCAAGGCGGGTTACCCCGGGTGGCTGGCGATCATCCCGATCGTCAACGTCTTCGTACTGGTGAAGGTCGGAGGACTCTCGGCGTGGTGGGGTCTTCTCTACCTCGTGCCGGTCGTGAACATCGTCCTCGCCATCGTCGTCGCGCTCCGGGTCGGCAAGGGCTTCGGCCACGGCGCGGTGTTCTCGGTCCTGCTCCTCTGGCTGTTCTCCATCGTCGGGTACTTCATCGTCGGCTTCGGCTCTGACACCTACGACCGCTCCCGGATCACCGCCGCCTGAACGGACCGCCGACTCACTCCAGTCCGGTCACCTCCACGCCGAGCCACTCGGCGAGTTCGGCGATCTCCGCGCGCACCATCTCGCGCTCCTCGGGCTCGAACGGCACGAGTTCGTGCACTGCATTGACGCGAAGAGCGGCCCGCTCGCGGTCGACCTCGGCGTCGAGCATCGCCACGAATCGGTCATCGATCAGGACCGGGTGGGCGAAGAATCCGAATCGGCGCTCCGCCTTCGGCTTGAACTGCTCGAGGACGTACGTGAAACCGAACAGCTCGCTCAGACGTGGGCGATCGAAAAGCAGGCTGTCGTACGGATTGAGGATGCTGACGCGGCCGGCGACCTCCCGATCGAGCGCCGCGAGCGCATCCGGGTCCACCCGCCATCGCCAGCGCGACCCTTCGACTCTCGCCGGCTCGCCTGCGGCGCCGACCGGCGTCCACGGGGAGCGCTCCTTCACGATGCCGGCGGCCCGCAGCCGCCGGTCGTCGAGTTCGCGCTGCGCCGTCTCCTCGTCGATCTCGGGAAGGTCGTCGGGATAGACCCGCTCCGCGACATCCCACACCCTGTTGCGCCCCTCACGCCTGGTGACCGCCACCTCGCCCTGCCGCACGAGCAGCTCGAGCATGAGGGGCACCTGGTTCGTGCCCGACCAGCCGTCCGGGGCGCGCGCCGTCGTGGCGGTGTCGGGGATGTCGCGCGCCAGAAGCGGTCCGTCCGCGCGGAGGCGGGCGAGAACCTCAGCACGGAACGCCGCATTGGCCTCGAGCCAGGCGCGGGTGCTGTCCCGTGTCGGCCCCCGGCGCATCAAGGGTCGCAGGAGCGGCAGCAGGCTCATCGGACGGAACGATCCCTCGTACTCGAACAGCAACCGGTCGGCCTCGACGACCTTCTGAAGCTGACCCGGCTCGTACGACCAACCGATCCGAGACCACAGCACCGTGTGCTCGCAGGGCGCGATGGTGGCCGTGGGATCGATCTTGATGTACCCGAGTTGCTCGGCGACCTCGACGACGTCGCCGGGTCGGTCCGCCTCGAGCAGCTGGGCCCGCACGATGATCCGCCGCGCCTCCTCCCGGGTGAGGACATGCGTCACGGTCAAAGAACCCACAGTGCCCGAGTATGTCAGCGGGCATCGACACGGCGGAGTCCGCCTAAGACGCGCGAAGGGAGAAATACGGCGATCGCCCGATGAAGCCGACCCGCCTTAGGGAGCACAGTCGAACCTGTCGGATCAGAGGACAGGAGAACGACATGGATGCCATGACGTACGCCGCCGCCCGGTTGCACGCGCAGCGCGCGGCCCAGATGCACGCCGAGGTCGCGGTGCGCGCGGCCCAGCACCGGCGGCGGCAGGAGGAGACGGATGCCCCGGGTGCGGCACTCCCCTGCGTCGCCGTCGCGGACGCCGTGCCGTGCCCCGACGAGTTCGGTCTCGCCGGCCCCGGCGCATGAGGGCCGCACGGGACTGCCGGAGCTTCACGATGTCGGGGGCCGGTGCCACCATATGACCATGCCCGCTCTCGCCTCGAGCCCCCGCATGGTGGGGCGACGCGCCGAGCTCGCCGCGCTCCTCGACGCCTTCGCCGAGGGGCGCGGCGGCACGCCTCGCTCGGTCGTCGTTCGAGGAGAAGCCGGGATCGGCAAGACGCGGCTCGTGCAGGAGTTCCTCGCCGAGGCTGTCCGCCGGCAGGACGTCGAGCAGCCCGTCATCGTGGCGATGGGGCAGTGCGTCGACCTCGGCCCGATCGGAGCACCCTTCGGACCCGTTCGACGGGTGCTTCGCGACCTCCACTCGGCGGTGGGCACCGAAGCGCTCCGCCGCGCCGCCGGCTCCCCGGCCGCGCTCGCGACGCTGGCGGCCTTCGTCCCGGGGATCAGCGGCGAAGCCCCTCCGTCCTCCGAAGAGAGCGCGAGCCAGTTCGCCGAGGCGATCGAGGTGGTGCTCGAGAACCTGTCCGGCTCCCGGCATCTGCTTCTCGTCATCGAAGACCTCCAGTGGGCCGACGCGGCGACCCTGGCGCTCCTGAAGACACTCGCGAGCACGCTCCGCGGACGCCATCTGACCATCGTCGCGACCTACCGCTCCGATGACATCGACCGCTTCCACCCGTTGCGACCGGTCCTCGCCGAACTCGACCGCACGCGCGCGATCGTCCGGGTCGAGGTGGCGCCGTTGACCGAGGCCGAGGTGGCCGAGCAGGTCTCGCTGCTCGCGCAGGGCGGGCTTCCCGAGGGCGAGCTCCGCGCGCTCACCGAGCGCAGCGGCGGCATCCCGTTCCTCGTCGAGGAGCTCGTCGACCTCGGCGAGGCGCAGCTGCCCGACACCCTGCGCGAGCTCGTGCTCGCGCGCTACACCCGGCTCGACAACACCGCGCAGGAGGTGGTGCGCGTGATGGCGGCCGGCGGCATGCACACCGAGCATGAGACGCTGACCGCGATTTCGGTCCTCGACGAGCGCCTGCTCGATCAGGCTCTTCGCGATGCCATCGATGCCCGGGTCATCCTCGCCGACAGCGCCGGGTACACCTTCCGCCACGCATTGACGCAGGAGGCCGTCCACGACGAGATGCTGCCGAGCGAGCGGGTGCGGGTGCACCGGCGGTACGCGGAGTATCTGACCGCGCACCGCCCGGACTCGCCCGACGCGATCTCGGCTGTCGCCGAGCACTGGCTGGTCGCTCGCGAGCTGCCCTCGGCGTTCGACGCGACGGTGCGGGCGCTCGAGCAGTCACGGGCGACGTTCGCCCCCGCGACATCCGTCAAGCTGGCTGAGCGACTGACGGAGCTGTGGGCGCAGGTTCCCGATGCCGCCGGGCGATCGGGCACCACCCTCGCCGAGCTGCACCTGAGCGCGGCGCAGGCATGGCACGATCTCGGCGAACCCGCCCGGGCGCTTCGGGCCGCTCAGGAGGGGTTGGCCGCGGGAACGGATGACCCGCTGGTGCGGGCCGCGCTCGTACGTCAGAAGTTCGTGCAGGAGTTCAACACCGACCACGAGCCAGACCGGGAGGAGCTCGCCGAGGCCATCCTGCTGCTCGACGGGATCGACACCGTGGAGGCGCGCGTCCTGCAGTCGCGCATCCTGTCGAACCTCGCGATCGGCTACTCCGACGATCAGGCGGAGGAATACCTGCGGCGGGCGATCGCGCTGGCCGAAGAGGCGTCGGATGACGCGGCGCTCGCGATCGCACTGGTCAACGAATCCTGGCGGAACTCCGACGGCGAGGGCGACGAGGAGGCGGCAGTCGCGCCGTTGCAGCGGGCCATCGGACTTCGGCTGAATCCCGCGGTTCGCGCTTACGTCGGCGCCGCCTATGTCGACCTCCTCGCGCGGCTCGGCCGGTACGACGAGGCCGCGCTCGTCGGGGAGGGTCACTTCGCCGAGGCGGTGCGCGGCGGAATCGAGCGGGGTTCGGGCGGGTCGATCGCCGTCCAGGTCGCCCATGCGCTCTTCGCGGCGGGTCGGCCTGAGGACGCGCTCCGCTACGCCGAGCGGGCCCGGCGCCTGATCGATCGGCCGTCGCGTGCGTCAGTCATCCGGCTGCTCGCCACGTTCTTCGCGTGGAACGACCAGCTCGCCGAGCGAGAGGCGCTTCTGACAGCGGAGCGGGCGGCTGTGGAGGAGGCCGCGCGCGCACATCCGGAGAAGCAGGACTGGTGGGAGATCGAATCTGTCGACGCCGTGCTGCTGGCGGCAACCGGCATGCGAGCCGACCCCGACGCGGCGAGCAGGGAGGTGTGGCGGGCGCGAGTCGCGAAGATCGGCACGGTGATCGGAGGCGGGTACGCCGCGGTGACGCGACGCTACGCGGCAGTGGCGGCGGCTCTGATGATCCGGGCACTGTCCCCGGGCAGCGCCGGCGTCGACGCGATCGTCGAGACCGATGCGCTCCGCGACACCGTGGAGGAGGCCGTCGCCGCCTGGCCGAGGTCGGGCGCGACTCCGGCGATCGTCGCCTTCATCCAGGCGACGTTGGCCGATGCCGACGACCGACCCGCCGCCGAGCGAGCGCGGCTGTGGCGGCACGTCGTGGAAGCAGTCGCCGAAGGCGCGATGCCGGTTCGTCACCGGCAGATCGCGCGGCTGAGCCTGTCGGCAGCGCTCATCGACATCGGCGACCGCGACGGGGCGGCGGCCCTGATCGACACCATCATCACCGAAGCCCGTGATCAGGGGGTGGCACGTGTGGCGGTGTGGGCCGAGCGTCTGGCCGAGCGCGCGGGTCTTCGCGCGAGGCGGCCCGATCCCGGCTCGGCCGACGATGGGCTCGCTGCGCTCACCCCCCGGGAGCGACAGGTGCTCGCGCTGGTCGCCGAGGGGATGACGAATGCGCAGATCGGTGCCCGGCTCTACATCAGTCCGAAGACGGCGTCGGTGCACGTCAGTGCCATCCTCGCGAAGATCGGTGCGGCCAATCGTGCGGAGGCGGCTGCCCTCTTCGGCACCCTCGCCGCGCACTGATCTGCGACGGCGCCGCGCAGCGTCTGCGGAAGACTTCCGCGACCGGCGCGGAATGAGGCGACCGGCGCGGTCGTCGGAGGTGACGACGGTTGTCGGAGATCGCGCGCTGAGCCCGTCGGCAGGTCCGCCCGCGCGGTCGCCGAGCCTGTCACAGGGTTCGCCACAGGCCGGGTTCGTCGGAGAGGGCGGGAGTTGTCGGAGCGTGGGCGGTGGAAGGTCCGAGTTCGGCGGCAATCTCCGACAAGCGCGGGAAGTGCCGAGGATGGGACGCTGAGCCTGCGGGAGGGTGAGCCACCTTCGGTCCCTCGGGCGGTGATGCTTCTGAATGTGCGAACGGGCCGCCCCGGTTCGGTACCTGACCCCGCCGGAAGGGCCGCCAGCACCGGGGCGGGTTCCCGAGGCGGTCGAAGGGCCGCAACTGGCGGCGTCCGTCGGAGACGGCGGGGGCTGAATTGTCGGAGCCGCACTCACCCCCTTCGCCCGCTCGCAGGGTGCACCTCCGCCGTCCTAGGCTGACCAGGGGATCGGGTGGACCGAGAAGGGGGATGTCGGGATGCACCTCACACGCGCGCTCGCCGCCGCAGCACTGGCCGTCGGAGGGATGTGCGTGCTCGCGTCCTGCGGCATCGTCGAACGCATCGTCAGCGACGACTCGAGCAACGCGCCGACCGCGAGCCCACCGACGGGGCCTGCGACTCCCCCAGCCCCCGACGGTCCCGACCCGGTGCTGGCGTGGGAGTGCGGTCAGATCAGCGCCCTGAGCGGCATCGCCATCCGCACCAACTTCGAGTACCAGAGCGGGATGATCGACGAAGTGGCGTACGTCTCGCGCCTCGCCGCCCTGCAAGACGGCTGGGTCTACCTGCCGACGTACAACACCGCCGTGACGCCCTTCATCGTCGAGATCCAGCGCCAAGCGGCCGCCGACCCCACTGCAGCCAATCAGGGGTACATCGACGCCGTCAACGCCGCGACCCAAGCCTGCGAGAGCGCCGGCTCGCTTGCGGTGATCACTCCGCTGCCGGAGATGGGCGGCTGAGAACCACCTCGGGGAGGACGAGCGGCAGCTCCCGCGAGGGATCCCACGCCCTGGTCCAGCCGAGCTCATCGAAGAGACCGTCGAGCAGCATGCCCGTGAAGCCCCAGACGAGGTGCTCGCGTTCACCGTCGCGGACGACGAATCCCGGGCCCCGCCACTCCTGACCGTCGCGACGGATCACGGTCACTCCGCGATTGGCCGGATCGAGCAGATCCGCCACCGGCGCCCGGAAGACATCGGCCGACTCCGCTTCGTCGACCACGCGCACCGGGCTCGGCTCACGCCACCACCCGACCACGGGCGTCACGAGGTGGCTGGAGTACTCCAGCGGCACATCGCCGAGCGTCCCGAGAACCTCGACCCCCCGGGGATCGAGCCCGGTCTCCTCCTGCGCTTCACGCAGAGCTGCCGCGACCGGTCCGTCATCGCCGGCATCCACCCTTCCGCCGGGGAAGGCCACCTGCCCCGGGTGGGAGCGCAAGGTGGTCGCCCGCGCCAGCAACAGCACATCGAGGTCACGCGACACGGAGACACCCTGATGCTCATCGGCACTGGGAACTGCGTCGAGCAGCCCGAAGAGAATCAGCACCGCCGCCGCACGCGGCCGGGATGCCGGAGGAAGAGCCGGGACACGATCGGCGAGTACGCCGCGCGGGTCGCTCGCGGCACGCTTCACCAGTGCGCGCAACTCCTCGCGCGCGCGGTGCAGGGGCGGGTCGACGGGCACGATGCCAGCCTACGCGGGGGCCCGATGCTCTCCGCCAGCCCCGCGATCAGGCGTTTTTCCGCCTCGCGGAAGAACATCACGTTCAGGTAACGCACGGCAACCGTCCAGACTCGCGCACCAGACTCGGGGACTTGTGCCCCGCCAGGGCGCGATGTGCGCCCGCCCGAGGGCGCTTCCCCCGATACGAAACCGGTTCACATGCGCTCCACCACGTCGCCGTCTTCTGCCCGCCGCGCTCGCCGCGCCGCCGACCGCCGCTCGCGGCGCCGACCGGCCGTCGTCGCCGCCGCGCTGGGATTCACCGTTCTCGCGACGATCGGCATCACCGCGACCGCACCGCAAGCAGCTGCCGCGCCCGGGGCCTCGTTCGGTGCCGTCGCCCTCGCGTCGTACTCGACCACGTCGCTGCAGGCACCGCAGGCTCCTGTCACGGGACCGGAAGACGAGGCGATCGCCGCCGCAGATGCTGCTTTGGCGGCCGCCGACACCGTCGAAGCCGACATCCAGGCAGCAGCGCTCGACATCGGCGACCCGAACCCCACCGTCGACACCGCGGCCCTCGAAGAGGCGCTCACCCGCCTGCAGGGTGCGGACGTCCTTCCGGCCGCCTTCGTTCCGCAGCTGGCCGACGACGTCACCGCCCTCATCGAGAGCGTCGACGAGAGGGTGACCCAGCTCCGTGGCAGCCTCGACGGCGCCCTCGCGAAGAAGGCGGAGGAAGAAGCGGCGCGCGCCCGTGCCGAGGCCGAAGCCGCGGCCGCCGCAGCAGCAGCCGCTGCGGAAGCAGCCGCACAGGAGGCGGCCGCCTCGTCGTCCACCGCCTCGAGCGGCGGAGGCGGCGGCGGCGGCTTCATCCCCTCCGGAGGAAGCACCGGTGGGGACAACAGCCCCGCGGGCGCCCAGGCGAGCGCCCGCGCCATGCTCGGCAACTACGGGTGGGGCGACGATCAGTTCTCGTGCCTCGTCTCGCTGTGGAACAAGGAGTCCGGCTGGAACTACCAGGCCTACAACTCCTCCAGCGGGGCGTTCGGGATCCCGCAGGCCCTCCCCGGCAGCAAGATGGCATCGGCCGGTGCGGACTGGCAGACCAACGCCGCAACCCAGGTCGCCTGGGGACTCGGCTACATCTCGGGGCGCTACGGCTCGCCGTGCTCGGCCTGGGGCCACTCGCAGTCGGTCGGCTGGTACTGATCGGCGCGGTGCCGATCACGCCCCCCGGTTCTTGATCACGCCGCCCTGAGCACCTTCGCCATCGGGCGACCTTTGGCGAGTTCGTCGACGAGCTTGTCGAGATAGCGGATCTTCTGCATCAGTGGATCCTCGATCTCCTCGACACGCACCCCGCAGATGACCCCGGTGATCAAGCCCGCGTCGGGGTTGAGCGTGCCATCGGCGAAGAAGTCCTCGAACGTGCTGCCTTCGGCCAGATGCCGGTCGAGCTCTTCCTGGTCGAAGCCGGTCAGCCACCGGATGACGTCATCCAGCTCGGCCTTCGTCCGCCCCTTGCGCTCCAGCTTGGCGACGTAGAGCGGGTAGACCGACGCGAAGCTCGCCGAGAAGATCCGATGCACGCCGCCAGAGTAGTCCTCAGACCGGCCCTTCGCCGAGCGGCTCCACCCGCCATCCGACGCGCTCGAGCGCCACCGCGAGTCGCGCGGCCTCCTCGTGCGCCGCGGCGAGCGATCGGGTGGAGCACACGTTGATGGCGAACGGCGGCGGCTCGGCGAACCGAGGAAGCTCGACGACGGCCCAACTCTGCGGACCCAGCCACACCCGGGGATCCGCCGACCCCGGATCGGTCACCTCGCCGTCGCTCACCAGGGCGATGACCGCGAGCGCATCCGGCTTCGCGATGGGAAGATTCACCACGAGCGAGACCACCTGCACGCATTCCATGGTCCCAGAGCCGGATGACTCGAGGGCGGCGTTTCGCGGGGTCAGCGCCCGAACAGATCGCCCAGTCCGCCGAAATCGCCCAGCTGTTCACCCCAACCCGACACCTGTTCGCCGAACCCCGAGATGGTCTCCCCCGCAGCCCCGGTGAGTTCCTCGGCGCCCTCGGCGATCCCGCCGAGATCGACTCCGTCGGCGAGAGCGTCGAAGTCGACACCGAAGCCGGCGGCCTGCTCGAGCAACGGCGCCGCGACCGCACTCACCACGGCGCCGCCGGCCACCGCGCCGAGGACGCCCACGGCGAGACCGCCTGCACCCACCGCGGCGGCGCCACCGCCCACCCGACCGAGCAGACCGCGGATGCGGCCCGGCTGCATCGCCTCGGCACGGCCGGCGGCGCGCGCGAGGTCGTCCGGCGATGACGAGCGCGGCCGCTCGTGCGGAGCGAACTCCGTGCGCATCCGCGACTCCACCTGCGCACGCTGCTGCGGAGTGAGGCGCGCGAAGGCATCGCGATGGATCTGCTCGATCTGATGCGGGTCCGCCGTCTGCATGAGGTAGTCGTATCGGGCGATGGCCGCGCGGTCGGCCTGCGATCCCGTACGCGGCGCCCCTGACCCTGCCGGCGGCGGGGTGGTCGACGGCCGGTACGGCCCCGACGGGGTAGAGCGAGACGGGGCCGGAGCGGGCGGGCCACCGTACGGTGCGCGCAGCGCACCCGGGGCCCCGGAAGGTTGCGACGAATCACCGGCGAGGGCGTCGGCAGCGCTCTTGACCACGCTTCGCCAGTCGGGCGACGACCCCGGGGGGCGCTGCCCCGACGACGAGGAGTCCAGCGCCTTGGATGCCATGCCGATCAGCTTGGAGAGTTTGCTCATGACGAACCTTTCGAGACGTCAAGGTCTCCTCCACCCTCGCGGGCCGGTGGGCCGGGACGCCATCAGGCGACCGGAATGACGGATCCACCGCAGTCGGGAGTACTCCCCTTGCAGATACGACGGTAGCGAACCTCACCTATGAGCGAGCTTGACGTGGACAGCCGAACGCGGCCGAGCCGGGCATGCTTCTCCGTGCGGACGGATCAGACCGGACCGCGTGACCCGACCAGACCGGCGAAGAGCGCATGCAGGAGCGGCGCGATGGATGTCACGAGGAGCACCGTGCCGAGCACCGGGTCATCGGGGCGCAGCAGGATGCCACCCACCAGGAGGGCGCCGAACAGCACGGCCGACAGCAGACGGCGCACGAGCCGTTCCAGACGCGCGAGGCGGCGGTCGAGGCGCGGGGCGTCGACGGCCAGCTTTCCCTCCTCCAGCCGCGTGGTCAGCTTGTCGAGCCGCCGCGGCAGGCGCGCGGCGACCCCGACGGCGTTCGTCGCCTGCCGGGTGAGCGCCTGCACGACATTGCCGCGCTCCTCCCTCAACAGGGTCGCGGCGTACGGCTCGACGGCCTCCCAGATGTTGAAGGCGGGATCAAGGGCGCTGCACACCCCCGACGTCAACGACATGGCGCGGATGACCAGGAGGAAGTTCTCGGGCAGCTGGAAGGGCAAGGAGCGCACCAGGTCGCCGAACTCGATGGCGAAATCGCGGAACTCGCGCGGATCCACTTCGGCCAATTCGGCGAATCCCATCCCCCCGAACCGGGCGAAGAGCTGCGTCATCGCCCGCTCCAGCTCCGCCGTGTCGGCGGAGGGCAGGAGCACACCCACCTCGCGGATGCTCTCCACCAGTCCGACCCCGTCTTGCGCGGCGACAGCGATCACGAGACGGCGCAGGCCCGCCCGCAGGGAGTCGGGCACCTGACCCATCATCCCGAAATCGATGAAGGTGAGGGTGAAGCCGGAGTCGTCGGACTCGACGACGTCGCTCGGGCCCTGAGGGGTGACGAAGATGTTCCCCGGGTGAGGGTCGGCGTGGAAGTAGCCGTTCCCGAACAGCTGCTGGAACATCACCGACGCGAAGGCGTGCGCCACGGCCGCCGGCTCGATCCCCGCCGCGCGGAGCGCGTCGCGATCATTGATCTTGATCGCCGTCACATCCCTGAGGGTCAGCACGCGGCGGGTGGTCCGCTCCCACACCACCGGCGGAGTCGCCACCCGCCCGTCGTCGGTGAAGTCCTGCGCGAAGCGCTCGCCGTTGGCTGCCTCATGGAGATAGTCGATCTCTTCCAGCGACGTCTCGGCGAACTCCTCGACGAGGGCCGGCATGTCCACCCGCCGCGACACCAGCGAGACGCGGCTGAGCCACACCCCGACCTTCCGGAGAGCCAGCAGGTCCACATCGACGATCTCGTCGATTCCGGGTCGCTGCACCTTCACCACGACGTCGGTGAATCCGGCGATCGCCGCGTCCTCGGTCGACAGGCGCGCGCGGTGCGCCTGCCCCAGCGACGCTGCGGCGACCGGGACCGGATCGATCCACGCGTACGCCCGCTCGAGCGGAACCCCGAGTTCGGACTCGGCGAGGATCCGGATCCGGTCGAACGGCACCGCCGGCACCTCGTCCTGCAGACCCTCGAGCTCCTTCGTGATCTCGGGGGGAAGGATGTCCAACCGCGACGACAGGAACTGCCCGACCTTGATCATCAGGCCACCGAGATCGACCGCGAGGACGTGGAACCGTTGCGCGATCCGGCGCAGACGCCGAGCGCGCCCGCGCGCCACGAGCGGCGCCAGCCCGAAACGGGGCAGGAACAGCTCCCACCACCACGTCTGCACCATGTAGCGCAGGGCGAAACGGGTGATGCGGCGATAGCGGGCGCGCATGCGGCGAGCGTCGGACATCGGGTCTCCTGGTCGCCGACGCTCGGGGCGGGGCGGCGTCAGTTCTGGGCGAGGATGGAGTAGAGCCTACGGCGCGCGTCTTCGAGCACGGCCACAGCCTCCTGCACCTGTGCCGAGGACCCCGAGCGCGCGACCTGCGCCGCGGCCTGAGCCAGATCGAATCCGGCCTTCGGAAGCGCCGTCATGCCGGGCGTCTCGCGGTGGTGGCCGGTCGACTCCCACGGCGCACCGCGCTCGGCGGCGGCCTCGGCCTCGACGATGCCCGCCTCGGTGAGGCTGTACGTCTTGCGCCCGTTCGCCTCCTCGGCCTTGATCAGTCCCTCGTCGGCGAGGAGCTGCAGGGTCGGGTACACCGATCCGGCGCTGGGCTTCCAGCTGCCACCCGTTCGCTCGTCGATCTGCTGGATGATCTGGTAGCCGTGCATGGGGCGCTCCAGCAGCAGCGTCAGGACGGCGGCTCGCACGTCTCCGCGGTTCATCCGCGAGGTCGCACCGCTGACGCCCTTCTCGAAGGCGGAACGCAGCTGGTCCATCGCCTCCATGATGTTGGGCATCGGCCAGCTGGAGCCGGCTCCGCCGCGACCCGAGAACGCGTCGCCGAAGAATGAGTTGCTCATGATGACCTCCTCCGCTCCGCCGCGGACGCGGCGCTGAGCGATAGTCAACGATATATCGTTCACAGTCGTTGAGCGCGGCTGCAGAGCCAACTCCCAGCCACGGAGGACGTCAACGCCAAGCTCTCTCCTCCCGCCGCGCCAGCAGCTCTGCGCGGTGATATTGGGGCGGCAGCTCCCAGGGGCCTCCGAGGGCACGCGCCGCAGTCACCGGCCAGAACGGATCGAGCAGGAACTCCCGGGCGAGGGCGACGAGGTCGGCCTCCCCTGCTGCCAGGATCTCCTCTGCCTGAGCCGGCTCGCGGATGAGACCCACCGCGGCGGTGGGGACGTCCGCTTCCTGACGGATCCGGGCGGAGAACGGTACCTGGTAGCCGGGCCCGACCGGGATCGACGCCGTGGCGACATTCCCACCGCTCGACACGTGCACGACATCGACGCCGTGGGCGCGCAGCAGCCCGGCCAGCCGCACGCTGTCATCGGCGGTCCAGCCCTGGGGTTCCACCCAGTCGGTGGCCGACAGCCGGACGAAAAGCGGCGTCTGCTCGCCGACCTCGCTCCTCACGGCGTCGGTCACCTCCATGAGCAGCCGCACGCGGTTCTCGAACGAACCGCCGTACTCATCGCTGCGGTGGTTCGACAGCGGGGAGAGGAACTCGTGCAGCAGGTAGCCGTGGGCCGCGTGGATCTCGATCACCTCGTACCCCGCGTCCAGAGCCCGTCGCGCCGCGCCGACGAACTGACCGACGACGGCGGCGATGCCCTCCCGGTCGAGTTCCGCCGGAACAGCGGCGGCGTCGGAGAAGGGGATCGGACTCGGGGCGACCGCCTGCCAGTCGTCGGCCGCTCGGTCGGTCTCGAAGGGGCTCGGCGAGCTGGCCTTGCGCCCGGCATGAGCGAGCTGGATACCCGCCGCGACCCCGTTGTCGTGGAAGAGGCGGGTGAGACGGCGATGCGCCTCGACCTGTGCGTCGTTCCAGATGCCGAGGTCGAACGCCGAGATCCGACCCTCGGGACTCACCCCGGTCGCCTCCACGATGATGAGTCCCGGCCGGCCGAGGGCGCGGGACCCGTAGTGCTGGATATGCCAGTCATTCGGTGCGCCGATCTCCGGTCCGTCCGGCGACGCGGAGTACTGGCACATCGGCGCCATGACGATGCGGTTGGCGAGTGTGGTCCCACGCAGGGTCAAGGGTGTGAACAGCAGCGGTGTCATGTGGTGGCCTCCGGAAGGGCCAACGCACCCAGCGGGCGGCGTCTTCCCACTCCCTCCGGACCTATCGGTCACCCCAGGACGGCGACGTCCACCTGCAGCTCCGCCGCGAGACGCTCGAGGTCGGCGCGCAGGGCATCCAGGTCGGTCGCAGCCGGGACGCGTGCGTCGATCTCGGCCTCGAACAGTCGTCCGCCCGCCATGGCGGCGTCGCGCGTCTCGGTGGTGAGGCGCTCAATGCCGACCCCGCGCGCACTGAGGGCAGCGGAGATCTCGTGCACGATTCCTGGATGATCGTTACCGAGCACCTGGAAGACCATGCGCCGATCGCCGGGTTCGATCGCCGCCGCTGACCCGGGAAGCGAGACGGTGACGAGACCGTCGATCGCGGCGAGCGCCTCGCGGAGTCCGTCGAGACCCGCGGCGGGAACCGAGACCTCCACGACACCGGCGAAGGTGCCCGCCAGCTCGGCCAGTTCACTGCGCTCCCAGTTGCCGTCGTGCGCATCGATGACCCGGGCGAGCGCCGCCACGAGACCCGCGCGATCGGTTCCGACGAGCGTGAGTACGAGGGTCGCCATGGGATCAGGGTAGCGACGACGGGCCATGACGGGCGTACACCTGCTTCACTGGTGCCATGCGTCTGCACCCGGATGTCTCGGACGGAACCGCTGCCGTCGCCACCCTGGTCGCCGCCGATGCCGTCGACAAGCTCTCGGCCCTGACGACGATCGCCCGGGCGATGGGTGCCGCGGTGGTGGGCGGTGGCACCTCTCGGCCGACCATCCCGATCGGCGATGGGGTGTGGATCGAGATCGACATCCCCAAATTCGGCGAGCCGCCGCCGCTCGCGATCGACGTCCATGCGACGGCGGGGCCGGAAGCGGCCCGTCGAGAGGCGCTCGCGCTGCTGGCTGTTCTCCGCCGCGACACCGGATGGTCACTGATCCCGGCCTTCTCCGCCGAGACGTGAGCGACCTGCCGCGTAGCATGGACGAGGGGACCCGGTGCACCGGCCGTGGGCCCGCGCCGAGGACAGGGGAGGTCGATCGCCATGAGAGTCGCCTCATCTGCGGACTGGCGGGATGCCCTTCCGTTCGAGACCCCGGTGCCCGCGGCCGAGGTCGCGCCCGGAGATCCCGCGCGGTGCTCCGGCTGCGGACCGGATGTCTCGGCCTGGGCCCGCACCGAACTGTTCGCCGTCAAGCACCGGCATCCCAAGCACCACTCCGGATTCGTCCGCTTCTACTGCGCGACCCATGTACCCGTGATCCAGCGCCCGACGCCGCCCGCGCCCTCCCGCCCCGCCCGGCCTGCTCGCGCCGCCCGACCCGCCGCGGAGCCGCGCACCCCGCCTCGCCGAACTGCGGACGAACGACCGCGCCCCGTGTGTCCGGACTGCTTCGTCGAGGTCGCAGCGAGCGGCGAGTGCGGCATGTGCGGGCAGCGCATCGGCTGACGTGGCCCGCCTCACCGTCGTCCAGGGCGACATCACGCGGCAGTCGGTGGACGCCGTGGTCAACGCCGCCAACAACGCCATGCGCGGCGGTGGCGGCGTGGACGGCGCGATCCACCGAGCGGGTGGTCCCGACATCCTGGCCGACTGCATCGCCCGCTTCCCCGCAGGTCTCGCCACCGGCGACGCAGGGTGGACGACGGCCGGAAAGCTTCCGGCGCACTGGGTCATCCACACCGTCGGACCCAACTACGCAGCGGGCCAGCGCGATCGGGCGCTCCTGGTCGCGTGTTACCGGCGCAGCCTCGAGGTGGCCGACGACCTTGGCGCCCGGACGGTCGCCTTCCCCTTGATCAGCGCCGGCGTCTACGGATGGCCGAAGGATGACGCCGCTCGAGCCGCCATCGAGACCATCCGCTCGGCGCCCAGCCGGGTCGCCGAGGCGCGCCTGGTGGCGTTCGACGCCGCGACGGCTGCGCTCCTGCGGGCCGGAGTGGAGTGAGCCGATGCGGCTGAGCGCACCCGACGACCGCGACGACATCGCCGATGCGGTGAGCGCCGTCTGCAACGGCGAGGCCGTCGGCGTGCACTTCGGCACGGTGTTCGGAATCGTCGTCGACGGCGATCTGTCCGAGGTCGCCGACGAGGTCGAGGCCGTGAAGGGCACGCACCGGGGTCATCGACCCCTCGCCGCCTGCCTGACCTCCGACCGGATCGCCGAGACCGTCGATGCGACAGCTCTCGCCCCCGAAGCGGCGGCGCTCCTGGCTGCGCGATGGTTCCGGGAGGACGTCGCCGGCTTCACCGCCGTCCGCGCTCCCCTCGATTCCCGAGTCGGTGTCCCCGCCGCGCTGCAGTCCCACGTCGACGGGACCTCGTGGGTGCAGACAGTCAATGCTCGACGGCTTCCCGGCGCCGCCCGCCTCATCGCGGCGCTGTGGGACGCGGGGGTGCGATGGGTTGCGGCGACGTCGATGAACGAGAGCGGGCGTCCCGAGATCGTCGACCTCGAGGCGGCGAGAGATTTCTCGCGGCGCCACCATTTGGCGGCGCTCTTCCCGCCGGTCACGGCGCACGCGGCCACCGGATCCCTCCCCATTCTGGAGCTCCGCCCCGACGGGATCCGCCTCGATCGGGAGGGCATCGTCGCGCTCGCCGACCTCGAGCGAGCGGTCGGCGGCCCGATCCCCGCAGCGGACGCGATTCCGGCGCATTTCCCGTCGCTGGAGGTCGACCCCGAGGATCTCCGCGACCTGTCGCCCCCCGAGGTCTCCGCCGCGCTGCTGAGGCTCCTCTACCCCGACCTCTGAGCCCCCCGACCCCTGATCAGAGGAAGGCGACCGCGCGCACCGGTGCACCGTCGCCGCCGATGCGCAGCGGAAAGAACCCCACCTGCAGGCGGTCGGGAAGCAGCTCCAACCCCCGCACGTTCTCCACGATGAGGTGGTCCTGCCCCAGCACGATGTCATGCACGGGAAACCCGTCGCCGCCCGTGGGGTCGGGACTCAGGGTGTCGACCGCGATCACATGAACCCCGCGATCGAGCAGGATCTGCGCCGCGGCGGGATCCAGCGCCGGATGCCTCTCACGCTGCTCGTCGTCGGAGAACCAGTGCCCCCAGCCGGTGTCGATGAGGGCGATCGGCGGCAGCCGGAGGGGCAGGTCACCGCGGGGATCGAGGTCCTCCCACCCGTACCGCTCGCCGGGCGGGAGAGAACGCACTCGGAGGACGATCGCATCGCCGACGAGTTCGTCGAGCAGCACTCCGGCCATCGTCCGGCCGCCGGCGACGGTGTGGGACGGCGCGTCGACGTGGGTACCCGTATGCGATCCCAGGCGAAGGTCGGTCACGGCGACGCCGTCGGACCCGATGTCGAGGGCGGACCGGAGGTGCACGGGCGGATCACCCGGATACACCGGCATCGCGTCGACGATCGGGTGACTGAGGTCGATCAGCACCGCGGGCTCACCGTTCCGCGGGCGTGAGATCGGCCAGGTGCCGCTCGGCGGCGAAGCTCCCGCGTCGACGACCGGGGAGCGAGACGAGGAGGTAGAGGACGAAGGTGACGACGAAAGCCGGCACGGTCGCCCCGAAGGGCAGCGGCCAGACGTACGCCCACACATACGCGAGGATCGCCCCGACCGCCCAGGCGGCGACGGCGAGGACGTTCACGCCACCGGTGTACCAGAACCGGCCCCCGGACCGTCGGAGGAGGTCGGCGTCGTAATCGCCGCGCTTGACGAGGTAGTAGTCCACGATCATGATCGCGAAGACCGGCGCGAACAGCGCGCTGATCGTCACCAGGAAGGTGGTGAACTGCGACAGGAGGCCGAAGAACGTCGCACCGATGATCGAGATGACGCCGAGGATGAGGGCGGCGGGCAGGAATGTCACGCGCGACCCGGGGACGGCGTTGACCACCGTCGTCACCATTCCGTAGACCACCATGGTGTTCGTCGCCATGACCGAGAGGAAGATCGCCACAGCGAACGCGCCGCCGAAGGGGTCGACGATCGTCACCGGGTCGAACGGGATCGCGTCCCCGCCGCTGAGCACCACGAAGCCCAGCGCCGTCGCTCCGAGCGACATCGAGATCACCGTCGAGAGGGTGTATCCGATGCCCGAGCCGATGACACCCGCCCTCGTGGACCGCGCGAAGCGGTTGAAGTCGGCCGAGAGCACCGTCCACGAGATGGCGGTGGCGAGGACCACGTCGAAGACGAGGCCGGGCGTGTAGAACGGCTCGGTCGGTGCGGGAATCCCGGCGAACTCGGCGGGCGAGAAGCTCGCGAAGGTCACCGCGAAGATGTACACGGCGATGGCGAGGATGACCGCGGCGAACCACGGCTCGACGCGTGCGACGCCCGCGTGACCGAAGATCGCCAGGATCACCACGATCGTCTGGCACACGACGGCGAAGAGGATGGGGCTGGAGAAGCCGGTGAGGGCGGCGACGACGTAGTTCAGCGCGAGGCCGGCGAGCATCGCCTGCACCCAGCTCCAGCCCATGAGGATGACGACGTTCGCGGCGACCGGCAGGAGGCTCCCCCGGATTCCGAACGGACCACGGGTGAGGGCCATGGTCGGAAGGCCCGTGCGTGTGCCGATGGCGCCGATCAGGACCAGGACCGCCGCGCCGACGACGGTACCCCCGACGATGAGGGCGATGACGAGCGGGTAGGGCACGTCGGGGATGAAGAGGGTGCCGGTCAGGAGGGTCGTGACGACCAGGTTGGCCGCGAGCCAGATCATCAGGATGCGGCCGAGCGTGTACGTGCCCCGGACCGGGCCGGCGTCATCGGACTGCGCCTGGAGGCGGCGTTCCAAACGGGTGTAGAGCGACATCTTCGGGCTCCTCGGGTGGACTGCGTGGGATTCGGGTGAGGCGCTCAGGGCGCGGGGGAAAGGTGCTCATGGACGGCGATCAGGCCGTCGCCGCTCGGCACGAACACGATCGACTCGCGCTCGCGGTACGACTCCCGCCCCTCGGCGGTGTCGACCGTGGTGTCGACGGTGTGCGTGAAGACGGCGGCGCCCGGGAAGGTCTGGATCATCGCATCGCTCGAGACGCACGACACCACCCGCCACCCGGAGTCGACCCACTCACCCCAGAGCCGCTCGTAGCTCGCACGGTCGGGGAGTCGATCGGACTCGGTGTGGAAGACGAAGGTGGCTTCGGGAGCGAACAGGGAGAAGTAGCGGTCGCCGTCCGTTGCGGCGAAGGCGGCGACGATCGCCGCGGCCGCTGCTGCGACGGCGGATTCCTCGGGCATCCTCGAATCGCTCATGGCGTCTCCGTCCCAGCCGGCGCCATCGCGCTCAGCAGCTCGTACACGACGTGGCTGGCGGCGACCGCGGTCAGCTGCGCGTGGTCGTACGCCGGGGAGACCTCCACCACGTCGGCGCCCACGATGGGCAGGTCGCCGAGGGCCCGGAGAATCCGAAGCAGCTCCCGGCTGGTCAACCCGCCCGCCTCGGGCGTGCCGGTGCCCGGCGCATGGGCGGGGTCGAGCACGTCGATGTCGATCGAGATGTACAGCGGCGCTCCCCGGATCCTGGTGCGGATCCGGTCGATCGCCGCGGGGACGCCGTGCTCTTCGAGGTCTTCGCTGGTGACGATGGCGAAACCCAGGCGCGCGTCATCGCTGAGGTCGCTCTTGTCGTAGAGGGGCCCGCGGATCCCGACGTGCATGCTCGCCGTGAGGTCGATGAGGCCCTCCTCCGAGGCGCGACGGAAGGGTGTTCCGTGCGTCGTGGGCGCCCCGAAGTAGGTGTCCCACGTGTCCAGATGTGCGTCGAAGTGCAGCACGGCGACCGGGCCGTGCTGGGCGGTGACCGCACGCAGGAGCGGGAGGGCGATGGTGTGATCTCCCCCGATCGCGACGAGCCGCGCGGCGCGCTCTCCGAGCCGCCTTGCCGCAGCCTCGGTCTCGGCGACGGCGGCGTCGATGTCGAACGGATTGGCTGCGACGTCTCCGGCGTCGGCGACCTGCTGGGCGCCGAAGGGGAAGACGTCCTGAGCCGGGTTGTAGGGCCGGAGGAGTCGAGAGGCTTCGCGGACATGCGAAGGCCCGAAGCGGGCACCGGGCCGGTAGCTCACCCCACTGTCGAAGGGCACGCCCACCACCGCGATGTCTGCACGGCCGACCTCGTCGAGGGTCGGGAGCCGCGCGAAAGTGGCGATTCCCGCGAAACGAGGCACCACGCTCGCGTCGACGGGACCGCGCGGAGCGGAGGTGTCAGGGTGTTGCATATGTGTAAACCTTCGATACTCTCTGAGCAACCTGGTGCAGGCACGCTACGCCTGTCGCATCGACGCGTCAAGAGGAGGGGATCCCGTGCGAGCCATCCATCCCACGGCCGATGAGTCGGCGACCCCTATCGGCGCCAAGCTGCGCGCAGCGCGCACCGGGCAGGGAATGTCGCTCTCCCAGGTCGCTGCGACGACCGGGCTGTCGAAGGGGTTCCTGAGCAGGGTCGAGCGCGACGAGACATCCCCGAGTGTGTCCACGCTGGTCCAGCTGTGCCAGGTGCTGTCGCTACCCGTGGGCGCCCTGTTCGCCGAACCCGCGGTGCAACGGGTGTCGTGGGCGGAGGCCCCGCGCATCAACCTCGGCGGCGTGCACGTCGATGACCGCCTGCTTTCCCCGCGCTCCGAGCAGCGCGTACAACTCCTGCGGTCAGAACTCGCACCCGACGCCCACGGCGGTCTCGACCTGTACACGATCAACTGCGACGTCGAGGTGGTGCATGTGGTGTCGGGACGGATGTCGGTGCGCTTCGCCGACCGCAGCATCGCCCTCGAGCCCGGCGACGCCCTCACCTTCCCTGGGCGGGAGCCCCACATGTGGCGGGTGGAAGGGGGCGCCCCGGCGGTCGTCCTCTGGGTCATCGTCCCCGCTCCGTGGAGCGGGTCGGCGTGAGCCCGCCTAGAGCCTGCCCGGGAGGATCGCGTGCCAGTACAGCCAGGGCAGGATCCGGCGGTCGAAGATCCACGACAGCCGGTTCTCGCGATACATCCGCTTCCAGAACGGGATCGTCGGCTTCAGCGCACCTCGGTCGTCGAACTCGGCGAACACCACTGTCGACCGCGACACCGTGAAAGGGCACACCGAGTACCCGTCGTAGCGCGCGGTGGGTTCTGACCCACCGAGAACGGCGTCGAGATTCTTCGCCACCACGTAGCTCTGCTTGCGCAGCGCCCCGCCCGACTTGGAGTTCGTGGTGTCGGCGGCGTCTCCGAGGCTCCAGACGTTCGGGTAGCGCGGGTGCCGGAGCGTCTCGGCGTCGACCTCGACGAACCCGCCGGGATCGTAGGGCGAGGGCAGCGGCGTCGCCTTCAGCCAGTCGGGCGCGGACTGATGAGGCTCCACCGACAGCACGTCGTACGCGAGCTCCTCGTCCTCTCCGTGCGAGCTGATCGTCGCGACCCGGCCGGCGCCGTCGACGGCGACGAGCTCGCTGGAGAACCGCACCTCGATGCCGTACTCCGCCACGATCCGCTCGAGCTCGGCATCGATGTCGGGCAGGCCGAAGATCGTCGGGGTGGGAACGACGAGGATGACCCGGATGTCGCCGAGCACGCCGGTCGCCCGCCAATAGTCGCACGCCTGGTACATCGGCTTCTGCGCGGCTCCCGCGCAGGATGCCGGCCCGGGCGGCTGCACGAAGACGGCGGTCCCTCGACGAAGATCGCGGAGGCGGTGACTGGCCTTGTTCGCCAGATCGGCCTCGTAGTTGGACACCACGTCGGGGGTCGCCAGGGCCTCCTCGAGACCGAGCACGTGGTTCCAGTCGTGCTGCACGCCCGCCGCGACGATCAGGTGCTCGTAACCGAGCTCTCGGCCCGAAGCCAGTGTCACGGCCGATCCCTCGGGATCGATGGCGGTGACGGCATCCTGAATCCAGTCGACGCCCCGGGGGGTGACCTCTCCCTGACCGCGGCTGGTCTCGCTCAGGCGCGCGGTCCCGCCTGCGACGTGCGAGAGGAGAGGCTTGTAGACGTGCTCGCCGTTCGGCTCGATCACCACGACGTCGTCGACGCCGCGGCGCCTCAGGCGTCCGGCGACCGATAGCCCCCCGTTGCCGCCGCCGATCACCACGACCTGCCGAGTAGCCCGACTCACAGGTCGAACTTCTCGTTGTCGCCCTCCATGCGCTCCCCCGTCACCTTCTGCTTCACGAACGCCATGAGGGTCGCCACGCGCCCGCCGGGACTGTCCCAGTACTCCCCGCCCTCGGCGTGGATCTTCATCAGCACGATCTCCGGATCCTCCGGCCCCTCCGGGAACCACGCCTCGAGCGCCGGGTTCCACAGCTCCTTGAGCTTGCCGTTGTCATCGATCAGCTCGGCCCGCCCCGCGAGCGAGAGCCAGGCGTCGTTCGAGCTGAACGACACCCCGACGCGTGGGTCGACCTGCACATGCTCCACGGCCGAGGCGTGCCGACCGATGACGAACCACAGGTCGCCGTCGAACTCCGTCTCCTGCACCGTGAGCGGGTGAGCGGTCAGTGTGCCGTCCGCTGCGCGGGTGGTCACCATGGCGAAGCGGAACTTCTTCAGCATCGCGTTGAGGGTCTCGAGTTCTTCGGTGTCGGCCATCTGCAACGTCCTTCCGTGGGGTACGCCGCCATTCCACCGCGCGCGGCATCGGGACGGGAGCGGTTGACAACGGCGGCGGGGACTGCTCCGTGGGTCGGTCCGCAGAACTCACAGCCCACCTCCAGGTTGGCGGGACCAAAACGACGTCCTCCGCCGTTCTTCTTCATGACGCTGCAGCCAGCCGCGTCATCCGAGGAGGAATCGTGACCCACGACTACCGAACGACACCGGAGGCGCTGAGCCGCCTCACCGATCTGCAGTACCGCGTGACGCAGGAGGACGGCACCGAGCCGCCCTTCCGGAACGCCTACTGGGACAACCACGAGCCGGGGATCTACGTCGACGTCGTCTCCGGCGAGCCGCTGTTCTCGTCGACCGACAAGTACGACAGCGGAACCGGATGGCCGAGTTTCACCCGGCCGATCGACCCCGACGCCGTCACGACCAAGACCGACTGGAAGCTCCTCATGCCCCGCACCGAGGTGCGCTCGAGGAACGCCGACAGTCACCTCGGACACGTCTTCCGGGACGGCCCGCGGGACGCCGGCGGGATGCGCTTCTGCATGAATTCCGCCGCGCTCCGATTCATCCCGCTCGCGGAGCTGGAGTCGCAGGGGTACGGCGCATACCGGAGACTGTTCGAGAACACCGAGAAGGAGAACGCATCATGACCAGTGGACCCACCGACACCGGAGAGATCACCCGCCTGCCTGGCGCCGAGACGGCGGTGCTCGCCGGCGGCTGCTTCTGGGGTATGCAGGACCTCATCCGCCGCCAGCCCGGCGTCCTCCAGACGCGGGTCGGCTACACCGGCGGACGCAATGACCACGCCACCTACCGCAGCCACCCGGGGCACGCCGAAGCCGTGGAGATCGTCTTCGACCCGTCCCAGACGACGTTCCGCGACATCCTCGCCTTCTTCTTCCAGATCCACGACCCGTCGACGCTGAACCGGCAGGGCAACGACATCGGCACGAGCTACCGCTCGGCGATCTTCCCGCTCACCACCGAGCAGGAGCGGGTCGCGCGAGACACCATCGCCGACGTCGACGCCTCGGGCCTGTGGCCGGGGAAGGCCGTCACCACGATCGAGCCCGCAGGCCCGTTCTGGGAGGCCGAGCCCGAGCACCAGGACTACCTGATCACCTATCCGAACGGCTACACCTGCCACTTCCCGCGCGCGGGATGGGTGCTGCCCTCGCGCAGCGAGGCTCCCGCCGGCGCCTGAACAGGTCCGGCGCTCGGGGTCAAGAGCTTCGTCCCGGGCGCCGGCTCGGTCAGGATGGCCCCGACAGAGAGGGGCAGCACATGAGCAAAGACCTGAAGAAGGGCGACCGCGTCAGTTGGAACACGTCGCAGGGTCGCACCCACGGCACCGTGGTGGAGAAGAAGACGAAGGACTTCCAGTTCGCCGGCCAGCACTTCACGGCCAGCGCCGACGAGCCCGCCTACATCGTCGAGTCCGAGAAGAGCGGCGACAAGGCGGCCCACAAGGGCTCGGCGCTGAGCAAGCTCTCCTCGTGACCAGCGCCGACCGCGTGCTACGGTGGACAGGCTTCTCGCGGGTCGCACCGGGCCGCGCCGCATCCGTCCGCTCCGCACACGTGGGAGCGGCACACCGGTCGCCTTAGCGGCCCGAAAAGAAAAAGGAAAGACACGATGGCCACTGGCACCGTGAAATGGTTCAACTCCGAGAAGGGCTACGGGTTCATCGCACCCGACGATGGCTCGGCCGATCTCTTCGCGCACTTCAGCGCGATCACCGGTGAGGGCTTCAAGGAGCTCCACGAAGCGCAGAAAGTCGAATTCGACGCCGAGCGTGGCCCTAAGGGCATGCAGGCTGCGAACATCCGCGCAATCTGATCTTCTTCCGTCAGCCGGCGTCGCCCACTCGGGCGGCGCCGGCTGACTCGTTCCTGGGAACCCCTTCGTATACCGACCGCCCCATACGACGACGCGTAGCCTGGCAGAAGCGATCGGCGCCCGCCTTTGGCTGTTACGGCCACAGCGGTCACGATCGAAATGAGGGCCCCTCATCTCCGCATCCACCATCGAGCCGCGGCTCGGACCCGTTCGCCAGACCTACGCCGGTACGCGGGAGTTCCCCCCTATGGCGCGCGCCTACACCGATGTGTCGCAGATCGTGCGGGAGACGGGGCTCCTCGCCCGCACCCGCTGGTTCTACGCTCTCGTCGGCACCGCGATCGCCCTCGGCTTCGGCGGCGCGATCACCGGATTCATCCTGCTCGGCGACAGCTGGTTCCAGCTGCTCATCGCCGCTGCGCTCGGCATCCTCTTCACGCAGGTCGCCTTCCTCGCCCATGAGGCCGCTCACCGACAGATCCTCGCCTCGGGCCCGGCCAACGACCGTCTGGCACTGATCCTCGGAAACGGGGTCGTGGGCATGAGCTTCTCTTGGTGGGCCACGAAGCACACCCGTCACCACGCCAACCCCAACCGCGTCGGGAAGGATCCCGACATCGAGATCGACACGATCTCGTTCCTCGATGAGGACGCCGCCACCGCCCGGGGGCTTCGCCGCCTCATCACGCGCCGGCAGGGCTGGCTGTTCTTCCCGCTCCTCACCCTCGAGGGGCTGAATCTCCACGCGCTCGCGTTCCGGCACCTGCTGGGCCGCCAGCCGGTCAAGGGCCGCTTCGTCGAACTCGGCCTCCTGGCGCTGCGCTTCGGGGTCATCTGGACGCCGGTCTTCCTGTTCCTTCCGATCGGGATGGCCTTCGCCTTCCTCGGCGTACAGCTGGCGGTGTTCGGTGTGTACATGGGCGCGGCCTTCGCGCCGAACCACAAGGGCATGCCCGTCATCGCCAAGGACGCCAAGCTCGACTTCTTCTCCAAGCAGGTCCGCACCTCGCGCAACGTCAGCGGCGGCTGGTGGGCGACCTGGCTCATGGGCGGCCTGAACTACCAGGTCGAGCACCACCTCTTCCCGAACATGCCGCGACCGCACCTGGCACGCGCGCGGGACATCGTGCGCGACCACTGCGCCACCCTCGGCGTCCCCTACACCGAGACGACGCTGTGGCGCTCGTACGGCATCGTCATCCAGTACCTGAACCGGGTCGGGCTCGCCGCCCGCGACCCGTTCGACTGCCCGATGTCGGCGACCTACCGCCGCGCCTGATCACCCCGACCGGCGTCGGGCATCCGACGGCGTCGGTCATCCGCACCGCGGGGCCGTGCACAACGGCGGGTCCCCGGCGCAACACCCCGATCCTCGCACTCACCGCCCGGGCGTGTCGGACCGCGTCCCCGCGGTGACGCACGCCGACGGGCGGCCTATACCGGCGCTTCGGCGACCCGCAGGAGCGCCTCGCCCGTGAGGCGCTGGGTCGTCCACTCGTCCATGGCGACCGCACCGAGCGCCCGGTAGAACGCGATCGACGGGGCGTTCCAGTCGAGCACCGTCCACTCGAAACGTCGATACCCGCGCTCGACGCACTCGGCGGCGAGCGCCGACATGAGCGCGCGACCGTACCCGCGCCCACGGGCGACGTCGTGCACGTAGAGGTCCTCCAGCCAGATGCCGTGGGTGCCGGTCCAGGTGGAGTAGGTGAGGAACCAGATCGCGATGCCGAAGATGCCGCCGTCGCGCTCGACGACGTGGGCGAAGACGCGCGGGTCGGGGCCGAAGAACGAGGCGGCGAGCGCCTCGACGGTGTTCTCCACCGCGTCGGGCTCTCGCTCGTAGACCGCCAGGGCGGTGATCGCATCGAGGATCCCCGGCTCATCGCCGGGTCGCGCCGGGCGGAGCACGGCGCCGTCGGGAAGGGTACGCGAGGTCACCGGTCGAGCGTACTGGCCCGCAGGGGTCCCTCCAGCCACCGGGCCGCCTCCGACGGTGAGCGGAGCCTGACCACCGTCAGCTCCGGATGATCCGCCGCGAGCGCGGGAAGCCGCTCGACGAAGGTCCGGCGGGTCCGCACCGACCAGCGGACGATGTGCTCGCTGTCGGTGAAGAACGTCCGGAGGGGCGGTTCGACGTTGCCGTTCCAGAGCTCGACCCGCCGCATGCGCCGGCGGAGAGTCCGACGGATGACGCGCGGGAAGGTCCGCGTCCAGTAGGGCAGGTCGAGCCAGACGAGGATGTCCGCCCGCGCGGCGATCAACGGGCGAGCCGGGGCGTACTGCCACTCCGTCACCCACGCATCCCGGCCCACCAGCTCGACGACGTCGGCGAAAAAGGTGGGGCGCTCGGTCCACCCGGGTCCGTGGAACAGCCCGTCGATCTCGACGTGCGGCACCCCGGTCACCTCCGAGATGCGCGTGGCCAGGGTCGTCTTCCCCACTCCCGACACCCCCGCGACGGCGAAGCGCCGCGGGCGCCCGGGGAGCGGATCATCGACGGCGAGCACCGATCGATGATAGACGGCCGCGGCGTAGCATCCGAGCATGACTCGACCCCCTCGCGACCCGTGGCCGCCCCTCGCCGTCTTCTTCGTCGCCCTCGCCCTCGCCGGGCTCGTGTCGACCTTCGCCTTCAACGCCTGGGCCGTCGTGGAGATGCGGAATTACCTCGGCGATCTCGTCTCCAGCGGCCCGGCGGTCTCGTCGATCACGGTCGACCTCCTCGTCGTCGCGATCGCCGCCTGCGCCGTCATCGTGGTCGAGGGGCGGCGCCTGAAGATCCGCTTCTGGTGGCTCTACATCGTGCTGTCGGGCGTCACCGCGATCGCGTTCACGTTTCCGCTGTTCCTCGCGATGCGCGAGCGGCGGCTGGCCGCGGGCGCCGCGCGCGCTGCGGAGGAGTCACGCTGACGGCGTCGGTGGAGGTGGCGGTGTCAGTGGCGTTGGCGGTGGCAGTGGCGGTGGCTACTGAGCCTCGCGCGCGGAGCGGCATCGGGAGGCGGTGGATGCGCGGCTCGTCGTCCTCCTCGTGGAGGAGGTATTCGATGGCCCGTCGGCCGAGCTCGTAGTGCGGGATGGCGAAGGTCGTCAGGCCCGGGTGCAGCCAACCGGCCAACTGGTGGTCGTCGAAGGAGACGATCGCGGGGGCTCCGCCCCCCGGAGCGCCGGTGGGGGCAGCCCTATCCTCCGCGGCGTTTGCGCATCTGGGCGAGGGGCATCGTCAGTCGCGGGTTGCCGGAGAGCGCGCCCTCGTGCCGCTCGAGGAACGCCCAGTAGGCCCGCGTGTAGGCGGAATCCCGGGCCTCGCGATCGCTCCCCCACCACGACCCCATCTTCTGCAGGTACGCGCCCCCCGAGACGTAGGGCTTCGTCGCCACGCCCCCGCCGTCGGCGAACTGGCTCATGCCCTGGACGTTCGGCACCATCACCCACTCGTACGCATCGATGAACAGCGCCGAGTACCAGTCGAACACCGCGCGCGGGTGGTATCCCTGCAGCAGGAACCAGTTGCCGAGCACCATCAGCCGCTCGATGTGGTGGGCGTAGCCGTAGTGGTGCACCCGCTCGAGCACGGTGCGCACCGGAAGCGGGATGTCGGTCGGGACATCCTTCCCGGTGTACCACCAGTCTTCGAGCACCCGGGTGAGGCCGAAGTGATTGGCATCGATGAGGTCGGGGTCTGCGCGGTACGACCCGCGCATGTACTCGCGCCAGCCGATCACCTGGCGGAGGAATCCCTCGAGCGATGACAGCGGCACGTCGTCGCGCGCGCCGAGCGCCGCATCGACGACCTCCCCTACCCGGAGGAGGCCGCTGTTGAGGAAGGCGCTGATGGTGGCGTGGAAGAGGAAGGGTTCGCGCGGGGCCATCGCGTCTTCATAGCGGCCGAAGAGCGACAGCCGTTCCCGGACGAAGACGTCGAGCCACGCGCGCGCCTCGGCCGGGGTCACCGGCAGCCAGAAGTCGGCGGGATCGCCGGGGTGATCGGGGAAGCGCTCCGCGATCTCGGCGATGACCTCCGTCGTGATGGCGTCGTGGACGACGACGGGGAGGGCGGGGATGTCGAGCCCTCCCTTCGGGAGCGGATGCCGATTCTCGGCGTCGAAGTTCCAGCGTCCGCCCACGGGGTCGCCGCCGTCCATGAGGATGCCGGTGCGGGTGCGCTGCCAGCGGTAGAAGTCCTCCATCTTCGCGCGGGGGTGACCGGCGAACCACCGGTCGATGTCGCCTGCGGAGGTGAGGAAGAGCCCGTCGGGATAGATCCGGGTCGCGAGCCCCTCGTCGCGGCAGATCCGGGCGATGCGCCGGTCCACGCCTCGGTCGGTCGCGCTCATCCACGCCAACCCATCGATCCCGTGCTCGCGGATGAGACGCCGCAGCCCATCGGCGAAGCTCCACTCCTCACCCAGACGCAGGTGCGCGACCCGCCGCCCGTCCGCCCCGACGCGCGCCGCCGCGTGACGGAGTCCTGCGAGAAGGAGGACGATCTTGTGGGCGTGGAACGGACGGCGGGTGAGGGCCGACTCGGCCTCGACGAAGAAGATGACGTCGATCTCGGGATCGTCGTACGCCGGGTGCTCCTCGAACAGCTGGGTCGCGAGCACGAGGGCGGCCTTCATGCCGTCATCCTTTCACCGCTCCGACCGACCGGGGCCGTTCTAGGCTCGGGCGTATGGCCGCTCACGACGTCGTCGTCATCGGCGCGGGGGTGGCGGGACTCCGCGCCGCACAGCGCCTCGCACGGGCGGGTCGCGACGTCGTGGTGCTCGAAGCCGCCGACGAGGTCGGCGGCCGGGAACGCACCGACGCCGTCGACGGGTTCCTCCTCGATCGGGGCTTCCACGTGCTGAATCCGGCCTACCCGGCGATCCGGCGGTGGGTGGATGTCGCGGCGCTCGACCTCCGACCGTTCCCGGTTGGGGTGAGGGTGCGTCGCGAGGACCGTTCGGTGCGGCTGGCGCACCCGCTGCGTCATCCGGACCTCATCCCCGCTTCCCTCGCGAGCGGTCTCGTCCGCCCCCGCGACCTCGTCGCGCTCGTACGCTGGATCGCTCCGGCCCTGGCGAGCCCGCGCCGCGTGATCACCGGCCGCGATGGCGCGCTCCGCGACGGGTGGGATGCGGCGGGGCTTCGCGGCCCGCTCCGCCGGGAGGTGCTCGAGCCGTTCCTCGCCGGCGTCATCGCCGACGACACCGGCGCCACCTCCGACGGCTTCACCCGGCTCCTCGTGCGCATGTTCGCCCTCGGCCGGCCCGGCCTTCCCGCAGCGGGCATCGGCGCGCTCCCCCGGTGGCTCGCCGATCGTGCCCGGGCAGCCGGCGCCGACATCCGGCTCGGTCATCGGGTGCTCGGGCACGGCCGCGTCCCCGGCGGGCGAGACGTGGCAGTCGCCGGAGGGGATCCGGTCCGGGCGAAGGACGTCGTCATCGCCGTCGGACCCGAAGCGGTGTCGGACCTCACGGACCTTCCTGCGCCCGCGATGAGGGGCTTGCAGACCTGGTGGTTCGCCGCCGAGGCCGAGCCGGCGGCATCCGATCTCCTCGCCGTCGACGGCCGGCGTCGCGGACCGGTGGTGAACACCGCGGTCATCTCCCGCACCGCCCCCGGCTACGCCCCGAAGGGCGGACATCTCGTCCAGGCGACATGCCTCCTTCCGGCCACCGCGGCGGCCACCGAGAGCGAGGTGCGACGGCAGCTGGTCGACCTCTGGGGGCCGGATGTTCCAGGCTGGCGTCTGGTTCGACGCGACGACATCCCGTACGCCCTCCCCGCACAGCGTCCGCCCCTGCGCGTCACGAGCCCCGCCTGGATCGGCGAGCACCTGCTGATCGCCGGCGACCACCGCGACACCGCGTCGATCCAGGGCGCCCTCGTCTCGGGCGACCGGGTCGCGAAGGCGCTCCTGAGCGAGTAGCGAGCAGTCGGTCAGCGTCCGCCGGCCTCGGCGATGGCGCTCAGGGCGGTGACGATGATGAGGCCGTTGACGAAGAAGCCGATCACCGAGTGCGTCATCACGCGCCAGCGCATGCGGCGGTCGCGCACCTCGACATCCGAGGCGGCGAGGCTGACCGCGACGGTGTAGGCGAAGTAGGCGAATTCGAGGATGCCCGGCGCCGAGGTTCCCGGGAAGCGCAGCGGCTGGTCGCCGGCCCGGTAGTACAGCTGCAGGTACAGCTGCGCGAACCCCCAGTGCAGCAGCATCCACGCCAGCAGCATCGCCCAGATGCCCACCACGTTCAGCACCGGGGTGAGGGCGTCGTCGGGCTCGAGGAAGATGTGCTGAACCGTCGCGACGACGCCGACGGCACTCGTGAAGATGGTGGCCGCGAGCGAGATCGTCCGCGGCACGAGGCCGAGTTCCATGATGAGAGGCGGCCCGTCGGTCGCCGCCCAGCGCCCGGCCGCCCAGAGAACGACCCACACCCCGGCGGCGTACACCGTGCCGACGCCGCACCACGCCACGAGGAGTCCGGCGGAAGCGCTCGAGGTCGGGGCGACGATGAAAAGCAGCCCGAGGACGACGAGCGTCGCCTGCAGCACGGTGCTGAGCACGAAGCCCCACACCGCCGTGCGCCATCGCGACGCCCCCGCCGTCCACGCCCAGGTGCGTCGAGTCGTCGTCGCCACGGTCACCCCTCCCCGGGCGATCATACGAACTCCGGCCACGCAACCCGTTCCACCCTGCGGAGCGCCGGTGATTCACTGACCCGATGACCACGACCTCCCGCCCCGTCCGCCAGAGCCAGAACCTCTGGTCGGGCGTGCTCTTCGGCGTCGGCCTCATCGCATTCGTCGACGAGAGCGTGTTCCATCAGATCCTCGGGTGGCACCACTTCTACGACCTGTCGACGCCGACGGCGGGACTCGTCTCCGACGGCCTCTTCCACGCACTCAGCTGGTTCGCCACGATCGCAGGGCTCTTCCTCTTCGCCGACCTTCGGCGTCAGCAGGCGCTTCGAATGCGTCGCTGGATCGGCGGGGTGCTCCTCGGTGCAGGCGGTTTCCAGCTGTACGACGGGCTGGTGCAGCACAAGGTGCTGGGTATCCACCAGATCCGCTACGTGCCCGAACTCCTCGTCTACGACCTCGTCTGGAACCTCACCGCCGTGGCGATGGTCGTCGGCGGAGTGGTCCTCGTCGCCGCCACCCGGCGGACGGCGACGGCGTGATGCACGCGCACGAGGTGATGCACGCGCGCGGCACCGCCGCCGGATCCCCGGTCGAGGTCATCGCACTCGTCCTCGCCGCCGGGGCGATCGGCGGCTACGTCGCCGGAGTGGCGGCGAGTCGCCGGCGCGGGCGGCCCTGGCCGCACCACCGGACCGCGGCGTGGGTGCTCGGGATCGTCGCCGCCGCGGCATCGGTCATCGGTCCCCTCGCATCGGAGGCACACGACAGCTTCGTCGCGCACATGACCGGGCATCTCCTCGCCGGAATGGTGGCGCCCCTCCTCCTCGTCCTCGCCGCTCCCGTCACCCTGGCCCTTCGGGCGCTGGCGGTGACACCCGCGCGACGCGTATCGCGCCTGCTGTCGTCGCCGGCGGCTCGCGTGATCGCGCACCCCGTGACGGCGGCGGTCATGAGCGTGGGCACGCTGTGGCTCATCTACCTCACGCCGATCGTGTCGGCCATGCAGCAGAGTGCGCTCGTGCACGCCGCCGTGCACCTTCACCTCGTCGTCGCGGGATTCGTCTTCACCGCTTCGATCATCGGCCTCGACCCGGCCCCGCACCGCGCGCCACGGCCCCTCGTGGCCGCCGTGCTCGTGCTCGCGATCGCCGGGCACGCGGTGATCGCCAAATGGCTCTACGCCGATCCGCCCGGTGGGTTCGACGTGACCGATGTCAGAGACGGCGCGCAGGTGATGTATTACGCCGGGGCGTACGTCGAGGCGGTGATCGTGGTCGTCTTCTGCGCCGGCTGGTATCGCGACGTCGGTGCGCGCCGGCGCCGCGCGGTCCGAGCGTGACGGCGTCAAGCCCCGGGTGCGGCTTCGTCGACCCTCAGAACATCCACGGCTCCACACCCTCCATGCCGCCCGAACCCTCGCGGGGCGGATCGGCGATGACCGGCGGAGGCGACCAGCGACGCCGGAGGCGGCGCACCAGCGCGTTCCGCGCGAGCCCGGCGGCGCCCGTGCGCCCGGCACGGAAGCGGATGAGGTCCGAGGCGCGAGGACCGGTCGGGATGTCCCGCGGCAGCGACCCCGATGCGACGATCCAATCGGGAAGGAACAGCAGCCGCAGCGCACCCCGCAGGCGCTCCGACTCGAAGACGCTCTCGGTGTCGAGCTGCTCGTCGAGAAGCTCCGTCAGCGCCTCCGCCGCGGCGGGGTGGCCGACGAGCGCGGCCAGGGCGGGGGCCGACGCGACCCCGACGGGATCGGAGAGCACGTCCCGGTCGGCGCCCGGCTCCTCCGACGGGTCGCTGCAGTAGCGCGTCACCTCGTCATCGCCCTGCCAGGCGACGAGGCCCAGCTGTCTGTCGCGACGCACGCGCGCGACGAGCACCGTGGCATCCAGACGCTCAGCGACGACAGCTCCGACCTCGACGATGCCGCGGCGCCCGCTCGCGACGACGCCGGCGCCCGGATCGCCGAGGGCGATGAGCCAGCCGTCCCCCTCGGGGGCGAGCCAGCCCGAGAAGCGCAGGTCGCGGAGCACCGTCTCGAGGGCCGCGCCCGTGGCATCCGTCCGGAGCATCAGGGCACCGTAGGAGTCTCCGTCGGGCCCGCCCACCTCGCCGGGAACGCTGATCGGAAGGTACGCCATCGTCGAAGCGGCCCGACTCTCAGGCGTCGGCCTTCTCGCTCCCCGCTTCAAGGACGTCACCGGCCGGAAGCTCCTGGTGACCGCCGAACTGGAGGCGCATCGCCGAGAGGACCTGATTGGCGAAGTGGTCCTCGCCCCGGGATGCGAAGCGCTCAAACAGCGAGGCGGCGAGCACCGGCGCGGGCACCCCCGTGTCGACGGCGGCCTTCACGGTCCAGCGCCCCTCTCCGGAGTCCGAGACGCGCCCGGCGAGCCCGTCGAGGGTGGGGTTCTCCGTCAGTGCGGCAGCGGTGAGGTCGAGCAGCCACGAGGAGATGACCGAGCCGCGGCGCCAGAGCTCGGTGACCTTGGGGGTGTCGATGGTGAACTGGTAGAACTCCGGCTCCTCGAGCGGCGCGACCTCGGCCGAGTGCTCGGCCTGCGTGACGCCGGCGTCGGCGTGCTCGAGGATGTTCAGCCCCTCGGCCAGTGCCGCCATGACGCCGTATTCGATGCCGTTGTGCACCATCTTCACGAAGTGGCCGGCGCCCGACGGCCCGCAGTGGAGGTAGCCGAGCTCCTCGGGGGCGTAATCGCCGGTGCGGCCAGGAGTCCGGGCGACCTCGCCCGACCCCGGCGCGATGGTGCGCAGCACCGGCTCGATGCGGCGGAAGGCCTCGTCGGGCCCGCCGACCATGAGGCAGTAGCCCCGCTCGAGTCCGAACACCCCGCCGGATGTCCCGACATCGACGTAGTGGATGCCGCGGTCTTTCAGCGCCGCAGCCCGGCGGACGTCGTCGCGGTAGTTGGAGTTGCCGCCGTCGATGATGATGTCGCCCGGTTCGAGCACCTCGGCCACCTGCGCGACGACGGAGCCGGTGATCCCGGCGGGAATCATCAACCACACCACCCGCGGGGCCTCGAGCTTCGCGGCGAGGTCGGCGAAGTCGTCCGCTCCCGTCGCGCCCTCGCCGGCAAGGGCGGTGACCGCCTCGGGATTGACGTCGTACACGACGCAGTCGTGCCCGTCGCGCATCAGTCGGCGGACGATGTTCGCCCCCATCCGTCCCAGTCCCACCATCGCCAGTTGCATCGTCTCTCCTCGTCGCCGGTCGGGAAGGCGTTTCGAGCGCCCTGTCGGCAGTCTAGGGAGCGGCGGCGCCGTCGCACCCCCCTTGCGACCCGCCGGGAGATCCGCTCGCCGGGTACCACCGGTCCCCGACCCGTGCAACACCTGCCCCGTCGCCGGGCCGCTCACTAAGGTCGGAGGCGAATCCCGTCCGATTGGAGCACCCGTGGCCACCACGACCGAGAACACCAGCACCGCCCCCCGCAACAAGCGTCGGCCGGCGCGCGGCGCCGAGCTGACCGACGAGCAGAATGCCGAGAAGGGCTTCCAGGCCTCCGAGGAGCTCAGCGACAACCTCCAGCGCGTCCTCGTCGACCTCATCGAGCTGTCGCTGCAGGGCAAGCAGGCGCACTGGAACGTCGTCGGGACGAACTTCCGCGACACGCACCTGCAGCTCGACGAGATCATCGAGGCCGCCCGCGAGTTCGCCGACACCGTCGCCGAGCGCATGCGCTCGCTGCACGCCCTTCCCGACGGCCGCAGCGACACCGTGGCGGAGACCACGACCCTTCCCGAGTTCCCGCAGGGCGAGATCGCCACCACCGAGGTCATCGACTTCATGACCGAGCGTCTCGACGCCGTGGCGACGACCGCCCGCGAGGTGCACGATGACGTCGACGACGAAGACCCGACCAGTGCCGACATCCTCCATGCGATCCTCGAGCGCGTGGAGCAGCTGTCGTGGATGGTGAGTGCCGAGAACCGGACGCCGCAGAAGCGCTGACCAGCGGAGAACGAGAAGAGCGGATGCCGGAGGTCCGGCATCCGCTCTTCCTGTTCTCCGCCTCCGGTTACGGCGTCGGCGAACCGCCGGTGACGGCCAGGGTCTCTCCGGAGACGTAGCTGGACTCCGCCGAGGCGAGGAAGACGTAGGCGGGAGCGAGCTCGGCCGGCTGGCCGGCGCGACCGAGCGGCGTCTGCTCGCCGAACTGCTCGATCTTCTCCTGCGGCTGCCCCTCGGTCACCTGCAGCGGTGTCCAGATCGGCCCGGGGGCGACCGCGTTCACGCGGATGCCCTTGGGAGCCAGCTGCTGCGCGAGCGCCTTGGTGAAGGCGTTGATGGTCGCCTTCGTCGAGGCGTAGTCCACCAGGATGTCGGAGGGCTGATACGCCTGGATCGACGTGGTGTTGATGATCGTCGACCCGGCGGGGAGGTGGGCGAGCGCCGCCTTGGTGATCCAGAACATCGCGTACACATTCGTCTTGAAAGTGTCGTCGAACTGCTCGTCGGGGAGGGTCTCCAGATCCTCATTGAAGACCTGCTTGCCGCCGTTGTTCACGAGGATGTCGAGACCCCCGAGGCCTTCCACGGCGTCGGCGACGAGACCACGGCAGTACTCGGGATCGCGGAGGTCGCCGGGGTAGACGCGGACGGTGACACCGGCGTCCTGACAGATCTTCGCCACGCGGTCGGCGTCGACGTTCTCCTCGGGCAGGTACGACATCGCCACGTCAGCACCCTCGCGGGCGAACGCGATCGCGGTGGCCGCCCCGATTCCGGAGTCGGCGCCGGTGATGAGGGCTTTGCGGCCCTGAAGTCGGCCGGAGCCGCGATAGGTGTCCTCGCCGAGGTCGGCCTTGGGCTCGAGCTCGGCGTCGAGGCCGGGTTCGGGCTGCTTCTGCTTCTTCGGGTCGAAGCCGGCGTAGAGCTCTGCCGGATTGACGAACGTGTACTGATCGCGAGCCATGGTTCCTCCTGCGATGGGGGCGGGTGGTCGGTATCCACGCTAGGAACCCCGGTGTCATTCGCGTCGGGGTTGCGCGGGCGAAGGCGAGCGGGTACGCGCAGCTTCGAGGCACGCATGCGTGTTGAGCGGCGTCGGAGACGGTCGATACTGTGAGGCGTCGAGGCGGGTCCATACGGAGCGACCGCGGGAAAGAGATGTCGATGAGCGACCCGAACGCGCCGGCTGCGGGCGACGCCCAGCCCGTCCCGCCCCCTCCGTACGCCCCTCCCGCGCAGGGCGGGCAGTTCCCGGCACCCGGCTCTCCCCCGCCACCGGGCTCTCCCCCGCCGTACGGGGCTTACCCTCCCTACGCCCGTCCGCCGCAGTATGCGGCTCCGACGCACTACGCGCCGCCAGGGCAGTACGCGCCGTCAGGGCAGTACGCCCCGCGGCCGCAGTACGCCCCGCCGCCGGGGTACGGACCGGCCGGGTTTCCTCCGGGCGGCCCGAGCGCGCCGGATCCGCGCCCGAAAGTGCTCGCGATCATCGCGCTCGCTGTCGCAGGCGTCGGCCTGCTGCTGTCCTTCGTCCCTCTGACCGGGTGGGTCTCGGGCATCCTGCTGCTCGGATCATTCGTGCTCGCGATCGTCGCCCTGGCACTGAAGTCGCAGGGCGGCAAGCCGCTGAGTATCGCCGCTCTCGCGATCTCGGTGCTCGGCTGGATCATCGCGATCGTCGTGGCGCTCGTGTCGGTGTTCCTCGCGGCCGTGCAGACGGCTCAGACGATCGACGAGGGCTTCCCCGGCCCGGGCGGCCCCTTCGGCGAGCAGGCCGACCCGGTACCCGCCGCCGAGGCGATCGAACTCGTCGAGACGGCGTTCGGCCGCGACTCCTTCGACCCCGAGGTGTGGTGGTACGTCGTCATCCTCGACAACCCCGACGTCGGCGCGGTCTACGAGTTCAGCGACGTGACCATCGAGGCCGTCGACGCCGCCGGCACGATCCTCGACACCTCGACCGACTATCTCACCATCCTTCCGGGGCAGGTCGCCCTCGTCGGCAGCTTCTACGAGGTCGGAAGCGCCGAGATCGCCGCGCTGCAGGTCAGCGGCCCCGACCCGAGCGCGGCGGTCTCCGCTCCGACGGCGGGTCCCGGCACCCTCGATGCCGCAGAGCTCACCGCCACGTCGGATGACGTCGTCACCGAGGTGACCGGCACCGTGAGCGGAACGTTCGCCGAGGATCAGGAGTACGTCGGAATCGCCGTCGTCGCGCGCGATCCCGGTGGCGAGATCATCGGGGGCACATCCGCCTTCGTCGAGCGGCTGCCGGCTGAAGGCGCCGCCACCTTCGAGGCGACGTTCTTCACTCCGCTTCCCGGCGACACGACCTACGAGGCGTATCCCTTCCTCTGACCGCGCTCAGCGATCGGCGAGGGCGGAGTCGTCGATGACCTCGCGCATCGTCAGTGCGGCCGAGACGAGCGCCAGGTGACTGAGGGCCTGCGGCAGGTTGCCCCAGAACGCGTGGTCGCCTGCGGCGATCATCTCCGCGTAGATGCCGACGTCGTTGCCGAGGGTGACCAGTTCGTCCATGAGCGCCATCGCCTCGTCGTGCCGTCCGACGCACGCGAGTGCCGCCGCGCGCCAGAAGGCGCAGGCGACGAACGTCGCCTCTTCCTCCGCCATGCCGCTGTAGCGGTACAGCAGCGGCCCCGCGCCGAGCTCCGCCGCGAGCGCGTCGATCGTGGCCGACATCCGCTCCCCGCGATCGAAGCCGCTCATGGCGTGGAGAAGCACCGACGAATCCAGGGCCGCTGCTCCCGGGTACATCACGTACGCGCCCCGGGCCGGTGACCAGCCCTTCTCCTCGATCCACGATCGGATGCGATCGCGCTCCGCGCGCCAGCGCTCGGGGCTCCCGGGAATCGAGCCCTGCTCGGCGAGGTGCACGGCATCGTTGAGGGCCTGCCAGCACCCCATCTTCGATGAGGTGTAGTGCCGCTCCTCGGGCAGCTCCCACATTCCCGAGTCGGGGTTGCGCCACACATCGCACGTGCGGTCTGCCATGGCGGACAGCATCCGGCCGGTCTCGACGTCGAGGATGTTCCCCGCGTCGACGTAGGTGCGGCAGATCGCGAAGAGATCGCCGTACACCCCCAGTTGCAGCTGACCGTGGGCCGGATTGCCGGTGATGACCGGGCCGATCCCGCGCCACCCGGGAACATCGCGCTCGACGACGCCGGGGCAGATGTCGCCATCGAGGGTGTAGAACACGTGGAGGTCGGGCCCGTGCGCGCGGATCGTCCGCAACAGCCACGAGATCGCCGCGTGGGTCTCCTCGCGCAGGCCGAAGCCGACGAGGGCGTGCGCGGTGTAGGCGAGGTCGCGCACCCACGCCAGGCGATAGTCCCAGTTCTTTCCGCCGTCTGGGCTCTCGGGAAGCGAGGTGGTCGCGGCGGCCGCGATCGCGCCCGTGGGGCTGTTGATCAGCAGTTTCAGCGTCAGAGCGCTGCGCTGCACGTGCGCCGCCCACGGACCGTCGTACGAGAACTCCCGCGACCAGTGCTGCCAGCTCTCGATCGTGCGGTCGATGCCGCGGTCGACGTTGGCGGGAACGGGGAGGTGAAGCGGCTCGTCATGGGTCGCGACGACGATGAGCAGGCGCCGCGATCCCTCGTCGACCTCGAACGCCCCCGACAGCGATGGCACAGGGACTCCGGTGGGGTCGGGCTCGACGGGCCCGTGCCCCTCACCCACCACCGCCACCGTCGTGTCGCCCGAACGCAGCACTGCGGCGTGGTCGGCGCGTGTCTCGATCCACGGGGACGCGGTCTGCAGCGAGGTGCCTGGTCGCACCCGCCAGCGAAACGCCATCGACCCTTCGACGCCGTCTACCCGCCGTGCGAGTTCGGCCCAGGGCAGGCGGCCGGCGATACCGGTGACCAAGGCGTCGGTGACGCGCGCGACGCCGCCCGCGGTGGTGAACGTCGTCTCCAGCACGTTCGTGTCCGGGAGGTAGCGCCGCGCCATCTCGTAGGGCGACACCGGCTCCAGTTCGATGCAGCCGCCGTTGTCGTCGTCGAGAAGGCGCCCGAAGACCGGCAGGTCGCCGAGGCCCGGCAGGGGCATCCAGTCCACCTGACCCCGGGTGCCGATGAGAGCGACCGTGCGGCCGTCGCCGATCGGCGCGTACGACCGGAGGGGTTCGCCGGCTGTCATCGCCCGCTCATCGGACGAGGTCGGTGGTCACTTCGACGACGTAGATCGCGACGAGGATCGCGAACACTCCGGCGGCGAGGGCGCCCATCAGCCACGCGAGGGTGCGGTTCTGCGCGCGGATGTCTCCGGGCCGCCGCGACACCAGGAGCATGGCCAGCCACATCCCGACCGCGAAGAGGATTCCGATGAGGGGGAGGATGAGCTGCAACTGGAACGCCAGGACGTACAGCACCACGGCGACGACGGCCAGCACCGCCGACGGCACGAGCCAGCGCGATGCGGCGCCGTGCTGCAGCGACCGCTGGTTGGTGAGGTCGGTCGGGTCGGGCGGGGGCTGGCGGTCGGGGACCTTCTCGGGTCCGTGCGGCGTTCGGCGGGGATCGGACATGGGCCTCCTTCTCGGTGTCGTCTCACTGTTCCCCTCCTCGGAAGGTCGAGGCGGGGGGTTGACAGCGGGTGCCCGTCAAGCCCTCCCCTCGTGGGCGGTTCGGCCCGTACGGTGACCGGACGACACCGACGAAAGGACCGCCATGATCCGCGCCCTCGCACTGAACTGCACTCTGAAGTCCTCTCCCGATTCCTCGAGCACCGAGCTTCTCGCCGGTCAGGTGCTCGACGCCCTCGCTCCCTTCGGCGTCGAGAGCGAGACCATCCGCGTGGTCGACCACGACGTCAAGCCCGGGGTCACCGCCGACGAAGGCGACGGCGATGCCTGGCCCGCCCTTCGTGAGAAGGTGCTCGCCGCCGACATCCTCGTCTTCGCCACCCCCACCTGGGTGGGGCACCTCTCCAGCGTCGCGCAACGGGTGCTCGAGCGGCTCGATGCCGACATCTCAGAGACCGATGACGCCGGCCGGCCGCTCATGGCGGGGAAGGTGGCCGTCGCCGTCATCGTCGGCAACGAAGACGGTGCGCACGCGATCGCAGCGGACCTGTTCCAGGGACTCAACGACGTCGGGTTCACCATCCCCGCGCAGGGGAGCGTGTACTGGAACGGTGAGGCGATGGGCTCGGTGGACTACAAAGACCTCGACGAGACGCCCGAAAGCGTCGCGAGCACCACGACGACCCTCGCCCGGCACGCGGCCCACCTGGCCGGCGTGCTGAAGGCCCAGCCCTTCCCGGCGCCCAAGGAGGGCTGACCCGCTCGCGCCGGCTCAGGCCCGGCGCACGAGGCGCGACGCGAGGCGAGCGGTGACGACGGCGGCGAGCACCCACGGCCCGACCACGAGGATGGGGTCGAGCCAGGAGTGCTTGCCGTCCGAGCGTCCGGGGCGAAGGCGGGATGACACGGGGTGCCGCCCGATCTCGCCGAGCACGCCGGTCTGCGTCACGGGGTTATCGGGGCGAAGCGTGACGAACGACCGCAGGTGGGAGCCGATGGCATCCACGCGGTCGCCGACCACCAGCAGAAGCCAGTGAGCGGTCTGGCCCTCGCTGTAGTGGTCGTACGCGTAGCGGCGGATCACCCCGGAGAGCCCGTGGAGAGGCTGCGCGGTGCCGAAGACCGGCGTGACGCGCTCGTGCTCGATCGAGCGTTCCCGGTAGCCGTCGATGGGCTGCTGCTCGGGAAGCTCCCACCGGGCGCCCGTGTCGATGCCGGGCACTTCCCGCGGGAAGGCGGGACGGTCGGCGGGATCGAGATCGGCGCCCCATCCGGGGATGCGGGCACGCAGCTCCTCCGGTGACGGGATGGTGCCGGGCTTTTCAGGGGTGTAGGGCATGGTTCCTCCTCGGAAGACGTGGCGGATCAGACTTCGATGACGGTCTTGATGCAGCCGTCCAGTTTGGCCGAGAACACGTGGTACGCCTCGGCGATGTGCTCCAGCGGGTACCGATGCGTGATGAGGTCGCGCGGGGCGATGTGACCGGCGCGGAGGTGCTCGAGCAGGCGGGGCCACTGGCGGGTCACCGGCGTCTGATTCATCCGAAGGGTCAGCCCCTTGTTCATCGCGTCGCCGAACTTCACCGCGCTGAACAGCGGCCCGTACGCGCCGACGACTGAGACGGTGCCGCCCTTGCGGACGCCGTCGATCGCCCAGTTGAGCGCCACCGGCGAACCGCCCTGCATCTTCAGCTTCGCCGAGGTGACGTGCTGGAGCACGTGGCCGTCGGCCTCCGCCCCCACGGCGTCGATGACCACATCGGCGCCCAACCCGCCGGTCATCTTCTTCAGGGTCAGCACGATGTCGTTCACCTGGCCGAAGTTCACCGTCTCGGCGTGGGCGTAGGACTGCGCCCTTTCGAGTCGGTAGTCCAGGTGATCGACGACGACCACGCGTCCGGCGCCCATCAGCCATGCCGAGTGGGCGGCGGCGAGCCCGACCGGGCCGGCGCCGAACACCACCGCGGTGTCGCCCTCGACGATGTCGGCCAGCTGCGCGCCGAAGTAACCGGTGGAGTAGGCGTCGGTGAGAAGGAGGGCGTCCTCGTCCTGGATGTCGCTCGGGATGACCGAGGGCCCGACATCCGCGAAGGGAACCCGCACGAATTCGGCCTGGCCGCCGTCGTAGCCGCCCGTGGTGTGGGAGTAGCCGTAAATGCCCCCGACCGCGGTGGCGTTGGGGTTGACGTTGTGGCAGTTGGAGAACAGCCCTCGCGCGCAGAAGAAGCACGACCCGCAGTAGATGTTGAAGGGGACCATGACGCGGTCACCGGGTGTGAGCGTCTCCACACCCGATCCGACCTCGTGGACGGTGCCGATGAACTCGTGGCCGAAGGTGTGGCCGATGCGGGTGTCGGGCATCATCCCGTGGTACAGGTGCAGGTCGGACCCGCAGATGGCGGCGAGCTCGACCTTCACGATCGCGTCCTGCGGATGCTCGATCCGCGGTTCCGGCTTCTCCTCGACCCGCATCTTGTACGGGCCGCGATATGTCATGGCCTTCATCGGTTCTCCTCGCAGATCAGGTCCCCCCACCCTGCCGACCGCTGCCGAGCCGGGGCATGGGGTTGCCATTCCCGGCTCAGCCGCTAGCATCCACGTTCCCCTCCGACAAGCCCCGGGCCGCAGGAACCGGCCGTCCGTAGCGTCGCGAGAGACCCCGCACGCGCGGGAATCGTCACGAAAGGGGCCGACATGGCGCGCAGTCGCATCGACACCATCGCCGACGGGGTGTACCACCTGGAAAAGGCCGACACGAACTGCTACCTCGTGGTGAACGACGGCATCACCCTCATCGACGCCGGGTTGCCCCGCACCTGGCCGCTCCTGGAAGAGGCGCTTCGCCGGATCGGGGCGACACCGGCCGACATCGACGCGGTGGTGCTCACCCATGCCCACTTCGATCACGTGGGGATGTGCGACCGGTTGGTGCACGAGCACCACGTGCCGATCCACGTCCACGACCGCGACCGGCTGATGGCGCGGCACCCCTACCGCTACGCGCATGAGAAGCCGCGGTTCTCGTACCCACTGCGGCATCCTTCCGGGTTCGCCGTGATCGCCCGGATGGCGGCCGCCGGCGCCCTCGGGGTGAAGGGCGTCGACGCCCGCGGACAGGTGGAGCCGGGACATCCGCTCGACGTCCCCGGGGGACTCGTGCCGGTGTGGTCGCCCGGGCACACGATGGGCCACTGTGCCTATGTGCTGCCGGGTTCGGGCCTGTTGTTCAGCGGCGACGCGATCGTCACGCTCGATCCCTACACCGGGCGCACCGGCCCGCGGATCGTCGCCGGGGCCGCGACGGCCGACAGCGCGACGGCGCTCGACCGGCTCGACGCCCTCGCCGCCACCGAGGCTCAGGTGGTCCTTCCCGGCCACGGCCGTCCCTGGCGTGACGGAGTGGTGTCGGCGGTCGCCGCGGCGCGCGAGGCCGGGCCGTCCTGACGTTCGCCGAGGGTCGCAAAGCGGCCGCGACCTGTCAACCCCGGCGACGGGCGACGAAGGCGACCCTAACGTCGCCACCACACGAGCGAAAGGATGACGACCTATGTTCTTCCACCGGCAGGAACTGCAGTTCGACGCGAAACCCGACAAGACCGATGCGATCTTCGCCCGCCGCCTGCAGGAGGTGCTCGGCGGTCAGTACGGCGAGATCACCGTGGCGATGCAGTACGGCTTCCAGGCCTGGAACGCCCACATCCCCGGCAAGTACCGCGACCTGCTCTTCGGCATCGGTGCGGAGGAATTCGGGCACGTGGAGATGCTGGCGATCATGATCGCGCAGCTGCTGGAGAAGGCGCCCATCGAGCAGTCGGAGGCCGCTGCGGCAGCCGACCCGGTCCTCGGCGCGGTGATCGGCGGCATGGATGTGCAGCACGCGATCGTCGCCGGCGCCGGCGCCCGCCCGGTCGACAGCAACGGCAACCCGTGGCAGGGCTCGTACGTCACCGCCAGCGGCAACCTGCTCGCCGACTTCACCGCGAACGCCAACGCCGAGATGCAGGGGCGCCTCCAGGTCGCACGGCTCTACAACATGACCGACGACCACGGCGTCCGCCGGATGCTGTCGTTCCTCCTCGCCCGAGACACGATGCACCAGAACCAGTGGTTGCGGGCCGCCGCAGAACTGCGCGAAGAGGGCGTGGAAGACCTTCCGGTACCCCTGAACTTCCCGCTCTCGCAGGAGCACCGCGACGTGAGCTACCAGTACCTGAACTTCTCCGACGGCGCGGCCGCGGCCGAGGGCAGCTGGGCCTCAGGTCCCACCCCCGACGGCAAGGGCGAGTTCACCTACCACGACGGTCCGACGACCACCGCGGTCATGCCCCCGCCCACGCAGCCCGACCCCCGCTTCTACGGCACCGACCCGAAGCCGAATCTCATCGACAAGGCGACCGGCGTCGTCAAGGACAAGCTCAGCCACAAGTGAGGGCGATCCTGTCGGGGCGCGTGTAGATGTTCATCGACGCGCCCCGCAGGAACCCCACGAGGGTGAGGCCGGACGACTCGGCTAGTTCGACCGCGAGCGAAGACGGCGCCGAAACGGCGGCGAGGATCGGGATGCCGGCCATGACCGCCTTCTGGGCGAGTTCGAAGCTCGCCCGGCCCGAGACCTGCAAGACCGTTCCCGTCAGCGGGAGCCGATCGTTCAGAAGGGCCCACCCCACCGCTTTGTCGACGGCGTTGTGCCGGCCCACGTCCTCGCGTACGACGAGCAGTTCGCCGGTGGCGGCGTCGAACAACGCCGCAGCGTGGAGGCCACCGGTCTTTTCGAAGACGTCCTGCCGCCGGCGGAGTTCGTCGGGGAACCCGCCGAGCGCCTCGGCGGTCACGGTCGCCTCGTCGACGCCGACGTCGTACGACGACACCGTGTGCACCGCGTCGATCGACGCCTTACCGCACAGCCCGCACGAGCTCGTGGTGTAGAAGTTGCGCGCGAGGTCGGGGTCCGGAGGGGCGACACCCGGCGCGAGCGACACATCGAGCACGTTGTAGGTGTTCTCCGCCGCCCCGGCGAGCAGTCCCGTGGTGCCCGGACCCCCGCAATGGATCGCCGAGCGGAACTGGTCCCCGCGCGAGACGACACCCTCCGACACGAGGAACCCGGCCGCCAGTTCGACGTCGTGCCCGGGCGTGCGCATCGTCACCGCCAGCTGCGTCCCCCCGACGCGGATCTCGAGAGGCTCCTCGACGGCGAGCGTGTCGGGACGCCGGCGCGCGGCATCCGTCCCGTCCTCTCCCCCGCCGATGATGACGCGCGTGACGGGCCGGCGCGCGGTGATGCGACCCACCTCAGCCTCCGATCGCGTTCATCCCGCGGGCCGGCTGCAGGAACGAGGGATCGTTGATGGCGTGTCCGGGGAGCTTGCCGTGGACGCAGGAGCGCAGCGTCCGGTCGATCGCGTCGTCGGAGGGTGCGCTGCCGCGGAGGACGGGGAGGAGGTCGTACTCGGTGGTCGAGAACAGGCAGTTGCGGAGCTGGCCGTCGGCGGTGAGTCGGAGGCGATCGCAGGCGCCGCAGAAGGGCGCCGTCACCGAGGCGATGACGCCGACCCGGGCCGGGCCGCCGTCGAGGAGGAAGGTTTCGGCGGGGGCGCCGCCGCGACCGGGGAGCGGGGTGAGGTGCCAGCGGGCCGACAGCGCGGTGAGGATCTCGTCGCGGGTGACCATGCGGGTGCGATCCCAGGTGTGGCCGGCGTCGAGGGGCATCTGCTCGATGAACCGCAGCTGCGCATCGTGCTCGAGGGCGAAGGCGACCAGGTCGGCGAGTCCGTCGTCGTTGACGCCGCGCATGGCCACCGCGTTGATCTTCAGCGGGCGGAGATCGGATGCCGCGACGGCGCGGATCGCGGCCAGGACGTCGTCCAGGCGATCGCGGCGGGTGAGGGCGTGGAACCGTTCGCGGTCGAGGGTGTCCAGGGAGATGTTGACCCGGCCGAGGCCGGCTGCGATGAGGTCGGGGAGCACCTCGGGAAGACGGATGCCGTTGGTGGTCATGGCGATCTCGACCGGACCCGCGGCGCCCTGGATCGCGGCGAGTCGCCGCACGATCTCGACGATATCGGTGCGCAGGAGCGGCTCGCCGCCGGTGAGACGGAAGGTGGTGATGCCGTCGGCGGCCGCGACCCGGGCGACGCGCTCGATCTCGTCGAGGGTGAGGATGCTGGTGCGCGCCAGCCACTCGTTGCCCTGCTCGGGCATGCAATAGGTGCACCGGAGCGAGCACCGGTCCGTCAGCGAGATGCGGAGGTCTCGGTGCACCCGGCCGTGCGTGTCGACGAGGGCGTCGCCGAGGACGGCCGACGTCTGGGGCGCGGCGGATGGAGACATCCGCGGCGCGATCGTCACCGGGATCGCCGCCACGTCACCTGCCCCCCGCCCCAGCGCTCATCCTTCGAGCGTAGTCGCGCCGCACGCCCGCGCGCCTCCTCCCCTCGGCTCCTCCCCAGGGGGCGCCCGCAGCCGACTCTCCACCGAGTCGCGGCCGGGCTATGGCACGAGGATCGCCAGGCGTCAGGGTCGAGGGATGGTGTTCACGCCTCGACCCCTCCCGATCGAACTCGACTCGGCCTTCACCTGCGCCGAGGCGCTGGCAGCGGGGGTGACGCGGAGCCGCCTCCGCGCCATGGGCCTCGACCGCCCCTTCCACGGCGTGCGCATGACCCCGGAACCCCCCGTCCTGCCGACGGGTCCCCTCGCGCACGATCGCGCCGAGCGGATCCGGGTTTGTCGCCTCGCCGAAGCCTTCGCCCGGGTGATGGCCGCGGGCGCCTTCTTCACGGGGCGAACAGCGGCGGTGCTCACTCACGGCGCGAGAACTCGTGATCGTCGGAGACGCATTCGTGCGGATCCCCCGCGATTCGTCCGGTGTGCCGCAGCCGCACCGGCGGTTGGCGAGCCCCGAGCAGCTGAGCCGGGCGGCCGAGGCCGGGCCGCGCGCCGGGGTGGCTTTGCTGCATGTCCGCACCGGGACCGCGATTCCGCAGCTGCGCGAGGTGGTCGTCCGGCGGGGCTGGCGACCGGGCCTCCCCCGTCACCGAAGTGACGCACCTGGCGACCTTCCGCCTGCCGACCCCGCCATCTGCGTCACCTTCGCCGGAGCGGCCGCGGCGACGCTGCTCAGCACTCGATGACGTTGACCGCGAGGCCGCCCTCGCTGGTCTCCTTGTACTTGTGCGACATGTCGATGCCGGTCTGGCGCATCGTCTCGACGACGGCGTCGAGCGAGACGTAGTGCGACCCGTCGCCGCGGAGCGCCAGCCGCGCAGCCGTGACGGCGGTCGATGCGGCGATCGCGTTCCGCTCGATGCAGGGGATCTGCACGAGGCCCCCGACGGGGTCGCAGGTGAGCCCGAGGTGATGCTCCATCGCGATCTCGGCGGCGTTCTCGATCTGGCGGTTCGTGCCGCCCATCACCGCGGTCAGACCTCCGGCCGCCATGGCGCAGGCCGAGCCGACCTCGGCCTGACACCCGCCCTCTGCTCCCGAGATCGAGGCGTTCGCCTTGAACAGCGACCCCAGCGCTGTCGCGGTGAGGAGGAACCGACGGATGCCCCGGCGGCGGTTCGCCTCGGCGACGAGTTCAGGGCTTTCCGCCGCGAGCCCTCCGCCGAGCCCGGCGCCCCCATCGCCGAAACCGAGCAGCGCGCTTCCCACCAGCTCCCCGTATGGCGTGACGGCGTTTCCCACACCGAGCCCCGAGTCCGACAGGAACCGCCACCAGTACATCGCCACCGCAGGAAGGATGCCGGCGGCGCCGTTGGTCGGCGCGGTGACGACGCGCCCGCCGGCGGCGTTCTCCTCGTTGACCGCGAGCGCGAAGGCTCCCAGCCATTCGCCGGGAAGCTCTCGATGGCCGGATGACTCGGCCGCGTCCAACTGCGCGCGGATCGCCCGGGCGCGGCGCTTGACCTTCAGCATGCCGGGAAGCACGCCCTCCGCCCCGAGCCCCGCCTCGACGCACGCGGCCATCGCATCCCAGATGCGGTCGAGTCCGGCCGCGATCTCCTCAGGGGTGCGAAGTGCCTCCTCATTCAGCCGAGCCGCCTCGGCGATGGTGATCCCCCGGTCGTCGCAGAGCGCGAGGAGTTCGTCCGCGGTGGAGAACGCGAGCGGGAACGCCGTCACGGCGCGCCGCGAATCCTCGCCGTCACGGCGGATGAACCCCCCGCCGATCGAGTAGAAGATCTCGCTGACGAAGGGCGCCTCGGCACCCTCCTCCCACGCCTCGAGGGTGAGGGCGTTCGGATGTCCCGGTAGCCGCGTCCGCGGCGCGAAGACGACATCGTCCTTCACGAAGGCGACCGGGTGCCGACCGTCGAGCAGCAGCGGCGTGCCGGGGGCCCAGTGCGACCAGGCCGCGCGCACGGCATCCGGATCGACCGTCTCCGGCGCCAGACCCTGCAGTCCCGCCACGACGGCATCGGGGGTTCCGTGCCCGAGACCCGTCGCGCCCAGGGAGCCGAAAAGGGTGCAGGTCACTCGGGTGACGCGCTCGAGCTCTCCCCGCCGGCGGAGGCCGTCGACGAAGGCGGCGGCTGCACGCATCGGTCCCACAGTGTGCGAGCTCGAAGGTCCTACGCCGATGGAGAACAGCTCGAACGCCGAGATGTAGGCGCTCATCGCTCCAGGCTACGCCGGTGGAGGAGTCGGCGGGGACGACGACCGGCGTCGGCAGCGACAGGACCAAGGTCCCGGATCCCTCGATGTCGAGACACCTCCGTTCGACGTCGAGACACCTCGCACGCCTGTGGTCTGACCACAGAGTACGCTCGCAATCACGAGCCCCGGAACGATGAACGGAGAGCTGCCGTGGACCTCCTCGATCCCCTGCTGCTGGCGCGCTGGCAGTTCGGCCTCACCACGCTCTACCACTACCTCTTCGTCCCGCTGACGCTCGGACTCGTCCTGGTCGTGGCCATCTTCCAGACCGCCTGGCACCGCTCGGGTAACGTGAAGTGGCTCCACCTCACACGTCTTTTCGGCCGCATCTTCCTCATCAACTTCGCCATGGGCGTCGTGACCGGCATCGTGCAGGAGTTCCAGTTCGGCATGAACTGGTCGGCGTACTCCCGCTTCGTCGGCGACGTCTTCGGGGCGCCCCTCGCGTTCGAGGGCCTGATGGCGTTCTTCTTCGAGGCCACCTTCATCGGCCTGTGGATCTTCGGCTGGGATCGCCTCCCGCGCCTGCTGCACCTCGCATCGATCTGGATGGTGGTGCTCGGCTCGACCCTCTCGGCGTACTTCATCCTCGCCGCGAACGCGTTCATGCAGAATCCCGTCGGCTACCAGCTCGCCGCCGACGGCGGTCGCGCCGAGCTCACCGACATCGTCGCGGTGCTGACCAACCCCGTCGTCCTCGCCGCCTTCCCGCACACGATCTTCGCCGCGTGGATGTTCGCCGGCACGGTCGTCGTCGCCGTCTCGGCGTGGCACCTCGCGCGGGGCCAGCACCTCGAGACCATGCGGTCGTCCCTGCGCTTCGGCCTCTGGTTCGTGATCGCCTCCTTCGTCGGAGTCGCCGTGAGCGGTGACCAGCTCAGCCTCGTCATGGTCGCGACCCAGCCGATGAAGATGGCGGCGGCCGAGGCGATGTGGAACACCGCCTGCGGGGCGGATGCCTCGTTCTCGCTGTTCTCGATCGGCACCCCCGACGGCACCGAGGAGATCTGGTCGCTCCGGGTGCCCTATCTGCTGTCGCTGCTGTCGACGCACAGCGTCGACGGGTGCGTCGAGGGCCTCAACGACCTGCAGGCGCTCTACACCGAGCAGTTCGGCGCGGGGGTCGACTACCGCCCGATCGTGTGGGTCACCTACTGGTCGTTCCGCTGGATGATGGCCCTCGGCGGGCTCGCCGCCCTCATCGCGGTCGCCGGCCTGTGGGTCACCCGCAAGAAGGCCACCCGACCGGTGGCGCCGTGGATGTGGAAGGTCGCCATCTGGTCGGCACCCCTCCCCCTCCTCGGCAGTCTCGTGGGCTGGGTGTTCACCGAGATGGGGCGCCAGCCCTGGATCGTCTTCGGCCTCATGCTCACCGAAGACGGCGTGTCACCGAACGTCCCCGGATGGACGGTGCTCATCTCGCTCGTCTCGTTCACCCTCATCTACGCCACGCTCGCGGTGGTGGAGTTCGGGCTCATCCTCAAGGTCGCCCAGAAGGGCCCCGACACCGACGCGGCGGAAGAGGCCGGGGGCGACGCCGCCCCGCTCGCCACCCGGACCACCGTCTACTGACACGGAAGGACGCATCATGGATCTCCCCCTTCTGTGGTTCTGGATCGTCGGATTCCTCTTCCTCGGCTACTTCGTGCTCGACGGGTTCGACTTCGGAGTCGGGATGTCGCTGCCCTTCCTCGGCCGCGACGAGACCTCACGCCGACAGATCATCAACTCCATCGGACCGGTGTGGGACCTCAACGAGACCTGGGTCATCGTGGCGGGAGCGTGCCTGTTCGCGGCGTTCCCCGAGTGGTACGCGACGCTGTTCAGCGGGTTCTACCTGCCCCTGCTGCTGATCCTTCTCGCCCTCATCGCCCGCGGGGTCTCGTTCGAGTACCGGCATCAGCGGGAGGGCTTGCCGTGGAAGCGCCGCTTCGACCGCATGATCGTGATCGGCTCCGCCGTTCCCGCGTTCCTCTGGGGCGTCGCTTTCGCGAACGTCGTGCAGGGCGTGCCGATCGACCAGGACTTCGAGTTCACCGGCACCCTGCTGACGCTCCTGAACCCCTACGCACTCCTCGGCGGCCTGACGACGCTCCTCATCTTCTTCACCCATGGCGTCACGTTCGTCGCGCTGAAGACCGACGGCGACGTGCACCGGAGCGCTCAGCGTCTCGCGGTCCGCGCCGGCGTGGTGACGCTGGTGGTGGCGGGGGTGTTTCTCCTGTGGACGCTCGCGACCGCATGGACCGCTCAGGCACCCCTTCTCTGGGCCGCGCTCCTCGCCGCGGGCGTCGCCGCCGCCGGCCTCATCGCCTCGATCCTCGCCAACGCCCGTAGTCGTGAGGGGTGGGCGTTCACCTTCGGCGTCGCGACCGTCGCGGGGGCCGTGCTGACCCTGTGGTTCTCCCTCTTCCCCCACGTCATGGTCTCCTCGACCGATCCCGCATTCAGCCTGACCATCGACAACGCCTCGAGCACCGACTACACCCTGACGATCATGTCGTGGGCGGCCCTGATCTTCCTGCCCCTGGTCCTCGCCTACCAGGGCTGGACGTACTGGGTGTTCCGCAAGCGTGTCACGCGCGCGCACATCGAGACGGCCGGCGCTGCCGCCCACTGAGGAACAGCCGATGACTCCGACCGGCACCACAGCCGACGCCGCCCCGACCCGGGTGCGGCCCGTCGACCCGCGGCTGCTCCGGTACGCTGCGGCATCCCGCCCGTTCTTCGTGCTGATCGCTGTCATCGCCGCCGGCCAGACCGCCGCGGTGATCGGTGTGGCCTGGTTCCTCACCCGGGCGATCGTGGGGGCGATCGAGGGGATGCCGGCGGGCGAGCTCGGCGCCACGCTCGCCGCCCTCGGCGGCGTCGTCGGCGCGCGCGCCGTTCTCGCCTGGGCCCGGGAAGCGGTGGGCGCCCGGGCCGCGGCCGGCGCTCAGCTGCAGCTTCGCGACGCTCTCCTCGACGCCGTCGATCGGCTGGGACCGGAGTGGCTCGCCCACGAGAACACCGCGCGCCTCGCCCTCACCGCGGGCCGGGGTCTGGAGGCGCTCGAGGGGTACTTCGGGCGGTACCTGCCGCAGCTCGTCCTCACCGTCATCGCAACGCCGCTCCTGGTCGGGGTGATGTGGCTGCAGGACCCGCTCTCCGCGGTCACGGTGGCGTTGACGCTTCCGCTCATCCCGACCTTCATGGTCCTCATCGGTCTGGCCACGCGCGCCGTGCAGAAGCGCCAGTGGGACACCCTCGCGCATCTCGCGGCGCGGTTCGCCGACACGGTTCGCGGCCTCGGCACCCTGAAGCTCTACCAACGCCAGGAGCGGGCCGTCGCGGCCATCGCCGAGACGACCGACACCTACCGGCGCGAGACGATGACGGTGCTGCGGGTGTCGTTCCTCTCGGGGTTCGCACTGGAGTTCCTCGCCAGTATCTCGGTGGCCATCGTCGCCGTCTCCATCGGCTTCCGGCTGCTCGACGGCGGCCTCTCACTCGCGGTCGGCCTGTTCGTCCTCCTGCTCGCGCCCGAGGCGTACCTGCCGCTCCGCCAGGTCGGCGTGCAGTTCCACGCGGCCGCCGAAGGGGTCGCGGCGACCGACGGGGTGTTCTCGATCCTCGATGCCGCACGGCACGCGCCCGCCCGCCACCTCTCCGCGCCCGCGAGCGCGCCCGCGACCACGGTTTCGGCGGGTCCGCCGGTCGACGATCTGGTCATCGCAGGTCTCCGGGTACGCCGTGGAGAACGAATGCTTCCACCGGTCGACCTCGTCGCCCGGCCGGGTTCGGTGACGCTCCTCGCAGGACCCAGCGGAGCCGGCAAGTCCAGCGTGCTCGCCGCGCTTCGCGGGGCGGCCGCCTTCGACGGCACGGCGACGTTCCGAGGACAGGATGTCCGCTCCCTCGCCCCCTCGGAGTGGCTGGCGTGGGCCGGGCAGGAGCCCGTCCTCCTCGCCGGGAGTGTCATCGACAACGTCGCCCTCGGCGACTCCGACGCCGACGCCGATCTCGTGGCCCGGGCGCTGACCTCTGCGTGCGCGGAGGGGATCGCTCCGAACCGCGACCTCGGCGTCCGGGGCGCCGGCCTCTCGGGCGGTCAGGCACAGCGCGTCGCCGTTGCACGCGCGGTGTACCGGCACCTGCGCGGCCGGGCGCCGGTGATCGCCCTCGACGAGCCGAGTGCCGCCCTCGACGCCGACACCGAAGACCGGTTGTGGCGCTCGCTCCGGCGCCTCGCCGATGACGGTGCGACGGTGCTGCTGGTCTCGCACCGTCCCAGCGCCACCGTCATCGCCGACCAGGTCATCGAGGTCGGGACGCGGGAGGTGGCGGATGTCACGGCATGAACTCTCGCCACGAGCGACGTCGGAGCGCGAGATCCTGCGAGCCGCCCTCCCGCCGGCACGGCGCCTCGTCCCCGCGACGCTGGCCGGATTCGCCTCTGAGGCCTCGGCGGTCGCTCTCCTCGCGGTCAGCGCCTGGCTGATCGTCCGCGCGTCGGAGCAGCCCCCGGTGCTCTACCTCTCGACGGCGGTCGTCGGGGTGCGCTTCTTCGCGCTCTCACGCGCGACCTCCCGCTACCTCGAGCGTCTGCTCGGGCACGACGCGGCGCTCCGACAGCTCGCCGAAAGCCGGACGGACCTCGTCCGCCGCCTCGTCCCCCTCGCGCCCGACGGCCTGTCGCGCACGCGGCAGGGGTCGGTGCTCGCCGCTCTCGTCGACGACGTCGATGAGCTGCAGAACCTCCCGCTCCGCGTCGTGCAGCCCCTCCTTGCGTCAGCGACGGTTGCGCTCGGCGCGGTCGCCCTCGTGGCGCTGGTGTGGTGGCCGGCGGCGCTCACCCTCCTCATCTGCCTCGTCGCCTCGGCTGTCGTCGCAGCGGCGTGGGGCTGGGCCGCCGGCGCCCGGGCCGATCGTGCGATCGCGCCGCTGCGGGCACGCCTCGCCGACGCCCTCGCCGATCACCTCTCCGCCGTCGACGTGCTTCGGGCCTACGGGGCGGAGGAGCCGAGTCGCCACCGCATCCGCGCCGCCGACCGTGCGCTCCGACGCGCCCTCACCCGCGCCTCGGGCGCCCACGCAGCCACGACGGCGGTGGTGTCGCTCCTCGCGGGCTTCGCCTCGATCGGCGCCGTGGCGGTGACCGCTGCTCCCCTCGCCGACGGAGCGCTCTCGGCGCCGGCGTTCGCGGTCGTGGCGCTGATCCCGCTGGCCGTGTTCGAGGTCTTCACGGTGGTGCCCCTCGCCGCCGCCTCGTGGCGGCGGGTGCGTTCGGCCGCCGGCCGGATCGCCGACGCGCTGCCGTCGGAGCGCCCGGCGGAGATCGTCGACGACGCTGCGGTGCCGGTGTCGGGCACCGGTCCGCGCCTGGGCGAGGGGCTCCGTCTGCGCGGGGTCTCCGCGCAGTGGCCGGGCGCTGCCGACCTCGCGCTTCGCGACCTCGACCTCGACGTCGCCCCCGGCGAGCGCGTGCTGATCGTCGGATCGAGCGGCGAGGGGAAGACCACGCTCGCCCATGTCCTCGTGCGCTTCCTCGTGGCGGGTGGGGAGTACACGGTCGGTGGCGTGCCCGTCGAGCAGTTCTCGGCCGACGATCTCCGCCGCACGGTGGGACTGGTCGATCAGCAGCCGATGCTCTTCGACGAAGACATCCGTCAGAATCTGCTGTTCGCCCGCGCCACGGCGACCGACGCCGAACTCGAGCGCGTCCTCGACCGGGTGCGCCTCGGCCCCTGGCTGCGCGAGCGCGGCGGACTGGACGCCCGGGTCGGCGAGCGCGGTGCCCTCGTGTCGGGCGGGCAGGCTCAGCGGCTGTCGCTCGCCCGGGCGCTTCTGCGCGGCTACCCCGTCCTCGTGCTCGACGAGCCGACGGCAGGGGTCGACCCCGCGGCATCCGAGGCACTGCTGGTGGACCTGCTGACCGCGGTGGGGACGGAGCGGGCCGTCATCCTCATCTCGCACGCGAGCGTCCCGGCCGACCTCATCGATCGCACGGTGCGCATCGCCGGCCGGCGCGCCGTGCCGGTCGGGGAAGGGTCGCCGGGCGCGCGCGCCTGACTCCCCAGCGGTCGCACGCACCCGGCGCGTCCCCGCCCACCCGAGGTGCGCGCGGTGACGCTCAGCGGCAAGCGACGATCCCCCTCGTCGCCGCCGCGATGGCTCAGTCAACCAGGGAGGACGACCGAACGGTGGCCGGAATCGTCCGGATCCGGAGAGTCCGGACGGCCGTACCGCGGGTGGGGCCGCTCGAAGGGGGCGAACGTGGCGACCCTCCGGCCGTCGAGGTCGCCGGCCGAGACCCTTCGGCGATTCCGGCGACGACCGCGCCATGCGATATACAGGTTCGGGCGGTGCGGGGGCACCGCTTGACGATGGGCTGGGGGACCGATGACCGACGACGCGCGCGCTCACGCCGAGGATGACTCGGTCGATCGTTTCGCGAGGGATCTGCGGGCGCTCCGCCTGGAGGCCGACAGTCCGACGCTCGAGCGCCTCCGGTCGGAGACCGGTATCTCCCGAACTGTCCTCTCCGAGGCCTTCGCCGGGCGAAGCCTTCCGACCGCTCGGACCGTGGACCGGATCGCCCGCGCCTGCGGCGCAGACCCCCTTGCCTGGGTGCAGCGACGAGACTCCCTGGCCGCCGCGGTGAGGGCACGCAAGGCGCAGGAGGCCGCCCCTCCCGGAGGCCCTGCTCCCGAGGCCGCCGTGCCCGCTGCCGCGGTACCTGCATCGGCGTCCCCCGCGCCACCCGGGCCGGGCGGGCTGGGGGTCGGGTCCGGTCCCCGGCGACGAGTCGTGGTCGGCCGAGGCGAGGTGGCGGGCCTCGCCGTCGCCTCCTTCCTCGCCGGCGCAGCGGTCACGGCGCTCGTGCTCCTGATCCTCCTGCCGGCGCTCCTCCCGGGCGCCGCCGCCGAGCCGGGCATACGAGCCGCGTCCTCGCAGACAGCCCACTCCGCGGCGCGGGAGGGCGCGCTTCCCGGCTGACCGCCGAGCCGCACTCGCCTCAGGCGGCGGTGGCCGGCTCTCGCCGTTCCGGCCCTGTCTGCCGTTCGGCCGCTGCGACGGTTTCCGCGGCCGCGGCGATGCGGTTCGCCATCCCGGCGAAGATGAAGCCGTGAAAGGGCAGCACGGCGAACCAGTAGAGCCGCCCCGACAGACCGTGAGGGAAGAACACCGCCCGCTGCTCGTACCGAGACCCGGCGGCCTCTGGCTGCGCGCGCAGCTCGAGCCAGGCGAGTCCCGGCACCTTCATCTCGGCTCGGAGCCGGAGGAAGCGTCCGGGCTCGAGGGCCTCGACACGCCAGAAGTCCAGCGCGTCACCGACGGCCAGACGGGCGCGGCTCCGCCGCCCCCGGGCGAGGCCGATTCCCCCCACCAGCCGATCGAGCCATCCCCGCAGTGCCCACAGCACCGGTGAGGAGTACCAGCCGTTCTCGCCGCCGATTCCCTCGATGACCCGCCAGAGGGCTTCGGGCGGTGCGGTCGTATGGGCCTCCCGCTCATCGACGAACACCGCCTCACCCGCCCAGTTCGGGTCGCTCGGCAGCGGGTCGCTGGGAACCCCGAGCACCTCGGCATCCTGCCAACTCGTCTCGATCGCGTCGTCGGCGACGCGCCCGAGCGCTCGTGCCACCGCCTCGCGGTAGGGCATGAGCCCGCCCTCGGGGCGGGGGATGAGCTCGTCGACGTCGTGGTCCTTCATCACGCACTCGTTCTGAAGCGACTCCACGAGCGGCCGTGCGATCGATCGCGGAATCGGGGTGACGAGGTTCACCCAGTGCGACGCGAGCCGCGGCGTGAGGACGGGTAGCGCAGCGATCGCCCGTTGCGGAAGCCCTGCCTCCACCGCGTAGCCGTTCATCATCTGGCCGTAACGGAGGACGTCCGGGCCGCCGATGTCGACGGCGCGATTGACCTCGGGGTCGACCCGCGCGGCGCCGAGAAGGTAGTGGAGCACGTCGCGGACGGCGATCGGCTGGATGCGATTGCGCACCCACCGCGGCGCGGGCATGTAGGGAAGGACGTCGGTGAGGTGCCGGACCATCTCGAACGAGGCCGATCCCGATCCGATGACGACCCCCGCCTGGAGGACGAGAGTGGGGACGCCGCTGCGGAGGAACACCTCTCCCACCTCGACCCGCGAGCGAAGGTGCGGGGAGAGCGGAACGCCGTCGGGGTGGAGTCCGCCGAGGTAGACCAGTCGTGACACCTCCGCTGTCGCGGCAGCGCGGGCCACGGTCTCGGCGGCCACCCGATCGGCGCTTTCGAAGCCGTGCCCGGCCGACATCGAGTGCACGAGGTAGTACACGACGTCGACGTCGACGACAGCGCGCGCCATGGCGGCGGCGTCGGAGGCGTCGCCGGGCACCACCTCGACGCGTTCCCCCCACGCGAACGCACCCACACGTGCGGGATCGCGCGCGAGGACCCGCACCCGGTACCCGGCATTGAGAAGGCGCGGAACGAGCCGGCCGCCGATGTATCCCGTGGCCCCGAGGACCAGGGCCCGCGGAGCGGAGCCGTCGGAGCGCCCTGGCGCGACGAGGGCGGCTTCGCGACCTGTCGGCGCGGAGAGGTCGTCCATGCTGCGAGGCTACCGCCGCGCCGGGCGGCGGGGGCCGGATGCGGCGCGGGCGTCGGACGAGTGATGCGGCCATGCCGCCGAACGAACTCAGTCCAGGCGCATCGCGAACGCCTGCTCGCCGGGGGGCGAGGGGAGCGCGGTGAAGCCCACCCGGGGGTAGAAGGCGAGAGCACCGGCGTTGTCAGCGGTGGCGACGAGATGCAATCCCGGCACCCCGCGACGGCGGAGGGCGTCGACGAAGCGGCGGATGAGCTGCCGGCCGACACCTTGACCCTGCAGCTCGGGAAGGAGGTCGATGTGAAGGTGCGCGCGATACTCCCCCGCCCACGGCACAGCAATGCCACCCCGCGCGTACGCGTACCCGAGGAGCCCGTCCTGCCGGGTGGCCTCGGTCGCCGGCGCCGGCCACCGCTCGGCGAACCGCGGCCACCACTCGGCGCGGAACCACTTCTCGAACGCGTCGGTGTCGGGCGTTCCGACGATGTATCCGGCGACGCGGTCGTCGTCGGTCTCGGCGACGACCGCGAGGTCGGGATGCCTCGCGACGTACGGCAGGACGAAGAGCTCCGCCCAGAGTCCGTCGTCGTCGAGGACCCCCGTCGCATCCTCGCCGGCATCGGCGGTGCGCAGGCAGACCTCGGCGAGCGCGGTCTCGTCGCCGGATCGGAAAGGTCGCAGGCGCGGCATCCGGGCAGTCTACGGTCGCTCGGACGGCGCCTCCACCGACGGGTCCACGGGTGGGATGCGGAGGGCGCCGGGCTCCACCCGCACCGCGACGGCGGTCCCGGGCGGAAGGTGCGCGGCCTCGACGGTGTCCACATCGACGAAGAGCGCGGGGTCGGCGGTGTGAACCCGGGTGCCCGTCGGAGTGGGCTCCCGTCGATCGACCCGCGTCCGCCAGACCGCGCCGTCCACCTGCGGGTCGACGAGCTGAAGGGCGCGCGGGCGGAACACCGCCCAGACCTCCCGCCCGTCGGCTCCGGCGAGGACCGCGCGAGAGTCCTCGTCCGTCGGAGAGATCCGCACCTCCCCCCGCTCCCACTGCCCGCCCCGGGCGACGCCACGCACACGATTGAGTCCGGCGATCCGTGCTCCGAACGCCGTCTGCGGCAGCTCGAGCACCGTCCGAACGGCTCCGTGCTGGGTGAGCTCGCCCGCCTCGACGATGAGCAGGCGGTCGGCGAGCGCCGCGGCGTCGAGGGCGTCGTGGGTGACCACGACCGTCGTCACTCCCGTGCGAGCCAGCTGCTCGCGGAGCACCACCCGCAGGTCATCGGCTGTCACCGGGTCGAGGGAGGTGAAGGGTTCGTCCAGGAGCAGCACCGCCGGATCGGTGGCGAGGGCGCGGGCGATCGCCACCCGCTGCTGCTGCCCACCCGAGAGCTCGGCGGGTCGTCGGTCACCGAGACCGGCGAGTCCGACCCGATCGAGCCACTCCACGGCCGCCGCGCGCGCCCGGGTGCGGGGCACCCCGGCGGCACGGGGGCCGAAGGCGATGTTCTCTGCCGCGGAAAGATGCGGGAACAGGCGCGGGTCCTGACCGAGCAGCACCACCCCCCGCCCGGCGGGCGGGACGAGACGCCGGGGCGCGGAGAGCACGCGGTCGTCGAGCGCGATGCGGCCTGCCTGCAACGGCACCGCCCCGGCGATGAGGGCGAGAAGCGACGACTTCCCCGCGCCGCTCGGACCCATGACTCCGACGATCTCGCCTGGTGCGGCGAGGAACGACACCTGCAGCCGGATGTCTCCGCGGTCCTGGCCGGCGATGTCGACCTCCAGTCGACCGGCGGTCATCGCGTCACCCCGCCTGCCGCGGTACCCGGTCGCCAGGCGCGGACGAGGAGGAGGACGAGGAGGGCCGTCCCGAGGAGAAGGAGCGACAGGGCGACGCCGGTGCCCTGCGACACGCCCGCGCCGTTGAAGGCCGTGTAGATCGCCAGCGGCATGGTCTGAGTCACACCGGGGGCATTCCCGGCGAAGAGTGCCGTCGCGCCGAACTCTCCCACGGCGCGTGCGAACGACAGGACGGTCCCCGCGACGAGCCCGGGCGCGGCGAGGGGAAGTGTCACCCGCGCGAGGATCGTCCAGCGGCCGGCGCCGAGAGACGCCGCCGCCTCTTCGAACCGGGCCCCGATGGCCCGGAGCGATCCTTCCAGGGCGAGCACGAGGAACGGGAGCGCGACGAAGGTCTGCGCGAGCACCACCGCCGCGGTGGTGAACGGCAGGCGCAGTCCGACGGCGTCGAGGGCGGGGCCCACCCAGCCGTTCCGGCCGAAGAGGAACAGCAGCGCGACGCCCCCGACCATCGGCGGCAGCACGAGCGGCACGGTGACGACGGCGCGGAGCAGCGCCGCCACGCGGGGACCGCTGCGGGCGATGAGGAGGGCGAGCGGCACCCCCAGGACGACGCAGAGCGCGGTTGCGACGAGGCCGGTCTGCAGGGAGAGGGCGAGCGCCGAGAGCGCGGAGGGCGCGGTGATGTCGGCCCAGAGCGTCGACCACTCCGCGCGGGAGACGAGTGCGGCGAGCGGCACGACGAGGAGCGCCAGCCCGAGAAGTGCCGGCACCGCCAGGATCGGCGGCACCGTGGCGCGGGCGGTCATGGTGCACCGGAGCGGAACCCGGCTTCGGTGAGAAGAGCCTGACCGTCGGGTCCGGTGACGAGGTCCACGAACGCCTGGGCGACTTCCCGCGACGCCGCGGCCGTCGTGACGGCGATGGGGTACCGGTTCACCACATCGTCGGCACCCTCGGGCACGATCGCCTCGACGTCATCGCGACCCACCACGTCGGTGGCGTAGACTAGGCCGGCGTCCGCCTCACCGGCGGCCACCTTGGTCAGCACGGCGGTGACGTTCTGCTCCGAACTCGCGGGTGTCACCCTCACACCGCTCTCCGCCAGCAGGGTCGCAGACGCGGCGCCGCAGGGCACGTCCGGCTCGCAGAGCACCACCGTGGCTCGCGGAAGATCGGCGAGTGAACGGATGCCGGCGGGATTGCCCGCCGGGACCACGAGGACGAGCGTGTTGCCGGCGAAGAGCACCGGGTCATCCGCGGCCCCGGCGTCGACGACCTCGGCCATCGTCCGTTCGTCGGCGCTGGCGAAGACATCGGCAGGGGCGCCCTCGATGATCTGGGTCGCAAGCGCCGACGACCCGTCGGTGACGACCGGGCGCACATCGACCCCGGGGTGGTCGGCGGCGAACCGGGTGAGGAGCTCGTCGAAGACAGCGGAGAGGGAGGCCGCAGCGTAGACCGTCAGCGACCCGGTCAGCCCGTCCTCGTCGGGGGAAGCGGAGTCGGCGGGCCCCGGTGCGGCGCCGGCGCACCCCGCACACACGCCCAGGGCCAGCACCGTGAACGACACGAGCAGGGCGCGCCGGGCGCGCGATCGGGTCCTCTCGCCGATCATGTGCGCGGTGTCTCGATCGTGACGTTGGTCGCCTTGACCGAGGCGACGGCCAGCGACCCGACATCGAGCCCGAGGTCGTCCAGAGCCTCTGCCGACATCAGCGACACCACGCGGTGGGGTCCCGCCTGAATGTCCACCTGTGCCATCACGCCGTCCCGCTGCACGCGGGTGACGAGTCCGACGAAGCGATTGCGGGCGCTGGAGAGCACTCCCGTCGGGTCGCCGAGCGCCTTCGCCTGGGAGGCGGCGTGTTCGGCCAGCGCGCGTCCCGGGATCTCAGCGGGCGTCGACCCCGTGGTCGGCAGGACGCCCTGGTCGACCCAGCGGCGGACGGTGTCGTCACTCACACCGAGAAGGCGGGCGGCATCGGATATCCGGAAGTTCGGCATATTCGTAAGGATAGTTCCGCGGGTGCGGATCGGGGTCGTGCGCACCATCCGCAGGATTACTCTTTCCTCATGCCTCTCGCGCCCCTGGTCGACCCGGTGCCGACACTGCCCGAGGCCGAGCAGAGCCGCACCCTCCGTCATGCCGCGCTCGCGGGGTTCGGCGAGCTCGGGCAGCGACGCCTCGCCGCCGCTCACATCGCGGTCATCGGCGCGGGAGGACTGGGGTCGCCCGTCATCCTCGCCCTCGCCGCCGCCGGCGTCGGGCGCCTCACCATCATCGACGACGACGTGGTCGACCTGTCCAACCTGCAGCGGCAGGTCCTGCACGGGCGCGGCGACGTCGGAGCGCCCAAGACCGACAGTGCGGTGCGCCGGGTGGCCGAGCTCTCCGCCACCCGCGTCGACGCCGTCCCGACCCGCCTCACCTCCGACAACGCGTCCGACCTCCTCCGCGGCGCTCACCTCGTGGTCGACGGCAGCGACAGCTTCGTCACCCGGGAAGCGGTCGCCGCCGCCACCGAAGAACTCCGCATGCCCCTCGTCTGGGGCGCGATCCAGGGCACGGCGGCCCAGGTCACCGTCTTCTGGTCGCACCCACCCGCAGGCCGGACGCCGGTCGTCCTCGACGACCTCTATCCGCGCGGAAGTGCTCACGACGCCCCCTCCTGTGCCGAGGTGGGGGTGCTCGGTCCCCTCTGCATGCAGGTCGGCGGCGCCCTCGCCGTGGAGGCAGTGAAGCTCGTGGCCGGAGTGGGCGAACCGCTCCTCGGACGGGTTCTGCTCCTTGATGGATGGGCCGGGGGCACGCGCGAGATACCGCTCGCGCCGGCTCGCGCACGCGGACGGGAGGATGTCCCGGCCCCGCCGGTCGCCGATGCCGCTGTCGCAGAAGTGACGGTCGCCGAGGTCCGACGCACCCTCGAGGGCGGAGTACGTCTGCTCGATGTGCGAGAACCGTGGGAGACCGCGCGGGGGGTCATCCCGGGTTCGCTCCTCCGGCCGCTCGCCGAGGTGCTCGCCGACCCCGGATCGGTGGGCGGACCGGTCCTCGTCGTCTGTCAGGTCGGCGGCCGTGCGCGGCGGGCGGCGAGCGCCCTGCGCGCGGCCGGCGTCGAGGCATCCGTTCTCTCCGGAGGATACGACGCCTGGCGTCGGGCCGCTGACGGAGCGCCGGCGTGACGACATCCCGCCCGCCGCTTCGCACCGTCGAAGAGCACCTCGGCATCGTCCTCGGAGCCGTGTCACCGGTGCCGCTGGAGACCCGGGTCCTCGAGCACGCGGCAGATCTCACCCTCGGCGACGCCGTGCGCGCGCGCGTGCCGATCCCGGTGTTCGACAACTCCGCCATGGACGGATTCGCCGTCCGCTTCGCCGACGTCGCCGGCGCCGCGATCGACCGGCCCGCGACACTCCGCGTCATCGCCGATCTGCCCGCCGGGAGCCCGCTCGACCCCTCGCTGGGCGCCGGCGAGGCGGCCCGCATCATGACGGGATCGGCCGTCCCCTCCGACGCCGACACCATCGTGCCCTTCGAAGACACCGCCGGGGGCCTTTCGGACTCACTCGGCACGATCGAGGTACAGCGCGCGCCGCAGCGGCTCGGCGCGCACATCCGCCGCCGCGGCGACGACCTCGCCGCGGGCGACGAGGTG